>Ga0206130_10000005_pt1 | contig 434568 bp, 426 predicted proteins | sample Helgoland_Spring_9_FD_148637 | JGI IMG/M metagenome (GOLD analysis project Ga0206130, IMG submission 148637) | Pelagic subsurface seawater microbial communities from Kabeltonne, Helgoland, North Sea - Helgoland_Spring_Bloom_20160512_1 | ecosystem: Environmental > Aquatic > Marine > Epipelagic...
TCCCGAACTCAGAAGTGAAACGACTTAGCGCCGATGATAGTGTGGGAGTTCCCATGTGAAAGTAGGTCACTGCCAGGCTTTTATACTAAATACCCAGTCCCAATAAGGTCTGGGTATTTTTTTATCTACAGAATGATAATGAATGAGTTAGTCAGAATGACATTTAGGTCAGAAACAAAAATGGACAGCCTAACGGTCAATAGGTTGAAGTGCACGATGTACTTTATCAAACAGGGTAGGTTTTTATACAGGGAAAGATCATCTCTAATGGGTGATCTTTTTGATACTCGGGTGGTTTAGCAGTTACTTTTATTAAAATTTATTACTGCTAATTCCTTCTTTATTTAATTAAATAGGATTTTGAAACTATGGCTATGCCAGAAATTATTGTAGAAAAAAATTTAAGCGATGCTCGTAAAGCGGAGTTAGGTATCGCGAGCTGGAACATTTGGGACTGTCCTGTTATGCAGTTCCGTCTGGACTTTGATGAAGAGTCAGAGCACTCCTATATCCTAGAAGGAGAAATTGTAGTTACACCAGACGATGGTGAACCTGTTACAGTCGTGCCAGGTGATTATGTTATTTTCCCCAAAGGTTTAAAAAGCATGTGGAGTGTAACGAAAACATTGAAAAAGCATTATATGAAAACAGCTGACTAAATATACTCAGAGTTACAATAAAAAAGGCATCCAACTGGATGCCTTTTTTATATATATAGCAGTTATTTTATTCGGTAGGGCAGCTATGCTGTTCCTGCGCTGTATCACAAACACTTGTCTGGCTTATTAAATCTTGCCACTCTGTTACTTTGTCATCTGTAACAGGAATTTTCCATAATTTACGGAGATGGTATAACTTGTCATTACCCATAATGGCGAGTTCTATGGATGTAATGGTGAGGTCTTTTTGCTCACATGATGTTTGCCAAGAGATAGCTTGGTAGCCATTAATGACTCTATTCTCGACAGCAGTAGCATTATGGTTTAGGCAAATACGATCTACAGTTTCATCTTGTGCAATTTTTAAATCATCTAGTGTTTTTCGCCTAGCATCAACAATATTGATAGAGTAATGATCTGAGAATCCTCGCTCTATACTTCTCCATAGTTGCGTATAGTTATCGTGCTCGTCTAAAGTGAATGGCCGGTATTTGTCGAAATCTGAAAATTCGGGGCCAAATTGGGTAACTAGATTCTCACCTGTTGTTAAATCACTAGCGTAGCCCAAGGGTGAAATTAATAGGGCAATGGCTGCAAGTGTACTTTTCATAGTATGTCTCATTTTAATATTTGTTTGAGGTAAACACACTTTTGTGTGCTCATGATAAATAGTCAGGTTATTCGAAGTACATTTTGTCTTCGGTGATTTTGTATGTCCAAGGTAAATTAGAATTTTTCCAACCATTAACCACACGCTGACCTTTGTGATTACCTTCTTTAGCTTTGTCACCTTCAAAACCATCAACAACTGTGTATGCTTTGCTATAACCTAATTGATTAAGTAATGCTGCTGCTTTGGCACTTCGCGTTCCTGAACGGCACATTAGGAGAATTGTACTGTCCTTGTTAAGCCCTGCTTCTTCAATCTTTTCTTCGACGACAACTGCAAAGTTACTATTAGGGACTTTGGTGAAACGATTTTTTTCACCATCCCATTCATCTAGATCATTTGTCATATAAGGAATATTGGTATCGGCATTGCTTGGCATACCTAGGAACTCAACTTCTGGACGAGTACGTACATCAATAAAATACACTTGGTCTGGGTTATTTGATTTCAATTCATATGCTTCGCTCGCTGTTACATATAGACCCTGAGGCGTTTGCTTATTTTCTGGTAAATCAGAAATATCCTTAGCGCAAGCAGTTTGAAATGAAAATAAGAAAAATAACAATAGAGTGAGTTTTTGCACGACTAATACCTTCGATTTAATTGTGATTACGTTGACAGATCTAAGTAAACTTATAGATTTATTAGAGTATAAAACTATCCCATAGTTTCATTGAACAATCAACTTATAACCAAGTGTTTATTGGCTGTTGTAAGTTGTTATTTGACTATGCAGTTTATCCGTAAACTTGATATAGAGATAATTCGAGATACTCATCGTACTAATGATGAATAAATGCCAATTTGATAGTCTTGGACGGGAGAACATTGCATTATCAGTTTGCTGTGATAATCGTTTTAAGCTGACGAGTCCAGATAAAGTAATAGCACGAATTTCCCAAGCTAAACGGCCTTTTATTCCGCTCGTGAGCATCCGAGATTGATCTATTATCTGTTGTGTATTTATATAGTAGCGACGTAATACCGGAGCCAATTCGGTTGTGTCATTGTCTGTAATACATTGTGTAATAGTTTTATCGCTGAAGTCCTGTAGAGGTAAATAAAGACGATTGTTTTCTGTTAGATCTTGCTCAATATCTTGAAAGAAATTGATCAGCTGTAAGGCGGTACACAAAGCATCTGATTGTTGTAGTTGTTGCTGTGAAGGCTTGTCATTTAAATAAAGTAATAGGCGACCAATTGGGTTCGCTGAGCAACGGCAATAGTCAAAAATATCTTGCATATTTTGGTAACGGCTTTTTTGAACATCCTGTTGGAAAGCATTGAGTAAGTCATAGAAAAGTTCAATTGGTAAGCCATAACGGTTAATAACGTCTTCAAGTGCGATGAAGATAGGATCTGAATTTTGATATGACTGATTTTGAATAGTATCTAATGCAGCTTGATATTGTTCAAGTTGCTGATTGCGTTCAGCAGGCTCCAAATCACCTTCGTCAGCTATATCATCAGCTGTTCTAGCAAAAGCATAAATGACACTAATGGGGCGTCTCAGTTGTTTTGCTACTAATAAAGATGCAACGGGGAAGTTTTCGTAGTGGTTGTGAGCAAGATTGATACAAAATTGATAGGCTTGTTCAAGCTTGTTGTCTGTCTCAGACATCATCAAGTTGTTGTTCATTGACTTCACGTATTGGTTTATCAATTTGTGGCGTGGCAGTAATATCTTCTTTAGCTCTTATGCCCATTTCAACAAAGCGTTTACCACTGGGTATTACATTTTTTTCAAGCGAGCCTACCGTTTTATTAAAATGTTCGACACTGCTATTTAAGCTTGAGCCTAGTTTGGCAAGGTGGCTGCTAAAGATACTTAACCTTTTATAAAGTGTTTCACCTAGATCACGAATAGCAATGGCATTATCCGTTAAGGCTTGTTGTTTCCAGCCATAAGATACAGCTCGAAGTAGTGCGATGAAATTAGTAGGTGTTGCCAGAATAATATTTGCCTGCATAGTATCTTCAAGCAATTTAGGATCTATTTGCAAAGCAGCTGAAAGAAAGTGTTCACCAGGAATAAATAACACAACAAATTCAGGTGACTGAGTGTATTCAGCCCAATAATTTTTGGCTGATAGCTCTTTGGCGCGATGACGAATTATTTGGCTGTGTCGTTTCAATTCAGCCTGTTTTTCTTTCTCATTTTGAGCTTGTATGGATGATAGATAGGCATCTAAAGGTGTTTTTGCATCAACTATAATTTGGCGGTTTTCTGGTAATTTAATAATCATATCTGGTCTTATTCTGCCAGATTCTGTTTGTGTAGTTGTTTGCTCAAAAAAATCACAATTAGTGACCATTCCGCTAAGCTCTGCTAGGCGCCTAAGTGTCATCTCACCCCATTGGCCACGAACTTCAGGGCGTCTTAACGCTTGTACTAAATTATGTGTTTCTTGCTGTAGATTTTGTTGGCCATCATTGAGGTGTTTGATTGTGCTATGCAATTGACCATAGGACTCTTTACGTTCTTTTTCTATTTCATGAATTTGTTTGGCAGTTTGTTGCAAGGCTTGGTTAATCGGTTTGACAAGTTGCTCTATGGCTTTCTCTTTATCTTGTAACTCGGCTTTCGCTTCACTTTGATGACGTTTTAAGTTTTCTTCAGCGAGTTTGATGAAATGATCATTATTACGACTGAGTGCTTCGTTTGATAATTTATTAAAGGTGTCTGCTAATTGGAAGCGGGCTTGATCGAGCATTTCATCAAGGTGTTCATTAGATTGACGCTCCAATTTAAGCGTCATGGCAAGTTCATGATTATTTGTTTGTAGTCGTTTTATTTTACGGCGAAGAATAAGTACTGTCGTTAATATGCCAAAGAGAGTGCTACAAAATATTAGGATAATTAATCCGTTGGTATCGGTCGCTAAATTTTTAACAAAAGTAACGACTAAATCCATTTTAGTATTTCGCTGGGATGGTCAACAATAGCGTCTGCTTGCCAACTAGTCGGATCATCATGAACACTGATGTAGCCATAACGGGCTGTGATGGTATGCATATTGGCATTTTTACCCGCTTCAATATCACGTTGGGCATCACCAATATAAACACACTGTTCAGGTAGACAGGATAATAGTTCACAAGCATGGATCATGGGTGCAGGATGCGGTTTGCTATGGTCTGTGGTATCACCACTGACAATGCAGCCAGCTCTGCCAATAAGGCCTAACTTTTCAGACAATGGCTCGGTTAAAAATGCGGGCTTATTAGTAACGATACCCCATGCAATATTTTGTTGTTCCAGTTGCTCCAACACTTCAGACATGCCAGAAAATAAGCGTGTTTCACGCGCTATATTATTTTCATATACTTCAATTAATCTTCGTTGTAGTTCAGCATAATCCGTATGTTCTGGTGTGATATTAAAACCAAGGCCTAACAAGCCTGCACTGCCATTACTCGCTACGGGACGAATAGTTTCGTAGTTCAGTGTTGAATAGCCTTCTTGTTGCAATATCGTATTCAATGCATAGGCGAGATCAGGGGCAGTGTCGGCTAATGTCCCATCTAGGTCGAATAATATGGCGGAGTAGTTAGGCATTATTCTTCTGGTTTTTTGCAATGCAAAAGATAGTTAACATGAACATCATCACTTAGCTTAAAGGCTTGCTTTAAAGGGTTGTAACTGATGCCTTTAATGTGACTAACTTGCAAACCTGCTTGTCGACACCATTTTGCTAATTCAGATGGTTTAATGAACCGTTTATAGTCATGCGTCCCTTTTGGCAGCATATTCATGATGTATTCAGCACCGAGTACGGCTAAAAGATATGCCTTTGGATGACGGTTTAAGGTTGAGAAAAACAGGTCACCACCCGGTTTTACCAGATCTGCACAAGCTTGAATAATAGACAGCGGATCAGGTACATGCTCAAGCATTTCCATACAAGTGACAAGGTCATAGTTTTGTGCAGATTGTTGTGCTTTTTCTTCTGCGGTGATGTGTTGATAATCGATGGTTAGTTCTGCTTCCAGAGCGTGGAGCTTAGCGACATTGAGTGCCATTTCGCCCATATCAATTCCAGTGGTATTAGCTCCTGATTTAGCTAAGGCTTCAGATAGAATACCACCACCACAACCAACATCGATAACGTGCTTATTATCTAAAGAACACTGCTTAGATATAAATTCCAGACGAAGCGGATTGAGATCATGAAGCGGTTTTGATTCGCCTTCAAGATCCCACCAATTGGACGCTAAGGCATCAAATTTGGCTATTTCGGATGGATCTACGTTCTTTTGGTCTGTCATGGATCTTCATGCCTTATTTTTTCAGCCCATTGTTGGGTATTTTGAATGATTTTAGATAGATTCATCGTAGTCAATTGACGATCTTTTAATAGTTGTTTACCGCTTACCCAAACATCGGTTACTTGATCCCGCCCGGTTGCATAGACTAGCTGTGAAATGATGTCATAGCAGGGTTGGCTTTCTATGCGACTTAAATCCACAGCAATTAAATCCGCAGATTTCCCTACTTCAACAGAGCCAATTTTATCATCTAGCCCTAATGCCTTGGCTGCATTAATCGTTGCCATTTCTAAAGCCTTATGTGCTGGTATAGCGCTAGCATCTTGGGCAACAGCTTTAGCTAATAATGCCGTTTGTTTTATTTCAGCAAACATATCTAAGTCATTATTAGATGCGGCGCCATCTGTTCCTAGGGTGATGTTGATGCCTTGCTGATCAAGCTTCGCGACAGGACAAAATCCACTAGCTAACTTTAAATTAGACTCTGGACAATGTGTTATATGGATACCATTATCAGCACATAAACTCATTTCTTGTTCATTTAACTGTGTCATATGTACAGCAGTTAAGCGAGGAGATAATAAGCCGAGATTATGAAGGCGCTCTAATGGTCTGAACCCATATTGTTCGATACTTTGTGAAATTTCACCAACAGTTTCATGAATATGCATATGAATGGTTACATCCAGTTCTTCTGCATTCATAATAACTTTAGCTAAGGTGTCGTCAGATACTGTATAAGGTGCATGTGGGGCATAGGAAGTGGTAATACGCTCATGGCGACGATAGCGATCATGTAATTGCTGACCTTTATGTAGGTATTCTTCGGTATCAGCAGCCCATGCACTTGGGAAATCGATGACCACCATGCCTAAGTTGGCTCTAATGCCACTTTGATCAGCCACACGCCCAGTAGCATCAGGGAAGAAATACATATCATTAAAGCAAGTGGTTCCACCACGAATCATTTCAGCAATAGCCAATTCAGATCCAGCTTCAACGAAACTATCGCTTATCCAACGCTTTTCTGCTGGCCAAATATGATTGTTTAGCCATGTCATCAAAGGCAGATCATCAGCTAAGCCACGAAACAAAGACATGGCGGCGTGATTGTGATTATTAATCAGGCCAGGCATTACACAGTGCTGGTCATAATGTTGTTCACTATTAGCTGTGTATTTTTGCTTTGCCTCAGTTTGAGGCATAAGCGCTACAATATCGCCTTGATGGATAATGACGGAATAATGTTCAAGCACCACATTTGCAGGGGCGATCGGAACAAGCCAACGGGCATTTATAATAAGGTCTACATTTTCCATAGTGTGTGATTATACCGTCATCGACTGGAGAACACATTGACGAAAACAAATGATGGGATACAAGCTATAAAATGGCTTGATAATAAGTTGTATTTATTAGATCAAAGGTGTTTGCCTGATAAGCAATTATGGCAAATTTATGACGAAGCACTAGATGTCAGTAAAGCAATTACTGATATGGTCGTACGTGGCGCACCTGCAATAGGCATTACGGCTGCCTATGCTGTGGTATTAGCAGCAAGAGCTGCTTGGGCAAGCCATAAGATAGAGTGGAAGCAGGTCATGCACACGCCCTTGAAGCAGCTAGCTGCTTCAAGACCTACAGCTGTCAACTTACATTGGGCTATTGAACGAATGACACTATTTTACGCTAACTTAGCTGATGATCATTCTCCAGAAGTAGAACTATTAAAAGAAGCTAAACGCATTCATCAAGAGGATATTGCTGCTAATCATACGATGGGCCGTTTAGGTGCTGAATTATTAACAGAAAATAGCTCGGTATTAACGCATTGTAATGCCGGTGCATTAGCTACAGGTGGTTTTGGTACTGCTCTGGGTGTCATTAGACAGGGTTATAGTGAGGGTAAGATAAAACAGGTTTATACAGATGAAACACGACCTTGGTTGCAAGGTTCTCGCTTAACCGCTTGGGAGTTAAATCACGATAATATTCCGGTGATATTGCAGATAGAAGGTGCGGCAGCTTCGCTAATGGCGACGGGAGAATTGAATTGGATCATTGTGGGAGCTGATCGCATTACCGCCAATGGTGATGTGGCTAATAAAATAGGGACTTATATGTTAGCAATTTTGGCACAATATCATGGTGTTAAAATGATGGTAGTTGCACCTAGTTCAACCATAGATTGGCAGTTAGATTCAGGTGACGATATTCCTATTGAACAACGTGCAGTAACTGAAGTGACAACATTACAAGGTCAGCAAATAGCGCCGGAAGGCATCGCGGCATTGAACCCTGCTTTTGATATCACGCCAGCAGAATTAATTGATGCAATTGTCACGGAGAAGGGTGTTATTCTATCGCCATCAATAGAGGCAATGCGTGCTATTAAAGTATGACGACACAAAGATATAAGGAGTCAAAATGAGTCGAACAGTATTGGTGACCGGTAGCAATCGGGGTATTGGTTTAGAGATTTGTACACAACTGAAACAGCGTAGTGATCATGTGATTGCAACCTGTCGTAAAGCGTCAGATGCACTGCAAGCACTCAATGTCGAAATTATTGAAGATGTTGAAGTGAGTGATTTAAATAGCCTAGCTTCCTTGGCTGAAAAGCTCGATGGTAGAAAACTAGATTGGTTGATTAATAATGCAGGCATAGCGGGCAGCTTACAGATTAGCGATATTGATCCCAGCACTATTGACAGCTTTAAGCGGATGTATGAGGTCAATAGCCTTGGACCGTTGTTTACCACCCAAAGCTTGCTTAATAACCTAACGGATGGTTCAAAAGTAGGCATTATTACTAGCCGTATGGGTTCTATTGCTGATAATGATTCTGGTGGCAGCTATGCTTATCGTATGTCTAAATCAGCAGTGAATGCAGCTGGAAAATCATTATCGATTGACCTACAACCACGAGGGATTGCTGTAGGCATTCTCCATCCTGGTTATGTCCGTACCGATATGACGGGCCATAATGGCTTAATGGACACGGATGAATCAGCTCGCGGTTTGATAGCGCGTATGGATGAACTTAATTTAGGCAACACAGGTTCATTTTGGCACAGTAATGGTGACCTGCTTCCTTGGTGAGCTACCCGAAACTGACTGCACAACAGCAAGAAAGTTTGCCGTTATTAATCACACCAGCACTCGCTATTCCATCGCAGTTTGATGATAGTACGCATAAGCTGTGGCGTTGTGAGACTGAACAGGGTTCTTTGATACTTAAAGCCTGTGACCATGACAGTATTCAGAAATCCGCTTTCTGGCAAGGCATGAATAGTTTGTTTAGTGTTGATTTTCCAAGAAGTTTACGGAATATCGATGCAATATATAGCAAAATATCAGAAAATGCAGCTGTCACAGTTCCCCTATTTATTGCTGCTGAAAGCAATAGTTATGTACTTGCTGAATGGTTAGAGGGGGATGCGGTACTGGCAGAAGATGTGACAGATGTCATGGTGATTCAATTAGCTGAACATCTCGGCAAATTACACGCCCAAGTTAAAACAACTTGGGGGCCAATACATCAGGCCAATCTTGGAGCTGAACAATGGGGTTCTCGTCTTTATAACACCATCCAAAATTTAGCTGATAATAGTTCTACAGCTATTCCAAATGATTTTGTGACTTCGTGCTCACAACAAGTAGAAGCAATGGAAGTGGAGCAATTTTCTCCAATCATGATAGACCTACGCTGGGATCAATTTTTACAGCAAGATAACAGGTTGAAGGCCTTAGTCGATTTAGATGCTTTTGTTTATGGGCCTAAAGAGTTGGAATTAGTATTGTTGGAATATCTGCTCAATGCTGAACAAGCCGCATTATTTAAACAGCATTATCAACAATATGCTGAATTCAGGGACTTAAGCTCGATCCGAGAGGTATATCGTTTATTACTCTTTCTGATGAATGTGTTGGGTGAAACGGATTTAGATCGTTGGCTTGCTAGGCCAGTAGTTTTATAAACTAAACTAAGCGGTCTGAGTACGGTAATAGAGTTTCATCCAATTAATATAACCAAGAAAAGCTAAAACAAGATAAACACTGAACATCACAATCGTAGCGTAATAGCCGGTTTGGTAATATAACTGAATAGCAGCTCCATCAATGACTATCCAATATAGCCAGTTTTGTAATACTTTACGTGCCATTAGAATGGTATTGAGTACAGAAAATACTGTAACGCCGGCATCAAGAAAAGGGCTTTGAGAAGCGTTGATACTAATTAAGTATTTGGCTGTTGCAAAAGTGAGTAAACTCCCCACCATTAAAAAAGCGATCTGTTGAAGCCAAGTGAATTTGCTAATCGCAATCACATCTTCAGTTTTCCCTTGTTTTTGCCACAATAAGTAGCCGTATACAGCCATAGCCATATAGTAAAAATTGAGTAAGGCCTGCATCGGTAATTGGCCTTCCCAGAATAATACGGTATAGATGAGCGTACTGATGAAAGCCAGTGGCCAGCACCATTGGGATTCTCTCGCAGCAAAGACGACGTAGCCAATACCTAGTAGCGAAGCGAAAACTTCCCAGCCAGATAAGGCTAATAGCCCATCAACAATGGCCGTGAGCAGCGTACTATCGATCATACATCCACAACATCAGCACGGTCAGTGCCAATAAGTTTGAGTACAAATACGCTGTGTGGCAATTGTTCAAACACAGCTTCAATTTCACTAGTCATCATTACCATCACATCTTGGTATTCTCCAAACACTTGCGTGCTAAGGCTATTACGTTTAACCACTAGTTTAGGGTTAGTTTCAAGCTGATCGATAAAGGCCAATATGGGTTCGACATACCCTTCGGTAAGAGGATAAAGGCTAATATCTATAGAAATTCGCATAGCGTGTTCCTTTAGTTTTTAAAAGGGACTACGCATTGCATAGTCCCTTTTGATGACGTGATTTAATAATCGTAAGATAAAGTAATGCCTGCTACACGTGGCTCGCCAAATTGTTTGAAATTTTCAGCCGCATAACCCTTTGCCGGGTTGTTGCCGAAGAAAAAACCACGAGTGTAGTAATCTTTATCAAACAAGTTTCTAGCCCAGACATTGACGTTCCAATTGCCGCGATTGTAATTTGCACTGGCGTTGACGATAGCATACGAGCCTGATTCGGCATTATGGCTATCAGAAAAATAGAACTGATCTTTGCCTTCAACATTGGTGCTTATAGTCCAGCGGTGATTGAGGTAATACTCAGAACCAAGGCTAAAAGTATAATCAGGCGCATGGGCCACTTGGCGGCCATTGTATTTCACGCCTGCTACCTCGTGGTTATCAAACGTGGCATCTAATAAACCGAGTGAAGCGAGTAGGCGCACTTTATCAGTCACTAGCCAATCTGCACTGGCTTCTAGCCCTTTATGTGTGGCATTAGAAGCATTACCAATGAAGTCAATAAAACTCGGTCCATCTTGAATTGAATTTTTGATTTGTGCATCACGGCGTTGGGTATAAAACGCCGTCAATTCTGTGGTCAAACGATTCTGCATCCACTTTGATTTTAAACCAACTTCAAAAGTGTTGTTTTTTTCGGTATCAAATTCGCGTTGATCAACCGTGAGACCACCACTATTATTTACCCCGCCTGATTTATAACCGCGTGCGAGAGAAGTGTAGATAAAATGGTCTTCATTGGCTTGATAGTTTAGGCCAATTTTGCCACCGCGCAATATTTCATCGGTGCGTATTTTTACGCCAAGCGTATCATTATATTCTGCTCTAAACTGTTCAATGCGCGCGCCAGTGATAAGGGTCAGTTTATCGTTAAGGTGAATATCAAGTTGGCCATATAAAGAGCTGTTGTTAGTGTCGTAGTCACCATTGAACATTGGCCCTGGACCAAATATGCCGTAGTCAGAATCTTGCTCGAAGTTTTCATCTTGTTCTAAGTGATAAATGCCGACAGTCCAATCAGTCGTGCCATTAAATAGGCGACCTGCGTCATCTGATAGTATGCGTAATTCGAGTGAGTGATTATCACGTTCACGATCAAATTGATCGAAGCCAATAAAGGGGAAGAGTCCCGGCGCGAACTGGCCGTCGAACCCCCAGTCAACATCGTAACTATAGGTAATATCTGACTTGGCATAAGTAGCCTCTGTCTGAATGATAACCGCATCATTAGGTTGCCAATCTGCTTTCAGTGCAAGTGCATTAGTACGTTGTTTATCTTCACCTGGATCATCAGATAAGCTGTTGCGGCTGTTATCTAAAGTAAAAGCATCATAACCATTGTCAATATTGAGATGTAAGTAACTTAAATCAACGGTAAGATTCTTAGCCGCTAACCATTTAAGTTTTCCTTTCGCAGTCACTTCATCCTGATTTTGTGTATTATCACGGCCTAAAAAATCATTGTCCATATAGCCATCAGATTGATGGGTATAGATAGAGGCGCGACCAAGAAGACTATTCTCAATTAAGGCACCACCGACAGCCAGACCCAGATTATGGGTATTGTATTCAGCAAGACCAGCTTCGGCATGAACTTGAAATTCTTCGGTAGGCTCCTTGCTTCGTAAATTTATCGTACCAGCCAAAGCATTGGTACCAAATTTAGTCCCCTGAGGCCCTCGAAGTATTTCTACAGATTCGACATCAAATAAGGTACCGGCACCGCCTGTTCTACTGAAATCTACGCCATCAATGATAAGTCCAACAGAAGGGTTAAGGGGCGCATTAAATTGACTCCGCTCACCAATACCACGGATTTGGTAGTACTGACCACGAGAAGCACCACTTGATACATTAACGTTAGGTGCTAAGTTTAGGACTTCTTCGATATGCTGGGCATTCCGGGCTTCGATAACCTCTTCGCCAATGGTTGTTAAGCTAACAGGTGTTTCAAGTGCGATGGCGGGTCTAAAATCAGCACTGACAATCATAGGAGGTAAGTCATGCTTAGTCCCTTCTGCAAGTGTATTGGTTGAGAAAATTGCTGAAATAGCGAGAGATAAAGCTTTAAACTTCATAAATATCCTTTTTTAAAATAAAAAAGGACAGGAGAGAACATTAACAGTATTGATTTACGTAAAAGGTATCTCGGCCTGTCCCTACGCCAGTACTAACTGGATCAGGTTCATAGGGTTTATTCTGTAATAGAAATTCTCAGGCCTTCATGGCCACCCCTAGGCTAATCTTGGTGATTAAAATAATCACACAAAATGTGTTGCGAATTATACGGCTTAAGCGCTATTTAAACAATTGTTTATAGGATGGTTATTACTTGGCGAGTGCTTTTATAGCATCAATGCTATGGAAGAAGACTTGCCCTTTCATTAAGTGATGATCTAGATCCATTTTCTTGAATTTATCCATCACAGGCCCTTTTACATCGGCCAAGTTTACTGTGATATTACGTGTATCTAATGCTTCTATATAACTAAACAGAGTTTCAAATGCCGTTATATCTACATAGCTAACAGAGCCAAATTGCAGCACGACATGTTCTAGTTCGGGCTTATTATCAATTTGGGCTGAAATAAAGTCAGTAATGTAAGTAATGTTGGCAAAGGTAATGTTTTCATCGATACGGATTAATAATAAATTTGGCCACGTTGTAACCTCATGGCGTCCAACATTTCTAAATTGTTCGCTGTCGCCTACTTGTCCAGTTACGGCTATATGAGGCAAGCTGGTACGCTGCAAAAATGCAATGATAGTAACAATGACACCTAGAGCGATACCTTCTTCGATACCCAAGAAGAGTACAGCCAATAAGGTGATAGTTTGGGTGGTAGCATCAGCACGGTCGTATTTGAGTGTCGTTATGATTTCGCGAAACTTAATCAATGGTGCAATGGCAACAAGAATAATAGCGGCCAAAGCGGCTTTGGGAATATGGGTAAATTGTTCGGTAAAAGATAGTAAGGCAAGCGCTAATAAGATAACAGCAATTATCATCGCTAATTGCGTACGTGCGCCTGCAGAAAAGTTAACCATGGTACGACTAAATCCACCTGCGACAGACATACCGCCTGAAATAGCAGTCGCTATATTAGCTGTACCTAAGGCAATCAGTTCTTGGTTGGTACTGATTTTTTCATTACGTAAATTTGCTGTGACAAGGGCGATGGCAACACTCTCCACATAGGCTATAACACTGATGAAAATAGCGCTGGGTAGTAATGCTATCCAGTGCTCTTTGCTGTTTGCTAAGAATGAAAGACTAAGATCTGGCAATCCTTTTGGGATTTCGCCAACAATGGCCACTTGTTGCATATCGTATAAATGAAAAAAACTGACAACGCTGGTAGTAATAATGACGGTCAGTAAAGGTGCAGTCTTACTAATTCCTGTAACGAGGCTTTCCCGTAGCTGCATGCTTTTGAGTGTGCGTGTTAATGGTTTACCCATTAACAGCAGAAGTACCATGCTGAAAATGCCAAGACCAGCAGCATATATATTCATAGTGCCCATATTGCAAGCAATATCATAGCCGCATTGTTGTTTATTAAGACCTAATAAATGAGGTAGTTGGCTAAAGACAATAAGAATTGAAGCACCGGTTGTAAAACCTGATAACACAGGGTGACTAATAAATTTAACTAATCCGCCCATGCGAAAAACGGCCATCGCTAATAAAATTAAACCCCCTTCGACAGCTAAGATAATGGCATGCTCAACGGGTGTGCCAAGTGCTGCTAATTCCGGTGCTGTTAATGCACTGGCAATCATTATGGCAGCAATGGAAACAGGGCCAACAGATAGAGTTCTGCTTGTACCTAAAAACGCATAAATAAGCGGGGGTAAAATACTTGCGTAGAGCCCTACTTGTGCAGGCAAACCAGCAAGCATGGCATAAGCGATGCCCTGCGGGACGAAAAGGATAGCTGTAATAATGCCAGCGAAAACGTCGCTATTAAAATCCTGTTTTGGATAATGTCTAAGCCAAGAAAGAATCGGAATAAACTTGGTTAATAAAGTTTGTTTAGGCAAATTAGGTGGCGGCATGAATTTACAGATAAAAGGAATAATAGCAAGAATAAAGTTAGTCTGTTTCGAACTCTTTCGGAACAGACTATATCACTTAATCTTCTTTGGTTAGTTTCTCAGCGTATGAGGCTTTATGAGGGACATCAAAATCATAACCCTTAATCATCACTTGCCAATATAACCATGGGAAACCGATAAGCTTGCCTATCCACCATAGCTTACTGTTAGTGCGTGGATCTAAAAATGGGAATGAAGGTGTTACTGTTCCGCCATAAGAGAATTCAGCAAGCATGACAGTACCTACTGATGTTGTTAATGGGCAAGAACCATAGCCGTCATAGCCTTCTGCCACTGCTTCACTATTACGTAATTTCAATATATTTGTCACAACGACAGGTACCTGTTTACGAACAGCTGCTGCTGTTTTTGCATTGGGCGTTGATGAAGCATCCCCTAAACCAAAGACATTGCTGAATTTATTGTGTTGTAAGGTAAATTGATTAACATCGACCCAACCTGCTTCGTTTGCAAGCGGACTTTGTTTAATAAAATCAGGTGCACTTTGAGGAGGCGTAACATGAATCATGTCAAACTCTTTCGTCACTGTAGATTTATTGCCATCAGCATCACTTATTTCAAATGTGGCTGTTTTTTCTGGGCCATTGACAGCAATTAAGTTATTGCCAAAATTTGTTTTGATACCGTAATCCTCAACGACTTTACTCAATGCTTTGGCAAAGAAAGCGACACCAAACATACCCGGGCCCGCATTGAAAAATTCGATATTGATAAGGTTATCATTACCTTCTTTTTTGAAGCGATCAGCGGCTAAGTACATGATTTTTTGTGGCGCACCCGCACATTTTATGGGCATAGGTGGTTGGGTAAATAAGGCGTTGCCAGATTTCGTTTTTTGAATCATTTCCCATGTGTATTCCACATGTTCTGGAGAATAATTACAGCAAACGCCATTTTTACCCAATGTTTCTGACAGGCCTGCAATTTTGTCGTAATCAATTTGTAAACCAGGGCAAACGACGAGGTAATCATAGCTAATTGTTTCACCTGAACGAATCGTAACTTGATTTTCTTCTGGTTGGAAACTGTCGGCATAATCTTTAACCCATGTCACACTTGGATGAATAAGATCAGCTTCATTTTTTGTCGCTTTAGCTAAGGTATATGCTCCGCCACCAATTGTCGTGAAACCAGGTTGGTAATAATGCTTTTCTGATGGTTCAATGATAGCAATATCAATAGCATTATTTTTGCGACGCATGTTATTAGCAACTGATACGCCTGCAGCACCACCTCCAACAATCAGAATTGAATGATGTTTATCGGACATTTTCCCCTCTCTTATTAATATAAATCTAGCTCGACGACTCTTAATAATAGGATCTGCATTTCACCGTTATTACTAATTTAAAAAACAGAATCGAATAATTATCGCTTAAAAGGATATCTCTTGTCATAAATTGTTGGTATTCGGACAGTTTTTATTCAGGTGTGGGGTTGTTAAGGACTACATAAAATATTAGATTTTGATACCTGCTGGCGATCTTCTTGTTGTCAACTGTCAATGAATTCTGATAAATCAATTTTTTATGTTTAGGATTTGTCGCCATGCCTCGAGTTTTTGGTCAAATGACATTGCTGCATGGGCAGGACTAGTTGAGGGTAGTCGCTGTGTAGGAATAGCGATGAATTGTTGACTTAATGAGGGTATAGTTTGTTTAAAAAGCGATTCAGCTTTTGTACCATTAAAATAGAGTCGGTTGATGCTTGGATAGCGCTGTAAGAAATTATTAAAATCATTGACAACGATTGATCCTGTATCAATATTGCTATCCAAACTCCCTTTTCGCTGACAAGCTTTTAGTACATCCCAAACGGCAATATGGTGCTGAGCTAATAAGGAGCAGCGTTCTAAATAGGGCAAAGTAGTAGAAAAACTAAAAAGCTCGGCCATAATTGGCCAAAATGCATTTCGTGGATGGGCATAATATTGTTGATGCTTTAATGATTGAACGCTCGGCATAGAGCCTAATATCAATATCGTAGGTTTTTCACCGAGTAGGGGTGGAAAACTGTATTCGGTTATTAGATGTTGAGTAGATGTGATCACTGATAGCGCTGTCCTTGATGTTCTATCCAGCCATCTACATGCTGACCTGCTGGATCATAATGAGTCCAGTGTAAAATACCCCCTTTGTCACTCCACTCATATTCGCCATAAAGGGTTAGCTTATCTCCTAGTTTTAGGGTGTTTATTCTAGGTGCTAAGTCGATATTATGGGCTACTAAAATAGTCAGACCTTGAGGTCTTTCTATAATAAATTTTTGGTGACGATTACCATCGATATCATCAGCTAAAATCTTGATAACTGTCCCTTCAACTTGTAATTGAATATCACTTTTCCGCTCTTGGAAAGCTTGTTCAACACTAATACTATCACTGCTTTCATAGGCTTGCTGTGGCGAGTATTTACTTGCTGCATAGCCGACAATAAGGAATGCGATGATTAACCAAATACGTTGTTTTTGACGGGTGGCTTTTGACATAATTCTATATTCGAGGTTTGATTTTTTATTAGTATAGACGATGGCCAATAGATAAAAGTTAGCATAATTATTTGAAATTATGTTTTGCCAGCATATAATCGGCGCTTAATCGAGCATTTGTATTGAACTTCCATAGGTGTGAAGTGATATGGCTAATCGCTATTTCTAAAGTTGGAGAAAGTCATGGCTGTATATGCCATAGGAGATATTCAAGGGTGTTTTGATGAACTGTGCAAAATGCTTGACTTAGTTAAATTTGATCCCAGTAAAGATCAAGTATGGCTAGCAGGTGACTTGGTTAATCGCGGGCCTAAATCAGCTGAAGTACTTCGTTTTGCCAAAAAAATGGGTAAAAAAACGGTCAAAGTCGTGTTGGGAAATCACGATCTTCACATGCTTGCTTACTCAACAGGTGTGACTAAACATAAGCATTATATGGATACAATGGATTCGGTTTTGTTGGCGGACGATAGGGAAGAATTGATTGACTGGCTTCGCCAACAACCTCTTTTTCATCATGATGAAAAACTTGGTTTTAGTATGGTTCATGCTGGATTACCGCCGCAATGGACAGTAAAAAAAGCGCTCAAAAGAGCAAAAGAAGTTGAGACGATTCTCAAAGGTGATAATTGGCAAGATTTTTTCCAACATATGTACGGCAACATGCCTGAACAATGGACGAAAGAATTAACAGGGTGGGACAGAATACGTTATATAACGAATTGCTTTACTCGCTTACGTTATTGTCATCAAGATGGCCGTTTAGCTCTTAACTTTAAAGGCGCTCCAAGTAAGAAACCAGTAGGCCAAATACCCTGGTTTGAAATGCCGGATAGACGAACGCAAGACGATAATATTGTATTTGGACATTGGTCAACATTAGGAACGGGACAATATGGCAATGTGTTTTCTTTAGACAGCGGTGCTGTGTGGGGAGATACTTTAACAGCGATGAGAATTGATAAGCCGTCACATAAATGGTTTGTCGTCGATGCTGATCCCGCTGGCTTGCCGCACGCAAAAAATAAATAAGCCGCTATCCAGAAAACCTGCACCAGTGATTCAGTACGGGCAGAAAATACTTAAAAACAGTACAATACTCCATTTATTAGTTTGGAAAGTTTAAAGACATGAGCACTATCACAACTTTTTCTGGTGATTTTTCAGCCCAAGGTATGCGTGTTGGTATCGTTGCGGGCCGGTTTAATGATTTCATTGTTGAGAATCTTATCTCGGGTGCAATTGATTGTTTAGTTCGACATGGTGCCAGTGAAAGTGATATTGAATTAGCTCGTGTGCCGGGTGCGGTGGAAATACCATTAGCAGTCCAACGTATGGGGCGCACGGGTAAATATGATGCGATTATTGCGCTTGGTGCTGTTATTCGTGGTGGAACACCTCATTTTGATTTTGTTGCGGGCGAATGCTCTAAAGGTTTAGGGCAATTAACGTTACAGTTAGATATTCCGGTTTCATTCGGTGTGTTGACAGTTGATACCATTGAGCAAGCTATCGAACGTGCGGGTACTAAAGCAGGTAACAAAGGTGCTGAAGCTGCAATGGGTACGATTGAAATGGTCAATGTTTTACGCCAAATAGAGAGTGCAAAATAGATGTCTGTAGGTTTACCACGCTCGCACGCGAGACGTGCTGCAGTGCAGGCTTTATATCATGGTTTAGTTAACGAACAATCCGCATTATCAAAAGATACGCTTGATTTCGTCACTGCTGAAAACTCAGACAAAATGGATAAAAAATATTTTGCCCTATTAGTGGATGGTGTTTCTAAAGAGATCGTTCAGCTTGATGAGCAATTGACCTATGCCGTAGATCGTTCTTTATCGGCTATTGATCCAGTTGAAAGTTCAGTGTTAAGACTTGCTGTATATGAATTTATACATTGCCCTGAGGTGCCATACCGAGTGGTATTGAACGAAGCTGTTGAACTTGCTAAAGCTTTCGGTGGTGAAAAAGGCCATAAATACGTCAATGGCGTATTGGATAAAATGGGCTCTAAATTACGTCCAGCTGAATATCAAACAGCCAAATCAAAACAAGCGAAAAAGTAACGCGGACAATCTAGTGTCTGATCTTTCAGAATTTTCACTTATCCAACATTATTTCGAGCAACTCACAGCAAAACGAGATGATGTTTTATTAGGCATTGGTGATGATTGTGCCTTGTTGCAGTGCCCTGAAGATGAGGTGTTGGCCGTTTCTATTGATACCTTAGTTGAGAACGTGCATTTTTTTTCTGATGTAGATCCTGAAAGTTTAGGCCATAAAAGTCTAGCTGTAGGCTTAAGTGATTTAGCGGCAATGGGTGCTAAGCCTAAATGGTTCACATTGGCTCTGACTCTTCCAGAAGTGCATGAAGTGTGGCTAAAAAAGTTTTCACAAGGCTTAGCCAAACTGGCTAATGAATTTAAGGTGCAATTAGTCGGTGGTGATACCACTAAAGGCCCCTTATCTATTAGTATTCAGGTGCATGGTTTTGTCGATCCCGAAAAGGCATTACGACGTGATGGTGCACAAGTAGGTGATCTTATTTATGTGACAAATACATTGGGTGATGCTGGCGCCGCCTTAAAATTAGCACAAAGTGAGTTGGTCAATGAAAGCTTTGACAATGAGGATAAGCGTTATTTAACTCGACGATTAGAGTGTCCAACGCCACGTCTTAATTTAGGACAGAAGCTGATTGGTATTGCATCTGCTGCAATAGATATTTCGGATGGTTTAGTCGCGGATCTAGGGCATATTTTAGAAAAAAGTAGTGTAGGCTCTAGAATCGATCTGGCCCGTTTGCCGCTTTCAGCTAGTTTATTAAAGCTAGAAAGAGCAGAGGCAGAACACTTAGCGCTATACTCTGGCGATGATTACGAACTTTGTTTCACTGCGCCAGCAAATCATTACACTGAAATAGAAGATATGTTTCAAGGACAATGTACTCGTATTGGTGTGATAACGAATGATGACGGTATTGTTGTAATCGAAAACGATAAATTAAAATCGCTGAAAAACAAGGGGTACGATCATTTCTCAAACAGTTAATTTCCGTGAGTTGTTAAAGCGGCCAGTTTGTTTTCTGGGTTTAGGCTTTGGCTCAGGTTTAGCACCTTTCGCACCAGGGACGTTTGGCACTATTGCAGCGATCCCAATCTATATGTTGATGGAGCTTCTTCCATTGACGATTTACCTGTTAGTCACCACCATTTTTTTTATTTTAGGTATCTACATTTGTCAAAAATCAGCAGATTGGTTAGGTAAAGACGACCCATCTGCAGTAGTTTGGGATGAAATAGCCGGTTATCTAGTCACGATGATAGCTGCACCTAGTGGCTGGGCTTGGATGCTCTTAGGCTTTGTCCTATTCCGCTTTTTCGACATCATCAAGCCCTGGCCAATAAGCTGGTTTGATAAAAACCTGCATGGTGGCTTGGGCATTATGGTTGATGATGTCGTGGCAGGTATGTTTGCTGCTTTTTGTCTACAACTAATTGTCGTAGCGAATATTTTATAAACTTTAACGTTTCCAACATCTATCAGGATCTGCACTTGCTGTACCCGTGACTGACTCGACGCCGCTTTCATTGATAACTAAACTACCACAAAGAGGATCTACTTGATCCGCAGTGGGGGCTGCAACTGCTATATAAGTTGTAGCTGTGGCAGAAGATATTGAGATGGTGTAATAGCTATCGGGAGAAGTCGTTGCGGCTGGTAAACTAGCCATAATCGCCGTATAGGTTGGGTTGTTTGCACGAAATTTCTCTTGAGCTAGTTGTATTGCAGCTAGAGCAGTTTTACCATCGGCTCTCTTGGCTCTTGTTACATAATCTGAGTAGGCAGGGATGGCTATGGCAGCAATTATCGCAATTATTGCAACAACTATCATGAGTTCCATTAGAGTGAAACCTTTGCTTCTATTTGTATACATAATTACTGCCTTAAAACTTAAGATATATTGTGTTAAGTATAGCCATAGGCATAAAAAACACAAAAAAGAATCATTGGAAAATAGAGAACCTCATCACAAGTATACAAAATTATTGCTGGTTTATGATTTATTTGCTGCTAAATCGATCTATAATCACTATACGATGGTTTTAAGGACGCACATATGTCAGGAATAAGGCAACGAGGTATGACTTTGTTGGAAGTGATAATAGTACTTATTATTGCTGCTATACTTGCTGCTATATCTGTGCCTGCCTTTAGTGACTTGATTCTCACACAGAGGGCCAAAGGCGCGGCAGAAGGGTTAACTTCAGCACTGCAAAATGCTAAGGCAGAAGCAGTCAAAACGAATAGTATAATAAGCATTGTTTTTAAACCTTCTGCTACTGGGACAGCCCATTCAAGCTGGTGTTATGGCATGACTTTGACTGGCTCCGCAACGTGTGACTGCACTGCATCTCCAACGGATTGTGCAACTGGCAGCGTTGTTGATGGAGATACTTACAAGGATGTGACGGCCAATTTCAACGCAAGTGATTTACGCTCCTTTGAACCTGTAAGGGGCGGGGCGAATGGTACGCAAGGAACAGTTGTTTTTGCCGCTGGAAATAACAAAGATCTTGGTGTCCGTTTAAGTACGATTGGCAGAATATCGGTTTGTAGACCTACAGGTACAAATATCGCGCGCTATCAGGATAGTGGAGCTTGCCCATGAGTTTTAGAATAAAACAACAAGGCTACACACTCATTGAATTGATGATAGCAATGGCTATAGGTTTGATACTTGTTGCTGCGGTTATTACTCTCTATGTCTCCATGTCAGGCTCTAATATCGATTACCTAAAATCAGTTAGATTAAATCATGAACTACGTTCTAGTATGGCACTAATAGTTCGAGATATTAGGCGTGCAGGTCATAATCAAGATGCGGCTACAGAATCTATAGCAGCATCATCAATTAATCCTTTTTCGAATTCTGCTGCGAGCACAGTTCAAGCGACTGTTCTAACGGTAGCAGGAACCAGTACCGTCAACCAATCTATAACTTTTTCGTATGACAATGATGATGATGCAAATATCGATACCTATGGCTATCGTTTAAATGTAGTGTCAGGTGTTGGAACCATTCAATATTGTGCTGATGACACAACGACAACGGGAGCTGCATGTTCTTCATGGCAAGCATTAACTGATTCTGACTTAATTGATATTGATTCACTAGAGTTTACACAAGGTACAACTAGCGTTGCTGGTGGAGTATTCACAATCCGTCAGGTAATGATTACCATGACAGGTAAATTAATTAGTGATACGGATTTTACTAGAACAATTTCTGAAGTTGTCAAGATTAGGAATGATCACAGTCCTAACTGGTCTATGTAATATTGGGACGAGGTTACTATTATGAAAATTAGAAACCAACAAGGTGTAGCAACAATAGTGGTAACTGTAGTGCTGTTGGTTGTCATGACATTGATGGTGTTATTTGCGTCAAGAGTCGGTGTGTTTGATGTGCGGATGGCAGCCAATGAAGCACGTTATAAGGAAGCTTTTGCAATGGCTGAGGCAGGTTTAGATTATTCAACACAACGCTTTTCTAGCGAATTTGTTAGGCTGTATGATGGTGACAACGCTGGCACCACTTTGGCCACCATCGTTACTAATGCTACAGTGACTGCAAATACCGAACCTGATGGAACAGCTCCAGAGACCAATGACCCTTATTTCACGGTGACAGTGACTGATACAGGTGCATCTTATGGCGGCATTCCAGTATATGAGTTTGTTTCTACAGGCGTAGGTTCGGATGGCACGGGGACAGCAACCGTGCAGAGACAGATCACGATGGCGAGTGTGTTTGGTGGTAGCGTTCCAGACGTGCCAGTCATTGTTGGTGGTGCTGTGGGTACAGGTGGTAACTTTAATATTTCCGGCAATCCTAATGGCGCTGGTGAAGGTGTGCCAGTCTCTATTTGGTCTTCAGGTGATATTAGTGGTACTAACTCATCGGCAACCTGTCATGCTGAGTTTTATGATGGTAATAATGCACAGTGTAGTAACCCTTCTGGCAACACCGAAAACATTAGTATGGGCGGTGATCTTGCTGTATTAAGTCCTCTAACAAGTCATGATCCAACTGTTCCAGATTTATTACCTAATGATCCTAATTTCCCAACAGATTTGTTTGCTTTTATGTTTGGCGTCCCAACGGCTCAATGGGGTTTGAAATTTGCAGAAGCAAACGCAAATCAACAAGCAGTTACAAGCTGTGCTCAGATTAATGCAGCGGGTACTAATGCGGGTGTGAATTTTCCACTCTGGTGGGTGACTGGAGAATGTACTATATCAGGGACCATTGGTTCCATTGATAACCCAGTGATTATTGTTGTTGATGATAATGCCTTTAAAGGAACAGGGAATAACCAAGTAAATGGCATTGTCTATTTATTTGATAATCCGACAACTGTTGGAACACCTTCTGCCCAATTAGGCGGTACCATGGAAATCCGTGGCTCTTATGTTTCGGATGTCGGTGGTGCTGCAATGTCAGGTAGTTATTCGGTTGTCTATGATCCAAATTTAGTGAATAGTTTCCAAACAAATGGTTCTAGCTTCAATTTTGCCTATATCCCTGCTAGTTGGCGTGATTTTTAGATTGTTGCCACACGAGTATAAATTACGAGGATAAGAATGATGAATAAGCAATTTCTAAATAATCAAAAAGGTATTGGTATTATTGAAGTTATGATTGCTGCTGTAATTTTTGCACTCGGTAGCATCGCTATTATCCAATTACAAGGTAACTTCTTTAAAAGTACGGGTGCTGCCCATTCACATGCTGTCGCAATGAATTTAGCGGAAGAAAAACTGGAAGATTTACGAGCTCTAGAAGATTTCACTGTGATAGATGACAATACGGGCGGTAACATTGCATGCACAAACCTATTGCTTCCTTCAGGTGCTTCAGCTGCTTGTGCGACATCTGCGAATGTAATTGCAGAAGCTAACACCGAATATGAATTAAGCTGGGAAGTGACAGATTATTATTATAACGTAGGTGCATTAAGCACTGTTCCTGCAGGTAATATTGCTCAGAAAGATATTAATATACTAGTCACTTGGACTGATGCTGATGGCAGTGCCCAAACAGCAACGGCTAATACCATTATTAACTCTGCGAGTGTTGGTAGTGGCGGCGTTTTAGTCTCTAACGCCGGCGGTAGTGGTGAACAGCCAGAAGTACCTTATACACCCAGTATAGATGATCGGGTGACCCCTATTACAGTTGGCACACAGTCTAAGCGTGAGACTTTGGTCCCTACATCAGATGTAGTAGATGGTTATAGTAGAACGGAGTTTCAAGCCTTTACCTATAACAGTAACAATATCTTACTCCGTGAAGAAGAGTTTCAAAATGTAGCTTGCGATTGCCGTTTTGATGGAACCAGTGGCACAGGTACAGAAACCTATGCAGCAGCACATGCTGAATGGAATACCGTTAAAGATACTTATGTTGATGTCGATGGCGAATTGGTCGCTGGTAAAGTGAAGGGCTGTGTTCAGGGTGGCGGTAGTAATTGTGACGCTAACCCAGAACCGCTTTGTGATGTATGCTGTAAGGATCATCATGATATTTCATCAGTGACTCGTAAATATGATCCTTATCGTTCATCAGATGATTTTCATACGGCCACTTCAGGCAACCATAAACATTATAATGGTACGACAGTGGTGACTTCTGGTCAGTATCAAGAATCTTGTAGGATGAAACGAGTAGATGGTTTTTGGCGCGTTTATCAAGATTGGAATATGGTGAATTTTAAAGCATTACCAATTACTGATTTATCTTCTTCGACGATTAAAGCCACCTATGCCACCTATGTGAATGTTATTGTCGATGCTCATATAGACGAAAGTAAGGTGGCAGGTGAAAACTTAACTACGCCTCCGACACTACCAGCCACCCTTAACCACAATACATCGGGTAACTATATTAACTTGGCTGCGACAGGTGTCTCAGAAGTATCAGGCCGGGGTGTTTATATTGATTTTATAGATTCAACCCATTTAACTGCTATACAAACCAAGAAAGCAGCAATGGAAGATTATCTGCTTCACCTGCCTTTCTATGAAGTTGAAGTGGTCGAAGTGGCCAACTGGGCATCTGGCGATGCTTCCATTTTAGAAGTTGGTCCGATCGATAACCCAGGTAATAATAATGATGTGCCTGCAGGAGAGATCAGAGGTGTTGCAGCAGATACAGATGCAGTGATATTAACAGCCGATATTAGAAAAAGTAATAGTGGTCTGACAGATCTAAGTGTCTCTGTCGATTATGATGCGACAACGAATGCTGATGATATAGAGTTATCTGATACATTGACCGTCTGTGTTGGTGGTAGCTGTACAGGTGCAACGTCATCATGTACTGATCCTACTGGGGGACCAGATATTGTTGATGGAGGAGCAATAACAGCATGGCAAGCCCCATCTGTAATATCTCCAGCCTCATGTGTATCTGAAACACGTACTTGTGCAGCTGGTGTACTATCCGGTTCATACACGAATGGATCTTGTTCTGTGATTACAGCACAGGACTGTACTGCACCATGGGGAGCGACAGTTTCAGATGGTAGTTCTGTGACTGCATACCTAGATGCAACACCGACTACAGCTTGTACGAGTGAAACTCGAACTTGTACTACAGGTGTATTATCAGGTACTTATACAAATGAGACATGTACTGTGACACCAACAACTTGTAATACAACAGTTACGGGTAAAGCTAATAATAAGAACGATACAGTGACAGTGAATGATGGCACAACTGACTTTGCTTGTTCTGTTGCAAATAGCAAGAACTACACATGTCCAGTTGTCACAACGGCGACAAATGGCACGATCACAGCGACTAGTGCTGGAACGGTTAACAGTACGGTGACACTAGGAACAATCTGTGGTGCTCAAACGGTTAACTTTTAAATAATAAGACTAGCCGCTATAACTCTAATAGCGGCTAGTTCTTTTTCGATTTGAAATTTAAATAGTCAGTCTTAGCGACTGTTAGTTGAAATTGATTTTATATAATTGATTAAACTCTGTTTGCGTAAAGTGATGGTTTTGAGTGCCATGTTGTTCAATTTTAATGGCACCGAGTAATGATGCAATTCGACCAGTTTCTTCCCAGTCTTTGCCATGTAGTATACCGTGCATTAAACCCGCTCGATAAGCATCACCGCAGCCTGTGGGATCAGCTAGCTTTTCTGCTTTGGCACAGGGGATATCGATGCGTTTACCTTCAGTATAAATATGTGAACCTTCTGCACCACGGGTAATAATCAAAGCTTCAACGTGATCAGCTAGTTCATGAGGTGAGAGGCCAGTACGATCTTGAAATAGTTGAGCTTCATAATCATTTAAGGCGATGTAAGTCGCTTGCTTGGTGAAGTTCATCAAATCATCACCATCAAACATCGGTAAGCCTTGACCGGGATCAAAGATAAAAGGGATGCCTGCTTCATGTAATTGCTGGGCGTGTTGAATCATGCCATCACGTCCATCAGGCGCTACGATAGCGAGTTTGATGTCTTTAGCCTCGCTGATAGGCGTTTCATGTGACAGACTCATTGCGCCTGGATGGAAGGCGGTAATTTGATTATCATCAATATCAGTTGTGATGTAAGCCTGTGCGGTGTAATTGCCCTTTTTAACATGGACATGACGACGATTTATATCGTGTTTATCTATCCATGCAGCATAGCTAGCAAAGTCATCACCAACCGTTCCCATAGCAATCGGCTCATCGCCAAGTAATTTTAAGTTATAGGCTATATTACCTGCACATCCACCAAATTCACGCCTTAGATTAGGTACTAAAAAGGCAACATTGAGCATATGGACTTTATCGGGAAGAATATGGTTTTTAAATTGCTCTGGAAAAACCATGATGGTGTCATAAGCGAATGATCCACAAATAAGTGCTGACATATTTATTCCTGCTTGATTATATTAAGTTGTTTATCGTTAGTGGTAATAGCGATCTCGCCGTTTAAGAATGCTTGTAGGTGGTGTCCGACAATTTCACTACGCCAACCTTGTAGTAGCTCGATGGATTCATCACCTGTGACCATGCGCTCTATATCCTTACGTGAAGCCACTGCGATTGGAGCGATAGATTGTTCATCGCAGAATTTTCTTAATAAGGCCATCAGAGCATCAACGATGGCATCTTGTTGTGTGGTGAGAATTTGAGGTTTTTTAAGGATTGGCCATTGATCCTTTGGTATGTTTTTCCCGCTAGCAATTAGCTCGATGAACGTTTTGCCAAACCGTTCTATTGTTGATGATTCTAAACCTCGGATTAAGCCCATTTTTTTTGTCGTTTCAGGTGCTAAACGGGCTAAATCAAGTAAGACGTCATCTTTTAAAATCCAACGTCTAGGTCTATTTGACTTGATGGCACGATGTTCACGCCATTCAGCTAGCTTTTGTAAAATGGCAAGCTGAACACCTTTTAATCGGCCAGCTCCTTTTAATTTACGCCAGATTGAGCTTGGGTCAGGTTCGTAATTGTTTTTATCTGTTAAATAAGCGAAATCATCTGTTAACCAATGCGTTCTATTTTTTTCTGATAATGACTTAACCAGTAGCTTATAGACATCGCGTAAGTAACGAACATCATCAGCTGCATAGTCAATTTGATCAGGGTCAAGAGGTCGTTTTGACCAATCTGTTCTTGAATGGGCTTTTTCCAGATTGACACTAAGACATAGTTTCACTAAATTGCCATAACCAATTTGGTCGCCATAGCCAAGGACTGTTGCTGCTAATTGTGTGTCAAAAACATCTGTCGGTAACTCACCCCGTAATAGATAAAATAGTTCCAGATCTTGGCGCGCAGCGTGAAAGACAACAGTGACATTAGGATTATAAATAATATCTAAGATGGCTTTTAAATCAGCAATAGCAAGCGGATCGATACAGGCGATACGGTCTTCAGTGGCCACCTGAATCAGGCATAACTGAGCATAATAGGTTTTTTCACGTAGAAACTCGGTATCAACTGCTAACCATGGCGTATCGACAATTTGCTGACAAAATGTGATTAAATCAGCTTCTGTATTAATAAATTCAACGGTCATAAATGCGAGGTTCTGAAAAAGCTGACAGTATAGCTGCTTTTATTCAAATCACCGAACCAGACTTGTTTACGTACTTTGATGGTTGATACGGGTTTCAATGTCTTGAAGGGAAAAAGGCCAGTTCAATTCGCAGTTATCAGGAAAGCGAATAACAGGAATAGACTGACCATATTGTTTGAGCAAGTCATCATCAAGAGCAATATCAACGGGGTGTACTTCAATAGTTTGTTGATTCACTTGATTTAATAGTGCTTGTGCTTGTTCACATAGATGGCAACCAGCAGTAGTAAAAAGGGTAAGCTCAATCATTTTTCTAATAAACGAGGCATGAGTTCCACAAAGTTACATGGGCGATGACGGATATCTAATTGTTCCTTTAGAATGTCATCCCAACCTGTTCTACATGCACCAGAAGAACCTGGTAGGCAAAAAATGAATGTACCATTTGCGATGCCAGCAACAGCACGAGACTGCACTGTTGAAGTTTTAATATCATGATAGGAAATCTGACGAAATAATTCGCCAAAGCCTTCAATTTCTTTATCGAACAAGGGTTTCATCGCTTCTGGTGTACCATCACGCCCTGTTAAACCTGTTCCACCTGTTGAGATGATAGCTTGAACATTCTTATCCGCTATCCATTGTGACACGATAGACCGAATTTGATATTTATCATCAGGTACAATTTCTTGGGCAACAATATGATGCCCTGCCTCATTTGCTCGTTCACGAAGTACTTTCCCTGATGTATCATCTTCCACAGTACGCGTGTCGGAAATGGTTAATAGAGCGATATTGACGGGTATAAATGTTTGATCCATAAAATTTATCTCTTTGTTCAGCGTATGTTCATTGAATGGAAAGCAGTATAATAGGCATCAGACTGATGGTCTATTTATTAAGAAGGAAATAATTATGAAAAAGATCCTAATCGCAACCGTTGTCGCAGCTAGTTTAACTGCCTGTGCAACTGATGATCCAAACAAACGAGCTAAATATGGTGCAGCTGCAGGGGCAGTCGCGGGCGCAATACTGGGGCATTCTGTTGAAAATAATAAAGAAGGTTTATTGATAGGTACGGCCGTAGGTGCAGCAGCAGGTGCGGGTATTGGTCATTATATGGATAACCAACAGAAAGAGATGGAAGCAGCGTTGGCAGCTGAACAAGCGAGTCATGATATAGAAATCAGACGCCTTCAAGATGAATCACTTAAAATTGATATTGCTAGTGAAATTTCATTTGATTTTGGTAAAGCGGATTTAAAACCTGCATTTATGCCGACACTACAAAAAGTAGCAGGTATTTTACAGCGTTATCCAAATACTGTGATTGATGTTGTAGGCCATACCGATAGCGTAGGTTCAGAAAGCTATAATATGACATTATCACGTCAACGTGCTGAGTCTGTTGTTTATTACTTTGCATCACAAGGTGTTGCATCAAATCGTCTTGTTGCATCAGGTCGCGGGGAGTCGCAACCAAGAGCAACCAACGATACAGAAGCAGGTCGTCAATTAAATCGTCGAGTAGAAATTTATGTCAAACCAATTGCCCAAGGGCAATAAGCACGCAACAAATAAGCGTCGTAAGTTTCGAAAGTCTAATGATGACAACGCAACACAAAACGATTTAATTTTTGGTTTACATGCGATACAGGCAGCCCTTGAGCTGCCTGTATCGCGTGTGACAGAAATTTATTTAGCGGATGAACGTCACGATGCGAGAGCGGATACATTAATCAATGCCGCCAAGCAACATAGCATCAGCCTTAAAAAAGTGGATCGTGATCAACTTGATGAAATGGCACCGGATGCTAGGCATCAAGGTGCTATTGCGCGTTGTACGCCCTTAAAAGAATTGGATGAGACAGACTTATTTAAGCTTGTTGAGCAATTGGGCGATGGCGATACGGCGGCATTACTACTCATTCTTGATGGCGTGCAAGATCCTCATAATTTGGGGGCATGCCTGAGAACAGCTGAGGCTGCTGGTGCACATGCTGTCATTGCACCTAAAGATAGAGCATCTGGTTTGACCAGTACTGCAATGAAAGTATCTAGTGGTTCAGCTGAACGCTTACCCTTTATTCAAGTCACTAATTTAGCGCGAGTTCTGCGTGAGCTGCAACAATTGGGGGTTTGGTTGGTGGGTACATCAGGGGATAGTGAATCGACACTTTTTGAAGCAGATTTAAAAGGTCCTCTTGCTGTGATTCTGGGTGCTGAAGGTCGTGGTATTCGCCGCTTGACGCGTGAACACTGTGATCAAGTTATCTATATCCCAATGCAAGGTGGCGCTGAAAGTCTGAATGTTTCGGTTGCGGCTGGTGTTTGCTTATTTGAAGCAGCGCGTCAAAGAAGCTTGTGATTACGCTAAGTTATAACGTAAAATAGTCGATTACCCAAATTAAGGGTAATACTCCTTGCCTCATTCAATGTGTTTGGGGCTGTTTAAACCGTAAGGAGCTCAAATGAGACATTACGAAATAGTGTTTCTGGTCCACCCTGATCAGAGCGAACAAGTGCCTGCAATGGTTGAAAAATACCAACAGGTTTTAACAAGCGAAGGTGGCTCAATTCACCGTTTTGAAGATTGGGGCCGTCGTCAATTGGCTTACCCAATCAATAAAGTACATAAAGCACATTATGTATTGATGAATGTTGAATGTGATGTTGCTCAATTAGAAGAAGTAACAACTGCTTTCCGTTTCAATGACGCTGTTATCCGTCATCTTGTTGTTAATGCTGATGAAGCAGTAACAGAAGCATCTCCAATGATGCGTAAAGATGATGATGATAAGCCACGCAGTCGTAATTTCGATTAATACCTTAGGAGCATAGCAATGGCACGTTTTTTTAGACGTAGAAGATTTTGTCGTTTCACCGCTGAAGGTGTTAAACAAATTGATTATAAAGATGTAACTTTATTAAAAAATTACATTACAGAAACAGGGAAAATTGTCCCTAGCCGTATTACTGGTACTAAAGCGCGTTACCAACGTCAGCTTTCTACTTGTGTAAAACGCGCACGTTTCTTAGCGCTTATTCCTTATTGCGATATGCATAAGTAAGCTGAGTGCTCGTATTCGAAACATCAATTAGGCATAAGGTATAACATGACATGCTGCGAGGTATTGCAGTATTTTCAACGCAAGGTTTTTTGCAAGCAGCGATAACTATTGCAGCGTTATCTTTAGCCGCACTGATGCTACCACCTTTGAGTTATCTCGCTAGTGGTGTCATCGTGCTTTGTACGTTAAGTGCAGGGCCAAAAGCAGGAATAAAAGTAATAGCAACGGCCACAGTAATATTTACATTACTGGCTGGTTTGCTGCTAAAACAGTTTTATATTTCTGGATTGTTTTTAGTGTCAACTTGGTTGCCTATATTTGGCGCTACGTTGGTACTGGGTTATACCCGATCGTTGGCAGTGAGTTTTTTAGTCGCTGGTGCGGTTGGTATTTTGTTTGTGATAACGATGCATCTAATGTTGCCGGATCCAGTCCAATGGTGGCAGCAATTGATGACACCGATGATAACTGTACTAGAACAGCAGCCAGATTGGCAGCTTAACCCAGTACAGACACAGGAGCTACTCATACAACTGTCGGGCTTTATGACAGGTTTAGTTGCTGCGGGTTTTACGATGAATATCATCTTAGGGCTTATCATTGGGCGAGCATGGCAAGCAAATTTGTATAATCCAGGTAGTTTTGCGACAGAGTTTCAGCAACTTTACTTAGGTAAAGTGGCGGCTGTGGCAACGGCAGTGGTAATGATGCTGACAGTGATACCTCTTGGCGAAAACTTCGTGTTTTTGAAAGAATGTATGGCGGTCATGCTGGTGGTATTTGCAGTGCAGGGTTTGGCTGTTATCCATAGTGTCGTTAAGCAGCAACAAAGAAGCAAAGCTTGGCTAATAACAATGTATGTATTATTGGTCGTAATGATGATACAGATGGTCGTATTGTTGGGTTTGATAGGTGTTTTGGAACAGTGGTTTAATTTTCGTCGGCGTTCAGCAGAATGAAGGCGAGTGACTTTGAAAGGCAGTAATGCACTGCGAAAGAGGATAAAACGATGCAAGTAATTTTGCTAGAAAAAATGCAGAAACTTGGTGATCTGGGCGATGAAGTAAACGTAAAGTCTGGTTTTGGACGTAACTTTTTAGTTCCAACAGGTAAAGCGTTACCTGCTAACAAGAAGAATAGAGAAGTATTTGAAGCACGCCGTGCTGAATTAGAAGCGACAGCAGCTAAATTGCAAGCTGAAGCTGAGCAACGTAAATCGAAACTAGTTGCAGCTGGTGATGTTAATATCATGGCTAACGCTGGGATTGAAGGTAAGTTGTTCGGTTCAGTTGGTTCAACTGATATTTCTGAAGCGTTGAATGCAGCTGGTGCTGATATTGCTCGTAATGAAGTTCGTCTACCTACGGGTGCGTTACGACATACTGGTGAATATAATGTTGATATCCAGTTACATTCAGATGTCGTCGTTACTGTTAAAGTAACTATCTCATCAGAAGCGCAAATTCAAGCGCAAGCTGAAGCTACTGAAGCTGATAAAGCGAGAGTTGCTGCGCTAGAAGAAGCAGAAGCGATTGCTAAAGCACAAGAAGAAGCGTAAAAAGTAATATCTAGATAGAAGAGCCGTAGAAAGTTCTGCGGCTCTTACTTTTTAGTTTCTTGAAATTGCAAAGCAGCTTGTTTTGCAATGGTGTTTTTATAACGAATAATGACTTGGGTGAATGCTGTGGAAGATTTAAGTTATCTTGATTCTTACAAAGATACAGCGACAGAAGCGCTCAAGGTACCACCTCACTCAATTGAAGCTGAGCAGTCCGTGCTTGGCGGCCTCATGTTGGATAATGCTAGCTGGGATAAAGTTGCCGACGTACTAGTCGAACAGGACTTTTACCGCCATGACCACCAACTTATCTTCCGAGCCATTTCTGAATTATTTGAAAAATCTGAACCTGTTGATGTCATCACTTTAGCTGAATGGCATGACAGCCGTGGTGAGCTGGATCAGGTTGGCGAACTTGCCTATCTTGGCTTATTGGCTAGAAACACGCCTAGTGCGGCTAATATTGCTGCTTATGCAACGATAGTGAGGGAACGTTCTGTCCTTCGCCAGCTTATTGCTGTCGGTACTTCTATTTCAAGTGTCGCCTTCACCCCTGAAGGTCTTAGCAGTGATGAACTGCTCGATAAAGCAGAGCAACAAGTACTTGCGATTGCTGAAAAAAGTGCCAATCGTGGCGGTGGATTTATTCAGGTAAAAGAAGTCTTAAGCAAAGTGGTTGATCGCATTGATACTTTGTTTGAGCAAGATAGCCCAATAACCGGCTTGTCGACAGGATTTACCGATTTTGATATGCAAACGGCAGGTTTACAGCCTGCAGACTTAGTCATTGTAGCGGGTCGACCTTCGATGGGTAAAACTACATTTGCTATGAATCTCGCTGAAAATGCAGCGATCAAGAGTAAAGAACCGGTTGCAGTGTTTAGTATGGAGATGCCTGCTGATTCACTCGCTATGAGGATGTTGTCATCACTCGGCCAAATAGATCAACATCGCCTACGTACGGGTAAATTAAATGATGATGACTGGCCTCGATTGACCTCTGCGATTGCGATTTTAAATGAAGCGCCATTATTTATTGATGATACACCAGCATTAACAGTCACAGAATTACGTGCCCGTGCCCGTAGATTGAAGCGTGATCATGGTCTAAGCATGATTGTGCTCGATTATATTCAGCTAATGCAAGGTAGCGGTAAAGCGAATGAAAATCGTACGACTGAAGTATCAGAAATTTCGCGAGGTCTCAAAGCCTTAGCTAAAGAATTGAACGTGCCCGTCGTTGCATTATCACAGCTCAATCGAAGTCTTGAGCAGCGTCCCAATAAAAGACCTGTCATGTCTGATTTACGTGAATCTGGTGCGATAGAGCAAGATGCGGACTTGATTGTCTTTATCTACCGTGATGAGGTGTATAACGAAGATTCAGCAGAAAAAGGCAAGGCTGAAATCAATATCGCTAAACAACGGAATGGCCCGATAGGGACAGTCGCGCTAACTTTCCAAGGCAAGTACACTCGCTTTGAAAATTTTGCCTACAATAATTATGATGATTATGACTCCCCCGGGCATGACGATAATAGCCAAGTTGGCTTTGATGGATAATGCAGACATATCCCATTGCGACAATAGATCTCGCTGCACTCAAACATAATTTATCAGAGCTTAAACAGTTAGCTCCTAACAGCAATATCATGTCTGTTATTAAGGCCAATGGCTATGGACATGGTGCTGTCGAAATGGCGCATGCACTTGAAGGTAGTGATGCCTTTGCTGTCGCCAGGCTTGCGGAAGGTGTTCAACTCCGTGAAGCAGGCATTAGCAAAGCCATCGTATTGTTAGAAGGTGTTCATTCGGTTGAAGAGTTACAACACGCAGCACAATATCAACTATCACCTGTGTTTCATCATTTCTCCCAGCTAGAGCTCCTGCAACAAACACAAATTAGTAAGCCATTGCAGTTTTGCTGGTTAATGATTGAGACAGGGATGCATCGCTTAGGAATAAGTTTAGATGACTGTCAACACGCTTTCGAAGTGCTGTCGAATAGCTCGTTAATAGAAGGTGATATTGGGTTGATGAGCCACTTTGCTAATTCTGATAGTGTTGGTGATGAGCGTAACCTACAACAGCTACAACAAATACACTATGCTAAAAATTTGTATTCTACGCAAATAAGCATGGCAAATTCAGCGGCAATATTATCAATGGCAGACAGTCACTTTGAGTGGCTAAGACCAGGTCTTGTGCTTTATGGTATTTCTCCTTTTGATGATAAAACAGCAGCCGATTTAGGGTTAAAACCTGTGATGAAATTAAGTGCTCAAATTGTTTCTATTAAGGAAGTCAAAAAAGGTGAACAGGTTGGGTACGGTGGAGAATGGCAAGCGACTAATGTGTCAAAAATAGGCACAGTCGATATTGGTTATGGCGATGGCTATAGCAGACAACTTTCAAATGTAGGACATGTCAGTGTTAATGGCCAAAAAGTAGCTGTTATAGGACGCGTGTCTATGGATATGATTTGTATTGATTTATCAACTATGGAACATGTTGAAGTTGGTCAAGAAGTGGTGTTGTGGGGAGACGATGAACTTCCTGTTGAAGCTGTTGCAGCACAAGCTAATACCATTCCTTATGAATTAGTGTGTCAATTGAATGAACGCGTAGCAAGGCAATATATCAATGGCTAAAGTCAAGCGAGTCTATAGCTGTAAAGAATGTGGTGGTCAGACCCCTCAATGGGCAGGCCGTTGTGGCGATTGTGGTGCATGGAATAGTCTCGAGGAAGAAGTCCAAACAGCATCTACTACCACAAGCCAAGCGGCTACTATTAGCCGTCACGCAGGTTATGCCGGCGAACAAAAAGCACAAGTTCAAGCACTCAGTGAAGTAACATCAGAAAAAGCGGTACGCTGGACAACAGGCTTACCAGAACTAGACAGAGTACTAGGTGGTGGTTTGGTGACAGGTTCAGTGGTGTTAATAGGCGGCGATCCGGGAATAGGGAAGTCAACTTTATTACTACAAGCCATGGCAATGATGGCTAAAAGTAGTGGTATCAGTCCGCTGTATATTAGTGGTGAAGAGTCGTTACAACAGATTCGATTACGTGCAGAAAGATTGCAGTTAGAAAAAGTCCCTCTAGATTTATTGGCAGAAACCCATGCAGAACAAATGGTCGCAACTGCAGCAAAATTAAAGCCACAAGTGATGGTGATAGATTCAATCCAAACGGTATTCACGGAATTATTACAATCAGCACCGGGTACAGTGGCACAAGTACGTGAAAGTGCTGCTCAACTTGTTAGGTTTGCTAAATCCAGTGGCACTACGATGGTGCTCGTTGGTCATGTTACAAAACAAGGTGCTTTAGCAGGCCCTCGTGTGCTTGAGCACATGGTGGATACCGTATTGTATTTTGAGGGTGACTCTTCTACACGTTTTCGTATCCTACGAGCAGTTAAAAATCGTTTTGGTGCTGTCAATGAGCTAGGCGTATTCGGTATGACCGAATTAGGTCTGAAAGAGGTTAGTAACCCATCTGCTATCTTTTTATCTCGTGGTGATGATGCACTATCAGGCAGTGTCGTAACCGTCATCAGAGAGGGAAGTAGACCGATGCTGGTGGAAGTACAAGCATTGGTTGATGATAGCCCCTTGGGTAATCCTCGCCGTGTCTCCGTCGGTTTAGATCAAAACCGTTTGGCAATGCTATTAGCGATTCTGCATCGACATGGTGGTATCACCTGTAGCGATCAAGATGTGTTTATTAATGTAGTCGGTGGGGTAAAACTGAGTGAAACAGGTGCAGATTTAGCTGTTTTAGCTGCTGTGCTTTCAAGCCTTAGAAATAAACCGATCAGACGCGATTTAATTATTTTTGGTGAAGTCGGTTTAACAGGTGAGATCAGACCCGTTCAAGCTGGTGAAGAACGTATTCATGATGCGGCAAAGCATGGTTTTAAGCAGGCTATAGTTCCGACCGCCAATGCACCACGAAAAGCAATAAAAGGAATTAAAGTCACTGCAGTACAACACTTGTCTGAAGCGATAGATACTCTGATTAATGGTTGATTTAATCTAGTAATATTAAGAGCAACTTCGAAATGTTTAGATAGCTATACATGTAATTAAGTATTAGAGGAAAAAAAATGTTGTGGGTTAAGGCGTTACATATTATTAGCGTTATCACTTGGTTTGCGGCCTTGTTCTACTTACCTAGACTATTTGTTTATCATGCCATGTGTGAGGATGAAGCAGGCAATGCAAGATTTAAAGTGATGGAGCGAAAGCTGTATAGAGGCATTATGACGCCGAGTGCTATTGTGGCATTAGTCTTGGGAGTTTGGTTAATCAGTTATTATTCACTAGAAAGTTTATTAGCAATGCACTGGCTGCATGCAAAATTATTATTAGTGTTATTTTTATTCGCCTATCACGGTGCCTGTGGACGTTTTTTAAAACAGTTTGCTAACGATAGTAATCAGCATTCACATGTTTACTATCGTTGGTTTAATGAGCTACCTGTGTTGATTCTAGTAGCAGTTGTGATATTAGCAGTCGTTAAACCCTTTTAAAGTTTATTTAGAGTATTCAAATAGTTTGACTACGCGTTGAACACCGGCTGATTGGGTGACTACACGAACAGCACGATCAGCTTCTGTCTTATTAACGATTCCCATGAGGTAAACAATGCCATGTTCGGTCACCACTTTTATATAGAAGGGGTCGACATTTTGTTCAGCAGCTAATTTTGTTTTTATTTTAGAGGTTATCCAAGCATCACTACTGCGAGAAGGCAGTGCACTCGGTGCAGCTATAATGAGTTCATTATGAATACGTCTTACTTTTGGAATATTTTTAACAACACTGTTAACTTTTTGTTTAAGTGATTCGGTTAATGTTTCACCTGTTACAAGTACAATGCCGTTGTAGCTTGTCACATTGATATGACTTTGGTTATAAATCTCTTTGTCATTATAAATAGCTAAAGCAGCTTTAAATTCAATGCCTTGATCATCAATTACGGAACCAGCTGTTCGTCGATCATAAGCAATGGAAGCACCAGTAGCAGCACCAGTAACAACAGCAGTGGCACAAGCTTGTAGAAAGATGATTGGGACAAGGGCAATAAGAAGATACTTAAATTTTGACATAATGGTTTCCTGATTGATTGGCTGTTTATTATCTCTGGCTATGACTCGTTTAGCTACTGATTTAATTAAGTTGAAAAGCATCTTTTATCCAAGCAAGACTACTTTTGTCATCACCAGGACTAATGGCAACAACATCAAAGCGATAGTTCCGATAGCTAGTTGTATGTTTTTGTAAGTAGACTTGTGCGGCATGAATAATACGAGACTGCTTTTGGCTATTGACACTTTCTGCGGCACTGCCATATTTATCTGTTTTACGGTAACGGACTTCAACAAATATCAGACACTCTTGATCGGACATGATCAGATCAATTTCACCGCCACGACTATGAAAATTTTGCTCAATTAACTCAAGACCGAATGATAGCAGGTGTTGTAAAGCTTGTTGTTCAGCATGATCACCGCGTTGCTTGGTTGTTATCATTGCAAGACATTATTAGGCCTAGACAAAGCCTGTATTTTGCCATCCTTGAATTTGCCAGATTGTAACTTCCGACGAATATAACCCAACTCATCAACAGATAAAGTGCCAGTCGCGCCTTGAATACCAAGATTACTTGAACGACGTAGACTACTTAATTGATTAGTAAGTCGATATGCATCTGCTCCCAGTGCATAAAGCCGTACAAGTGAATTAAAAGAATTGGATGGATTTTCAGCTTGTAATACAGCGTAAGCTGAATCAAGCCGAGCTAAACTACTATAAACCCATGGGATATCATTAATAATAAGACCATTTAAATCAATATCTTGTTGGCTATTTTCATAGCCAGCATAGGCATGAGAAGTGGCAATAATAGGTAGGTCACCCGAACGATGAAACCTGAGCTGAGGTACTAGTTGACGTGCTTTTAAAGGACGAGCGACAACAAAAATAAAATCGAGGTCTTGTCGGCGGCGAGGTTCAAATTCTGCAGATTGACCTATGACACGTTTTAATGTTTGATAACGATGTTCGCTAGAGGTTAAACCTAGCAGTGGTGTAAGGGTAGAAGAGAAGTCATTTGCTGATTCATCGTACATCGCTTGGCTAAGCAATGTGCCACCTTTGGCTATCCATTGGTCTATAAAGGTGGAGGAAACGCGTTGCCCCCACTCTGCATTAGGCAGAATAATAGCCGCACGTTGATATCCTTCCTGTAAGGCATAATTCACTGCTGACAGAGCATCATCCTCAGGCGCTAAACCAAATTGAAATAAATTACGTTTACCTTGTTCTATCGGCAAACGATTTAGAGCTAAAACAGGAATGGCAAGGTCATTATTATCGCTTAAGTCTTGTAAGGCTTTCTTATCTAACGGGCCAATAATTAAATCAGCATTAACAGATAAGGCTTGTTGATAGGCTTGCTGGACATTAGTAAAACCGCTAACTGAATCAGTACGAACATCAATAAAATGTAGTTGCGTATTCGCTGCCGAAGCAGAATGGGCAGCCAAAATACCCTGTTTAACAGCTTGAGCTGCGTTAGCGTATGGTCCCGTTTCAGGGAGTAGAATCGCGATACTATCTAATGATTGGGGTAATTCAAATTCTACTTCTTGTGAAAATGAAGACTGATACAGGCTAGGCTTCGCTGGATGGTTAGGGTAGTTGCGCTGCCAGTCTTCTATCGCAACCACAAGGGCCGCAGGACGCTTTTGGTAACTTTTAATGATATAGGCAAGCGAAAACCAGCCGCTATCAATCGCTGGTGCCATCCCGGGGTTAAATAAATCCAATGCTTGCGATGTTAAATTCATTAAAGCTTGCCATAAGGCTTGTTGGTTTTGCTCTTGAGCTTCACCATCTAAAAATGAATCTAGGCGTATATGGCTATTGGCTTTTTCTAGCCAATTTTCAGTAACCGCATAAGCTTCAATGCGGATTTTAAGTAGCTTTTTCTGCTGACTTACCGACAACGAATTTAAAGAGTAACTATCAACTGCCATTAAGGCTTGGTCAGCTTGTGACTGTGCGAGTTTTAAGCGGGCGTCAACAAGTGAGGCATTGATCAGATCCGCAGGATCCAGTTTTTTCCGATTTATTTTTGTAAACGCGTCTATTGCCGTCTCATATTGCTCGTCATTTAATAAAGCATCAGCGGCTTTCAAATAAAAATATGCTCGTGTTTTACCTCTACTAGATTGAGCGAGGTTTAAATATTGTTGAGCAGCATTATTGTAATCCCCTGAACGCGCAGCGGCTTGGGCTACCGATGCTGCTTGTGCATCTTCTTGTGATAAAACGAGTGGCCCTACAGACTGACACGCGCTGATCGTCAGAGTTAGCGCTATAATTGCAACAAATAAAAATCGCGACTTCATGGTTTGCTATCTATTCCCTAATAGTATGTAAAACATCTTACCTGTTAGCGTATATTACGACTAGAACCGAGTGAACAAAAAGGCCATATTTGTGCAAAAAACAGCGACAGCAACCTTATATATCGTTGCCACTCCAATAGGTAATCTAATGGATATATCTCAACGCGCGATTGATACCTTAAAACAGGTTGATGTTATTGCGGCTGAGGATACCCGCCATAGTGGACATTTATTACAACATTATTCAATCAAAACGCCCACAGTTTCATTACATGAACATAATGAACAACAGCGAAGTGAAGCTCTTTTAGCACGACTACAAAAAGGTGAAACAGTGGCATTGATTAGCGATGCTGGCACACCATTAATCAGTGATCCTGGGTATAGGTTAGTCTCACTTGTTCGAGAACACGATATTGATGTTGTACCTATACCTGGAAGCTGTGCATTGATTGCGGCGTTGTCGGCTTCAGGCTTGCCTTCAGATAAGTTTTCATTTGAAGGGTTTTTACCTGCTAAGCAAGGGACGCGTCAGCAAAGCTTAGAACAATTAGCAAACGAGACACGTACGATGATTTTCTACGAAAGCCCAAGGCGATTGAATAAAACACTAGAAGATATGATGATATTTTTTGGCAGAGATCGTCGGGTCTGTCTGGCGCGTGAACTTACAAAATTACACGAAACCATCGAAACAAGACCATTAGCAGACTTATTGAATTGGGTAAGCGATGATAGTAATCAACAGCGGGGTGAGTGTGTGTTACTCGTTGAAGGCCAAACGGTGCAGCATGATGTTAATGACGATGAAATAAATCGCGTGTTGAAGCTACTCTTAGCAGATTTATCTGTTAAACGGGCTGCAGCCATAACGGCTTCGCTGTTAGATGTTAGTAAGAACAAGGCTTATGAAATGGCCTTGAAACTCCAGCAGAAAGATACGTAGTCAGGTATGATCTTGGCACTGAGATGGCCAGACAATCGCGCTTACGGTTAACCGTTTGTGAGGAAAGTCCGGGCTCCTACGGGCAGGGTGCCAGATAACTTCTGGGAGGCGTGAGCCTACGGCTAGTGCAACAGAAAGGAGACCGCCAACGATCTTCGGATTATTGGTAAGGGTGAAAGGGTGCGGTAAGAGCGCACCGCGTAACTGGTAACAGTTGCGGCATGGTAAACCCCACCTGGAGCAAGACCAAATAGAAGAGCAGCGTGCTTGCACGCAGATATGGCCCGTATCGTTCTTGGGTAGGTTGCTTGAGGCAAGTGGTGACGCTTGTCCCAGATGAATGATTGTTCTCGACAGAACCCGGCTTATCGGCCATCTCAGTTTTTGATTACTCAAAATGATTATCCCTTCCTTATGGAAGAATGCATCATGTAGACATTTTCTGATTCTGAAAAGTTGTTGAAACTATTTTTAAGATAGCTTGCTTAGAAATATATCTGGATAAAAAAAGCTCCTACCAATCACTTAGTAGGAGCTTTTTTTATTTAAAGTAAAAAATTCTTAGAAATTATAGCTTATGCCTAGGTTAATAGACCAAACTTCACCAATATCAATATTATCTCCAGTGTCAGCATCATCTAGAACAGCAGGTACATTTAGATTTTTAGATTCATCAAAGTCCATCCATAATGCTTCTGCTCTAAGGCTTAGGTTGTTGTCAAACATACGTTCAACACCAAAACCAAGAACTAATGCCGTATCGTCAAAGCTTAATTTGTCTGGAGTACTATTGTTCTCATCTTGTTCGACGCGAAGTTCAGCATCCATAGAAGCTGCACCAGCTGTACCATAAACCAGCCAATGATCATTTAGTAACCAACCCACTCGTCCCCTAATTGACCAAAAATCTTCAGTCTCAAACTCCTGTATATTGCTTTCCCCGTCGATAAGGCTTTCTTCCATGTCAGCATCGGTATAATTCAACTCGATACCATAAACCATATTATTATGTTGGAAGTTATAGCCAATCTGACCACCGTAAACAGTCTCGTCATCTTCTAATTTACCTAGATCTGGTACTGGTGAGGAACCAAAGCTATCGAACACACCACTCACATCGTTCTCAGCATGACCGACATGGGCACCAACATATAATCCATTCCAATCAGCACTGGCAGTAGCACTGAATAAAAGAGTGCTTGATATAGCAATTGTAGTGAATAATTTTTTCATTTAGTTTTCCTTGTTTAGTCTACTAGAATTGTTTTTTTGTGAACCACATACCATTGTTAGGACATCTACTTATCAATGCAAGTAAAAAAGTACATTTTGAAGGATTGATGGATTCTAAGTAGCAGATTTACAACAAATATTGATATTTTTGTGTAATTTGTTGTCAAGAAGATAAGCTGCTATTCATTACCTTGTTGAAAATTGCTGTATGACAGAAGTTATGCTTCACAACTTGCCACAACTTTGACCCGCTAGGAGTAGTATGACTATTAATTGTGCGGTCAAGAAGCCAGCTTATTCGCCATCTCAGTATTTTAATACCACTTCATTGAGCCATACCTTCCTATTTCCAGTACCTTAATTTAGCCTTTTTCCCATTACATTTATTTGACTTCCGCTAAATCAATTTTGTAACGAAATTGAACAACTATGAAACATTAATTAATACTTGTTGTAAATTCACCAATTTTAAAGATTAACTTCTAGAAACTACTTTAACTTCCGAACGCACAGTTTTGATAAAAAAGTAGTACTCATACCAGAGTGATTTGCGTTATCTCCCACTTTAATTAATATCACCTAAGTCATTGACGACAAAAGAGGATTTTGTTGATTGACATGCTTGACACTCACTAATGTCACTCCTATAGTGTCGATAAGTGGGTAAAAGTGGATCAAAGTGGATCATTAATTTTTTAGGAGTTAATAGTGTTTCGAGGCGTAGCAACTTTCAATTTGGATGCAAAAGGACGGATGGCTATTCCTGCCAAATTCCGTAAGCATCTTGATGTCTGTTGTGAAGGCCGGCTTGTTATCACGATTGACCATTCTGACCATTGTCTCCAAATGTATCCGCTACCTGAATGGGAAGCAGTAGAACAAAAAATATCTGATCTGCCAAGTTTAAACCCACAAGTACGTCGTTTAAAACGCATGCTGCTGGGTTATGCCACCGAATGTGAGATGGATAACAACGGTCGAATTTTATTACCTGCGAAATTGCGTGAGTTTGCTGCACTGCAAAAAAGCATGGTGATGATTGGGCAAGGTAATAAATTTGAACTATGGGATGAAGAAACTTGGAATTCATTAATGGATGAATGTTTACAAGAAGATTTTGATGGTATTTTGCCAACCGAGTTAGAAAGCCTGTCTATTTAGGGGTTGAGATGACTGAGGTCCGTTCAGAACATTTGCCTGTCTTACTAAATGAGGCAGTCGACGCTTTAGCTATTACTGTCGATGGGATCTATGTCGATGGTACATTTGGTCGAGGCGGTCATTCACGCGCTATTCTTGCTGAACTTTCGGACAGTGGACATTTATTAGCTTTAGATAGAGATCCGGCAGCAATTGCTGTTGGGGAAGAGTTAGCTAACAAAGACAAACGATTCAGCATTGAACAATGTTCTTTTTCCGAATTAGAAAAGCAAGTTAATGCACGGCTATGGTTGGGTAAAGTAGATGGCGTGTTATTGGATATCGGTGTGTCTTCTCCCCAATTAGATGAAGCTGAACGTGGTTTTAGTTTTCAAAAAGATGGCCCTTTGGATATGAGAATGAATCCAGATGTGGGCATCAGTGCTGCAGATTGGTTGGCAACGGCAGAGATGAGTGATATCGAAGTTGTGCTAAAGACTTTAGGTGAAGAGCGTTATGGAAAACGTATTGCAAGAGCGATTGTGGAAACACGCGAAGAAATAGCGATAGAAACGACTAAGCAACTAGCCACCTTAGTTGAAAAAGCCAGTCCTTCCCGCGAGAAGCATAAACACCCTGCAACACGTACGTTTCAAGCCATCCGTATCTATATTAATGATGAATTGAATGAATTAAATGATGTGCTAGGTCAGGCTATTGATGTATTGGCTGTTGGTGGTCGTTTAGCTGTTATTAGTTTTCATTCTTTAGAAGACCGTATTGTGAAACGCTTTTTTCGGGAACAGGCGAAAGGGGACAATTTACCTGCCAATTTTCCAATTAGAGCCGATGAGTTAAACCCAAAAGTGAAACTAATAGGCAAGGCAATAAAAGCCAGTGAAGAAGAACTAGCAAGAAACCCACGTGCTCGTAGTGCTGTGTTACGCATTGTAGAGAAAATGGCATGACATTTATCAACCTCAAAGACGCTGTTTTCAACAACCTCTCGTTGTTGCTAATGATTTTAGCAGTCGTTGTTAGCGCTATGTCTGTTATTTATACCAAGCACGAAGGCCGAGTTAAATTTGTTGCATTACAAAAATTAGAACAACAACGCGACCATTTAGATGAAGAGTGGGGTCGCTTATTGTTAGAGGAAAGCACTTGGGCTGGTCCAGGCCGTATTGAACAAGAAGCGAAGACAAAATTAAACATGATTGTGCCGACGGCTGATATGGTTGTGGTGGTGAAATAATGGCTAGGTCTTCTAAAGCCAATTCACATGTGGCAGTCTGGCGCTTGAATTTGTTGCGTGTCATGTTTGTTAGCTTATTACTTGGGTTAATATGGCGTTTGGCAGATATTCAGGTGATGAATCCTGATTTTTTACGATATCAGGGCGATGCGCGGCATGTGAGACAAGTCCCTGTTGCGGCACATCGAGGCATGATTTTAGACCGACATGGTGAGCCTTTAGCTATTAGTACGCCAGTCCATTCTATTTGGTTAAACCCACAAGAGATACAAGCTACGGATAAGGAACTAGTTCAATTAGCTAAGGTATTAAACCTTAAGTCGAAATCGATTAAAAAGAAAATTGAACAAAATAATGGACGTGAGTTTATTTATTTAAAACGACGTGCCAGGCCAGAAGTTGTAGCTAAAGTAAAAGCATTAGATATTGATGGTGTTGCACTTCAACGTGAATACAAACGTTATTATCCAACTGGAGAAGTCGCGTCACACCTGATTGGTTTTACTAATATTGATGATATTGGCCAAGAAGGCCTTGAGTTGATGCATGATACTGTGCTGACAGGCCTGTCTGGTCTGAAACGAATGGTGCGTGATAGTCGTGGTAATTATGTCGAAGGTGGCGAATTATTAAAGGCCAGTAAAGCAGGTCAAAATATTCAACTTAGCATTGATCTACGATTGCAGCATTTGTCATATCAGGCATTGAAGAAAGCGGTCATTAAAAACAGAGCTAAGTCAGGTGCAGCCGTTGTATTGGATATTCATACAGGTGAAGTGTTAGCGATGGTTAACCAGCCAGCATTTAATCCAAACAACCGCAGAGGTTTAAAACCGAGTGATTTCCGTAATCGTGCGGTAACAGATTTATTTGAACCAGGTTCAACAGTTAAGCCATTCACAGTCACCAGTGGTATTAAATCGGGAAAATACGATCTCAATTCTATTATTAATACCCATCCAGGCATATTCAAGGTTAGTGGTCATCCTATCCGTGATTTCAGAGATTACGGAGAAATTAACTTAGCAACGCTTATCCAAAAATCTAGCAATATCGGTGCAAGTAAAATTGCACTCGATATGGAGCCTGAGCAATTATGGCAAGATTTTGCCAGTTTTGGATTAGGTGAAGCAACAGGCGCCTATTTCCCAGGTGAAGTGATTGGCAATATGCCAGATCCACAGTCATGGCGTAAATTAGATCGTGCAACGATGGCCTATGGTTATGGTTTATCTACCTCAGCATTACAGCTTGCTAGAGCATATATGGTGTTAGGTAGTGGCGGTATTTTGAAGCCAGTTACTTTTATAAAAACTGAAACCTCAACACAAGGTCGTAAACAATTTTCCTCAGATACAATGCAGCAAGTCCTGGCAATGATGGAAAAAGTGGTGAAGTCCGGGGGTACAGGGACACGCGCTGCCGTTAGCAATTATCGTGTGGCTGGTAAGTCTGGAACAGCTAAAAAAGCCACTGCTGGTGGTTATGCTGATAAACGCTATCAATCAGTATTTGCTGGCATTATTCCAGCAAGTGCGCCGAGATTAGCTATGGTAGTTATGGTTGATGAGCCTTCGGCAGGTGAATATTACGGTGGTGCTGTGGCTGCTCCTGTATTTTCACAAGTGATGACAGCAGCGATGCGTTTGCTTAATGTCACGCCAGATGACTTGCCAGAAACACAATTACAGGTAGCTCAACACTAATGGTTACTCGTTACCAAAATCCCGATTTAGCTAGCTTATTGGTTGGTATGCTGCAATCACCTGTTGTGTTGTCTGGTACTACGATTACGGGCCTAAGCCTTGATAGTCGTGAAGTAGCTGAAGGTTTTGCATTTATTGCTTTGGCAAAAGACAATGAACTACGTTACCAGCATATAGAACAGGCTTTATCTGCTGGTTGTCAGGTTGCGTTATTCGATGAGAGTTTAGCTTTATCAGAGCAAGAACACAGCCTGATAGAAAGTAGACAAGCTCAAGCGATAGCGGTTAAAAACTTAGCTGACAAAACGGGCGAAATTGCAGCAAGATTTTATGGCCACCCTTCTTTGGCATTAACCGTTATTGCAGTGACGGGTACGAATGGTAAAACATCCGTTAGTCAGTTTATTGCTCAATGCTTAGAGAGCTTAGGTCAGGGATGTGGTGTGATTGGTACATTAGGTGTGGGGCGCGTGGGTGACCTATTAGACACTGGAATGACAACCCCCGATCCTGTTTCCTTGCAGAAAATGTTAGCTAAATTTTGTCAGCAATCTATCCCTTTCGTAGTGTTAGAGGCTTCATCGCATGCGCTTGAACAAGGCCGTCTTAACAGTGTTGCAATTGATGTGGCTGTCCTGACTAATTTAAGTCGAGATCATCTCGATTATCATGCTGATCTTGCCAGTTATGCGGCTGCAAAAAAACGTCTATTTGATTTCCAAAGTATTAAATCAGCTATCATCAATAGCGATGATAGTTTCGGGCAAACACTGATAGAAGCGTTGGCAGCAAGAAAAGACGTTAAAACTGTAACCTATAGCAATGACAAATCATCTTTAGTCTCTGCACAAGATGTTAAGGCGAGTTTATCGGGCTTAACTTTTTCTTTGAAAACGAACTCAAAAGTAGTGGACATAAAAAGTAAATTATTAGGCCAGTTTAATGTCGATAATTTACTGGCCACAACGGCCTGTTTGCTTGTACTCGATATCGAGCTAGATGATGTTGTTAAATCAGTAAGTCAATGCGAAGCAGTTGATGGGCGTATGCAAAGTTATAGCGCGAAAGGCAAAGCACTTTTTGTTATTGATTACGCACATACGCCAGATGCATTGATGCAAGCATTAGTTTCACTACAAAATCATGTCCCTGCTGGCGGTGATTTGTGGTGTGTTTTCGGTTGTGGTGGAGATAGGGATACTGGAAAACGCGCACTTATGGGCGAAACAGCAGAAGTTAATGCCGACAAAATAATTTTAACTGCGGATAACCCTCGTAGTGAAGACAATGAGTCTATTGTTGCGGATATCTTAAAAGGTATGCATCAGACGACTAATATTCATGTTGAACATGATCGTCAGTTAGCGATTGACTATGCAGCCAGTCATGCATCTACTAAAGACATTGTATTAGTAGCGGGTAAAGGCCATGAGTTATATCAAGAAATTGCAGGTGTAAAAACATCGTTTAGTGATAAACAAGCTGTCTTAAAAGCACTTAAAGTAGCCAATGATGAACATGCGATGACGACAGGTGCTAGACAATGATGTTGACGTTAGCAATCACAGAATTAGCCGATGTACTTGGTTGTGAAGCACCAATTAGTAATGCAATGGTGACTGGGGCAGTAATTGATAGCAGAAAAGTAGAGCAAGGCAATCTGTTTGTTGCGTTAGCAGGAGAGCAAGTGGATGGTCATGATTATATTGCTACTGCACGCAAAGCTGGTGCTAGTGCGGCATTGGTTTCGCGCTTACAAGATGATCCTTTGCCACAGCTTTGTGTTGAAGATGTGGCTAGTGCTTTTGGCCAATTAGCACAATATTGGTGTCAGCAGAGCCAAGCAAAAGTGATTGCTGTTACGGGTAGTAATGGCAAAACAACATTAAAAGAAATGATAGCGAGTATCTTACGCGGCGTCGGCACTGTGATTGCGACACAGGGTAACTTGAATAATGAATTAGGTGTGCCGTTAACATTATTTCGCCTTGAACAGGATACTGATTTCGCTGTGGTAGAAATGGGTGCTAATCATGCTGGTGAAATCGCCGGTTTAGTTGATATTGCCAAACCATCGGTTGCTATTATTAACAATGTTGCACCAGCACATATAGAAGGTTTTGGAAGTTTAGAAGGTGTTGCAAAGGCAAAGGCAGAAATATTCAGTCAATTAAGTGATCAAGATACCGCGATTATCAATGCTGACATGGGTTTTGTGCCTCTATGGCAACAGCAGTTACAGGGGAAGCAGGTATTAAGCTTTGCCATAGAAAATGATGCCGATGTGGTTGCTAAAGATGTGCAATTAAATCCAACTTCAAGTCATTTTATGGTTGAACTTGATCAGGTATTACATTTCATCAATTTACCTTTGCCGGGTTTACATAATGTTGCTAATGCATTAGCCGCAACCACAGTTTGCTATGCATTGAAGGTTTCACCTGAAGCGATTGTGAAAGGTTTAGCCAATATGCAAGACGTGCCACATCGTTTGCAATTACGCAAAGGACCCAAGTTGTCGAAGCTGATTGATGATAGCTATAACGCTAATCCAGGTTCTTATCAACAAGCACTTAAAATATTACAGGTATTTTCGGGTCAACATTGGTTAGTACTAGGTGATTTTGGTGAACTAGGGGATGACAGTGAACAAATTCATCAAAATTTAGGCTTGGAAGCAAAAGCATGTGGTGTTGAACACTTATTAACCATTGGCGAACACAGCAAATATGCAAGTGAGTCTTTTGGCAACAATGCACAACATTTCAAAGACATGTCTCTTTTGCAGTCTTATTTAGAAAGTGAGCTACAAGAAAATGTGACTTGTCTGATCAAGGGATCACGTTTTATGAAATTGGATAAATTAGCCGACGCACTTGTTGCTCTAGGAGAGAATTGATGCTGTTATATCTAAGCGAATACTTAAGTCAATTTCATAGTGGTTTTAATGTATTCCAATATATAACGCTTCGAGCAATTTTGGGTGTTATCACAGCATTAGGTATCGCTTTGCTTGTAGGGCCGAGCATGATCCGTCACTTGAGCTTCAAACAGATTGGTCAAGTGGTTCGTACTGATGGTCCGGAATCTCATTTAAGTAAATCTGGCACACCTACAATGGGGGGTGCTTTGATTCTGGTTGCGATTGCCATTAGTACACTATTGTGGGCTGATTTGAATAATCGTTATGTATGGGTTGTGTTAGTCGTCACCTTGTTCTTCGGCATAATTGGTTTTGTTGATGACTATATTAAATTGGTCAGACAAGATCCTAAAGGCTTAATCAGTCGATATAAGTATTTCTGGCAGTCTGTTGTCGGTGCGGGTGCAGCAATATTTTTATATAACACTGCAGTGGTGCCTGCAGAAACACAATTGATTATTCCCTTTTTCAAAGATGTCATCATACCGCTGGGCGCGTGGTATATGTTGCTGACCTATCTTGTGGTTGTCGGCAGTAGTAATGCTGTTAATTTGACCGATGGTTTAGATGGTTTGGCTATTATGCCAACGGTCATGGTGGCAGGTGCTTTGGGCTTATTTAGTTATTTAACAGGTCATGCTGAATTTGCTCGCTACCTATCAATTCCTTATATCCCTGGTGCGGGGGAATTGACAGTTTTCTGTGCAGCCATGGTGGGTTCTGGTTTAGGTTTCTTATGGTTTAACACTTACCCAGCACAAGTCTTTATGGGCGATATTGGCGCACTGGCCTTAGGTGCAGCATTGGGTATTGTTGCTGTCTTAGTTAGACAAGAGTTAGTGCTGTTGATTATGGGCGGTGTTTTTGTGATGGAAACACTATCCGTTGTTGTGCAAGTCGCCTCATATAAATTGCGTGGTAAAAGAGTCTTTTTAATGGCGCCTATACATCACCATTATGAGTTGAAAGGTTGGCCTGAACCTCGCATTATTGTGCGGTTTTGGATCATTACAGTCTTTTTAGTTTTAGTTGGTTTAGCAAGCTTGAAAATTCGATAAGATGATGCCAAATAAACAAGCCCAAATTGAGTCATTTGCAATTATTGGTCTAGGCCAAACAGGCTTGTCATGTGTGCGTTTTCTGGTCGAAAAAGGCTATAGCGTCGCGGTAATGGACACTCGCGAAAATCCACCTGGTTTGGAAACCTTACAGCAAGAATTCCCAGAAGTACTCGTTAATACAGGCGGTTTACTTACTGATTGGATGTTGAAGTCGGACAATATTGTTCTAAGTCCAGGCGTTGATCCACGAATTCCAGAAGTAAAAGCGGCAAAACAGCAAGGTATCAATATCATTGGCGATATTGAATTATTTACACAGTATGTATCACAGCCAGTAATCGCGATTACTGGCTCAAATGGCAAAAGTACAGTCACAACTATGTTGGCTGAAATGGCAGTGAGTGCAGGTAAAAATATTCAAGTGGGTGGCAATTTGGGCATGCCAGCGCTGACGCTTATCACAGAGCCAGCCCCCGATTTTTATATTCTAGAATTATCCAGTTTTCAACTTGAAACAGTGTCTTCTTTAGATGCTCATACCGCAGTCGTACTCAATATCAGTCCAGATCACCTTGATCGTTATGATGATGAACATCAGTATCAAAGTGTGAAGGCCAAGGTATATAGCGGCTCTGGCACCATGATTATCAATAAAGATGAGCCTCGCAGTAAAGATTGGTTAATGGGCGATCGTAAGCAAATTGGTTTTACATTATCTGAGCCAAATACAAATGATTTTGGAGTTGTCACTCACGATGGACAAGATTGGTTAGCACATGGCGACCAAATACTCTTACCCACGTCAGAACTTCATTTAACGGGTGAACATAATGTCGCAAATGCTTTAGCCGCTTTAGCTTTGGGACACTCGATGAAATTACCTATGACAACTATGATTGAGGCGGTTAAAAATTATCGAGGCTTGCCCCATCGTTGTCAGCAAGTAGATACAAGTGATGGTATACGCTGGATTGATGATTCTAAAGCAACCAATGTAGGAGCCTGCATTGCTGCGATTAAAGGATTAAATGCAGCTGGAAAAATTATCTTAATTGCGGGTGGTGTGGCAAAAGAACAAGATTTTTCAGCTTTAACTGTTGTATTAAAAAAACATGTTAAAGCGGTTGTGCTAATAGGTCAGGATGCTGATCTTATTAAGGCTGTTATTCCGCTAGAAGTAGCGGCTTTTGAAGCGGCTGATATGAGTGATGCTGTCAAAGTCGCTCAGCAAACAGCACGAGCTGAAGATATCGTGTTGTTATCTCCTGCTTGTGCGAGTTTTGATATGTTTAGCAATTATATGGAGCGTGGTGAAGCTTTTGCCCGTGCAGTGAAGGATGCCACTGTATGAGTAAAGCTGCCCAACAATACAATTTAGACCGATCTTTGGTGTTTGCTACGGCAGCTTTATTGATCATGGGCTTGATTATGGTGGGCTCTGCTTCTATTTCTATTGCGGCAGCAAAACTAGATCAGCCTCTATTTTATTTTATAAGACAAGTAATTTTTGCGGTAATTGGTGTAGGTATCGCTTTTTACATAACGACAATACCGTTATCAGTGTGGCGGAAACTAGCACCTGTGTTGTTAACGATTGGTGTGTTGATGTTAATTCTGGTATTGATTCCTGGGATAGGACGAGAAGTTAATGGTAGTCGACGTTGGTTACCCTTTGGGCCTGTTAATGTACAAGTAGCAGAAATTATTAAATTGTTTTCAATTGTTTATGTTGCCGACTACCTACAGCGTCATCATGGTCAACTACATGGCTCATTCTTCAAAGTCATTGGTCCTCTGTTATTGCTAGGTGTGGCAGCTATTTTATTACTTATGCAGCCTGATATGGGATCGGTTGTAGTTATTATGTCAACTGTATTGGCAATGTTGTTTTTAGGTGGTGCGCGTTTAGATGTTTTCGGTGCCCTTATTACTATTTTTACTGCTTTGTTTGCAGCATTAATCTGGCTTGCCCCTTATCGTTTGCAACGTTTGCAAAGCTTCATGGACCCTTGGCAAGATCCTTTTGGCAGTGGCTTTCAATTAACACAAGCTTTGATTGCTTTTGGTCGTGGAGATTGGTTAGGTGTTGGCTTGGGTAGCAGTATGCAAAAACTGTTTTATTTACCTGAGGCGCATACCGACTTCTTGTATTCAATTTTAGCCGAGGAGCTAGGCCTAATTGGCGCAGTCAGTGTTTTAGTTTTATTTGCAATCGTTATATGGCGAGCCCTTGCTATTGGGCGTGCAGCAGAATTATCCGGACAAGTATTTGGTGCTCAAATTGCCTACGGTATTGGCATTTGGATTGGTCTGCAAGCTTGCGTCAATATGGGTGTAAACATGGGCGTTTTACCGACCAAAGGATTGACCTTGCCATTGATGAGTTATGGCGGTAGTAGCTTGGTTCTAACTTGTGTTGCTTTTGCCTTATTATTCCGTGTTGATCTTGAAACGCGTTTCCCTGAGAAAGCTAGTGCGAGGGTAAAACGCTGATGAAAAAAATCATGATCATGGCTGGTGGTACAGGTGGACACGTGTTTCCAGCTTTAGCAGTGGCGGATGTGTTAAAACAACGTGGCGTCAACGTATTCTGGATGGGTACAGCACGAGGTATTGAAGCGAGACTAGTCCCTGAAGCAGGTTATCCACTAACTACTATTTCCGTACAAGGCTTACGGGGTAATGGCATTTTAGGTTGGTTGACAGCACCGTTTAAATTAGTGAAAGCGGTTTATGAAGCGGTAACAGTGATGCGTGTTTTACAGCCTGAATTGGTTCTAGGTTTAGGCGGCTTTGCATCAGGTCCTGGTGGTGTAGCAGCCTGGTTATTAAGAAAACCTGTTGTTATTCATGAGCAAAATGCCATACCAGGATTGACTAATAAATTATTAGCACGTCTAGCTAGACGTGTCTTACAAGGTTTCCCTGATAGTTTTTCTGATGCCGAGTGGGTAGGTAATCCAGTACGAGAAAGTATTGCACAACTAGTAGAACCAAAAGAACGAATTGCTAAACATGATGTCATTCGCATTCTGGTTTTAGGTGGTAGTTTGGGTGCAAAAGCTTTGAATACTGTTGTACCAAAAGCACTCTCTTTATTAACAGAAGATATGCCGTTGGATATTAAGCATCAATGCGGAGAAAAGCATCTTGAAGATTGCCAACAGAATTATCAGTCAACAGGTCTTAAGGCCGAGCTTATGCCTTTTATTGATGATATGGCAGCTGCTTATGGTTGGGCGGATTTAATTATTTGTCGTGCTGGTGCGCTGACTTTAGCCGAAGTGTCCGCTGCTGGTGTTGCAACGGTATTAGTGCCTTACCCTTATGCTGTTGACGACCATCAAACACATAATGCAGGGTCATTGGTGAAAGCAGGTGCAGCAAAACTGATTCAAGAAAGCGATCTGTCAGAACAGGTACTTGCATCTGAAATACAACGAATAGCAAGTGATAAAAATCAATTAATCACAATGGCTGAGGCTGCACGTAGGCAGGCCAAGCCAGAAGCGGCAAATACAATAGCAGATATTTGCATGGCGGTGACAGATGGATAAATTAACTTCAGCAATGCAAAGCAGAATCAGGCATATCCACCTCATAGGTATTGGTGGTGTTGGTATGGGTGGTATAGCTGAAGTATTACTTAATTTAGGTTATGAAGTCTCTGGTTCTGATTTAAAAGAAAATGCATTAATTAGTCACTTACGAACCCTTGGTGCAACAGTGATGATTGGGCATGATGCTGATTATTTAAAAGGTGCTGATGTGGTTGTTGTATCGACAGCCATTGATCAAAATAATCCTGAGTTAGTTTCAGCGAGAGAAAGGCGTATACCTGTTGTACCGCGAGCCGAAATGTTAGCTGAATTAATGCGCTTTAGTTACGGCATCGCAGTTGCAGGTACCCATGGTAAGACAACGACAACAAGTCTAATTGCGGCATTATTGAGTGAAGGTGAGTTGGATCCAACGTTTGTCATTGGTGGCCGCTTAAATAGTGCTGGAAGTAATGCTCGTTTGGGTTCAGGTCGTTATCTGGTTGCTGAAGCAGATGAAAGTGATGCTTCATTCTTATATTTACAGCCGGTCATAGCCGTTGTTACTAATATTGATGAAGACCATATGGCGACTTATGAAGGTGACTTTTCTAAACTTAAAGCAACCTTCTTAGAGTTTCTACATCATCTGCCTTTTTATGGTTTAGCGGTCATGTGTATTGATGATCCAGTTATCCGTGAAGTACTACCAGAAGTGACACGTCCAGTACTAACTTATGGTTTGTCTGATGATGCAGATTTTCAATTGTCGGGACTAGAACAATCAGCTGGACTCAGTCATTTCACGGTGAGAGAAAAAGCATCAGGAGAACAGTTCGATATTAGTTTGAATATGCCTGGTGAACATAATGCTTTAAATGCGACTGCAGCCATAGTGGTTGCAAGAAACTTAGCTGTTTCTGTAACAGCTTGCCAAACTGCACTTCATCAATTTTCTGGCATTGCACGCCGCTTTAATATTATGGGCGAATTGAACTTCAATGAACGTAAAGTGCTTTTGGTTGATGACTATGGCCACCATCCGACTGAGCTAGCCGCAACAATTGCTGCAACACGAGCTAGCTGGCCTGATCGTCGACTTGTGGTGCTATTCCAGCCTCATCGTTACAGTCGAACACAAGACTTGTTCGATGACTTCGCCACGATATTGTCTACGGTGGATGTGTTGCTGATGAAGGAGGTTTATCCTGCGGGTGAAGCAGTCATTGCCAGTGCAGATAGCAAGAGCCTTTGTCGAGCCATAAGACTTCGCGGTCAAGTTGATCCTATTTTTATAAAAGATGATGCGGCTCTTCAGGATTTATTACCCAATATTCTAGTGGATGGCGATCTGCTGTTGACACTGGGTGCCGGCGATATTGGTGCCTGTTCACGAGATTTATATAGTCAGCGTGGAGGGAAAGCATAGTGTACGTTGACTTCTCAAATCTACGTGGTGAATTGAGTTTCAATGAATCATTGTCCAAGTACACTTCATGGCGTGTAGGTGGTATCGCACAATGTTTTTATCGTCCAGCAGATAAAGAAGATTTAGCGGAGTTTTTATCTCAACTACCAGTCGCAGAGCCTATCTTATGGTTAGGGCTGGGTAGCAATTTATTGGTTAGAGATGGTGGCTTTCCGGGTACGGTGATCGCGACGGCAGGTATCTTGCAATCATTAGAAGTCGAAGCTAATACATTGATTGCCGATGTTGGTGTGTATTGCAGTAAGTTAGCTAAAATGGCAGCCAGACATAGTTTAGCTGGCGCTGCCTTTTTTGCAGGTATTCCTGGCACATTAGGTGGTGCTCTAGCAATGAATGCGGGTGCTCATGGTGTTGAAACATGGTCTTTGGTAACACAAGTAACAACGATAGATAGACAAGGTGAATATCATCAGCGTAGCCCAGATGAATATACTATTAGCTATCGTCATGTAGAACCGCCTGCTGAAGAATGGTTTATATCAGCCAAACTCGTTTTAGAGGAAGGTGATAAGGACAGTGAAACAGCTGAAATTAAATCACTATTAAAACGAAGAAATGCCACTCAACCCACTAACCAACCTTGTGCAGGTTCTGTCTTCAGAAACCCAGAAAATGACTTTGCAGGACGTTTAATAGAAACAGAAGGTTTGAAAGGCTTGACTGTTGGCGGCGCTCAAGTTTCAGAAAAGCACGCTAACTTCATAGTTAATACGGGTTCGGCAACTGCAGCAGATATTGAAGCACTGATTTTATTAGTGCAGCAAAAAATTGAAGTTGCTCATGGCGTTCGCCTACAACCTGAAGTTCATATTGTCGGGGAGGTTGCCTAATGGTTTCAGCAACTGACTTTGGCAAAGTGGCAGTTTTGATGGGTGGAATTTCAGCCGAGCGTGAGATTTCAGTGAAAAGTGGTGAAGCGGTACTTGCTGCATTACTCAGACAAAATATTGATGCTCATAAAGTCGATGTTGGTGTGAATATTAACGCAGACTTAGTCACAGGGAAATTTGATCGTGCATTCGTCATTCTTCACGGTCGTGGTGGCGAAGATGGTCAGATTCAGGGTGTACTTGATTCATTAGCCATTCCCTATAGTGGCTCTAGTATGGAAGGTTCAGTGCTTTCCATGAATAAAGTGTTAAGTAAAGTTCTTTGGCAACAACAAGGTTTGCCGACACCAAAATTTGAGTTAGTAACTCAAGAAACTGATTTGGATGGACTCATTGTTAAATTAGGACTGCCGTTATTTATAAAACCTGTTAACGAAGGTTCAAGTATAGGTATGACTAAAGTCAATGCCACTTCGGAACTCGCAGAGGCCATTAATTTAGCACTTGAGTATGACAGTGAAGTGATCGCTGAATCGTGGATTGATGGTGATGAATACACAGTAGGTATTGTTGCTGGTGAGACACTACCCGTTATTCAGTTGGTGACGCCCAATGAGTTCTATGACTTTGATGCTAAATACCAAGCAGGTACAACGCAATATCTATGCCCTACAAACCTTAATGCTAGTGAAGAAGCTCAATGTCGGGCCATAGCAAAAAAAGCTTTTGAAGGGGTGAGAATGTCAGGTTGGGGCCGTATCGATTTTATGAGGGATAAATCAGGTCAATTTTATTTATTAGAAGCAAACAGTGTTCCCGGAATGACTGATCACAGCTTAGTACCCATGGCAGCGAAAGAATCGGGCATGAATTTCGATCAATTAGTTTGGAAAATTTTGGAAACGAGTATGGGCAATAACAATGGCTAAAGCGATGAAAAAAGGCGCAACTCGCAAGCCTGTACGCAAGGCTAAGCAAACTGTTTCTTGGCGGAAACAGTTACGACAATTAGCAGCACTATCGGCAGTGTTGTTGTTTGTTGCTGGTATTTATCAGCTTGGTCAAAGCGATACATTGCCAATTCGCCATGTCACTGTAGAAGGCAAATTTAGTCATGTTGAAAAAGGTGTCCTTGTGAAAGCCGTGGGTCCTTATACCCGAGGTGGTTTCTTAAGTATCGACGTGGCCAGAATCAGACAAGAAGGTGAAGCCTTACCTTGGGTGAAAACAATTCAAGTTAGAAGAATATGGCCTGACAGACTGCATTTAATTGTTGAGGAACAAATAGCGGTGGCGCACTGGAAGGATCATGAATTTCTGAATGATGCGGGTGAAAAATTTTCATCAACTAAAATAAAAAAATTGACTGGTTTAGTTGTTTTAGAGGGGCCAGAAAATAGCCATAGATTAATGACCAAACGATATTTAACGATGGTGCAACAACTCAAAAAACATAAGTTAAGTATAAAAAGATTAGTGATGGATGAAAGACGCGCTTGGAAACTGGTTTTAAATAACGAGGTCCAGGTTGTATTAGGACGGGCCAATAGCGAAATGCGTTTCAAACGATTTATAACGATGTATCAACATGACTTGCAACACTATCAAGCTCAAATTGCTGAGATGGACATGCGTTATACCAATGGTTTTTCAGTAGTTTGGAAGTCAGAACAAAAACCTGATTTTAACGGAACAGTATGATGATGAAGAAAAGTGATAAAGATTTAATCGTTGGCCTAGATATAGGTACATCGAAAGTAGTGGCTATTGTTGCTGCACCTGTATTGGATGCGGGTCCAAATGATAATGCGTTAGAGATTATTGGCTTAGGCTCACACCCAGCGAGAGGGATGAAGAAAGGTGTCGTGGTCAATATAGAATCAACGGTGCAATCGATTCAACGTGCTGTTGAAGAAGCTGAATTGATGGCAGGCTGTCAGATTCACTCTGTTTACGCGGGCATTGCAGGAAGCCATATTCGTAGTCTGAATTCACATGGCACTGTCGCGATACGAGATAAAGAAGTGACGCAAGGTGATATTGAGCGTGTGCTGGATGCCGCTAAAGCCGTTCATTTCCCTGGTGACCAACAACTACTCCATGTGATGCCGCAGGAATACATTATTGATAATCAAGAAGGTATTCGTGAACCAATCGGGATGTCTGGGGTTCGCTTAGAAGCCAAAGTTCATTTAATAACAGGGGCTGTCAGCGCCGCTCAAAATATCAGCAAATGTATTGAACGCTGTGGCTTGACTGTTGACGGCATTATTTTAGAACAAATGGCATCTTCTTATTCTGTTCTTGAGCAAGATGAAAAAGAGCTGGGTGTTTGTTTGGTTGATATCGGCGGCGGTACTACAGACATTGCCATTTATATTGATGGTGCCATTAGACATACCGCTGTTATTCCTATTGCTGGTGACCAAGTGACCAATGATATTGCTGTTGCTTTGAGAACACCGACGCAATATGCAGAAGAAATCAAAATGAAATATGCCTGTGCACTGACACAACTCGCTAGGGAAGATGAAACAATCGAAGTTCCTAGTGTAGGCGATAGACCACCAAGACAATTAGCAAGACAGACATTAGCAGAGGTTGTAGAACCTCGTTATGAGGAATTATTAATGTTAGTACAGGCTGAATTAAGGCGCAGTGGTTTTGAAGAATTACTGGCTGCTGGTGTGGTACTAACGGGAGGTAGCTCGAAAATGGAAGGGGTTATTGAATTAGCGGAAGAAGTATTCCATCTTCCTGTTCGTTTGGGTTTACCGCAGCATGTTGGCGGTTTAGTGGACGCGGTTAGAAACCCAATTCATGCGACGGGTGTGGGCTTATTACTATTTGGGAATAAGAGCGAAGTCAGTGGGCAGTCAGAGACAAAAATGGGTAGCGGGTTTAAAGAAATGTTGGCACGAATGAAAAGTTGGTTCCAGGGTAATTTTTAGGGTTTAGATTTTTAACGTATTGCTAGAGTAAATTGGGAGAGAAAAATGACATTTGAATTGATTGACACATATACACAGAATGCCGTGATCAAAGTGATAGGGGTCGGTGGCGGTGGCGGTAATGCATTAGAGCATATGGTGGCAAACCAAATTGAGGGTGTTGATTTTATCTGTGCAAATACAGATGCACAGGCCTTAAGGAAAAGTTCGGCCACAACGCAATTACAATTGGGTACAGATATCACCAAAGGGCTCGGTGCAGGAGCAGATCCAGATATTGGTCGACAAGCTGCTTTGGAAGATAGAGAACGTATTATCGAAGTGATTAGTGGTGCAGATATGATCTTTATTACCGCAGGAATGGGTGGTGGTACAGGGACAGGTGCAGCACCCATCGTGGCACAAGTAGCAAAGGAAATGGGTATTTTAACAGTTGCTGTTGTAACTAAGCCTTTCCCTTTTGAAGGTGGTAAGCGTTTAAGTGTCGCTAAAACTGGACTGGAAGAATTAGGTCAGCATGTAGATTCATTAATCACCATTCCAAATGAAAAACTATTGGCCGTTTTAGGTAAGCAAATGAGTTTACTTAATGCCTTTAAAGCAGCTAATGATGTATTACTAGGTGCTGTACAGGGTATTGCTGAATTGATTACTCGTGAAGGTATGATCAACGTCGACTTTGCGGATGTTCGCACAGTGATGTCTGAAATGGGTATGGCAATGATGGGTACTGGGCAAGCAAAAGGCGAGAGTCGTGCTACCGAGGCCGCTGAACATGCTGTTTCAAGCCCATTGCTTGAAGATATTGATTTGGCGGGCGCTCGTGGTGTGCTGGTTAATATCACTGCGGGTTTGGATATGACTATCGGTGAATTCGAAGAGGTAGGTAATACGATTAAGGAATTTGCTTCTGATGATGCGACCGTTGTTGTCGGTACTGTTATTGATCCAGAAATGACAGATGAACTACGTGTAACGGTTGTTGCAACTGGTTTAGGGATGCCAGCTATAGCGAAAGTTGATTTACCCGAAGAGATTGATGCACCTCAAATTGAGATTGTGAAAAAGTCAGTTGATATCGATTATGATAAACCAACTATCATCCGTAAGGATGAGGAAGCGCAGCAAAAACAAGTTGCTGGCAGTGATATTAATATGGAATATTTAGATATTCCAGCATTTTTACGTCGCCAAGCAGACTAAGTAAGATCGCAAAGGATGGTTGTAAATCACGAGCTTGTGATAATATAACCAGATCTAAGTGTAGTGGAGGATTTGGCAGAGTGATAAAGCAACGAACATTGAAAAATGTGATTCGTGCGACTGGCGTTGGGTTACATAGTGGTGACACTGTATATCTGACCTTACGACCTGCCGCTCCAGACACTGGCATTATCTTTAGACGTGTTGATCTTGACCCTGTGGTCGAGATTGAGGCTAAAGCAGAAAATGTGGGTGAAACGGCCTTATCAACTACGTTGATTGAGCATGGTGAGAAGGTTTCAACGGTTGAACATTTATTATCAGCCTTTGCCGGTTTGGGAATTGATAATGCTTATATTGATCTAAATGCGCCTGAAGTACCGATTATGGATGGTAGTGCTGGTCCATTTGTATTTCTGGTTCAATCAGCAGGTATTGAAGAGCAATCAGTTGCTAAGAAGTTTATCCAAATCAAAAAGACTGTGTTACTCGAGGATGGTGACAAATGGGCGAAGTTTGAACCTTTTAATGGCTTTAAAGTCAGTTTTACAATTGATTTTCAACATCCTGTGTTTACTGATCGCCCGCAAGAGGTTGAAGTGGATTTTTCTTCAACGTCATTTGTACGTGAAGTGAGTAGGGCTCGTACTTTTGGTTTCATGAAAGACATTGAAAAATTGCGTGAAAATAATCTCGCATTGGGTGGTAGTATGGACAATGCTATCGTTGTTGATGATTATCGCGTCGTTAATGAAGACGGGTTACGCTATGAAGATGAGTTTGTCCGCCACAAAGTGTTAGATGCAATTGGCGATCTGTATTTATTAGGGCATAGTTTGATAGGTGCGTTCAGTGGCCATAAATCAGGCCACGAAGTTAATAATATGTTACTACGTAAATTACTTGAGCAAGAAGATGCTTGGGAACTAGTTAGCTTTGATGATGAGAAAGATGCGCCTATTTTATTTAGTAGGCCGGCAGCCTCTATTGTAAGTTAGGATCAGCGTTTAGCGAGTTTGTTCAAGGCTGTTTTTAGAAGGCCTTCATCAAGGTTATTAGCAGTTTCTGTGAGTGCTGTAGCAGCATCATTGGGAAGTGATAAATCGTTAGTCGTTTTATCTTGAAGCGGGTAATAACGCTGACGTACTTTAACTTCGATGTGTTTGATGTTTTTATTTAATTCGTCAGATAATGTTTTGCACAGAACGGGTGCTTGAAAACGGATTAGACTCGCATAAGACGGGTTGTCTGTATGAATAATAAGTTTGTCACCATTGAGGTTAGCGAGCCGACAATGTGCTGAAAACTGGGTTGGTAAGATTTGTTGTAATAAGTGGTTCAACTGCTCTAAATTTTGGGCACGCTGGGTTAGTTTGCTAAGCGTCGAATGATGCTTACAAATGGAATTAATGCGTTCGGGCCGTTTCATATCGTTATGTTGTATGTATCTTTAAGAGGAATAGTATGCAGGTTATCATTATATCGCCTAATAATACGACACATAAACATTGGCATTTGTCAGTTATGCAGCAGTGGGTCATTGGTTTATTAGCATTAATAACCATTTTCTCCTTAATTTTTACTGCTAAACATTGGTTTCAGCCAAGTGATAAATTTGAGACTGCCGTGGTCGAGAATATTGTTGAAGTATTTGTGCCGTCGTCGGATAGTCAAAAAAAACAAGAACAAATTCATGCCTATTATGCCAAACGCTTAGGTAGCCTTCAGGCTCAAGCTGTTCGATTAAAAGCATTAACTGACAAACTAGCAGAGCTAAGTGGTATAGATAACGCATCATTACTTTTAGATGAAAGTTTAGCTGGACAAGGTGGGATTGAAAGACAAGGCCAAGTTTTAACAAATCATGATTTTGAATCAGGTTTTTTAGAGCTTGAAGATGTCTTCTACACGCAGTCTGAGCACCTAATAAAATTACAAGACTACTTAATTACCGAAGATGGGATTAAATCAGCAATACCCAGTGGTAAACCAATTAAGGATGGGCGTATTTCATCCTATTACGGTAAACGTATTGACCCATTTAATGGCAAAAAAACATTTCATCATGGGCTCGATATTGCCGGCAAAGAAGGTAGCAAGGTTGTTGCCGTAGCCGATGGCATTGTCAGCTGGCAGGGTAAAAGAGGTGCCTACGGTGAAATGATTGAAATTGATCATGGTAATGGCTATCAAACCCGTTATGCACATAATAAAAAACTCACGGTATCACTCGGCGACAGGATAAAAAAAGACCAAGTTATCGCTTTAGTAGGGTCAACTGGACGTTCGACAGGACCCCATGTTCATTTTGAAGTCTTACGTGATGGCAAAACTGTCAATCCATACAGTTTTGTAAAAAATTAGAACTTGTTTTTCTAAATTCCGCCACCACATAGGTAAATAGACTTTAGACCTGTCTGAGTCTACGCGTTATAATCACGCGTTTATATAGATTCCGATCACAATACTCGGCTCAGAACAAGGTAGTGAGAAACAATGGTAAGTAAGTTATTCGGTAAGATCTTTGGTAGTCGAAATGACAGGGTGCTGAAGAAGTTACGGAAAGTCATTAAGCAAATTAATGATTTTGAAGCCAGTATTCAACAGCTCGATGACGAAGCATTAAAAGCGAAAACATCAGAGTTTCGTCAGCAGTTAGCTGATGGTAAAACGATTGATGATATTCTTCCTGAAGCTTTTGCTGTCGTACGTGAGGCGGGAATAAGAGCATTAGACATGCGTCATTTCGACGTCCAACTGATAGGTGGTTTTGTTCTTAACTCTGGCAAAATAGCCGAAATGCGTACTGGTGAAGGTAAAACCTTAGTCGCAACACTCGCTGTTTATCTCAATGCACTCGAAGGTAATGGGGTTCACGTTGTTACTGTTAATGACTATTTAGCCAAACGTGACTCAGAATGGATGGGGCAATTATATAATTTCCTAGGAATGACTACGGGCGTCATCATTGCTGGCTTATCGACAGAAGAACGCCGCGCTGCCTACAACTCTGATATCACCTACGGTACTAATAACGAGTTTGGGTTTGATTATCTTCGAGACAATATGGCATTCAGTCAAGAAGATAAAGTCCAACGTGAACTGCACTTTGCGGTTATTGATGAAGTTGATTCAATTCTAATCGACGAAGCACGTACACCACTCATTATTTCAGGTCCAGCTGAAGATAGCTCTGAGTTGTATATGCGCATGAATGCCTTGATACCGAACCTATCCAAGCAAATAGGTGAAGGTGAGGAAATAGAAGTTGAGGGTGATTACACTGTTGATGAAAAATCAAAACAGGTACATTTTACCGAGCAAGGTCACGAGAAAATTGAACAACTGCTAGCTGAAGCTGGCATTTTGAATGAAGATGCAAGTTTGTATGATGCAGCAAATATCAGCCTTATGCACCATGTCACTGCCGCTTTAAGAGCGCATGTGCTATTCCAACGTGACGTAGATTACATCGTACAAAACAAGCAAGTGGTGATCGTCGACGAATTTACTGGTCGAACAATGGAAGGTCGTCGTTGGTCTGAAGGACTTCATCAAGCTGTTGAAGCTAAAGAAGGCGTCCCTATTCAAAATGAGAACCAAACTTTAGCCTCTATTACATTCCAGAATTATTTCCGTTTATACAATAAATTATCAGGCATGACGGGTACCGCGGATACGGAAGCCTTTGAATTACAATCCATTTATGCCTTAGAAGTCATTGTTATCCCTACCCATCGTCCAATGCAACGCCTAGATCAAGCCGATCAAATTTATTTGACGATGCAGGAAAAATATCTAGCGATTGTTGAAGATATACAATCATGTGTTGAACGTAAACAACCAGTACTGGTGGGAACATCTTCAATTGAAAGTTCGGAATATCTGGACGGTTTATTGAAAAAAGCCAAAGTGAAGCACGAAGTATTAAACGCCAAATTCCATGAGAAAGAAGCTTTTATTATTGCCCAAGCGGGTCGACCTAGTGCTGTCACTATTGCGACTAATATGGCTGGACGTGGGACAGATATCGTTTTAGGTGGCAATCTAGAATCAGAGCTTGCAGAATTAGGTGAGGATGCCTCTGAAGCAGATAAGGAAGCAGTAAAAGCAGCATGGCAATTACGTCATGATGAAGTTTTAGCAGCGGGTGGTCTACATATTATCGGCTCTGAACGTCATGAGTCACGACGTGTCGATAACCAATTACGTGGTCGTTCTGGACGACAAGGTGATGCGGGTTCTAGCCGTTTTTATTTATCACTTGAAGATAATCTAATGCGTATTTTTGCATCAGACCGTATGGCTGGCCTGATGCAAAAACTGGGTATGGAAGAAGGCGAAGCTATTGAGCATAAATGGGTATCTAAAGCCATTGAGAATGCACAGCGTAAAGTGGAAGGCCATAACTTCGATATTCGTAAGCAAGTACTTGAATTCGATGATGTCGCCAATGATCAGCGTAAAGTTATTTACGAACAACGTAATGAATTAATGGCAGCAGATAATGTCGCTGACAGTGTTATTTCAATGCGTGAAACAGTGGTTAATGATGTTATTGATACCTATGTACCACCCAATAGTATTGATGAACAGTGGGATATTGCTGGTTTAGAACAAGCACTAAAAGATGATTTTGCTGTTGAACTAGATGTTCAAAATTGGCTTGATAGTGATGATGGTTTACATGAAGTGACATTACGTGAGCGTATTGTAGAAGCAGTACAAGAAGCATGTGATGCTAGAGAGCAAATAACGGGTAGTGACTTAATGCGTCATTTTGAAAAAGCTATCATGCTACAAACATTAGATATGCAGTGGAAAGAACATTTGGCTCAAATGGATTATCTGCGTCAAGGTATCAACTTGCGTGGTTATGCACAAAAAGATCCAAAACAAGAATATAAACGTGAAGCCTTTGAAATGTTTACATCCATGCTTGAGCGTATCAAACACGATGTTATAGCGTTAATTTCTCGTGTTGAGCTTCGTGCACAAGAAGATGTAGAAGCAGTAGAAGAACAACGCAGACAGTCTGGTGATGTTGAGTTACAGCATGAACAGACAGATGCCATGACGGGTGAAACAGAACCTGAAGAACAGCAACAAGCTCAACCTATGATCCGTGATGGTCGTAAGGTCGGTCGTAATGAACCATGCCCATGTGGTTCAGGTAAGAAATACAAACAATGCCATGGAGCGCTTAGCTAATGCCTGTTAATTTATCTGCACCTAACAAAGCAGATATAGTAGCAATAAAAGGTATTAAGCTGGCTTCAACGCCGGCTGGTATAAAAGAAAATGGTACATCTGACCTAGTATTAATTGAACTTGCACAAGGCAGCACTGTTGCCAGTGTTTATACTCAGAATGCCTTCTGTGCCGCACCTGTTATTGTTGCCAAACAGCACCAACAGCAGACAGCGCCACGTTATCTATTAATTAATGCGGGCAATGCCAATGCAGGAACAGGGCAACAAGGTCTTGAAGTGGCACAACAGTGCTGCCGGAGCGTAGCTAAGCTAGGACAAGTTTCGGCACAATCGGTCTTACCCTTTTCAACAGGTGTGATTGGGGAACAATTATCTGTAGAAAAAATAGAAGCGAAGCTACCAGTATTATTTGAATTACTATCGAAAGATCATTGGTTTGAAGCTGCTCATGCCATCATGACAACAGATACTGTGGCTAAATTGGTCTCTAGACAAATAGAGATAGCAGGCAAAAAAATCACAGTAACAGGCATGGCAAAGGGGTCGGGTATGATCCGCCCAGATATGGCGACTATGCTGTCTTATATTGCGGCAGATGCCGATGTAGAACAGTCTGTTCTTAATCAAATGTTACAGCAAGCGGTAGAACAGTCTTTTAACCGAATTAGTGTTGATGGCGATACATCCACTAATGATGCTTGTGTGCTGATTGCAACAGGAAAAGCAGGCAATGAGAAAATCAATAACTTTTCATCTGACAACGCACAACAGTTGTATCAAGTAATTGCCGATGTCAGTCAGCAATTAGCCCATGCCATTGTTCGCGATGGAGAAGGTGCGACCAAATTTGTGGCTATAGAAGTTGAACAAGGTAGAGATAAAGCTGAATGTAGGCAAGTCGCCTATGCTATTGCTCATTCGCCTTTAGTTAAAACAGCTTTATTTGCATCTGATCCAAACTGGGGTCGTATTTTAGCCGCAGTAGGTCGTAGTGGTTTGACGGATTTTGACTTGACCAAGGTTGATATTTATCTTGATGATGTTGCCCTTATAAACAAGGGTGAACCCGATAAAGAGTATACTGAAAAGACAGGCCAAGCTGTGGTGAATCAGGATGAGATCACCATAAAAGTGATGCTTAATCGAGGCCAGGCAGATGATACAGTTTGGACGTGTGACTTTTCTTATGACTACGTCAAAATAAATGCAGAATATCGAAGTTAAAACTTCGTAAAGAGATGACTGATGGCAGAAGCGGCTATTAATACGATAAGAGGTTTCCTTCATCAAAGCGGTGCTAGATACCGTGTTTTTGATATGGGACGACGGGTAGTCAAAATAAGCCCAGATCAGTTTATTGCTTTTGAAAATGCTGAAAAACCTTATCCATATCCGCTGCAAAGAACAGCACATTTTGGCATTATTTTCTGGAATCCCGCTGTCGAAGATCACCATTATATTTGGTTTTTAAAATTTCCATTAGATGAACAAGGCTTATTGAGCCAAGCTGCTCGTGATGAGTTTTTAGTCATGCTGTTGGATCGCGTCGGTGAGTGTATGTTGGCGGCGTCAGATGGCAAGACGATTGAAGGTGCTTTAAAAGACAGTCCCTATACCTTTAAGCCTCAAGAAGACAAGATGGCGGCATTTAATGCACAAGCTAGCTATAGCTTAGGTTTAAAACCATCGAGTTACTATGATGATGCGCTTGCCTATTTTACGGGCAATAAAAATATGGATGAGTGGCAACAGTTAGCTAAGCAAGGTGTCGCTGATGTGGCGAGCCGTTTAGATGATGTTGAAGAAACATTGGGACTTATAGAGACCATTCCGAAACTACCCGATGAACCATTTTTAGTACTCAGCACTTTCTTGGAAAATGCAAAACCGGCAACAGGTATTGTGGAAGTTTTAGCACAACGTGTTGATGTCGAGTTACAAGAAAAACACCCGAATATTCCACGTATTTGTGCTTGTTTGCGTGCAGCGTCTAATAGTGATGCGAGAGGTTTGGTTAATCGAATGGTCGTTGCTGTTTTAAAGCATAAATGCAGTACTAATATAGAGGTACTTGCCACCATATCAGGACGAATTTGGCGTGTTTTACAAGAAGATCATCTCTGTCCGATGTTCGTAGAAAGTTTGGCTAATAATGACCTTGGCTATCAGGGGTTTAGTCAATTATTAGCGGATGTAATGTATATGCCTGATTTACGTGAGCATATTATGAATGCACTACGATCTCCTAAACGCTCGGATATATTGGCAAGGCGAGTGGGTATTATGTTCGGGCAAACTTAGACTGGTAATTTGCTAGCTAGCGTTTAGTCGCAATCAGTTTTAACCATTCCTGTTCCATCACAATGTCATGATTATCTTCGACGCGATCGAGAAAAACCAAGCCATTTAAATGATCAAGTTCGTGTTGGAATAGTCGGGCTAAAAATCCAGTGTATTCAGTTTCACATGGTTCGCCAGTTTCTAAAGTGTATTTTACTCGTATAAGTTGGTGACGAGGTACTAGTGCTCTAACGCCAGGGACACTTAAGCAACCTTCCCAATCTTTTTCAGTTTCTCTTGATGACCAGATGATTTCTGGATTTATAACAACAGTTTTCTCCATGGGGGGTGCATAGGGATATCGTTCATTCGGGTGGGAGGACATGATGAAGAGTCGAATCGCATGATCGACTTGGGGAGCGGCTATTCCCATACCTTTAGCTTGTGCTACAAAGCTAAGTAACTGCTGAATAAATGACTGAGTCATTTCGCTAGCGATACAATCGACGGGTTTTGATACTAATCTCAGATTGGGGTGACCTAATTGTAAAATAGGAAAAGCAGACGGTGACATTGGCTTTAACCAAAAAACCAGTAAGCGATGGTAATAGCGGCGGTAATACCCGCTGCATCAGCTGCTAAACCACAAGCGGCTGCATGACGAATATTTTTAATACCGACAGAACCAAAATAGACTGCAAGTACGTAAAAGGTGGTTTCTGTACTACCTTGTACAATTGAAGCTAATCTTCCAGCAAAAGAATCGGCGCCATGGACTTGCATGGTATCGATCATCATGGCTCGAGCGCCACTACCACTAAAAGGCTTCATTAAAGCGGTAGGTAAGGCATCAATAAAGCGTGTATCCATACCAAAGGCTAAAACAAGGCCACGCAATCCATCAGCCAATAGGTCTAAAGCGCCACTGGCACGAAAAACGCCAATAGCGACCAACATGGCGACGAGATAGGGGATGATTTTTATTGCAGTTTCAAAACCTTCTTTGGCACCATCAACGAAGGCTTCATATGCATTGACTCTTTTGATAACAGCACCACTGATAAATAACATCACCAGTGAAAATAAAATGACATTACTAATCAAAGCCGATTGTTCTAGCATCTCCGCTTGTGGCAAGCTTGAGAAGTAAGTCAACAAGCCGAAAACTAGTGCGGTAAACCCACCTAAATAAGCCAAGATAACTTTTTCAAATAAGTTGATCTTTTGTACTGTAGCGACAACGAGTAAACCCATAAACGTAGAAGCATAAGTTGCAATTAAAATGGGAATAAAGACATCAGTAGGATTAGCAGCACCCATCTGTGCGCGGTATGTAAATATCGTCACGGGGAATAGGGTGACGGCAGAAGTGTTAATCACTAAAAAAAGGATTTGAGCATTACTAGCTGTGTCTTTAAGTGGATTAAGTTTTTGTAATTCCTGCATCGCTTTAATACCTAATGGCGTAGCAGCATTATCCAAGCCCAAAGCATTAGCGGACATATTCATCACAATCGCACCCAAAGCAGGGTGGTTTTTAGGTACTTCTGGCATTAGCCTGACAAATAGTGGACTGAGCCAGCTCGTTAATAACTCAATAAAACCGCTACGTTCGCCTATCTTCATTACACCTAACCACAAGGCTAAAACACCAGTAAGCCCCAATGAAATCTCAAATGCTATTTTTGAAAGGCTAAACATTGCGGCCATCAACTGAGCAAAAATCTGGGTATCGCCAAATGCCAATAGCTTGATGAGTGCGACTACAAACGCAGCAGCAAAAAAGAAGATCCAGATGATATTGAGCATGAGCTTATTTTACATGCTGGCTGTAGAAGATAAAGAGATATCTAATGTGATGAGATGAGAATAAGATTAGTTTCTTCTCGCTTATTCTGTTCTATTTTAAGTATCATGAATAGAGGTTATAACAAGTTAATCAATCGTATATCTATGGTGTTGGAAAACCCTACACGTGAAGGTATTAATGCATTATGTTATTTATATATGGAGAATAATCATGGCTTTGAAAACTGCAGGCATCGATCATGTCAATTTCCAAGTTAAGAATTTAGCGGTTTCAATAGAGTTTTGGAATGAGCTGCTCGGTTTTGAGGTTTTGGAGGAGTTTCCCGAGGTTAACGGTGCAATTATAGGGACAAAAGAAGCAAAACTCGCGATTTATGAAAATGCTGATTTAGAAGATGTTCAGGGTCAGGGGTTCTCACATATCGGTTTTTGCATTGACGATATTAATGAAGCAAAAGTGTTTTGTCAGCAGAATGATATACCCATTCTTTATGATGATGCTGTTGCTTGGCCAACATCAAAATCGTTGTATATCCAAGATCCGAGTGGTTATGAAGTAGAGTTGTCAGATACATGGGGTGGTGGACTTGATGATTAAGCCCAGATTTATAGCATTTGTCCTTTTATTGATGCTTCACCGTTCTGTTTGACTAGATCTGCCACGGTAAATTGCCCGATATAATCCATATATTGGCGTTGGCCGGTAAATAGAATTTTTTTGAGATCACAGCCTGGGTTGAGTTTGCAAGGCTGACTGGTGCAATCGATCGGTTTTAGTGTTGCTTCCATAAGCTCAACAATCGAGCGTAAATTAATCTCTTGAGTGGCTTTGCCCAACTTGATGCCACCCTTTTTTCCACGAATGGATTGGACAAAACCGGCATTAGCTAACTTTTGTACAATTTTCATCATATGGTTGCGCGATATATCAAAATACTCTGAAATCTCCTGAATTGTAGCAAGCGTATCAGTAGGTTGCATCGCCAAGTAAATTAATACTCTAAAAGCATAATCAGTATGTTTTGTTAATTGCATAGGGTTAATTCTATCAATGTAAATTAAATACCATTTTATCAGATATCACGAAATGGAAAACAACAACCAACGAGCATGTTTTTCGCTCGATAAAACTTCATAGATTGAACAAAAAAAGACGAAATACTTGTTAATTTTATAACAAGTATATAGAATGCATGTTATATTTTTCATAGATTCATTTCTAATGCATCTATAACTAATTTATCGATGAGGAGTAAGAGAATGAAAAATAAAACAGTTTTAAGATCTATAACGCTAGCACTTGGTGCACTAGCCATGTCAGCAGTAGTCCAAGCAGAAGTAGTGAAAGTAGATATCTCTGTTATCGAAAAAGATGTCGTGATTGATAATGCTGGTAATACACAACCCATGTGGACGTTTGGTGGCGAGATTCCAGGGCCACTAGTACGTGTTAAGCAAGGCGACACTGTTGACTTTACGATGGTGAATGGCAAAGATAATAAAGAAAGTCATTCAATGGATTTTCATGCCGCTGTTGTGGATGTTTTGGATGAGTTCGCCCCCGTTAAACCCGGTAAGACAAAAGCATTTAAATTTGAAGCGAATCACCCAGGCGTTTTTATTTACCATTGTGGTTCTGATGCTATGTCTGAACATATTGGACGTGGTATGTATGGTGTGATCATTGTCGATCCAAAGGAAGGTTATTCAGCAGATTATCCCAAACCTGATCGTGAATATGTTTTAGTACAAGGTGATTTATTCAAAGAAGGTACTAAAACTGAAGATTACACAAAAAATGAAGGTAAGCAGGCTAATTTAATTAATGGGAAGGTATTTCATTATGATCCCGTCCATGATGCAAATGCCAGTTTAGCACTTCAATCTAACCCCGGTGAGTTGGTTCGGATCTTTTTCGTGAATGCACAAGTGACCGACAGTGTTGCTTTCCATCCCATTGCCGGTATTTGGGATCGTGTGTATGACAACGGTAATCCTAAAAATATCAGTCATGGCATACAAACTTATATGGTGGCACCAGCACATGCAGCTGCCTTTGATATTGTGAGTCCTAAAGATCGGGCTACCAACAATGCCATAGTCGATCACCAGATGAAAAATGCTTTAACTGGCGCGATTACAGTATTAATGAATAATGATGAGGCCGATCCTAAGATGGGCCGTGAAGGTAATTTAATTTTACGATAATCGTTATATTGGAAGCGAATGGATGCTAAGTGAGGCTAAATTAATGACAATAAAAATAAACTTACTCAGTATGATTGCCACTTTTGTCATGCTAATGACAACAATGGCGGTGAAAGCAAATCCAGTAGATGGCATTCTGTCAGACTGCATGGCTTGCCATGCAGTCTCAGAGCCATCTGAAATGACCTTAGATGAAAGGATGAAGCGAATAGGACCGAGTCTGTTCTATGCGGGTAATAAGTACCAAGCGATCTGGTTGGAAAAATGGTTACAAAACCCAACACGATTGTTTCCGGCAGGTGTTTATTATGGTGAACATACAGTGGTGACCGACGAGGGTGATATTGTTTTGGAAACAGATTTGGTAACACATCCCAAATTGGATCAGCAACAGGCTCAAGAGGTCACTAGGGCATTATTTAAACTTAAAGCTAATTCGGAAATAGTGGCCGATCTTGAGGTTGGCGAAATTAAAAAAGTGTCACAACGTATGGGTTCATTGAATTTTAGAAAATTCAAAGGCTGCGCATCTTGTCATCAAGATGCAGAGGGAGATGGTGGGGTTTCTGGCCCTGAGCTCTATACTGCATTTGAGCGTTTTCAACTCACTTATCTTATTTCATATATGCAAAATCCTCAGGCATGGGAGCCAAAAAGTCTCATGCCTAATCAACATCTCAAACAAAAAGATGTGGAAAAACTAGTAGGTTACTTAAAGACTTTATCGGAGGATAAGCCATGAATAAATTAGCGATAGTCTTAGTGACATTGGCCTGCGTATTTTCTAGTCATAGCCAGGCAGAACCGATGTCAGGTAAAAAACTCTATCAAGCCTACTGTGCACAATGTCATGGTATGGAGGGAGATGGTTACGGCATCAATGTTGAGTTTATGGAAGTGCTGCCAAGAGATCATACCGATACTGAGGAAATGTCTTCGCGCACGGATGAAGATTTATTCAAAGTCATTAAGTTTGGCGGTAAATCAATTGACAAATCTGTGTTGATGCCCAATTGGGATAGTATTTTAACTGATGATGAAATTGACTTATTAGTCAGCCATTTACGTGTTCTCTGTTGTGAAATAGAAGAGGAATAAAATGCGGTTATCAATATTAAAATCTAGAATAAAAACAGGACTATTTCTCCTATCATTGATTCTTTATCCATTAATGGTTCAAGCAGAGCTGAGACAGTTCGAGATTACAGTGGAGGAGTTAGAGTTAGAAATAGCCCCCGGCTTTAAGTCCAAAGTTTGGGCCTATAACGGTCAAGTACCTGGACCATTGCTCCATGTCAAAGAAGGCGATGATGTTGAAGTGACAATGATCAATAACACGTCGACAAACCACACCATACATTGGCACGGTGTTTACCAAACAGGCTCATGGGAAAGTGACGGTGTACCTGGCGTATCTCAATTGGGCACTGAGCCAGGTGAATCCTATACCTATCGTTTTAAGGCAGATAAACCTGGCAGCCTTTGGTATCATTGCCATGTTAATGTCCCTGAACATGTGGGTTTACGAGGTATGTGGGGGCCACTCATTGTTGAACCAAAAAACCCGATTCCGATTGAACAAGAAGTCACAAAAGAAGCGATTATCATGTTCAGCAGCTGGAGCACCAAAGTTGCAGATAAATTTGGTGAAGGCGGACACCCAACTGAGAAACATGATTACTATTCGATGAATGGTAAATCTTTTCCAATGACGCAACCTTTACGAGTGAAAGAAGGTGATGTCGTGCGATTTAGATTATTTGGTGCTGGTTCCGAAACAGCCTTTCATCTCCATGGTCATGATATGTTGGTGACCCACAAAGATGGCTTACCTTTAGATAGTCCCTATTGGGCAGATGTGATCGATGTGCCTATGGGCGCACGAATCGATGCCATTGCCAGAATGAATAATCCGGGTTTATGGATGAACCATGATCATATAGATTCACATGTCAGTAATAGTGGTAAGACGCCTGGTGGTCCAGTGATGATTGTTGAATATGAAGGTATCGAAAGGCCTAGTTTTTATGTCTGGAAAGATAAAGATACCAATTATGATCCTGATTTTTACATGAGTGAAAGCATGGCTAAAGGCTTTGGCTTACACAATATTTCAGCTTTTCTTGGTAAAGAAATTCCAAAGGAACGCAACAAAAAGAAGAAGAAAAAAGCAAAAAAAGGAAGTGATGATAAGTAGATAAAATTGGACAGTATAAGAAATCAAAGTTTAGTCTATTTGATATTCAAGTGCTGGCATCATGAAAAATGATTTAATGCTCAAAGCTCGTGAGAGATAAGAGTCTGGTATTTATCTGTTAGCTTTATTTACTGTTATTCTATAGCCTTCTAATGGCTAATAAGACAGAAAATAAATATGGTTATGCCCACAATATCATCGTTAGAATGGTTTTTGATTATTATAAATATTGGTTTGTTTTTCTTTGCCGGTGATATATATCAAAAACTGAGTCCTAAGTCCGATAGCCAACAAAATAAGCAAGTTCATTTATTGCGAATTATCAATGTGGTGATCATTGGTCTGGTTTTGTATAAGGCCATTATTGCACCAGCAATAGACGCAAATTGGTTTAGTAAGATATTAACTATCTTTGTTATCAGTTATGTTTTCTTTTTAGTGTTTAAAATCTACAGCTATTTTATGCATTCGCGTTATGGCAAACAGCATGAGACTGAGTCTGGTATACATATTTCTGAAACCTATAATTCAAGAGGTCTCGTAGTCTTTGGTGGCGTATTTCTTTTTATTATTTGGCTTATCAGCTGTATTCAATTATTGGGGTTTGAAAGCCTGTTACAAGCTGGTGGGGTGCTCGGCTTTGTTGGAGTAATGCTTGCCTTAACACAGGGCTCTTGGGCTCCTGACATTATTAGTGGCTTGATTATTCTAAATAGTAATATGGTTGAAGAAGGCGATATTTTACTGATCAGTTATGAAGGTAAAACAGTTTATGCCAATGTCTATAAGACGAGGATGTTACATACTGAATTATTAGATATTACTAATAATCACCGAATGATGATAAAGAATACTCAACTACGTGCTTTGTTCTTACAGAATTTAAGTAAGTTTGCTTCTGCCAAGGGCTTACGTGAGAATCTAACATTTAATATCGGTTACGATGTGACACCTAAAACCGTGAGGGATTTTTTTGCCAAAGTCGAGACTTTATTAAAAGAAGACTATGAAGAGAATTATGAATCACAACACCCCATTGAGGTGGCGATAGATGCTACTGGCGATCATGCGATACAGTGGACGGTGTTCTTTTATACTAAAAATATTAAGCAGATCTTAAAAACACGGCAATTGTTTAGAGAGTTAATTTTGAATATGGCTATAGATGAAGGGATTAGCCTAGCGACACCGCTTACCCATATTATTAATAAAAGCACTGAATCGGAAACATCAAGCAATAGTGAGGCATTATCCCTATAGTTAAATTTAGTTTCTATTGCTGATTAAGAAGCTTAGATGTAGAAAACAATTTTATGAGGCATTATCCCTGCAAAACACTGCCTTTAAATACTTTTAAAAAGATGTATTTTTTATTATACTAAGCGGTATTATAAAAACGGGTTAAATCTAGCTCGTACGAAATAATTAAGTAGTTTTAAAATGAGTGTAAAGATGATGGCTGAACAAAAAGATCCGACCTTATTTCAGATTGTCTTGAGTGTGCTCGCTTCTTTTTTTGGTGTATCCAATAAAGAAAACTATGATCGTGATAATGCTTATCTCGAAAAAGTGGGGTTTAAACCTTATTTAATTGCAGCCATAATTTTAACGGTAGGTTTTGTTTTGATTGTGGCTGGTATCGTGACGTTTGTACTGAATAATGTAGGTACTTAGAAAGATTTTATTTCATTAAGTTATAAAAAAAGCCCCTTTAGTTAGGGGCTTTTTTTTAGCTAGATTTTTTAGCAGAACGTCGTTGGCTTGGCCGACGTGCTTTATCACGAGCACGAGTGCGAGGCTTACCCGAGCGTTTAGGTTTCCGTCTAGTTGAAAATTCATCACTAGCACTGTCTTGGTTATCAATACCACTATTAAGTATGCTGATTTCAAGTTGTTTATTACAAACCCAAACTTTGCGTAATTGTTGAAATAAATCTTTTGGCATACCTTCGGGTAAATCTACAGTACTGTAACTATCTTGCAGGCCAATGCGCCCGATATGTTTACTTTCTATTCCTGCTTCATTAGCAATAGCGCCAACAATATTTTTGATTTCTGCACCATGATTACGACCTACCTCAATACGATAGGTTTGCATGCCAGGTTCATTTTCTCGAATGGCAGAGCCGATAGTTCGACGAGGTGATTTAACTTCACGTCTTGAATTGCGATCACTGCCACCACGCTCATCACGATCTCGGCGAGCAGGACGCTCTTGAATATGCTTCACAGGTTTAAGTGGTCGAGTTTTTTGAACTAAATAAGCCAATGCTGCGGCTACTTCCAATGGATCAGCCTCGTGTTCTTGCTGGTAGTCATTAATGACATTTTGGAAGAAAGCTAAATCTTGTGCTTCGATGGTTTCACTCAGTTGTTGATTAAATTGCATGACGCGGCGATCTGCAATATCTTCAGAGCTTGGCAATTGCATTTTCGTAATAGTTTGACGAGTCGCTTTTTCAATCGCGAATAACATACGTTTTTCACGAGGAGAAATAAATAATATCGCTTCTCCTTTACGACCGGCACGACCTGTTCGACCAATACGATGGACATATGATTCGGTATCATAAGGTACGTCATAGTTCACAACATGACTCATACGTTCAATATCTAAACCCCGCGCTGCAACATCGGTGGCGACCAAGATATCAAGTTTGCCTTTTTTCATCCGCTCAATGGCTTTTTCACGTGCAGCCTGATTCATATCACCATTGAGTGGTGAACTAGAATAGCCACGGGCTTCCAATTTTTCAGCCAGTTCAGTAGTGGCATTTTTTGTACGAACAAAAATGATCATGGCATCGAAGTTTTCAACTTCTAGGATACGTGTTAGTGCATCCAATTTATGCGTACCCGTCACCTGCCAGTAGCGTTGGTTAATGGTATCAACTGTTGATGTTTTTGATTCAATACGAATCTCAACTGGATCTTTTAAATAGCGCTTAGATACACGATGTATCGGGCCTGGCATGGTGGCAGAAAACAAAGCAACCTGACGTTCGTCTGGGGTTTCTTTTAAAATAGTTTCGACATCATCGATAAAGCCCATACGAAGCATTTCATCGGCTTCATCGAGTACGAGTGATTGCAGTTGACCTAACTTTAATGTGCCACGGCGGATATGATCTAAAATACGACCGGGTGTACCGACAATGACTTGTGGATTACGTTGTAACTGACGTAATTGGATCCCCATACTTTGGCCACCATAGATAGGTAAAACATGGAGACCTTTTAAATGACGAGCATAGCTTTGGATTGCTTCAGAAACTTGAATCGCAAGCTCACGAGTTGGTGCAAGCACCAACATCTGTGGTGCTTTCGCTTTAGCGTTAATACGGCTTAGTAATGGTAGAGCAAAGGCAGCGGTTTTACCGGTACCTGTTTGGGCTTGGCCTAATAAATCATGGCCTTCTAATAATGGCGCAATACTTTTTGCTTGGATCGGAGAAGGGGTTTCATAACCGGCTTCTTGGACTGCTTTAAGGATCGGAGCAGCTAGCCCTAATTCAGAGAATAGGGGCGTAGATGATGGTTGTTCTGTTGACATTGTTAAACCTGTGAAAGTCAGCTTTACATACAAACTGATGAGGGGAGGAAATTTAATCGATCTATTATACGCGAGTAAGTCTATAAAATATAGTTAAATCAGTCTGTTAAATATTTATGCGTCTAATCGTGCTCAACAGCGATAAAATCAGGCAGAATAACAATTATATAAACCTTACGAGACTTGCTAGTCATGGATAATTTCTCAGTCGATGCTTATACACCTGAACAAATTGCTAAACGAATTGAAAAGGTCGGTATCAGCAAAAGTGTTAATGATCCTATCAGTGTTTTAGCACTGGCTATTTTGGCGGGCGCATTCATTGCATTTGGTGCTGTTTTTTTTACCTTAGTCACTTATGACAGCGGCGTAATGGCAGGGGGCTTGGTTAGGCTGATAGGCGGTCTAGTATTTTGTTTGGGCTTGATACTCGTTGTCGTGGCTGGTGCAGAGTTATTTACGGGTAATAATTTAATTGTGATGGCCTATGTCGATGGCCAAGTTACCTTCTCTGGTTTAATGCGTAATTGGTTTTTAGTCTATATCGGTAATTTTATCGGTGCACTTGGTGTTTTACTGTTGATTTATTTGAGTAATCACTGGTTTATCGGTGATGGCGCGGTAGGGGAGAAAGCAATATTAATTGCCAACGCCAAAGTGAATTTAACTTGGATGGAAGCTTTTAGCCGGGGTATTTTGTGCAATATCTTAGTTTGTTTAGCTGTGTGGCTTTGTTTTGCTGGGCGAAGTGTTGTTGATAAAATTGTCGCGATTATTTTTCCCATTACGGCATTTGTCGCTATGGGGTTCGAACATTCTGTTGCTAATATGTATTTTATCCCAGCAGGTATAGTGGCTATGCAAGATAGTGGATTAATAGCTTTGGTTGGTGATATTGATTTAACAAACTTAACGACATCGGGGTTTCTATTGGATAATTTATTACCAGTGACCTTAGGTAATATTATTGGTGGCAGTGTTTTTGTTGCACTATTTTATTGGTTTATTTATTTACGTGGTAAAAGTAGGGAGTAGAAGATGGAACATACCTATAAGCATATTGAACTCACCGGTAGTTCGGCTGAAAGTTCTGATAAGGCTGTACAAAATGCGATCGAGAAAGCAGCTAAATCTTTAAAGAATATTCACTGGTTTCAAGTTATTGATACTCGTGGTTATGTCGAAGAAGGAACGGTGAAATATTGGCAGGTCACAATAAAAGTAGGCTTTAGGATAGAAGACTAGTTATTTAGGCTGATTTTTCAAATATATGAACCCACAGTTTATGGTTGCTATCCCATTCCATGCCCGGGTGCATGTTTAGGATAAGATTTTTGTACGCTGCCAAATCAGGGTAGCCTTCAGCTTTGGCATCATCGTCTGTCATATCGCCTAGTGTTTTTCTCTCTAAGGCTGTGACGATAAAAAGAGTATCTTCTAGCTGAAATGTTTCGCCAGGATAGGCATAAACACCATCACGACGTTGTTGTGTTTTGGTGCCAGCTAGGGCTGCGTTGACTAATTTTGGATGCCTAACAAGTCTGGTTATTTCACAGGTTTTTTTGGGATAGTTACTTGTTACTGCCATCATTACTTCACAATTTTAGTAAATTTAGAGCCTTCGAGGGTCAAATTAAACATTAAACCTTTATTACTAAAGACAAAGCCAACGATAGGATCTGTAATATCAAGGGTATTAATATCTTCAGCTGCTCCCCATTGAACCAGAGCGACAGAACCATCTACACCTGCTTTCCAACCTTCACTCTGTTGGAATTTGACTAATGCATCATCAGTCATAAATACTAAAACGACAGACTTAGTTTGGGCACCTGCTTGTAGACCAATAGAAGCTGCTGCAGTGCTGAAATAAGCCTTAGTCTGACCATCAATTCTCAGTGCACCTTCACCATATTCGCCACCAATCCAAAAGCCGGCTTTAATCACGCTTGGGAAAACGAGGATACCTTTTGCTCTTTTCAAAAATTCGCCACCACCCGGAACTTCTTTACGGAACCGTTTTAAGGTTTCATCGACGCCGATATTGATTTCAGTAGCCGATGCTGCATAAGTATCATTGGGTGATGCAATAAATAAAGTGAGGCAGGCAAAGAGAGTTGCTTGTAAGATATGATTAAATTGTTTAGTAAAATACGCCATTTTTTATTACCTTTTTATATAGGTAGATTGGAATGTCATAACAATTTGTAAGTTGTTATTCAGACCCTCAAGTTCAGACATAGATACTACCTTGATGTTATGAGTTTGGCTAGCAGGGAGCAATGCTTATCTACTCACCAAACTCATACAATTATTTGCTATTGTGCTTGCTGTATTAGTTAATTCCTTGGCTGGCAAGGTATTGTTCATAGTTGCCTTTAAAATCAACGATGCCACTACTTGTCATATCAAAGATACGTGTTGCTAGCGACGATACGAACTCACGATCATGACTGACGAAAAACAAAGTTCCTTCGTATTGCTCTAATGCCATATTTAAGGATTCAATAGATTCCATATCCATATGGTTTGTTGGTTCATCCATAATGAGGATATTGGGTTTTTGTAGTAATAACTTACCAAACATCATCCGGCCTTTTTCACCACCCGATAATACATTGGCTTTTTTATCAATCATCGTACCTGAGAACAGTAAGCGGCCAAGCGTGCCACGAATCACCTGCTCATCATCGGATGGCTTGCCCCATTGCTGCATCCATTCAAAAAGAGTTAGGTTATTGTTAAAAAAGTGTTCATGATCTTGGGCGTAATAGCCAATATTGGCATTTTCAGACCATTTCACTTGGCCCGTCTTAGGCGGCATATCAATAGCTAATGTCTTAATAAGCGTTGATTTCCCAATACCATTTGGACCAATAATACCAATACGTTCGCCGACCTCAGCCATAAATTTGAAACCGTCAAATAGTGCAGGTTCATCATCATAAGATTGACTGATATCCTTGACTTCAACAGCATTTCTAAATAATTTCTTTTCTTGTTCGAAGCGAATAAACGGGTTTACACGGCTAGAAGGCTTAATCTCGTCCAATTGGATTTTATCAATTTGTTTGGCACGTGATGTGGCTTGCTTAGCTTTGGAAGCATTAGCTGAGAAGCGACGAACGAAATCTTGTAATTCTGTTATTTGTGCTTTTTTCTTTTCATTATCGGATAGTTGCTGAGCTCTAGCCTGTGTTGAAGCTAGCATGTATTCATCATAATTACCGGGATAAACACGTAACTCACCAAAATCCATATCAGCCATATGAGTACAAACACTGTTTAAAAAGTGGCGATCATGAGAAATAATGACCATGGTGCCGTTACGTTGATTAATCATATCTTCTAGCCAACGGATGGTATTGATGTCTAAGTGATTTGTCGGTTCATCCAGTAAGAAAATATCAGGATCGGCAAAGAGTACTTGTGTCAGTAAGATACGGAGTTTCCAGCCTGGTGCTATTTCACTCATTGGACCATAGTGCTGTTCTGTTGGAATGCCAACACCCAATAATAATTCACCCGCACGAGATTCAGCCGTATAGCCATCCATCTCAGCATATTCGCCTTCAAGGTGGGCGACCTTTAAACCATCTTCTTCAGACATTTCTGGCAAATTATAGATACGATCGCGTTCTTTATGGACTTCCCATAACTCAGCATTACCCATAATAACTACATCGATGACACGTTGATCTTCATAAGCAAATTGATCTTGTTTCAGTACCGCAAAGCTTTCGTTAACATCAAGACTGACATTACCAGCTGTAGGTTCTAACTGTCCGGCCAAAATTTTCATGAAAGTGGATTTACCACAACCGTTCGCACCGATGAGGCCATAACGGTTGCCTCCGCCAAATTTAACGGAGACGTTTTCAAATAGGGGTTTAGCACCAAATTGCATGGTGATATTAGCTGTTGTTAACAAAGTGACGATCCTGTACGTGGGGGGATTCTGCTTAACTCAGATCAGAAAAAACCCGCCATTATACATGGTCTTACTACTGCGCGATAAGGTCTATTTTGTCTTTTCGCTTGAGTTTTTTGATAGCGGCTTCGCGTTTCGAGGCACTACTTCGGTTTGGGTGTGATTCTTGGTAAACAATTTTCTTGGCAGGACTAGTATTAAAAAAGCGTGCACCCACTTGTTTTGCTTGATGTTCAGAAAAACGACGTTGTAAATCAGTTGTTATACCCGTATACAGATGTCCATTTTCCGCTTCGACTATATAAACAAACCAGTCCGCTTTCTTTGTAGCCATGATTACTTTTTAAAATCAATAGAAACGGAGTTAATACAGTAACGAAGATTGGTCGGTGCTGGGCCATCTTCAAATACATGACCTAAGTGAGCATCACAGTTTGGACACCTAACCTCAACACGTTTCATTCCGTGACTTAGATCAACATTTTCTACGATAGAATTTGCAATTAACTCAGAGGAAAAACTAGGCCAACCACAACCTGAATCGAATTTGTCCTCAGATGAGAATAGGGGTTGTTCACAGCAAATACATCGGTAGGTGCCTTTATCATGATTATTAACATAGATACCTGAAAAAGGTGGCTCTGTACCAGCTTGGCGGGTAACACGATATTGTTCTTCGGTCAGCATCTCACGCCATTGTGCATCAGTTTTAGTTATTTTTTGGGACATTACTTTTACCTCTAAGCTATAACAAGAGTATGCCTCGTTGCTGTTATGCGAACAACTATCTTTAATATATATTTGGTAATGAAACTGAAATAAAAAGTTTATACTGGAAATGCATATAAATATGAAGTGAGTTTTCAGAATAGAGCTTGAACAAGCATATGTTTTTGCTTTAATTTTAAAATTATATTTGTTGGCAAGGACTGAAATGATGGATAAGGTTTTAGTGACAGGTGCAACAGGTCAATTAGGTTCTGAACTGACCCAGGCTCTCCGCCAAAAATTGGGTGTCGACAATGTGATTGCTGCTGGTCATCAGCGTTCAGCTTCGCTTGAATTGGCTCAGGGCCCATTTATTCAAATGGATGTTCGCGATAGTCAAGTCGTGACAGACGTTATTAATGATTATCAAGTGGATACAGTTTTTCACTTGGCAGCCTTGCTGTCTGCTGTTGCAGAACGACTTCCAAAACAGGCTTGGGACATTAATATCAATGGCCTATTGAATGTGCTGGAAGCGGCGAGAGAAAGGCAGTGTGCCGTTTTTTTTCCAAGTTCTATCGGAGCATTTGGAACAGGTACGCCAGTATTTAACACGCCACAAGATACCATCCAGCGCCCGAATACGCTTTATGGCATTAGTAAATTATCTGGCGAATTATTGTGCGATTATTATCAACAACGTTTCTCGGTAGATGCTAGGGGTTTACGTTTCCCCGGTTTGATCTCATACCAAACCTTGCCTGGTGGTGGCACTACAGACTATGCGGTAGAGATTTTTTATGCGGCACTGCAACAACAGTCTTATGACTGTTTTCTTAGAGCAGATAGCCAGTTAGATATGATGTATATGCCTGATGCTGTAAATGCAGCTATTGCTTTAATGGAAGCTGATCCAGCGCAATTAACACATCACAATGCCTTTAATGTGACAGCAATGAGTATTACACCGGCACAATTAGCAGCAGAGATACGGCGTCATATTTCAGAGTTTGAAATACGTTATAGCGTTGATCCTATTCGGCAAGCCATTGCAGATACCTGGCCAAAACATATGGATGATAGTTGTGCCCATGCTGAGTGGGGCTGGCAAGCGGAGTTTGGTTTATCTGAAATGGTAAGTGATATGTTAGATAAATTAGCGATAAAGCTATCAGGGTAATAAAAGGAAATTACGATGTCGCTTGATAAGCTAGAAATAATATTAAGCCAGCAACTTGCTAGTATAGATAATGCCGGCACATCGAAACGCCATGAACAGGTCATCAGTGGCCGAACGAGTGGCACAAACGGTTTTGGTCCACGCTATCACTTGGCTGATTTTGGACAAAAATCGTTTTTACGTATGAATTCGAATTCTTACCTTGGTTTGGAAAGCCATCCCGATGTGATAGCTGCAGAGGCCAAAGCTGCAGAGCAGTTTGGCACAGGCCCCGGGGCTGTACGATTTATCAGTGGTAGCTATCAAGCTCATAAAGATTTGGAACAAAGTTTGGCAGATTTTCATGGTAGGCAATCTGCGATGGTTTTTAGTTCGGCCTATGCAGCAATGCTGGCGGTATTACCCCAGTTGGTATCGGAACAAACCTTAATTATTAGTGATGTCTTAAACCATAACTGCATTATTAATGCGGTACGTTTATCACGCTGTGCTGCTAAAGCCGTGTACGACCATTTGAATATGTCTGAGTTGGAAACAATATTAAAAGAAAATAGTGGCTTATATAAACGGGTGTGTGTAGTTACTGATGGTGTGTTTAGCATGCGTGGTGATTATGCCGATCTAGAACATATCACAATGTTATGTAAACGTTATGAAGGGTGTTATGACGAGGGAATTATTAGCATTGTAGATGATTCACATGGTGTTGGGGTATTAGGTAAAACGGGCCGTGGTACAGAGCAATTGTGTGATGCCAAGGCCGATATATTACTGGCAACTTTGGGCAAGGCGTTTGGTGTCAATGGTGGTTATATTGTTTGCAGTAGCAAAGTCATTAAATACTTGAGGGAAACAGCGGCACTTTATATTTATTCCAACCCGATCACGCCAGCAGAGGCTGCAGCCGCTACACAAGCCGTAACCATTATTGACAGCGAGTTAGGCTTAGTAAAACTTGAGAAATTGCAGAAACTGGGTAGACGATTGCGAACAGGCCTTGAACAAGCGGGTTTTAGTCTTTTGCCTGGACAGCATCCTATCGTTGCTGTGCTAATTGGTGATACCAAACAGACCATTGCTTTAGTCAAACGATTATTTGAACATCAGATTCTAGTTACAGGTTTAAGTTACCCAGTGGTACCGAAAGGTCAGGAAGAAATTAGGTTACAAGTGTCCTCCGATCATACTGAAAAAGATATTGATTTTTTATTGTCAGTAATGTTATCAAATTAACATAATGGCTTTTAATACTGGGTTCCAAAGCGGTTTTGTTTTGATTACTATGGGGGTATGAAATTAATTAATTGTGATCTAGGTGAATGTTTAACGCCCGACCCTGATGAAGTGATTATGCCATTAATTGATGTGGCGAATATTGCTTGTGGCGGTCATGCTGGTGATGAATTAAGTATGGCTAAAACAGTTGAATTAGCTAAGCAATATAATGTAAAAATTGCAGCACATCCAAGTTATCCCGATAAAGAGAATTTTGGCCGCATTAGTCAAAACCATGATGACAACACCTTATTTTTATTGCTCCAACAACAAGTCGAACAGTTGATGTCTATTTGTCAGTATTTTGATATGACTATTGATTATTTAAAGCCCCATGGTGCTTTATATCATGACATGTTGAGATCACCTTCAACAATGGAGGTGATCTGTAAAGTGATAATGTCTTTTGAGGATAAATTTTCTCTTATCGTGCAAGCGGGTAGTGAGGCCGAACACATTACACGTTTGACTCGTCACTATGATATTGAATTGATTGGTGAAGCTTTTGCTGATAGAGGGTATCGGGGAAATCAATTAATACCTCGAACTGAGCAAGGGGCTTTGATTGAAAAGGCTGAGGACATTATCGCGCAATATCAATCATTTTCAACAAGGCCCGCATTTAGTGTTGATACAGTGTGTTTTCATTCAGATCATCAACCGTCTGTCGCAGCCTTGCAAATGCTCAAGGCTGTGTAATGCTTGATATCAAAATAGCGGGTGAAAATAGCATAATCATCTATTTTGGTGATGAAATTTCTTCAACATTAACAGATGAAATTGCTTTTTATACCCAGTTGATTAAGCAAAACCTAAACACACTACTTATCGATGTTGTCCCTTCTTATACCAGCCTGTTATTAACGTATCGACTGGGCTCAATAAACTATGAAAGTTTTAGCCAGTTAGTGTCTGAACTGATAAATAATTCTGATTTCATAAATCAGAATACGCAGCGTAAAACAGTCGAAATTCCAGTATTGTATGATGAATCAGTCGGCTTTGATCTTGCTGAACTATTAAAAGAAGCTCACTTATCGTTAAATGAGTTTATTGATCTTCATAGCGGACAACAATATCAAGTCCACGCGATAGGCTTTAGTCCCGGCTTCGCTTTTTTAGGACAGCTTGATAAACGTATAGCTCGACCTCGTCTTGCAAACCCACGATTGAGTATTCCTGCAGGGAGTGTCGGTATTGCTGATAGACAAACGGCTGTTTACCCAATGGCTTCGGCAGGCGGGTGGAATATTATTGGTAGAACACCACTTAATTTAACATTGAAGGATGACAATAGCTTAGAGAGGTTTGCTATTGGTGACACTGTTCGGTTCAAGTCGATCTCTAAACAAAGTTATCTACAGCAAGGCGGCAAGCTATGAGTTTTCAAGTAGCCAAAACTGGTTTAATGACTTTAATTCAAGATTATGGCCGTTATGGTTATGCTGAAAAGGGATTAAGTCAGTCCGGCGTTGCCGATGAACATGCTTTTTGCTGGGCAAACTATTTATTGGATAACCATTTCAATGATGCAGTATTGGAAATTTGCTTTGGTGGCATAGAGCTAAAAGCGCTTTCATCAAGCTATATTGCTGTGACAGGCGCCGATCTGGGGTTTAAAATAAATGGGGTGAGTCAGTCGCTTTGGCAAGTTATAAAAGTGAATAAGGGGGATGTTTTAAGTTGGTCGCGATTAATAAAAGATAGAGGCTTTCGTGCTTATCTTGCCGTTAAGGGAGGCGTAAAATCAGCACTCATTTTTAATTCCCGCTCTGTTAATGCTCGTGAGAATATCGGTAAACTTGTTAAAGAGGGCGAAATTATTCCTTTCGATACTCATAGCCACGATATCGATAAACGATGCGTCCCCGAAATGTATATAGCAGACTATAAACAAGACCTTGTCTTACATTTGATTGCTTGTTATCAATATGACCAATTTACTGAGCAACAAAAAGCAGTTTTCTTCGGGGAAGATTATCAAATAGATCCGGCATCAGACAGGATTGGATGTCGACTCATAGGCCAAAAAATAGAACAGGTTCCAGAACAAATGATTTCAGAAGGCATTAGTTATGGCAGTGTTGAAATCACTCATGAAGGACTGCCGATTATTTTACTTAAAGATCGCCCAAGTATTGGTGGCTACCCTAAAATAGGTACTGTTTTTTCTTTAGATCTTGCAAAATTAGCTCAAAGGCAGGCGACAAGTAGCGTGAGGTTTAGGCTGATTTCTTTAGTTGAGGCCCAAAAAAAACGCAAAGAATTTAATGCCTTTTTTGGCATGCAGCTATAGCAGCAATATTTTGATCAATTTATCTATTTAGTCTGCTTGCTTTACTGTTAAGTCTATATCACCTATAGCTAATTCTGGGTGGTGTCTTCTAATGAGATCAAATGTTCTAAATTCATCTTCTTTCGGTATATCAACCATAATTAGAAATTGGCCATCTTCAATGGCTTGCTCATATTGCTCAACAGTTTTATTCGGTACAGAAACACCAATCATACCGCTTACCCATGTGCCAAAACCTGCTCCAAATAAACCTAATCCTAATACAGCTCCACCACCTAATACCAGCCCTGCAGGGGGAAAACTAACGGCGATTAAGCCAGCTAAAAGTCCTGTTGTTAAACCTGTAGCCGCCCCTTTTTCTAATGCAGGGATGATATCTGATGTTTGGAGAACAGAAGCCTCGTGGATATGGTTTTGCACTAGCCCGGTATGATTCTTACCAACAACATGGATTTCATGATCTTGAATACCAAGTTCGTGTAGTTCGGCAACAATGCTGGTCGTTGACTCAATATTAGGAGATAGAAAATACAAACGTTTCATGGCAACCTCCGCAGTTTGTAATCATTACGATTTGAGTATAGTCCTTTTATTTCATTGAGTAAATCAATCGACAATTGACTTAGGAATGTCTTAAGTTATTGTTATGTATCAAAAAATTGTTTTGAAAAACCTTTCATATGCAGGTACTGCACACTCGCTGTGAGCCAGGTGGCTATAGCAATAGACCACCAGATACCATAAATATCGGTTTCAATAATGGTTAGGGCAATACTAATAAAAGTAAGCGGTAATAATAGTTGACGAATAATATTGAAATACATCGGAATAACGGGTCGCTTCATGCCCTGCAATACTGCGCCAGAGACAAAGGATAGGACATAAGCGGGTAGAATTAATGCTTCTACACGTAAATAACCAACGCCGATTTCAATGACACTGCTATCGTTAGTAAATAAAGCAAGCAAAGGCCTAGCAAAGGCAAATACCAAAATACCGCCTAGTACCATCATGGCAGTACCTATTTTTATGGAATCAAGGGCAATTTGTTCCATTCGTTGAGATTGTCTTGCACCATAATTCACACTTACCAGAGATAAAACAGCGATATTAATCCCAATAGTGGGAAGAAGTACTAATTGTTCTATTCTTAATGCAATACCTAACCCAGCTACTGCATCTTCGCCAAATCGAGCTACAGCGGAGGTTACAATCATAGAGCCTAATGCAATGAGAAACATATTGGTACTGGCGGGTAAAGATTGCTTGAATAATGCATTATATTGAGGCAAGTTCGGCAATAAATGTTGCCTAGTTAAACACCGACCAAGCTGACTGTGTTTTACTTTCCAAGTGAGATATATGGCACTACCTAATTGGGTGAGTGCTGTTGCTGCAGCTAAGCCATAAACACCCCAGCCAAAACCAAACATGAGCAAAGGATCCAAGACAATATTCGCTAGGAAAGCCACGATCAAGCTGTTTCTGAAACTTGTGGTGTCCCCTAAAGAATTTAAAATACCATTGGCTGCCATAGCATGAGCAGAAAAGGCTAAAGTAGGTAGGATAATGGATAAATAAGAAAAGGCGTGGTCAGTATACTTACCTTCAGCACCCATCAGAGTGAATATATCACTAGCAAAAAACAATACAATCAGGCCAACAGTAATTGCTGATAACCAAGCAAAGGAAATAGCCCTACCTGCAAGCTGTTCAGCGATATCGTGTTTAGCCTCACCCCGTGCATTGCCAACAAGCGCATTGGTTCCTTGACCAACGCCTATTGAGATGGCAATCCCCATAAAATAAATAGGTGCAGCTAATGAAATTCCTGCTAAAGCGCTTGATGATAATAAGCCAGCATAATAATTATCAACGATGTAATACATCGTATTAAAAAACATCCCAATACTAGCGGGTATGGCTATTTTCTTTAATAAATGTGGGATGGGGTCTTTAGTGAGATCCAATTTAATTCCTGATATATCCTAACTACTAGGAGTCACTAGTTGTTGGTAACTAGTTTAAGTTTATTGATTTAAAGTATAGGCTAGAATCAATAAACTAGCAGTTTTTAACTGAAAAAATATCACTACCCAGCATTATTTTTTATTAATAGGAATTAACACTTCATTACGACGCAAAAACCAAGGAGTGAAAGGTGCATTGTATCTGGCCCAAATCGCTTTACCGCTAGATTGGTAGTCAGACTGCTTAAGCCAATTTTCTAGCTCTTTTTTGTGTTTAACATAATTCGATTCACTCCAAAAGCCAGAGTAACGAATTGCTGCTATTAATTGACTAGGAATTTGGCGAAGTTTAACTTTTGGATTGTTAGGGGTTGGCAAAGTATCCAATGTGTAGGAAGCTGGCATCATAAAGCTAACAGCCCAGCCAGAGTCAACTTGTTGCTGAGCCACAGGCGCTGTCATGGCAATTTCTTGATTGGCAGCTTGTTGAGAAACGGGTGCTGTCATAGAAATATCGGTCTGGGAGATATTGTCACCTGAGATATAATCAAACAAAGGTCTGAAAGCAGCATTACCCGCATCCTCTAATTCACCCTGAATAATTGTTTCGGCCACAATATGGCTGTCGTATTGGCGAACTTCAATATCAGATTCGCCTAATAAAACGCTATATTTTGCTTCTTCAATGGCCATAGCATGTTGACTCAGTAGCAAAGTCCCAAATATAAAAAAAGCGCACCAATATTTTTTCATAACTTCTACCTTATAGTAATAAGCATTATAGTAATAAGCATTGCATTAACTAGACTCGTGATATGACAATAAGTTTTTAAAGACGATTTTTTACGATAAGCTTATAAACCCAATATGAAAACAACAAACTATCATCTTTTAGAATAGATTATGGCCTTAGAAAATGCCCCTAGTTGGCAGACAAAATTACACGGAGAATTTGATCAACCTTATATGCAGGATTTAAAAGCGTTTCTGCGAGCTGAAAAAGATCAACAAAAAATTATCTATCCCCATTCGGCGAATTGGTTTCATGCTCTGGAAACAACACCTTTAGATGAGGTCAAAGTCGTCATTATTGGACAAGATCCATATCATCAACCTAATCAAGCACATGGTCTGTGTTTTTCAGTTTTACCGGGTGTGAAGACGCCGCCATCGTTGGTTAATATTTACAAAGAATTAGAGAGCGATCTCGGCATACAGCGTCCTAAACACGGCTATCTAGAAAATTGGGCACAGCAAGGTGTGTTATTACTCAATGCCGTATTAACTGTAGAAGACTCCAATGCCAATGCCCATCAAGGCAAAGGTTGGGAACAATTCACTGACAAAATTATTAGTATTGTTAATGAACACTGCGAGCATGTCGTGTTTATGCTTTGGGGCGGTTATGCTCAGAAGAAGGGTGCGATGATTGATAATACTAAGCATTTGGTGTTAAAAGCACCTCATCCATCACCATTGTCAGCACATCGTGGTTTTTTGGGTTGTCAGCATTTTAGTCAAGCTAATACTTATTTGGTTGAGCATGGACGGGGTGATATTGAGTGGCAATTACCTGATTGATATATCGCTGCCGCGAGGGGGTTCGTTTCTTTTGTTTGCCCAAAAGAAATTAACCAAAAAAAAGACCCCCGGGATTGTCTTGTTTCCAAAAACTCAACTCATTTTATGGTGTGGTAGAAAACTCGCTACGCTCAAACACTCGTCGTGTTGAACCCAAACTGATTTACGATGCTCGGCTACGCATAAGGGCGATGAAAATCAGCGGTTAAACTATGAGAGCAGAATCCACGAGTCATATTGATGTATAAAGTGAAGATACAAATGAATATGTAGATATTGATATTGATCATCTGAAAAGTCGGATGATCGCGTACAATACCCGCCATGATTAAGCTACAAAACCTGTCTGTCCGTCGTGGCATCCGATTATTATTCGAATCCGTTAATTTAACCATTAATCCCGGTAAAAAAGTGGGGCTAACGGGTGCTAATGGCACGGGAAAGTCGAGCCTGTTTGCCTTATTGCAAGATAAATTACATGCCGATCATGGTAGCGTGTCGTTTCCGCCACATTGGGTGACAGCGCATGTGGCACAAGAAACACCAGCTGTTGATGCGTCGGCATTGGATTATGCCTTACAAGGTGATGCTGAATATGTCACATTGCAAACGGCTTTGGCAAAGGCCGAAACTGATCATGATGGCGCTAAGCAAAGTGAACTTCATGATCAATTAGCAGCTATTGATGGCTACACCGCGCGTAGTCGTGCGGGTCGTTTACTACATGGCTTGGGATTTAAAGCTGAACAAGAATTATTGCCTGTAACTAGTTTTTCTGGTGGCTGGCGGATGCGTTTAAATTTGGCACAGGCTTTAATGTGCCGTTCAGACCTATTATTGCTTGATGAGCCAACCAACCATTTAGATTTAGAAGCAGTGTATTGGTTGGAAGAGTGGTTACGTAATTATCAAGGCACATTAATTTTAATTTCTCATGATCGTGATTTTTTAGATCGTGTTGTCACCCAAGTCTGCCATATAGAGCAACAAGGCATCAAAAGCTATACTGGAAATTATTCTGCTTTTGAATTAGCCAGAGCTGAGCATTTAGCTAATCAACAAGCAGCTCATCAAAAACAACAACGTGAGATTGCCCATATCCGTAGCTATGTTACTCGCTTTAAAGCGCAAGCAACCAAAGCCAGACAAGCCCAAAGCCGGATAAAAGCTTTAGAGCGAATGGAATTAATTGCACCAGCACATGTTGATTCGCCTTTTCATTTTCAATTTTACCCGCCATCACGCTTAACGGCGCCGTTACTCAGCTTAGATAAAATTGCCGTGGGTTATGGCGATACGCCTTTATTATCGGGGATTAAACTATCATTAGCACCGGGAGATCGTATTGGTTTATTAGGGCCGAATGGCGCAGGAAAATCGACACTGATTAAACTGATAGCTGGTGAGTTACCACCGCTACAAGGCAAGCGAAAAGAAGCTAAAGATATTCGCATTGCTTATTTTGCTCAGCATCAATTAGAACAACTTTATGTTGAAGATAGCCCAGTTAAACATATTCAACGACTTAACCCGATGGCATCGGAAGCAGAATGTCGTAATTTCGTCGGTGGCTTTGGTTTTCATGGTGATGATGCACTGGCACCTGTTGGTCCCTTTTCAGGTGGTGAAAAAGCACGTTTGGTACTGGCTTTATTGGTTTATCAAAAACCAGCGGTTTTATTATTAGATGAACCAACCAATCATTTAGACTTGGAAATGCGTTTAGCCTTGACTATGGCTTTACAAGACTTTGAAGGTGCTTTGATGGTGGTATCCCACGACCGTCATTTATTACGGACAGTCGCGGATGATTTATGGTTGGTATCCGATGGTCAGGCCAAGGTATTTGATGGTGACTTAGATGATTATCGTCAATGGGTAGCCAATAAAGATAAACCCGTTAAAACAGCAGAAACCAACACGCCGTCGGTTAATAAGAAGAAAGGTGATCGACGTACTGCGGCACAAGCAAGGCAGAAGTTACAACCCTTACGCAATAGCGTTAAAAAAGCGGAACAGCACATGGAAAAGCTGCAACAAACGCTGAGCGAACTGGAACAACAGTTAGCGGATACTAGTCTCTATGCAGCAGAGTCGAAAGATAGGCTAAAAGCGTTATTAGCTGAACAAGCGAAAGCAAAATCAGCACTAGAAACAATTGAGATGGACTGGCTTGAAGCCAGCGAAGCATTGGAACAAGCACAATCAGCTTAAATACATCGTTTAAGTTTATTATTTGAGGAAGTAGTGTGGCGTTATTGTCATTAAAACAAATCGTGGTCAGCTTTGGTGGCCCCAATCTATTAGATAAAGTGGATTTCCAACTCGACCGTGGTGAACGCGTGTGTCTGGTTGGCCGTAATGGTGCGGGTAAGTCGACCTTGATGAAGTTAATTGCAGGGGAAGTTACAGCTGATGGTGGTGAGATAATTGGTCAAAACCTAAAAATAGCTAGGCTAGAGCAAGAAGTGTCGGGAAGTACAGAAGGTACTGTGTTTGATGTGGTCGCCCAAGGTTTAGGCGAAGTTGCACCATTATTAATTGAATATCATCATGTGTTACATCGTCTTGAGACTGATGCTTCAGAAGCTGTTTTAGCCGATCTTGAAAAAGCACAACATAAGTTAGAAGCCGCTGATGGTTGGACTGTTGAACAACGTGTGGAAAGTGTGATTTCGCGTTTGTCTCTTGATCCGGATAAGGAATTCTCTGCACTATCAGGTGGAATGAAACGTCGGGTTTTATTAGCACAAGCCTTAGTTAAAGAGCCTGATATTTTATTATTGGATGAGCCGACCAATCACCTCGATATTGGCTCAATTACTTGGTTGGAAGAGTTTTTAAAAAGCTATAGTGGCACTGTGTTATTTATCACTCATGACCGGACTTTTTTACAGGCTTTGGCAACGCGTATTGTACAGTTAGACCGAGGTCAACTTACTAGTTATCCAGGCGATTACCGACACTTTTTGGAACGCCGAGAAGCCTTATTAGCTGAAGAACAGCAACAGAATGCTTTGTTTGACAAAAAATTAGCACAAGAAGAAGTGTGGATAAGACAAGGTATTAAAGCACGTCGGACCCGTAATGAAGGCCGAGTTAGAGCTTTACAGCAGTTACGTCGTGAACGCAGCCAACGTCGTGAAAAACAAGGCAATGTCAAAATGCAACTGCAAGAAGCTCAGCGTAGTGGCAAGCTGGTCATTGAAGCTGAAGATTTGGGTCAAAGCTATGATGGTCGTACTTTGTTTAAGGATTTCACCACCTTGATTCAACGCGGAGATCGCATAGGCGTCATCGGTCCTAATGGTTGCGGTAAAAGTACTTTACTGTCCATTTTATTGGGTAAAAACAAGCCTGAAACAGGTGAGGTGGTACTAGGGACAAATTTAGAAGTGGCCTATTTTGATCAGTTGCGTAGCCAACTTGATGAAGAAGTCAGTGTTGTAGACAATGTTGGACAAGGTAGTGATTTTGTCGAAATAGGTGGTTCACGTAAGCATATTATGGGCTATCTCCAGGACTTCTTGTTTACGCCTGAACGTGCCCGAACACCAGTTAAAGCACTATCAGGTGGAGAAAGAAACCGATTACTATTAGCTAAACTGTTTACCCAACCTGCTAACTTATTAGTGATGGATGAGCCCACTAATGATTTAGATGCAGAAACCTTAGATTTATTAGAAGATTTATTAATGAATTATCATGGCACATTATTATTAGTCAGCCATGATCGAGCGTTTCTCAATAATGTGGCAACGAGCACCATTGTATTTGATGACGATGGTCAAGTTCGTGAATATGTGGGTGGTTATGATGATTGGGTGCACCAACGTCAACAAGATCAACAAAAGGCAGTTGGCAAACCAAAATCAGTACCTAAAGCGGTTAAATCAGGCGGTAAAAAGTCGAGTTTAACCTATCAAGAACAGCTAGACTTAGCTGCATTACCAAAGCAAATTGAAGCAATGGAATTAAAGCAAACTGAGTTAAACGGCAAAATTAGTCAACCAGAGTTCTATCAACAGACTGCAGACAAAGTCACAGCAGTGCAAGATAAATTGGCTCAGTTGACTGAAGAACTTGAGTTGGCCTACGATCGCTGGCAACAACTGGAAGCCAAGCAGGAAAATAGCTGATGGCAGAGCCTGAATTGATTTATTCGGTGACAGAATCTGATCAAGTCATTAAAGTTTGGCAGCAGGATAATTTACGTTGGTTAGAGTTCGGTGATGAATTAATCCAAACTGAGATTGATTTAGATCGCGCTGATTATCTACCTGAGTCTTTTAATCGCGCGATGCTGGGAGGGGTTTTATTCACGGATATGCCTAAGCGTGTGCTATTGGCGGGGACAGGCGGCGGTTCTACTGCCCGTTATTTTGCTAATCGGTTTCCTGATATACAAGGTGAAGCTGTAGAACTCTCCTCAGCAGTTATTGAACTTGCTAAAGATTATTTTGATTGTCCTTGTACAGGGAACTGGAATTTAATTCAGGATGATATTAGAAATTATGTAATACAGTGCGCACATCGTTATGATTTGATTGTGATGGATATTGCGATTGATCAACATACGCCAGAATGGCTAGTTGAACAGACGTTTTTACAACATTGTCGTGCTTTGCTCACTGAAAATGGCCATATTGCTATTAATCTTATTGTAAAAGATGCACAGGGTTTTTTAGGCTCACTAGCTACGATTCGGCATGTTTTTGATAAACAAACAGTTTGTTTATCATTAACAGAGCATAAAAATATTTTGGTCTATGCTTATAATCAAGCTTGTCAGCATACCCCACAGCAAATAGAGCGAAGCTTGTCAGAATTACAACAAGTTTGGCAGTTTGAGTTTGATGATTTTTACCAACAAATGTTGAAGGATAACCCAGCAGGTAGTGGGATTATATAAGCTATCTTTCTAATAATGAGGGAGTGAAAACTTTGGATATATTATCAATGGTGACTGATTGGATCGGCCAGTTAAATGGGTTGGTATGGGGTCCAATTATGCTAGTGTTAATTCTAGGTACGGGTTTCTTCCTTATGTTGGGCTTACGTTTGATGCCTGTGTTGAAACTGGGTTATGGCTTCAAAATGTTGTCACAGGGTAGAGGAGATGAAAAGCAAGAGGGTGAGGGCGATATTTCGCCTTTTAATGCCCTAATGACATCACTATCAGCAACGATAGGCACGGGTAATATAGCGGGCGTTGCAACCGCTATTTTTTTAGGTGGCCCAGGTGCTTTGTTTTGGATGTGGATAACAGCTTTGGTAGGAATGGCAACCAAGTATTCTGAAGCCGTACTTGCTGTACATTTTCGTGAAACTGATGATAGAGGGCTAAAAATAGGCGGCCCGATGTATTACATTAAGAATGGCCTGGGTCCTAAGTTTGTTTGGTTAGGCGCAGCTTTTGCCATTTTTGGCGCATTAGCTGGTTTTGGTATTGGTAATACTATTCAGGCAAATTCCGTAGCAGATGCATTGTCTTCAAAATTTGCTATTCCACATCTAACAACGGGTATTGTCATTGCGGTATTGGTGGCACTTGTTTTATTGGGTGGTATTAAGCGGATAGCAACCGTTGTGGGTAAGTTAGTCCCGTTCATGGCGATCAGTTATGTCTTGGCTGCAATGGGCATATTGTTAATGAATGCTGAGCAGTTGCCAGCAGCATTTGATTTGATCTTCACCCACGCCTTTACACCTGCAGCTGCCACGGGTGGTTTTGCTGGTGCGGCTGTTTGGGCTGCGATTCGTTTTGGTGTAGCTCGTGGTATTTTTTCAAATGAAGCAGGACTAGGTAGTGCACCGATTGCTCATGCATCTGCCATAACAAATAGTCCAGTTAGGCAAGGGACTATTGCGATGATGGGCACATTTATTGACACGATCATTATTTGTTCAATGACAGGTTTAGTTATCATTATTTCAGGTGCATGGACCAGTGGTGAAACAGGCGCGACTTTATCCTCATTAGCCTTTGAATCAGCTTTACCTGGTTTTGGTAGTTATGTCGTGACGTTTGGCCTCAGTATCTTTGCTTTTACCACTATTTTAGGTTGGAGCCTTTATGGTGAACGTTGTGTGGAATATCTGTTTGGTAGTCGAGCGATTATTCCATTTCGTGTGTTATGGGTATTAGCTGTACCATTAGGAGCGGTCGCCAAATTATCATTTATATGGTTGGTGGCAGATACGCTCAATGCTTTAATGGCGATACCCAATTTAATTGCTTTGCTGCTGTTAAGTCCTGTTGTATTTAAGTTAACGCGAGATTATTTCTCACGTTAGGAGATGCTAGTTAATTTTGGATTACACCGCTTTTATATCTAAAAATTGACTATGTTAAGCTTAATTAGGGCTAGATTAATTTTTTGATGATCGAGAAATCAGAGTAAATTACAGGAGTGACCTGTTATGGCTTTGAAAAAACGATGTATACCAACAGCTTTGGCAACGAGCGCTATTGTTACGATGATGGCAAGTGTTAGCGCTGAAGAGAGCCCCTTCCAAGCCGAAGTATTTCATTCAGTGAGTTATCAAATAGCAGATCTTGATGACGAAGGTTGCGGTGGTGCCATGACAGAGTATCGGCACGTGCCAGCGGAGTCTGAAAAAAAAGAAGAAAAAGAAACTGAATCAGAAGCTGATCAAAAGTCAGAGCAGCAAGAAAATACTGGTTTTATTGAGAAGGTTAAGGCGTTTTGGTCTAGGTTATTTGGTTAAGCTAGCAAAAAGCGCTGGTAACTTTTCTGTTAGTTTCTCAGCGTGGTCAATGACCATAGTGCAATAGCTATAAATACCCTTTGAGGGTTAGAACCGGGTATCGTCTCACGTCATACATTGGAAATCGAATTTGCCTTGGATCAGCTTGAAATTTTAGATGTTGAAGGCTTTCCAATTATCCGTAATTGGTATTTAGTTCATCGAAAAGAAAAGCGATTTACCGCTCTGGCATCAGCATTTAAAGATCTTGTTATTAATGATGCCAGTGCCATTTTAGTGCGATAAAGCCTTTTATTGCTCAGATGGGATCCAGTTAATTTCTTTGGCTGTTTCTTTTCCCACCATGACGTATTTTAAACTCGCAGGCATTTTAGCTTTGTCAGCAGATAAGGCAACTCTACCTGCCATGATTTCGGCATAGCGTTGTGGGTGAAGAGGTTGTTTGTCAGGCTGCGCATAGCCTACGGGATATAAGGGAAGATTTTGACCATCATATTTATCATGAGCACCGACTGTATGAAAAATTTCATGGGCTAGAACGATGGAATTTTGTTGATTCTGTTGTTTGTCGGCATAGGCATGAATAACACCGATTAGTCCTTTTTGTAAGCCGAGTGAATGAGCAAGCGGTTTACCATTTTCTTGGTGATAAATAACATATAAACGGATTCTATTACTATTAGAAAGTGAGTCAGGTGTATTATTAAAAGCCCAATAGCGTAAACCTAAACTCCAGAAAATAGTACTCAAAACAGATTGACGATTGTGTGGTGGCTCTGGTGGCATTTCCGTGACAGTATCACCTAGCATTGTGATAATGGGCTGTTGTGCGATCAGGTCAAATTTTTCGGCATTTTTGATAAAAAATTCATCAATGTCATAAAAGTCTTGGCTTGATAGGCCGGCAATATAGTCATCAGTCTTTTGTTGTCCATCGCCATTAATCGGAAAGATGGTAACTGTGATGGGTTTATACCAAGATGTGGTATTTAGCCTTTGATCTTGAGCATAAATAGCAGCTAAGGCAAGTAAGATAAGTAAAATAGTGATACGCAAATTTCTAAAACTAAATACTTTCATTGATTAATCCTGATTTCAATTTTGCTTAGGCAAAAAAAAACCGGTTAAAAAATAACCGGCTTTTTATTTTCAATACGAATGTTTGTTATTAACTAGGAACAACGTTTTCCGCTTGAGGGCCTTTTTGACCTTGTGTTACTTCCATTGTTACAGATTGACCTTCTTTTAAAGATTTGAAGCCATCTGCTTGGATTGCTGTGTGGTGTACGAATACATCAGGGCCGTCTGCTTGCTCGATAAAACCGAAACCTTTTTCGTCGTTAAACCATTTAACGGTGCCTGTTACTTGTTCTGCCATGTTAACCTCTGTACTTTGTGTAATGTTGTGTTTTAAAAAATTATTCAGCAACAAACTCTGCTGGTGGTGCTGAACCCTCGCCGAAGAAAAATTTTTCTAATTCTTCTTTGAGAAATTGTTGTGATTTTGAGTCTGCTAATGATAATCGATATTCATTGATTAACATGGTTTGTTGGCTTAACCACATTTGCCAAGCTTCCTTAGAGACAGATTCATAGATTTTTTTGCCCAAATCACCGGGATAAGGAGGAAAGTCTAAACCTTCAGCTTCTTTTTCCAATTTTATGCAATGGACAGTGTGTACCATATATCTTTACTCTAATAACGTTAATAATGCTTTAACAGGCGCAGGCAAGCCGAGCCGCAAAGCATTTCTTATTGTATACCAGCCAGTACAATTATTGTCACCTATCTGTTGACTGTTATATTCGCATTGTATCAGAAATGGATAAATATCCAATTTGAAATGGGTGAAAACATGATGAATAGGTGCCATGGGTGTCGTTGATATTGTTTTTATATTAAGCTGATGCTCGGAACAGAATTGAACTTCTTTCATCTCATTTTTTTCTGGGAAACTCCATAAACCGCCCCATATACCGTGGTTTGGTCGTTTCTCCAAAAATATTTCACCATGAGTATTTTGTGCAATTAACCAATGCGTTTGACGAAGAGGAGTCTCTTTTTTGGGTTTTGGAGAGGGGTAATTTCGTGGATCTTCATATAGATAAGCCTTGCAATCTTGTTGCAATGGGCAATGTGAACAAAGTGGTTTAGTGCGCGTACAAATGGTCGCCCCGAGGTCCATTTGCGCTTGAATGTAGTTTGCGACACGTTTTTTGGGTAAAAGAGATTCAGCTAATTGCCAAAGATTTTGTTCAACTTGTTTTTTACCTGGCCAGCCTGAAATTGCATTATAACGAGCAAGAACACGTTTGACGTTGCCATCTAAAATAGGGAAAGCTTGTTTGTGAGCAAGCGCCATAATAGCACCTGCCGTAGATCGGCCAATACCGGGTAAAGCCATCAAATTCTCCAATGTGTCAGGCATTTCCCCATGATGTTTTTCAACCATAATGATGGCAGCTTTATGCAAATTTCTAGCACGGGCGTAGTAACCCAGTCCGGTCCATAGTGCTAATACATCGTCTGGATCTGCATTTGCCAGTGAGCTTATGTCATTGTATCGGTCAATAAATCGTGTGTAATAGGCAATGACGGTAGAGACCTGTGTTTGCTGTAGCATAATTTCTGACAGCCAGACGTGATATGGCGTTATATCGTGTTGCCATGGTAGATCTTTGCGACCGTGTTGATCAAACCATATTAGCAAGCGAGTGCTAAAAGTGGCGTTAGCCAAAATAACAGTATCTATAAGAAGTCAGCTTAAAAAAAGCTTTTAAGCTTGTTTTCAATCGCATCTTTTACTTGATCTTCTGGTGTGGTGGCAGGTTCAGTCACTTGCTCGTCGTTTTTAGTCTCTGCATCATTAGCTTCATTATTAGTACTGCCTCCAAGGACACCGCCTAATAGGCCGCCTAATTCACCATCGAGCTTATCGCCTAGTTTTTCATTGATTTTTTCATTCAGTTTTTCTTTTATCTCGGCAGTCGCTTTTTCTTTTGCAATGCTAGCAAGATCGACACTTGGTTTAGGGTCATTAAAGCTTCCAGTGATTTTGACTGGAATAGTGACACCTTTAAGATCAGCTAAGTCTTTGCCTGCTTGACCAGTAGATGTTTCAACGATAGATACTTTTAGACCATAGTCGATCACTTCTTTGACTATATCGGCAGTGCCTGCACCGTTAATACGAAGCAGAGGAGACATCAGTGCTAAATCCTGATTATTGATGACACCGTTAGAGGCTTTAAAAGAACCCGCAAGACTAGAAAAATCTGTTTTGACAGGTTCATTGTTTGCTGGCAGTACCTCACCTTTGAGGGCGGCTTTGGCTTTGCGGATACTTTCGGCAATATTGACTCCTTTCAATGAACCATCAGTGAAAGAAAATTCGCCATTACCGGAGAGCGATTGTTTTATTTTTTCAACATTGACACCACTACCACTGAGGTTGACTTTGGCATTAACTAAGCCAGAGATTTTATCATCCCCAGATAGATCCTTTAACAATGGACCCGCTTGTAGATTCTGTAGATTCTCATTAATACTGACTTTTAACTTTTTACTGCGTGCATCCAAACCGACATTACCTTGATATTGCCCTTGGTATAAGTTTGCAGTCATAGGATGAAGTTTGATTACACCATCGTTAGCATTTATTTCTATGTGAACCTGGTCGCTATGGGTACCACTCATTTTTAATTTGCCAATATCTAGACTACCGTTGAGATTAAGCTGGCGTAGCGTTTCCAAGGGCAACTCACTCGCCGCCGCTGCACTGGCAGTGGCGGGTGGGGCTGCTTTAGTCGAGGTATCAGGTTTTTTTGGTGTACTAGTTGGTGGTAAGTAGCGGTCTGCATCAATTTCATCTAGTGCCAATCTAAAACTGATTGCTGGATTAGAAAATTGTTTAATGCCTAGATTACCACTGAGCTTACTTTGATCTAGCGTTAGATTAAGTTGATTAACATTAATGTGTTTACTAGAACCTTCTAATTGGCTAGATAGCTGAATGAGTTCAAGGGTATTACTGTCTGCCATGGCAGGTAATTCAATGGATAATTGTTCGGCTAATTGTCTTAGATTGAATGCTTTAACGTCAATATCACCTGTAAAACTTGGGTTTTCTGATGATAGTTGACTGACTTGGAGATTGCTATAAATGAGTATGTCTTGAATTTGTATAACAAGCTTGGATAGATCAGCTGTCTGATTCTTCATGTCGGCATTGATATCGCCAGTCAGGATAAAGTCTACTTTTGGTAAGGGTAAGCCTGCACCTTCTGCTAGTGTTTGCAGGTTTAAATTGCTTAAGATGAGCTGTTCTTTATCTATATTAACCATGATGTCAGAAGCGAGGTTAACATTAGCTTGAGTCTGTGGTTTGTTGCTTTCAATATCAAAACCAACGGCGAGTGCTGTAGCCTTACCAGCTATGAGTGGATCAGTTTGCAGGTTGAGGTTTTTAATTTGGACTTTTTCATCTTTACTACGATCTGTCCAAACAATATGAGCATTACTTAAGCGAACACCAGCAATACTGATAGCGGCTAATGGAGGTCTCTCAGTGGAGCTTGATTTCCCCTTGCTCTTGTCAGCTGTTTTTTCACTATCACTAGATTGGCTTAAGTCATCCCAATTTGTTGTGCCATTTTTTGCTTTTTCTAAATTTAGAACGAGACCATCTAACACAATGGTATCCATTTCCAGTTGGTTTTTGAGTAATGGCATCAGCTTAATACGTATTTCTGCTTCATTTACTTTTGCAAAATGCGGTTCATCGAAACCTTTGGCATTACTGAGAGAGAGAGGCCCTAATTCGAGCGCTACCCATGGAAAAACAGAGAGCCCAATATCGCCTTCTAGTGTTAAGTTACGGCCTGTAGTTTGTTCAACTTTATCTGAGATTTGTTGTTTATAATCATTAGGATCGACGAGTAAGGGAATCGCAATCAATGCAGCTATCACAACAACGATAATAAAAATGATGAGTTTGAGCAGGATGCGCATAACAGATTTCCCTAAATGATTATGTTTTTAACACAGACCAATATTATTATAGTTGGTTCGATTAGTCAGCCGTTTTTGTAAAAGTAAATTGCTCGTAATTAAGCGTACTTTCAATCAAGTCTTGGACTTGTACAGTGTAGGTCTGATCGCCTTCTTTTACTCTAAAAATGCGGTTTTCTGAGTAGGTACCTTTATCAACGATAAGGGTCGGTGCTTGCTTGATATCGTCAATTTCAGGTAATAATAAACCAAGCATGATTTCTGTCTTACCATCTACGGTGAAACTGACTGCAGTAGGGCGGCCAGGGTGGACTTGTAGACCGATTTGAATCAGGCCATCATTCTCAGTATGTAGCCATCTGATAGTCGCGAGTTTTACAGGTAAATCATCTTCGAAAACCCCCATAAAATCGCCATTATTGAGTGGCTGAATTTCTGTTTTATCTCTGCATGCCATCATACCGCCACTACTCTGGTTGTCCATCATCCATTCAAAGAGTTGATCGGTAGACGGATCATTAAGCCCTTTATGAATATTTTTTATACCATCTGCGAGCCGTATTTTTCGATCTTTTACGCTGCTGATACGTTGGTATTGACGTTCGTAAGAAGTATCAAACTGAGGGCAAACTTTTGTGAGTAGCTGGATATCAAGATCATAGCGACCTTGAGCTTCTGGTACTGAGGCATCTTTAATTAGATCATTAATGTCAGTAATTACATTTTGCGGATTAAGAACACGCCCTCGTGCGTTTAATCGTTCCTCATCTGAGGTATTTTTGAGGCTTTTTGGAGTGGCACCTCTACTACAATCTATATAAAAATTACCTGCCATTACAAATGAATTGGCTAGGTTTTTTTGGTTGTCAGTTAACGGTGTGATTTCAGCTTTATCAACTAGCTTATCCATGAGTTTATAGAGCCTAAAAATATCAAACTTGGCGAGACTATAAGGATCAGCAATGCACGTTAACATTATTTGCCCATAAACCTGAAATAGAGGGCGATCAACACTGACTGTTTTTGTTGAAACAGTGTCGTGCAAGGTATTAGCTGCTTCACAGTAGAGATAAAGCTGATGCAGGGTATGGAGTGAACTGTCAGGTATAGACCTGTAGTAGCGGAAGGCGTTGAGAATAGCCACACTGATAAGTTCTGTCGCTCTAATAATAGCGAGTTGGTATAGCTTATTAGTTTGAGGTCGTTCACCTTGCTGATAGGCTTCATTAATGACGATTTTATAGCCTATCGCTAACTCTTCTAGTAGTAAGTTAAGTGCATTGAGATCTTTTTGAAATTCGGTGGGCGAGTTGATTTCTTTTTTTATGGTTGCCAAATCTCTTTCGAAAACAAGTCTACTAACTGGTTTCCGATAGACATCAAGTAGCGATAGGCGCTGACTGATAGATAGAGTGGTGCGGTTAAGTGGTACTAGATTTGTTAGGATGGCGCTAACGATTTTATTATTGTCTTTTTCGGCGAGCTCATCGAACCATTTTTTTAACAGTTCAGGATCGAGAATGGTATCGATTGCATTTTCACTTGTTTCTGGAACCGTCAAGTCAAGGCTAGGTAAGTCAAAAACCGGGCTTTTCGTTTTTGATAAATGCTTTGAAATAGTGGAAGACAAGGATGAAAATAATGAAGAAGCCTTTTTCCCGGCTTGTTTATTTTCTTTATCTGTTTGAGCCGCTTGCTCTCTTTCATCTATTTCGGCTAATTGATCAGCTTGTCGTGAGAATTTAACTTTTTCTTCTATCGCATTCAGGGTGTCGGCAAAATTTTTCGCTCTTAAGGGTTTTTTGAGGGTAATATCTGCCCCTTCTATAGAAGCTGATTCCGTCGTAAGAATCGCAGAAAAACCGCTAGTATGTGCTAGCCAGGCCTTTTCGCTTTCTGGGTTGGCTATCGAGTAGATATAAAGGTCGGCCGGCCCTTTACTAATAATTTCCCACGGGCTGTTTAATCGTTTTGCTGCGAGTTGTAGCATCGATCTTAACGATACAATATCAATATCGTTAAGGTGACAGGCCATGATGTGTAATTTAGACATTAAGCTTCCTTTTCCTCAGCTAGTGTCTGGCGAATTCTGACAGTACGAATAATGTTATCGGCTGTTTGTATAACTTCTATAATATAACCATCTATACGTAAACTGACTCCTGGATTTGGAATACTTTCCAAATGCTCTAGTATAAGACCATTAATTGTTTTTGGACCATCGACTGGTAAATGCCAGTGATTATTACGATTGATTTCTCTGATAGTCGCTGAGCCATTAATAAGGTAACTACCGTCTGTCTGCGGATGAATATCCTTATCTTCTTCAAGTAAATTCGCTGTAAATTCACCCACAATCTCACGGAAAATATCCTCTAATGTAACAAGGCCTAAAATATCACCGTATTCATCGACAACAAGCCCCGTGCGTCTTTGATGTCTTTGGAATTGAATTAACTGTGTGTTGAGTGGTGTGCCTTCCGGGACAAAATAGCCTTGTTTGATAATACCGTTCAAAGTTTCTTCAGTAAGATTATTCTGTGCAAATAGATGCAAAGCTTTCCTGACATGGAGAATACCAATAAAGTTATCTAAACTCTCCGCATAGACTGGCAGTCTTGTATTGGCACAATAAGAAAGTTGTTTAACAATTTCAGGGAAGGGCGCACTGATATTAATACCTTCGATTTCGTTTCGGGGGATCATCACGTCATCGACTGTAACTTGCTCAAGATCTAGGATGCTAACAAGCATCTTTTTATGACGGTTAGGTATCATACTGCCAGCTTCTTTAAGGGCCATTCTTAACTCTTCCGAATTAATGGCAGCTGAGAGAGAGTCTTCCGGTGAAACGCCAAACAATGCGAGTAGACGGTTTGTAATCATATTGATAGCCCAGACGAGCGGGTAGAGCAATATGAGTAACGGTTTTAGGAGCAAACTTGCCGGAAAGGCTACCCGTTCTGGATGAACAGCAGCCAAGGTTTTTGGGGTTACCTCGGCAAACAATAAAACGATAATGGTTAATGTAAAGGTAGCGACAACAATACCATTCTCGCCGAATAGTTTAACGCCAATAATGGTGGCAATGGCCGAGGCAAAGATATTAACAAAGTTATTACCAAGTAGAATTAAGCCAATGAGTCTGTCTGGGCGATTTAATAACTGACTTGCTCTTATTGCACCAGCATGACCTTCGTGTTCAAGATGACGTAACCGATATCTGTTTAAAGCCATTAATGCTGTTTCAGAGCTGGAGAAAAAAGCAGAAAACAGCAATAAAATAAACAATATAGAAAATAAAAGAGTAAGAGACGTGTTTTCAAGCATGGTGGATTCGAAAATTGTCCTAAGGTTTATTTAGCATAAATTCAAGCACGAGTTTGCTGCCAAAATAGGCCAGTACTAGCAAAACAAAACCAGTCAGAGTCCATTTTATTGCTGTTCTACTACGCCAGCCATATTGATATCTTCCCCATAGTAATGTGGCAAACACAAACCAAGCTATGATTGATAGCACTGTTTTATGAGCGAGATGCTGTGAGAAAAAATCGTCGACAAAAACAAAGCCAGTAATAAGTCCTACGGTAAGCAGGATAAAGCCAATTGAAATTAACTGAAACAGACTGGTTTCAAGTGTTTGAAGTGGGGGTAACTTACCTAATATCCCGACAATATGGCGCTGGCGTAATTGTTTTTCTTGGATAGCTAAGACAAGGGCGTTAAGTGCGGCCAGTGTAAACAGGCTATATGCAGCGAGTGACAACAAAACATGCCATTCAACAGCTGGGCTTGATAATTGGGTTAAGTGTTGAGATGGCAAGGTGGCTTTAAGGATCAGGCTAATCGCTGCAATCGGGTAAACAAGCATACCTGGGTGAGCAGGTTGATTATTGTTACCTAAACTAAAGGCAATTAACGCCATTAACCAAGTTGCAATACTCAGACTACTAAAGAGTCCAAGGTCCCATCCCTCAACCACTTTCATAGTGAAAAAGATATCACTAGCATGAAAAATAAGTGCGAGCAGCGTCAAAATACCAATAGGTATTTCTAAATTGATTTTTTGGTCGTTTTGCGTAAAACGACGGATCAAAGCAGCACCGCATACGAGATAGAGCAATAGTGCCAAAAAGTTAGCTATTGCCATAAAGCCTGATTCTCGTAGAGTATAAAATTGTTGTCATAGTGATCTAATAATAAACGATGTAATCATAATCCGACTAATATATCAGTTATAATTCATTATTTAGAACTGTTAAATGTTCTTAGTTAAATGAAAAGCAAGGTGTTTCATGTTTGATAGTTTAAGTGAAAGGTTAGGCAGTACCTTACAAAAGTTACGCGGTCATGGCCGTTTAACGGAAAGTAATATTCAAGAAAGTTTACGTGAAGTCAGAATGGCTTTACTTGAAGCTGATGTGGCCTTGCCTGTCGTTAAAGCGTTTATAGAACGTGTTAAAGAAAGGGCAACGGGACAAGATGTGTTACGTAGCCTGACACCAGGTCAAGCATTAATAAAAGTTGTGAATGATGAGCTAGTCGTTGTTATGGGTGAGGCGAATGAGTCGCTTAATCTAAATATGCAGCCGCCGGCTGTCATCCTAATGGCGGGCTTACAAGGTGCTGGTAAAACAACCAGTGTGGCGAAGTTAGCCCGATGGCTTAAAGAAAGTCAGCGTAAATCGGTGATGGTTGCCAGTGCTGACGTATACCGTCCTGCAGCTATTGAACAACTTAAAACCTTAGCTAATGAAGTCGACGCACATTTTTTCCCGAGTGATGGCAGTCAAGATCCTGTCGATATTGCCAAAGCTGCAGTAGAGCAAGCTAAATTACAGTTTGTTGATGTGGTGATTATAGATACTGCCGGTCGTCTTCATGTAGACGATGAAATGATGGGCGAAATTAAGCAAATTCATGCTGCTATTACGCCAGTAGAGACTTTATTCACCGTTGATAGTATGACAGGGCAAGATGCCGCTGTTACCGCACAAGCATTTAATGAGGCGCTCCCGCTAACAGGTGTCATCTTAACCAAAACAGATGGTGATGCACGTGGTGGTGCTGCTTTATCTATTCGTCATATCACTGGCAAACCTATAAAATTTATGGGTGTGGGTGAGAAAACAACCGCCCTAGAGCCTTTCCACCCTGATCGCGTTGTTTCCAGAATTTTAGGGATGGGTGATGTGCTTTCTTTGGTAGAAGAAGCACAGCGTAAAATGGATACTGGCTCAGCGGAGCAATTAGCCAAAAAACTCAAAAAAGGTAAAGGTTTTGATCTAGAAGACTTTAGGGATCAATTGCGCCAAATGGGCAAAATGGGCGGTATTGGATCCATGCTCGACAAATTACCTGGGGTTGGTGCGCTCCCCGCTGCTGCAAAACAACAGGTCAATGATAAAGAATTACTAAGGCTTGAAGCGATTATTAATTCGATGACAAAACGTGAAAGGCAACGCCCTGATATTATAAAAGGATCACGTAAAAAACGCATTGCAGCAGGCTGTGGCATGCAAATTCAAGACGTAAATCGTCTATTAAAACAATTTGCTCAAATGCAAAAAATGATGAAAAAAATGAACCAAAAAGGCGGTATGGCTAAGATGATGCGTGGTCTTGGTGGTAAGTTCCCAATGGGTGGAGGCATGCCCTTTTAAAATATAGAGTGAACTTAAGCTTTTCAAATGCCTTAGAAGTGCGTAAAATGCATCTGTTTTTCGATCCAGTTTTCAACAGGCAGTAATATGGTCACAATCAGAATGTCTCGCAGCGGTGCTAAAAAGCGCCCTTATTATAATGTTGTAGTAGCAGATTCACGTAATAAACGTGATGGCCGTTGCATCGAACGCGTTGGTTTCTTTAATCCGTTAGCACAAGGCCAAGAAGAAACTTTACGTTTAGATATGGAACGTATTACTCATTGGATTAGCTTAGGCGCACAAACATCAGAACGCGTTGCTAGTTTGATCATGCAAGCGCAAAAAGCAGCTTAAAGCTAATTTGTAAGGTATCAGCATGGCTACTTCCGAGGAGTTTGTCCCGGTAGGGAAAATTGCTGGTGTCTTTGGGATCAAAGGATGGATGAAAGTATTTTCATTCACAGAACCCAGGAAAAATATATTAAGTTATTCACCACTTTATATATCACTCAAGGGCGAGTGGGTAGAGGCTAAAGTCTCAGGTGGACGAGTACAAGGTAAGGGTATTGTTATTTCGCTAACAGACGTAACAGATCCGGATCAGGTTTTACCTTTGATTGGTAGTGAGTTAGCTATCACTAAAGATCAGCTAAAACCGACAGAGAATGATGACTTTTACTGGACTGATTTAACTGGGCTTGAAGTAATCAATCTTCAGCAAGAAAAATTAGGGACAGTTGAAGGTTTGTTAGAAACTGGTGCACATGATGTGCTGGTGGTAAAAGATAAGCAAAATAAAACACAACGATTAGTGCCTTTTGTAATGGGTGACATTGTTGACAAGGTTGATTTGATGGAGGGGGTTATTCAAGTCGACTGGGAGCTAGATTATTGAGGTAACGCAGTCATGCAGCTAGGTGTGGTGTCTTTGTTCCCTCAAATGTTTGATGCAATAACTGAGTTTGGTGTAACAGGTCGTGCGGTGAAGCAGGGCAAATTAACACTAGAATATTGGTCTCCGCGTAGTTTTACGCAGGATAAGCATGAAACAGTAGATGATAGACCCTATGGCGGTGGCCCAGGCATGGTGATGAAAGTTGAACCATTGCGACAGGCTATTGCAGTTGCTAAGCAACAATTAGGGCAGCAGACAAAGGTGGTTTATATGTCACCACAAGGGCGAAAGCTTGATCAACAAGGTCTGCAAGAATTAGCGACAAGGGAATCGATGATTTTAGTCGCAGGACGTTATGAAGGTATCGATGAGCGTCTGATAGAACAAGAGATTGATGAGGAGTGGTCGATTGGTGACTATGTTCTCAGTGGTGGTGAACTTGCTGCAATGGTCATGATAGATGGCATAGCAAGATTATTACCTGGTGTGTTGGGTGATGAAGAATCAGCATTACAAGATTCTTTTATGGCGGGTGTATTAGACCATCCACACTACACACGACCAGAGTTGATAGCTGATCAGACGGTACCAAAAGTATTGTTAGGCGGTGATCATAAGGCGATTAGAGAGTGGCGTCTTAAACAATCTCTGGGCAGGACATGGATACGGCGTCCTGACTTATTAGCAGCTATTGAGCTGACTGATGAGCAGGAAACATTATTAGAACAATTTATTGCCGAATATAGGCAAGAAGAGAAGTAGGAATTAGGAGCAAAAGTTATGAGTAATATTATTGAACAGCTAAATGCTGAACAAATGAGACAGGATATTCCTGCATTTTCTTCGGGCGATACTGTTGTTGTGAGAGTGAAGATTAAAGAAGGTGATCGTGAGCGTGAACAAGCATTTGAAGGCCTTGTTATTGCTGTACGTAACCGTGGTCTACACTCAGCTTTCACAGTACGTAAAATTTCAAATGGTGTCGGCGTAGAGCGTGTTTTCCAAACACATAGTCCAGCGATTGCCAGTATTGAAGTTGTTCGCCGTGGTGATGTTCGCCGTGCGAAACTATACTATATACGTGAATTGACTGGTAAAGCGGCACGTATTAAAGAAAAATTATCATAAAAAAATAAAAGCTCGCACTTTAGTTGCGGCTGACTATTTTATAAAGGCATGGTTGTTTAACAACTATGCCTTTTTTTATGCTCAAAAAGACGACTGAACTGCGGTATGATTAATAAATGAATAAGCAAAATATTATTAATATTAAGCAAGGTCCCATTAAATCATTATTAATTACATTTGATGACGTTAGTATCAAAGGCATTAGTTTATTGTTTAATGACTGTCAAAATACGGCTGGTGATGTGCCTAAACAGCTTGATGATGTCGTGACACAGTTATTATCTTATTTTGAAGAAGCACATAGTCAATGGACAATTGATATAACAGGTCAAGGCACAGCATTTCAACAACGTGTGTGGCGTTTTTTACAAAGTATTCCGATGGGTGAAACACGCACCTATGGACAGTTAGCTAAACAACTCAATAGTTCAGCCCGTGCTGTTGGTAATGCATGCAGGGCAAATCCTTTTCTATTGGTTGTACCTTGTCATCGTGTAGTGAAACAGTCGGGACTAGGTGGCTTTGCCGGTAAGGTAGATGGTGAAGCTGTTGAGATTAAGCAGTGGTTGCTAGATCACGAAAAGAGTCAATCTACCTAGCACTATGTCGCATTATTTACAGCAATTTCTGGATAGCTTATGGCTCGAATCTGGCCTAAGTGACAATACTGTACAGGCATATAGACAGGATTTAGAAAGCTTTGCAAAATGGTTGGCTCAGTTTGATACCGATCTTGCGGCTGCCACGCGAGCCGATATTTTAAAATATCAAGGTGTTCGTTTAGCTCAAGGTCGAAAAGTACGAAGTGAAGCGAGATTATTATCCAGTTTGCGACGTTTTTACCGGTATTTATGTAGAGAAGCAATCCGTGAAACTGATCCAACCACTCAAATCGAATCGCCACGAATAGGCAAGCCTTTACCCAGTAGTTTGACAGAACAAGAAGTCGAGGATTTATTGACACAACCCGATATAAATAAAGCTTTAGGGCATAGAGATAGAACAATGCTAGAAGTTTTATATGCGACTGGATTACGTGTATCTGAGCTAGTGACATTGAAGTTCGAGCAAGTCAATATGAGGCAAGGTTTGGTGCGCTGTGTTGGTAAAGGAAATAAAGAACGTTTAGTTCCTCTCGGTGAGATTGCCCTAGATTGGCTACAACAATATTTATTAGAAGCGCGGCCGATGTTATTAGAAGGACATATCAGCGAGGATCTATTTCCAACGCGTCGTGGTAAAGCAATGTCTCGTCAAGCTTTTTGGTACTTAATTAAACGTTATGCCAAGCAAGCGGATATTAACAAAGCTCTGTCTCCACATACGCTTAGACATGCTTTCGCGACACATTTACTTAATCATGGCGCAGATTTACGTGTTGTGCAGCTTTTACTGGGACATTCCGATTTATCAACGACTCAAATCTATACCCATGTTGCAAAAGAAAGACTTAAATCACTACATGCAACACATCATCCTAGAGCTTAGTTGATGATAAAATACGCTCACGAATTATATTGCGGAGAACAAAATGCCAGCATTTGACATTGTGTCTGAAGTGGACAAGCATGAATTAACTAATGCTGTGGATCAAGCAAACCGTGAATTGGCCAATAGGTTCGACTTTCGGGGAACCGATGCGAAAGTGGAACAGTCAGATAAAATACTTACTTTGTATGCAGACAGTGATTTTCAACTCGATCAATTATTGGATATTTTAAGGTTAAAATTGGTCAAGCGTAAGATTGAAGTTGGTTGTCTTAAGATAAAAGATCCTGAAGGGCTTGGTAAACAGAGAAAGCAGGATGTGATAGTACGAGAAGGGGTTGATAAAGATTTGTCTCGTAAGATTGTGAAAATGATCAAAGCAAGCAAGATAAAAGTTCAAGCTGCAATACAAGGTGACAGTGTTAGAGTCACTGGCAAGAAACGTGATGATTTACAAAGTGTGATGGCACTATTACGTGGCAATGATGATATTGAAATGCCATTACAGTTTAATAATTTTAGGGATTAAGAATCTAATGTTAAAACGATTTTATTTGTTATTGCCTGTTTTAGTATGGGTGGGTTTAGTTCAGGCTGATGATCAAGCATTGAAAGCAAAGTTTGAAGCGATGATCCCTGGAATGACCATTGATTCTATAGAGCGACTAGAAGGCACTAACTTCTACGAAACTGTGATTGGGGGAGAGATTGTCTATTTTTCTGAAGATGCGCGTTATGTGCTTCAAGGCGATGTGATAGCGCTAGAGTCAAGACAAAATATTACACAAAACAAGCGTGTGGCCTTGAAAAAGCAGATATTATCTTCGCTTGAAGAAGACAATATGATTGTTTTTGAACCCAAACAAACGGAACATACCTTGACTGTTTTTACCGATATCGATTGCGGTTATTGTCGTAAATTACATCAGCAAATGACTGAATATAATGATCTTGGTATCCGTATTCGTTATATGGCATTCCCACGTTCAGGTATAGGCGCAGAGTCTGAATCTTATAATAAAGCGGTTAATGTTTGGTGTGCTGATGATAAACATCAGGCCATGACAGATTCCAAGGCAGGGATGAAAGTAGCGAGTAATACGTGTGATAACCCAGTGAAGCATGATTATGAAACGGGCATTCGTTTAGGTGTGACTGGAACACCAGCACTATTCCTCGATAGTGGAGAACTATTACCTGGCTATGTTCCTCCGCAACGTTTGAAACAATTGCTCGATGAACGATCAGGCCAGAGTTAAAGTCGCTTTATCGTCTGTTACACGATCATCAAAAAGATGAAACTGCCCATCTTGATAGTGTAAATAACTGGGGTGTTGGTCCCAGTCACCTAATACAATACGGTAACGATCATCACTTAAGTTATGAATAGCTGGGCGATGGGTATGTCCATGTAGCATATATTGCACTTGGTATTGCTGCATGACACGGACGACTTCATCTTGATTAACATCCATGATCATCGCTGACTTAAACTGTTTTTGCTCGCGGCTTTTTTGTTTGATCTTATCGGAAATGCCTTGCCGATAACGCGATGATAAGGCTAAAAAGCAGCGTTGTAATAACGCATTGCGAGTCCAACGGCGATAACGCTGATAACTTTTATCATCAATGCATAAGCTATCACCATGCATTAATAAAATTTTATGGCCATTTAATTCGACAATAGTGGGATCGGTTAATAATTCACATCCACAACGTTGAGCAAATATTTTACCAACCATAAAGTCACGATTTCCAACCATCAAATAACATTTAACACCAGACTGACTGATGCGGGATAAGGCTGTGATTAAAACGTTAAATTCATTTGGGACAATGTCGTCACCAAGCCAAGTGTTGAATAAATCACCTAGGATATAAAGTGCATCAATGTCTTTGGAGTTGACGTTAAGAAATTCGACCGTATTTTCTATGAACTCAGGCTGATCTGGCCTAAGGTGGAGATCTGAAATAAACAAGATAGACATGGAATGTCAAAACCGACGGTTATGTAGGAGCAGAAATTACTCCTACATAACATGGATAGGTTTTACTCAACTACGCTTGCAGAGATGATGACAACATTTTCTGTCGGCACATCCTGATGGTAGTCACGTGTTCCTGTACTGACAGCGCGGATTGTATCGACGACGTCCAAACCTTCAACGACTTGGCCAAAAACAGCATAACCCCATGCTGCGCCAGACTCACCACGAAAGTTTAGAAAGTCATTATCAACAGTATTAATAAAGAACTGGGCCGTTGCTGAATGGGGATCATTAGTTCTAGCCATAGCAACAGAACCTTTGTCATTACTTAAGCCATTATTAGCTTCATTTTGAATGGGTTCATTAGGTGTTTTTTGCTCAAAATCTTCAGTAAAACCACCACCTTGAACCATAAAGTTTTCAATAACACGATGAAAGATAGTGCCATCATAAAAACCAGAATTTACATAGTCTAAGAAATTGGCCACAGTGTTAGGTGCTTTTTCTGCGTTGAGTTCGATGACGATATCGCCTAGAGATGTTGCTAATTTAACTTTTGGCAAAGCGGTGCCTCCTACAGCATGAGATGAGAATGAAAAAACTGCTAAAAAAAATGGTGCCAAATAGCGAAAAAAAGATTTCATAAGAGTTTGGTTCCAGAGATTAACAATAAATTGTACATAATAGAGCAAATAAGCTTTTTAGTGGAGGGGAACGGCTACTTTTCGTTGTCAACTTGCCGTAAAATACTTGGCAAGAATACTAGAACTTAATATGTACAAAGCTGAAGTCGCTTTATACAGTTAGGAAATACACGGACTGCTTTGTTTTATGCATGATTGGCTGACCGTGATAGCGAACAATTATTAGCGAATAAATATGTTACGGATCCATAATAGCCTTACTAAGCAAAAAGATATTTTCACACCGATTGAACCAGGTAAAGTTAAGCTTTATGTCTGTGGCATGACGGTTTATGACCTTTGTCATGTTGGGCATGCGAGAGTAATGGTGGTGTTTGATGTAGTAACACGTTATTTACGCGCCATTGATTATGATGTGACTTATATCAGAAACATTACGGACATTGATGACAAGATTATTGCTCGTGCCAATGACAAAAATGAACCGATTCAGTCTTTAACAGAACGCTTTATTGCTGAAATGCATCAAGATGCTGATGTTTTAGGTGTTCTTCGTCCTGATCTTGAACCTAAAGCAACAGAATCAATGAGTGAGATCATCGTGATGATTGAAACATTGATAACTAAAGGCTTTGCATATACAGCGGACAATGGCGATGTTTATTATGATGTTAGTGAGTTTGCTGACTATGGCAAATTATCAGGCCGAAATATAGATGAACTCCGTGCGGGTGAACGTGTTGCTGTAAATGAAGCTAAACATGATCCACTTGATTTCGTATTGTGGAAATCGGCCAAACCAGAAGAGCCGGCTTGGGATTCACCTTGGGGTCGAGGACGCCCTGGCTGGCATATTGAGTGTTCAGCTATGTCAGCGCATTGCTTGGGTGAACATTTCGATATTCATGGAGGTGGTCAGGATTTACAATTCCCACATCATGAAAATGAAATTGCCCAATCGGAAGGGGCGCATGGATGCCAATCTGTAAATTATTGGATGCATAATGGTTTCGTTCGTATTGACGAAGAAAAAATGTCTAAGTCATTAGGCAATTTTTTCACTGTTCGTGAAGTTTTGGCTAAATATGATCCTGAAACAGTACGTTATTTTATTTTGACGAGTCATTATCGAAGTCCGCTCAATTATTCAGATGAACAACTGGATCAAGCGAAAAATACGCTGACTCGTTTTTATACTTCGCTTAGAGATGTAGAAGTACAATCCGATGTGCGTTGGCAAGATGATGATGAATTTGGAATGCGTTTTAAAGAAGCGATGGATGATGATTTCAACACGGCAATGGCATTGTCGATTGCTGCAGATGTTAGACAAGCTTTGAATAAAGCACAAGAGTCTGCTGACCAACGACAAATGAGTTATTTGGCAGGCTTGTTATACTCTTTTGGCGATGTGCTTGGTTTATTCCAACAGTCAGCTGATATTTTCCTAACAAGTGGCGATGACGATGTTGAGAAAATAGAGTCGCTGATATCGCAGCGCAACCAAGCGCGAGTTGATAAAGATTGGGCAAGAGCTGATCAGGTCAGAGATGAACTGACAACAATGGGTATTGTTTTAGAGGATACAGCAGGCAAGACCAGCTGGCGTAAAATCTAACTTGGTTTAATCTGAGTGTAGGTTTTCAGCAGCATACAGCGTATTTTCTAATAGTGTAGCGACCGTCATAGGGCCGACACCACCCGGAACTGGTGTGATATATCCCGCTTTTTCTTTGGCAGATTCAAAGTCCACATCACCTGCTAATTTACCATTTTCAAGGCGGTTAATACCGACATCTATGACTACTGCACCAGGCTTGATCCAATCGCCATGAATGAAGTTTGCAATTCCAACACCCACAACTAGGACATCAGCACGTCTGACATGGAATTCTAAATCTGCAGTCCTACTATGGCAGACTGTAATCGTACAGCGTGCGGCTAACAGCTCTAAAGCCATTGGGCGGCCGACGATATTTGATTGACCGATGATTACAGCCTCTTTACCAACTAAATCAATCCCAGTTTTGTTCAATAAAGTCATCACACCTTTAGGTGTACATGGTCGTAGCTGTGGATTATTTTGAGCAAGAAGGCCCATATTATAAGGATGGAAACCATCAACATCCTTATCAGCAGCAATATGCTGGATCACAGTATCTGAATTGATATGATCAGGTAGAGGGAGCTGCACCAGTATGCCGTCTATTTCAGGATCGTTATTTAATGTGTCGATGAGTGTTAATAACTCTGCTTCAGTCGTGGTTTCAGGTAAATCATATGAATCAGATTTGAAACCAATTTCTTCACAACTGCGACGTTTACTACCAACATAAACTTTTGAAGCAGGATCACCACCAATTAATACAACAGCAAGTCCTGGCTTACGTTTTCCTTCTGATAAACGTTGCTCTGTTGCTATTTTTAAATCCTGCTTTAGCGCAGTTGCAATTGCTTTACCATCAATGATTTGGGCGGTCATTAACTTGTTCCGAAATTCTAAAAGACGCTATGTTCTCATGTTAAGACAATAACGGCAAAAAATATCGTGAGATTCGTTGACTGTTTAGATACATCAGCGTATTATTTCGCCTTTCTTCGAGGATGTCTGTTCTTCGATATGTCGGGGCATAGCGCAGTCTGGTAGCGCATCTGGTTTGGGACCAGAGGGTCGGGAGTTCGAATCTCTCTGCCCCGACCACTTCAATAGCTCATATTTCCTAGGTTAAAACGCTACAATGCGTCCGTGGCTCTTTGGATAGCGTTAGGCCATAGACTATTTACTGTCGTTGTTTACCCAGCCTAAAACCTCATTTCGCTCTAACTTGCTATGAGGCAAGTCATTCAAGTAATAGTGTGATCTAGACATTAGTAGTTTCCACTGACCCCATGACTTCTAGCAAAACCCCATCTCGAATATAAAATGCTAACACCACTGCTTTTTATTTAAGAAAAAGCCCCTTGTATTTAGTGGAATCATCACTTTAAGAGCCTATTTATACAGCAGGTGAAGTGCAAATTAAATTTCGACTTCGATACCCCTTTTATAGGGATTAAAAAATAACAAGCAAATAGATGTCCTACATGTACAACAATATATCGCAGTATATTTGTTATGTAGATACATAAAGACCTGATATTTAGAGGTTTTGATGAAAAAAATGAACTGACGCGCCTTTGTCAATGGGCTTATATGGCAGCTAAAGTGGAACGTTATAAAATACATGATGTTAGATCTAGCAATCATGAAGATGACGATTATGAAGCTTATGCAAATGGAAACGCCTTATTGATTTCTGGAGATGGAGATATAGAAGTATTTTTTTCTGGCGTGCAAAAAGTGATTACGGAAATTTTGCAACTGCACCAGAGTATCAGATAGAAATTGATGACTCTGGCATGATATCAGCCGATATAAATAGAAAAATTATAGATGATAAGGGCAAAGAGCTAGATCAGCTTAGTGCAGATACTATTTTGGTTTCTTTTCTTAAACAACATATAGGCTGGATAACCGCTATAGATAATGAATTAACTAAATCTAGATTTGAGTTTATTAAACCCATTGCATAGGGAAAGAAAGGGGATTTAACTGATGTATGGAGAAGGTTGAGACCGACTTAATAAAATAAAAATAGATAAACAATTCAACATTAATTTAAACGGTAGTAGGTAAACAGAAGTTATCAATAAAAACTTATTGATAAAACAGAATATAAACAAGAAAGAACTATATAGGTGGCTAGCGTATTATGCACTAGGATTAAAAATGAGCTGATTGTTGAGGACTGGTCAATAACCAGCCATACTCTCTGGTGTTTATAATATAAAGTTGTCGAACTATGAAAATTGCAGTCGTTGGAACTGGTTATGTAGGTATATCAAATGCTGTACTGTTATCTCAGCATCATCAGGTCATTGCTTTGGATGTGATTGCTGAAAAAGTTGACCAGATCAATAACAAGCAATCCCCAATCGTTGATGCGGAAGTTTCTGATTTTTTGAATAACGAGATATTGGATTTGCGTGCAACCTTGGATAACGAGGAGGCATATCATGATGCTGATTTCATCATTATTGCCACGCCGACAGACTATGATCCTGAAACTGACCATTTTAATACGAGTTCTGTTGAAAGTGTGATACGTGATGTGATGGAAATTAACCCTGAAGCTGTTATGGTGATTAAATCAACAGTCCCAGTTGGTTATACCAAAAGAATCAAAGCAGAATTTTCTAGTGACAATATTATTTTTTCTCCAGAGTTCTTAAGAGAAGGTAAGGCGTTATACGATAATTTATATCCATCAAGAATTATAGTTGGGGAAAAGTCTGAGCGCGCAGAACAGTTTGCCGGTCTACTCAAGGAAGGGGCGTTAAAATCATCAATTGAAATGATGTTTATCGAGTCGACAGAAGCAGAGGCCGTTAAGCTTTTCTCAAATACTTATCTTGCGATGCGGGTCGCTTATTTTAATGAGCTTGATACATATGCTGAAGTATGTGGCCTGAATACTGCTCAAATCATAAAAGGGATTAGCCTAGATCCCCGAATCGGTAATTATTACAACAACCCATCATTTGGGTATGGAGGTTATTGTTTGCCGAAGGACACTAGACAATTATTAGCAAACTATCAGGATGTACCAAACAACCTGATTAGGGCGGTTGTTGATGCCAATAAAACGCGAAAGAAACATATAGCTGACTCTATTGTTAAAATGAAACCAAAATGCGTCGGGATCTATCGTCTGGTTATGAAAGGCGATTCAGATAATTTTCGGACATCTTCAATTCAGGACATTATGGAGTGCTTGTTAGATGAAGGCATTGAAGTAATTGTTTATGAGTCTCTTTTATCAGAAAAACATTTTTTTGATGTCAGCGTTATTAATGATCTATCTGATTTTAAGCAGTCAGCTGATGTGATTGTAGCTAATCGATTACATGAAGATCTTGAAGATGTGGTTACCAAGGTCTATTCAAGAGACCTGTTTGGCTATAATTAATAGGTTGGGCAAATCATCACCTTTGATTTTATTGTGCTTGCATTTGATTTGTATCTTTACTACAAGTTCAGTCATTGAACTTTCATCAGTTTGGAATTCATAAACTATACTCTGAAAATGAGTATTCAATTACTTACATTAAAAGAATGCAAATCATGAAACTCAAATATATTATTTGGACCGGTAGAAATGTTTTATAGAAAATTAAAAGAAACGTTCAGAAAAAGAGTTTTAAAATTCCTAGGCCTCGATATTCAACACCAAGAGACGGTTCATTCCTTGAGGGTGGTTGGCCAACTCATTTCTGGACTTCAATCACAGACATTTACCCAGTCTGATACTAGTGTGTCGGTATTAGTCCCAGTCCACAATCGTCCTCGTAAACTATACAACGCCCTTAGTAGTGTTATCGAACAAAATTATAAAAATGTTGAAGTTATTCTGATAGATGATGGAAGCTCTCCCCCTTTAAAAGAAAATCACGATATCAATGAATTAATTCAATCTAGCAGTATTAAAATTAATTTCGTAAGAATAGAGCATAGTGGTTCGGCAAAAGCAAGAAATATAGCCCTAGCCCTAGCTAAAGGGGATTTGATAGCTTTTCTCGATAGTGATAACAGTTATGCAGAAGGCTACCTTTCCAGTTTGGTCGGATTCTATGATGAAAATGAACACGTACAGATAGGCTACGCTGCAATGTTATGGGATGATAGTAAGCATTCAGTACATATTAAACACGATGATTTCAGCTGGGAGAAATTGTTTAACCAAGAAATAAACCTAGATCTGAATTGTATTTCATTTCGCCGTCGAGTATATGAAGAGCTAGGAGGGTTTGATGAAACTTTAACTCGGTTAGTTGACTTTGATTTGGCCCTTAGATATACACAAAAATATATTCCAAGTAAGATTAATGCTTTGTCTGTTTTCTACTTTTCAGGGGATGAGTCAGACAGAATAACCACATCATATCCAATACTTCCAAATTACAAAAGAATATGCAGCACGTACAAAGAAAAACCGCAGAACTTGTTCAAAGTCCTTATATATTGTGATGATTACCCTCAGCTATCAGAATCTTATGTAGCTACAGAAATAGATTGGTTTTTGAGACAAGGAATCGAGGTTGAAGTATATTCTTGCAGAGAAGCAGGCGCCCCAGGTGAGGCTAGAGTAAAAATACATACTGACAGTCTAGATGATGTTATTGATGCTTTTAAGCCTGATTTAATCCATGCCCACTGGCTAAATATGGGAAAACAAGTAAGTGAATTAATGAAGCAATATGATATTCCTATTACAGTAAGAGCTCATGGTTTTGAATTCAATAAAGCCCTTATTAACAATCTAGTAAATGATGAAAAGATAAAAGCAATATACACTTTCCCCACTCTAATTAAGCGTCACATCAAAGGGAAAATATCAAAAAAAATCATCCCGACAAATTCTTGTTTTAACTCAAACAGATTCTTTCCAAGCCTTACTAAGGATAAGAGGTTAGTGTTACGGGCTGGAGCTTGTTTGCCAACTAAAAATATTGAAGCATTCATTCAGGTAGCTTCACGGTGTTCCGATTATAAATTTATTTTAGCAATGGTCAAAGTAAAAGCATTGCCTGACATGCCAAAACATTTGATAGAATTAAACGAAAGCCTTGGAAGTCCAGTTGAAATAAGGTTTAATGTGGGATATTCGGAAATGACTGAGCTTGTGGCCAAGGCCGGAATATATATGCACACCTTTGGGTTTCAACAGCCATATGGAATGCCCGTATCAATTGTTGAATCAATGGCGACAGGTGCAATTTGTTTATTGCCAGACACATCCGATTATAGAGCTTATGCTGGTGACAGTAACCTTTTTTATAAGGATATAAATCATGCTGTCCACCATCTTAACGAAATCAAAAAATGGGGCAAGGAAGAGTGGCGAGATCGGGGTATTTCTAACTCAAATCATGCTTACGATAAACATATGGATGATGATGTGCTCGGTGACATTTATTCAGACTGGAAAAGAATCGTGGATATTCCTATAGAGGTACAGTAATAATTTTTACTCCTGCGAAAAGTACTCTGTATAAAAAGAGTATAAGCAAGCGCAGTCTATGAAAGTAGCAAAATCAAAGATGAGGATTGAATTTCAAGCCACAAATGCACCAAGGGCTTTGAGTTAGCTATGAGTATTAATCGTAAAGGCCACTCTCAGATATTATTTTCCATTCTGTGAATAGTAGCTATGATAAAAATTAAACTTACGACTATTGAAGTCTTTGTAAATCATTTTATTTAGAAAAATAATATAATTACAATTTACTAAGGGCTTCACCACTTAACTTAAGTCTGTATTTTTTGATTTTTCGATTTTCAAATTTTTACTATTAAGTATCAGGCTGGTACTATTATTCTTGATCAAGTAACAAAGCCTACCCCGTCCCTAGTTCATTTAATTTGTCACAAATCTATCCCATTCTAGCTAGCTAAACCTAACCTAAAGCACTATACTGTGCGCTTTCTAGTTCTGATTCTTCATTTGGTTATTAAGTGATCCTATGATTTATAAGGAACACTAGGAAATACACAATGCGCCCGTAGCTCATTTGGATAGAGCATCGGCCTTCTAAGCCGAGGGTAACAGGTTCGAGTCCTGTCGGGCGCGCCATTTTTAAAAATTTCACGAAAAATTACATGTGCAATTACTTGAAGTTATATGCACAACTATTTTGTTTCGGTATGTTTCCGGCGCCTTCTGCTGCTTTTAATCCTTGGGTTTCTCCCTTAAGCAGGTAGTCGATAACTTGGCTTGGCCTGTATCAGTATCATTTAATATTCTAGGATATTACTTATGAGTAAAATATGGGATATTATGTCCAAGGCAAATAGATAAATAATCGTGCCACCTCACTTAAATAAAGAACTGAATTGATTGAAAAAAGTGACTTTATTCATGAAAATACCCTCTTTAATAATTGTTATGGGGCCAATTGGCCTCATAAAATGACTGTTAGTTATTCCATTCCTGAGAGAAGATAAACTAAGTGCTCCACGTAAATCAATTAATCATAATAGGTGGGCCTTCTTGTGCAGGGAAGTCCACTCTAATTGATAAAATCAGGGACGGTACTTTTCCTGATTTGTCTGAGAATATTGGAATTACTTTCCCTTCTTCGTGGAGTTATGCTAAAGCCAATGACTTTATGGAATTACATGAACAAGTGATAGAACGGTTAGTTATTCACTTCGATTTTTATAGGCAATATCAACAAAAAAACGAGTTTAATTATCTTCCTGAATTAGTCAACAACTCAAACTCTGTAATTATTCTGACATTAGATGTTTCACCTGAGATTCTAATCAAACGTGTTGAATCAAGAATTTATGGCACTCTAAAATCATTATTAGGTCTTGGTATGAATAAAAGAATTTCTTGTCTTCATTTCTGGAGGAGGACTAAGCTGCTATTGAAGAAGCGAAAGGCGTACAAAGAAGGCCATAGTATGTTTTTATATGAAAAATGGTTTCTTTTTTATAGTCAGAATAAAGTAAAAGCTCATTGGATATTGGATTCTAACGATAACATCTGTGAGCTTTCTAGAAGTGTTCATGAACGTATTTAATGCTAACAGCTCGGATGCTGAATATCCGTGCTGGTGATGTGAGCGTTAAGCGAATGACCGCTTTTGGCACCAATCAGGCTGTGACCTTTTAGGGAGAATGCTTTCAAGTTCGTCATGTCATTTTGTGAAATATTGTCTTCAACTAGGATATTTTATCTGTTTGTTAATGAATGATTTTTGGGAATATCTTTTATGAAGGGTTGCGGTTATAGCACTACGCCAGAAATACAAAAGCTTATCGCTAAGATAGGGAGAACTGAAGATGCTAAATTTTCATCTGATGGACGATATTTGGCTATAGTTGAATATTTGGACAATAAGATCCATTTATTTGAAATAGACATCACAGGAAGTAGTAATTCACAAGTGGTTAATTTAATTAATGCCACTACCATTAGATCTGTTCATTTGAATCTACCTCATGGTTTTACTTTTCTTGGTGATGGATACTTTTTAGTTGCAAATAGAGGTGGAGATGTAACGTTATTCAAGCTTCCCATAAAATGTTTCGAACAGGATGAAGTAGTTTTAATGCCCGTTAGTATTATTAAAGGTGGACGTTTTTATGGAAAAATAAGTAGCCCAGGTTCTATTGATTGCTATCAGGTTAGTGAGAACCGTTATCGATTGTTGGTGTGTAATAACGATTTACATTCTATCGTTTCATTTGAAATTGATATTTCAGACAGAATTAGGATAAAAAATAAAGGTGTGCTTATAAAACGGGGGTTAAATTTACCTGATGGCATAAGTATTAGCCAAAATAAAAAATGGATTGCAGTAAGTAATCACAATACAGGAACGGTATTAATATACCGTTTGTCGTTATTTCTGAATCGCTATACAGCGCCATCAGCTGAGTTGACAGATATCGCGTATCCGCATGGTCTTCGGTTTTCAACTGAGGGACAAATGATATTTGTAGCTGATGCTGGAAGCCAATACTTACATATTTTTGAGTGTAATGATAATAATTGGAATAAGAATCATAAGCCAAGACAGTCTGTGAAGCTGGTTGAAAACGTTATTTTTGCAAAAGGGAGGGTTAATCCTCAAGAAGGAGGAATTAAGGGAGTTGATATTGCAAATCAAAATAAATTACTTGTTACCACGGCACACCATCACGTACTTGATTTTTATGCGATCAGTACGCTGCTGGCTATTCCAGTAAACATAAAAGAGCAAGTTATTGTTAAGGAAAAAATGCAGTATTATCGAAAACTAATTAAAACAATTGCTCCAGCCCCTGAAATTTAGATAATGATATTTTTGAATAGCGCAAAAGAGTATGAATAGAAACTAGAATGATTTGAAAACTAATGAATAATAATAATAATAAATAAGTTATAGTCTTTTGTTTAGATATGCAAAAAACAAAAATCTTATAAGTTATCGAAGTATGAGGGTTATATAACTACATGGAATTGATCGCAGTAATATTATCTGGTGGCCTAGGTAGCCGTCTCTGGCCTATATCAAGAGAACTTCACCCAAAACCTTTTATGAAATTAGACGACGGGGACAGTCTATTACAAAAAACATTTTCTCGAGTTATTAGTCTGCCATCAGTTTCTGAGGTAATGACGGTTACGAATCGGGACCTTTATTTCAAGACAGAAGATGAATATATAAAAGTAAATAAGAATGAACTTGCGACTTCTTTTATTTTAGAACCTGTCGGTAGAAATACTGCACCAGCTATAGCTGTCGCGGCATTAAAGGCAATAGAAAATTATGGAAAAGATGCTATTCTCCTAGTATTGTCAGCCGATCATCTTATAAATGAACAAGAAGCATTTATAGAAGCTGTTGAAAGTGCTGTGACTTTAGCGGAACAAGATTACCTCGTTACATTTGGCATTAAACCAACTTCTCCAGAAACTGGCTATGGTTATATCGAAGCAGTAAGTGACCCACTGTTTGAAAATATAGGAAAAAATTGCTTAAGGGTCAATCAGTTCGTTGAAAAGCCAAATGAAAAAAAGGCTAGAGAGTATATTGCATCAGGCAATTATTTTTGGAATTCAGGCATGTTCTGTTTCACTGCAGGAACAATTATTGATGAATTGAAACAATTTACTCCTGAAGTTGTAGCCACAGCCAAATCTAGTATCAAGGCTGCTCGTTCAAAGGCTGGTAAAAATACTTCAGAACTCCAGCTAGAATTAGATACATTTGGGCAAGCACCTGATATTTCTATTGATTATGCTGTCATGGAAAATTCAGATAAAGTTGCTGTCGTCGCATGTGATATTGGATGGAGTGATATTGGTTCATGGAATGCTGTTAGTGAATTAAAGCTACCCGATGGAAATGGTAATAGTGTCATCGGCGAAGCCTTACTTCATGATGTTAGTAACTGCCACATTCAAAATGAAGGTCGGTTAGTCGCTGCAGTCGGTGTGGATGATCTTGTTATAGTAGATACAAAAGATGCATTACTAGTTGCCGATAAAAATCGTAGCCAGGAGGTTAAACAGATAGTATCAGCCCTTAAAGCTAATGGGCACGATCATCATAGAACGCATGCTGAGGTATATAGACCATGGGGTTCATATGAAATTCTTGAAGAAGGTAAACATTATAAAATTAAGAAAATCATCGTAAAGCCAGGTGGCCAACTTTCATTGCAATTACATCATCATAGAAGTGAGCACTGGATTGTTATCAATGGAGTGGCTCAAGTGATTAATAATGACCAAGAATATCTTTTAAATAAAAATGAATCGACGTATATTCTTGCTGGGCATAAACATCGTCTAAAAAACCCAGGATTAGTAAACCTTGTCATCATTGAAGTACAAAGTGGTGAATATGTTACTGAAGATGATATTATCCGTTTTGATGATATGTATGGTCGTGTTTAATGGCACAATTAACGTGTTTTAAAGCTTATGACATTCGGGGACGTTTAGATGATGAGCTAAATGAGGATATTGCTTACCGAATTGGACGTGCTTATGCAGAATATCTAAAAGTAAAAAAAGTTGTAGTTGGGGGAGATATACGCCTGTCCACAGATTCTCTTAAAAATGCTTTAACAAAAGGTCTAATGGATGCGGGAGTTGACGTACTTGATCTTGGCTTAACGGGAACAGAAGAAATTTATTTTGCTTCATTTTTCTTGAATGTGGATGGTGGCATAGAAATTACAGCAAGTCATAACCCTATTGATTTTAATGGGATGAAACTGGTTAAGCGCGGGGCGAAACCAATAAGTGGTGATTCAGGGTTAAAAGAGATTCAACGCCTAGCCGAAGAAAATAATTTTCAGCCTTCACCTATACAAGGACAACTACAAAAATACTCTGTTCAAGAAGATTACATTGAACATCTATTAGGGTATATAAATCTATCTAAAATTAAGCCCTTAAAGTTAGTGGTTAATGCGGGGAACGGTGCTGCAGGACATGTGATTGATTCACTTGAAGCAGAATTTCAACGAGTTGAAATTCCAATCGAATTTATAAAAGTTCATCATAATCCAGATGGTACTTTTCCTAATGGTATTCCGAATCCATTATTACTAGAAAACCGCGAAGTGACAGCTCGAGCTGTTCGAGAACATAATGCTGATATGGGTATTGCTTGGGATGGTGATTTTGACCGCTGTTTTTTGTTCGATGAAAAGGGTGAGTTTATCGAAGGGTATTATATCGTCGGGCTCTTAGCGGAAGCATTTTTGGCGAAAAATCCTGGCGAGAAGATAATTCATGATCCTCGTCTTACCTGGAATACTATAGATATAGTGAAAAAAGCAGGTGGGATTCCCGTTCAATCTAAAACGGGTCATGCATTTATCAAAGAACGAATGAGAGAAGAAAATGCAATCTATGGTGGTGAAATGAGTGCACATCATTACTTTAGAGACTTCGCTTATTGTGATAGTGGCATGATTCCTTGGATGTTAGTGATGGAGTTGACTTGTCAAAAACAAAAAGGATTATCGACCCTTGTTGAAGATAGAGTCAAAAAATATCCTTGTAGTGGTGAACTAAACTACCGAGTAGATGATGTTCATAGTAGCATTGAGAAAGTCAAAAACTTTTATGCTCAAGATGTTTTAGAAGAGTATAAAATTGATGGTTTGAGTATGTGCTTTCCCAATTGGCGATTCAATTTGAGAGCTTCAAATACAGAGCCGCTCTTACGGTTGAATGTTGAGAGTTTAACCGATGTAAAAGTGGTGGAAAAAGAAGTTAATAGAATTGAGTCACTGTTGAAGTAATAATTTGCTAGTTAAATAGACCGAGTAAGTGAGCTTTAGATATCAAGGAAAGATCAAAGAAATAAGTTCCTCCAACACTATTAATTCAATAATATTCAGCGGCATATTATAATTTTGTATTTAATAAAGGTTATAGAATAGGTTCTATAAATGTCCTTTATAACTGAAAAAACACCGAAGTTTTGCAAGTAGAGGGGGCCAGTTTAGTCATAGAATGAAGTAGAGATGTTCTTTTGAGTTTTGGAAAAAGTTTTTATGGCAAATCTAAAGTGGTTTTTACGAATAGGCGGGCAGTTTTTCAAACTTATGCCAGGGCAGACGATTCTTGCCATATTTCTGTCTCTGTTTTCCAAGGCTTTGGGAATTTTATCATCATACCTCCCATTGAAAGTTGTTATTTTATTAGGATCAGCAGGCATTCCTAAATTTTTCCCTTCAAGCTTTCAAGACATCGATCGTGAGTTATTAGTGGTGGGATTATCTATAGCTACAGTCATTTTTTATATTCTTTTTATCACGACTGAAAAGTCATTAGTTATTTTGGGTAAACGTGCAGCAACTGTTGTGCTAAAAAATTCAAGTAAGATGCCATTATTTGAAAATCAAAATGAAGTTGCTCAAAAGGGAGTACAGCGCTATTCAGAAAGCCTTGCGGAATTATTTTTCTTATTGGTTGGCCTGCCTATTTTGGGGTGGTTTTCTCCTGAAATTCTAATATTGATAACAATTTATGCATTAATAGCTACACTAGTTGTTCAGAGATTTTCAGCCATAGACGAAGGCTATGAATCTGATCCGGATGAGGATAATTTAAAACCCAAGATTCTCCTTTTATCCGATATTGGATTCTTGATTGCATTTGTTTTTTTAATACACCAAGCACTTAATAGTGAGAACTTAAATTTACTCTTCCTGATAATAACATTCTTATTTTTGAGGCGATTGCAGACTAGTGCAAAAAAATTAATTTTTAATTTAAGAGCGCTAATCAAGCAATATATTCAGATTAATGCCTTGTTTTTTCATGAGGCACAGTTAACAGTAAAAACAAAGACAAAAGCTTCCGAAAATTCCTTTTGGTTATTGGCTTATCCTGACAATGTACCTATATGGGCTAGGAGTGTTCTTGAACAGCTTACTCATCAAGAACCAAAAAAAATAACTTCTCGTTGGTTTCAAATGAATGTAAGAGATGTTTTGACTTACCGTATTTCTGTAGAAGATGGCGCTCAACAAGAATACCTAATCAAAATTTTTAACAAAAAGCAAAAATTAGCAGCTCAACATGAGAGTGAGATGTTAATGCAAGTCCCAGGACTGCCAAGTTTGGAATTACTCGCGATTGAGACAGTTAAGGGTTTTCACTGTTTAGTATATGAGTGGGGTGACGGGACTAAAGTTTGTGATAAAGGTCGTGATGTTTTATTTGAGTTAAATAAAGCTATGATACGGACCCGTGTACCGCAAGAATTTGAAACGAAGTATTTACGTTCACATGTTGCTTTACCTCAAAGGTTGGATAAAGAATTTTGGGAAAGAGTGGCCAATATTTCAAATACAATGGACAAGAAGTCGCGACAAATGATAGAGAAGATATTTTCGATATCAGATGATATTTGTGAACGATTATCCCACCTTCCAACTAGAGTAATTAACCCCAAGCTATCAAATGAAATGCTGGTTCAGAGTGAACATGATGGTATACAAGCTTTAAATTGGGGGGACTCTGCTATAGAGCCAATGGGGGCAGGATGGCCCATTAGCAAGGAAAGTATCAACTTTCTTTCAGAGAGTTGTCAATTATTCTGTGATGAGGAAGATCGGAATATTAATAAATTTGATGTTCAACTTTCAACATTGACATATGCATTTGAACAAAGGGTAGCTGGCCAGAGATTTGAGCAGGCTTTTGAGTTGGTACCTAGTATAATTGAATGTTTCGAGTATCGTTCACCAGTTGTTCATTTGTTAAATTTATCATGAAGGTGTTTCTAGGGTTTTATGGGTAGTCAAAAACAAATTGTTATTCATTGTGGGTTTCATAAAACAGCTTCATCTTCAATTCAATATTCATTAGCTGATAATCGAAAAAAATTAAAAAAGCTAGGCTATTATTATCCTGAAATGAGGTTTGATAATAAGCTGTTTTACAATCAATCTATACCACTATATGGCTTGTTCACTACACATCCAGAAAAGTTTCAACATTACGTTATTCATAACCAATTCGATCCGACACAAGTTAATAAGAAAATAAAAGCACTTCTAGATGAAAATTGTTTTAGATACGATCGGCTCATATTTTCTGATGAATTTATATCCTCATTGAATAAAGATGAGTTAGTTAAATTAAAAAAGCATTTTGAAACCTTGGGTTTTGATATCAGAATTATTACTTTTGTAAGAGACCCCTGTAATCTTTTTACTTCGCAAATTCAGCAAAGAATTCCTTCAAATACAATTCAAACTATGCTGGATGCGGTGGATAAAGTACAAGGTAGTCATTCTAAAGTGAGTAGATTAATGGCTGTGTTCGGTTCTGCGGTAGAGTTTCATTGTTTCGAAAAAGCCTGTCAATTTGAAGGTGGTCCAGCTGCTTATTTCTTTAATTTATTAGCACTTAAACGCAATGTTTCATTCAAGTATAAAAGTGTCAATGAGTCAAGATCTAACCATGCAGTAAGACTGATTAGCTATATCAATGAGAACAAAGGTAAGCAAATATTCCGCCGCCAAGATTTGTTTGATTTGTACGAGATTAAAGGCAATAAATTTGTCTTAAACAAAAGCGAAATGGCTCAGGTTGAGACATCTCTTGTCGATGCGAGAAATAAAGTTGCTGACATTTTAGGTGATGACTTTTTCTTACCCATCAATTTTTCTTCAAGAGATGACTTAGCCTGGAAGAAACAACAATTAAGTACAGTTATTTCTCTTATTCCTAAGCTGAAAAAACCGATTGCTCTTTTAATTTATAAATATTTCTTGCAGGAAAAAACTGTTAGCCCAGATCAATTAGAAAAAATAGAAATATGTATTAATAAAACTTTTCCTAATACAGTAAATCCTGGGGAAAAGTCGGTGATTAGAAATAAAGCTAAAACTAAAAGGTTCAGAAAACTAATTTTGCATGTCGGGCCTGATAAAACGGGCTCAACTGCGATACAAAAAAACTTAGATGGTAATCGAGAGACTTTATTAAAGCAGGGTGTTTTTTACCCTGAAGGTAACACTACGACAGGTGGTACACACAGGCATCATGTTTTAGGTTCCTGTTTTACACAAAGAGAGAACTTGTTTGACTACAACGCAGCATTTAACCGTGAACAACATTTAGAGTTGATACTTGAACGAGATAACAATTATCTTACTTACTTAACTAATGAGTTAAATACAGTTGAAGCAGAAGTATTGGTTTTATCATGCGAGGGCTTTGCTTATTTAACTGAAACAGCCTGTCGCGGACTGCAACAGTTTCTTTCAGCTTATTGTGATGAAATCGAAGTCGTTTTTTATGTTAGAGCACCATTATCCTATGCTATCAGCAGATGTAGCCAGCAAGTTAAACAAGGGAAAAATGGGTTTGTTGATCTTGATACTGCTCATATGCCATTTAAAACTATTTTACAGAAGTTTGCAGATGTGTATGGTAAAGAAAACCTTAACCTGAGAATGTTTGATAGGACAAAATTGATTGAAGGGGATGTTGTTTTAGATTTTCTATCTCTACTTGCAATACCACATTCCGCACTTGAGGAACTAACACGATTAGGAACCCAAAAAAACCCATCTTTGTCTGAGCCGGCAATATTAATTGGTAATAGAATGGTAGAGTTACTCGATGGTTTTATTCCATCTGGAGCTGAATTTAAAACGACTAAGCAAAGAGGAATTGGTGACAAATTTCTACCCCGGATAAAAGGACAAAAGTTAAGGTTATCTCAGACAGAGCAGGAATCAATCCTTACATTATCTAAACCTCATCTAGATTATTTGAAAAATGAGTTTTCTATCCAGCTAAAGCCGGAGGGTGTGACTACCAGAGATGATTCGAATGATTTATCCCAACAGGTAATTAATTTTGCTGCTAGGGTACTTATTAATGTGCTTGTTCCTGATTTCGATCTGAATACAGGTACTAGACGTGATGTTATTACGAACGTTCAAAACGAAGATAATGGTAGGTCAGCTACGGAGTCTATAGTCAGTATACATAGACCTAAAACTAGTAAGTTTAAAAAGGTTATCTTACATATCGGCCCTGATAAAACAGGATCAACTTCCATTCAAAAGACATTAGATGCCGGCCGAGAATTGTTATTGCAACAGGGGGTATTTATTGGTCCAAATGGCAAGCAGGCAATACTAGGTTCCTGTATGTCACCAGAACCTCGGGAGTTTGAATACAACCGTTTGCATAGTCAAGGCATGAATGATCAGGCTATTCAAAAACGCGATAGTCATTATATAACGTCACTTCGTAAGCAATTGAGTGAAACTCAAGCTGATATTTTAGTATTGTCTGCGGAGGGTTTTGCATACTTACCAGAACTTGCCTTTGCACGGTTCAAAGAGTTTTTAAGTGAATATTGTGAAGAAATAGAAATTGTTTTATATATAAGGGAACCGTTGTCATTTGCTAAAAGTGCTATGAGTCAGAGAGTGAAAACAGGTGAAAGGGCTTGGGAAGGCATATCGGTGCCTATTTTACCTTATCGATCAATCATAGAGAATTTGCTGGCGGTTTTCGATAAAAAACAACTCAACTTAAGGTTGTTTGCAAGGGAAAGTTTACCGAAAGGTAACGTAGTGCTCGATTTCTTGTCGTTGCTTGATTTGCCCAAGGGTGTACAGGGCAAATTGGAGCAATTAACCCCTAGTGAAAATTCTTCATTAACGCAGGAAGGACTATTGGTTGGTGATCGAATGATAGAACTATTGGATGGCTTCTTATCATTTGGACCTGAGTTTAGTAAGAAAACGGGGATTGGAAAAGTTTTTTTACCAAGGATACAAGGCCAAAAAATTCGATTAACAGGTTCTCAAACTAAAGTTATTTTAAGTTCGTCAAAACCTCATACTGATTATCTTGAGCAAGAATTTGGTTTACATCTTCAGTCAGAACAGAACCAAATTGAGGGGCAGGCGCCATTAACTGGCGATATGATCGATTTTTCTGCTCGTACACTACTTAATGTTTTAGTGCCTGATTTTGAGGTGACAACTAATCTACCAAACGTAGTAGAGCAAAAAAAGAGCATAAGCAAACGTATTGCCGGACTAAAACTGAATGCTAAAAGAAATTTTTATCTATTTGTAGCGGAGCATAAACACCATTTGGATTCATATCCAAAACTTCGACGTTATGTTAAAAGCATATGGGTAAAATCAGGCTTAAATAAAAAATGAAAGTAATTTTAGATATTGAGTGTATAAAACCACCTCTGACTGGTATAGGCCGATACGCTCATGTGCTCGCTCTAGATTTAAAAGATTCTGCATTGGTAGAAGAGATTCAATTTATTGCGCCACCCTATACTTCATTGCTTTCGGTAACAGATGTAGAAAACTATCTAGAAGCCAGGTTATCTAGTAGAAAAACTAATCAGTTTACTGGTAAAGAGTCAAATATCCAGTGGTGGCAACCTCGATCTTTTTTGCGGTTAATTAAAGATAATATCCCTTTTAGATCGTTTTTAAGGGCTGGTTATTACAGTTTGAAAAACAAACAATACTGTAAGCTTATGTCTAAGTATCCTCAGTATGTGTTTCATAGTCCTAATTTTCATTTGGCTTTGATGTCAAATAAATCAGTTGTCACAATCCATGATTTATCAGTATTAAGGCACCCTGAGTGTCATCCGGAAGATCGAACTGATTTTTGGAGCAAGGAAATTTATAAGGTTGCTGAACGAGCAACAAAAATTATTACTGTTTCTGAATTTCAAAAACAAGAAATAATTGAATTATTGGGTGTTGATGCAGATAAAATCCACGTAGTGTATCTAGGTGTTGAATCGAAATTCAGACCTTATAACCAAGAAGATAGTCAAGATGTACTGCAAAAATACGGTCTTGAATACAAACAATATAGTTTAGTTGTTTCTACCATAGAGCCTAGGAAAAATTTTATTCGATTGTTAAAGGCATTTGAGCAATTACCTAAATCGATGAGGAGATCTTATCCACTTGCGGTAGTAGGAGATAAAGGATGGATGAGCGGAGAAATTCATAAAGTGATAACGGGCTTGATTGAAAAAAAAGAAGCGGTAAGGCTGGGTTATGTTGATGAGGCTGACTTACCTTATTTATATGCATCAGCGACGGTATTTTTATACCCATCAATCTACGAAGGTTTTGGCTTACCAGTTCTTGAAGCAATGGCGAGTGGTACACCAGTACTGACATCGAATACAAGTTCACTTCCTGAAGTTGCTGGAGAAGGGTGTTTACTAATCGATCCGTATTCTATCGAAGATATTACAACAGCTTGGCAAAATATATTAGGAGATCTTGCATTGAGAGAAGAGCTCAGCGAAGCAGGCATTATACAAGCTAAGAAATTTTCATGGCAACGTTGTGCACAGCAGACTATCGAAGTGTATGAAAAGGCAGAACGTTGAATGAGTAAAAAGAAATTTAAAAAAGTTATTCTTCACGTTGGAGTAGACAAAACAGGTTCTACAGCGATACAAAATTCGATGGTTAGTTTCCAAAGCTTGCTGCTCGAAAACGGTGTATTTTATCCAGACGGATGGGACAAAAGAGTTAATCATCATACCCTCGCGTCTTGTTTTTCGGCTGAGTCTGACCCATTTGTATCCACATTACTATTTCACAAGCTTCCACCAGAAAAAATTATTAAACGAAATCAAAAGTATATTGCTTTAATTAGAGAACAGATTAATGCTGTTCAGGCAGATACTTTAGTATTTTCATGGGAGGGCTTTGTCCACCTTAGTGGCGAAACATTTAGAAACTTTAAGACTTTTCTTAAAGAGTACAGTGATGCTATTGAAATCGTATTTTACGCAAGACCACCTTTATCATATGGCACTAGCGCTTTCAGCCAGCAAGTTAAAGAGGGGAACGGTTTTTCAGATGACTTTTCCCCCGCTTTTCCATATAAGGATAGATTGGAAACGTTAATTGATGTTTTTGGCAAAGAGCAAATTAATCTACGATCGTTTGAAAAAACGGCATTGCCAAACGGGAATGTTGTTGAGGATTTTTTATTATTATTAAATTTACCAAAACGAGTTAGAAAACATATTCTGGCCGGTGTCCCTCGGGCTAATAAATCTTTAACAGCTGAAGCTATTTCTATAGGTAATAAGCTAATAACTATATCAAAGGCCTCTCCTCAAACAATTAGTGGAGTCAACTTTAAGAGCGATATTGGGCAAAAGTACTTTCCAAGAATAACAGGGCATACATTCCAGCTTACTGAAAGACAAAGACAAAGTGTACTTGGGGTTAGTAAGCCACATACTGATTACCTTGCTGCTGAATTTGGCCTTGTATTTAAAGAGGAACAACTACCTGCAGTTAAACCGTTGGAGATTGCTCCAGAAACGATAGGTTTTGCAGCAAAAGCACTATTAGATGTGGTGATATCAGATTCTGATACCGCTACGAAAATGAAAATACGGACTGATGAACCTCTAACGAAAAATGAAGAAGAGATAGTGTCTGAGAATGAGCCTTTCTCAAAGCAGAAAAAGGCTAAATTTAAGAAAGTAATATTGCATGTGGGCCCAGATAAAACGGGATCGACATCAATACAGAGCGCGTTGGGGGGTAGCCGAGAACTCCTGCTCGAAAATAATGTTTTTTATCCATTAACTTCCTTAGATGTTGAATCTAGACATCATATTTTTGGATCTTGTTTTACTAGTGGCGAAGAGCTTTTTGTATATAACCCACAATTTAATAAAAAAAATCTTGAAGAGCTTTTAGATAGAGACCGTCAGTATTTACTCTATTTGTCTAGGGAGTTAGATGAAACGCAGGCCGATATAGTCGTTTTGTCATGCGAGGGTTTTGTACACCTTTCTGATATTGCGCTTGATAAAATGAAGCGATTCCTTGACCAATACTGCGATACTGTAGAAGTTGTCCTATATGCCAGAGCACCATTATCGTACGCTACTAGTGCGATGAGTCAAAGAGTTAAAACGGGCAAACGCATGTGGCAAAATCAACATATACCTATATTAATATACGAGATATTTTTGAAGCGATTGAGCCTTGTTTTTGGAAAACACCAGCTGAATGTTCGACTATATTCAAAAGAGTCGCTTCCTCAAGGGAATGTTGTACTCGACTTTCTATCATTGCTTAATTTGTCGAGCCAAGTTGAAAGGAGAATAATCAGAAAGGAAACATCACGAAACCCATCATTATCACAAGAAGGGCTTTTGATAGGAGACAGAATGGTAGAGTTGTTGAATGGCTATATTGCTACAGGGCGAGAATTTCGAAAAGAAAGAAATTTGGGTGAAAAGTACCTACCAGCAATACAAGGTAGGAAAATCCATTTAACAGACCGGCAACAGGAAATTATTCTTGCTCATGCTAAACCACATCTAACCTACCTGAATAAAGAATTTGGTATTCATTTTCATGAAGAAAATCAATATATTTATCAACCTCTTGCTATTTATGAGCATACAATAGATTTTACGGCAAAAGTATTATTGAATGTTCTAGTTCCAGATTTTGACATATCTGTTATGGAGTCTAAGAAACAAAGCGACGAAAAGTTGAAAAAATCTGGAGAGGTTAGAGTTTTGCTCAATGGCAACTCTTTATTTTCGTTACCCAAGCTAAAAGACCTCCAAGGCCAATGTTTAAAGTTTAAGGGTAAGCTTAAATTACGACTAAACCGATATTTTAATAAAGATATAGTATGAGAGTCATATTGGATATAGAGTCGATCAACCACCCATTAACAGGGATAGGAAGATATACACTAACTCTAACACGTGAATTATTGAAATCACCACGTGTTACAGAGGTTGGGCTGATAAAATTAGCAGATCAAATGTTGTTGACTACACCTGTGCAATTAGAAGCATACATCGAGCAAATAATTCCCACTGAAATACGGGCGGTGAAACCAGAAGACAGGAATAATATTGAATATAAACATGTACCATTTTGGCGTTATATCCCTTTTTGGGATTCTATACCTTATCGCAAGCAAATTCCCTTCAGGGAGGCTTTCATAAGGCATTACAATAATTTTAAATACTGGCGTCTAGAACGCAGGTATCGACAATTAGAACTATTTAAGTTTTTTTCTGACCAGAGTACCCATTTACTAGAAGGCTGGCAGAGTAAATTTAATCAAAAGCAATATAAAAATATAGTAAATAATAAGTCATTAGAATACATTTTCCATGGTCCTAATTTTCATTTAGCATTGATGCCAAATAAATCAGTCGTCACAATCCATGATTTATCAGTATTAAGGCACCCTGAGTGTCATCCAGAAGATCGAACTGATTTTTGGAACAAGGAAATTTATAAGGTTGCCGAACGATCAACAAAAATCATTACTGTTTCTGAATTTCAAAAACAAGAAATAATTGAATTATTGGGTGTTGATGCAGATAAAATCCACGTAGTGTATTTAGGAGTTGAATCGAAATTCAGACCTTATAACCCAGAAGATAGCCAAGATGTACTGCAAAAATACGGCCTTGAATACAAACAATATAGTTTAGTTGTTTCTACCATAGAGCCCAGGAAAAATTTTATCCGATTGTTAAAGGCATTTGAGCAATTACCTAAATCGATGAGGAGAACTTATCCACTTGCGATAGTAGGAGATAAAGGGTGGAAGAGTGAAGAAATTCATAAAGTGATAACGGGCTTAATTGAAAAAAAAGAAGCGGTAAGGCTGGGTTATGTTGATGAGGCTGACTTACCTTATTTATATGCATCAGCGGCGGTATTTTTATACCCATCAATCTACGAAGGTTTTGGCTTACCCGTCCTTGAAGCAATGGCGAGTGGTACACCAGTACTGACATCGAATACGAGTTCGCTTCCTGAAGTTGCTGGAGAAGGGTGTTTACTAGTCGATCCATACTCTATCGAAGATATTACAACAGCTTGGAAAAATTTATTAGGAGATCTTGCATTGAGAGAAGAGCTCAGCGAAGCAGGAATTAGACAAGCTAAGAAATTTTCATGGCAACGTTGTGCACAGCAGACTATCGAAGTGTACGAAAAGGCAGAACGTTGAATGAGTAATTCATCAAAAACTATTCGAGTTCTACATTTTTATAAAACTTGTTATCCGTATTCCTTTGGAGGAGTGGAACAAGTTATTCACCAACTTTGTATGGGTGGGACTAGCCATGGCATTGTCAATGAGGTACTTGTATTGAGCCCTGAAGGTACTGATGAAACTGTTGAAGTAGATGGGTATACTATCCATCGAGTAAAACAGACTTTTGAGGTAGCATCGACTGGTTTTTCAATAAAAGCATTCAGTCGTTTTAAGAAACTGGCTAAAGAGGTTGATGTTATTCATTACCACTTCCCATGGCCTTTTATGGATCTGGTGCATATTTTTTCCCGGTTAAAAAAGCCAAGTGTTGTTAGTTATCATTCAGATATCATCAGGCAAAAAACATTATTGAAATTTTACCGCCCCTTAATGCATTACTTTTTATCAGATGTTACTTCTATTACAGCAGCATCACCCAATTATTTAGCATCTAGTAATGTGTTAGAGCAATATAAAGATAAAAGTGAGGTCATCCCTTTTGGTTTAGACCGGCATAGTTATCCAATTCCTGAAACAGAATTATTTGAACAGTGGGAAAAAGTGACAGGCAATAAATTTTTCTTATTTTTAGGTGTATTACGTTATTATAAGGGCCTTCATATCTTATTAGATGCCTTGATTGGGTTAGATTATCCTGTAGTAATAGCGGGTTCAGGGCCCATTGAAACAGAATTATTTGAGCATGCGCAGAAATTAAATTTGAAAAATGTTCACTTTGTAGGAAAAGTGTCGGAAGAAGATAAATCTACTTTATTATCGACATGCTATGGTGTGGTTTTTCCATCACACCTACGATCAGAGGCTTTTGGTATTTCTTTATTAGAAGGCGCCATGTATGGTAAACCGATGATCTCAAGTGAAATTGGTACAGGAACGACGTACATTAATATAGATAAAAAAACGGGGGTAGTTATACCGCCGAGTGATCACGAAGCTTTGAAAGAGGCCTTGAAGTATCTGTGGGAAAATGAACAAGAAGCTAAGGAAATGGGTAGAAATGCTGAAGCACGTTATTGGGAACTATTTACGGCTGGTAAAATGGTCGAATCATATGCTGACTTGTATAGGCAATTATAGAATAAATAATCTAATCATTAGGGTAAACACAACTTCTTTATAATTGTATCAGCTGGTGCTAAACCATCAATTTTCGAGAATAGAAACGACTCTAACTTAATATCAGTTTTAACCCGGCTAGTAAAAGAGCAAATGCAAGTATTAATTTGACTATATTAACGGGAACTTGTTTGATTAGTAAACTTCCTAAGAGAGCCATTGGTATTGAACCGACTAGTAATAATGTTAGTATTTTAATATCCGCATAGCCCATAATTAAAAAGCTAATTCCACCTACTAATGATACAGGGATGGCATGGATGGTGTCTGTTGCAATAAGAGGTCTTGGTTCCATCCTAAGCGGATAAATTGTACGCAGAAAAACGGCGCCCAGTGCGCCCGCACCGACTGAAGTCATGGTAATCAAAGCCCCAAGTATGCTACCCGACAAAATTGTCAATGGGGTTTGCAGGCGTTTGAATTGCTTGGGTGATGCAATTCGTTTGGCCCGCTGGCTGAGCTGCAAACGCTGGCCTAAAATTAACGAAATCCCAGAAAATAGAATCAGAAAACCTAATAAATTTATAATCCATCCTGGACTTTGAAACAGATGGCCTTGATGAGCAAGAATCACAACAATAATTGTAGCAGTTAGGCTACCAGCCCATAGGCGCCTGACGATCTGCCAATCGACCAACTGATTGCGGATGTGCATGCTTCCAGCAGCTAGTTTAGTGATGGTGGCAAAGAGTAGATCGGTGGCAACCACGGTTTGTAGCTCTACGCCAAAGCCAAGTAATAATATAGGTGCCATTAAGGCTCCACCACCTACACCTGTGAGGCCAACAATAAAGCCAACTAGTGCACCAGCAAAAGGGGCCCAAATAAGATCGAGGGTCACACCTTTCCTCTAGCTACAAAATACGGATTCAAAATGTTAGTCTTTCCATACCTGAGTTCGCTACCATCAACTTGGGTTACGCTGCCCCCCGCACCTTCTAATACTGCATGAGCTGCGGCGGTATCCCACTCACATGTTGGTGCTAATCTCGGATAAATATCAGCTTCTCCTTCAGCAATACGTAGAAACTTTAAGCTACTTCCCGCCTGAACAAGTTCAATTTCACCTACTAGGGCGTCAATAAATGTCTCTGTTTCTGGATTTAGATGGCTTTTACTGGCAAAAACTCTTGTGACATTACTGGTTTTTTTTACATGAATTGCTTGAAACGATGTGTTATTAGATGATTTGAAAGAGTCGTGTCCTTTCCCACCCCAATAAAGCGTATCTAACGCAGGGATGCCGACAAATCCAAATACAGGTTTATGGTTATTGATAAGTGCTAAATTGACAGTAAATTCATCACTCTTATTAATAAATTCTTTTGTGCCATCAAGGGGATCAATAAGCCAATATAGTTGATGATCTTTTGGTATCACAAGTGAACTATCATCTTCTTCACTAACAACCGGCATATTAGGTGTTATAGCAGAAAGGCCCTTAATTAATACATTATGAGCCGCTAAATCAGCTTTAGTGACAGGTGAATTATTGCTTTTGAGTTCAATATCAAAATTGTCAGAGTGATATATTTCAAGTATGGCAGCACCTGCATCAATTACCAATTTTTTCAATTGTTCGAGATAATCTGGAGACAATGGCAGTCCGTCAAGGGTCATGCTCTAAACTCCATTTGAGTCAATAATTCTTGTATAAGGTCATCCACTTCTTTATTGTCTGTTTTTAAATGAAATTCTGGATTTTGTGGTATTTCATAGGGACTGTTTATACCGGTAAAGTTTGGAATTTGTCCATTGCGTGCTTTTTTGTATAAACCTTTTGGATCGCGTGACTCTGCAACTTCTAGTGGCGTATCAACAAAAATTTCGATAAATTCATCGTCATCAAAAATTTCACGAGCTGCATCACGTTCGGCTTGGAATGGCGATATAAAAGCTGTTAAAACAACAACACCAGCATCTAGCATGAGTCTGGCAACTTCAGCGATACGTCTGATATTTTCAATGCGGTCAGCATCGGTAAAACCAAGATCTTTATTCAGACGATGTCGGATATTATCGCCATCTAAAATATAAGTGCGTATACCTTGTTTATGCAATGCAGTTTCAAGAGCATTAGCGATCGTTGATTTACCTGAACCCGATAAGCCAGTAAACCACAGTACTTTACTAGTATGGCCATTAAGGTGTCTTCTTGCTTGTTTGTCGACATCCAATTTTTGATTATGAACATTAGTGGCTCTACGCAAGGCAAAGTCGATCATGCCTGCCCCCACAGTTTGGTTATTCATCCTATCGATAAGTATAAAACTTCCCATAGGAGGACAGTCTTTAAAGCTTTCAAAAGCAATAGGATGATTAACTTGTAGGTTAACAACGCAAAGATCATTAAGCTCAAGTTGCGTGGCAGAAAGGTGTTCGGAGGTATTGATATTGATTTTGTATTTGATATCAGTAATTTGACCACTGATTCGATTAGTACCTATTTTTAACCAATATGATCTTCCAATATAACCGGGTTCTTGATCCATCCAAACCAACTGTACTTCGAATTGATCTGATACTTCACATGGACTATCTGCAGAGACAATGACATCACCTCGAGATGCATCTATTTCTCGATCTAAAGTAACAGTGACAGCCTGACCAGCTTCGGCTTTAACTAAGTTATCTTCAAAAAGAACAATAGATTCGATGGTAGCGGTTTCACCTGAAGGTAAAACACGTATTTTTTGGCCTACAGAAGCAGCTCCAGCTTCGATAGTGCCAGAAAAACCACGAAAGTCTAGATTAGGACGGTTTACCCATTGAACAGGTAATCTAAGCGCATGATCGATGCGGGAAAGTTGTGTATTAACAGTTTCTAAAAAACCTAATAAGGTTGGACCTTGATACCAAGCTGTCTTTTGAGAGCGCTCAACAACATTATCACCTTTTAATGCAGCCATAGGAATGGGCGTGATAGTGTCAAAATTCATTTCTTCAGCAAAAGAACGGAAATCGCTTTCAATTTCTTCGTAAACAGCCTGCTGGTAATCAACTAGATCCATTTTATTAATGGCGACAACAATATTTTTTATTCCGAGAGCAGAACATATCATTGAGTGGCGTTTAGTTTGTGTAAGTACGCCTTGACGTGCATCTATTAAAATAACAGCGACATCAGCTGTGGATGCGCCAGTGAACATGTTGCGGGTATATTGTTCATGTCCAGGCGTATCAGCAACGATAAATTTACGTTTATCGGTAGAAAAAAAGCGATAGGCGACATCTATGGTAATACCTTGTTCGCGTTCAGCAGCTAGACCATCAACCAGTAATGCAAAGTCTATATCGCCACCTTGCGTGCCCATTTTCTTTGAATCATTACGCAGTGAAGCAACCTGATCTTCAAATATTTGTTGGGCCTCGTACAGCATACGGCCAATAAGTGTGCTTTTGCCATCATCGACGCTGCCACAGGTGATAAATCTGAGTGTATCTAGTGAGGCTTGTTCTTCGAGGTAAGCATTAACTTTAGTTTCTGCAGTCTGGTTAGATAAATTGGACATTAGAAATAGCCCTCTTGTTTTTTCTTTTCCATTGAGGCTGATGAGTCTGAGTCAATTGCACGGCCTTGACGTTCACTTGTTTTAGCGCTGAGTAACTCAAGAACAATAGAGGCTAAATCATCGGCATCTGATTCGATAGCACCTGTTAAGGGGTAACAACCAAGAGTTCGGAAACGTACTTTCTTAAGTTGAATTTGTTCATCAGGAAATAATTTGAAGCGATCATCATCGATCATAGTTAACATGCCATCCCTTTCAACGACAGGTCTTTCAGCAGCAAAATACAGTGGTACGATAGGAATTTGTTCGCGATAAATATATTGCCAGATATCCAGTTCGGTCCAGTTCGATATAGGGAACACGCGAATACTTTCGCCTGGCTGTTTAGTGCCGTTATAGAGGTTCCATAATTCAGGGCGTTGGTTTTTAGGATCCCAGCGATGCGTTGCTGTTCTAAACGAAAATACGCGCTCCTTAGCCCGACTTTTTTCTTCATCTCTACGAGCACCACCAAAAGCAACATCAAACTTATATTTATCCAAAGCTTGTTTTAAGCCTTGAGTTTTCATAATGTCTGTATGTAAGGATGAACCATGGTCTAGGGGGTTGATATTTTTTTCTATCCCTTCCGGATTAATATGGACTAATAGATCCATGCCACTTTCACGTGCCATATGATCTCTAAAATCATACATTGCTTGAAACTTCCAGCGCGTATCTACATGAAGTAGAGGAAATGGGGGAGGACTCGGATAAAAGGCTTTACGTGCTAAGTGAAGCATAACAGCAGAATCTTTACCTACGGAGTACAGCATGACAGGGTTATCGGCTTCTGCCATGACTTCCCTTATGATGTGCATACTCTCAGCTTCTAACCTATCTAAATGTGTTAGTTGATCAGACTGGTGAGTTTTAGTGTTTTTCATCAATTGTTCAATTTCTACATGACCAACTGAATAGACTTCCATTGCTAAATGGGCATTTCCATCTTCTGACTGTATAACAGTATTGGTTTTAGACTCTTTTATAAGAAGGCGACAGCTTGCTACAACGATACCCGAAGGCACAATGACAATATTTTTGTTTGTATGTTGAATAAGTGCGTGTAACGCTTCTTTTAAAAAGTCGGAGGATAACTTTTCACCATCTCCAACTATCCAGCGTCGGCCCATGCGCCGGTCGTTGGTATACAAAATCCAGGTAGATGCATCAATTTGATGATATTGCATCACTAAAAATAATTGTCTTTTACGCTGAGCAGTCTCGATAACATGTTTTAAAACGACTTTCTTGGCTGGACGGTCATGTTCATCAACTAATTTTTCGACATTTAAACTTTCAGGGAAATTACAAGAAGAGATAGCCCGTTCTGCTGACTTGATTGCTGCTTCGGAATTATCTAAATCTAAAGCTTTAGCAATTGAAGCTGTATCCCAAACAATGAGATCGCCTCTTTCAGTGCGAGAATGAAATGGAATAACTTTGTCTTTATTTGACATGCTGTTGTATCTCAAAGGGGATTCTAGTGAAATAGTCTAACTAAAACTATAAATAATGTAAATAATTGCAAATAGAGACATATTGATAAAGATAATATAAATAGCGCTGTTTAATTGTCTTGTATTCGATAGTGCTTATTAGTTAAATAACTTTCAACAAATTAACCATTCAATTAAGAACTCATCCGTTTTTGATGTAGTATTAGCTAACTTAAAAGGATATTTGGCGTGCAAGACTCTGATTATTGAGTATAGGCTTAATCATCCATGTGGTGGCTACTTAACTTAACAAGGTTTTAACTATACTGTGGCACAGGATACGAAACTTCATTCCATATCTAAGTGGTTCTTAAGTCAATCACGCTCTTCTAAGAGGGGGATAACTTTAATAGTCGATATTTTTGCTGTAGTTGTATCTTTATGGGTAGCGTTTTCATTACGCTACAGTGAGTTTTATATACCACCACAGCAGCAATTGTGGGTTTTTGTAGTCGCACCTCTCCTAGCAATTCCAGTATTTATACGTTTAGGTCTTTACCGAGCAATAGTTCGTTACATAGGTGTGGATGCACTGTTTACTATATTCAAAGCCGTTGCGTTATATACATTATTGCTGGTTACTGTGGTCTTGCTAGCTGGTTCATTCGCGGGAGTAGTACCAAGAACAGTATATGGGATCAATGCATTGATTCTACTACTGTTTACGGGTGGTAGTCGTTTGTTAGCGAGATGGTGGTTCTCTGATCTGTTCGATAGGAAAGAGTTTGCATCTCAGCAAGTACTACCGAATGTATTGATTTTTGGCGCTAGTTCATCAGGAACCCAATTATCACTAGCATTAAACCGCTCACGTCAACAAAAACCGGTAGCCTTTGTAGATGATGCTAAACAGTTACACAATCAAATAATTAATAATTTAGTAGTTTATCCAACGGAAAAGTTAGCTTATTTGATTGAAAAATATGCAATTAGAGAAGTATTAATTGCTATTCCAAATGCATCCCGCCAACGGCGTAATGAGATAATTCGCTTATTAGAAGAATATCCTGTCCATGTACGAACCTTGCCGGATTTAAGTGATCTAGCTGAAGGCAAGGTGACGGTATCAGATATACGTGAAGTGGATATAGCTGATCTTTTAGGTCGTGAGCCAGTAGAGCCTGTGCCTGAATTATTGCATGGAAATATTACAGATAAAGTGGTGATGGTGACAGGAGCAGGAGGTTCAATTGGGTCCGAATTATGTCGACAGATAGTACGACTTTCACCGAAACAATTGATCTTGTTTGAATTGAATGAATTTAACTTATATGCAATCGACAAAGAGTTAAAAAATGATTGCCCGGATATGAAAGCTATCGCTTTACTAGGCTCAGTTCAAGATAAACAGCGCTTGAAGACAATTTTCAAGCAGTTTGATGTTGATACGATATATCATGCTGCTGCATACAAACATGTACCACTGGTAGAGCAAAATATCGCAGAAGGAATAAGAAATAATGTATTAGGCACACTCAATTGTGCTATGGCTGCCATTGAAGCAAAAGTGGATACATTCGTATTAATTTCTACAGATAAAGCGGTAAGACCAACTAATACTATGGGGGCAAGTAAACGTTTGGCTGAATTGACTTTGCAAGCGCTGAGCGAGTCGAAAGATTTTGACAATACCACACGATTTACAATGGTTCGATTTGGTAATGTATTAGGTTCTTCTGGTTCTGTCGTCCCTCTTTTTCGTGAGCAAATTGCCAATGGTGGTCCAGTGACCGTAACGGATAAACGAATCATTCGTTATTTTATGACTATCCCTGAAGCAGCTGAGTTAGTTATTCAGGCAGGCGCTATGGGACAAGGTGGGGATGTTTTTGTATTGGATATGGGTGAACCGGTAAAAATTGCTGAACTAGCAAAACGGATGATTCACTTAAGTGGTTTTATCGAGAAGGATGAAAACCAACCTGATGGCGATATTGAGATTATCTATACAGGGTTACGGCCTGGTGAAAAACTCTATGAAGAATTATTAATAGGCGATAACGTGATGTCTACGCAACATAGCAAAATTATGCGTGCCCAAGAATCAATTATTAAATGGCCTATTTTGGCAAGTGTTTTTGCAGATATACAAAAGGCTATAGACGAGAATGATTATCAAAAAGTAAGGGATATCATTTTAATTCACGTTGATGGCTTTAAACCGCAATGTGGTATAGAGGATTGGCTGCACTAACTTATCACTATTTCTGTGATGAGAATAACTGCAAAGCACAATTAAGCCGTGTAGAATGAGCTTTAATTTTCGATTGAGAGTAGTCGTATGTGTGGCATTGTAGGTGGCATTGCAGAACGTAATGTTGTCCCTGTTTTAGTAGAGGGACTAAGACGCCTTGAATATAGAGGATATGATTCGTCAGGTATTGCCGTTTGCGAAAGTCTAGGTCAGCTAGAACGGGTACGTGCTATAGGAAAGATAAAAAACTTACAGGAAAAAATTGAGAAGAGGGACGAAGCATTGACCGCACCTCTAGCCATTGCTCATACACGTTGGGCTACCCATGGAGTGCCATCAGAAAAAAATGCACACCCCCATGTCAGCAATAATCTTGTCGCTGTTGTACACAATGGCATTATTGAAAATTATCAAGAAATAAAAGCACGTCAGCAAGCTGCAGGTTATCAATTTGAATCTGATACGGATACCGAGGTAGTTGCTCATGCTATCCATAGTTATTTAGAAAAAGGCTGTGAGCTTTACGATGCTGTTCGAGCTGCTACGGCAGAGTTTAAAGGTGCTTATGCAATAGGTGTAATCAATCATCAGCAACCAGACACCCTAATTGCGGCTCGTAAAGGCAGTCCTTTAGTTATTGGTATCGGTATTGGTGAACATTTTATCGCTTCAGATGTGTCAGCATTATTACCGGTCACACAACAGTTCATTTTCCTTGAAGAAGGCGATATAGCAAAAGTAACGCGGGAAAAAGTTGCGATCTTTGATAACAATGGAGATGCTGTTGAACGTGAAATTAGGCAATCTAACCTTTCAGCAACCTCGGTTGAACTAGGAAAGCATAAGCATTATATGCACAAAGAAATCTTTGAACAGCCACAAGCTGTCATTGATACATTGGAAGGCAGGATAAGTCATGAGCATGTCCTTGTTTCAAGTTTTGGTCATGGTGCAGAGTCAGTGTTAGAAACTGTTCAGCAAGTGCAAATTATCGCTTGTGGTACTAGTTACCACGCTGGTTTAGTCGCCAAATACTGGTTTGAAGATATATTAGCAATGCCGTGTTATGTTGAAGTCGCTAGTGAATTTCGTTACCGAAATCCAGTATATCTAGATAAAACTTTATTTGTCACAATTAGCCAATCTGGCGAAACTGCCGATACATTAGCTGCACTGCAGCAAGTCAATTTATTTAGAAAGAAAAGTGTTACTAGTGGAGCGGATAAAAACAAAGCATGTGCTATTTCCACATTAGCCATTTGTAATGTTGCAGAATCTAGTTTAACTAGGGAATCAGACTTAACCTGCCTTACACATGCGGGTCCAGAAATTGGTGTCGCATCTACAAAAGCATTTACAACCCAGCTTGTTACCCTAGCTTTATTATTAGTTAGTATTGGCAAAGTACAAAACCGCATAAGTGATGGACAGGAACAAAGAATTATAGAAGGACTGCAAAAGCTACCCAATTTGATAAATAGTGCTTTAAAACATGAAAAAACAATCAAAATAATAGCGAGACTGTTTGCAGATAAGCAACATGCCTTATTTCTAGGTCGTGGAACAATGTATCCCATTGCACTAGAAGGAGCGTTGAAGTTAAAAGAAATTAGTTATATTCATGCTGAAGCCTACCCTGCAGGTGAATTGAAACATGGTCCTCTAGCACTCATTGATGAAAATATGCCCGTTATTGCAATCGCTCCACTTGATGATCTGTTGGAAAAACTTAAAGCGAACTTACAGGAAGTAAAAGCTCGCGGTGGACAAATGATTGTCTTTGAAGATGAGGATTCAGACATTAGTTCCGATGAAAGCTTTAAAGTGCTGAAAGTGACCCAGAATGTCGGACGTATCACTGCACCAATCACCTTTAATATTGCACTTCAGTTACTCAGTTATCATGTTGCACTGATAAAAGGGACTGATGTTGATCAGCCACGTAACTTGGCTAAGTCTGTCACTGTAGAGTAATAGGTTGGGTGAAAAAGTGACAGCTATATCTGGAGGACGCCTGCTCTCTAAGAATGTTTCATGGAACTTGTTTGGCGCTATAGTACCCCTACCTGTTGCTATTATAACTATTCCCATACTGATTGAAAATATAGGGACAGCACGTTTTGGCGTGTTGACTATAATTTGGATGGTAGTAGGTTATTTTAGCCTGTTTGATTTAGGGCTTGGTAGAGCTCTTACAAAATTGGTGGCATCGAATATAGGGAAAGAAAAAAATAGAGAAAATCCAAAATTAATTTGGACCGCAATGTCAATGATGGGGGGATTTGGCCTAGTTGGATTTATGGTTTTAGTATCTCTATCTAATTGGTTGGTAACTGATATATTAAATATTCCAGAAGGTCTGAAGTCAGAAAGCTTAACGACGTTTTATTTGTTATCTGTATCTATACCTATTGTAATAACTAGCATTGGATTAAGAGGGGTTCTTGAAGCATATCAATGTTTTAAATTTGTGAATTTGGTTAGAATTCCTGTGGGGGTATTCACGTTTCTCGGTCCAACACTTGTATTGCCTTTTTCTAATAGTTTAGTTCCAATAGTTATTGTATTAATCATCGTCAGGTTAATGGCTTGGATCGCATACATTTACTTGTCTTTTCGTATCGTTCCAGCGTTAAAGTATGATATTAAAATAAGTTGGAAGGTGGCCAGATCGTTATTAGGATTTGGAAGCTGGATGACTGTAACAAATATTGTTGGGCCTCTAATGGTTTATATGGATCGTTTTATCATCGGAGCAACGCTTTCGATGGCGGCTGTCGCTTTTTATGCTACTCCGTATGAAGTTGTTACGAAGTTATGGGTTATTTCTGGTGCGTTGATGTCAGTGTTATTTCCTGCTTTTAGTGCCGGACTTGAGCAAGATCATAAGGGTGTAATTCAATTGTTCAATACAGCTATTAAATACCTTTTTATTGTTTTCTTTCCCATCACTATTGTAATCATCACATTTTCTTATGAGGCCCTTGCTTTCTGGATTGATAATGACTTTGCGAACAATAGTAGTATAGTGCTACAGCTACTCGTGCTGGGCGTATTTATTAACGCTCATGCACAAGTCCCATTTGCTATGATACAAGGAGCAGGCCGACCTGATATAACAGCAAAACTTCACTTGATCGAGTTACCATTTTATTTATTATTGTTGGTGTGGATGCTTGATAGCTATGGGATAGTAGGAGCAGCTCTTACTTGGGTTATCAGGATCATCTTTGATTCAATAATACTTTTTGGTATCACATCAAAGGTATTGTCCAGACCATCCTTTTTTTCATCAGAAACAATGCTGAAACTGTCTGTTGTTTTTGGTGTTTTAGCTGTAGGTTTTTTTATTACTGATGCCTATTTAAAACTCCTGTTCACCTTAGTGACTGTGACCGTTTTCTTTATTATTTCATGGTATTACCTTCTAACTGAAAGTGAGAAGAACGTAATACGCGCAACAAAAATTAGAATTAAGTAGAAGTGAATAAGAAATTATGACAGAAAAATATAGAGTTCAGAAATGGCCGAGTGAGGGGCTTGAAACAGTGCCTAATTGTCCCGTATGTGGTGGTGACAAGCGTAGGGTTTTGCACGAAAACCTAGTTGATAAAGTATTTTTCTGCGCGCCTGGGAAATGGTCACTTTTTCACTGTGAATCATGTGCTAGTGCCTTCCTTGATCCTCGCCCCACCCCAGAAACAATAGGGTTAGCGTACGAAACTTACTTCACCCATGATAGCGGTGGACCAGGTAACATTATAGAGAGGCTAAAAATAAAGCTAAGAAATGGGTACTTAAATTATCGCTATGGAACTAAGCTGTACCCAGCTAGCAACATAGGTATCATCCTAGCTACTCTTATGAAAAATAGGAGAGAGTTTTTTGATTTAGCAATACGCCATTTGCCAAAATTAGAAACGAGTAAACGGTTGTTGGATTTAGGTTGTGGCAATGGAGACTATTTATTTATTGCTCGGAGTGCTGGTTGGGATGTAGTAGGAGTTGATGCTGATTCTAAAGCTGTTTCTGTGGCTTCAGAAAAGGGGATTGACGTACGTTTAGGTAATATTGAAATATTGGATCCATCTAAGGAACAGTTTGATGTTATTACTCTATCTCATGTTATAGAACATGTACATCAGCCAATCAAGGTGTTGCAAGCCTGTTACAAACTATTAAAACCAGGTGGCTTTTTATGGATAGAGACACCAAATATCCAATCCGAAGGGTATAGAATATTCAATCGTGATTGGCGAGGCCTTGAACCGCCACGTCATCTGGTTTTGTTTAATTTTAAATCTTTAACTGATGCTCTAATTGAAATTGGTTTTTCTGGAATAGAACTTCAGCCATATCGTCAGCAATGTAAACATATTTTTAAGTCAAGTAAAAATATTATGGGGAGTGAGACGTCCACTCGACACCAAATTAAAGCTATATTCTCACTACCATCTAACTTGGTAAGGAAGTCGGAAAAAATTGCCAAAAGAAGTCCATCGAAAAGAGAGTTTGTAACATTAAAGGCATGGAAAGAATAAAGATAAAATGAATTATTTATGTTCTAATAATAATGCTAACCTCCTTATCGTTAATAGCACCAATTTTATATTTTCTTGCTGTGAATTTATTAAAAAATGACAAAGACTGACGCTGTACTGGTTACTTATAATCCAGATATAGACATACTTGTACAATGTATTGAAAGCTTAAGTTCTCAGGTTAGAACAATTTGGCTTGTCGATAATTCTTCTACAACATGTAATTTTAAATCAAGTTTTGAACACCTTCCTGACGAAATAGAAATAATAAAGTTGATGGGAAATACAGGTATCGCCTATGCTCAAAATATTGGCATTGAAAAGGCAATTGAAAACGAAGCAGATTTTATTCTTCTAAGTGATCAAGATACCTTCTTCCCAGATAATTACGTAGCAAATATGCTTTCTGTTTTTGGTGGGGGGACAACAAAAATTGCAGCGGTTGCACCTTTATTTCATGATGCTATTGGTGATAATGATAATGAATGTTTTATTGTAAATTCTCGGTTTGGATTCTCTAAAATTTTCCCCAATGAAGGCCACCATAATATCTTTCAAGCTATTGCAAGTGGTTTTATTATTAAATCTTCAACATTAAGAGTCATTGGTTTAATGGAGGAAGATTTATTCATCGATTGGGTAGATTTGGAATGGTGCTGGCGAGCGATACATATGGGATACTTTATAGTGGGTAATGCTGATGTGGTTATAGAGCATAGACTTGGTGATCGGAGTATTAACTTAGGCAGTAGAGGTATTAATTTAAGGGCCCCTAGTCGCCATTATTATATAACCCGAAATGCTTTTTACTTGGCAACACGATGTAAATATTTAGATATTTGGCACAGAATTAATATTTGTTTTAAAGGTTTCGGTTATCTTTTTGGATATACTTTTTTGGCTAAACCGCGCTATGAAAATTTTAAAATGACTTTGCTTGGGTTTTACCATGGACTAAAGGGTCAGTTAGGGCGTTTGGACTAATTTAATCTAAATTTTAAGGAAAACAATGAAAGGAATTATATTAGCCGGTGGTTCTGGAACACGTTTGTATCCTTTAACAAAAGGGGTTTCAAAGCAGTTGGTGCCAGTCTATGACAAACCAATGATTTATTATCCGCTTTCAGTATTAATGTTAGCAGGGATTACTGAAATTCTGGTCATCACTACACCAGAGGATCAGGAGTCTTTTAAACGTTTACTCGGTGACGGATCGGACATCGGATTGAGTTTTAGCTATGTTGTTCAACCTTCTCCAGATGGTTTAGCTCAAGCTTTTATTCTTGGTGAAGACTTTATTGGTAGCCATGATGTCTGTTTGGTCTTGGGTGATAATATTTATCATGGCCATGATATTAAAGCAGTATTAGCTTCAGCCGTTGATAATGCCAAGCAACATAGTAAAGCGACTGTTTTTGGCTATCATGTTGCCGATCCTGAACGCTATGGGGTAGCTGAGTTTGATGAAGTTGGTAATGTTATAAGTATTGAAGAAAAACCGACTAAACCTAAGAGTAATTATGCTGTGACAGGGTTATACTTTTATCCAAATGACGTTGTTCAAAAAGCCAAGCAGATACAGCCTTCTGAGCGAGGTGAGTTGGAAATAACCAGTGTTAATCAACTTTATTTATCTGAACAGCGTCTCAAAGTTGAGCTAATGGGACGAGGTTATGCTTGGCTGGATACGGGAACTCACGAAAGTTTACTGGAAGCAGCACAATTTATAGAAACAATTGAAAAGCGGCAAGGGCTAAAAATTGCCTGCATAGAAGATATTGCATTCCAACAAGGCTACATTAGCAAAGAACAATTGATTGAATTAGCAAAACCGTTGGCTAAAAATCAATATGGGCAATATTTATTAAAACGTGCAGAAGAAGGCCAGTAAGTTTGAAATTTGTTAAACAGTCACTTCCTGATGTTCTCGTGATTGAGCCAATGTTACATGGTGATGAGCGTGGCTATTTCATGGAAACTTTTCGTCAGGATTTATTAGAAAAGGAGGTGGGTTATCAAGTTAATTTCATTCAAGATAATGAGTCTAAATCCTCGAAGGGCGTCCTAAGAGGCCTACACTACCAGCTTCCCCCCTTTGCACAAAGCAAACTTGTTCGTGTGATTGAAGGTCAAGTACTTGATATTGCGGTTGATATACGAGTGGGTAGTCCAACATACGGACATCATATAGCTATTGAGCTAACGGGGGAGAATAAAAAACAAGTTTTTATACCACATGGCTTTGCACATGGCTTTGTTGTGTTGAGTGATTTTGCGTTATTTGCTTATAAAGTAGACAACTTATACTCCCCTAATCATGATCGTGGTATTTCTTTTGAGGATAGGGCCTTAGCCATTGATTGGCTACTACCAAGAGCAGAATTGAAATTATCTGAAAAAGATAAAAACCAGCCTTTATTTAAAGATGTTGAGACTGGCTTTAAGTTTGATGTTGATTATCATGACTAAACCGTTGTTGATATTAGTAATAGGTAGTTCAGGTCAATTAGGACAGTCTTTAAAATCAGTTTCAAAGCAGTACCCGCAGTTTCAATTTACTTACAGCACTAGAAAAGAGTTAGATTTATTTGATCTCTCTACATTAGATAATTTTTTTAGCACTCAACATTTTGATGTAATCATAAACTGTGCGGCATATACAGCTGTAGATCGCGCTGAACAAGAGCCGGAGTTAGCTGAGCAGGTAAACCACATTGCTGTAAGAAAACTAGCTGACATTGCCAAACAAAATGCTTCCCTATTGATTCATCTAAGTACAGATTATGTCTTTAATGGTAGAGCCTGTGCTCCTTATTCAGAGTCTGATACGACACAGCCAAAAAGTGTCTATGGTGAGACAAAATATAAAGGTGAACAAGCAATTATAGAAACTGATTGCCATGCCTTAATTATTCGTACCAGTTGGCTATACTCTGAGTTTGGGCACAATTTTGTAAAAACCATGTTGCGTTTAGGAAAAGAACAGAAGCGGTTAAGCGTTGTTTATGATCAAGTTGGTACACCAACTTACGCGCGGGATCTTGCCAGTGCGATTATGGTACTAGTAAGTCAAAGAGGCGAGCAGCAGCGAAATGATAATTACGAATCTATTTATCATTACAGTAATGAGGGCGTGTGTTCTTGGTATGATTTTGCAAAATCTATTTTTGAGGTTTCACACATCAATTGTGAGCTGGAACCCATTGAAACGAAAGATTACCCTACTTCAGCCCAACGCCCTCACTATAGTTTACTGAATAAACAAAAAATTAAAGATGATTTTCAATTGACGATTCCGTATTGGCGGGATTCATTGAGTGATTGTTTGCAAAATCTAAAGGAAGAAAAATAAAATGGCAACGATATTAGTGACTGGTGGCGCTGGTTTTATAGGTTCAGCCGTTATCCGTCATTTAATTGCTAATACTGATCATGATGTTATTAATGTCGATAAATTAACTTATGCAGGTAATTTAGAATCGTTGATTAGCATTGAAAAAGATGAACGATATCAGTTTGAACAGGTGGATATTTGTGATGCATCAGAAGTTGAACGTGTTTTTGAGCAATTTCGACCAGATATAGTAATGCATCTAGCTGCGGAATCTCATGTAGACCGTTCTATTGACGGACCAGGAGACTTTATCCAGACTAATATTATTGGGACATATACTTTGCTAGAGCAATCTAGAACGTATTGGTCACAACTTAATACAAAAAAGAAGCAGAATTTTCGTTTTCACCATATCTCTACAGATGAGGTTTATGGTGATTTAGAAGGAACAAAAGACTTATTTACCGAGACGACGCCATACTCACCTAGCTCACCGTACTCTGCTTCCAAAGCGAGTTCAGATCATCTTGTAAGGTCATGGCATAGGACTTTTGGATTGCCTGTCCTGGTAACAAATTGTTCCAATAATTATGGACCTTATCATTTTCCAGAAAAATTAGTTCCACTGATGATTCTAAATGCCTTGGAGGGCAAGGCATTGCCAGTTTATGGTGAAGGAAATCAGATTAGGGATTGGTTGTTTGTTGAAGACCATGCAAGGGCACTTGTCTTAGTTGCCACGCAAGGAAAAGTAGGTGAAACCTATAATGTTGGTGGACATAATGAAAAACGCAATATTGAAGTAGTTGATATTATTTGCGAACTATTAGAAGAATTTAAACCTGAAAAGCCACAAGGTGTTAATTCGTATAAAGAATTAATCATCCATGTTCAAGATCGGGCAGGGCATGACATTCGTTATGCCATTGATGCAAGTAAAATTAGCGATGAACTAGGCTGGACACCGCAAGAGACATTCGAAAGTGGTATACGAAAAACAGTGGAATGGTATCTCAATAATCAAACATGGTGTCAACATGTACAAGATGGCAGTTATCAGCGACAGCGTTTAGGTTATGTCTGACTATACTAATAAGCCAAAGATTGCAGTCTTATTGGCAGCTTATAATGGTATGGATTACTTTCAACAACAGTTAGAAACTATTCTGTATCAGACTGAGGTTGATATAAAAATCTTTATCAGTGTTGATCTGTCTACTGATAATAGCTATGAATGGTGCCAGCAATTTTCAGATGATAAAACTGCTGTGTCAGTGCTGCCTTATGGTGAGCGGTTTGGCGGTGCCGCTGCTAATTTTTTCCGATTGATCCGTGATGTTGATTTTAGCGACTTTGACTATGTTGCATTAGCTGATCAGGACGATATCTGGATGGAAGATAAGTTGATCTCAGCATGTCGACAAATACAAAAACAGGGTGTCGATGCATATTCCAGTAATGTGATTGCCTTTTGGCAAAAGGGGACAGAGCTTCTGGTTAATAAAGCACAACCCCTCAGGAAATATGATCATTATTTTGAAGCCGCAGGACCTGGATGCACTTATGTTTTATCCACAAAACCATTATTGTTATTTAAACAGCAAATGCAGTTAAAACAGCATTTAATGGCCAAAATAGCCTTACACGATTGGTTGATTTATGCCTTTTTCAGAAGCAATAATTTCCAATGGTTTATTGATAGCGATGCTAGAATGTACTATCGACAACACGATAATAACCAAGTCGGTGTAAATCGCGGCTGGGCAGCGCTGATAAAAAGACTCAAGCTATTCATAACTGGTTGGCATCGCCAGCAGGTTGAAACTATCTTGGATTTTACTGAGACGACGATACCTAATTTTCGCTCAAAAACAGTATTGCTGAAAAACTGTAACCAATTAAGGCGTGTTGTGTCAGATAGAATAATCTTGTTTTTATTTATCTTATTTGGGTTGTATTAAGTTGTCTAAACAGCGTGTTTTAGTAACAGGTGCGTCTGGGTTTGTTGGGCGGGTTCTAATTCAAACTTTATTAGATAATGATTATAATGTTATTGCAGCTGTGCGTAGCGAAACAGTGACTTATCCTGATGAAGTAGAACTTTTACGATATAGTGATATTTCGGATAATGACTGGGGCGTTAAATTATCTTCAGTTGATATTATAATTCATGCTGCAGCACGTGTTCATGTCATGGATGAGTATTCAACAGATCCGTTAACTGCATTTCGCGAAGTCAATGTAACGGGTACTTTAAACCTAGCAAAACAGGCTGCGCTATCAGACGTTAAACGATTTATTTTTATTAGCTCAGTTAAAGTGAATGGTGAAATGACTCTAAAAGGGAAGCCTTTTGAGCCGACAGATGACTTTATTCCTTCAGATCCTTATGGTTTATCTAAATATGAGGCTGAGCAAGGTTTATTGAAATTAGCCAAGCAAACGGAGATGGAAGTAGTCATTATCCGGCCTCCATTGGTATATGGATTAGGTGTGAAAGCTAATTTCGCAGCGATGATAAATTTGATTAAAAAAGGGCTGCCAATGCCGTTTGGGGCTATTAATAATCAACGTTCTTTGGTCTCTTTGGACAATTTAGTGAATTTTATAATTCATTGTATAGACCATCCAAAAGCAGCTAATGAAATTTTTCTTATATCCGATGGTGAGGATGTATCAACAACTGAACTGATAAAGAAAGTAGCAAAGGCTTTTGATAAAAAGGCGTGGTTGTTGCACATACCAGTGAGTTGGATGACGTTTATTGCTAAATTAGTTGGTAAAACTGATGTAACTGAGCGCTTATTCGGGTCTTTGCAAGTGGATAGCTCAAAAGCGCGTGATTTATTAGGTTGGAAACCGGTAGTCACGATGGATGAACAATTAAAAAAAATAGCAGAAAATTACCTAAGCAATGAAAAGACTCTTTGATCTAATTTTAGCCTTATTTGTCATACTGGCTTTATTTATCCCGATGGTAGTTGTGGCTATTGCAGTGAAGCTAACCTCCAAAGGCCCAGTGCTTTATTGGTCTGATCGTGTTGGTCGACATAATCATATTTTTAAAATGCCTAAATTCCGCAGTATGAAAAGGGATACTCCTGCTGTTGCAACACATTTATTGGAAGATCCAAAAAGCGTATTAACACCTATTGGTGATTTCTTGCGTAAGTCGAGTCTAGATGAGTTGCCACAAATATGGAATATATTGAAAGGGGATATGAGCTTTGTTGGCCCTAGACCTGCTTTATATAACCAAAATGATTTAATTGAACTGAGAACACAGCAGGACATTCATAGGTTATTACCCGGATTGACAGGTTGGGCACAGATAAATGGTCGAGATGAGTTACCTATTCCTGATAAAGTTGCTTTGGATCTCGCTTATAAAAAGAAGCAATCATTTTGCTTTGATTTAAAAATTCTCTACCTTACTTTTGCTAAAGTGCTTCTAAAGGATGGTGTAACTCACTAGAAATGAGTTGTCACGGTAGGTAATTGTAGCTATGCTTCTTGTTGACGGACCAGTGAAGGTCGTCATTTAAATCAATAACAAGGAGAAATGGAATGAAGTTAACAAAATTTTTATTGCCAACAGTTCTGGCATTATTCTTATCACTAGGTACAGCTTTCTCTGCTGATAAAATCAATATCAATACTGCTACTCAGGAAGAGTTGCAAATGATCAAGGGTATTGGGCCTTCAACAGCGATGAAGATTGTTGATTATCGTGAAAAAGTTGGTATGTTTTCTAGCATTGACGAATTAACGCTAGTTAAAGGGATTGGTGATAAGAAGTTGGAGAAAGTCGCTGAACAGATCACTGTTTCAGAATAATTACTAATATTCACTTAATGGCGTGGTCAACAGATGTTGGCTACGCTATTTTTGTTTAGTGGCTTAAGCTAATAACAAGGGCATCGTGAAGTTGCTTTTCTTGTTCTTCTTGTAGATGTTGCTGTTCAGCCGTACATATAAAAAATACATCTTCAACCTGATCACCTAAGGTAGTCAGTTTTGCATTAATAAGCTGCACATTACATTGTAGAAATGTTTGGGCGAGAGCGGAGACTAGGCCAGGCCTATCGTGAGTGTGGACCTCTAAAATTGTATGATCTTGTTGCAAGTTGCTTTCAAAACGAATCATGGGCTCCGTCTCAAATAATTTCATCTTACGAGGGGTATGAACTGGACAGTAGGCTTCTACTTCATTTAAGTTCTGCAATTGTGTCTCAATTGCATTAATGATATCCGATCGCGGGTGTGTTGATTCGTTGACAATAAATGTATTAAGCAACTCACCATTCTTAGCACTATTAATCTTTGCATCTAAAATATTCAGCTGTAATTGCTCTAAAACAGAGCTTATAGCAGCAAAGACATTTGGCCTGTCTTTGGTGATAATCAGAATCTCTATGGTATCTTGCTGATCATATAAACGTGTTGCGACTAGTGTTGGTTTTGTCGGCTGTTGCAAGCGTTGCTCCGTTTGCCATACAAGATCTTCTACACTTTGGCGTAAAAAATAATCGTCATCATAGTGTTGCCAAATATCAATTATTTGTTGCTCAGGCCATGAACGATCTTGTAATTCATTTAAAGCAAATTGACGTTGTTGCTCACTTTTTTCTTGGGTGCTTTTGGCCAATTCCTCATGTTGTTCTAACCATTGTTCAGTTGAATAATAGAGTTGTTTGAGCAATGAGTCGCGCCAGCCATTCCATAAATTATCATTAGTCGCTCTAATGTCTGCCACTGTAAGTAAATATAGATATCGTAACCTATCCATTGTTTGTACAGTTTGAGCAAACTTTTTAACAACATCGGGATCGTGAATATCATAACGCTGTGCTGTAGCAGACATGGATAAATGATGTCTTACAAGGAATGCCACAGTTTGAGTGTCGTCATCACTTAAACTATGCAATTTACAAAATTCATTTGCATCAGCAACACCGAGTTTACTGTGATCACCACCTCTACCTTTAGCGATATCATGAAAAAGGCCAGCTATATAGAGCAGTTCTGGTTTAGGCAGTTGATAAAAAACCTTACTACATAATGAAAATTCATCTTTATATTCTTTACATGAAAAACGGCGTAAGTTTCGTACCAAAAACAGGGTGTGTTCATCGACGGTATATGTATGGAAAAGGTCGTGCTGCATTTGACCAACAATTTGTCCAAAAGCAGGTAAATAAGCACCCAGTACCCCAAGCTGATTCATACGACGGAATTCGTGCGTAATACCTTTGGGTTGACGTATGATTTCCATAAATAAACTACGATTTCTAATATCAGATCGGAAATGATGATTAATGAGATGTATATGTGCGTGCAATTGTCTGATGGTGTTAGCACGAACCCCTTTTATTTCGGGGTGCTGTTGCAAAATAAGGAACAGCTCTAACATTGCATATGGGTAAAAGGCGAAAATACCGGGGTTGATGGTTTCTAAGTAGCCGTTATGTACTTGGAAGCGACTATTGATAGTGTCTATGGCTCGTGGCTCATCAGCTAGAATAATGTTTTCTAAAAATAGCTGTGCTAATAATTCATTCATTTGGCCTATAGACCGAGCACAAAGATAATAATCTTTCATAAAATATTCGACGGCTAGGCGCTTCTCATCATCTTGATAGCCAAGTTGCTGAGCCAGCTCACGTTGATAGCCGATCATGAGTTTTTCTTGTTTGCGCCCAGCCTGTGTGTGCAAGACAAAACGAACGCGCCATAAAAAGTGTTGTGCTTGTTCTAGCGCGGTATATTCATTATTTTCTAAAAAACCTTTTTGATACAGACCGTAAAGATCTGTCACTGCAAAATGCTGTAGGGCGATCCAGTTAATGACTTGCATATCTCTCAGTCCGCCTGGTGATTCTTTTATATTGGGTTCGAGATTATTTGCGGTATCATTAAATTTCAAATGGCGCTGCTTTTGCTCATCTAGTTTAGCTTGATAGAAGCGTTTTTCATCCCATGTTTTATTAGTCACAGTGAGTAACTGTAATGATGTGAAAAGGGAAGGTAGGCCAGCTAGTAGGCGAGTTTCAAGTAAATTTGTGGCAATGGTAATATCACTTTCAGCTTGTTCCCTACATTCACGTAAGGTACGCACGCTATGGCCTATTTCCAGGCCGACATCCCATAGTGTTGTTAAAAAATGTGATAGTTGTTCTGGAGGTTGGTCAGAGACTGACTCATCCAATAAGATAAGCAAATCAATATCCGAATAAGGATGTAATTCACCGCGGCCATAGCCACCGACTGCAAGCAAACTGATTGGGCAGTCGATATCAATATAATGATGCCAAAGGCATTGTAATACTTCATCTACAAAATGTGACCTTAGATGGATAAGTTCGACTATATCCAGGCCGCTTTCAAACTGCTGTTGAATATAGTCCTGACCAACTTTGAGTGCATCTCGAAAAATGCTGGGCTTGTTGTCGGTTTTGTCTAACTGTTGATTTTCAGCAACTTCCCAGAGTGAGCACGACCCTTTTGTTAGCATTTGATGTTATATGACCTCGTCTTCACGACGTGTCAAGATCTCATGACCATTTTCGGTGACTAAAATAGTGTGTTCCCATTGAGCTGATAATGAGCGATCTTTTGTGACAACCGTCCAGCCATCTGGTAGTTGTTTAATATGACGCTTACCTGCATTGACCATTGGCTCAATAGTAAATGTCATGCCAGCCTCTAATGTGAGTCCTGTATCAGGACTGCCATAATGGAGTACTTGAGGATCTTCATGAAAAACACGACCGATGCCATGGCCACAGTATTCGCGAACAATTGAAAAACGCTGTTTTTCAGCATGTTGCTGAATGGCATGGCCAATATCACCCAGACGAATACCAGGTTTAACCATCGCTATTCCAACCAGCATTGCTTCACGTGCATTTTCGGTGAGTCTTTTAGCCATGATCGATGTTTTGCCAATGTGAAACATTTTACTGGTGTCACCATGAAACTCATCTTTAATAACGGTGATGTCTATATTGATAATATCACCGTCTTTTAATGTCTTACTACCGGGGATACCGTGACAGATAACGTGGTTAACTGATGTACAAATAGATTTCGGAAAACCATGGTAATTAAGTGGGGCAGGGATGGCATCTTGCTCGTTAACTATATAATTATGACAAATTTCATCTAGTTCATCGGTGGTGATACCAGCCTTAACATAAGGTTCAATCATCATTAGAACTTCAGCAGCTAGGCGACCAGCAACACGCATTTTTTCTATTTCTTCGGGTGTCTTAATACTGACGGCCATTGTCTGTCATTTCCTGCTTAGTTAATTAGATTTAGTGTGAGGATGTATAGTTTGCCGTAAAATGGTTAAAACAACCAGAAAATGATTTTTATAATCATTTTTAATAAAGCTTATTTTCTGGTTTTGTATAAGACAGAGATAGTTTCTATCTAATTGTTTTTATCTCTTTTTTGTGGTATAAAATGTGCGCTTATTTAGGCAAAAATCACACATGCACCGACACAAGTTTCGGGGTGCTAACTGCTCGTCAGTTTAGTCGATACTTGGGGTGTGTGGAGGTTTAACCCCAATTTTTATTATAAGGTTTTATTAAAATGGCAAAAACAACTATGCGCCAAATGCTAGAAGCAGGCGTACACTTTGGACACCAAACACGTTATTGGAACCCAAAAATGGCTCCATTTATTTTTGGTAAACGTAACAATATTCATATTATTAATCTTGAGCAAAGCCTTCCTATGTTCAACGATGCATTAAACTTCGTTGGCAAACTGGCATCTAAAAAAGGCCGTATTTTGTTTGTAGGAACAAAACGTGCAGCTCAAGATGCGATTCGTGAAGATGCAGAAAGAGCAGCAATGCCTTATGTTAATCGTCGTTGGTTAGGCGGTATGTTGACTAATTATCAAACTGTTCGCCAATCAATCAAACGTCTAGATTCTATTCAGGAAATGATTGAGTCTGGTAAGTTAGAAGGTCTTAAAAAGAAAGAAATTCTTAACTTAACGCGCGAAAAAGAAAAATTAGAAAAAAGTATCGGTGGTATTAGAAAAATGGGTGGTCTACCAGACGCACTTTTCGTCATCGATGTTGATCATGAACGTATCGCGATTAAAGAGGCAAACAACTTAGGTATTCCTGTCGTTGCTATTGTTGATAGTAATAGTAATCCTGATGGTGTTGACTATGTTATCCCAGGAAATGATGACTCAATGAGAGCGATTAAGCTTTATACATTGAGCATGGCGGAAGCAATTTTAGAAGGTCGTGCTTCTGTTGCTACAGGGGATGAAGAAGTTGTTGAGGTTGCAGCCGAAGAAAGTACTGAAGCGGCAGCTGAATAAATAAATAATTAAGAAGTTATGCAGGCTCGCTAGTTTAGCGGGCCTGTGTTGTATGTATAGTGCACTTATTTTAACTAAGAGACTTGCATAATTAAAGAATTTGAAGGGTAGAAAAATGGCAATTACAGCTGCATTAGTAAAAGAACTTCGTGAGCGTACTGGTTCAGGAATGATGGAGTGCAAAAAAGCATTAGTTGAATCAAATGGTGATATTGATGCTGCAATTGAAGCTATGCGTAAATCAGGTTTAGCAAAAGCAGATAAAAAATCAGATCGTGTTGCTGCAGATGGCATTATTGCAATCGAAATAAGTGACGATGGTAAGCAAGCCGTTATGCTTGAAATCAATTCAGAGACAGACTTCGTTGCAAAAGCGGATGACTTTACTGGTTTTGTGGCTGACGTATCTAAAGCTGTTTTAGCAGCACAACCAGCCGATTTAGATGCATTATTAGCATTGCCATTAAATGGCGGTAGCATTGATAGTGTTCGTCAAGAATTGATTGCTAAGATTGGTGAAAATATTCAAGTGCGTCGTTTTGAAATAATGTCAACAGATGGCGTGATTGGTTCATATCGTCATGGTGATCGCATCGGTACATTAGTCGAGTTAGATGGCGGTGATATAGCACTTGCAAAAGATTTAGCGATGCATGTTGCAGCGAGTCGCCCACAAGCTATTTCAGCGGCTGATTTACCAGCTGACCTATTAGAAAAAGAGCGTGATATCGTTGCGACACAAGCTAAAGACAGTGGTAAACCAGAAGCAATCATTGAAAAAATGGTTGAAGGCCGCATGAAAAAGTTTGTTAATGAAATAAGCTTATTAGGACAACCTTTTGTTAAAGACCCTGATGTCACAGTTGAAAAATTAGTTAGACAAGCAAATGCGACAGTGAAAGCTATCAGCTTCTTTGAAGTGGGTGAAGGTATCGAGAAGAAAGAAGATAACTTTGCTGAAGAAGTAATGGCACAAGCTAGAGGTAACTAGAATGTCTCAAACGGGAAAACAGCCTGCATATAAGCGTGTACTACTTAAATTAAGTGGTGAGGCGCTAATGGGCGATGCTGAATATGGCATCCAGCCAGAGGTCATTTCTCGTTTTGCTAAAGAAATTGCCGAGCTCAGTGCTCAAGGTATTGAGCTCGGCATCGTTATTGGTGGCGGTAATATTTTCCGTGGTGCTGGACTGGCTGCGAAAGGAATGGATAGAGTCAGTGGTGATCACATGGGCATGCTTGCCACAGTGATGAATGCACTGGCTCTACAAGATGCGCTTGAAGCACATGGTACTTATTGTCGAGTAATGTCGGCGATCCGTATTAATGAAATTTGTGAAGAATATATACGCCGCCGAGCTGTTCGGCATTTAGAAAAAGGTCGTATTGTTATTTTCGCAGCAGGAACGGGTAGTCCTTTTTTTACCACTGATTCCGCTGCAAGCCTTCGTGCCGTTGAAGTTGATGCAGACTTGTTGTTAAAGGCGACACAGGTTGATGGTGTTTATAGTGCTGATCCAAAAACGGATCCAACAGCGACGCGTTATACCGAATTGACTTATGACGAAGTGATTAATAATCGCTTGGCTGTAATGGATACAACTGCGGTTGTAATGTGCCAAGAGCATAGTATGCCATTACGTGTGTTTGACGTTCATAAGACGGGCAATCTGACAAAAATTGTTTACGGCGAAGATATTGGTACTTTGGTTAAGTAAAAAGTGCGAGATGTAGGAATAGATTTATGATTGAAGATATAAAAAAAGACGCGGCAGATAGGATGCAAAAAAGTGTTGTTGCACTAACCAATTCGATGGCAAAAATTCGTGCGGGTCGTGCACATACTAGTCTTCTTGATCATGTTGTTGTGCCTTACTATGGCGCTGATGTTCCACTCAGCCAAGTGGCGAATGTTGGGATCGAAGATTCACGCACCTTAACAGTGACACCTTGGGAAAAGCCAATGTTGTCTGTCGTTGAGAAAGCAATAATGACATCAGATTTAGGTGTAAATCCAAATAGTGCTGGAATGACTATTCGAATTCCAATCCCGCCATTAACTGAAGAACGCCGTCGCGATTTAGTTAAAATTGCGCGTTCTGAGGCAGAAGGTGCTCGCGTAGCAATCCGTAATATTCGTCGTGATGCCAATAGCACCTTAAAAGAATTGTTAAAAGAAAAAGAAATTTCTGAAGATGAAGAACGCGGTGCAGAAGAAGCCGTTCAAAAGTTAACTGATGCGGGCATCAAACAAGTAGAACAAGTACTTTCAGAAAAAGAAGCGGACTTAATGGAAGTGTAACGATTGTTACATAACTACTTAAGGATATTATGACTGAGGAGCGCCATCAAATCCCACAGCATATTGCGATAATTATGGATGGCAATGGTCGTTGGGCTAAGAAGAAACACCAACCGCGTTTTATGGGGCATCGTGCGGGTGTCCAAGCAGTAGAAACAATAGTCCGTCATTGTGTTGCTCGAGGCGTTTCAGTTCTCAGTTTATTTGCATTTAGTAGTGAAAACTGGCGGCGACCAAGCAAAGAAGTCAGTTTATTGATGGAGTTGTTTGCCCTAGTGCTTAAACAACAAGTTAAGCGATTAAATAACAACAATATTCGTTTAAGAATCATCGGCGATATCAGCCAGTTTAGTAATAGTTTGCAAAAGCAAATATTAGAAGCACAAACAGTCACAGAAAATAATACAGGCTTAACAATCAATGTTGCAGCTAATTATGGTGGTCGCTGGGATATCACCGAATCTGTTAGACAGATAGCCAATAAAGTAAAAGTGGGTTTAATTAACCCCGATGATATTAGTGAAGATGATATAACAGCAGGCTTAACAACAATGCCTTTGGCTGAACCTGATTTGTTTATTCGCACAGGTGGTGAGCAGCGGGTGAGTAATTTCTTATTGTGGCAAATGGCCTACACAGAATTCTATTTTACTGACACTTTATGGCCTGATTTCAATGAGCAGAGTTTGGATGATGCAATTTTCTCTTTTGGGCAACGCGAACGTCGTTTTGGCCGTACTTCAGAGCAATTAAAAGACGATACAAATGCTTAAACAACGTTTGATAACAGCGGCTGTCTTAATACCATTAGTTGTATTTGGTATCTTGACGCTTCCCACTGATAAACTTAACTGGTTTGTAGCACTCGTGTCAGCTTTAGCGGCTTGGGAATGGTTGACTATGGTCGGTGTGGATGATTTGAACAGACGCCTGTTATGGATCTTGGGTTTGTTTTTATTATCGACAATCGTAATGTCAAGTTTCTCTCTTAGCTTCATATTATCGATTGCCGCCATTGTTTGGCTACTAGCAGCGTTCTTTGTAGCTAAATATAGACATAAAGGTTTGCCAAGATCACTTTCTGCTTTATTTGCATCTAAATCATTTGGTATCGCTAGCTGTGTAGTACTACTGATGTTTTTTTGGGTTGCAGTAGTTACTTTGCATCAATCAAGTTTAGGTCCTCAACAATTACTGTATGTACTTGTTTCTGTTTGGTTAGCCGATACGGGTGGTTATTTTGCTGGTAAGAAGTGGGGAAGGACAGCCCTAGCAAAAGCAATCAGTCCTAATAAAACTCGGGAAGGCGTTATGGGAGCGTTAGGCTTGACAGGGGTATGGGCTATCATTGCTTATGCCATGTCAATTAACGGTGAATTATCACTTTTCAGTTGGTTGTTACTGACAATGATTACTGTTGCGATTTCAATCATTGGTGATTTGTTTGAGAGTTTGTTTAAGCGAAGTCATCAAATAAAAGACAGTGGTAATTTATTACCTGGTCATGGTGGTATTTTGGATAGAATCGATAGTTTGATTTCCGCTGTGCCCATGTTTGTAGTTGGATCTATGATGTTGGGTGCTTTTTAAATGCAAGTCGTTACTTTATTAGGCTCCACAGGATCGATTGGTGTGAGTACGCTTAATGTTTTAGCTCAACACCCTGATAAATATCGAATCTATGCATTAGCTGCAAACAAGTCTGTTGATATTCTATTTGAGCAATGTAAACAATTTCAGCCAGAAGTTGCTGTGATGCTGGATCCTACTGCAGCAAATAGTTTGGCTGAAAAATTAAAACAAGCAAAAATTAGCACTGAAGTTCTGACAGGAGCACAAGCCTTAGATGATGTTGCCAGTGCAGGTATTGTAGATTATGTCGTGGCAGCTATTGTTGGTGCTGCTGGTTTATTGCCTACACTGGCAGCTGCAAAATCGGCTAAGCATATTCTATTAGCAAATAAAGAAGCCCTTGTGATGAGTGGTGAATTATTTATGCGTGAAGTTGAGAGCAATGGTGCAACGCTATTGCCAGTTGATAGTGAACATAATGCCATTTGGCAGTGTTTACCGGTAGTTGGGCAACAGCAATATCATTTTGATGATAAAGGTATCAGACGGATTATATTGACTGCCTCTGGTGGGCCATTTCGTGATTACCAAATTAATGAGCTCGAAAAAGTAACACCTGAGCAAGCAGTTGCGCATCCGAACTGGTCAATGGGACAGAAAATCTCGGTTGATTCTGCGACGATGATGAATAAAGGGTTAGAAGTCATTGAAGCACATTGGTTATTTGGATTGTCCAATGAGCAAATTGACGTTGTATTACATCGTCAAAGCATTATTCATTCTATGGTCGATTATGTGGATGGTTCAGTGTTAGCACAAATGGGTAATCCCGATATGCGTACGCCAATTGCCAATGCACTTGCATGGCCAAATCGTATTGACTCGGGTGTAAAACCTTTAGATTTAGTTGAGGTGGGTCGTTTAGATTTTTCAAAAGCGGATTATAGTCATTACCCTTGCTTAGCGTTAGCTTATCAAGCACTAGAAGCGGGTGGCACAAGTACCGCTATTTTAAATGCGGCAAATGAGGTTGCAGTAGCTGCTTTTCTTCAGCGCCAAATTAAATTTACTGAAATAGCTGTAATCATTGAGCGTGTTCTATCAGCACAGTCAGCAAGTGTTGTTTCTGATCTTGAACAGGTGCTGGCAGATGATGCTACAGCACGGCAATTGGCTACATCATTTATAAATTAATATGTCGTCTTTAATTTATTTTATTGTTGCACTGGCTATTTTGATTACGGTTCATGAGTTTGGCCATTTCTGGGTTGCTCGCCGTTGTGGCGTGAAAGTGCTGAAATTCTCCATTGGCTTTGGTAAACCTATTTGGCAAAGACGAGGCAAAGATGGTACTGACTATGTACTAGCACTTATTCCTTTGGGTGGCTATGTCAAAATGCTTGATGAGCGCGAAGGTAAAGTTGATGAGTCGGAGCTTGATAGTGCGTTTAATAGAAAAAGTCTTGCAGCACGTACTGCTGTTGTTGCAGCTGGACCGTTGGCGAACATTATCTTTGCTATTGCAGCATATTGGTTAATTTTTGTTATTGGTGTTGCTGGTCTACGCTCTATTGTTGGAGACGTTAAAATGGACTCCCCTGCGGCATATGCTAACTTACAAGTTGGTGATGAGATTGCAGCAGTGAACGGTCATAAAACGCCGACTTGGACCAGTGTTCATAATGCCTTAATGACAATTGCACATGAGGGTGGAACAGCTAATATCAGGGTTGATACTGCAGGTGTTGAAACTGAACGTTCTATTGAGGTGCCTAAACTAGACTTAGGCGTAGAAAATCCACGGCCTATTTTAACGCTTCTGGGTATATCTCCAATTCGCATAGATTTAAAACCTGTGATTGGTAGAGTGGTACAAGACATGCCTGCTGATAAAGCAGGCTTAAAAACTGGTGATATCTTGCTTGAGCATGATGGCCGCGTCATCACCAACTGGACGGATTGGGTTGAGCTTATTCGTGCTAGTTCAGGGAAGTCATTGCCTATTTTACTGGAGCGAGATGGCAATCAGTTAGCGCTAACCCTTACACCGATAAAATCTGATGATAATTTTGGTCAGATAGGGGCTAGTGTTGATGCTAGTCATACTACTTTCCCCGAAGACTTAAAGACTGAGCTTCGTTATGGCCCATTGGATGCTATAGGTCGGGCTGTGGCCACAACATGGCAATTTACAAGCTTAACGGTCAAGAGTATTGCTGGCATGTTGGCAGGAGATATTTCCAGTAAAAATATTGGTGGTCCTATCAGTATCGCCCAATTTGCAGGCGCATCTGGAGATAGAGGTTTCATTTCTTTTCTCGGTTTTCTAGCAGTGATCAGTATTAGTTTAGGGATTTTAAATTTGTTGCCTATTCCAGTACTAGATGGTGGACATTTAGTGTTGTTTTTTATCGAATGGGTAAAAGGATCTCCTGTGTCAGAACAAGCTCAAATTCAGGGACAGAAAATTGGGTTCCTATTGTTAATGAGCCTTATGTTTTTGGCCTTTTTCAATGACTTATCAAGACTGTTTGGATAATGAACATAATAAAGGTACACTACTGCTTTCGTCCGGAACTTTATAGCATTGTAATCAACAGCAAATGAATAAATTACTCAATATTATTTTTTTAATGCTCCTAACTGGAACGGCTATTGCCGAAAGCTTCGTGATAGAAGATATTCGAGTTGAGGGTTTGCAACGAATTTCAGAAGGCACAGTTTTTAATTTTTTACCCGTTAAAGCTGGCGATGAAATGACGGATAGCGGTGCTAAAAGCATTATTAGGGCACTATATAAGTCTAAATACTTTAACGATGTTGGTGTTGAGCGAGAAGACAATGTTTTAGTTATCAAAGTCAGCGAACGCCCAGCAATTTCGCGTATTGAATTTACTGGAAATAAAGATTTAACCACTGAGGATCTATTGAAATCACTCAGACAAGTTGGTTTTGCCGAAGGGCAAGTATATGAGCAAGCCATGCTAGAACGTGTCGAGTTAGAATTAGAACGTCAGTATTTCAGCCGCGGTAAGTATGGCGTCAATATCGAATCTGAAGTTACCCCCTTATCCCAAAACCGGGTAGCTATCAAAGTCTCTATGGAAGAAGGGCTAGTGGCGACAATCGGTGGGGTTAATATCGTCGGTAACGTACGCTTTGAAGAGTCTGAGTTGTTAGCTCAATTAGAGTCATCAGAAGGTAATTTATTATCTATTATTTCGCGTGATAATCAATATTCACGGCAAAAGCTATCAGCGGATTTAGAAACTCTGCGATCATTTTATTTAGATAGAGGTTACGTCGACTTTACTGTTGAGTCGACACAAGTTTCGATTACTGATGATAAAAAGAAAATATTTATCACTATTAATATTTCGGAAGGTGATGTTTATCAGGTTAATGAGGTTCGTCTAGCGGGTGATTTAATCATTGACGAACAAGAGTTATTCAAATATATCACGATTAAACAAAATGCTACTTTTTCACGTAAACAAGTCACTAAAAGTAGTGAGTATCTAACTGACCGTCTAGGAAACGATGGTTATGCGTTTGCAAATGTGAATGCCGTTCCAGATATTGATCGTGATAATCGGGTCGTTACACTGACATTTTATGTGGATCCTGGACGTCGCGCTTATGTGCGTAGAATCAATATTGTAGGTAATAGTAAGTCACGTGATGAAGTACTAAGACGAGAACTGCGTCAACAAGAAGCCTCATGGATTTCAACGGGTAATGTTGAATTATCAAAAGCCCGTATTGAGCGTTTAGGTTATTTCGAAGATGTCAACGTAGAAACTATTCCAGTGCCAGGCACAGCTGATCAAGTTGATCTTGATTTAAGTGTAACAGAAGTCTCTTCAGGTAGTCTTTCTGCGGGTGCTGGCTTTTCGGGATCTGATGGCCTTATCTTAAATGCTAATGTGGTGCAGAGTAATTTCTTAGGCAGTGGTAAAAGTGTTAGTTTCGGCTTCAATAATAGTGACGTAAATACAGTGTACAATTTTGGCTACACAGACCCTTACGCGACTGTTGATGGAATAAGCCAAGGTTTTTCCACTTATTTTAGACAAACAGACTCTGATGAAGCGAACATAGCGAGTTTCGATACAGATGTTTGGGGTGGCTCAGTTAATTTCGGTATTCCAATTGCAGCTAATAATCGTATTAGTTTAGCTTTAGGATACGAAAACACACAGCTGGATATTACAGAAGGTTTTACGGTTTCTCGTTATAGTGACTTTATCGCTAAAGAGGGTGATTCCTATGATACGTATAGTGTGACACTTGGCTGGTCGACTAATACCAGAAATAACCCAGTATTACCGACTAGAGGACGCTTACAGAGTCTTACAGCTTCAACATCATTGCCTTTTGGTTCGCTGCAATACTATAAATTAAGATACAAAGACCAGTGGTTTAAGCCTGTAACTGAAGATTTGACTTTGGCGTTGTCAGGCAATCTTGGTTATGGTGATTCGTATGGTGATACAGACGAGTTTCCTTTCTTCCAGAATTTTTATGCGGGCGGACAGAAAAGCGTTCGTGGGTTTAAGTCAAACACATTAGGGATTAAAGAAAATTCTGAAGCACTTGGTGGTAATCTATTGGTTGCGGGTGGCGCGGAACTTCTTTTCCCATTACCCTTTGTTAAAAAACAAATTAAATCTTTTCGTTTAAGTGCTTTTACCGACTTTGGTAATGTCTATGATCAGGATGAAGATTTTGATCTAAGCTTGTTACGTTATTCAGCAGGCTTGTCAGCAATTTGGGTTTCACCATTTGGGCCAGTATCGGTTAGTATTGCTCAACCATTTAATGAGCAAGATGATGATGAAACAGAAGTGTTCCAATTTGCGGTTGGTTCAACATTTTAATTAAACAATTTCGGAGATTGTTGTGAAAAAAACGAAGTATATATGGCTAATTTTCTTGTTTAGTTTAGCTGGTTTACCAGCTCAAGCAGCTGATATTAAAGTGGGCGTTGTTAAAGCTGGTTTGTTGATGGAAAAATCACCTCAAAAAACTAAAGCTTTAGCCAGACTTGAAAGTGAATTTTCTTCACGTAGTAAGTCTATCGAACGTAAAGCAAAAGCGTTGCGTGCTAAACAAGAAAAATTAGCTAAAGACGGCGCTATTTTAGGTGCAGAAGAAAGAAAATCTAGGGAACGGACGATTGTCTCAGAGCAACGTGATATTAAACGCTTACAAGATGAATATAGTGATGATTTTTCAATTCGTCGTAACGAAGAGCTAAGAAATTTAGAGAAAGAAATTGCTAACACGATCATTGAAGTTGCGAAGAAGGAATCTTATGATTTAATTGTTTATCAAGGTGTTATTTTTTCGAGCGATCGAATTGACATCACTGATAAAGTATTAAAAGTTCTAAAATCTAAAGCAAGGTAAAGATCTAAGCCGTGTGGTCATTGGCAAAAATTGCTGCTCACATTAAAGGTGAGGTTATAGGTGATGCTAATTTTGAGGTCACTAGCTTTGCTACATTACGATCGGCTCAAGAAGATCAAATTAGTTTTTTATCGAACACTAAATATAAAAAATATTTGTCAGATACTGACGCTGGCGCCGTTATTGTCAGCGAGGAATTTGTCGATTTAGTGCCAAATAATGCAATTGTAGTAGATGACTCCTATGTGGCTTATGCAAAAGCTGCAACACTATTAAACCCTACTCATACAATCGAGTTGGGTGTAGACAACTCAGCGGTCGTGGCTGAGAATGTCAATATTCCAGATAGCGCATCAATAGGCCCACAAGTGGTTATTGAAAGTGATGTTGTTCTTGGTGAAAATGTTGTTATAGGGCCTGGCTGCATTATTCAGCGAGCTTGTCATATTGACGCCAATACACGCTTGATCGCAAATGTGACTTTATGTCATGACGTCGAAATTGGTCAGGATGTGATTATTCACCCTGGTGTTGTCATTGGTGCAGATGGTTTTGGAATTGCAAATAATAAAGGTCGTTGGATTAAAATTCCTCAGATTGGCGGTGTAAAAATTGGTAATAACGTTGAAATAGGTTCCAATACCACCATTGATCGCGGTGCTTTAGAAGATACGATCATCGGCAATGGTGTTAAGTTAGATAATCAGATACAAGTTGGACACAACACAGTTATTGGAGAAAATACAGTAATAGCAGGTTGTGTTGGTATCGCAGGAAGTACCATAATAGGTAAAAATTGTGCGATTGGTGGTGGCGCAGGACTGGGCGGACATTTAGAATTAGTTGATGGTGTTCAGTTGACTGGAATGACGATGGTGACAAAATCAATTAGTGAACCTGGGGTTTATTCATCGGGTATTCCAGCAGAACCAACACAATTGTGGCATAAAAATGTTGTTCGCTATCGGCAGATGTCTAAATTGACTGATCGTGTAAAAGAATTGGAAAAATTGATTTCTAAAAAGTAAGCTGTTGTTAGAATTAAGTTCAGTTTAAAATTATAGTTGGCAAAGTTGCTCTAGTAGTAAAAAGGAAAAAGTGTTGAATACTATCGATATACATGAAATTCAGAAATATTTGCCGCACAGGTATCCATTTTTGTTAATTGATCGTGTTATTGAATATACGCCTGGTGAGTATCTTGTTGGCATTAAAAACATCACTTTTAATGAGCCCCAGTTTACTGGCCATTTCCCCCAACGGGTCATTATGCCTGGCGTGTTGATTCTTGAGGCATTAGCCCAAGCTACTGGTCTATTGGCTTTTAAAACTGCAGCTGAACTCAATTCTGATAAAGAGCTCTATTATCTGGCAGGTATTGATAATGCTCGATTTAAGCGACCTGTTGAACCAGGAGACCAGATAAGGTTAGAAGTTAAGCTAGTGAAACATAAACGTAATTTATGGAAGTTTTACGGCAAAGCTACTGTTGATGGTGATGAAATTGTTAGCGCTGATATTATGTGTGTTAACCAAGAAATTCCAGAATGATACATAGCACTGCGATTATTGATCCTTCAGCGATTATTGCAGAGGATGTCACAATCGGTCCATATACGATTATAGGTCCTGAGGTCGAAATAGCCAGCGGCTGTGAAATTGCTTCTCATGTTGTGATTAAAGGCCCGAGCAAGATTGGCAAGAACAATAAAATCTTACAATTTGCTTCTGTTGGTGAAGACCCCCAAGATAAAAAGTATGCTGGTGAACCGACTTTGCTAGAGATTGGTGATAATAATCTGATTCGAGAAAGTGTCACTATCAATCGAGGTACTGTACAAGGTGGCGGGATCACCAAGATCGGTGACAACAATTGGATTATGGCTTATGTCCATATTGCTCACGATTGTATTATTGGTAATGAAAATATTTTAGCTAACAATGTTACATTGGCAGGCCATGTCATCATTGATGATTACGTCATTCTAGGCGGCTTTACTTTAATTAGTCAGTTTAATCAGTTGGGATCTCATTCATTTAGTGCGATGAGTAGCGTTATCTCGCGTAATGTCCCGCCTTACGTTCTCGTCTCTGGACATATGGCTAAACCAATAGGAATCAACGTCGAAGGACTTAAACGACGTAACTTTAGCGAAAACCAAATAAAGAATATTCGTAAAGCCTATAAGCTTATTTATCGTTCAGGGTTGAAAATTGAACAAGCACAACAACAAATAAGTGAAATGGAGGAAGACGGTGAGCTCTCATTATTCATTGATTTTTTGAATAGCCAAACGGGCGGTGTTATTAGATAATTTATCTACCAAAGGTAATCATAAAAAAGGCCTGCTTCTAGCAGGCCTTTTTTATTCAAACAGTCACAGCATTTAATCATTCGGAGGTGTCGCACCTATTTTGTGGATACTTAAATCAGCACCATCGTATTCTTCTTCTTGGGTGAGTCTTAATCCAAGAATCATTTTTAAAATACCATAGACAATGTAGCCACCGAAGAAGGCGATAGAGATCCCCAAGCCACTTCCAATAAACTGAGACATTAAACTCACGCCGCCTAGTCCACCCATACTTAACTGGCCAAATATACCCGCTGCAATACCTCCCCATAATCCACATAAACCATGTAGAGGCCAAACACCGAGGACGTCATCAATTTTCCATTTGTTTTGGGTTAGTGTGAAAGCATAGACGAATAAACCACCCGCAATACCACCTGTCACAAGCGCACCAAGAGGGTGCATGATGTCTGAACCTGCGCACACAGCCACTAAACCGGCTAAGGGTCCATTGTGAACAAAGCCAGGGTCATTACGTCCTACTAAGCAGGCTATTAATGTGCCGCCTACCATCGCCATCAGTGAATTGACGGCTACTAAACCGCTGATGCCGTCTATTTCCTGAGCAGACATGACATTGAAGCCGAACCAACCAACGGTTAAAATCCAAGCACCAAGTGCTAAGAAAGGGATATTAGAAGGTGGATGTGCATAGACTTCGCCTTTTTTACCGTAACGTCCATGGCGTGGACCTAATAGTAAGACAGCTGCTAATGCGATCCACCCCCCGACAGCATGAACAACGATAGAACCGGCGAAATCATGAAAGCCAGCGCCGTAACTTGTTTCAAGCCATGCTTGGATGCCGTAAGCACCATTCCAGCTTATGCCTTCAAAGAACGGGTAGATAAAACCAGCCAAGAAAAAAGTAGCGATCAACTGTGGATTAAATTTTGCGCGTTCAGCTATCCCACCAGAAACGATAGCGGGGATTGCAGCAGCAAAAGTTAATAAGAAGAAAAACTTCACTAATGCATAGCCATTGCTATCAATCAATGATGGCCCGGCTTGTAAAAAATCTATCCCGTAAGCAATACCATAGCCAATAAAGAAATAGGCTATTGTTGAAACGGCAAAATCCATGATGATTTTAACGAGAGCGTTAACCTGATTCTTTTTACGAACAGTACCCACTTCTAGAAATGCAAAGCCAGCATGCATCGCGAGCACCATAATGGCACCTAATAATATAAACAAAACATCGGTGGAGTTTTGCATTACTCATTCCTTAAATCAAAAGATAAAATAGTGAGCAATTTTTGCACCATAATAGAACGAACAGATAAAACAATAAGTTAGAACACATTTCATAAATGACTTAGCAAATAACTGACCTTAAATGGTGCGGCTTGAGCAACTTGTGTTCTTTTTTGGTGCAATAGTATTTAGCGTGATGAGTTTTGGCAGAAGCACATGAATGGGTAAGATTAACGTATAATCCATGCTTTATTTATATTAGTGTTCCTATTGCCATAATGGTAATTCATTCAGGAGATTAGAAGCGTGGATTTATACGCATCAGATGAAGAAAAAGGCGAAGAGATTAAGCAATGGTGGCGTGATAACGGCACCTCTGTTGTCATGGGCCTTGTATTTGCAGTTGCTGTCTTTATGGGAGGGCGTTATTGGCAGGCGAATCAACAGTCGCATTTAACGCTAGCAGCAAATCATTACCAACAACTAACCGTCTTCTTGGCGGATAATAAAATAGATGAGGCTACAAGTGTAGGAGATAGCTTATTTAGCGATTTTTCTGATTCACCTCATGCTGTCTTTGCCGCTTTTGAATTAGCAAAACAGAGTGTGTCACGGGACGACCTTACTGCTGCTAGATCATATTTGGAGTGGGTAATAGAGCATGCCGAATTATCAGCTCAAAAGGTAACCGCTAAACTGAGAGTAGCTCAAGTGATGATTCAACAAGGTGAGTTGTCGGCAGCGTATAGGGTGGTTCAACAAACAGAAGCGGGTGCATTTTCATCACAGTTCAAAGAACTTGAAGGCGATATATTGATTGCCCAAGAGAAATACAGTGAAGCAGAACAAGCGTATAGAACAGTGCTATCTAGCTTAGACAGTAACGATCCTCGCTATATGCTAGTCAAATTGAAACTTGATGACGTTAACGGGTCATAAAACATAATGAATATTTTTAAAGTCTTTTTAGTCGCAGTATTTTCACTAAGCATTTCTGCCTGTAGTTCATTAGGCGAGGTGCCAGATTGGCTGGTTGATGATAAATATAAATTACCGCCAGCAGAATTAATTGAATTTGAACCAGAGTTTGAACCTGAAGAACTTTGGTCAGAAAAGACAGGTAAAGGCGCTGAAAATAGCTACAGCAAACTTGAGCCATGGATACAGGGCAGCCAAATTATAACGATAGATTATCAAGGTGAAGTACATAGCTATAATTATGAGCAAGGTAGGCAAGCTTGGGAAATTGAACTAGAAGTGCCTATTGTCACAGGTGTTGGCGGTGGTGATGGTTTAATTTTAGCAGGAACGCAAGACGGGGAAGTGTTGGCATTGAATGAGACCACGGGTGAGTTTATGTGGCGAACACGGCTAAGTAGTGAGGTGTTATCACCTCCAAAAGCAGGCTTAGGCGTCGTTGTTGCCAGAACTTTAGATGGACGCATTACAGGACTTTCGACTACGGATGGTTCTGTATTGTGGAAATACCAACGCTCAGTACCGCTATTAAGTTTGCGTGGTTCAAGTGCCCCCATGTTAGTTGATGACATCGTGATTGCCGGTTATGCCAATGGTAAATTAGTAGCGTTATCAATATACGATGGTAAGGTCATTTGGGAAAAAAGTGTCGCTGTTTCGCGAGGTCGAACTGAAATTGATCGCTTAGTCGATATTGATTCTGATCCTGTCATTAAATATGGCCGCATCTATGTTGTTGCATTTCACGGTAAATTAGCCGCACTCGAATTAGAGTCCGGCAGAGTATATTGGTCTCGGGACATGTCTTCAAAATCAGGACTGGATGTTGACCCAGATATTGCCATTTATGTGAGCGATGAGAAAAGCCACGTCTGGGCAGTACAAGATGGATCTGGAGATGCCTTATGGCGACAAACGGACCTATTACGCAGGGACATTACTGCTCCAGCTATTGCCGGTCAATATGTTGTGGTGGGTGATTTAGAAGGCTATGTTCATTGGCTGTCGAAAGATGATGGACGTTTTGTTGCTAGAACGCGTATTTCAAAAGAGGCAATAAGAAGTAAACCTATTGTAAAAGATGGTTTGTTATTTGTTTCGGCCACAGACGGTAAACTTGTTGCCTTTCGAGTTCAATAATTGATGAAACCTATTATCGCGCTTGTCGGGCGTCCGAATGTTGGTAAGTCGACATTATTTAACAGGCTAACAAAAAGCCGAGACGCACTTGTTGCTGATCATTCAGGCTTAACCCGAGATCGTATCTACGGTACTGTTGAGATGGAGGGTAGTCATTTCATCTTGATTGATACCGGTGGTTTGACTGAGCAATCTGACGATATGTCAGATTTAATGCGTAAGCAAGCGAAGATGGCAATTGAAGAATCGGACCTTATCTTTTTCTTGGTTGATGGGCGTGAAGGCTTAACTGCTGCGGATGAGGCTGTCGCTTCAGATCTCCGTAATGTGGGCAAGAAGGTCATACTAGTCGTTAATAAAGCGGAAGGTGAGCTGCGTGAAATGGTGGCAGCTGAATTTTATGCACTTGGACTTGGTGAACCACAAGTAATTTCTGCGACACAAAATCGTGGTATCAGCCATTTACTGGCAGAATTGAAACAGACCATACCCGCCGCTGTGAAGTCAGAAATTGTAGATGATGACGAAGCGGAAGAACAATTCCAAAGTATACGACTGGCTATTATGGGTCGACCAAATGTTGGGAAATCGACATTAATCAATCGCATTATGGGTGAGGAAAGGGTTGTTGCCTTTGATGAGCCTGGTACGACTCGCGATAGTATTCATATTCCTTTTGAAAAAGATGATAAACAATATACTTTGATTGATACTGCAGGTATTCGCCGTCGGTCAAAAGTCTCTGAAATGCTAGAAAAATTTAGTATCGTTAAAACCTTACAAGCCTTAGAAGATGCCAATGTTGTTATTTTAGTACTTGATGCGCATCAAGGTATTGTTGAACAAGATCTACATTTGGCGGGTTTGATTATTCAGAGTGGTAGAGCGGTTGTTATCGCTGTTAATAAATGGGATGGTCTAGAAAAATCTGAAAGAGAGTGGGTGGCTACCAATATTGAAAGAAGATTACCTTTTTTAAATTTTGCAAAAACACATTTTATTTCGGCATTACATGGCAGTGGGGTTGGCTTATTATTTAAATCTGTCAACCAGGCTTACGATTCAGCAATGGCACAGTTGCCAACACCACGTTTAACACGCGTACTCGAAGATGCTGTTTCTGATCATCCTCCTCCTCTCGTTCATGGGCGACGTATTAAGTTCCGTTATGCACATCTCGGTGGTAAAAATCCACCTAGAATCATTATTCATGGTAATCAAACCGCTGCCACGCCACAGAGTTATCGACGTTATTTGGAAAATACATTCCGCGATGTTTTGAAATTGCATGGAACGCCAGTGATGATAGAATTTAAACAGGGTGGCAACCCGTTTAAAGAATCGGGCAAGAAGGGGAGCGAAAGGCCTAGTTTAAAAGCGCAGCGAGCGCATAAGCGTTCAAAGTAACTTTTTACAAAATACCTTCGTCGTCAGACATCAGATTATCCAAGTTGCTTAGGTGACCACGAATTTTTTCACGCGTTGACAATTTTTCTCTGGCAGCCAAAGGTAAATCAGTAAATAAAATCACTTTTTTATCAATCAGTGTATTGATGAGATCTTCTAATACCCTAACAAGCGCGACGTCGGAAATAGAGAGCACTGCTTTAGCATCTTCAGTTTTAGCTGATTGTACAATGAAAGCGGCTAACTCAGGCGAATCAAGTGTAATAAATTCATCGGCGTCGTCTTGAGCCGTTTCATAAACGGCAGTGATTTCACCATTTTCATTTCTTCGAATATATGCCATGTATCAATCCTGACTTATTTTATGGCTGAACAATAACATAAATGATCTCGCTTAGGGTTTACATTAACAACAAAAACTGTGAAACTCAGCAGTTAAAATGATAAACCATTGAGAAAAAGGGAAATAAGAAGTGGCAGAACAACAAGCACAATGGGCAGCTGCTGATAGTCAAAATACAGTTGATGATCCTTTATTGGGATGTCTCACTGTATTAGCCAAAATTCTTAAAAAACCTCATAGTGCTGACTCTCTAATTGCTGGTTTACCGCTAGTAGATAATAAACTAACACCTAAGTTGTTTTCTCGTGCGGCTGAACGAGCGGGCTTATCGGCCAAAGTCGTTGAGAGACGCTTACACAAAATATCTAATTTAATTCTGCCTGCTATTTTGTTGTTAGAAAATAGCACTTCGTGTGTCTTACTCGAAATGAATAAGACTACTGCTAAAGTTATTTTCCCTGAAACAGGCGAAGGTGAAGCAGAGATATCAGTTGAAGATTTAAAAGAACAATACACCGGTTTTGCAATATTTATCAAAGCAGTTCATCACTTTGATAATAGAGTCGAAGAAACAACGATACCAAGAACAGGTCATTGGTTTTGGGGAACCATTCTTCGTTTTTGGCCAATTTATGGCGAAGTGTTTTTAGCTTCTATTTTGGTCAATAGTTTTGCCTTGGCATCCCCTTTATTTATTATGAATGTCTATGACAGGGTGGTGCCAAACCATGCAATAGAAACATTATGGGTGTTAGCGATTGGTGTTGCTACTGTCTTCGTCTTTGATTTGTTACTTAGGACTTTACGGGGTTATTTTATTGATGTGGCGGGTAAAAAGGCAGATGTGATTTTATCATCCACTATTTTTGAAAAAGTGATGGGCGTAAGAATGGAATCACGCTCGAATTCGGTCGGCTCTTTCGCTAATAATATGCACGAATTTGAAAGCTTCCGTGAGTTCTTTACTTCGGCTACTTTGACGACAATTATCGATTTACCTTTTGCATTTCTATTTATTTTCGTTATTTGGACAATAGCTGGGAATCTTGCTTTTATACCGCTGGCACTGATTCCTTTAGGCATCATAGTGAGCCTTATCATTCAGATTCCTTTGGGGCGTACCATTCAGAACTTGTTCAAGCATTCTGGGCAAAAGAGTGCAACTTTAATCGAAACATTAACGGGTTTAGAGACGATTAAAAGTCTTGGTGCTGAATCGCCAGTACAAAGAAAATGGGAGCAGACGATAGGCTCCATTTCTAGGTACGGTCAGCGCGCTAGGATATTGTCATCTGCAGCAGTCAATTTTACGACTTTTCTACAGCAAATGGCTACTGTCAGCGTCGTTGTTTTTGGTGTTTATATGATATCGGAAGGTGATATCACCATGGGTGCACTTATTGCCAGTACCATACTGACCGGGCGTGCATTAGCACCATTGGGACAGGTGGCTGGAATATTAACCCGTTATCATCAATCCAAAGCAGCTTTACAATCACTCAATACAATGATGGACTTACCTGTTGAACGTCCTTCTGGTAGAGAATTTTTACACAGACCTCAATTTAAAGGTGGAATTGAATTTAAAAAAGTCTCTTTCCGTTATCCTGAACAACCGATGGATGCGTTGTCCGAAATTTCATTTTCTATTAAACCAGGTGAAAAAGTCGCCTTTATTGGCAGAATAGGCTCTGGGAAAAGTTCGATAGAAAAACTCATATTAGGGTTATACGAACCTCAAGATGGCTCCATTTTATTAGATGGAACAGATATCAGACAAATTGACCCTGCCGATTTAAGACGTAATGTCGGTTATGCACCACAGGATGTTGTACTGTTTTTTGGCAGTATTCGAGACAATATTGCACTGGGAAAACCTTTTGCTGATGATATGGCAATATTAAAAGCAGCAGAAATTTCTGGTGTAACAGAGTTTGTGAATCGCCATCCTGCAGGTTTTGATATGCCTGTTGGTGAGCGAGGAGAGGGTTTGTCTGGTGGACAACGGCAAAGTGTCACTATAGCGAGAGCGCTGTTGCTCGACCCCCCCGTTCTAGTGCTTGATGAGCCTACGAATGCGATGGATAATAGTACTGAAGAACTATTTAAAGCCAAACTTGCTTCTGAATTGGCTGATAAAACCTTGTTGTTAGTGACACATAAAGCATCATTATTGAGTTTGGTGGATAGAATTATCGTATTAGACAATGCCCGTATTGTTGCTGATGGTCCTAGGGATCAAGTGTTGTCAGCGCTTAAGAAAGGCCATATTAAAGTGTCAAAAGGATAATCATCATGTTTTGGTCTAGAAAAACACATGTTGATGACGCAGATTATATGTCTGAAATCAGTGCGGCAACGATGGAGTCAGCACATTTTGGTGGTCATTCATTACTTTTTTTGACAGTGGTATTTTTTATAGTCGCTGGCTGGTGGGCAAATGTCACTAGCTTAGATGAGGTTACTCGTGGCGATGGTAAAATTGTACCCTCGAGTAAAGTTCAAGTTATCCAGAATCTAGAAGGCGGTATTTTGGCTGATGTCATGATTGCTGAGGGGCAAATTGTTGAAAAAGATCAGGTGTTACTAAAAATAGACGATACTCGTTTTTCTTCTTCGTTCAGGGAAACAAAACTTAAATATTATGAGTTGTTAGCTCGAAGTGCACGTCTGGAAGCTGAAAGTGAAGGTGTTGACTTTGTTATTCCTGATGAAGTTATAGAGCATCAGCCAATACTTGCTGTTGATGAAAAAGCATTATATGAATCACGCCAACGGGAATTGGAATCTACTATTCGAGTATTAAAGCAACAACTTGAACAGAAAAAGCAAGAGCTAGTAGAAAGTAGGGCACGTCAATCGCAGTTGTATCGTAGCTATGAACTAAGTAATGAAGAGTTAAAAATGTCAGAGCCTTTAGTTGTTCAAGGTGTTATGTCAAAGGTTGAACTACTGAGATTAAAACGAACCGTGAATGACTTGCGTGGTGAAATGAATTCTAATCGTTTGGCTATTCCAAGAATTCAATCTTCTATAGAAGAAGTAACGCAAAAAATAGATGAATTAACAGTTCGTTTTAAAACAGAGGCAGCGAATCAGTCCTCAGAAGTAAAAGCAGAACTGGCCCGAACGAAAGAGATTGTATTTTCATTGAAAGACCGTGTGACAAGAACACAAGTACGTTCCCCGGTGAAAGGAACGATTAAAGTACTCAAAATTAACACTGTCGGTGGTATCATTCAGCCAGGAATGGATTTAGTGGAAATTGTTCCAATAGAGGACAATTTATTAGTTGAAGCTAAAATAAGGCCTGCGGACATCGCATTTCTAAGGCCAGGACAAGAGGCTATGATCAAGTTAACAGCCTATGACTTTTCAATTTACGGTGGTTTACCGGCTAAACTTGAGAGAATCAGTGCAGATACGATAGTGGATGAAAAGGATGAAAGTTTTTACTTAATCTATCTTAGAACGAACAAAAACTTTATTGAAAGCAGTAAAGGTAGGTTAGAAATTATTCCAGGCATGACGGCAACAGTGGATATTTTGACAGGTAAGAAAACAGTGTTAGATTATTTGCTTAAACCTATATTAAAAGCAAAGAATGAAGCATTACGTGAACGTTAATAATGATAATGGAAAAATGAAACATTCATGACTAAACCGACTATCTATGCAGTCATTCCTGAACCAGCCTTGCGTGTTTCCGTAGGAACAGGTTTGTCTGACAAGTATGTGATCGAATTTAGTGACAATCTAGATGTTTTGTTCGAACAGCTTGAAGATAATCAGCCAGATTTGATTTTATGTCATCAAATGTTACTTGAAGAGGATCAATCACTTGTCTTAAGTAGGTTGAAGATTACGAATACAAAAGCGCAAATTTTAGTTATTGGACCAAGACAGCCTTTAGAAACTCAGATTAAGGCGCTTAAATATGGAGCAAGAGGTTATTTTGACAGTGCCCTCCCCGTCACTAAGTTAATGAATGCAATAGATGATGTATTACATGGTGAAGTGTGGATAGAAAGGCATGTCATATCAGGCTTGATTGATGAACTTGTTCATGTTCCTGAATTGACTGAGAAGCAAAGGCTAGGACTCGATTCACTATCGCCAAAAGAACTGGAAGTAGCTAAGTTAGTAAGCCATGGTGCAACTAATAAAATGATAGCGAATAAATTAGCCATAGCAGAAAGAACAGTCAAAGCACATTTAACAGCAATATTTCAAAAAATGGCTATTAGTGATCGTTTATCTTTGGCTATATTTTTCCGTGATTTAAGGTGATGTAGTATTTTAAAAATAACTGTGATATTCTTTTAATACAATCGTTTATAGTGTGTTTTACAGATGGAATATGACTTACTGAAGTTTAAGAGTTTAGTAGTTAAAAAATAATATAGGATTTGGATAAGATGAAACTTAAACCATTAGCGATCATCATCGCTCTGACTACGGGCTTTTCTACAACGCTCTCAGCAACAACGCTTCAGGAAGCTGTTGATGCAACTATCAAGACAAATCCAGACGTTCTTGCTGCTAGTAGTGAACGTAGCGCTGTAGCGGAAGAAGTTAAACAAGCACGAGCTGGTTATTACCCAACAGTGGACCTTGCCCTCGGCATAGGTTGGGAAGAGTCGGATAACCCAACTACAAGGCCGAATGATACGCCCGCTAATGATCATAATCACGAAGACTTAGAGCGTGGTGAGGCAAGTTTACAATTACGTCAAATGTTATTTGATGGTATGGCGACAAAAAATGAAGTGACTCGCCAAAAAGCGAGAACTGACGCACGTTCATACGGTGTATTTAGTTCAGCAGAAAATACAGCTTTAGAAGCAACAAATGCCTATCTCAATGTACTGCGTCGACAAAAGCTAGTTGATTTGGCCATGACAAACTATGAAGCGCATGAAAGAACGCATGATCAAATCAAACTGCGAAGTGAACGTGGTGTGGGCCGCAGAGCAGATAATGACCAAAGTTTAGGTCGCTTGTCGCTTGCTAGATCAAATCTAATTGCAGAGCAAAGCAATCTACGCGATGCTGAAACAGCTTATATAAGAATCGTTGGCATGGTTCCAGAGGGCTTACAAGACCCAATGTCACCAAGTAGTGTCATTCCTGAAAGTCTTGATGAAGCTATTAGTATCGCTTTAGAAAATCATCCGACGCTTAATTCAGCTAAAGCTGATTTAGAATCAGCTCATGCACAACATGAAACAGCATCATCGCCATTTTATCCGCGTGTAGATTTTGAATTGGGTACGACAGCTGATAATAATATTGATGGCGTAAGAGGTCATAATAAAGATATTACGGCGATGTTCCGATTGAGGTATAACTTACTGAATGGTGGAAGAGACTCAGCCCGTAAGCAAGAAACGGCTTATTTGATTAATCAAGCTGCTGAAATTCGCAATAACACACACCGTCAAGTAGAAGAAAGTGTCCGTCTTTCATGGAATGCATTGAAAACGGTTAATAGTCAGATGGATTATTTCAGACAACATGTTGCTTCTAGTGAAAGTTCACGTGATGCATATCAACAGCAATTTGGTTTGGGACAACGTACACTTTTAGACTTATTAGATTCTGAAAATGAAGTGTTTTCTTCACGGCAGTCACTCGTAAATGCTGAATATGATCAATTATTTGCGATGTACCGCATCGTAAATAGTATGGGCTCATTATTGCAAACTATTGATGTTGTTCCACCTGAAACTGCAACAATCATGTCTGCAGAATCAGAATAAATAAATTTATAAAAGTATGCTAGCCACGATAATAATTTATTGTCGTGGCTTTTTTTTGCCAATAAGACATGATTTATATAAGGATTTTTTCTTGTTTAATCGTGGTCGTGATATCATTATCCTCTGCCAACTAAACTAGGTGATAAAAGAGAATTTCATGAGTAAAGAGTCGTCATTTACATACGAACAATTATTAGAGTGTGGTCATGGCCATATGTTTGGTCCCGGCAATGCGCAATTACCAACGCCAAATATGTTAATGATGGATCGCGTCACTCGTATTGCTAATACGGGAGGGAAGTATGGTAAAGGTGAAATTATCGCTGAGCTAGATATTAACCCTGACTTATGGTTCTTTGATTGTCATTTCCCTGGTGACCCGGTTATGCCCGGTTGTCTTGGTCTTGATGCCATGTGGCAGTTAGTTGGGTTCTTCTTAGCTTGGGATGGTAATCCTGGACGTGGTAGAGCCTTAGGTGCGGGTGAAGTAAAGTTCACTGGGCAGGTTTTACCAACTGCTAAAAAAGTGACTTATAAACTAGACCTAAAACGGGTTATAGCAAGAAAACTTGTTTTGGCGATTGCTGATGGATCGGTCACTGTCGATGGACGCGAGATTTATACAGCTAAAGACCTTCGAGTAGGTCTATTTACTTCTACAGATGATTTTTAGGACGCAGCGATGAAACGTGTTGTTGTTACAGGTTTAGGAATTACATCATGTCTGGGGCTTGATGCAGATTCAGTTACAGAATCGTTGCGTCATGGTCGTTCTGGCATAAAATTTAAACAAGAATATGCTGACATGGGTTTCCGTAGTCATATCGCTGGTTCTGTGGATATCGATTTTAAAGAACACATTGATCGTAAAATATTACGTTTTATGGGTGATGCAGCCGCCTATGCGTATATTTCAATGAAACAAGCGATCGATGATGCTGGTTTAACAGAGGATCAGGTATCCAATCCAAGAACGGGATTAGTTATGGGTTCTGGTGGTGCATCATCATCAAATCAAGTTGAAGCAGCTGACATTCTACGTGAAAAGGGGTTACGTCGCGTTGGGCCATATAGAGTCACACAAGTCATGGGAAGCACGACATCAGCTTGTTTAGCGACACCATTTAAAATCAAAGGTGTGAATTACTCGATGTCTTCAGCTTGTGCAACCAGTGCTCATTGTATTGGTAATGCGATGGAGCAGATCCAACTTGGTAAACAAGATATTGTTTTTGCTGGTGGTGCTGAAGAAGAGCATTGGACGATGAGCTCTTTGTTTGATGCTATGGGTGCATTGTCGACTAAATATAATGATACGCCTGATAAAGCTTCACGTGCTTATGATGCTGACCGTGATGGTTTTGTTATTGCTGGTGGCGGTGGCGTACTTGTCTTGGAAGAATATGAACATGCTAAGGCTCGTGGTGCCAAAATTTATGCAGAATTAACAGGTTATGGTGCTACATCAGATGGCTATGACATGGTTGCACCATCCGGAGAAGGCGCAATACGCTGCATGAAACAAGCTATCTCGACAGTCAATGCACCAATTGATTATATTAATGCTCATGGTACGAGTACGCCTGTAGGTGATTTGGCTGAACTAGGTGCTGTTAAGAAAGCTTTCAGTGATACGATTCCTGTTGTAGGTTCAACTAAGTCATTATCTGGACATTCTCTTGGTGCAGCGGGCGTACAAGAAGCGATTTATTGTTTGTTAATGATGGAAAACGATTTTATAGCCGCTTCGGCCAATATAGATAACTTAGATCCTGAGGCTGCAGGTATACCTATCATTAGAGAACGCAAAGACAATGCGGGTTTAACAACCGTAATGTCTAATAGCTTCGGCTTTGGTGGAACCAATGCCTGTCTTGTGTTTGAAAAATTAAAAGATTAATTAATAACTCTTATATTTGAAGAAAGCCATCAAAGTCTGATGGCTTTTTTGTTTATACCAGATCTTCGTTTGTAATTGGGCCGCGTTCACCAGCAAGAGCTTGTTGAATTAGGCTGATGAGAAGAGCTTTTTTTTCAGGGTCATCAAAATGCTTTGAGTCAAAAGTAATACCGTATTTTCCAGCATATTGTTGTACTAAAGTAATTAGAATAGTTTCATCTTCCACATATTTCTCCAAAGCGAATAAAATGGAAGCCATTATAAACTGTAAAAATTAAATAAACGTCAATGAAATTACATTATAAGATTACGGGTTCAGGCCAACCACTGATTATTTTGCATGGTTTATTAGGATCATTAAGTAACTGGCGCGCTGTCGCTGATGTGCTGTCTGACTATGCTCAAGTTATAACAGTTGACTTGCGTAATCATGGACAATCCCCTCATAGTACAGAACAAACTTATTCATTAATGGTCGATGATTTAGCCGAACTGATGGCAGATCTTTCACTACAATCAGTGGATATGATAGGGCACTCTATTGGTGGAAAAGTGGCAATGGCTTTTGTTGAAACCTTTCCGCAAAAAGTAAGAAAATTAATGGTAGTCGACATTGCCCCAAGACAATACCAATCAAGTCATTGTCAGATTTTTAATGCTTTATTAGGACTAGACCTATCTAGTTTTACAACGCGTAAGGAAGTTGATTCTGCATTAGCTGTAAAGCTGCCTGACAAGGCTGTAAGGCAGTTTCTATTAATGAATCTAGCCGTTTCTGGTCAGCAGTTAACCTGGCAAATAAACTTGCAAGCGCTTGCCGATAATTATGTGCATTTATTGGAAGCTGTTTGTCAAAAAGATAAAGTATCGTTACCAAGTTATTTTATTAAAGGTGGTCGATCAGATTATATTCAGAAAAATGATGAAGATGAGATTAGGACTATTTTTAGCAATGTGGTTATCGATACTATAGACAGTGCTGGACACTGGGTTCATGCTGAGTCACCCCAAGAGTTTATGACCAAGGCGATACATTTTTTTAACTATGATTAAATCACAACTACTTGAAGAGTTAATAGCTTTTCGTCAACAACGCGACTGGGAGCAATTCCACTCACCAAAAAACCTGGCCGTTTCAATATCAATCGAAGCCGCAGAATTATTAGAATGGTTTCAATGGAAAAATGACGAGCAAATTGCACAGCATTTAACATCAAATAAAAAAGAGCAACTAGAAGATGAAATTGCAGACGTTGCTATTTATTTGAGTTATTTATGTCGTGATCTTGATATAGATATTAACCAGATCGTTGCTACAAAAATTAAGAAAAATGCGATCAAATACCCAATAACCAAAGTAAAAGGTCGCTCAGATAAGTATGATCAGTATTAATTATGGCGATGCTAACTTGATTGTTTTTAGTTTTTGTTAAAAGCGTTAAGTATAATGGCCAAGTCGCAGTAAAATTAGTTGATTTTTAAAGGTAGTGAGATGTTATGAAAGCCATCGTTTTTCTTATCCAATGCTCTGATCAAAAGGGGCTGTTAGCGGGGATTACTGGCTTCTTTTCTGACCGAAAATACAATATCCTTCATTGCCAGCAGTACACTGATGTTCTTGACGGCCAATATTTCATGCGTGTGAAATTGGAAGACGATGATCAGTTTGAGAGAATGTTACTTGAACAACAATTTTCTGATTATGCAGAAAAATTGAATTTAAACTGGTCTGTCCGCTATTCAGATGAGCCTTATCGTGTTGCCTTACTCGTTACCAAAGCGTCGCATTGTCCTTATGATCTATTGCTTCGTGAATTGGAAGGTGAATTGACTTGTAATATTCCGTTGATTATTGGTAATCATAATGATCTAGAAACAATGGCTAAGCAATTCAACAAACCGTTTTACCATTTACCTATTACCAAAGAGACCAAACCGCAACAAGAAGCACAAATTAAGGCTTTACTGGCTGAATATGATATTGATTTGGTGGTCATGGCGCGTTATATGCAGATTCTGTCAGAACAATTTGTACAAGAGTTTGCAGGCCGTGTGATTAATATTCACCATGGTTTTTTGCCGGCTTTCCAAGGGGCTAAACCTTATCACCAAGCCTATGATCGTGGAGTTAAGATCATTGGTGCGACCTCACATTATGCGACGGCTGATTTGGATGAAGGTCCTATTATCGAACAAGATGTTGAACGTGTTAAACATGATAATAATCCTGAAGATCTTGTCATGATAGGTAAAGACATTGAACGCTTGGTATTAGCTCGTGCTGTGAAAGCCCATATAGAACATCGCATTATTATTACGGGGCGTCGCACTATCGTGTTTTCTGAAGGTGCTTAAATCTAGATTGATAAGACTAATGTTTAGTAATTATCGACTTAATTCGTTGCGTAACTCTCCTAGTGTTGAAGCTTTAGAATCAAACAATTGGGCACCATAATCAAAGCTTGTTCTCTCACCTTGTTGAGTATTCATCGGTCCTAATTGATAAATTTGCCAACCATCTAATCCCATCGTGTCATCTAAAGTTTGAGTCGCTTTTTGATGTAACTCCCCATTCATTTTTAAAGTGTAGTTAATGCCTTCGTAAACGGAAGTAGCAAAGCTAAATTCGTATTTAATAGTATCAATGGCGGATCGAGAAAATAGACCATTGACTGCCCATGGCGCATTAAAGTGTGCGGAGGCACTTTTTGTAGAAATATGGATAGGTGTGCTGATTTCAGAATGTTTTATTTTTTGGCTTCTAGTAATTGATGCCGGTCCTGAGGGTAAGGTTTTATTAAGTATGTCGAATAATAGCTGCATCATAATAATTGGCGTATCAAGAGCATCTATTTCATAGCCTCTTCCCAAAACTAATCCCTTTGATAACATCGTTTTTCCTGCAAGGACAATAAGGGTCCCCTTCAAATTCTGATTGTGAAAATAGTCATTTTTCTCAATTGAAATAGTATTCTTTTCTTTATCGATAGTGATTAACCAATTAGCCCTCCAGCTGTTCTGATTATCTTCGACAGATAGCTTTATTATATTAAAGTCTTGCCATGTGGCTTTATGAGGTATTTCTGCAGAGTTCGTTGCAGCAATAATTAATTGTGAAGAGATAAGAAAGAAAGCTGCTAGGATGACACTTTTAGCATTCATGATAAGTTGTCGCTCGATACAATTAATAGATGCTAATGTTAACCCATATTCAATGATTAAGGTCTTGAAATGGATGGTCGCTTATTGGGACGTAAGCAATAATGTCTCGAAGCTCTGCTAGTGAATTGAGTAGACAAGCCAAATAAACTAATTATAGGTTGGTTTAATATTCGAGCTACTTACATTAATTGAAAAATATAAAATTTGTAATACATGCCAAGAAAGCTCGCCAGCTAACTATTTAGCTGGCGAGCTTATTCTTCAATGACATTTTGTTAAATGCTGAAATCGAAATTAACGCCAGCCAAGATTGCCCGACCGGTGATTGTTGTTTCTTCTTTTAAGAAACTAGTATGACGACGTCCATCTTCATCTAATAAATTTCGACCTTTAACAAAGAAACCTAGTCCTTTTAGTGAGGATGGTTGCCAGTTGGCATTAAAAGACAATAGGTTATAGCCATCAGTACTGCTTTCTAGCTCAGCTGTTTTGCTTTGATTAAAGACACGCTGATAATCCATACTGAATGCCAAGTCACCATGCCCTGTATCAAATCCTAAACCAGCACGTGCAGGTGAGATACGTGGCAAATCACCACCATCATCTAATTTTGCTCTAACATAATCAGCCGAGAAGCGAAGTGTGAAAGGCGTTTGTCCCTTACTGATTTGCCATGCAGAAGTGAACTCAGCACCGTAGAATTTCGCATCTTCCTGTACATTATTAAGAAAGTTGTTTCCCTCATCACTTAATACTGGAACACCGCCAATTGTAAGCGTTTCTAAATAAATATAGTCACTGACTTGATTATAAAACGCCGTGATATTGTAGGTAAAGTCACCAAGATGTCTATCCAAACCAATTTCTAAATTAGTATAAGCCTCTTCATCTAGGTCAGGATCACCAATTTCAACTGTTTCTGACGCATGATGTTCACCGAAGGAATAAAGCTGTTCTGCTGACGGTGCCCGCTCAGAGCGGCTTAATGATACTCTCACATGATGGCTATTATCGATATCAACAATCGCACCTGCTGACACGCTGAAAGGGGTAAAGCTACGGTCGCTGAGTTTAGCAGCTTGCATTAATTCACCCTCGACAGGAGCGACAAAGTCAATATCACGCTCTTCATCTAAAGTAGCAGGTTTGGAATCAACATAATCAATTCGTGCAGCCAATTCAACATGACCAAAAGAAGTTTCGGTGTTTTCTAAGACAAATAATCCAAACGAACGGGCTTCGTTATCGCGGACATAAAAGTCGCCGTGGCCATGTCCTTCTTCCTCCTCGTCATGATGTTCCTCTTCCTCTTCCTCACCTTCTTCAGGTGCACCAGTCTGGAAATCAGTATCATTGATTTGTAATCCAATGACACCTTCCCAAGTACCAATGGGATTATGGAGTAATTCGATACGTACCTCAGTTTCTTCTTTATCAAACTCACCTTCAATGCCAGACTCTTCTAGCACGCCATCATCGAACTCAGCGGCAACTTCACCCTGATAGAATTCGGTATAGGCAACTTTAAAGCGAGCAGTATGGATACCAGCGAAGGGGTCGTCGATTTCGCTACGAAAATCCACACGATCATAATCCGCTCTGATATGTGCTTGCTCTTCTTCACCAACGCCTGTAATGACGGTCGGTAGACCGTAGCTGGTTTTCCAGCGACTATACCCCAGTGCTGCGAATCCCCAGTCTTGAGAGTAAAGGCCCGTCACAGAAAAGCTATTAGTATCGATACCACTGTTTTCTAAAGACCCTTTATCGCCTGCTGTTTGATCGATGCCTTGGAAGCCATCGATATCAAAGTCATCACTGCGTTGACCAGCATAATCAGTTCGAATCACAAAAGTGTCTGATAAAGGTAATGAAAGACCAATATCCCCAAGACGTTGATTACCGTTACCACTGTAGCCAAATTGGCCACGAACGTTAATGTCATCGCTAAAACTAGGGTTGAAATGTTCACTAATGACATTGATAACACCACCAGAAGCATTACCACCATACAATAAAGTTGCAGGACCACGTAAAATCTCAATCTGGGAGGCATTAGCGGTATTTATGGCGACATTATGATCGGCACCTTCGCCAGCAACGTCAACGACTCGTAGGCCATTATTAAGAATCTGGACTCGAGAACCAGTTAAACCACGGACAACGGGCCGACCGACGCCTGGCCCAAAGTCTGAATTATTGACGCCAGGTAAACCATCTAAGGTTTCACCGAGTGTCATGGATTGGCGACGGGCTAATTCTTCATCAGTAATGACCGTCACGGAGTTGATTAAATCATCAGCAACGCGGTCTCCAAATGGATCAGAAGTAACAATTAATTTTCCCATTTCAACAGGTGTATCAGCATAGGCTAGCTGACTCGCTGCCAATGCAGATAAGGCGCCACCAATTAAGAGGGCCAGCCTTTTTTTATGTAACATATTTTTCATTTGTATTCTCCGACATAGGCAGCCAAGCGAGTAATATCACTATTTGATGAAAGTGAAGTCACAGCAGCATTGACAAACAAAAAGATAGAACTATTGTTTATGCTGACCTATGAATAAATAAGATTATGACGCCGAATTCAGCCTATAAACTTAAAGACTGACTGAGACGTTTTGATTGTATTTTAGGAGATCAAATATGGAGGGGCACGGATGGCATAGATATCCCGCTGTTTATTAAGAATAAGCGGGATAAAAGGTGAGCGGATACGCTCTGAAACATCAGCAGACGTGATGACAGAAAGTGAATCGACTTTGTCCAGTACAGGATTATGAGCAAAAGCTTCAAAGCGTTCGCATTGGACATCATGGCTGTGAAAAGGGTGTTCGACATCATGCCACAACGCGAGCGACTGCATTAACAGCAAAAGTGCTGTAATGAAATACAGGAGTCGCGTTTGTTTAGATTGACTAAGTGTCATGTGTTTTTAGGCCAGTAGGTTTTCTAACAGGGTTTCATAGATTATAGACAACGTGTCAAGCCCCTCGACAGAGACACATTCATCGACTTGATGAATAGTAGCATTAATTGGACCTAATTCAACGACTTGTGCACCCGTTGGCGCAATAAAACGACCATCTGAAGTCCCGCCCGAGGTAGATAAGACCGTTTCATACCCCGCCACAGCATGAATTGCTGATTTTACAGAATCGACAAGTGGGCCGCTAGCCGTTCTAAATGGTTTACCGGATAATGACCAGACTAAGTCATAATCTAAACCCGCTTTATCCAGAACAGACTCTACTCGTTGTTGTAATTGCTCATGAGTGGATTCAGTTGAATAGCGGAAATTAAATATTAATTCAGCAGTACCGGGAATAACATTGGTGACGCCGGTGCCTGAATTTAGGTTAGATACCTGAAAGCTCGTAGGAGGGAAATCTTCATTACCTTGATCCCATTCTATTTTGCATAGCGTAGTTAATACGGGTGCCAATAAATGAATTGGGTTCTCAGCTAAATGTGGATAGGCAATATGACCTTGTTTTCCTTTAAGAGTGAGGTGGCCATTTAATGAACCACGACGGCCATTTTTAACGACATCACCGATTTTATCTGTACTACTAGGCTCACCCACTAGACACCAATCTATTTTTTCACCACGTACTTCAAGTGTTTCGACAACCTTCACCGTACCGTCGTGGGCAGGGCCTTCCTCATCACTGGTAATTAAAAAGGCGAGACTGCCTGTATGATTAGGGTGCTGAGCAACAAAACGTTCACAAGCGGTCACCATGGCCGCAATACTGCCTTTCATATCGGCAGCGCCACGGCCATATAATAGGCCATCGCGGAGAGTCGGCTCAAAAGGAGGGGATTGCCAGTCCTCGATAGGACCTGAGGGCACCACATCGGTGTGCCCTGCAAAAGCAAACACAGGACCTGTTTTTCCTCTGCGTGCCCAAAGGTTATCAGTGTCACCAAAACGAAGATGTTCGATTTCAAAACCAATAGCAGATAAACGTTCGGCTAATAATAGCTGACAGCCTTTATCATCAGGCGTGACGCTATCTCGGCTAATTAGGTCTTTTGTCAGATCAAGCGTGGTAGACATATTATTTTCCAAAATAACTGGTGTAGTCAGCTTCTTTAAAGCCCACCATGCAGTCATTATTTGCTGTGACAACAGGACGCTTTATTAAGGTCGGGTTGGATAACATAAGCTCGATGGCAATAGCTTCATTAATGTCATCCTTACGAGGATCGTCTAACTTACGCCAAGTCGTACCTCGTTTATTGAGTAATACTTCCCACGATACTGTTTGTAACCATGATTCAATTGTGGCTTGATCTAATCCATCGGCACGAAAATCATGAAAATCAAAAGCGACGTCGTTGGCTTCAAGCCAACGACGTGCTTTTTTAACTGTATCGCAGTTCTTTATGCCATATAAAATCATGATTAGATATCGCGAAGTAACTCATTAATGCCTACTTTACCTAAAGTTTTAGCATCAACTTGTTTCACAATCACAGCACAATAAAGGCTGTAAGTACCATCTTTAGAAGGCAGGTTACCAGAAACAACTACTGAGCCAGCAGGGATGCGGCCATAAGTGACTTCACCTGTCATACGATTGAATATTTTAGTGCTTTGACCAATGTAAACACCCATTGAGATCACCGCGCCTTCTTCAACGATGACGCCTTCGACCACTTCTGAACGGGCACCGATAAAGCAGTTATCTTCAATAATTGTTGGGCCAGCTTGTAGCGGTTCTAATACACCACCGATACCAACACCACCTGACAAGTGAACATTTTTACCAATTTGGGCACATGAACCTACAGTTGCCCATGTATCGACCATGGTGCCAGAATCGACATAAGCACCAATATTGACATAAGAAGGCATTAACACTGTGCCTGGCGCAATATAAGAACCACGTCTTGCAGCAGCAGGCGGAACAACGCGGACACCGGCAGTATCAAAGTCCGCTTCACTGAAGCTAGCAAACTTTGGGTCAACCTTATCGTAGTAGTTAGTTTCTCCGCCGGGCATGATTTTATTGTCATTCAAACGGAATGATAATAAAACAGCTTTCTTTAACCATTGGTTAACAACCCAATCACCATTTTGTTTTTCGGCAACGCGGGCGGAACCGTTGTCGAGCATTCCTAAGGCATCATTGACTGCATTACGAACAGTCACATCAGCATTTGCAGGTGTTATGTCAGCACGGCGCTCGAACGCCTCTTCGATAATTTGTTGGATATCACTCATTTACTCTATTCCCCAAGTCGATAATTTCTAGTTATAAGCTTTCAATAAGTTGGCGTATTCTATGAGCGGCTTCGACACATTCCTCCATGGAAGCAACCAATGCCATACGAATACGGTTTTTGCCGGGATTACCTTGTTCTGTCTCTCTCGCTAAATAGCTACCAGGTAATACCGTTACATTTTGTTCATTAAATAATTTGCGTGCGAATTTAGTGTCTGAAATAGGGGTTTCAGCCCACAAGTAAAAGCTGGCTTTAGGGTGAAATACCGTCATAACAGGTGCTAGTATTTCAAGTACAGCAGCAAATTTTTCTTTGTAATAGCTACGGTTGTAAATAACATGCTCTTCATCTTGCCAAGCGACGATTGAAGCTGATTGGGTGGCAGGAGGCATCGCGCAACCATTATAAGTTCGGTAGCGTAAAAAGTCTTTTAGTATTTGTGCATCTCCCGCAACAAAACCGGATCGTAACCCTGGTGCATTCGAACGTTTAGAAAGGCTATGAAAAACAACGCAGCGTGAGAAATCTTGATAGTCAGCTATCATCGCAGCTTCTAGCAATCCGGTAGGTGGGTTTTCTTCGTCAAAATAAATTTCTGAGTAACATTCGTCCGATGCAATGATGAAGTCATGCTGATGTGCGAGCTCTATCAACTGGCACAGGGCATCTTGTCCAATAATGGCTCCGGTAGGGTTGCTAGGGCTACATAAATATAATAATTGGCAACGATCCCAGACATCAGGGCTAATAGCGCTAAAATCGGGAATGAAACCATTTTCACTATTACAGTTTATGAAATAAGGTTCTGCACCTGCTAAGAAGGCGGCGCCTTCGTAAATCTGATAAAACGGATTAGGCATGACCACGAGCGGGTTTTGTTTTTCATCAATAACAGCTTGAGCAAATGAAAATAATGCTTCCCGGGTGCCATTGACGGGCAACACATGCTCGGAAGCATTGATATGGCCATTAAGCTTAAAACGGTTATTTAGCCAGTTTGCAATGGCTTGGCGTAGCTTGATGCTGCCAATCGTCGTTGGGTAGTGTGATAAACCGGACAGGTTTTCAATGACTGCTTGTGTAATAAAGCCCGGAGTTGGGTGCTTAGGCTCACCGATAGAAAGTGCGATGTGAGCCAACTCAGCTGGCGGTGTTGTGCCTGCTTTTAATTCTGCAAGTTTTTCAAATGGGTAAGAGTGCAGTTTGTTTAAGTCGGGGTTCATTTTATGATTGTTATTGTATAAAGCAGGCTATTATAACGGGTAATAGACAACTCGTGGTATAAGCTTACAGCATGATAATAAGAACGCTTCCTGAAAACACTTTGGCCATCGTCTGTGTTTTATTTTCTGCTAGTGTATGGGGGATTATTTGGTATCCACTGCGTTTATTAGATGATGCAGGCATGTCGGGTATATGGAGTTCACTCGTCATGTATCTAGCAGCGGCAGTGCTCTCTATTCCTATACTAATCAAACAGCATCAACTTGTTTTTCGGTTGAATTTCAATTTATTGGCGCTTGCCCTTGCAGCAGGTATTACCAATGTTGCCTTCGTTGTAGCTTTAATTGAAGGTGAAGTGATGCGAGTGATGTTGCTATTTTACCTGTCACCAATATGGACCGTTTTACTTGGCCGATGGTGGTTGAAAGAAACATTGTCAGCAAGTGCAATTGCTATGTTTGTGGTTGCTATGTTTGGCTCCGCTATTATGTTGTGGAATCCTGAAATGGGCTTACCGTGGCCATCAAGTCCTGCAGATTGGCTAGCACTAGTGGCAGGCATCGCCTTTTCCGTCAATAATGTGTTAACCAGAAAATTAGCCTCATTACCAATGACGATAAAAACGACTTTCGTGTGGTGGGGGGTTGTTGCGGTGTCATTGCTAGCAATATCTTGGCAACAAGTCCCTGTGCCTATTGTCTCTGCAACAGTCTGGCTAAATGCATGGCTATTAGGATGGTTGGCTATAGTGGTTGTAACTATTTCAGTGCTTTATGGGGTTGCTAAAATGCCGGTGTATCGTTCAGCGGTTATTATGTTATTTGAACTAGTTGTCGCTGCACTATCATCATGGGCATTAACTGAAGAAATAATGTCACTACAAGAATGGATTGGTGGAATATTGATCTTACTTGCTGCTTATGGTGTTGCTAGAATAACGCTCAATGACGTATAAAAAACAATTAAGAGATTAGGAGAGTAGTGAATGATTAAATCAATAGCCCATGCCAGTTTTTTGGTCAGTGACTTAGAACAATCACTGGCGTTTTATTGTGATGTTTTACAAATGTCACAGAATATGACGAGGCCAAATTTTGCTTTTGAAGGGGCTTGGATAGATATTGATAGTAGTGGTCAACAAATTCATTTAATGAAACTACCTAATCCTGATTCACAAGATGGTCGCCCTGATCATGGTGGACGGGATAAGCATATCGCTCTGGTGGTAGAAGATATTGCTAAATTAGAACAGCGCTTTATTGAGGCTGATGTTAAATTCACACGCAGCAAATCAGGCCGAGCTGCATTTTTCTGTCGAGATCCTGATGGTAATGCTTTGGAATTTGCTGAAGATTTCACACCAAAATTATCTTGAGTTTTAGAGGCCTAACAGAAGCGATCAAACACTTATACACTTACTCACATTTTCTGTGGATAAGTCTGTGGTTAATTCTTAATAATCAAGCTAAGTCATTATTCTATAACATAGCCTGCTAAGTTGGTTAAAAAATGACCACCTTAATAATCAATATGAAAATCAATGACTTAAAGTATAATTTAATGCTATCAACAACTTACACAACATAGCTGTTACAAAAGTGTGATAGTAGCGCTAAATGTTGAATAACTTCGTTTAGGTATTTTATTAGGTGTGTTTAAAAGAGCACGTATTGTAGCTAGTTCTAACTGGTAGTGACTCATTACAATAATGAAAATAATAATTGCCATCTCCGCGATATAGGAACATTTGGCCTTTAAATCTTTCTTAAGTTAAAAGAAGGTTATTAAAGGGCATAAAATCAATGCCGATAACCTTAAATAGAACGTATAGATTGATAGATTAAAGCTTTTACCTATTTAGTTAAGAGGTGCATTGTCATGAATACAAGCTCACCAAGATGGATGTCAACACAGGAAAAAATGCCCGTTATTGGACAGAAGATAATGGCATTTTTGTGGATGGATAAAGCGGTATGTCAAGCATGGTGGAACGGCGAGCGTTATGTGGTGGTCGCTGCGGATGAGCAAGGTAAAGTCGTTATTTATGAGGTGTTACCCACCGCTATCAGTCATTGGCAAATAATGCCTGAAATCCCTGATATATCTTCTTCTAGACAAGAAGAAGGGCAAACTAAATTAAATGGAACGATGCATTAATTGCTCAGCATTAGACTATGAGTTAACGGGTCTAGGATTTTGATGAAGGCGATTTTTTTATTGTTTGCTCAAAATATCAACAGATACATCATCTTCGCGGCCACTCGGTGCTTCCCGATGTTGTTCTAGATCTTTGAAGTTAAATAATTCATTATCGGCTAGCTGTGATGGCGCGATATTTTGTAAGCTTCTAAAGATATTATCTAAACGTCCGGGGTGCTGTTTTTCCCAGCCTTGAAGCATGTCTTTAATCACTTGGCGTTGCATATTATCTTGAGAACCACAGAGGTTGCATGGAATGATTGGAAATTGTTGCCAATCAGCATAACGGGCGATATCTGATTCTTTACTGTATGCCAGAGGCCGAATTAGGATATTCGTTTTATCATCGCTGAGTAGCTTAGGCGGCATCGCTTTCACCTTGCTAGCATAAAACATATTAAGGAAAGCGGTTTCTATAATGTCATCACGATGATGACCAAGCGCTATTTTAGTGATGCCATTTTGGCGTGCCCAACCATACAAAGAACCACGGCGAAGTCTAGAACAAATACCACAAGTGGTTTTTCCTTCAGGTACGACTTCTTTTACTATGCTATAGGTGTCTTTTTCAATGATATGAAATGGCACGTCGATTGAGCTGAGATAATTGGGCAATACATGTTCTGGAAAACCGGGTTGTTTTTGATCAAGGTTGACAGCAACTAGTTCGAAATTAATCGGTGCATGTTTCTGTAAATTCATCAGAATATCGAGCAGTGTGTAGCTATCTTTGCCACCCGATAGACACACCATGATTTTGTCACCATCTTGAATCATATTGTAGTCGGCAATGGCTTGACCGACCTGTCGACGTAGCCGTTTTCGAAGCTTATTAAACTCTTTGGTTTCTTTACCTGTAGAGGATGATGTATCTAACATTCAAATAAGGCCTGAAAAGGGTTGAACGTTAACTTGACTATTGGCGGGTAAGCCATCGCATTGTTCATCTAATAAAATGAAGCAGTTGGCATTACTCATTGAGCTTAATATACCGGAGCCTTGGCCACCTGTAGTTTTAACTTTAGTTTGGCCATTTTGATCGATATATAAGATACCGCGTTGGTATTCAAAGCGTCCAGGTCTTTTACGGATAGTGTCAGTACACGTGACCTGTATGGTGGTAGCTTCAGGTTGGGCTTCTCCCATTAGTTGCCGCAAAGCTGGGGTGACAAATTGGTAGAACGTAACCATCACTGATACTGGGTTACCAGGTAGGCCGAAGAATAGTGCATTATCAATTTGACCAAAAGCTAATGGACGTCCTGGACGCATGGCAATTTTCCAGAAATCGACTTGACCAAGTTCAGCGAGCATTTCTTTGACATAATCAGCATCACCTACTGACACGCCACCAGAAGTGATAATAACATCTGCTTGCTGTGAAGCATCAAGTAAAGCTTGGCGAAGTGGCGCTTTTTGATCGGGTATAACGCCCATATCCAGTACGTCAACATCAAGGCGTTTTAACATACCAAATAGGGTGTAGCGATTACTATCGTAAATTTGGCCCGCTTGTAGCGATTCACCAATAGATTTAAGCTCATCACCCGTCGAGAAAAAGGCAACACGTAGCCGACGCGACACATTCACTTCTGCGATCCCAAGAGAAGCGATAAGACCGAGATCAGAAGGAACAATTCGACGACCTGAAGAAAGTACTATTTCACCTTGTTTTAAATCTTCACCAATATATCGAACATGCTCACCTTTCGGTGGCTGACTGTGGATAGTGATATTGTCGTCGTTCACCTCTACCTGTTCCTGCATGATAATGGTGTCGCATTGTTTAGGTACAACCGCGCCAGTCATGATTCGAATACATTCACCAGAATCAACTTCACCTTGAAAAGGTTGGCCAGCAAAAGCGATACCGACTTGTTTTAGACTAAAAGGTTCTGCAGTGATATCACTGCTTTGAATGGCATAACCGTCCATTGCTGAGTTGTTATGAGCTGGGACATTGAGTGGCGAGATAATATCTTCAGCCAATACACGATCGAGGGCATCACGAATAGGACAACGCTGCCAGCCAGCAAGTGGCGTTATTAAATCAGCGATACGTTGTCTGGCAGCTGCTATATTAAGTCTATTTTTATCTTCTGGATCAGCACAGCTTGGTTGTGGGATAAAATCTGACATGGCGTTAAGGTGTCCAGTTTTCAATAAAGAGTTCTAAATAATCTGCTATGGCAGTAATATCATTAATATCAAGTTGTTCAATCTTTCGTTCTAGTTCTAGTGGTAAGTCACTAGCGATAGCAATGATCGTGTCATCTTTAGTATAGAGTAAAGGCTTGCCTAGATTCGGTCTATGCAATTCAATTTTAGCAAACTGTTCTTGTTTAAAGCCTTCAACAAGAATGAGATCAACAGTTTCACTATTAATTCTTGGAATTAACTCGGCTAATTTGGGATCTTGTTTCATTGTTTGCATAAGTGCTAATAATCGGCTTGAAGCAACTAATGTTTGCTGAGAACCTGCTTGGCGGATTCTATAGCTATCTTTACCTGGTACATCGACCTCAAATTGATGGTGGGCATGTTTGATAACAGCCACTTCAATACCCTTAGCACTTAATGCCGGGATAAGTTGCGTTAATAAAGTGGTTTTTCCTGTGCCACTAAAGGCTGAAAAACCGATAAGCGGTATCTTTGACTTAACGGGTTGAGAACTCTCAACTATATCTTGTGGAGAGTTAAAATTATTAAAGCTATTAACTTGATCAGAAAAATCGACTACGGCTAATTTATGTCGTTTAAACCATAAATCTATTTTTCTATCGCCTTGCTGTAAATAATCTTTAAGATCATTTTGTAGCCGACATGGAATTAAACTAAACACGGGTTGCAATCGTTTGCCATCATGGGCAACCGCGATATCTGCCTGTTCCTTAAGTAGCACTTCCATCATTCTCTGGCGCAATTGGTTTGATACAGTTGGTGAATCACACGGCGCTGTTAGGATATAGTCAGTATCAGAGGCCTGCATGGCACTATACATCCCTGCTAGTGGCCCGCAAAATCCAGATAAACTATCTTCTATGACAGGATGTCCAAATGATTGGTAGCGTTCAATATTACGATTAGCATTGATCATCAATTTATCCACTTGCTTGGATAATGATGTAATGACATGCTTGATTAAGGGTTGATGCTGGTAATCAATTAAACCTTTATCTAAGCCGCCCATGCGCTGCCCTTGGCCACCAGCCAAGATGATGCCGGTAACCGAATATGTCTGTGATATATTCATACTAATTTATAGTTATTCTTTTGATGGAACTCGTAGTTTGGAGAATCGAATATGTTAAAAGCATGGATTGCGGGGCTTATTATACTGCTAAATGTACCGTTTGCATGGTCGGATGAACTTAAAGTTGTCGTAGTAGGTTTATTTAATGGTCAAGCAGTGGTTGAAATTGATCAAAGGCAGCGTATTCTCAAGGTTGGGAAGACTACCCCTGAAGGTGTGAAACTTATTTCAGCTAATAGTCGAGAAGCTGTATTAGAAGTGAAAGGGAAACGTCAGCAATATTTACTCGGTGACCATATCGGTAGTCATTACACGCCACCTGTAGAACAACCTGTGGTGAGTTTGTGGCCAAATAATGGTATGTACTTGGCTGCCGGAAGCATTAATGGCTTTAGTGTTGATTTTCTGGTTGATACTGGTGCTTCAGCGATCGCATTGAATGCGGCCACAGCAAAACGATTAGGATTAGATTATTTACGTGGTCAACGGATTGGCGTCAGAACCGCATCAGGTAGTGAAATAGCCTATCAAGTTACATTAGATCTGGTCCAAGTAGGTGAAATTAAGTTGTATAACGTTGGTGCAATAGTGATAGACGGTATTGAGCCTCAAAGATCGCTATTAGGTATGACATTTTTAAACCAGTTGCAAATTCAGCATGATGGTGAGCGCATGGATTTGAAACAGAAATTTTAGTTTTACTGTTAAGTCGATAAATAAAAAATAAGGCCCAAAAATATGGGCCTTATTTGTGTGTGGACTAGAGAAAGTAAATATGTTTATTTATTTTCCATTGGGAACATAATATGGGCATAAGGTGTATCTCCCCACATCACATATGGGCCACCATTATGAGGATCATGCGAAACACCTTTAAGTAATTCTTTTGGCACGATGACCATAACATGTGGACCTTCTTCTACCCAGGCATCACCATTATTTGGATCGGTAGCAGCCGGATCAGAATTACTAACATGAGCATCGCCTTGTAGCATATAACCTAAGCCGATACGATCAGTTGAAAAATCTTCACCTTTAGCAATAGCACGCATCCATTTCATCCAGACTGCATCATTACACATTGGATGCTTATCCCCAGGAATCAAATGAATATTAGGCATACAGTGCCAACCGTTGGTACCTTCCCTTAAAACTGTATGGCCATCCATATCATAAATAGTGGCGTTTTTGCTGACATGAGAGGGTGCAGCCGATTCAGCCCTAGCAATAATATCAGCGGTTGTTTCGTGGCTTTGGGCGATGGGTGCAACAAGTAAGAGTGTGGCTAATGGCGCTACAAATTTCATAAATAGTTTCATGATTAATTCTCCTTAATGCATATTATTGTTGAATGACGTTTCTATTGAACAGATCTATTATTTTAGATTTGTACGAACTTGAACGCTTAGTCTAATAATAACCCTTTGGAATTAATTTACAAGTGATGTCTACATAAAGATTATTCTAATTAAATATTTGATCACTATAGCAATAATGACTTTGCAATATTTTATTTTCAGATGGGCTAAACAGAAATAAACTGATTTTATATCAGTTTATGTGAATGATTACTAAGGGAGGATTACAGCTTATTGAAAAGGATTTCTTCTCTAACAGAACTAGATTATTCTAATCCTATTAGAGAAGGTATTCATATTACTCATGTGTACTTGATTTTAATCAAAGCCTTTTGAAATAAGCGCATAAGCAGAATGGTTATGGATTGATTCAAAATTTTCTGATTCAACAGTATAGGCGTTTATACGGTCATCATTATTCAAACGAGCAGCGATATCCCGAACAATATCTTCAACAAACTTTGGATTGTCGTAAGCACGTTCAGTAACAAATTTTTCGTCTGGTCGTTTTAATAAACCAAAGATTTCACATGATGCTTCTTCTTCAACAAGATCAATTAAATCCTCTATCCAGATAAAGCTATCAACGCGAACAGTTAGTGTGACATGGGAGCGTTGGTTATGGGCGCCATAGTCAGAAATATTTTTTGAGCATGGACATAAACTAGTGACGGGTACAATAACTTTAACGGTGATAGTCGTCTTATCACCTGTGATTTCTCCGATAAAGCTTGCCTGATAATTCATCAAACTTTTTACTTTGCTAATAGGTGCTTCTTTATTAACGAAATAGGGGAAATCCATTTCGATATAGCCTGATTCAGCTTGCAGGCGTTCGGTCATTTCACCTAACATATTGCGAAATGATTTAACCGTAATTTCACGTTCATGTTGATTTAATATTTCAACGAAACGCGACATATGCGTGCCCTTGAAGTGGTGAGGCAAATTAACATACATATTAAAGTTAGCAATTGTATGTTGTTCCCCCGTTGTACGGTCACTTACCTTGATAGGGTGCTCGATATCTTTGATACCCACTTTATCGATTGCGATATGGCGTTTATCGACGATGTTTTGCACATCTTCAATTTCGTCGCAGCAATCTGGCTTGATGTCGGTCGTCATATTATTTTAGTCCTCACTGTAACGTACGCAAGCTCGATCCGTTTCCCAGAGGGTGACGCCTGAAACACGTGCTATGTCGTTATTTAATGTGTTACTTAAGTTTTGATAAAAATATTGGGCAATATTTTCTGCTGTAGGGTTCCTTACATCAAACGGCGGAATATCATTTAGGTAACGATGATCCAATGTTTTAGCTAATTCACGTGTTGCTGTTTTAATGGTTTTAAAGTCCATACCCATTTCGTGTTCATTGAGTGCGCTTGCACTTACTTCAACTTCAACTTTCCAGTTGTGACCATGCATGCGGCTACAATCACCAGGATAGTTTCTCAAGGTGTGTGCAGAAGCAAAATCAGCTAAGATTTTTAATGTATACGTTGCGCTCATAGTTGACTATTATACTCGGGAATTATTGAGGCTAACAGACCATTATGCCGGAAAATGCTGTTTTACGGTATCCACTATACCTTTAGCAGTAAGACCACAGTTAGCCAACATCTGTGTTTGACTATCATGATCTAGGAATTGATCAGGCAATCCCATCATTTTAATTTGGGTTTTGCTACCTATAGAGACTAGGTGTTCAGCAACTGCACTCCCAGCGCCCCCCATTAGACTATTCTCTTCGATTGTAATGAGTAAATCATGGTTGTCAGCGGCGGCTTCTATAGCCGAGTAATCAAGCGGTTTAATAAAGCGCATATTAATAACAGTGGCATCGATGTCATCAGCTGCTTCAATGGCAATGTTGACCATACTGCCAAACGCAAGAATAGCTACTTTAGTACCCATTCTGCGAGTTTCTGCTTTACCGATTTCTAAGCTAACTAATTCGGGCTTTACTTCACTGCCGGGACCTGTACCACGTGGATAACGTACTGCAGCTGGCCCTTCATAGTGATAGCCAGTGCTCAACATTTGACGACATTCATTTTCGTCAGCAGGTGCCATTAACAACATATTAGGAATACAACGTATGTAACTTAAATCGAAACTACCAGCATGTGTTGCGCCATCTGCTCCAACCAAACCGCCACGGTCGATGGCAAATAATACATCTAAATTTTGTAAAGCAACATCGTGGATGAGTTGATCATAAGCACGTTGTAAAAAGGTTGAATAAATAGCGACAACCGGTTTTTTACCTTCACATGCCATACCTGCTGCAAGCGTAACAGAGTGCTGTTCTGCGATACCGACATCAAAATAACGTTCAGGGAATTGTTCTGAAAATTTATTAAGACCTGAGCCATCACACATAGCAGGAGTAATACCGATTAAGTCTGGCGATTGTGCTGCCATATCGCAAATCCATTGACCAAATATTTCTGTGTAACTAGTGCCTACTGCTTGACTATTCGCAGGGCTAACACCATGGTATTTATTAGGTTGTTGTTCTGCAGGATGATAGCCTTTGCCTTTTTTGGTGACAATATGTAAGAACTGAGGCCCTTTACGTTCACGTAAATTACCCAGTGTGGTAACAAGGGTATCTAAATCATGACCATCAATGGGGCCAATATAGTTAAAGCCCATCTCTTCGAATAAGGTACCGGGAACGACCATACCTTTCATATGCTCTTCAGCTCTGCGGGCAAACTCCCATGCCGTAGGTAGCTTTTCTAATACCTTCTTACTGCCCTCGCGAGCCGAAGTATAAAAGTTACCAGATAGCATTCTGGCTAGGTAATTAGACATGCCGCCCACATTTTTTGAAATTGACATTTCATTGTCATTGAGCACAACAAGTAAATTTGCACTTAAATCACCAGCATGGGCTAAAGCCTCATATGCTTGACCTGCTGTTAATGCACCGTCACCAATGATGGCAACATTATGTCGTTCGTCATTATTGGCCTGGGCAGCAAGGGCCATACCTAAGGCAGCACTGATTGAGGTGCTGGAATGACCAACGCCGAAGGCATCGTATGGGCTTTCGCTTCGTTTAGGAAAACCTGATAAGCCGCCACCTTGGCGCATGGTGTGCATTTGATCTCGCCGACCAGTAATAATCTTATGGGCATAGCTTTGGTGACCGACATCCCAGACAAAGCGATCACTGGGTGTATTAAAGACATAGTGCAATGCTAAGGTCAGTTCAACGACACCTAGATTAGATGAAATATGGCCACCTGTTTGTTGAACACTATCGACGATAAGGGCACGGATCTCAGTTGCGACTTGAGGCAATTGACTCTTGTCTAATTGACGTAAGTCTTTTGGACTGTCGATTTGGTTAAGTAAACTGGTCATGGCTATCGTTATATCAGTGGGTGCGTTGCACAACAAATTGCGCTAATGTAGAAAGTGCTCGGGTATCGTAGGGTAAATCATCTAAAATAGCTACGGCTTTATCAATTAAATCAATGGCTTTTTGTCTAGCTGCTTCGAGCCCTAACAAAGAAGGATAGGTCGGTTTATTTAACGCAATATCAGCCCCTTGTGCTTTTCCAAGAGTGTCAGTATCGCTAATGACGTCAAGAACATCATCGTGAACTTGAAAAGCTAGGCCAATACAAAGAGCAAATTGATCTAACTTTTCAATGGTCTCATCCTGAATTTGCGCTGAAGTAAGTGCGCCGAGCTTAATACTCGCTTGTATCAAAGCCCCTGTTTTTAGTTCGTGCATGGCTTGTAATTGCGACAAATTCAATTGTTTTCCTACGGATTCTAAATCTATGGCCTGCCCACCCGCCATACCCCAAGCGCCCGCACTAGTGGCTAATGTTTGAATCATTGTAACTTGTTGCTGAGGTTGTATAGTCTGTCTAGTAATAATTTCAAAGGCTAAGCTTTGTAGTGCATCGCCAACGAGTAGGGCTGTGGCCTCACCATAAGCTTTGTGGCAAGTAGGCTGACCACGTCGGAGATCATCATTGTCCATGGCAGGCATATCATCGTGAACAAGCGAATAAGCATGAATTAATTCAACGGCACTGGCGGGCGCATCAAGATTTGAAAGCGAGCAACCTAAAGCTTCACCTGTTGCATAAACTAATAAAGCTCGTAATCGTTTGCCACCATTCAGTGTTGAGTAACGCATGGCTTCCAAAAGTGACTCGGAACTCAGTGTTGTACCTTGGGTTTTGGGTATAGCATCAGACAGTGCCTGCTCTATACGGGCTTGTCGTTGTTGCATCCATTCAGTAAGGGTAAAACTAGCGGTCACGAGTCAGTATTATTAGGATCAAAATCCACCAAGTTAGTTTGACCAGACTGTTGAAGCAGCATTTGCACTTTTTGCTCGGCGTTTTGTAGGGCTTCTTGACAGTCACGCGTGAGTAACACGCCACTTTCATATAGTTTGAGCGATTCTTCTAGGCTGATATCGCCTTGTTCGAGACGTTCTACTAAAGATTCTAGTTCTGCAACGGCAGCTTCATAGTCGAGTTTTTTTCTTTTTGCCACGTTGATAGGCCTCAAAACAAAAAGGTAGGTTTTCCATTATAAGTTAATCCACTTATTCTTGCCTGCTGGATTGTTGATATTAATGTTAGTCTATTACGATTATTTTTTAGTTACTCGTTAAAGCAAGTCATGCAAAAAATCATTCGCGGTTTTCATAATTTACCGTCTAACCCAATAGGGTGCGTCGCTACAATTGGTAATTTTGATGGTGTTCACTTAGGTCATCAGGCCGTGTTAAGCCAGTTAGCCCTAAAGGGCGATCTGTTGGGCTTACCCGCCATTGTGATTACATTTGAACCGCAGCCAAATGAATTCTTTGCGCCCGATAAAGCCCCTGCTAGATTAAGCCGTTTTCGGGAAAAAGTAGAAGCCCTAAGAAGTTATTCAATCCATCAATTATGTGTATTACGCTTTAATAAAAAACTGGCGGAAATGGCCGCATCAGATTTTATTGATCAACTCTTAGTCACAGGGCTTAATGTGCGTTATCTGGTTGTTGGCGATGACTTTAAGTTTGGCCGCAACCGACAAGGTGACTTTGCATTACTGCAAAAAGTGGGTAAAGAGAAAGGTTTCCAAGTCGTGAAGATGCACACTTTTGCGGTGGATAGAATCCGTGTAAGTAGCACTCGTGTTAGACAGGCATTAGAAGGTGGTGACTTAATGCAGGCTGAAAAATTGTTAGGTCATTCTTATCGAATGAGTGGTCGAGTCGCACATGGTGATAAGCGTGGTCGGACGATTGGTTTTCCTACAGCTAATATTCACCTTCACCGACATAAAGTACCCTTGAGTGGTGTTTACGCAGTGCAATTATTTGGTGTTGAAGGCGAACCGATAGAAGGTGTTGCTAATGTCGGTATAAGGCCGACAGTTGGGGGTAGTCAAGCCTTACTAGAAATTCATTTATTTGATTTTGATCGTGATATTTATGGTGAACATGTACAGATCTTTTTCTTATCCAAAATACGTAAAGAACAGAAGTTTAATGAACTTAGCGAATTACAAGCGCAAATTGCGCGAGACTGTGTTGTAGCAAAAGCTTATTTTAATCAGACGACTGGAGAAGAAGATTAAGACTGCTACTCTTGTTTTTGATAAGGGACTAAATACAGTTGCTTATTACCCCGATATACAATCAAACCTAAAATGATGTAGCTGATAATGGCTTGAATTAGCCACTCATTACCTTCAAAATAAAGCAACAGCGTAAAAATTAAGGATACGAGGGCAACAACGAGGCTGAATACCTGACGGTATTTTGTATCTTTATCAATGGTGAAAAGTTCTTGGCAAGATGGGCAAACGCGATAGTTTGCAAACAAACTGGGGTGCGGGAGCTCATTAAGTACAATACTATGAGCACAATGTGGGCATTTCAGCATTTTCAGCCCTTGAAAAACTTCCCTATACCACTCTAGTTAATAAAAAACCCTGATAGCTTTTGACCACGAATTTGCCGACAACGCCAGCGATAAAAGGGGTAGCCGACAACAGCAAAGAAGACACTAAAAAATAATCCCATCAATGGGAAGGTCAGTAAATTAACGACATAGCTATTAAATTTGACCAATTCTATCAAGCCAATCATATCTAAAAATGAGGTTATAAGTGCCCATGCAAGACCACCACAAAAACCGCTTAGACCTGTTAATAATACCAATGAAAGTAGGTTAAGTTGAACAGCGCTCCGGTGTTGAGGGTTAGGCTGGGTATCCGTATTTTGTACTGACATAATGACCTTTTAAACCAAGTTAATCGAGTAAACAAGTGTATTTGGCATTTTTCCAAACGTTAAGTTTCTAGCGTTTGTTATTGGAAAACGTGTCTATTTAGTGCTAGTTATAAATAATTCTATCATAGTCTTTTAACCGAAAAGGTATGTCAGCTTTGTCTTAATCTAAATGTCACTACTTCATTAGCATCAACAAGATGATGATGTTGTAACCAATGTTTAGCATCTTCGGCATCCTGTTCAAACCAAGCTTCAGCACTGCCAAGCCTAAACGTATAACCCCAACTATCCATATCTGTCATCATACGTTGCTGACCAAAGCCATTCAGCTGATCTGCGAGCAATATTTGTAGATAACAAACAGCATTTTCTTCATCGTAATCACCTTCCGCATCAGTATCAATTTTGGCACGTCTATTAGGGCACATACAGATATAGTGGCATGCTTCGTGGAGGGCCGAATGGAGTGGTGTATCGTATCGAAGGTAAAGAGTATTCGAAATCAAGCCTGCTTCTCTTTCGCCAAAAAAACTACCTGGAATAGGGGTGTCCATACTCACTGCTTTAATAATCAGGCCATATGGTTGGAGAAGCTTTGCTAGCTCTTGATGTCGTTGTTGATCACAATTAACAACATTAGTTGGATCATCAGACACGGCGGGCATCACCAATGATGTGGTTGGCTACCATGCCAGCAAGTGTCAGTCCGAAAAGTGAAGGCATATAACTGACTGTGCCATTCACAGCCCTCGCTCGACCACGTTCGACTGCTTCAGGTGGTAAAGGCGGTATGGATAATTCTGTTGAATAGACTGTTTGGATACCGCGACCAACACCTCGTTTCCTCAAGTGACCTCGTAGCTGCTTCGCTAATTTGCAAATAGAGGTGTCCATTAAATCAGCTGTTTGAATTTGAGTTGGATCCAGTTTGCCACCAGCCCCCATGCTTGAAAATAAAGTCATATCTTTACGCCAAGCTGCTTCAATCAGCGCTGTTTTACTACTCATACTGTCTATGGCATCAACGATACAATCAAAATTATTTTTTAGGAGGTCAGGGATGGAATCTGGCGTTAAAAACTCACTGATAATATGAACTTTACACTCAGGATTAATATCCTTAATACGATTTGCCATAACCTGTGTTTTTAATTGCCCAAGGGTCGATTCTAATGCCACCAGTTGTCGGTTTAGGTTAGAAGCTGAGACAGTGTCATGATCAATCAGCGTTAATTGACCAACACCCAGTCGAGCCAAGGCTTCGGCTACATATGAACCTACACCGCCGATACCAGCAATTAAAATATGACTGTTTTGTAGACGCTCTATGCCATGGTCACCAATCAGGATGTGACTACGTTCGAATAAGGCTAGATCTGTGGACATTTAAATAAGCATCGCGTGTAAAGAATTGGTTATTTTAACTTATTCCTGTTTGGATGCGCAGGGCACACAAAGTGTTGTAGCGGGATCAATTTCTAAGCGTCTAATATCTATCATTTGATCGCAATGCTCACAATAACCATAGTCACCCGATTCAATCAGTGCCAATGCAGTACTTATTTTGCGTAACTGTTGTTGCCTTAGTCGAGTGCCTTCAAGCGCCATAGACTGGGACTGCATGGCATCAATACGTGAGACTCTACCTACGCTGCTTTGATCTAGTTCAACAATATCTGTTGAGCCTTGTGCTAATTGTTGTGCAGACATCAGTGAATCACGTTGTTGTTGTAATAAGTGTTTAAACTTTTCTATTGTTGGCTTATCCATTTATTTCATGGTCTTTTTAGGTTTGAATTGTTTTACAGCTTGTTTTAAGTCATTCAAGGAGCTTTGTTGCCGGCCATAACGCAGATCAATGTATAACTGAGTGATGGTTTCAATATTAGCCTGATAGTGAGGAAGCAAGGTTTTGGTTTTATTAGCAAATGACAGCGGGCCTTCATGATTGTCACGTTTTATGTCAAAGCGCGCGAGTTTTTTGCAAAATTGTTGATAGGTCGCAACGATAGGATCATTATTTTTTTTGTTATACAACATAAAAGCAACAATGATTAGCAATACAAGATTAAACAGCACAACAAGATAAATGGTCATTTTTTGCCAGTCGGGCGAAGTCATACCCAAACTACTCAAAAACAGCTTTTGTAGTTCTGGGCCATACGCAAGGATTGAGCGATTCCAGGCATTATTGATGGCATCCCAATTATTTCTAATGCTCTGCCAAGCATCGATTAATTGAGAACTAGAAGCAAAAAACAAAGGTGCTCTCATGGCACTTGGCATGATGTTGTCCATACCCAACTCAATCCGATCTTGTGCAACAGCTGCGGTTGGGTCAACACGAATCCAACCTTGACCTGCTAACCAGACTTCCGTCCATGCATGCGCGTCTTGTTGGCGGACAATAAGATAATCGTCGACCGGATTTATATCGCCGCCTTGATAGCCAGTTACTATGCGAGTGGGGATACCTGCAGCTCTCATTAAGACAGTGAAGCTGGCTGCATAATGCTCACAAAAACCTCGGCGGCTTTCGAATAAGAAATTATCGATGGTATCGCCGGTTAGTACAGACGGACTGAGGGTATAGAAGAAGTTTTGTTGATTAAAATGTTGTAAGGCACGTTGAATAAGTTGTTGTGGGTCTGAAGATATTTGTAACCATTGTTGGGCAAGTTGTTTAGTGCGCGCGTGTTGACCTTCTGGTAGTTGCAGCGCCCTGTCAAGATGAGTGTCGTTATTGGCATTAAATTCAAATTGAGTGTGAGATATGAGTTTATATTGCACCCGCTGATTAATTGGTTTGATACTTTGCAATTTGCCATCATGTGTTTGAATCGTTTTTTGAACTTTGGCTAGATTAGTGGGAAAGTCTAGTGCAAATATCCAATGCTTATCATGAGGCTCTAATGTGATTGTATATGGGTACGCCTGGCCAGAGCTTGTTATGGTCGGTTTTTTGTTTTTCGAGTTAAATTGTAATTCTGTCCATGTTGTACCATCGGTTTCCCAAAGTACGGGGCCACGCCAATACCGCTCAGCAGAGGGTGGTATTTCATTATCAAATTTAACTCGAAAAGCAACTGCATCGGACTGGATTAATTGGCTGATTCTACCCAAGGTCATTTTATTATCGATGCCTGTCTTTGCAGTGTGGGCATCTTGTGGCAGACCCCAAAGTGGTCCGGCGATACGGGGAAAGAAAACGAATAAAACTAGCATTAATGGAATAGACTGTAATAGGAGCTTGCTAGCCATTTTTAGCTGCTTTTGTTTACTTAATACTTGATTGTTGTCATTGACACTAATTAAGCAATTAGTCATTAAAATGACGACAATAAACATCAAGCTAGCTGTAGCAATACTTTGTGAATATAAAAAGTTGGTGGCGACAAGGAAGTAGCCAAGAAAGCAACTTAAATAGTAGTCACGTTCATTACGTATCTCTATCACTTTTAAGCCCAACATAACGACGAGTAGTGCCGTACCTGCATCACGGCCAATTAAATTGCCATAACTATTAAACAGTAAAAAACCAGTAGCAAGTGCGATAAGGATTTGTAGCGCAATGAGTGACTTATATTGCCTACTTGGTAATGGCCAATGATATTTAATTGCCATAACACGCCATCCGATCATGGCTAAAAAGATAATGCTTACCCAGAGTGGTTGATAACTAAAGTGGGGAAGAGTAGCGAGGGTTAAGCTAATCATTAGCCAAATAAGAGAAGCATTACTGAGTTGATTGGCCTTAATGTTCATATAAGGCCAATGCGGTTAAACAATGTTGCTGATGACTATGACCATGACTATAGTCTATAAGCTCTGTCGGTAAAGCGAGGGCATAATTCAGACCAGCGGTTTCACATTCGATAATCCAAAGACAAAGTTGGGATAACCTGTCCTCAATATCCTTGAGTTGGGCGGTATCTTGCCAAGATAAGTGGATGTTGCCTGATACAGCACTACTAAATTGCTTTGTGCGTAGCACGTCATCACGGGCTGCGGCTTTCCACGCAATGGCGTGAATGGGGTCACCTGAACGATAGGGGTTAAAACCCGAAAAATCATCAAGTCCCTTAGTTTTTGCGCCGACAATGTATTGCCCTTGTTCATTTGATATGGGTAAAGGCAGATCACCTACAGCTTGAGGGTAAACGATAGCTTTATCATTACTCGTAAAATAGGTCCATGTATCGAATAAGCCGAAAGGGAAACGACTAGCAATTCTGATTTGTTCTAGAGCTTGCTTGCCACGTTTTTTACTGCTGATTGCAATAGTATGTCGTTGCTGTTGCTGTGCACTGAGTTGCTCAATCAGATGATGACTTTGATAATTAAAACCAGTGATGTTTTTAAAAGGGTTCCATGACTTAAGCGTATTCTGTTTAGTTGCAACATCAATTAAATAGCAGTCATTATTGCTTTGGTTGTCAAAAAGTAGTTTAAATTGGATGTCCTGGCCACAAAAAACAGGATCAGCATGGGCTGATAAAAACTCTATTTTAGCTAGATTGTTATACGTGTAATGCATTGCTAACACGCCCATGCTAGCTAATAAAAAACATAGGATGTGTCCTAGACTATTACTGTAATTGATTGCAGCCAATAAAATTAAAAAAAGAAAGGCAGCGTATAAAATGCCGAAACGAGTGGGTAAAATAAAGACACGTCGTCCACGTAGTTGATTAAATTTCTTAAATAGTTGGCTGAGTGTGGCGGTCATGGCTATGACGTTATGGAATCGGAACTTGAGATAAAATATCCGTGGCGAGTTGTTCAGCTGATTGACCCTCGCGACTTATCAAACGATGTCCAACCACACTGCCAAATACAGCTTGAATATCTTCGGGTAGTACCTGTTCACGTTGTTCAATTAATGCCCAAGCTTGTGCCGCATGCACTAAGCCAAGTCCGGCACGCGGTGATAAGCCATAATGATAGCGTTCTGAGACGCGGCTATAGTCTAAAAGCTTTTGAACATAGTCAATCAAAGCACTGGAGACATGAATATCAGTAACGGCATTTTGTATTTGTAGCAGTTGCTCACTGTTTATAACTGCTTCTTGTTTTTGTAAAAGGCTGTTACGGTCTACTCCTGTCAATAAACTTCTTTCAGCTTCAGCATTCGGATAGCCAAGTTCTAGGCGCATCAAAAAACGATCGAGTTGAGATTCTGGTAAAGGAAATGTACCAATTTGATTTGATGGGTTTTGGGTCGCAATGACAAAAAAGGGTTCGGGTAGGACGTAAGTTTGACCTTCTATGCTGACTTGACGTTCTTCCATTGATTCTAATAAGGCACTTTGTGTACGCGGTGTGGCTCTGTTTACCTCATCGGATAATATTAATTGGCTGAAAATAGGCCCTTTGTGGAAGTTAAATTGGTTGCTATCACGTTCAAACACTGAGACACCGACGATATCGGCAGGCAACATGTCGCTGGTAAATTGAATACGTTGGAAGTCCAGCCCCAATATTTTTGCCAGACTATGGGCTAGAGTGGTTTTACCGACCCCAGGTAAATCTTCAATTAGTAAATGACCTTTGGCAAGTAAGCAGGTGAGAGCCAATTTGGTCACTGCAGCTTTACCAAGAATAATGGTATTAAGGCTAGTTAAAACAGCATCGATATCATGGGCGCGCATGCAGTGTCCTTTAGCTTATAAGAATTTGTCAGTATTGTGGCATATTATTGCATTATCAAATGTGACTTAGTCTGTACTGTTGTTTTAACTATCGATTGCCAAGAGTTGTTGAACATTTTGAGTGGTGGCATTGGCAATTTGTTCCCCAGTTTCTCCACGTAGCTGGCATAGTTGAGATAAAATATCAGCAATCTTGTCTGGGCTGTTTCTCTGATCGCGAGACATGCCATGTAATGGCATGTCGGGTGCATCAGTTTCAAGCGCCAAATTTGATAAGGGTAATTCAGCATATAAACGACGAACACGATGGGCATTTGGATATGTTATGACGCCGCCGACCCCTAATAAAAACCCTTGTTTAATATATTGATGAGCCTGCTCAAGGCTGCCACTAAAGGCATGGACAATACCTTTGTTTATAGTATGTTTTTTTAATAAAGCGATTGTGTGCTCGTGTGCTTTTCGGACATGCAAAATAACGGGTAGCTGCATTTCTGATGCAATATTAAGTTGTTGTTCAAATAAGTTAATTTGATTGTTTTTATTATGGTCTTTTAAGTAAAAATCTAGGCCAATTTCACCAATGGCAACAGGATTGTATCTATTGACATAATCTCTGAGTCTAGCGATATCATTTTCAGAATGATCCTGCATAAACATGGGATGAAGCCCAAGTGCATAGTGGAGCATATCAGGCTGTTGGCATATTTTTATCATCATATCCCATGAAGCAGAGCGTACACCTGGAATAATAATGTGATTGATATCCAAAGCACGACAGCGCGCTAATACTTCATCACGATCGTGATCAAATTGTGCAAAATCTAGGTGGCAGTGACTATCTATTAATTGCATGACAACTCAACAAAGTAACAATAATATGGAAAATAGCAGTTTTTTCGAGTTACGGACAATTCGCAGTAATTTAACGCTTGATGTTTTGAATGGTGGCTAAACCTTCACCTCTCGGATCGCTGGCGGCGTCTAATTGTCGCGTGCGCTTATCATAGATAATAATCTGCATATTGCCATATTGACGATCAAGCACTTTGATTGAGTGGCCAAAGTGCCTAAAGGCCATTTTTTCTTGCTCACTGAAGCCAGTAGATTCTAGTTGCACTTCATTGGGTAAATATTGATGATGGAAACGGGGCGATGAAACAATTTCTTGTGCATTTTTGCCTTCTATAAAATCTAGGATTGCCAACAGAACCATAGTGATAATTCGGCTGCCTCCCGGCGTACCAATGATCATGAGGTGATCTTCATTTTCAATAAAGGTCGGTGTCATACTCGATAAAGGGCGTTTATTGGCTGCTATTGCATTGGCTTCATTACCGATCAGGCCATAGACATTAGCTGCGCCAATTTGAGCAGAAAAATCATCCATTTCATCGTTTAGAAGAACGCCAGTTCCAGGCACAACAAAAGCCGAACCGAACGGATAATTAATACTCAAAGTTGCTGATACTCGATTGCCATATTGATCTAAAACTGAGAAGTGAGTTGTATCTTCACCTTTGCTGGTTGAGGTATGTAAAGTTTCGTTACTTGTTGCTTTTATTTTATCTATTGTTGAGGCTAAAGTCTTTGCATACGATTTAGCCGTTAAATGTTCAGGTACAGTAATAAAATCACTGTCACCTAAATAACGGCTTCTATCAAAATAGGCGCGGCGCATTGTTTCAGTGATGAGATGCCTTTGTTGGTTGATGTCATAATCCGATAAATCAAACAGCTCAAGCTGATTTAATATTGTGCCTAAAACAATTCCACCCGATGAGGGTAGAGCGGCTGACGTGATTTGATAATCTTGATAGTGTGTTTTTACGGTGTTTCTTTCTTTGATTTGGTAGTTAGCTAGATCTTCAAGCGTCCAGATTCCACCAGCCTCTCCCGCGCCATCCACTAGTAGTTGAGCGACGGTTCCTTGATAAAATCCAGTAGCACCTTTTGCTGCTATTTTTTCCAACGTTAGAGCTAAGTCAGCTTGTTTTATTAAGGTATCAGTTTGGGGGGGGGTTCCATCTTGTAAAAAAATACGTTTAGCTGCTGGTGAGTTGTTTAAAGCCTGTAATCTAAATGACACTAACTTTTGGTAATGTGGTGTGACTTTAAAACCTTGCTTTGCATAAGCAATCGCGGGCGAAAGTGCCTGTTTAAGCGTGAGATGGCCGTAGTGTTGACTGATATGATCAAGTGCAGCAGGGACGCCAGGGATGCCTGCTGCTAAAGGGCCGTCTAGGGAAGCTTTTTTATTATGCTGACCATGCTGATCAAGATACATATCGCGGTGAGCTGCACTAGGTGCTGTTTCACGGCCATCGATCATGATTTGTTTCTGATCACTGGCGCGATGGAGCAACCAGAAACCTCCACCACCTAAACCTGAGCCAGCAGGTTCAACAACAGCGAGAGCTGCTGTTATGGCGACTGCTGCATCAAAGGCGTTGCCACCTTGTTCTAAAATATTGAAACCAGCTTGTGTCGCTAGTGGATGTGCAGTCGCTATTGCAGCCTGATGTGGCTTTTTTTCTACAAAGCTTTGTGAACAGCTTATTAAGCAGAGTAAAACGAAAATAGAGACTATAAAACGTGGCATAGACGCCTAACGGTGTGCTTTTTTTAAAGAAACATGGCGTTGATTATCTTTAAGCTGTTGTTTCTCAGCACGGTGTGCGGCGATGATTTTTGCAGTATCACTACCAATATGAACTTCGCCACGTTGCTCAGCTAATTTTATTTGTTTCTCGCGTTCTGCATAGCGAGATTTTTGCTGTTCAGTCGTTTTATCAAAACAGTGCGGGCAACTTACGCCATGTTGATAGTGTTCACTTAATTTATCTTGTTCTGTTATCGGCATACGACAGGCATTGCACTGATCGTAAGCCCCCTTTTCTAACTGATGATTTACGGTGACACGTTCATCAAAAACAAAACATTCACCTTCCCAGAGCGATTCCTCAGCAGGTACTTCTTCCAAGTACTTTAATATGCCACCTTGTAAATGATAAACGTCATTAAAACCTTGTTCTTTAAGAAAAGCAGTTGATTTCTCGCAACGAATACCACCAGTACAAAACATCGCTACTTTAGTGTGCTTTTGCGGGTTTAGTTGTTGTTTCACATAGTCTGGAAATTCTCTAAAACTGTCAGTTTCAGGGTTTAATGCATTTTTAAATGTACCCACTTGCACTTCATAATCGTTACGAGTATCGACTAATAGTACTTCGGGATCACTAATCAGCTCATTCCAATCTGTTGGTTTAACGTAAGTGCCAACGACGCGTTTAGGATCTATACCTTGAACACCCATTGTGACAATTTCTTTTTTGAGTTTGACTCGGCTACGTAAGAAAGGCGTTTTGTCAGTGAAAGATTCTTTATAACTTAACTCAGCAAGACGTGGATCGCTTTTCAAAAATGCTAATAAAGTATCAATCGCCTTGCGTGATCCTGCCACAGTGCCATTAATTCCTTCTTGTGCCAATAATAATGTGCCCTTGATAGTATTATCAGTCATCACATTGAGAAGAGGCTGACGAATTTCTTGGTAGTTATCTAAGGTAACGAATTTATATAGTGCACATACAACAATTTGAGACATAAAGCTTTATCCAGCATGAAATCAGTAAAAAATAACCCTTATTTTACTGGGTTTTATTGCGTTTGTGTTATTGCTATATATTTCTCTCGCGATGAACTTAAATTGAGTTTACTATGTTAGTAAGACTTTAAACGATAAGTTAGATTGCTAAGTTCATAAACAAGCAGGTGTCGCTATGGATGACTTAAAAAAAATAAGGGAACAAAGTCAACATTGGCATAAACAACATGCGCAATGGGTTGATGATGTACATAGGTGGCAGCGAGAAACTAAGTATGCAACTGCATTACTTTTTCAGCTAGAACGAGCCTTACCTGATCATACTAGACGTCTATCTGAACATCTTAAGTTAATTGATAAGCATGAAAACATTGTAAAAAGTTATGAGTGTCTAACTGAACACCCTGATTTTAAAACGGAGAAGGGCCAAGAAGAAACGCGCTTACAGTTTTGTCAGTTGCACAGGGATGTAGAACAAGAACACGAGAAGCTAGAGCAACAATATTCACAAGGACTCGAAAGTTTCCGAGCCTTGGCTAAACGGTTGGTAGATGAAGGCTATGTCGACTAACTATATTTAGCTCCAGTTACGGACGTGTCCAGTATCAACGTGGATAAAATCAGACTTAGGATAATATCCAACACCACCCGCTTTGAGTTTCAACGCGGTCTTGTGTAGTTGTGATAATTGACGCCCTGGTAAGCGAACATCTATCGCTTTACCTTGCATGTGGAAACTTTTTTTAGCTACGCCACTACTATTTTTCTGTAATTGGGCGTTAGTGTGTGGAGAGCGATAGCCTGAGATGACGTGAAAGGGTTGTTTACCATTCATTTCATGGTGCAAGAGGTTTAATAAGTTGACTAGGTTTGGATCGATATCAACCACTTCACCAGTGCGGTGATCACGCAGAATACGATTAATAGCACTTAATTCACTAGCTTGGTAACTGCCTTCAGACCAATAAGTTGCATTAACGCTCTCACCTGTATGCAGGTTTAATAGAGATAGCTTGCGCTCATGTTGCTTGCTGATGCTTGCCATGGCATTTGGCATTGCAAATGTAGCAGCGGCAGCAATACCAAACTTTAAAAAGTGGCGTCTGGCGAGTGTCGCGTCTTGTTCTTTAATTTGTCGTTGGCGTTGATTTTGACTCAAGTTATATACCATAAAGTAATGTCTGACCAAGTACTTTTTTCAAAAATACCGTGGATTATATATAAAATATTGTAATTAATACAGTAGTTTAATCATCCGTTGGTCACGTTGATAAATATCTTGAGAGAATACTACTTGATTATCTTCAGGTGAAACTGTGAAGTAAGCCACAAAAATATTAACAGACTGTTGTAGTTTAAGACCGCGATTTTGTTCACTATCGATGTTTTGTTGAATGATATGTTGTTGACTAGGCTTGTTGAGTGTGAAAGAGGCAAGGCTAATCGGATCTTCTACTCGAATACAACCAGAGCTAAATGCGCGATTCTCATCTTCAAATAATGATCTGTGAGGTGTGTCATGAAGAAAAATACTCCAAGGGTTTTGGAATAGAAACTTAATCTGCCCTAGCGCATTGTGATGACCGGGTTCTTGTCTGAGTGTATAAGGCAGGTTCTTGTTTTTACTATATGATTGCCAGTCGATAGTACTCGGATCTTGTTCAATTTTTTGACCGCTTTCAACACTAAAAACTTTGATATTATTTTCGATGAAATAGTTGGGATTCTGTTGTTGTATTGGTAGTAAGTCTAGACGTGCTAATTTTCTGGGAACGGTCCAATAGGGATTAAACACCATATGTTGTAGCTGACTAAAAAAACTAGGGGTTTGCCTACTTTGTCTACCGACAATTACCTTCATTTCTAATTTTTCTTGCCCACTTTCAACTGCCTTCAATTTGAAGCTGGGTAAATTAATATAGATATAACGCTCTCCAAAATCAGCAGGTAACCATCTATATCGTTCTAGGTTTACTTTGATTTGATTAACCCTTTGTTTTGCGGTTACATTCATTGCTTCACGTGTTTTCGGGCCAATGATGCCATCGATTTTTAAGCCATGACGAGCTTGAAAACGTTTAACGGCCTGTTCCATCAAAGGGTCATAAAAATCAGATTGAACGGTATGGCTAAGTGCAATAATTTTATCTTCTGCAGCTAAGCGAGATTGAATAATTGCAATTGCAGGATGACTATCACCTGGGCGAATCAAAGGAGTGGCGGGAATGTGTGACCAGTTATCCTGCTTAGCAAAAAGGCGAAAGGTTTTTAGTGCTTCGGTCAGTTGTTTGTACTCGCTATTTCGTGGCGAAATATATTGAAGGTGAGAGCCTAAGTTCTTAGATTCAAGTGCATGAATAAGAAATTTTTGTGCATCAAAGTCATCTTTTGGGATATGCCAATCAGGATCAGCAAAAGCGGGATCATAGCGACCTTTTTTTAGATCATGAATGAACAAGGCTAAATGGACACTGAGTAGGCGATAAAATTTTGGTTTATCAGGGATATCAGCTGAAGCTGCTAATAACTTCTTCAGGGTTGAAAGTTGGTAGTCTTTTGGATCCAGTCCGTGATGGACAGCTGTTGCAATAAAGTTGATGGCTTCAGTAATCGTTTTTTTATCGAAATAATGAGATAGCCAATCATTATCGGATAAGGGACTTGTTTCGGCAGGGAAATGTAATGCTGTTCTATCTTCTGATGAAAATGCATGCTCGTCAGCGTCAGGTAATGTGGCCGCATGTCCTAAACACGATGCAATAAACAGAATAAAGCCAAGAAGATATATAGAACCTTTTATTTTAGTCACTTCCACTATTTGCCAGCAAATCTATTAATATCTAGGCCTATCTTCACATTTTGTCTTTATATCGGTCAAGCATTGGCTGTTGTGCGTGAGCGAATTAATAAGAATAAGAAAAATGGCCCACCCAATAATGTCGTAATGATACCAACAGGGATTTCTGCGGGGGCAATAACTAATCTTGCAAAACAATCGCAAATGATGAGAAAGCTACCACCAAAGAGAAGACTAGCGGGTGCGAGCCAGCGATGATCATTACCTATAAGTAGACGACATATATGTGGCACCATCATGCCGATAAAGCCTATAGGTCCGCATACAGAGACAATGGCACCGACGCAAAGAGAGGTCGTAAAAAATAGGATATATCGTAATTGTTGGACAGCGAGGCCACGACTTATAGCAATATCATCCCCAGCAGACAGTAAATTAAGTTCACGACTGAGCCAAAGGATTATTGCGATACAAAAACTGACAAAGGGCAAGAGTTGTAACAGATTGTCATAACCGACGGTTGTCAGGCTGCCCATTAACCAACGTAAGATTCTGAATGAGTCAGTCACATTACTCAGATATTGCGTAAATAAAATCAGACTAGAAAATATAAAACTAACAGCAACACCTGTTAGTAATAATGTTTCTGGAGAAAAACCTGTTCGAAAACGGCTTAAGCTATAAATAAAGCTAATAGTGACAAGCGCGCCAATAAATGCAGTTAATGTTGTGCCTTCTACGCCCAACAAGCTGAAACTGAATCCAAGATAGACATAGAGCGATGCTCCTAATGATGCACCACTGGCTACACCTAAAGTAAAAGGTGTGGCGAGCGGGTTGTGGAACATCGCTTGGAAAACCATGCCACAGAGCGCTAAACCAGCTCCTACTATAAATGCTAATAGAATTCTAGGAAGTCGAATTTGGGTCAGAATGTTTTGCTGGATCTCAGGAGAACTATTGTGGAAGCTTCCAATGAAAGGAGAGACAAATAAGATGGTGATGCTTAGCAGAGCAATCCAAGTGAGAATAGTGGCGGGCTTCATAAAGTACTACCATTTCCTTCACATGCCAGCGCTATTTTAGCGCCTGTTTGTGGGTGCTTGGTAAAAACAAAACGCTGATCGTATATCTGCCCTAACTCAGTGGATTCGAGTAAAGCTGTCGCTGCACCATACCAAAGACAGCGACCTTGTTTGAGTGCCAAGATGTGTTTACTCCGCTGACAGGCATGATTTAGATCGTGGGTCACTTCAATAATACTTATATTATGTTGTTGGTTTAATACTTGAATAAGCTGATGAACCTCAACTTGGTGATGAGGATCCAAATAACTGCTGGGTTCGTCTAATAGTAAGATAGGGGTTTGTTGGCACAAGGCTGCTGAAATCATCACACGTTGGCGTTCTCCACCGCTTAGAGAGGTGATTTGTCGTGATAAAAAAGCTTCAGTATTGGTCACGGCTATGGCATGTTCAAAAGCTGTTTGATCAGTTTTTGACCAATCAGAAAAACCGCTATGGTAGGGATAGCGAGCCATTTTAATAAATTCATCCACTTTAAAATGAAGTACATGGTTATGAGCTTGAGCAACATAGCTAATCTGCTTTGCTAGTTGCTTTTGGCTTAAGGTGAATAAATTCTGTTGATGTAAAAAAATTTGGCCGGTATTAGGTTTAATAATACCCATTAATGTTTTTAATAGTGTTGTTTTACCTGCGCCATTTGCACCTAAAATGCAGAGGTAATCACCTTGTTGAAAATCAAGGTTAATACCAGAAAGTAGCGTCTTATCCGCAAACTCAACAGATAAATTTTCTATAGATAACATGGTGACTGATTGTATCCTATTTCTTATCAGGTTCTGGATGGATGAGTGCTGATAATTGTTCAAGTAATAGGAAAATACGCGGGCCAGGAATCGTCGCGTAGTCTTCTTCGAGGATATACACTTGATTATGTTTGACCGCATTAATTTGTTTAAGGCTTTGCCACTGCTGTTTTACTTGCTGTAGTGACTTATTGTGATCGTCTGCCTCAGGAAAAATATCAATAATAATGTCAGGGTTGAGCTGCAAAATACCTTCAATCGACACAGACGGTACAGCAGGAAAGTCATTTTGATACACATTCTTGCCACCCGCTAACTCAATCAAGTCATTATAAAAATCTTGTTGACCTGCTATATAGACTTGGTCAAATTGTTCTGAGGCCAGACTATGCCCCATACTGATCATCACAGATGGCGAAGGTAATTTGACAGCTTTCTGTTTGATAGCATTTATTTTGTTATTAATTTGATTGAGTAATTGTCCAGCCTGTTGTTGATAACCGATGGCTTTACCGATCTGTTCTATAGAGGTGGTTATATCAGACAGAGTGCGATTGTTTACAATGAGTGTTTTGATATTTAGTTTACGTAATTGTTCAACAGTATTTTGTTGAGCACTTAATAAAATTACTAAGTCGGGTTCAGTAGCAACAATAGTTTCTATATTGGGTTGAATAAAGCCACCGACTTTAGGTAACAGTGCAGCTTGCTTGGGGAAATCACAATAATCTGTCACAGCAACAACACGTTCGCCAGCGCCGAGGTCAAATATTATTTCTGTAATATTAGGTGAAAGACTGATAATTCGTTGTGGGTGGCCTGTTGGGAGTTGCTCATTCTCTGTATCGCTGTTGTTATTAGCAACGGCGATGACAAAAATAACTACAAATAAAAAAAGCGGCCACAAACGCTGCATTTTTACACCTCTTCGAAAAGCCACCATTATAATGTTTTAATACTCAATAAATATTACTTTAATCAGAATTGAGCTAATGACAAAAATGGAATCAATACAAGTGGTGCTAAGTAATGCAGAGTTGCTTTATTCAGAGCAGGAAATTGATTCGGCACTTGAGAAGATAGCAATACAGTTAACGACTGAATATAAAGGTGCTAATCCCTTAATTTTATGTGTTATGACTGGTTCGTTAATGACGACGGCCCATTTGTTAGCAAAATTATCGTTTCCACTGGAAGTTGATTATATTCATGTCAGTCGTTATGGCAGTGAGATTAAAGGTGGAGAGGCGAAGTGGTTGCACGAGCCGACCATAAGTTTGCGTGATAGGAATGTTATTTTAATTGAAGATATTGTTGATGAAGGTGTCACCTTACAATTGTTAAGAAATTATTGTGTTTCTAAAGGGGCAAGTTCAGTGAGTTGCGCCACATTGGTTGAAAAACTGGATGTTGAGAAAGTGGGTGAAAAGGCCGATTACATTGGCCTGACGGTACCTAATCGTTATGTATTTGGGTTTGGTATGGATTACAAAGGTTTTTGGCGTAATTTGTCGAGTATTTATGCAGTATCTGATTTGTATTGAAGGGCGAAATTAGTATGGGAAAAGTAGCTATTATGGGTGGGACTGGTTTAACTAGCTTTGATGGTTTAGAGCTTAAATCCAGTTTTCCTGTGAGTACGCCTTTTGGTGAACCCTCTAGTGATCTTGTTATGGGTGAATATAAGGGAAAACAAGTCGTGTTTTTACATCGACATGGTGAAAAACATACTATCCCGCCTCATCGAATTAATTACAGAGCTAATATATGGGCTTTGAAAGAAATGGGTGTTGATCGCGTTATAGCTATAGCTGCAGTAGGCGGTATAAGTAAAGATATGGCACCAGGTGTTCTCAGCGTACCTGATCAAATAATTGATTACAGCCACGCTCGTGAGCAGAGTTTTTTTAGTGATGATTTTTCAGTCACGAAACACATTGACTTTAGTTATCCTTATACAGAACCCCTGAGACAGTCGATTATAGAGGCCGCGCAGCAATGTCATTTTGATATTGTTAAACATGCGACTTATGGCGTGACTCAAGGGCCAAGACTAGAGACAGCGGCTGAAATAAAACGCCTGGCACAAGATGGTTGTTCAATTGTGGGAATGACAGCCATGCCGGAAGCAGTATTAGCGCGTGAATTAGGTTTAGATTATGCCAGTTGCGCCGTGAGTGTTAATTGGGCGGCAGGTCTTTCTGGTGATGTCATTTCAATGACAGACATTGAGGACACGCTTGCTAAAAGTCAGCTTAAAATCAGACAGATTGTGACACAACTTATTGAGCAGTTGTAGCAACGGCTTCATCGGGTAGTGAATAAGTTTCCAAACTTTGTGTTTTCGCAATAACGCCAGGTGTTTCTATCGGTGTTAATTGCAATAAGAATCCGATTTTAGGATGATCAAAAAAGTGTAATTTTTTGCTGCGAACACGACGTGACTCTGTCATGTTTGGTGAGTGAGATGATGAATTATTTAACGATAAGTTAACGGAAGCATAAAGATAAGTGCCTTTGTAGAGTCGAACATTACCGTCAATACGGCTATCAGGACTGCTTAATTTAACAGCTTTAGCTGCACGTTTCTTCTTGATAGGCTGTTGCCATGCGCGATGATAATGAACTCGGTATTGAGAAGACTGTCTGAGTCTTTGAGCAGAGTCATTTAATGCGCTTGTTTTAGCAGGTTGTATTATGTTTGTTGCCATTGATGGCGTTAAGCTGGCACTGGGTGATAAGTTTGAAGCAGGCCATTGCTCATCAGTTGAGTTGTTGAGCTGTTCGAAGGCGATGACTTCCACGTGATACCATTGTTCAGCGTAGGCAATGCCATGACTTAGTAAAACAAATAGAACTAAAAGGGCTTTAATAATAAGGCTTTTTGACTTCATCATAGATGCTTATTGTGAACGGTAGTCTTATTGTGCAATTTAGCGAGAAAAATGTCCAAGTATTATCGTTAATTTACTTTTTTTGCTGCTATTATTTGTAGTAACAACACTTTATTTATATAGGAAAATAATATGGAAGGTTTTTCTGCGTTTGTCTTATTCTTCTTAGTACTAGTCATTGTTCTGGTGCTGATGGGGGTGAAGTCAGTACAACAAGGACGAGAATACACAGTTGAGCGTTTTGGTCGTTATACACGAACATTAAGCCCAGGCTTAAATGTAATTATGCCAGTCGTAGATAGCATCGGCAGCAAAATAAATATGATGGAACAGGTACTTGATGTGCAATCTCAAGAAATCATTACAAAAGATAATGCGATGGTTCGAGTAGATGGCGTGGTATTTTTCCAAGTAGTTGATGCAGCAAAAGCGGCATATGAGGTGAACAATCTTAATAATGCCATTCTAAATTTGACCATGACTAATATTAGAACAGTGATGGGTTCGATGGATTTGGATGAGTTATTATCTAAACGAGATGAAATCAACGCTCGCTTATTGAATGTTGTCGATGACGCAACGACACCTTGGGGTGTTAAGGTCACGCGTATTGAAATTAAGGATATTGCACCACCCGCTGATCTGGTAGAGGCAATGGGTCGTCAAATGAAGGCGGAACGCGAGAAGCGCGCTAATATCTTGGAAGCAGAAGGCTTACGCCAAGCAGAAATATTACGGGCAGAAGGTGAAAAGCAGGGTGCTGTATTAGATGCAGAAGGCCGGAAAGAGGCAGCGTTTAGGGATGCTGAAGCGCGTGAGCGTCTTGCTGAAGCAGAAGCTAAAGCAACAACAATGGTGTCAGAAGCGATTGCTAGCGGTAACGTACAAGCTGTGAATTATTTCGTAGCACAAAAATATGTTGATGCACTCAAAGACATGGCTTCAGCAGAAAATAATAAAGTTATCTTTATGCCGCTAGAGGCGAGTAGTGTTATTGGCTCTTTGGGCGGCATTGCCGAGCTTGCGAAAGAGAGTTTTAAAAAGGGAAACTAATATGGATACACTCATAATTGACTTCTGGTATTGGTGGATCTTAGCGGTTTTATTGATCATTATCGAAATATTAGCACCATCATTTTTTGCTTTATGGATTGGAATAGCTGCTTTTTTTACGGGTTTACTGCTTTACATTATGCCGGATTTGGCTTGGGATTATCAGGTATTCATTTTTTCTGTTTTATCTGTATTGAGTATTGTTGCATGGCGTCATTATTACCTTAAAAGTCCTATTGCAACGGATGAACCTTTATTGAACCGTCGAGGCGAGCAATATATCGGGCGTATTATTACCTTGAAAGAGCCAATTCAAGATGGGCAAGGTAAAGTCAGAATTGATGACTCTACTTGGAAAATAGAAGGGCCAGATTGCCCTGTAGGCACAAAAATAAAAATAGTTAGCCTTAACAATGTCGTTTTTCAAGTTGAAACCGTTCAGTAGTTAAACTATTGATTTTTAAATGGCCTTAATGTGTTTGGTTTGAAGGACTATAGTGGCGGAATTTTTTAATACCGGATTATCGCAGCAGCAGTTTTTAGATCAGTATTGGCAAAAAAAACCTTTGTTAATTAGACAGGCTTTCTCTGACTTTAAATCACCGATTAGCCCAGACGAATTAGCAGGCTTAGCTTGCGATGAAGCATTTGAATCCCGTCTAATCCAGCAAAATGGCAAAGACAGTGATTGGCAACTAACAACAGGCCCGCTTTCAGACTCTGACTTTGCATCTTTGCCAGATAGTCATTGGACTTTATTAGTACAAGATCTAGATAAACACCTTCCTGAATTGGCTAAATTACTAATACCTTTTCAGTTTATCCCTGATTGGCGCCGTGATGATGTGATGGCCAGTTATGCACCCTATGGTGGTTCAGTTGGTCCTCATACTGATGGCTATGATGTTTTCTTATTGCAGGCTATGGGTAGCCGACAGTGGCAGATTAGTAATAAGCCTATTCTTGAGGCTGAACTTATTGATGGTGTCGATTTACAAATCTTGGCAGAATTTGAGGCTGAAAGTGAATGGCGACTAGAAGCGGGCGATATATTGTATTTACCCCCGCATTTCGCACATCATGGTGTCGCCTTGGATGACTGTATGACTTTTTCTATTGGCTTTAGAGCGCCGAAACAAGTTGAAATACTTGATGCATTGGTTAATATCCTTTTGGAAAAAGATTTAGGCAAGAGGCACTATAGCGATAGTGACTTGCAGTTAACTGAGTATGAATATGAGATTAATTCTCAGTCTATTTCTAGACTCAAGCAATTACTTCATGATGCTGTGGATGAAGCTGAGCCGTTACTTGCAAATGCTTTCGGTAAATTAGTCACAGAAACCAAGCCGTGCCTCTATGAACTAGCTTCAGAACAATTTTCTGAATTGCCTTCAGTAGATGAACTGGATAAACAATTTTCTCAAGGTCATTATCTGCAAAAAAATAGCTATTTAAGATTTGCTTGGTCACAAGATAAGGTGCTTTATATAGCGGGTGAAGCTTATGAGTTAGCTGACAGTGATATTGAGCTAGTATGTTTACTTGCAGAAAATGACAACCTCCGTCAGCCACAATGGCATCAGATTAAATCTGATAGTGTTGTAAGAGACTTACTTTGCCAATTTATAGCTGAGGGTGTTTGGCTATGGAAAATAAGAGAATAATTATTAGCGTTTTTTACTTCGTACGAAAATGGTTTTATGACATTTAGGGCAGGGTGGTATACGACTGGTTTTCTTAAAATGAAGCTGGGTTTTACAATCTTGACATTCTAAAGTACCGATACTAGCGATTTCACCTGTATGGTATTGTTGAGATCGCTTGGCTTGATTGGCCAGATGCGCAAGTTCAATACGAGTTTTGTCTGCTACTTTAGCGAAGATATCGAGCATACGCTCTTCTATTAGTTGGATATCGAAGCTAAACCAACTCGATAACTCTTGTCCTGACTCAGTCATATGTTTAGCCAAATCATGGACGTCCCGACGAACATAGTTAGCTACTTTATCAGCCTCATCTTTACTTAATTCTTTTAATTCAATGGCTTGCTGTTTAGCTTTTTCGATATTTTTTTGTATCGAGGGTAGTGTTTTTTGTTCTGTATTCTCAATCAGATGATGGACACGTTCCATCATATTATCGTAGGCAGCAATGAGTTTCTGTTCCAAGTTATTTTCAGACATTACCGTTGCTCCTTTAACTATGACTATGTAAGTTAACTTATCATAATTAACAGGGCTAAGAAAATAAGTAGGAATAGCATAAAAAATTACACCTTACATGCAAATAAGGTACAGCAATCTTTATGAGCTATATTGGGGCTAGATGTTTTGTGACGGAGAGTCGTTTACGTTACTCTGCTGGACAGATAACAACGAGTTAGGCAGCGCTAATTTAGTATTATTAGCGTGCGCGGTAAGTGATGCGACCTTTTGATAAATCGTAAGGTGTCAGCTGCACAGTCACAGTATCACCTGTTAATATACGGATGTAGTTTTTACGCATTTTTCCTGAAATATGGGCAGTGACGACATGTCCATTTTCAAGTTCTACACGGAATGTAGTATTTGGCATGGTGTCAATTACTGTGCCTTCAAATTCGATATGTTCTTCTTTAGCCATGAATCGTGTCTATCTTTTTATAAAGTTAAACGAGTATTCTGACGTATTTTTATAAAATATTCAATGTTTTCATGTTTTTAGTGTTTGCCATTGCTGGTCTTGGTAGGCTTCTAGTGCCGAAAAGCTCTGTTTATATTGCATCTTTCTACAATCGGCCACCCAATAGCCTAAATAAAGCGAGCTACATCGTTGTGAACGTGCCATTTCAATTTGTTTGAGAATGGCATAAGTACCTAGACTGAGATCATTAAACTCTGGGTCAAAAAATGTATAGAATGCTGACAAGCCATCATCAACAAAATCAGTGACTGCGACGCCAAGTAGCTGTGATTCATTACGAAATTCTAGAAACTGGGTATCACTCCAAAAGCTGGTCAAAAAGTGGGTGTAACTTTCTTTTGTTGGGTTATCCATACCGCCATCAGGATGGCGAGTATTAAGATAACGACTATAAAGTTCAAAGTGCTCAGGGTTAAATTCGGCTGGATGGCTCGTAATCATAAGATGTTGATTACGCTTCAGGCAACGACGTTGGGCACGGTTTGGTGTGAATTTATTCACATTGATTCTTACAGGTATACAAGCTTGGCAGCCTTCACAATGAGGGCGATAACTATGATTACCACTACGCCTGAAACCGAATTGAATAAGCTGGCTATAAACTTTATTACTCATTGGATAGTTGGGGTCAGGGTAGATGTTTTGGGCTAGTCTGTTTTCTAGGTAAGAGCAAGTATGGGGTTGACTATCCTGATAGAATTTTATTGTTAGGCTCATAATAATTTGTTAGCTGTAATATCTAATTGCCAACAGGATTTTGAAGGCATCGTTTGGCAATATGTTGTTAAAATATTAATGAAATCAGCCCTTGGTATCTCATCAGCGCCCATGCTCTTTAAATGTTCAGAGTAGATTTGACAGTCAATGAGTGGAAAACGATAAGAATGTAATTGTTTGCATAATGCGACTAACGCTATTTTTGAGCTATTGGCTTCACGGCTGAACATAGACTCTCCGAAAAAGACTTGTCCAATAGCAATACCGTATAACCCGCCTACGAGTTTTTCATTAGACCAACATTCAACGCTGTGCGCTAGGCCCTGTTGGTGCAATTCGTTATAAGCATCGATCATATCCGGGTGGATCCATGTGCCAGATTCTACATCACCATTGACTATACGAGGTTTTGAACAAGCTGTTATCACCTGTTCAAAAGCCTTATCTATTGTGATAGTAAGATTACTCTTTCGAATCGTTTTTCTAAAGCTCTTTGAGATACTAATCTCTTCAGTAAATAGCACCATTCTTGGGTCAGGGCTCCACCATAAGACAGGATCGTTTTCATTAAACCAGGGGAAAATACCGTGGCTATAAGCAGTGATAAGTCGTTGACTTGAAAGATCGCCACCTGCTGCTAATAAACCATCGGGTAGGGCTTGCTCAACAGGTGGAAACGAGCTGACATCAGTTGTATTCAGCCACTTAAGAGACACAGCTAACTCTGGATTTGTGAATTCAGTTCTTTTGCCCAGTGAATTGCATCTAGATACGTGCGCGCTAGTATTTCTGATGGAATCGGCGAAGAATTTATTGCATCCCAATCACCTTTTTCATAACTTAAAACATCTCGTAAGGCACTACCAGCGGGTCCTGATTTCTCTAACAAAGCTTGTAATAATTCTGGTGATAAAGGGAGCTTTTCAACCAGCTTATCTAAAGGACTGTCCATTAAAGCATCAAGCGTTGAGAACAGTCCTGCTGCAAAGAAGACATCCGCTTGGCCTTTGTAATATTTGGCTAATAATTCACACATGCGTGCTCGTGTCATGGCGACAACACGCAACTCAACGGGCTTATCATCAATGCCAGACAAGCTAAGCAAACTGGCCCATGTTTTTATTTTGTTTTGGCCTAACATCATGATTGCTTGCTGGGTACTGCCGACTTCTCTTGGCAAACCGAAAAAAGCTGAGTTAATCAAACGTAATAATTTGTAGCTTAAAGACACATCCTGATTAATCGTTTCAGCTAATTCAGAAGGTTCTACATCCGGGTTTTGTAATTGAACAAGTAACTCCGTTAAGGTTTGCAAAGAAGGAGATACTTTTTTTCTGTCCCTGAGCGAAGGTGATGTATAAAACTGGCCTTGTAATAAATCTAAAGTAGTTGATTTACAGAGACTATAATCAGTTTGATCATTGACATTCGTTGCACATAATATTTTATGTTTGGTGCGCCAATCAGGTAACGCATCATTTAAGGCATCCAAATCATATTTTTTAATATCTATTAGCAGTGTTTCACTTGACTCCTCAGAATTCGAGCTCGCATGACTAGCAAATTTGAACCGATCATCATTAACGATTTCAGGCCTATTATGCCCATTTATATCAAAAATGAACTTGGCGGCTGATTCTGGATTTTGATAGAGTGAATCACGCCATGATTCTGGCATAGAGAGTAATGCTTTTTGTCTGTCACTAATTTCAGGTAAAATTAAAGGCAGCTGCTCAAGAAAGTCAGGTAGTTCAGCATCATCATTAAGTGGCTCACCATTTTTGTCTAAAAATGTAAGGTGATAGCTGTCAACATCAAGACGATTAGCTATAAACAAGGGTTGGCGATGGATTAAGCCAGAGAAGGTTTTTAATAATTCAAAAATCGCTTTTTCTTGTGTCATATTACTGCTCTGTCTATTTATTTAAAGTATATTTAAATTGATTCGCGACCTGAAAAGGCATGAGACAGTGTACCACTATCGACATATTCTAGTTCACCACCAAGCGGAATTCCGTGAGCTAGTCGAGTAGTATGAATATTTTTGGATTGTGCTAGCTGGCTAATATAGTGTGCGGTAGCTTCGCCTTCTACCGTAGGGTTCGTAGCTAGGATAATTTCTTTAATTTTGCCTTCAGCAAATAAGTCGATTAGTTGTGGAATACCTAGTGCTTCAGGACCGATACCATCAAGAGGTGATAAATGGCCCGAGAGTACAAAATAGAGGCCTTTATAATGTGTTGCTTGTTCAATAGCAATGACATCACTAGGCAATTCAACAATACAGAGTTGTTCGGCATTGCGACTCGGATCGCTACAACGTGGACATAATTCCGTTTCTGTTAAAATCCGGCAGCGTTGGCAATGCTGAATTTTATTGAGTGCTTGTTGCAATGCTTGAGCCAAGCGGTCTCCACCATCACGGTTACGTTCGAGCAGGTGAAAAGTCATACGTTGTGCTGATTTTGGGCCTACACCAGGTAAGCAACGAAACGCTTCTATAAGTTGATCAATGCTGGGCCCAAGACTTGCCATAGTATAAAGTGTTTAAAAAGGCATCTTCATGCCAGGAGGTAGCATTCCAGACATTCTGTCTTGGCTGGTCTTCTCCACTTGGCGTACAGCATCATTAACAGCCGCGGCAATTAAGTCTTCTAACATTTCTTTATCATCTTCGAATAAAGCATCTTCTATGCTAACGCGTTTGACATCATGCTTACCCGTCATTACGACAGACACCATACCGCCACCAGATTGGCCGGTGACTTCCATATTGGCAAGCTCTTGCTGGGCCTTTTCCATATTGGCCTGCATTTGTTGCGCTTGCTTCATTAAGTTACCCATACCGCCTTTCATATCATTTCCTCTAACTAATTGGTTTTATTGTGCTCTCAATCACGCGAGCATCAAAAGTTTTTTTTATGGTCTCTATAGCAGGGTCATTATGAATTGAGTCAGCTGCACGTTGTTGGTCAATTGCTGCTTGTTCGGCGCGCTCTGCTGCCAGTGTTGTCACTGACTCCTGCTGAGAGTTTTGTTGTTGGAAACTTATTTTGACTGCGTTTCCGATATGTTTACTTAGTGCAGCTTCTAATCGCTCTTGTGCTTTGAGACTCGCAAGATGTGCTAGCTCTGTTGAAATATATAAAATAAGCTTTTCACCTTGATGGTCAATAAATGCACTATTATCAGCTAGTTGCCGGACTAAAGCTGTCAATTTTAAACTATTAATAGTACTGAGCCAATTTTCGGCATTCAGATTGTTAACACTTGTCTGCTCTTTATTGGCAGGAATGTCTTTAGTGATTTGGACTTCTTTCACAGCCTTATCTTGTTGTGATGGCTCCGGTTTTTTTATTGCTGTGTTTGTTTTTTTAGTCGTGACAGCAGGTTTGGTTACTGTATTTTGATTGTGCTTGCTAGTATCAGCACTTGTTACAGCTGTTTTCTGCTCACTAGAATGTGGCTGGAAACTCAGCATTCTTAGCATCGTCATTTCAAAGCCACTTTTAGGATCTGCGGCATAGGGTAGATCACGTTTACCATGTAATGCTATTTGGTAATACAGTTGTATCATCTCGGCTGATACAGACTGTGCAATAGTTTGTAGCTGTTGTGTATCGCCTAAGTCATCGGCTCCAATATCGTTCACTAATTGAAGCGTAGCTATACGTTGTAATAATCTTAATAACTCATCGAGCACACGGCTAAAGTCACGACCCTGAGTGGCTAACTCTTGGCAATATTGTAAAAGTGCTTCAGCGTCATTTTGTATCAGCACAATGATTAAATTTTGGGTTTGTTTCTTTGAAACATTGCCCAACATTTGGGTGATCTGCTCATCATTAACTGAACCTGAGCCATGAGAAATAGCTTGATCTAACAAGCTTAATGCATCACGCATACTGCCATCAGCAGCATTGGCAATCGTTGTCAAAGCATCAGTTTCAAAGTCGATAGATTCTTTTTGCAAAATTACTGCAAGATGATCGGCAATTTGACTGATTTCTAATCGACGTAAGTTAAATTGCAGGCAACGCGAGAGGATAGTAACAGGTAGCTTTTGCGGATCTGTCGTTGCGAATAAGAATTTAACGTGAGGAGGAGGTTCTTCCAGTGTTTTTAATAAGGCATTAAAACTGCTGGTGGACAGCATGTGAACTTCATCAATTAGATAAACTTTATAGCGACCACGGCTGGGTGCATATTGCACGTTGTCGAGTAACTCTCGTGTGTCATCAACTTTAGTACGTGATGCTGCATCTACTTCAATTAAATCAACGAAACGCCCCGCATCAACTTCTTGACAACTATTGCATTTACCGCAAGGCGTTGAGCTAACACCCTGTTCACAATTCAATGATTTAGCAAAAATCCGAGCTAATGTTGTTTTACCAACACCACGTGTACCTGAGAATAAGAAAGCATGATGTAAGCGGTCTTGATCCAGACCATTGATTAAGGCACGTAGAACGTGTTCTTGACCGACAACTTCAGAAAAGGTTTTAGGTCGCCATTTTCTGGCAAGAACCAAATAACTCATAACTGCGTGAATACCTAGCTCATAAAATTGGGCGATGACCCGCACCAGCCAAATCTCGGCGCCCGAGTCCGAAGGTTCCGCTGCTCCCTTCCGGGCCTGACGGGTTGACCAACATATCGTCGCGAGGAAACCGGCACAGGTCACCATAGAGAGCGTAATCTTAGAGGTTTTTTCGCTTTTTGGCTAGTGAAAACTCGTTACAGCTTTGGAATTACCAGCTGATAAAATAATCCTTAGTAACTCTAGAAATTTTGCGACTGCTGATTCAGATAATCAATATTGAATTATCTTATTAAAAACTTATTTACCTACTGGTATTTAAGGCGCTTGGAACAGCATAAATAATATTGTGATGAACTATTTTTATTAGAAAATATGGCGGAGAGCGAGGGATTCGAACCCTCGATAGGGATTAACCTATACACACTTTCCAGGCGTGCGCCTTCGACCACTCGGCCAGCTCTCCTATAAATTTGGATGCGTAAGCACATTTGCTAATGTGCTTATGACAAACTTTATGCTTCTACAGCTTCTACAGCTTCTACAGCTTCTACAGCTTCTACAGCTTCTACAGCTTCTACAGCTTCTACAGCTTCCACAGATTCCACAGTTTCCACAGTTTCCACAGTTTCCACAGTTTCCACAGTTTCCGTTTCACTGGTTGTATGATCTGATTTTTCGGCCTCAGCTTTTTGCTGGTGACGCTTGTCACCTTGACGTGCATAGTAGGCAAGGCCTTTTAATACAATATCAGGATAATGAGCGATATTTGCGGCTATCAATGGCATGATTATTTCGGCATCACCGCCAGTGATGATAAAACGAATGCGATTATTAAATTGTGCTTTAAGATCGTCAATCAAGCGCTCTAAGCTTGCCGTGACAGTATATAAAGTACCTGTTTGAATAGCTGTTTGCGTGTTGACGGCCAATGCTTTGAAGGATGATTCTTCAACTGTGTCATTCAAATCACTGGTATTACTAGTGAGCGATTCACGCATCAGTGTTAAACCAGGTAATATCATGCCACCTTGGTGACTACCATTTTTGGTGACAATATCGACCGTTATGGCTGTTCCACAGTCAATAATACAAGTCGCCATCCGGGCATGTTGACGTGCTGCGATGAGCGCTAACCATCGGTCAATACCTAATAGTTCTGCTTGAGAGTAGGAGTTTGTCACACCGAACCTTCTTCTTTCACTTTGGATGAATTTAGGTGTAACTCCCCACTTTTTCTCTGTCCATTCGGTGAGTTGCTGAACTATTTTTTCACCTGCAACATTTGAAACAAAGACAGCAGTAATATCTTTAGTGGTTTTAAATTGGCTGTTTAAGGCTGCTTTAATTCCTGTTTTACTGCGTGCAAAGCTCGTGCTATCTGTTAAACGACCAGAGTCAAGAAGGGCATATTTGATGCGTGTATTGCCGATATCAAGTAATAACTTCATGAGCTAAGCCTAATACTGACATGGCTATTGGCTAGCGTGTGTAGTTGATTGTTATGTTGATATTGCAGCTCACCTGTGTCTGAAATGCCGCAAGCTTTTACGGTAATTGTTTTGTCATCATAGATTAAGTCTATTAATGAATCAGCAAGTGCGTCGTATTGAGTCCATTGGGGTAGAAAATCTCGTAATCCACGAGTTTGGAATCGCTCTAATGTTTCAATCATATTTTGAATAATGTGTCCTGCCAGTCTATTCCTACAGGGTACCGCCTTGGTACAAAGCTGTTGAAGACTGGTTGTGGGTTGATGTATTTTATTTTTAATGGCAGATGGAAGCTTAAAATTAAGGCCAATGCCAATCACGGTGTTTTGTCTGCTACCGAACCTTGATTCTACTAGAATTCCCGCTAGCTTTTGTTTTTTATACCAAATATCATTAGGCCACTTTAGCTTTAAGTCATTGATTCCTTGTGCCTTTAAGGTGTTTATCAAGGTGATACCTACAGCAATACTCAAGCCACTTTTTGTGATGTTTGCGGGAAATGGCCAGAAAATAGATAAATAAAGGTTGCCACTAGAAGGTGACTGCCAACGGTCACCACGTCGTCCACGACCTTGAGTTTGCATCTCACTCAGGCAGATAGCCGGACTTTCACCCCCCTCACTTAACCTTTCCCACAAGCGATCATTTGTCGAGGTGACGGTTTGATGAATTTCTACAGCTTCAAGAATATTGACTGTTTTAGGCTGGAGGACAGACAGTATAGTGTCTTTAGATAAAGGTGATTGTGTCAAAGTAATAGCAGCATAGAAGCGTAGAAAACTTCATTCTATCAAACTGCTATCGGGTGAGGATAGCTAAGTAAGCTTGTATGTATGGTTTTTAAGCTGTGATGTCTATGATTGTGCCGATAGTATCAAAGCTGGTTTCTAGAACTTTGGCAGATGCTTTTATTTGTAGTTCTGCGCTGAGGTTGCTGACGAGGGCAGAGGTGAGATCAGTACCAGACTCAATAGCATCTTTGCTGGCAATGGTTGCAGCATTTTTATTAAGTTGTTCCAGTCCTGACTGTATGCCTGCAAGACCGGATTGAAATGCTGGAATTGTACTCACGGGTGATCTCCTTGAGTTTTGTTAGTTGTTTATCACTTTATAGCAAAATAAAGCTATGATTTTTGTGACTTATTGCTCATTTTAGCATTCACCCTAATATAGGTGATTGAAGATATGAAGCTGATTGTACTAAACAGAATTTCTAAAAATGGGTATAAATTAAAACTATCACTGCTATATAACTCACCGACACCATGAAGAAAATAGAATAAGAGTAAGAAGCTATACCAAGCATGTGTGTATGGTTTGCCATGTAATAATCCTCTTAGTGGGAACAGCAAGGGGAATATGGCGATAATAATTAAGGCATAGGTCGGGAAGTTGTCAGCATGTTCACCAATAATGATCCAAGTCAGCAGAGAGAGTAATAAGCCAAAATAGGAACTTAAGGCTAAATATCTGAAAAACACAGCCTTAGGTATTAAGCGATAATGCCGTTTCTGCGACACGCTTTCCTAAATTAATGCACAGTTGGCGTTCGGTATCACTAATTGGACGCTCATTATTACTTCCAGCCAAATGACTCGCACCATAGGGTGTACCGCCTTCTGTTGTATTCATCAATAAATCATCTTCATAGGGTAAGCCCATGACGATCATACCGTGATGGAATAAGGGTAACATCATCGATAATAACGTTGATTCCTGACCACCATGTAGACTCCCTGTAGAGGTAAAAGCAGCTGCAGGTTTACCAATTAAAGTGCCTGATAGCCAAATGTCACTACTACCATCTAAGAAAAATTTCAGTGGCGCGGCCATATTGCCAAACCGAGTTGGGCTTCCTAGGATTAATGCTGAACATTGTCTCAAGTCATCATGAGTGGCATAGAGATAACCTTCGCTTGGAATATCACTCTCTGTTGCTTCACAAACAGTTGAAACTCTAGGCACAGTCCTAATTTTACTGATACAGTTTTCGACAGTTTCGACACCACGAGCAATATATTCAGCCATTTCTTTAACGTGACCAGAGTGACTGTAATAGAGAATAAGAATTTCGGTCATGATTATTTATAAAATATCTAAAACTGCTTCTGGTGGTCTACCAATCTTGGCTTTATTGTTATTGATAACAATGGGTCGCTCGATTAGCTTAGGGTTTTCTGCCATAGCTTGAACCAGCTCATTATCGCTAAGCGATTTATCTGATAACTTCAGTTCTTTATAGATAGCTTCATTTTTTCGTAGTAGATCACGTGCTGGTATTTCAAGCTGTGAAAGAAGCTTTTTTAAAGTGTCGCTAGTTGGAGGCTGTTTTAAGTATTCAATAATGTTGGGTGTGACGCCACTTTCTTCTAGTAGAGCGAGCGTTTGGCGTGATTTAGAACATCTAGGGTTATGATAAATATCGACCATTAGCTTGTTTCCATTTTGGTATCTAAGGTATTGAGGTTAATTTCTGTTGAACGAATAGTACCCCATTGTTTACAAGTAGGGCAGTGCCAGTGCAAAGTTTTTCCAGAAAAGCCGCAATGTCTACAGACGTAACGACGACTTTGTTGTATTAAATGATTGGTTATATCGCTCATTAAAGGAATCAGTTTCTCGGATGAGAAATTACCTAACTCAATCATTGTATTCAAACCTTCTAATGATGGATACTGTTGCAGTCGCTTATGTAGGTAATCGAGTGCTTCTTGTTCATCATATTGTTGTTTTATAATGGACGACAATACTAGATGTATGCTCGCTATTGCGGGATGACGTTCAGATAATGCTAGTAAATATTCTCGGAATTTATCAAGGTTGGTCATATTGATATAGCAGATTTCTAGTAAAGGTAGTGCTTCTGGCAAATACTCAATATCCTGACTTTCAACTTTTTTGAGCGTTTTAACCGCTTTTTTATAGTTTTTTTCTTGAATAAGCATTTCTGCTTCTAATAATGTTGCCCTGACACAATTGGCGTCATAGCTTAAAGCTTGTTTGAGAAGTGACTGCACATTATGTGCGGCTATATCACGTTCTTGCTCGGCTAGTTCACAATAAAACTGTGCAATGGTGGGACCTAGTGACTCTTGACCGTCATATTTAATTTTCTTAGCAACGTTGATAGCTTGCTGCCAGTTTTTTTCTTGTTGGTAAATGCGGAGGAGCTGACTATAGGCCTCGACTGGTGGCATTGGCCTGTTTGTTAATTCTAGAAATAATTGTTCTGCGCGATCAAGTACACCCGCGCTCATATAATCTAATCCTAACTCTACTAATACTTGGTCGCGCTGCTCTGCGGTCAGACTGGGCCTGGCAATGAGATTTTGGTGAATACGAATGGCACGTTCAGTTTCTCCGCGTCGGCGAAACAAGTTGGCAAGGGCTAAATGAGTTTCAACGGTTTCACTATTAACTTCAAGGAGGCGAATAAAAACATCAATGGCTTTATCTGGCTGTTCATTGAGTAAATAGTTAAGACCTTTAAAATAATCGGGATCAAAAGGACTCTGTTGACGGTTTAAATGCTTTTTATAATGTCTTCTAGCGGATAACCAGCCTGAAAGTGCTGCAACAGGGAGGAGAAATACTAGCCACTCCATACGCTAGTAGACACTTAATGTTCGTCTTTTATAGGGAGAATGCGCAGGCTGTTGATTTCCTGTGTGCTTACTTCTAATTTTTTTTGTAAACGCCGATTTTCATAGCGTAAACGAAGTGAGGTAAGGAAAATAGCGAGTGCACCTAATACAATACCACTAACAATAGAGGCGATAACAACCACGGATAACGGAAGCTCAATAACACCTAGATAATAGTTGATAGAGACGACATTAGTATTGATTGCTGAAAAAGCCGCTGCAGTGGAAAAAACAGTAATGAAAAGTACAATAGTAATTATTCGTTGCATAGTTTTACGTTTCTCAACAGAGTTAAATTTTATATTCTGATATAGAATTGATCATACCGCAAAATTAGCGCTTACCCTGATTAGTTTTAAATCATGTAAAATTGGCAACCATATTTGAAATAAGATTGTACTTTGGAGAAATTGCATGACCTTTGTTGTCACTGAAAATTGTATTAAATGTAAATACACAGATTGTGTAGATGTCTGTCCAGTAGATTGCTTCCATGAAGGTCCAAATTTCTTAGTTATTGATCCAGAAGAGTGTATTGATTGCACATTATGTGAGCCGGAATGCCCTGCAGAAGCTATTTTTTCAGAGGATGACTTACCTGATGAACAAAGCCAGTTTTTAGAGCTCAATGAAGAATTATCACAAGTCTGGCCTGTTATTTCAGAGAAAAAAGAGCAGCCAGAAGGTGCTGAGGATTGGGATGGTAAACCAGACAAGTTAAAGTTATTAGAACGATAAACACGATTCGTTGAAATAAAAAAGCCCGCAATTAGCGGGCTTTTTTTATGTGTTAGGCCATTACTTTTTTAAGTTTATTGAGTGCATTATTTTCTATTTGGCGTATGCGTTCAGCTGAAACCTGATAATGATCAGCTAATGTATGTAAAGTGGCTTTACCTTCATCATTTAACCAACGCTGGCGCAAGATGTCTTGGCTACGTTCATCTAAGATTGCTAAGGCATTAGTTAATTTAGTTTGCTGGTAATCAGTAAAGTCTAGTTTTTCTAATGCAAGTGAAGGATCTGTATTTTCCGGTCCAGAAAGATAGGCTGCAGGTGAAAAACTATTTTCTTCATCATCAGCATCAACAGGTAAATCAAATGATGTATCCGGCTGTGATAAGCGACGCTCCATCTCTATGACATTACTTGGTGTGACGCCTAAATCTTCTGCGACAGCTTCAACTTCTTCTTGGTTTAACCAACCGAGACGTTTTTTTGCACTGCGCAAATTAAAGAATAATTTACGTTGTTCTTTCGTGGTTGCAATTTTCACAATACGCCAGTTACGAATGACATATTCATGAATTTCTGCGCGGATCCAATGAACAGCAAATGAGACCAGACGTACCCCTTTTTCTGGATCAAAACGTTTAACCGCCTTCATCAGGCCGATATTACCTTCTTGGACTAGATCTGCGACAGGTAGACCATAACCGCTGTAGCCTTTTGCGATACGAGAAACGAAGCGTAAGTGTGACAATACTAGGCGTTGTGCAGCCTCGAGATCGCCGTCTCGTTGCAACCGTGTTGCAAGATCATGTTCTTCTTCAGCAGTTAAAACAGGAATGGTATGCACTAGATTCGTATATGAATCTAAACTTCCTATTGGTGCTAAAGCAAGGTCAAATGTTGCTACATTCGTTGTCATTTCCAACCCCTAATTACATCTATATATTAATAATAACATGAAGTTATATTTTGCAACTACTGAGAGTACTGTTTGGGAATAAAGTTCCCATCTCACCTAATCAGGCTCAATATTATCGAGGTGACGACCCACAGCGAGCCAGGCACCGCCAATACCGAGCAATGTGCCAATACTCGGAAGTACTAATAATAAAAAGCCTGTAAACCATTGCAAGGTAAAAGCACTGCTATAACGACTGGTTAAATCATTAATAGGATCACTAATTAGGCTCATCATTATAATTAATGTTATCCAAGCAAATAAACCCCCTAAAATCCCGTACCAAAAACCGGTATAAAGGAAAGGTCTACGGATGAAGCGATCCGTCGCACCCACGAGTTTCATCACACGAATTTCTGATTGACGGCTCAGAATGGCTAGACGGATGGTATTACCGATCACGAGCAAGACACTGAGTGATAATAAGGCAGCTAATAGACCGATTCCTCGTTCTAGAAGTTTGTTGATACTGCGAAGACGTTGCAGCCACTCCATATCTAGCTGAACTTGATCAACACTGGCAAGTGCTTGCAGTTTTTCTAATAAACCTGAAACTGACTCCGATGTAACATTATTTTCATCTGGCGTAACGATAACGACCGCTGGCAACGGGTTTTTGGGTAGTGCATCTAATAAATCATTTAAACCAGAGAGGTGACGGAATTCCTCAAGTGTCTGGTCTGACGATTGATAGATAGTATCGCTGATTTCAGGCCATGTTTTAATGTCGTTTGCGAGCTTTTCGCCATGGTTAGTTTGGATACCTTGCTCAAGAAACACGGTGATTTTACTGGCATCGTCCCATTGATCGCTGACAGTATTTACATTCTGTAACAGCACATAAAGGCCAGCAGGTAGTGCTAAGGCGATACCAATGACAGTTGCTGTCATTAAACTTGATAAAGGCTGTTGCCATAACCTGCCTAAGCTGAATAACATCACTTGCAGATGGCGTAATAAATAACCCTTAAAGTTGAAAGAGAGTCCCTTCATTGTGCCGCCTGCTGTGCCAGTCGCCCTTGATGTAGTGCAATTTGTCGATAGGGTAGCGTGCTGATAAGTTCAAGATCATGGGTAGCAATAAAGACGGTCACACCCACCTGATTGAATTGTTCGAATAGATTCATGATATCGCGTGATAAGTCTGGATCTAGATTACCAGTGGGTTCATCGGCTAATAAAATGGGTGGACGGCTGACCACTGCTCTGGCGATACCAACACGTTGTTGTTCTCCACCTGACAATGCAATCGGCAAGCTTCGTTCTTTGCTTAATAAACCGACTTTGTCCAATGAAGCTCGAACACGTCTGCCAACTTCACGATGGTTTTCACCTTCAATGATTAAGGGCAAAGCGACATTGTCGAAAACGGTTCTATCATGCAATAAGTTGTGATCTTGGAATACTAATCCAATTTGTCTACGATAATAAGGAATTTTCCGTTTGCTTATTCGCGTTAAGTTTTGCTGGTTAACCAGGACTTGACCGTGTGTACTACGCTCGATGAGTGCGATTAGTTTTAGCAAAGTACTTTTGCCAGCACCAGAGTGTCCTGTCAAAAAAGCCATTTCACCCTTGTTAAGATGAAAGCTTAATCCGCTAAGAGCTTCATGTCTGTCCTGATAACGCTTGTATACGTCCGTAAATTGAATCATTTAGAATTCTTCACGCCCTAATAATGCATCGACAAACTCTTCAGCTTCAAACGGTCTTAGGTCATCAATTGTCTCACCAACACCAATGTAGCGAATAGGCAGCTGCATTTTTTTAGCGATGGCAAAGATAATACCGCCTTTTGCTGTGCCATCAAGTTTCGTTAAGGTGATGCCAGTAATGCCAACCGCCTCATTAAATTGGGTGGCTTGATTGAGCGCATTTTGACCTGTTCCGGCATCAAGCACTAGCATTATTTCATGGGGGGCGTTGCCGTCTATTTTGCCCATAACACGTTTCACTTTCTTTAACTCTTCCATCAAGTTCGACTGTGTATGAAGACGTCCTGCAGTATCGGCAATAAGAATATCGATATTTCTGGCTTTCGCAGCTTGTAGCGCATCAAAAATAACAGATGCTGAATCGGCTCCTGATTGTTGGGCTATAACTGAGATATCGTTACGTTCACCCCAAACTTGTAACTGTTCTACCGCAGCAGCTCTGAACGTGTCGCCAGCAGCTAACATGACACTTTTACCTTGGCTTTGAAATTGTTTAGCAAGCTTACCAATAGTTGTGGTTTTACCTACACCATTAATTCCAACCATCAATAAAACATATGGTTCTGATTGTTCAGGGATAACAAGTGGCTGACTACTAGGGGTAAGAATACCCACCATGTCATCGCGCAATGCTGTAAATAATGCTTCACTATCACTTAGCTGTTTTCTAGCAACGCGTTGGGTTAAATTGCTGATAATGGTTTGAGTAGCATCAATACCTAAATCAGCGCTCAATAATTGGGTTTCGAGTTCTTCTAATAAGTCATCATCAATGGTCTTTTTGCCAAGAATGAGAGATGCAAAACCAGAAGTAAGTTTGTTACTACTACGGCTTAGACGTTGCTTTAATCTGCCAAACAGACTATTTTTTTTAGTTGTTTGCTCAACTTCAGGCGAGTCAATGGACTCTGTCGCTGTCGGCTCGGACGCAGGAGCTTTGTCTTTTTTTCTTAGGAAACTAAACATATTGTCTACTTGTCGTTAAACTTCAACGGTCAATTTTATCATGTCATGGAAATTTAAATGCACAAGCTTAAAAAAATAAAATTAGCATTTGGTTTATTACTATTTATGCCCACTTTGTTGGTGGCCAAAGTCAATGAATATGCTTTCGATAATGGTTTAAAACTTATCGTCAAAGAAGATCATCGTGCGCCAATTGCAGTGACACAGGTTTGGTATAAAGTGGGATCAAGTTATGAATATAACGGCATAACAGGTATTTCACACCAGCTTGAACACATGATGTTTAAGGGTACGGAGAACTTAAAACCTAATGAATTCTCACGTATTATTGCCGCCAACGGCGGTCGTGAAAATGCCTTTACAGGTAAAGATTACACAGCGTATTTCCAAACAATGGAAGCGGATCGTGTTGAAGTGAGCTTTCGTCTCGAAGCTGAACGAATGCGCAAACTTGTTATTGATGAAGCTGAACTACTAAAAGAAAAGGAAGTTGTCGCAGAAGAAAGACGCATGCGTACAGATGATAGTCCAACGGCTTTAACACGTGAAGTGTTTAATGCCACTGCTTTCACAAACAGTCCTTATCACCATCCTATTATTGGCTGGATGAGTGATATCAACCACTATACTGCGGATGATTTACGTCAGTGGTATCAAAAATGGTATGCCCCTAATAATGCGACAGTTGTTGTTGTGGGTGATGTGGAACCAGAAGCCGTTTATAAGTTGGCACAACAGTATTTTGGCCCACTTAAGGCTGAAGAAACAGCTGTTGTTAAGCCTCAAATAGAAGTCAAACAATCAGGTAAACGTACCGTAGAACTTCAAGCACCTGCAAAACTACCTTATACGATGATGGGCTGGAAAGTCCCCGTTGTTAAAACTGCAGAAGTGGATTGGGAACCTTATGCCTTAGAAATGCTGGCTGGCATTTTAGATGGCAGTGCTAGTTCCCGTTTTACCAAAGACTTAGTTCGAGACAGTGAAATCGCTGCCAATATTGGCGCTGGTTATAGTCTTTTCTCACGTTTAGATGACTTGTTTTTAGTGGCGGGTACACCGAGTGAAGGTCATTCAGTAGAAGAACTACAACAAGCCGTGATGGATGAAATAAAACTATTGCAGACTGAATTAGTGAGTGAAGAGGAATTACAACGTATTAAAACACAAGTAGTCGCAAACGCTGTTTATGAGCGAGACAGTGTGTTTTATCAAGCGATGCAAATTGGCATGTTAGAAACAGTTGGGTTGCCATGGCAATTAGCAGATGATTATGTAGAAAATATTCAAGCCGTCACGGCACAACAGGTTCAAGAAGTGGCAAAAAAATATTTTGTTGATACGCGTTTAACAACAGCAAAATTAATACCGCAACCTCTTAATAAGAAAAAACCGGCTATGACAACAGGGGGCCGTCATGGTCACTAGATTTACATTATTTTTAGTTACTTTACTGTTGTCGCTAAGCGCTTCTTCTGCACCCAATATTGAACATTGGACGACAGAAAATGGTGGTCGAGTTTATTATGCTTCTGCTCCTGAGTTACCCATGGTCGATATCCAAGTGGTATTTGATGCTGGTGCTGCGCAAGATAAAGACTTGCCAGGTATCGCTTTACTCGCTAACTCTATGTTGTCTGAGGGTGCGGGTGACTTGACAGCCGATCAGGTTTCAGCTGGATTTGATGATGTGGGCGCAAAATTTGGTAGTAGTTCTGAGCGAGATATGGCTTCCTTAAGCCTACGAAGCTTAACCGAAGATACTGCACTCAAAACCGCATTAGAGCTTATGGTAACGGTATTGACTAAGCCAACATTTCCACAAGATGCATTTGAAAGACTACAGAAACAAATGCTGATCGGTTTACAAGGGGAAAAGCAGTCGCCTAGTGCTGTAGCTCGCCGTGCTTTTTATAAGAATATCTATGGCGAACACCCTTATGCTTCAATGCCAGCAGGTGATGCTGAACTGGTGCCACATCTAACAGTTAAATCAATTAAAAAGTTCTATAGGCAATATTATGTCGCCCGCAACGCGACAATCGTGATTGTCGGTGCAGTGACGAAAGAACAGGCGCAGCAGATTGCTGAGCAGTTAATGACAGGTTTAGCCGCAGGTGAAATGGCTAATCCCAAACCACAAGTAACAAGTCTGACTGAGTCACAAGAAGTTATTATCGAACATCCGTCCAGCCAGACCCATATTTTGATGGGGCAAGCTGGAACAAGTCGCGATGATAAAGACTACTTCACTCTTTATGTCGGCAATCATATTTTTGGTGGTAGTGGTTTGGTGTCTTTATTAAGTAATGAAATTCGTGAAAAGCGTGGCTTATCTTATAGCGCTTATAGTTATTTCCGACCAATGCATGAAAAAGGACCTTATCAACTTGGCTTGCAGACGCGTAATGACCAAGCACAAGAAGCATTAAAAGTGATGAAGGATACATTAGCGGCTTTTATTATTACGGGCCCGACGGAAGAGCAGTTAAAAGCGGCTAAGCAGAATATAACAGGTGGTTTTGCATTGCGTTTAGACAGTAATAGCAAGATTGCTGGCTACTTGGCTATGATTGGCTTTTATGGTCTGCCTTTGGATTATTTAGACACTTTTAAAGCTAAAGTAAATAATGTCACCACGGCTCAAATCAAGGATGCGTTTTCACGACGTGTTCACCCTGAAACCATGGTAACGGTACTGGTCGGTGGCAAAGCAGAACAAAAATAATCGCCCAAGCGAAGTCAGGGTTATTGCAGGTCAATGGCGAGGTCGGAAAATAGCTTTTACAGAAGTAGAAGGATTAAGACCCACGTCAGACCGTATACGAGAGACATTATTTAATTGGTTACAAGAAGTTGTTGGCCAATCACGTTGTTTGGATTTATTTGCTGGTAGCGGCGCATTAGGGTTTGAAGCTGCTTCGCGCGGTGCTGAATTGGTTACACTAGTTGAGGCCAATAGAGAGGTTGCTAAGCAGCTAGAAACCACAAGCCACAAACTGAGTGCCGATAGCTGTCAGATACATAATCGCAGCGCGATAGATTATCTGGATGGGACAACACAGAAATACGATATTGTATTTGTCGACCCGCCTTACAAAGCTGGAATGTGGTCACAAGTAGCAGAGAAGATGGTCGAAAAAGCCATTTTATCGGATAATGCTCATATCTATCTTGAATATCCAAGCCATATTAATTTACCTGTTTTGCCTGCACAATGGCGGATAGTTAAGGATAAAAAAGCAGGTGCTGTACGATATTGTTTATTGCAAAATAATAACGAGGAATAAGTGTGACAGTAACAGCCATCTATCCAGGTACGTTTGATCCCATTACTAACGGTCATATTGATTTAGTGATACGTGCAAGTAAATTGTTTGAACGTGTGATTGTTGCTGTCGCGATTAATCCTAGTAAAGAACCTGCTTTTACCCTAGAAAAGCGAGTTGGTCTAGCAAAAGAAACCTTAGCTGGGTTAGATAATGTCGATGTCTGTGGCTTTGATGGCTTATTGATTGATGTTGCTAGACAACAAGGGGCAGAGGTGATTCTGCGTGGTTTACGTGCAGTGTCGGATTTCGAACATGAGTTTCAATTAGCTGGTATGAATAGGCGAATGGAACCAAACGTTGAAACATTGTTTCTAACGCCAGCAGAGCAATTTAGTTATATTTCATCGAGCTTAGTGCGAGAAATTGCCTCTTTAGGCGGAGATGTCTCTGATTTCGTGGCACCAGAAGTCGCAAAAGCATTAGCTGAGATGTATGCCAAATAAACCTGCTGAGTTTTTCATAGTTTAAATGAATAAGAAGCGTTAAAATTATTTGATATTGAATGTTGGAGTAAAAAATGTCGTTATTTATAACAGACGAATGTATTAATTGTGATGTCTGTGAACCAGAATGTCCTAATAATGCAATATCACAAGGGCCAGAAATTTATGAGATAGATCCTGATCTTTGTACAGAGTGCGTCGGTCATTTCGCGGAGCCACAATGTGTGGAAGTTTGTCCAGTCGATTGTATTCCTAATGATCCGGATAATGTCGAAACCAAAGATCAGCTTATGGCTAAATATGAAGTATTAATGGCTGCAGGTAAATAGGCTATTGCATTTTTTATTCAAAAATAACGACATCAACTATACGGAAGTCCAATATGCACAAATATCTGATTTTATTATTAGCCTTGTTTAGCCAATTCGCGTTTGCAGAACAAACGGGCGAGCAGCGTTCTGTAGAAGAATATCAGGCGATCTATAAGACCAAATGGACGTCTTTGGTGGATTCATTAGAGCATAGAACAGACTTAACTTTTTTACAGAAAATGGCTAGATATGAGCAGGAAGTCAACAAACTAAAAAAACAATATGCTGAAGAACGTATGGGTGATTATAACGATAGCGAAATAACACTATCAGTTGAACACCAATGTAAAGGCAGGCCATCAGGCAGCACTAAAAATTGTGGTTATCGCTGTGTTGAACGTCCTAATGAAGATATGTACACCAAGCCTGAATGGGTGACGTTCTCAGGTGATTATATGAAAGAAGTCATCAACGAGGAAAAAGCCTGCTTCAAATTAGAAGCTAAAGGTAATCGTCAAAAACAAGGTACAGTCACAGCTACCTTCAAATATCGAAATAGCTTCGTCGGCTATAAAACTATTGATGATGCAACTGAGTTGTTTGATTCTTTTACTAAAGCCGAACAATAATTTTCAGTTCCTGAATTAGCAGTTCACATAACAAGGTGCTTGATCGGATGCAAATTACCTTGGACTTTATTTGCAATGCACAGCTTTGTCATTAGGTTCCAGACAACAATGAAATTATTAAGGACATTAAATGAAAATTCTTAAAGGTCAATATTTATGTTGTGCTGTTGAGTATGAAATACCTGACAACCTTTTATATGCTGGTTATTGCCATTGTTCTGAGTGTCGTAAGTTCTCGGGTTCAGCATTTTCCGCTTTTGGTGGAGTGCCAAAAAATAGTCTCTTAATCAAGTCAGGGGAAGAGGAAATTAGATATTACAAGAAATCTGAAGCATCTAATATGGCTTCGTGTAAAGTTTGTGGTTCTAGTTTATTTGCAGACAAGGTTGCCAAAGGTTTAGTGCATATTCGTTTGGGTTCGCTAGTAGATTTTCCGAGTTTAAAACCACAGGCACATTTATACGTGGGCTCAAAAGCGCCATGGTTTGATATTACAGATGGCTTACCTCAATTCGAGACTATGCCATCAGAGAGGCAAGCTCCAACGTAAAAATAGCAATCATTTAACTGTTAAAAGCTCAGAAGCAACCCGATAATTTTTGAATCATTATCCGGTTATAACTTCACCTAAATGAAATAGTTGTAATTGGCCGGGTTCCATTTTTTCCCATACTTCATTATTGGTTAAAGGTTGTGTTGCAATGACTGTGACGACGTCTTTTGGTGTTGTTTCAGTACCAAAATCTACGGTTAAGTCTTGATCTTGCAAACTGGCTTTTCCAAAAGGAGCACGACGGGTAATCCAATGTAGTTTGGTGCTGCAATAGGCAAACATGGTGTCGCCATCAGATAGCAACACATTACATACACCTAGCGCAGAGAATGACTCAAAGTGTGTTCTTAGGAAGTAGGCTAAGTCTTGATCATTAGGTCGAGAAGGAAAGGACTTTCGTAACTCACTTAATAAGTAGCAAAAAGCATGTTCACTATCGCTGCTACCTATAGGCTGATAATAGTCAGTTTGCCATTTCATCACATCTGGAATTTGACCATTATGCGCCATTGTCCAAGGTCTACCCCAAAGCTCCCTTTGATAAGGTTGGGTGTTTTCCAAGCTAACAGCACCGACATTCGCTTGCCTGATATGCGATATCACTGTGGTGGATTTAATAGGCCATTTTCCTAATAAATCAGCTAAGCGTGATTGGGCGCTGGCGGCTGAATCGTGGAAAACTCGGCAACCTCGACCTTCATAAAAAGCGATACCCCAGCCATCACTATGAGGCCCAGTGTCGCCACCTCTTCGCATAAGGCCTGAAAAACTAAAGCAAATATCAGTTGGCACATTTGCTGACATGCCTAACAATTCACACATAAGTGGTGGGTATCCTAGAAGTTCTATTTATCATTACAGCATCATTTTATGTTGATTAGTTTAAAAGTGATAGCCAATGATTTTTTAGCTGCTAAAGTAAACAAGCTTAGCTATATTTTTAACAGGCGAATAATACATTTTCTTTAAGCTTAGCCGAGCATAATGTATCCTTGTCAGCTTTATTTTCAGTATCTTAAGTAAACCTATGCAACAAGAATATAGTCCAGCCGACATAGAAGCCGATGTACAGCAATATTGGCAAGAAAAAAAGACATTTCGCGCTGTTGAAGAAAACAGTAAAGAAAAATATTACTGCCTTGCGATGTTTCCATACCCAAGTGGTCAATTGCACATGGGACATGTCCGTAATTACACCATCGGCGATGTGATTGCACGTTATCAAAGAATGCAAGGTAAAAATGTCTTACAACCGATGGGTTGGGATGCTTTTGGTTTGCCTGCTGAAAATGCGGCAATTAAAAATAAGGTCGCACCTGCTGCTTGGACTTATGACAATATTGACTATATGCGCGGTCAGTTACAGCGCCTTGGTTTGGGTTATGACTGGGAACGCGAACTCGCGACCTGCACACCAGAATATTACCGTTGGGAACAGTGGTTATTTACCCGTTTATTTAAGAAAGATTTGGTGTATAAAAAAACAGCGGCGGTGAACTGGTGTCCTGTTGATAATACCGTTTTAGCCAATGAACAAGTTGTAGACGGTTGCTGTTGGCGTTGTGATACCCCTGTTGAGAAACGTGAAATTCCTCAATGGTTTATGAAAATCACTGACTATGCCGAACAATTATTGGGTGACTTAGATCAGTTGGATGGTTGGCCTGAGCAGGTCAAAACTATGCAAGCGAACTGGATCGGTCGTTCGGAAGGTTTGCAGATTGAGTTTGACGTTGCGGATAGTGATGAATCCCTAGCAGTTTATACAACGCGTCCAGATACCTTGATGGGTGTGACTTATTTGGCGGTTGCCGCAGAGCACCCGCTATCGATTAAAGCTGCAGAATCAAATTCAGAGCTACAAGCTTTTATTGATGAATGTCGCTTGATGGAAACCAGTGAAGCTGCGATGGAAACCGCTGAGAAAAAAGGTGTGGCGACCGGTTTAATGGCAACACATCCTATTTCGGGTGAGCTTGTTCCGGTGTGGGCAGCCAATTTTGTATTAATGGGTTATGGTACTGGTGCTGTGATGTCTGTTCCAGCACATGATCAGCGTGATTATGAGTTTGCTCAAAAATATGATTTAACTATTAAACAAGTGATTGCACCTGCAAAAGATGAAGATTGTGATTTAACTAAAGCAGCATTTACTGAAAAAGGTCTATTAGTTAATTCTGAACATTTTGATGGCTTAACATCACAAGATTCTTTTGATGCCATTGCTAAAGTATTAGAACAACAAAATAAGGGCGAACGGCAAACTAATTATCGTCTGCGTGATTGGGGTGTCTCTCGTCAGCGTTATTGGGGAACACCGATCCCAATCATTAATTGTCCTGATTGTGGCGCGGTACCAGTTCCTGAGGTAGATTTGCCAGTACGATTGCCTGAAGATGTCATTGTCGATGGTAGCGGCTCTCCGATCAAATCAATGCCTGAGTTTTACCAATGTCAGTGTCCACAATGTGGTGCGGACGCAGAACGTGAAACAGACACGTTTGATACTTTCTTTGAATCATCATGGTATTACGCTCGCTTTACCTGCCCTGATAATACTGAGGCGATGTTAGATGAAAGAGCTAATCATTGGTTGCCTGTCGATCAATATATTGGAGGTATTGAGCATGCGGTTTTACATCTTTTATATGCGCGCTTTTTCCATAAGTTAATGCGTGATGAAGGCTTAGTGAGCGGTGATGAGCCATTTAAAAACTTATTAACGCAAGGTATGGTGCTAAAAGATGGTGTCAAGATGTCTAAATCAAAAGGTAATACGGTCGATCCGCAAGCATTGATAGAGCAGTATGGTGCTGACACAGCCCGTTTATTTATGATGTTTGCTGCACCTCCAGAACAATCTTTGGAGTGGTCTGATAAGGCTGTTGAAGGATCAAATCGTTTCCTAAAACGGCTATGGCGTGCTGTTCATGAGCATATGGCCGTATTCGATGGCAATGCTTTAGATGTTAATGCTTTAAATGATGACTTAAAGGCTTTGCGCAGACAAACGCATCAAACTTTAGCAAAAGTCAGCGATGATATTGGCCGCCGTCATACTTTTAATACTGCTATAGCTGCTGTTATGGAGTTAATGAACGCCATTGCTAAGCTTGATGATGATGGTGCTGAGGCGCAAGCCGTTGTTCATGAAGCTTTGGATACGGTTGTGCTAATGTTATCTGCAATCACACCGCATATTTGTCATAGCTTATGGCATGCATTGGGACATGAAGAAGCAATAGTCGATGTGGCGTGGCCTGAGGTTGATGAATCAGCTTTGGTTCAAGATAAAGTTGAGTTGATGGTGCAAGTCAATGGTAAGCTACGTTCTAAGATTAAGGTCGCTGCAGATGCCCAGAAAGACGTTATTGAAGCAGCTGCACTCAGCGATGAAAATGTCAGCCGTTTTATTGATGGTAAAGATGTGCGTAAAATCATCGTTGTACCTGGACGACTTGTTAATATTGTAGTTGCAGCTTAGCAATTTAAGGATCACATTTATGAAGCGTTACATATCAAATAGTGTTGTTATTGTTACTTTATTGATTATAGCTGGTTGTGGCTTCCACTTACGTGGGGCAGTCAATTTGCCAGAAAGTATCAAAACGATGTATGTACAAGGACTTAATTTACAGCGTGGAGTTGGCCTTACACTCAAACGTCACTTGATAAGTAATGGCATCGTTGTCGTCGAAGATTATCAAAAAGGCAATGCGGTCTTAGACATCCTAGAAAATAAATATGAACGCAGAGTATTATCAGTCGGTTCCAGTGCTAAGGTCAGTGAATATGAGTTATATGGCCGTATCACTTTTAAAGTAACCGATGGTTCAGGTGCAGTTTTGACCGAAGAGCAGAGCGTAGAAGCACAGAAAGATTATCAGTTTAATCAAGATGAGGTCTTGGGCGCGGGTGAAGAAGAAAGCGTATTGCGTGAAGAGTTAGAACAGCGTTTAGTGCGGAGTATTATGCGACGCTTAGAAGCGATAAAATAATGTCTCATTATGCGTCTGCGAGCTGACCAGCTAACAGGACAGTTACAACAAGGTTTAGCGCCAGTTTATTTAATATACGGCGATGAACAAATGTTGGTGGAAGAAAGCAGTGATCTATTAAGGCAAGCTGCACGTAAACTGGGTGCAGATGATCGCCAGGTTTGGCATGTTGAAGGTCGGTTTGACTGGTCTCAAATCAAATGGCAAGAGCAAACAATGTCATTGTTTGCTAGCCAGCGTTTATTGGAAATAAGACTACCCTCTGGTTCTCCAGGAAAAGAAGGTGGCGAAGCGCTTAGGAAATTTTGCCTAAACCCACCTGCAGACACAACTTTGCTTATTATCAGTGGCAAGATAGATACGCGTTCACAAAAGAGTAAGTGGTTTACTGAACTGGAACAATTGGGTGTGACGTTGCCTATTTGGCCTGTTGATGCAGTTAACTTACCCGGCTGGATTGCCCAGCGTATGAAACAGAAAGGTTTGCAAACTAATCAAGCGATTACTGCTTTAATAGCAGAGCGAGTTGAAGGCAATTTATACGCAGCAGCACAGGAAATAGATAAGCTATTACTACTTTGTCCTGATGGTAATGTAGATGAACAAACTGTTTTAAATTCTGTTGCGGATAATGCACGTTTTCAAGCCTTTGGCTTGATGGATATGGCTTATGCAGGACAAGCGGGAAAAATACCGCGGGTTGTGGATGGACTGCGAGCTGAAGGCCTAGAGTTTTTATCGGTATTTTCGGCTGTTTCTTGGTCACTACATCGTATGGTCGATATGGCGAAGCAAATCGAATCTGGCCAGCATATTGAGCAAGTTTTTCGTAGTCAAAAACCACAGGTCTGGCAAAAGAGTTGGCCTGTTGTTAAACAAGCATTAGCAACGCATACAAGACAGCAATGGCAGCTGTTTTTAAGTAAGGTAGCACGAATTGATCAGGCGGCTAAAGGAGCTAATACGGATTGTCCATGGTCTTTATTAGAAGAGTTATGCTTGCAAGTGGCAGGTATTAAGATGAATTTACGGAATTAGATTAGGAGATGGGTTTGGATATTCAGGCGTATATGCAGACATTAGGTCAACAGGCGAAACAAGCCAGTCGTGCATTATCCCGCGCAGATACCAATGCAAAAAATCATGCATTGCGAATTATTGCGTCTATGATCCGTGCAAATTCAGACCAGTTAAAACAACAAAATAAGCTGGATATGGAAGCGGGTGAAATGAAAGGGCTGGATAGTGCCTTATTAGATCGTTTAGAGCTAACAGACAGCCGTATTGAGGCGATGGCAGAAGGTTTGGAGCAGATTGCTTCTTTAGCCGATCCTATTGGTGAAATCAGCAATATGCATTTTCGGCCATCTGGTATCCAGTTAGGTCAAATGCGTGTGCCTTTAGGTGTAATTGGCATTATTTATGAATCTAGACCTAATGTTACCGCTGATGCGGCAGGCCTATGTTTAAAATCAGGTAATGCTGTAATTTTGCGAGGTGGTTCGGAAGCCATTCATTCTAATCAAGCAATTGCTACTTGTATCCGTCAAGGGCTCGAGCAAGTTGGTTTGCCTAGTCAAGCAGTACAGGTTGTAGAAACAACCGACAGACAAGCTGTAGGTGAATTGATTACGTCAACAGACTATGTTGATGTGATCGTCCCTCGTGGAGGGAAAAACCTGATTGAACGTATCAGTAGTGACGCAAAAGTGCCAGTCATTAAACATCTAGACGGTATTTGTCATGTTTATATTGATAAAGCTGCAGATTTAGATATGGCTGAAGACATTGCCTTTAACGCTAAATGTCACCGCTATGGTGTGTGTAATGCCATGGAAACATTATTGATACATAGTGATGTTGCTTCACAAATCTTGCCACGCTTAGCCAGTCGATATAAAACGGAGTCGGTTGAATTACGTGGTTGTGAAAGAACGCAGTCGATCTTGCCAGAGGCGGTTGCTGCAACAGAAACTGATTGGGATACCGAGTATTTAGCGCCTATTCTTTCGATTCGTATTGTCGATGATTTGGAGCAGGCTATGGATCATATCCATCGTCATAGTTCTTCTCATACTGAAACAATCGTGACAGAAGATTATGCCAGTGCTAGACACTTTTTAGCAGAAGTTGACTCAAGTTCAGTGATGGTAAATGCATCGACACGTTTTGCTGATGGTTTTGAATATGGTCTTGGTGCTGAAATTGGTATTTCAACCGATAAAATTCATGCTCGTGGTCCAGTTGGATTAAATGGACTGACTTCCCAGAAATGGATTGTGCTCGGTAGTGGTCAAATCAGACACTAAGATGCCTGAAACAATTGGTATCTTTGGGGGTACATTTGACCCCGTTCATCATGGTCATTTACGTTCAGCGCTTGAAGTCGCTCAGCAGTTAGGGCTTGACCATATTCGGTTGATTCCGAGTGCCTCACCGCCACATCGCGAACAACCACGAGCAACAGCGCAACAGCGCCTAATGATGTTGCATTTAGCGATTAAAAATAGCAGCCAGTTTGTTGTTGATGATCGTGAGTTACACCGTGATGGGCTGTCTTATACGGTTGATACTTTACTGAGTTTGCGTGAAGAATTTGTAGAAAACCCGCTGTATTTGATTGTGGGAACAGATGCTTTTTCAGCACTACAGACATGGCACAACTGGCGGCAACTCATCAAATTAAGTCACATTGTAGTGGTCTCGCGTCCAGGCGAAGATCTATCGTTACCTGAATCACTTGAATTCTGGTATCAAAGACATTTAGCCACTGAGGCTGATCGAGATTTAATCGCAGGTAAAATCTGGCCAGTGACGGTAACTCAGCTGGCTATTTCAGCAACGGCAATTAGGGAGTCCATCGCAAACAATGAAAGTCCAGAGTTTTTATTGCCTGATGCCGTGCTTCGTTTAATTGAGCAAACAGGTTTATATCAAGATTAACTATGAAACGGGTGCTGAATACATGACCGCTTCTCATTCCTCTAGTGACTAATTGATGGCTCATCAGCGCAAGATCATTCATATCGATATGGATGCGTTCTTTGCTTCTGTAGAGCAACGTGATAAATCTGAATTTCGTGGGAAACCGCTTATAGTAGGGGGTAAGCCCAACGCCAGGGGCGTTGTTGCTGCCTGTAGTTATGAGGCGAGAAAGTTTGGTATTCACTCGGCGATGCCTTGTTCACAAGCTTATCGATTATGTCCAAGCGCTATTTTTGTACCGCCACGCTTTAATGTGTATAGAGAAGTGTCAGAACAAATTAGGGCAGTTTTCTGGCGCTATGCATCAGAAGTAGAGCCTTTATCATTAGATGAAGCTTATTTAGACGTCAGTTATACTCAAGATTTTAATGGGTCAGCAACCTATATAGCTAAAGCGATAAAAAATGACATTTTGTCAGAAACACAATTGGTGGCATCTGCAGGCGTCTCTTACAATAAATTTTTAGCTAAAATTGCCTCAGATATGGACAAACCTGATGGGCTTTATGTGATTAAACCCGATCAAGCACTTGCTTTTATCGAGGGGCTTTCGATTGGCAAATTTCATGGAATTGGTCCAGCAACAGAAAGCAAGATGAATAAGTTAGGCATCCACACAGGTGCAGATTTACGAGCTTGGAACGAACAGGATTTAGTTAAATATTTTGGCAAGTCTGGGCATCATTTTTTTCATATTTCACACGGTATTGACGAGCGTGCTGTTCAAAGTACACGTAAGAGAAAATCGGTAGGAAAAGAGACGACGTTCCAGCAAGATATACAATCTATTTTGGCATTACGCGACCATGCTAATTCACTATCTGAACAGGTTTGGGAGACTTTGCAATCACAAAAACTGACAGCTAAAACATTGACTTTAAAAGTTAAATACGCCAATTTCACTCAAGTCACTCGTTCAATAACACATGACAGTGCTTTAGATTTGATGACGATTAAAAGTCTATTGCCCAGATTATTAAATCGTACTGAAGCGGGTGGAATTGCGGTCAGATTAATTGGTGTGTCAGTCAGTGGCTTTGACACAAAACCAGCTAAAAAGGCTAAGCAACAGCTAGCATTAGGGTTGGGTAATGTTTTTTGATATAGCGTTGCGATACAGGAGATAGAGAAGCAGTGAATGAGTTGTTTTTTGTTATATCAAAACTCGCGTGGGGCATTTTAAGCCCCAGCAACCTAATAGTGATATTACTAGCAATAGCGACTGTATTAGTGATCAATAACAAGATACAAGCGGCTAAATGGATTTTAATCCCTTTATCGCTTGCCACTGTCTTATTGCTAGCCTATCCAGTGAGTGATTATCTGATGTATCCACTAGAAAAACGATTCTCTAAACCAATACTTTTGCCATCAAAGATTGATGGCATCATTGTTTTAGGTGGTGGTGAAGAGTTGAAACAGTCGTTAAGCTGGCAAACACAAGAGCTGGGTGACGGTGGTGATCGCTATTTTGCTACAGTTAGCTTGGCAAAAAAATATCCCAATGTGCCTGTTATATTCTCTGGCGGCAATAATCTACTGACCTTAAAAGGGGAAGGGAAAGAAGGACATATTGCTTATCAAGTTCTAACAAAGTTGGGTATTGAAAAGCAGCGCCTTGTCGTTGAAACGCAAGCTAGAAATACTTATGAAAATCTTGTTCATCTACAGTCGCTCTTACCTAAAGAAGCAGGTAAGTACATACTGGTAACATCCGCTTTTCATATGCCAAGAGCCGTTGGGGTGGCGCGTCAGCAATCTGTGAAGGTTATTCCTTATCCTGTAGATTATAGAAGTAATAGTGAGATGCTAAGACGATGGGACTTTAATCTTTATGAACATTTGCAAGTATTAGAGCCGGCATGGCGGGAATGGATAGGTTTAACGGTCTACTTTTTTACTGATAAAACAGCTCAATGGTTGCCATCTGAAGTTGCAGATGAACACAAATAAAATAGCTTAGTGATAAACTATGTCATTACATAGTCATGGAGAGCCAAATGCAGGCTGATAAATTAAAGTTACTAGTGATTGATGCACTAGAAGATATAAAAGCAGAAGATATACAAGTTTTAGATGTGACAGCAATGACGGATGTCACTGATTTCATGATCATTGCTACGGGTAAGTCGACTCGACAAGTAAAAGCACTAGCTAATGAAGTCACTATGCAAGCTAAGGCTGCTGGGATTCAACCTTTAGGTGTTGAAGGTGAAGATGTAGGCGAGTGGGCTTTGGTTGACCTTGGTGATGTGATTGCTCATGTCATGACACCGCAAATGCGTACAACCTATAATTTAGAAAAATTGTGGCAGGTGCCAGAACCGGATAAGCAGGTATCGGCTGAAGATTAATGAAAATCAACTTGCTGGCGGTAGGGACGAAAATGCCATCATGGGTCGAACAGGGCTATGAAGAATATGCCAAACGATTACCCAGAGAATGTCAGCTAGTTCTTCATGAAATATCGCCTGCCAAGCGTACAAAGAACGGTCATAGCCAACAATGGCTTGACCAAGAAGGCGAACGAATTCTTGCATCAATACCCAAAGAACACTATGTTGTTAGCCTTGACGTTAAAGGTAGACCTTGGTCAACTGAGCAGTTAGCACAACAAATGAAATCCTGGTTAGCAGATGGCCGAGATATCTCTTTATTGATTGGTGGTCCAGATGGGCTTTCTAAAGCCTGTAATCAACGTGCAGATCAAAAATGGTCATTATCAGCATTGACCTTACCGCACCCTTTGGTTCGCGTTGTTTTAGCTGAACAGTTGTATCGATCCTGGACCGTCCTACAAAACCACCCCTATCATCGCGCATGAAATTTCCTGCTATTTATTTAGCGTCAGGTTCGCCAAGGCGCAGTGAGTTATTGAGTCAGATCGGTGTCAACTTTGAAAAGCTGAGTTTGGATGTCGATGAGACTGTTTTAGAGGGCGAAACAGCTTTAGCTTATGTCGAACGTGTTGCTATTTTAAAAGCCAAAGCAGGCTGGCAAAATCTTATCAACGAATCAAAACAAAAACGTCCTGTTTTGGGGGCTGATACTTCAGTTGTTATCAATGGTGTTATTTTAGGTAAGCCCACAGATAAAGAAAACGCTAAGATAATGTTAAAACAGCTATCAGGTGTTGAACATAAAGTCATGACTTCAATAGCAGTTCATTATCATGATAGGCTTTTAAGCCAAGTTAAGGTGAATACGGTTAAATTTGCACAATTATCTGATGACGATATTAATTGGTACCTGTCTACAGGGGAAGGTGTTGATAAAGCGGGTGGCTATGCAGTACAGGGTTTAGCTGCCATTTTTATTGAACAGATAAAAGGAAGTTACTCAGGTATTATGGGCTTGCCTTTGAAAGAAACAGCCGATTTATTGAGACAGGTAAATGACGATTAGATGAGCAGCGAAATTTTAATTAATGTTACGCCTAGCGAGACGCGCGCTGTCGTCGTTGATAATGGTGTATTGCAGGAAGTCTTTATTGAGCGAACTGAATACCGTGGCTTGGTAGGTAATATTTATAAGGGTAAAGTCTGCCGCGTATTGCCTGGTATGCAAGCTGCATTTGTTGAAATTGGACTTGCGAGGGCTGCATTTTTACACGCGTCTGATATTTCTATCCCGGGTGGTCAAACTGGCGATTTAAAAGAAGCTAAAGTCCCCCCGATTTCTTCATTATTAAGAGAAGGTCAGGAAATAGTAGTTCAAGTGATTAAAGACCCTATGGGATCTAAAGGTGCGAGGCTAACCACTCAGTTGTCAGTTTCATCACGTTATTTGGTTTATATGCCTGATGCACAAGGCATTGGCGTTTCTCTCAAAATTGAAGATGAACAAGAACGTGAACGATTAAAACAATGCCTATCTCAAAAATTATCAGAGCAAGATGGCGGCTATATCCTGAGGACTGCTGCAGATGGTGCTAGTGATACAGAATTAGAGGCCGACCTAAAATTTTTACACAGACTGTGGACGAAGTTGTTAGACAAAAAATCTACGGTGAAACCTGAACAAGCGTTGTATGAAGATCTACCTTTAGCGTTAAGAGCGTTACGAGACCTATTCTCGCCGGATATTGAACGTATCAGAATAGATTCAACAGAAACATTTAATAAGGCACGTAATTTTGCAAATGGCTTTATGCCCGAATGTGCGTCTCGTTTAGAACATTACAAAGGTGATAGGCCTTTATTTGATTTGTTTAGTGTTGAGGATGAAATTCAAAAAGCATTGGAACGCAAAGTCTTTCTAAAATCTGGTGGTTATTTGATTTTTGATCAGACGGAAGCAATGACAACGGTTGATGTCAACACGGGTGGTTTTGTTGGCCATAAAAATCTTGAAGAGACTATTTTTAAAACCAATCTTGAAGCTGCTCACGCCATCGCAAGGCAATTACGCGTGCGTAATCTAGGTGGCATTATCATTCTCGATTTTATTGATATGGATGAAGAAAGTCATCGTGATCAAGTTTTACGTGCTTTGGAAAAAGCGATGCAAGCTGATAGAGCAAGACATACTATTTGTGGTGTTTCCGAACTTGGCCTTGTCGAAATGACGCGAAAGCGCAATCGTGAAAGTCTAGAACATGTGCTCTGTGAGCCATGTAGCTGTTGCCAAGGTAAAGGCTATGCTAAAAGTATTGAGACTGTCTGTTATGAAATTTTTAGAGACATAATACGTGAAGCAAAACAGTACGAGAGTAGTGAGTTTCTGGTATTAGCATCACAAGATGTGATTGATCGATTGAACGACGAAGATTCTACCTATGTAGCAGAGTTAGAAGAATTTATAGGAAAAGCGATTTCTTTCCAGCGAGAAGAGCAATATGGTCGCGAACAATATAATGTTGTTTTGATCTAAAAAACAATGTTAAGTATTAGTTTCGTTGTATTTTTTGAACCTTTCCAGAGCAAGCTTGTTTAATTAGTAATGTCTTTTTCTCAACGCAGTTTTCGAATATTAATAAACCTTTTTCTGCTGCTCTTAGTCGTAGCAATCGGGTTTTATTGGCTTAACAACACCTTGCAGCATCGCCAACATGAAATAGGTGAATGGTTAAGTGAAACGGTTGGCTATCCTGTCGAGATTAGGCGATCGAGTTTAACCTGGTCAGTATTATCACCTAAGTTATTACTCGAAGATGTCGAAGTTTTAGAGCAAGACCGTTCAGATAATTTGCTGAGCCTAGAAAGTATTCAGCTCGATTTAGATTTGTTTGCAAGTCTTTGGCACCGCGATATTAGCTTGGATGATATCAGTTTAAAGGGGCTTAAATTAACGGTCATCCGCAATGGGGCTGGGCAGCTATCTTTAAAAGGGGTTGAAACGAAAGGGGATTCGACACCTGTCTTTGCTGGTGTTTTAGTACGTGCAGGAATAATAGATAGTTTTCATTTAACCGATATAACACTTAATTATATCGATCAACAGCAAACTTTCTTATCAGGACGTTATCGATTAAATAATGGTCTTGTAAAACATCAAGGGCAAAGATGGAATGCTGATGCCTTGGTCATACTGCCGCCTTCTTTGGGTAATAAAGTCGGCATTATGGCTAGTTGGAATAGTCAGCAACAAGACAATGATTGGCATTGGCAAATAGAAGCAGATGATTTGATTGCGGATAATTTGTCGACATACTTACATTGGCAGGGCGTTTCTCTTACGAGGGCTCAGCTTGATGTTAATTTGAGAGGACAAGGGCATTCGGAAAAATTAACTGAGTTAACGATCGACTTAGACTTACTTGATGCCAAGTTACAATCTCAATCATCTGCTATTACTAACACCGTTCAAATACCGAGCTTAAAAGGTCAGGTACAAGCAATAAGGCAAGAAAATGGCTGGTCACTCGAGGGTAAAAATGTTGCCGTCAATATTGATAACAATATCTGGCCAACGACTTCTTTTTTGTATCAGCAGCAGGGTGATAATATTGATGCCAGTGGTGGATTTTTTGCCATCAGTGATTTGCTGAGTATCGCCTTATTATCAGAAAATACACCAGAAGAAATAAAACAAATACAACCGACAGGAGATATAGAGCAGTTTGTAATTAACTACTCACAATCAAAAGGATTGAATTCTGCGAGTATCAGCTTACGTGATGGTGGCGTTTTACCTTGGCAGAATTATCCGGGGATCACAGGCCTAACAGCCGATATCAATTGGCATAAAGATAATATTAAGGTTGCTTTAGATAGCCACAATGTCAATTTATATCCGCAAAATGGCTATGAATCTGCTTTGTTTTTTGATTCTATCTCGGGCGCATTTGATTTCACACAGTCTGAGCAACAATGGCAATTTCAAAGTCAAGCATTGCGTTTATGGAATGATGATTTGAGTATTGAGCTTGATGGTTCTATTAATCAAGGTCACGATGAAAAAATACGTAACGATCTATTTATCAAGCTAGACGATGTCATGATCAATCAATGGAAAAAATATCTGCCTAAAGATATATTGCATAGCAATTTTAAGGCCTGGTCGGCCAATGCATTTGTTGATGGCAAAATCACACATGGTGAAATTAAATTAAAAGGTGATTTAGCGGCTTTTCCCTATCAGCTGCCTGCAGATAAACAACAAGGCTCTTTTGATTTGAATTTGCAGGTGGAAGGTGTGCAATTGCATTATGCTCCCGAGTGGCCTGATATTGTGAATGTGAATGGAACAATCATTGGTAGCGGTAATGACCTAGTTATTAAAAGTCAGCAGGGCACTATTGCAGGTTTTTCCTTTTTAAATGTCGATACGCGTATTGATAAATTAACTGAGGACGAGCCAATTTTGACCTTGGATGGCAAATTAAAAGGGACTACCGCACAAGCTGTCGAATTGTTGAAGAACAGCCCACTCAGACATCGTTTTGGTAGAGTAGCGAGTTTAATCACAGCCCAAGGTGGAAGCGATATTAACCTCCACCTGATGGTGCCTTTATCTTATGCTAATGAAACAGAAGTCAAAGGTGACGTCAGTTTTATCAATAGTACTTTATTTAAAACATCGTTTCCTCAAGCTCCTATTACTAATGTGAATGGCAAAATAGATTTCAGTCATGAATCCGTATCAGCTGAATCGATCACAGCACAGGCACTCAACGCCCCTATTATTATTAATGTCGGTCCGAAAAATAATAATACTGTTATTAATGCCACTGGCAGTGTTTCGGCTAAGCAACTCGAGCTTCTTTCTTCCGAAGATTTAAGTCAATATATAAACGGTCAAACGGATTATGAACTTGCTGTAGAAATATCAGAAAAGACAGTGGGTGACTTTTATGCAGATGTCACTGTTAAATCTAATCTTCGCGGTCTAAATGTATTATTGCCAGCACCATTTTATAAGACAGCGGAGCAAACAGTTGATTTCCAGACAGCGCTTGATCAGTCTGTTAATTCATCACGTTACACACTGGATTATGATGGAAAGGCTTTAGCATCAATGCTTGTGACAGAAAATACAGGCCGACAATTTAATGTAGATTTAAACAAGTTTAATCTAGCAGATTGGCTTGAGTTACAAACAGCTAATAATGAAAGCTTTTTCCATGTTAATGACGAGGTTGTGTTTAAGATACCGCAAGCGAATATATTTGGGCAGCAGTTAACTCATATTGAGCTCAAATCAACCAGACAGTCAACTGGTTGGACAGGGCGTCTGAGTAGTGAGCAAACAAATGGTTCGTTCTCTGTTACTGATGACAGTGCTGATTTTGGGCTGATTAGAGCTAATCTAGATAATGTGGCTTTAACTATTGCAGATGATAAGCAACCTGCTCAGCAAATGTCTCAGTCTACAGCAGCATTATGGCCGGCTATTGAACTTGATATTGATTCACTCAGACTCAATCAATCTTTATTGGGCAAGTTGTCGTTAAAATCAAAAAGAACGCCCAATAAATGGATTCTAGAGACGGCAAGCATTCAGGCACTGTCATTTGAAGCTAATGTGTTAGAAGGCGTCTGGCAAAAAGATGGTGCAGTAGAAAATACCAAATTACATATCCAAGTAAATAGCGATGATTTAGCCAATGCACTTGCTAGTTTGGGTTACCAGCAAGCTGTAGATGCCAGAAATACCAAGCTTGATGCTGATATAAGTTGGCCAAATGATCCCTTATCTTTTTCAAAGCACAATTTACGAGGGAAATTATTTTTTGATATTGGTAAAGGTGAGCTTGAAGAAGTGAAGCCAGGTGCAGCAGGTCGCGTTTTTGGCTTACTCAGTTTTGCGGCTATACCGAGACGCTTAGCTCTGGATTTTAATGATTTGTTTGGTAAAGGTTTTGACTTCACATCGATAAAAGGTAGTTTTGATATCGCTAATGGTACGGCGACAACACAGGATTTTACTTTGAATAGTGAAGCGGCCAAGATAGAAATATCTGGCCCTGTGGACCTAGTCAATCAACGTTATGATCAAGTCGTCAAAGTGATTCCGAATGTATCATCAACATTGCCTTTAGCTGGGGCTGTAGCAGGCGGTCCTGTGGGGCTAGGTGTCGGGACGGCAATTTTATTAGTCGATAAATTGGCAGGACGACTGTTTGATAAACAAATTGTTAATTTAATTAGTTATAGCTATAAACTAAAAGGCTCCTGGTTAAACCCCGAGTTGAACATCGTCGCACCAGTGCAGCCCTAAGCTATATGTTTGAGTGATTTTCACTTAACTCTGGTATGATCCTTTAGTTTAAATAAGCACAATATATTCATGACCGATTCCATTTTTAATCAAGTAAATCAGCAGCTATTAGAGCCTGCTGGTTTAACAGAATCCAATATAGAGCAAGCCATTGCAATGACGATGATTGCTGGTGTTGATTATGCCGATCTTTATTTTCAGCAATCACGACAAGAAAGCTGGGTATTAGAAGACGGTATCATTAAAGATGGTGGATACCATATTGAGCAAGGTGTTGGTGTCAGAGCCTGTAGTGGTGAAAAGACTGGCTTTGCCTATTCTGATGATTTGATTTTACCCGCTTTATTTGATGCGACAAAAGCGGCAAGAGCAATAGCGCGGAGTGGTCAAACTAATAAAGTGCAAGCATGGAAACGTGTGGAAACGCCTCGTTTTTATGGTGATAGTGATCCATTAAAAGTGCTTACTGTTACAGAAAAGTTAGCGCTACTTCATCAGGCGGATCAAGCAGCCCGAGATGCAGATCCTAGAGTAAGCCAAGTGTCGGTTAGTTTAGTAGGCGAAATGGATACAGTTTTAGTGGCAGCAAGCGATGGCACATTTGCAAGTGATATACGCCCATTAATCAGATTGAATGTTAGTGTGATTGTTGAGTCAAATGGTCGTCGTGAGCGGGGTAACGCTGGCGGTGGTCGACGCCTTGATTATCGTTATTTTCAGGATAATGAGTTAGCTACAACGTATGCAAAAGAAGCAGTTCGCCAAGCCTTAGTCAATTTGGAAGCGATAGATGCGCCGGCGGGTAATATGACGGTAGTTTTAGCTTCTGGTTGGCCAGGCGTATTGTTGCATGAAGCTGTAGGTCATGGTTTAGAAGGTGATTTTAACCGCCGAGGTAGTTCGGCCTTTTCTGGCCGCATGGGAGAGATGGTGGCATCACCTTTATGTACTGTTGTCGATGATGGTACGTTATCAGATCTTCGTGGGTCTTTATCAATTGATGATGAAGGCGTACCGACTGAAAGTACAACATTAATTGAGAATGGCAAATTAACTGGTTATATGCAAGATAAGCATAATGCACGTCTAATGGGCACGCAAAGTACAGGTAATGGTCGTCGTGAATCCTATGCTCATTTACCGATGCCAAGGATGACTAATACCTATATGTTGCCGGGTCAACATAAGCCTGAAGAAGTAATTGCTTCGGTTGATAACGGTATTTATGCGGTTAACTTTGGTGGCGGACAAGTCGATATCACTTCGGGTAAATTCGTTTTTTCTACTAGCGAAGTTTATTTAATTAAAAATGGTAAAGTGACGCAGCCTGTGAAAGGAGCGACTTTGATTGGTAATGGTCCTGAAGTTATGGGCAGAATTAGTATGGTTGCCGATGATCTTGAGCTTGATACTGGTGTAGGTAACTGTGGAAAAGATGGTCAAACTGTCCCTGTTGGTGTCGGTCAACCGACATTGAAGATAGATGGTCTAACCGTGGGTGGGACAGCATAGTGGAAGAGCAGCATAAGGCCGTTGCCTTAATTTCTGGTGGTCTTGATTCAATGTTAGCAGTCAAAGTACTGCAAGAGCAGGGTATCGAGGTAGAAGGGATTAACTTTTATACCGGTTTCTGTGTGGAAGGGCACACCCATGCCATTCGCAACAAAGATAAAGACAAGCAAAAGAGAAATAATGCGCTATGGGTGGCTGAGCAGCTCGGTATCAAACTACATATTGTTGATGTAATCCAAGAATATAAAGATGTTTTATTGAATCCGAAACATGGCTACGGGGCGAATATGAACCCTTGCCTTGATTGCAAGATATTCATGGTTAATAAAGCCGTTGAGTGGGTAAAAGAGAATCATAAGAATGGTTTCGATTTTATTATTACGGGTGAGGTCATTGGTCAACGTCCCATGTCGCAACGTAAACAAACGATGCCGATTGTCGCTGCAGAGTCGGGTGCTGATGATATTTTGTTAAGACCTTTATGTGCTAAGAATTTACCAGCAACCAAGCCAGAGTTAGAAGGTTGGGTCGATAGAGAAAAATTACATGACTTTAGTGGTCGTAGTCGTAAACCACAAATGGCGTTAGCTAAAAAGTATGGCTTCACAGATTATGCCTCGCCTGCGGGCGGTTGTTGCTTTTTAACCGATAAAAACTATTCGGATAAATTAGTCGATTTATGGAAGGGACGTGGCAGCCGTGAGTATGAAATGGATGACATTATGTTACTCAAGGTGGGGCGACATTTAAGACCTAAAGGTGAGTACAAACTGATTATTGCGCGTGATGCGGGCGAGAGCAAATATCTAGAAGGTTATCGTAAACAATATACCTCGATTCAAGCAACGAGTCATAATGGCCCATTAGCACTGATTGATGGCGATATTGATCCTGAAGATTATTCACATGCAGCAAGCATAGTAGCCCGTTATGGCCAGGGTCGTGATGCAGATGAAGTTGAAGTCCTTGTGTCGATCCCAAATCAAGAAAAGCAGAATTTAAAAGTTCAGCCGCTGAGTTCTGAACAAGTTCTTGAAGACTGGCATATCTGATGCGTTACGAATTAGATGCTCGGCGTATGTTGTGCCCAATGCCAGTAATAAAAGCACAAAATAAGATCAAAGACTTGGCTGTTGGTGATATATTAGATATTTTTTGTACCGATCCTGGCGCATTAAATGATATCCCTGCATGGGCAAGAATCAATGGTCATGTGGTTCTTGAAACATCTGAGCAGGATGGTGATATTGTTGTCACTGTGCAGGTAAATGAATAGATCAAAATAGTGCGAAACAGTCCTTTATGCACCATTGTAGTGCGGTAATGGGGCTGCTTTAATAGTAACTATTTGATTTTTAATATGAATAAAAGTTGGCTTAGTTTATGCTGGCAGTTGTACAGTGGGTCGAGATAGACACCCGAATATAATTAGTAATTTAAAACTGGAGAAAAGTTAATGTCCGTCGAAAAAGTGCTTCAAATGATTAAAGATGAGGAAGTCACCTTTGTTGATTTCCGTTTCACTGACTCACGTGGTAAAGAGCAACATGTTTCTTTCCCAGCGCATTCTATTGATGAAGATACCTTTACTGAAGGTAATATGTTTGATGGTTCATCAGTATCAGGTTGGAAAGGAATTAACGAATCAGACATGATTCTAATGCCTGACCCAACAACGGCAGTGATGGATCCATTCATGGATGACAATACCTTGATCATTACTTGCGACATTATTGAACCAGCAACAATGCAAGGCTATGAACGTGATCCACGCAGTGTAGCAAAACGTGCTGAAGCGCATCTAAAATCCACAGGTATAGCAGATACAGCATTTTTTGGTCCTGAGCCAGAATTCTTTATTCTTGATGATGTTCGCTGGGGCAGTGATATGTCTGGCTCTTTCTACAAGATTGACTCTGACGAGTCAGACTGGAATACAGAAAAAGTGTATGCAGATGGTAACAAGGGTCACCGCCCAAGTATCAAAGGTGGTTACTTCCCCGTACCACCAGTTGATTCACTACAAGATATCCGTAGTGCAATGTGTTTAACACTAGAAGAAATGGGTCAAACTACTGAAGTGCATCACCACGAGGTAGCTACCGCTGGCCAATGTGAAATTGGTGTTAAATTTAACACTTTAGTTTCTAAAGCTGACGAAGTTCAACAGCTAAAATATGTTGTTCATAACGTTGCTCATGCTTACGGCAAAACAGCGACATTTATGCCTAAACCATTGGTAGGTGATAACGGTAGTGGTATGCATGTACACATGTCTATTTCTAAAGATGGCGAAAACCTATTTGCTGGTAATAAATATGGTGGTTTATCTGAAACTGCTTTGTACTATATTGGCGGTATCATCAAGCATGCTCGTGCATTGAATGCCTTCACTAACGCTTCAACAAACAGTTACAAGCGTCTTGTCCCTGGGTTTGAAGCGCCTGTTATGCTGGCTTATTCAGCACGTAACCGTAGTGCTTCAATTCGTATTCCATTCGTTAACAGCCCTAAAGGACGTCGTGTCGAAGTACGTTTCGGCGATCCAACTGCTAATCCATACTTAGCTTTTGCAGCTATGTTAATGGCTGGCCTTGATGGGATTAAAAACAAAATTAATCCTGGTGATGCAATGGATAAAGATCTGTATGATTTACCAGCAGAAGAAGCAGCTGAAATTCCAACAGTGTGTCATTCATTAGATCAAGCATTAGATGCATTAAGTGAAGATCGTGCTTTCTTAACGGATGGTGGTGTATTTACTGACGACATGATCGATGGTTACATTGCATTGAAAATGGAAGAAGTAACACGCATGCGTATGGAAACACACCCTGCTGAATTTGATTTGTACTATAGCGTCTAATCATATTCACAAATTAAGTAAGACAAGAAACGCCTCCTTTTGGGGGCGTTTTTTTTATGTCTGATAGTTGCACATCAGCAAGAGCTGGCATATGATTTCACTATGAGATATCTTGCTTTAATACTGTTATTTTCAACCACGATTGTTAGTGCTGACGTATATCGGACTGTTGATGAATACGGAAATATCATGTTCACCGATAATCCAGATGGCAAAGCGGAAAAGGTAGAGGTCGAAGCGACCTCTACTTATAGCCCTGTTGATATTCCACAACAACAGATAGAACCTGAATTAGAACAGCAAGAAGAGTTCCCAGTTCCGAACTATCGAGTGACTATTGCATCTCCTGCTCAAAACGAAAGTTTCTGGTCAAATGATGGGACAGTGAATGTGAGCGTTGATGTGCAGCCAGAATTAAGTGCTGAACGGGGGGATATGTTGATATTCAAGTTAGATGGCCAAGATGTAGGTGCCCCCCAGTCATCGCCGAACTTTACTTTAAGCAATCTTGACCGTGGTAGTCACATTATTGTTGCTTCTATCATAGATAGTGAGGGTAATGTCTTGAAAAACAGTAAATCAACACTTTTTCACCTACAACGTCGTTCGCTTCTTAATAATCCTAATACAATAAACAATCAACTTCTTCCACAAGTTCGTCCTGCCAAAGCTGCACCAAATGCAGCCATAAATAAACAGACTGCACAATAAACACCTGAAATCAATTGAATTGCACCATTGTGGTGCGTCAATGTATAGGGTAAACTCAAAGCAGACTGGATCCCACGATAATAAATTTCATTTTATTTAAAATAATGACTTTAAAATATTGATTTAAATAATTATTTTGAAATTATTTGTTTTTCTGTCTTTAGTTGGAGCAGTTATTGCTCTGTTATTCTCATTACATAACATTCGGAATAGGATGAAATGCTTTCAGGAATTTCCTATCAAAATATCACTGAAAATTTAACAACAGCTGTTGTTGTTTTGGATGAATACTTGCAAGTGCATTTTATTAATGCAGCAGCAGAAGTATTGTTTGATATTAGCCAACGCCAAGCAGCTCATATTCCATTTAAAACCATTTTACCAAGCGAAGAAGCTTTACTTACGAGTTTGAAGAAAGTTAAACAAACAGGGCAAGGTTTGATCGAACGTGGGATGAAACTATACATTCCCTCAAATGGAGATGTAATGGTTGATTGCTCAATTAAGATGTTGGATACAGATGAGTGTAAAGAAGGAATTTTATTAGAGTTTTTCCAATTAGATAATCAGCATAGAATCAGTCGAGATGAAAGTTTACATGCTCAACAGCAAGTCGTACTTGGTTTGGCGCACGAAATAAAAAATCCATTGGGTGGTTTACGCGGAGCGGCACAACTACTCGAGCGTCAATTAGAATCTGATGATTTAAAAGAATATACCAATATTATTATTAGTGAAGCGGATCGCCTGCAAAACCTGATGGCAAGTATGTTGGGCCCTCACCAACAAAGTAAAACGAGTCAGGTAAATATTCATGAGGTGTTAGAGCGAGTAAGGCAATTAGTTAGAGCAGAAGTAGACGGGCGCTTAGTGTTTCACATTGATTACGATCCTAGTATCCCTGATATCTATGCCGACTCTGATCAACTTGTACAAGTTTTTCTTAATATCGTGCGTAACGCAGTTCAAGCAATGAGTGCTGTTGGCACGATTACCTTAAAAACAAGAATTAAGCGTCATATCACCATAGATAATCAACGCTACCGGCTTGGTGCAGCTATTGAAGTAATTGACGATGGCCCAGGTATACAGCCATCGTTACAAGAAAGTATGTTTTACCCCTTAGTAACTGGGCGGGCAGAAGGAACGGGTCTGGGGCTCTATATTTCACAGAGTCTTATCCATAGAAATCACGGGTCAATAGATTGTACTAGTGAACCTGGACGTACTGTATTTTCAATTGTTTTCCCTTTGGAGGGTAAGAGTGACTAGTAAAGCAAGAGTATGGGTTGTTGATGATGATCGCTCCATCCGTTGGGTGTTGGAAAAAGCGATGCAAGCTGTTGGTATCAATGTACGTGTATTTGATAACGGTAATGCTGTTCTTGATGAACTTGAGAACAGCTACCCTGATGTCCTAGTAAGCGATATTCGTATGCCGGGTATTGACGGTTTAGCGTTGATGGGCGAGATTAAAAAGGTCGCCCCCAATTTGCCGATCATTATTATGACGGCCTATTCAGATTTAGACAGCGCTGTATCGGTCTATGAAGGTGGTGCATTTGAATATCTCCCTAAGCCTTTTGACGTCGATGAAGCAGTTGATCTTGTACAAAGAGCGATAGCGCATAGGAAAGAGCATTCGGAAGAAGTTGATGAACCTATTAATCTAAACACTGAAATTATCGGAGAAGCGCCGGCAATGCAGGAAGTGTTTAGAGCGATTGGACGCTTATCTCGTTCCAATATCACGGTATTAATTAATGGTGAATCTGGTACAGGTAAAGAACTGATAGCAAATGCTTTGCATAAACACAGTCCGCGTGCATCTAAGCCTTTTATTGCGCTTAATATGGCGGCAATCCCTAAAGAGTTAATGGAATCAGAATTATTTGGTCATGAAAAAGGTGCTTTTACAGGTGCTCACGCGGCAAGGAAAGGTCGTTTCGAACAGGCTGATGGTGGCACCTTATTTCTAGATGAAATTGGTGATATGCCTATAGAGCTACAAACACGGCTACTGCGAGTACTCTCGGATGGTGAGTTCTTCAGAGTAGGAGGACATAGTTCTGTTAAGTGTGATGTTCGTATTGTGGCTGCGACACATCAAAATTTAGAACAGAGTGTGGAAAGGGGAGAATTTAGGGAGGATTTATTTCATCGCCTTAATGTGATTCGTATCCACAGTCCCGCCTTGCGAGAGCGTCGAGAAGATATACCTGCATTGGCTAGTTACTTTTTAAATAAGGCGGCAACTGAATTAAGTGTTTTAGTAAAAGCCCTATCACCAGAAGTGGAAAGCTATCTTAGTCAGTTACCTTGGCCCGGTAATGTCAGACAATTGGAAAATACGTGTCGTTGGTTGACAGTCATGTCACCAGCTAAAGTTGTTCAGATGGACGATTTGCCCAATGAATTAATAAATGAAGAGAATGCAGAAGCTCCAGCAACGGGGAACTGGCAAGCATTGTTTAAACAATGGGCCTCGAATAAAGCATTGAGCGGGGAAGAAGGTGCTTTAGCCGATGTTGTTCCTGAAATAGAACAATTGTTAATGGGTGTGGCTTTAGAGAAAACAGCAGGTAAAAGACAAGAAGCTGCCAAGTTACTTGGTTGGGGTCGAAACACACTGACTAGAAAGCTAAAAGATAGTAATAAATAGCTTGCGGGGAATAGGTCTATTTAGTATACTTCTCTGCTTTACCGGTGCGGGGTGGAGCAGTCTGGTAGCTCGTCGGGCTCATAACCCGAAGGTCGTTGGTTCGAATCCAGCCCCCGCTACCAAAGTTATGGAACCCCTATAAGGGGTTTTTGCTTTTCTGGAGATTTGAATTGGGCCGTGGGCCCTTTTTTTTTAGGCATTTATGGCTGTTAGTGATCAAATAGAACAATTAATTGAAGCACCTATCGAGTCGCTTGGCTACGAATTATTGGGTGTTGAATATATAAAGAATGGCCGTGATACGGTGCTTCGTATTTATATTGATTCGAGTCAGGGTATTTCTATTGAGGACTGCGAACGTGTGAGTCATCAAGTCAGCGGTATTCTTGAGGTTGAAGATCCGATTAGTACAGCGTACTCATTGGAAGTCTCTTCCCCTGGATTTGATAGACCTTTATTTAAAGAAAAGGACTTTGTTCGATTTGCGGGCGCAGAGGCAAAAGTTTCAATGAAATTGCCTGTACAAGGGCGTCGTAATTTCAAAGGAATGCTAGAAGGCTTTAGTGACGGTAATATTTTGATAGAAGTTGATGGTGAAGTTTATGAATTACCGTTAACAAAACTGGCAAAAGCGAGACTTGTTGCCTGAAAATACAGTATCATTGTTGGTTGATATATAGCATATAAAATGCATAGGACTGCTGGAGAAATCCACTGAGGTTGAAATGAATAATAAAGAAATTTTACTAGTTGTAGATGCAGTTTCGAATGAAAAGGGTGTCGGTAAAGAAGTTATATTTGGCGCTATTGAAGCTGCGCTTGCAATGGCAACGAGCAAAAAACATGATATTGAACTGGATGTTCAAGTCGTTATTGATCGTGCTACTGGTGATTATGAAACCTTTCGTCAATGGTTAGTGGTTGAAGATACTGAAGAAGAACTTGAACTACCTGATGCGCAGATCGAATTAGCGGATGCCTTGAAAAAGCAAAAAGACATACAGGTGGGTGAATATATTCGCGAACCAATGGAGTCTGTTGAATTTGGCCGAATTGCAGCACAAACTGCTAAGCAAGTTATTGTTCAAAAAGTAAGAGAAGCTGAGCGCGCTCAAGTGGTAGAACAATACCAAGATAAAGTAGGACAGATGATTGGCGGTACGGTAAAACGTGTTGAACGTGGTAATGTGACGCTCGATTTGGGTGGTAATGCTGAAGCATTTATTCCTCGTGAAGAAATGGTGCCGCGTGAGAGTTTCCGTTCTGGTGATCGTGTTCGTGGCTATTTGAAAGAAATTCGTCCTGAAGGTCGTGGACCACAGTTAATTGTGAGTCGTATTGCACCTGAACTGTTAATTGAATTATTTAAGCTTGAAGTCCCAGAAATCAGTGATGACTTAATTAGAATACGTGGCGCAGCCCGCGACCCAGGTTTACGCGCTAAAATTGCTGTACAAGCAATGGAGTCTCGTATCGATCCAGTTGGCGCATGCGTTGGTATGCGCGGTTCTCGTGTCCAAGCTGTGACCAATGAGTTAGCAGGAGAACGTGTTGATATCATCATGTGGGATGAAGATCCTGCTCGTTTTGCTATCAATGCCTTAGCACCAGCTGAAGCACTTTCCATTGTAGTTGATGAAGAAGCCCATAGTATGGATATTGCTGTAGAAGATGAGCAATTATCACAAGCCATCGGACGTGGTGGTCAGAATGTACGTTTAGCTAGCCAGCTATCAGGCTGGGAGTTGAATATCATGTCTGCTTCTGATGCTGATCAAAAGGCAGAAACAGAAATCAGTGCGTTGATTGAACTGTTTATGAAAGATCTGGATGTTGATGAAGATGTGGCGTTGATTTTGGCTCAGGAAGGTTTTTCTGGCCTAGAAGAAATTGCTTATGTGCCCGAGCAAGAAATGCTCGATATTGAAGAGTTTGATGCAGATATTGTTACAGAGCTACGTTCACGTGCTCGCGATGTATTGTTAACCAGAGCTATTGCAAATGAAGAGCAAGTAGAATTAGCTGAACCTGCACAAGACTTACTTGATATGGAAGGCATGACTGATGATTTGGCTAAATTATTGGCAAGTAAAGGTATTGCGACGCTTGATGATTTAGGTGAGCAGTCAGTTGATGAATTAACTGAAATAGAAAGTATTAATGCAGAACAAGCAGCAAAACTTATCATGAAAGCACGTGAATCGTGGTTTGCAGACGAACAGACTGGAGCAGGGGAATAAGCATGAGTGATATGAAGGTGAAAGACCTTGCTGCAACAGTAGGTGTCGAACCAGAACGACTGGTTGAACAACTCAATGAAGCGGGTATTGAAGTCGCTAAGGCGAGTGACTCAATCACGGAAGAACAAAAGCAAACATTGCTTGGGTTTTTACAACAACGTCACGGTAAGACAGCATCAAGTGGTGAAGGTGCTTCATCGAAAAAAATCACGTTAAAGCGTAAATCCGTCAGTGAGATAAAATTGGGCGGAGCGTCACGCAGTGGTGGACGTAGTGTTAGCGTTGAGGTTCGTAAAAAGCGTACTTACGCCAAACGCAAGGAAAATGATCTTGCATCAACAAGTAGCGACTCACTCAAACAAAAAGAAGTAGAAGAGAAAGCGCAACTTGAAGCGAAACAAGAACTTGATCGTATTCAACAGGAAGCAAAACGGATAGAAGAACAGCAACAGCAGTTACAAGAACAGAAAAAAGCCGACGAAGCCGAAGAAGTCGCTCGCGAAGCCGCCGCTGTTGAAGCTGCTGTTGAAGCAGAAAAAGAAGCCGCTGAGGAAGCACGCAAAGCAGCAGAAGCAGAAAAGAAAGCTTTAGAAGAAGAGGCGAAATCGACTAAAAAACCTTCAAAAACAAGCAAGAAAATGTCAGCCTCTGAAATTGCACATCAAAAACTTGAAGAAGCCGATGCCAAACGTCGAGCAGCTAACTTAGCGCGTGTGGATGCTGAGAAAGCACTTAAAGAACGTAAAAAAGCAAGAAAAGAAGAAGCTAAGTTAGAAGCAGAGCGAGTAAAAGCAAAAGCCGAAGCCGAAGCCGAAGCCAAGAAATTAAAAGCTGAGCGAGCTAAGGCAAAAGAAGCTAAGCCCGCTGTCAAAGAAGATGCGGGTTCAAAAGAAAAATCAGGCCGTAGAGGTCATCGTTACTCGAAAAATGATAATGAAAGAAAAGAACTTCATGTTCAAGATGGTAAAGGCGGACGGCGCAAGAAGAAAAAAGGTGTAAGCCAACAGAAAGCGACAATCGAAACGTCATCAGAGCATGGCTTTTCTATGCCAACAGCACCTGTTGTCCATGAAGTTAATGTACCAGAAACTATCAGCGTATCTGAATTAGCACAAAGAATGTCAGTCAAAGCGGGTGAAGTGATTAAAGCCTTAATGGGGCTAGGCACAATGGCGACAATTAATCAGGCACTAGACCAAGATACAGCAGTTATTGTTATCGAAGAAATGGGGCATATTGCTAAGCCAGTCCAAGAAAATGAACTAGAACTATCGTTACAAGTGGCAGAAGAAGATTCTGGCGAGAGTAGTGTCCGTGCGCCTGTTGTGACAGTGATGGGACATGTTGATCATGGTAAAACATCACTATTAGATTATATTCGTCGTACTAAAGTGACATCAGGTGAAGCGGGTGGTATTACACAACATATTGGTGCTTATAAAGTGGCAACAAGTCGCGGTGAAATCACGTTTCTAGATACACCTGGACATGCCGCGTTTACAGAAATGCGTTCTCGTGGGGCTAAAGTGACGGATATCGTAATCCTTGCTGTTGCTGCTGATGATAGCGTTATGCCTCAAACCATTGAAGCTGTGCAACATAGTAAAGCAGCAGATGCGACATTAATTGTTGCAATGAATAAAATGGATAAAGAGACGGCCAACCCAGATAAGGTTAAACAAGAATTAGCTAATCATGATGTTATTCCTGAAGATTGGGGTGGTGATGTGCAATTTATTCCTGTCTCAGCATTAACGGGACAAGGTATTGATGATTTATTAGATGCAATTTCATTACAAGCAGAAGTCATGGAGTTGAAAGCATCTACAACAGGTCCTGCAAAAGGGACGGTCATTGAATCTCGTCTTGATAAAGGGCGTGGTGTCATAGTGACTGTTTTAGTTCAGAGCGGCACATTGAAGAAAGGCGATATCGTTGTTGTAGGCCAAGAATATGGTCGTGTTAGAGCGATGTTTAATGACCTAGGCGAAGCCTTAACGGAAGCAGGTCCTTCAACACCAGTAGAATTATTAGGTTTGTCAGGTACACCCGCATCCGGTGATGAATTGCAAGTGGCACCCGATGAGCGTAAAGCGCGTGAGATTGCTCAATTCCGTCAAACGAAAGCACGTGAAACCAAAATGGCACAACAACAGGCTGCCAAATTGGATGAAATGTTTAACAAGATGGAAACGGGCGATGTCAAAACATTAAATGTAGTTGTTAAAGCCGATGTACATGGCAGTGCAGAAGCCGTAAGCCAAGGTTTACAGAAGTTATCAACTGACCAAGTAAAAGTACAAATAGTGGCTACGGGTGTTGGCGGTATTAATGAAACCGATGCACAACTCGCAGCCGCCTCTGATGCAATCTTAATTGGCTTTAACGTTCGTGCTGATAATACGGCTAGGAAAGTGATTGCTGAAAAAGGACTAGATGTTCAATACTTCAGCATTATTTATGACTTGATTGATGTCGTAACTCAAGCAATGACAGGTATGTTAGAACCGGTTTATAAGGATGAAATTATTGGTTTAGCACGTGTCGATGATGTCTTCCGTTCACCAAAATTTGGTGATATCGCGGGTTGCTTGGTGACTGAAGGTGTTGTTAAACGCTCGAATCCAATTCGTGTATTACGCGACAATGTTGTTATTTATGAAGGTGAGTTGGAATCATTACGTCGTTTCAAAGATGATGTGAATGAGGTTCAATCAGGTGTCGAGTGTGGTATCGGCGTTAAAAACTACAAAGATGTTAAGCCTGGTGATCAAATCGAAGTCTTTGATCGTGTTTTGGTTAAACCAACACTCTAATGGCAAGAGAGTTTAGTCGCACTAGCCGAATTGGTGAAGTCATCATGCGTGAACTGGCGCAGATGATTCAACATGAAGTTTCTGATCCTCGCGTTGGCATGGTGACGGTATCTCATGTTGATGTCACTTCCGATCTGAAATATGCCAAAGTGTTTGTAACAAGGCTAAATGGTGTTGAATCAGAACAAGATGTGAGCGAGTGTATTGCTGGTTTAACGAATGCTGCGGGCTTTTTAAAGCGTGGTATCGCCAAACGCGTTGAGATACGAACAATACCCGAATTACGCTTTCATTATGATAAGTCACTAGAACATGGCTTTCATATGGATGAATTGATCGCCAAAGCCAATAAAGACTTACCAAAAGACTAGTCTCTAAAAGTGGGGCGTCGTAATAAAAAAGGTCGTAATATAACGGGCATTATCGTTATAGATAAACCGACAGGCCGAAGTTCAAATCATGTTTTACAGCAAGTTAAGCGTTTATTTGATGCTAAAAAAGCAGGGCATACAGGCAGTTTAGATCCTTTAGCAACCGGCGTTTTACCGATCTGTTTAGGCGAAGCCACTAAAGTATCAAGTTATCTACTGGATGCTGATAAACGTTACCAAGTACGTTGCCAATTAGGTGTCACCACTGACAGTGGTGATTCTGATGGTAATGTAGTGAGCGAACAGGCTATTCCAAGCCTCACCAAAAATAATTTGCTGGATATCATTCCTCAATTTTTAGGCGAACAACAGCAAGTGCCACCGATGTACTCGGCGCTGAAATATCAAGGCCAGCCACTCTATAAATTAGCGAGAAAAGGCATTGAGGTTGAGCGAAAAGCTAGAACTGTCACCATCTACGATATTCAGTTACTTGAGCTTACTGGGGATAGTTTTGTACTTGATGTCACATGCAGCAAAGGCACCTACATTAGAACATTGGTCGAAGATATTAGTCATGCTTTGAACACAGGGGGGCATGTCACCATGCTGCGCAGAGTTGCGGCTGCAGGTTATGATCTAGAACAAGCAATTACGATTGAACAGCTAGAACAGTTTGCTGAGCAAGGACAAGAAATTTTAGATTTACAGCTATTACCGACAGAAGAGGCCTTAAGTGATTGGCCGAGTATCGCCATTGATGATGAGATGGTGGTAGCACTCAGACATGGTCAATGTATTCATGTAGAACAAACCTATCAGCAGCCACAAGTAAGACTATTCGATACCGACAAACAGTTTCTAGGTTTAGGTGAAATGTCAGAAAATGGTGATATTGCACCGAAGCGTGTTTTTGTCATACAAGAGAGTGGCTAAAATGCTTGTTTATAAAACAAAATTTCGGTAGAATTGCCACCCTTTACATGGTTGGATATTTCGGTTTTAACGACGATAACGTTGACTGAGGTAATCCAGAATTTAACTAGTAGCATCCGCTACAAGAAAGTTGGAGCTTTTTAAATGTCATTATCGACAGAACAAACACAAGAAATTATCAATAAATTCCGCCGCTCAGAAACTGATACAGGTTCTGCAGAAGTGCAAGTTGCACTATTAACGGCGCGTATTACTAACCTTTCAGATCACTTCAAAGATAACGCGCATGACCATCACTCACGCCAAGGTCTTCTAAAAATGGTAAGTGGTCGTCGTAAAATGTTAGATTATTTGAGAAAGAAAGATATCACACGATACCGTGATCTTATTGCTAGCTTAGGTTTACGCCGTTAAGCATTGGCAATAGTGAAAAAAACTAATTTACAAATCGAACTCTCATTATGTTGTGAGCAAGGTTTTAGTATTTAAAAATGCCCCTGAAGCAACTTGCTTCAGGGGCATTTTTACGATGAAAAAACGATAGTGACCGGAATAAGCCGTTCACAGAGTCAGTCAGATAAAGGAAAGAAACAGTGAATTCAGTAAAAAAGACAGTTCAATATGGTGACCATATTCTAAGTCTTGAAACAGGTAAAATTGCCCGTCAAGCAAGTGGAGCAGTTATTGCCAGCCTTGGTGAAACTTCAGTTATGGTAACTGTTGTTGGTAAAAAGAATGTTCAACCAGGACAAGATTTTTTCCCGTTAACAGTTAACTATCAAGAACGTACTTATTCAGCAGGTAAAATTCCAGGTGGATTTTTCAAGCGCGAAGGTCGTCCTTCTGAAAAAGAAACATTAACATGTCGCCTTATTGACCGTCCTTTACGACCTTTATTTCCAAAAGGTTTTTTGAATGAAGTTCAAGTGATTGCCACTGTTGTAGCACTTGATCCTGCCATTGATCCAGATATTCCAGCAATGATTGGTGCATCAGCTGCACTCGCTATTTCTGGTATCCCATTTAATGGCCCGATTGGTGGTGCACGCGTTGGTTATATTGATGGCAACTATGTACTTAATCCAAATAAAGAGCAGCTAGCAACAAGTGACCTTGATCTTGTTGTAGCGGGTACAGAAAGTGCGGTATTGATGGTTGAATCAGAAGCCTCTGAATTACCAGAAGAAGTCATGTTAGGCTCAGTGATGTTTGGTCACGAGCAACTACAAACTGCTATTAAGCTTGTTAATGAGTTAAAAGAAGAAGTAGGTAAAGAAGCTTGGGATTGGTCTCTGCCTGAAAAAGATGGCAACATTTACGATGAAGTAAAAGCTAATGCCTATGCAGGTATCGAAGCTGCTTATGCGATTAGTGACAAGATGGAACGTCAAGATCAATTAAGTTTAGTGCGTGCAGCTGCAGTTGAAGCATTAGCTAGTGAGGTGTCTGACTTTTCTGCGGAAGACGTTAAGGGCGAATTTGCTAAATTAGAAAAAGAATTAGTTCGCGGTCGTATTATTGCTGGTGAACCACGTATTGATGGTCGTGATACAGCGACAGTACGTCAAGTCACTGTTGAAACAACGGTATTACCTCGTGTTCATGGTTCAGCTTTGTTCACACGTGGTGAAACACAAGCGGTAGTTGTAGCAACATTAGGTGCAGAACGTGATGCACAAACGATTGACGCAGTTGAAGGTGAATATCGTGATCGCTTTATGCTTCACTACAATTTCCCTCCATTCTGCGTAGGTGAAACAGGTTTTGTAGGCTCACCAAAACGTCGTGAAATTGGTCACGGTAAATTAGCAAAACGTGGTATTCAAGCGGTAATGCCTTCAGCAGAAGAATTCCCGTATGTTGTCCGTGTTGTATCTGAAATCACAGAATCAAATGGTTCAAGCTCAATGGCCTCTGTATGTGGTACAAGCTTGGCATTGATGGATGCTGGTGTTCCTATTAAAGCGCCTGTAGCAGGTATTGCGATGGGTCTTATCAAAGAAGATAACGGATATGCAGTTTTAACCGATATCTTGGGTGATGAAGATCATCTTGGTGACATGGACTTTAAAGTAGCGGGTACTGATAAAGGTATCACTGCTTTACAAATGGATATCAAGATTGAAGGTATTAACGAAGAAATCATGCGTACTGCATTAGCACAAGCACGTGATGGTCGTTTAACGATTCTTGAAACAATGAATGCGAATCTTGCATCACATCGTCAAGAAATGTCTGAGTTTGCGCCACGTATTATCACAATCAAAATCAATTCAGATAAGATTCGTGATGTTATTGGTAAAGGTGGTGCAACAATTCGTGCCCTTACAGAAGAAACAGGTGCAACGATTGATATTCAAGATGATGGCACAGTGATGATCTTCTCATCAGACTTTAATGCTGGCCAAGATGCATTACACCGTATTGAACAAATCACAGCGGAAGTAGAAGTAGGCCAAACGTACCAAGGTACAGTGGCTAAACTAATGGACTTCGGTGCATTTGTCACAATTTTACCAGGCAAAGATGGTCTTGTTCATATTTCACAAATTTCTGACGAGCGTGTAGAAAACGTCAGTGATAAGTTATCAGAAGGCGATAGTATTAAAGTGAAAGTGTTAGAAGTTGATCGTCAAGGTCGTATCCGCCTTAGCATGAAAGCTGTTACGGAAAATGACGGAGAGTAAAACCTTTCCTTATCGCTAGAAAGAAAAGCCCCGTTAATCGGGGCTTTTTTATGAATAATGGTAAAATGCGGGGATAAAATTCAACAATAAATTTGTCTATTTAAGCTGATAGATAATATTTTTTCCAATGAGCATGTCTGAATAGGGTGATTGAGTGGTTAAAGCAGTAGTTCTTATTTTATTATTTATTGTCTTATTCGGCCTATTTAGAGCGTTGTATTTTCTGGTGTCGGGTAAAGGTGATAAGCATGCGGTTGCCCGCAATTTAACGCTTCGTGTAGCGGCGTCAATTGGTGTCCTAGTGTTTTTAGGCTTTGCCAAATGGATGGGCTGGCATGAGTTCAATGGTGCAAGAGTACAAGCCAAAGCACCGATGGTTCAAATGCAAGGGATGGAACAAAAACAGCCTTAATAACTTGGTTGGAATGAGGGTCTTCGCTGTAGCGAAATAAAATTTTCTTTGTTCATTAATCGAAAGTGCCTGATCCTTTTAGGCAGCAGACCATCAGTCATGTAGAATAGCGGGTTTTCCGAAAACATTGCGTTACCAATGGCTGAACTAGAAACACAACTCAATAAACGCCGCACGTTTGCTATCATCTCGCATCCCGATGCGGGTAAAACGACGATCACTGAAAAACTATTGTTATTTGGTGGTGCGATCCAGATGGCGGGTAGTGTTAAATCACGTAAAACAGATCGTCATGCCACTTCTGATTGGATGGAAATGGAGAAGGAACGGGGGATTTCTGTTACGTCGTCTGTGATGCAATTTCCTTATCACGATAGGGTAGTTAATCTGCTTGACACACCTGGACATGCTGACTTCTCAGAAGATACTTATCGGACCTTAACTGCTGTTGATTCAGCTTTAATGGTGATTGACAGTGCTAAGGGTGTTGAGCAACGCACGATTAAGCTAATGGAAGTGTGTCGCCTGCGTGATACGCCGATTTTGACCTTTATTAATAAGCTAGACAGGGAAGGTCGTGATCCGATTGATGTTCTGGATGAAATTGAAGATATTTTGAATATCCAATGTGCGCCGATTACTTGGCCGATTGGTATGGGTAAAAATTTCAAGGGTATTTTTCATCTTTTAAAAGACAGTGTGCATATATTTGAGCCGCACAGTAGTGAAGTTGGTGAGGTAATTGAAGGACTGGACAATCCTCGCTTAGACGAATTGTTTGGTGATTTAGCTGATGAGTTACGTGAAGAAATTGAGCTTGTACGTGGTGCTAGTCATGAGTTTGATTTAGACAAGTTTTTATCAGGTGAACTGTCGCCAACCTTTTTTGGCTCTGCGATGAATAACTTCGGTATTACCGAGTTGATGGATTCATTTGTTGAGTACGCGCCAAAGCCGCAATCACGAGAAACGAAAACCCGTGTGGTTGAAGCTAAAGAAGCACCTTTTAGTGGTTTTGTGTTTAAGATCCAAGCCAATATGGATCCTAAACATCGAGATAGAGTGGCTTTTTTAAGGGTTTGTTCGGGTCAATACAAGAAAGGTATGAAGCTTAGGCAAACACGTACTGGTAAGGATGTGACCATTGCTAATGCAGTAACTTTTATGGCTGCAGAGCGTGAACAAGCGCAAGATGCCTGGCCAGGTGATATTTTAGGCTTGCACAATCACGGTACGATTCAGATTGGTGATACGTTTACTGAAGGTGAAGATATCCAGTTTACGGGTATTCCCTATTTTGCACCTGAATTGTTTCGCCGAGTACGTTTGAAAGATCCACTGAAGATGAAAGCCTTATTAAAAGGTTTACAACAATTGAGTGAAGAGGGTGCTACGCAGTTATTTAGGCCGTTAGAAAATAATGATCTGATCTTAGGTGCGGTAGGTGTATTGCAGTTTGATGTGGTTGTTCATCGACTTAAGGGTGAATACAACGTTGATTGTGCTTATGAACCTGTACAAGTACATACTGCCCGTTGGGTTTATTGTGATGATGATAAGAAGTTAGAAGAGTTTAAGAAAAAGGCATCTCAAAATTTAGCCTTAGATGGTGCGGGTGGCTTGACTTATATTGCAACAACACGTGTAAATTTAGATTTAACAATGGAACGCTGGCCTGATATTGAGTTTAAGTCTACTAGAGAACATACCTAAGACTATCAGACTTGCTTTTATGCCCAATTTTAAAGCAGAATGGAAAACACGCTGAGTGTTAAATATATAGGATATGTCAATGAAAGTTAGGTCGATCACTAAAAATAAAGGCAAACCCGTTATTACGTTATCACCGAGTGATTCGTTAGATATGGCTGTTTCCTTGATGATGGATCTTCGTATTGGATCAATTGTCATCACTGATGACGATAAATTAGTGGGTATATTATCTGAACATGATTTGCTGACTATATTGCACAATAAACATGCTATGTGGTCACCTTTAACTGTTAAAGATGCAATGACACCCGAACCTTATGTGTGTGATGTCGATGATTCCCTAGAAGACGCTATGAATACAATGGTTGACCATAATATTAGACATCTACCTGTCGTATATAAAGGGTCTCTTAAAGGGATGTTATCTATTACAGATATAGTGGAAGAGTTACTTAGAAAGGCGCAGTTCGAAAATAAATTATTGAAAAATTATATTCAGAACTGGCCGGATGATGAAGAGCCACAAGTTACAGAATAAAAACAATACTAAGAGGCGGTTTATACCGCCTTTTTTTATTGCTATTGCGCTTCCTCTCTGATGACTTGCAATGCATTATCTTCTGCAAAATCTATCAGGAAGTTATACAGCATTTCATCTTCTTCTTTTAAAGCCTTTTCAATAACAACACACTTGATACCGTCAATAGAGGCAAGTGCAACATGAGGATGAAAGGTGGCGCGCCCACCGCGTCCATAGGTGGCAATTGCACTACAAAGTCTTTCTGCCCAGTCACTCGGTCGGAATTTTCTACCATCGATAGTGATACCTTGGATGATTACCTGTCCATTTGTTGTCATGTTGGTTATTTAGGGCTCAGTGATTTTCTAAATATGACCATTTTACGTCAATTTGTATCAATCAAGTAATGTAAATTTTCCGAAAGAAAATAAAACACTATTCAATGATTTAGGTCATCTTCAAAAACCCGTATAATTAACGGTTTTGTTGATCTACAACCGATGGGTAAATCTGTGGCTGACTATAAACATACTCTGAATCTACCAGCGACGAAGTTTCCGATGAAGGCAGGCTTGCCTAATCGTGAACCGTTGATATTAAAGCGCTGGCAGGACAATGATTTGTATCAGAAAATGCGTGATAACGCCAAAGGACGGCCTACTTTTATTCTGCATGATGGTCCTCCTTATGCTAACGGCGATATCCATATTGGTCATGCAGTTAACAAAATTCTTAAAGATATTATTTTAAAATCGAAAAACCTATCTGGTTTTGATACGCCTTATGTGCCGGGTTGGGACTGTCATGGTCTGCCAATTGAACTGAATGTTGAAAAGAAAGTCGGTAAGCCGGGCGTTAAAGTGAGCCCTAGTGAGTTTCGTAAAGCTTGTCGTCAATATGCTCAAAAACAGGTTGATGGCCAGCGTGAGGACTTTAAACGCTTAGGTGTTTTAGCCGAATGGGACAATCCTTATTTAACAATGGATTTTAGCTTTGAGGCGGATATCATTCGTACGCTTGGCGAGATCATCCAACAAGGTCATTTACATAAGGGCGTAAAACCCGTTCATTGGTGTGTTGATTGTGGATCTGCTTTGGCTGAGGCTGAAGTTGAATATGAAGATAAGAAATCCCCCGCGATTGATGTCCGTTTTAAAGTCATAGATCAAGCTGCTTTTGAAAAAGCGTGTGATGCCAATGGTCAAGGTGACATCAGTGTCCCTATCTGGACAACAACGCCATGGACATTGCCGGCTAACCAAGCGGTATCTCTTAATCCAGAATACGATTATGTTTTATTGCAATGTGGTGATGAACGCCTGTTATTAGCAGAAGCCTTATATGAGTCAGCACTAGAACGATATGGTATGACGGGCGAAGTTATTACACGTTGTAAAGGCTCGGCTTTAGAAGGCTTATTACTGCAGCATCCTTTTTATGATCGCCAAGTGCCGCTAATCTTAGGTGACCATGTGACTGCGGAAGCTGGTACGGGTGCCGTTCATACAGCCCCTGGTCATGGTCAGGATGATTTCACAGTAGGTCTGCAATATGATCTAGAAGTCTATAATCCTGTTGCAGCTAATGGTTGTTTCTTACCGGATACTGAAATTTTTGCTGGCCAGTCTGTGTTCAAGGCTAACCCTAATGTTATTGAGCTATTAAAGGATAAGGGTGCCTTACTGAACCATGTCGATATTGAACATAGTTATCCACATTGCTGGCGTCATAAGAGTCCGATTATTTTCCGTGCGACGCCACAGTGGTTTATTAGCATGGATCAAAATGGCTTAAGAAAAGCAGCACAACAAGCAATTAGCGATACCACATGGCTGCCTGATTGGGGGCAAAGTCGAATTGAGGGTATGGTTGAAGGGCGCCCTGACTGGTGTATTTCACGTCAGCGTACTTGGGGTGTGCCTATTCCCTTATTTGTTCATCAGCAATCAGGTGAATTACATCCAAATACCCATGAGTTAATGGAAAAAGTGGCATTGCAAGTTGAGCAGCAAGGTATTGATGCTTGGTTTGATATGGATCCCAGTGAGCTGTTGAGTGATGAAGCAGCTGATTATGAAAAAGTCTCGGACACATTAGATGTGTGGTTTGATTCAGGGGTGTCTCATGCTTGTGTATTAGCACGACGTGATTATCTCAATCGTCCCGCTGATTTGTATTTAGAAGGTAGTGATCAACACCGAGGCTGGTTCCAGTCGTCGTTACTGACATCTATAGCTTCAACGGGGGAAGCACCTTATAAAGCCGTGCTGACACATGGTTTTACTGTCGATGCCAATGGCATGAAAATGTCTAAATCCAAAGGCAATGTTATTGCACCGCAAAAAGTGGTGAATAATTTAGGTGCTGATATTATCCGCTTGTGGGTTTCTTCGGCAGACTACACCGCAGAAATGAATGTATCTGATGCTATTTTGAAACAGACGGCGGATGCTTATCGCCGTATTCGAAATACCGCCCGTTATTTATTATCAAATTTATCTGATTTTGATCCAAAAACGGACAGCGTGGCTATTGAAGATATGTTGTCATTAGATCAATGGGCTGTTGATAGAGCTTATCAATGTCAACAAGGTATTTTGGCTGATTATGAAAGTTATCAATTCCACTCTATTTACCAAAAAATTCATAATTTCTGTGCTCAAGAAATGGGCAGTCTGTATTTGGATATCACCAAAGATCGCCAATACACAATGAAGAAAGACAGTTTAGGCCGTCGTTCTACTCAGACTGCGATGTACCATATCCTTGAAGCATTGACGCGCTGGATGTCACCTATATTAAGCTTTACTGCAGATGAATTATGGGAATATTTGCCAGGCGAACGTAATGAATCTGTCATGCTTAGTACTTGGTATGAAGATTTAGCGCCATTAGCTGAGAAAGCTGAATTTAATCTTGCTTTGTGGCAACAATTGTTCGCTGTAAGAGATGCTGTTTCAAAAGAACTAGAAGTGTTGCGTAATGATGGCAAAATTAAAGGTGGTTTAACGTCTGAAGTCACACTTTATGCTGATGAGGACTTATTTAAGCAACTGCAACAAATTGGTGATGAACTGAAGTTTGTACTGATTACTTCTGTTGTTAATTTACATCCGATGTCAGAAAAACCAGCTGATGCTGTGACAAGCGATGTTGCAGGTTTAGCCCTTGTTGCTCGTGCCTCTGAAAGTGCTCGATGCGATCGTTGCTGGCATCAAACAGAAGAAGTCGGACAAGACGAAACACATCCTGAGTTATGTGGCCGCTGTATTGAAAATATTGATGGACAAGGTGAGAAACGTCTTTATGCATAAGGCTGACATACTATGCTGAAATGGCTATGGCTCAGTGGCTTGATGATAGTTTTAGATCAAGCTTCAAAATGGTGGATGGTCTCATGGCTATCACTGTATGAGACTGTGGCTGTTGTACCGTATTTCAATCTGACAATGGCGCATAATTATGGCGCTGCATTTAGCTTTTTAGCCGATGCGGGTGGTTGGCAAAAATGGTTTTTTATTGTGCTCGCCACGGTTGTCAGTTTGGTACTCATAGTTTGGATAGCAAAGCTTAAACCCACTGCGAAATTAGAAGCTGTTTCACTGAGCTTAATCTTGGGCGGTGCGATTGGTAATGTCATCGACCGTATCTATTATGGTTATGTGATCGACTTTTTAGATGTTTATTATGGTAGTTTTCATTGGCCAGCTTTTAATATTGCTGATTCAGCAATTTGTATTGGTGCCGTGTTATTAATTATCGATACGGTAATTAATAATGATGATAAGGCCGTATCCTAATGAATGCTTGTGATTTAGCATTGCCTTGCATTACACAACTACAGCCTTATCAACCGGGTAAGCCGATTGAGGAATTAGAGCGTGAGCTAGGCATTAGCAATATCATTAAACTAGCCTCTAATGAGAATCCATTAGGTCCATCTGCCAATGTGTTAGCTGCCTTGTCTACGGCAAGCAAAGAGATTCATCTTTACCCCGATGGCAATGGCTTTGCGTTAAAAACGGCTTTAGCAGAGAAGTATGGTTTATTACGTGAGCAGATTACTTTGGGTAATGGTTCGAACGATGTACTGGAATTAGTCGCGCGGGCATTTGTTGCTTCAAATGATGAAGTCATTTTTTCGCAATATGCCTTCGCTGTTTATCCGTTAGTGACACAAGCAATAGGTGCTAAATCAGTGATTGCAGCGGCAAAAGACTATGGCCATGATCTGGATGCAATGAGTAGTTTAATCACCGATAAAACTAAACTTATTTTTATTGCAAATCCTAATAACCCTACGGGAACAAGTCTCAACTCTGACTCTTTGCTGACATTTTTAGAGCAAGTATCAAATAACATTATTGTCGTGTTAGATGAGGCTTACCTTGAATATGGTGAGCAAGATGTTAATACGCTTGAGTGGCTAGATTTATACCCTAATTTGGTCATCACGCGTACTTTCTCGAAAGCCTATGGCTTGGCAGGTTTACGAGTGGGTTATAGCTTGTCTGCTCCGGATGTGGCAGATTTGTTAAACCGTATACGTCAACCCTTTAATGTGAACAGCGTGGCTTTAACAGCTGCGATGGTGGCCTTGCAAGATGAGGCTTATATTCAAGAGACGAAGCTATGCAATGATAAAGGCATGGCACAGTTAGAAGCTGGTTTTAAAGCCTTAGGACTTGAGTATATTCCATCACGAGGTAATTTTATTACCGTCGATGTGGCGATGAACGGTGAAGTTTGTTTTCAGTCTTTATTAAAACAGGGCGTGATAGTTAGATCTGTGGCAAATTATGGCTTGCCACATCACATACGCGTTAGTATTGGTCTTGAGACCGAAAATAAACGGTTTTTGGAGGCGCTTGCTGTGACACTAGGACAACATAATGATTAATCGGCTGGCAATTATCGGAGTAGGCCTTATTGGTGGATCTCTAGCTTTGGGTTTGAAGAAAGCGGGTCAAGTGAATGAAGTTGTTGCTTATGCAAGAAAAAGTGAAACAAGGCAGCGTGCTTTAGAGTTAGGTATAGCTGATCGTATCGAAGGTTCACTCGCTGAAACAGTAAAAGGCGCTGACATGGTGCTGTTATCTGTTCCGATGGGGGCGATGGCGGATGTATTTTCAGAACTGGCTCCTTTAGTAACAGATACCATGATGATTACCGATGCAGGCAGTGCTAAGGCGCAAGTCGTTGAAGCTGCTCGCGCTGCATTGGGTGACAAAGTGAGTCAGTTTGTTCCCGGTCATCCTATTGCAGGAACCGAGAAAAGTGGCCCTTCAGCGGCTTTTGCTGAACTTTATCAAGATCATAGAGTAGTGCTGACGCCTCTCGCTGAAACATCTCAGAAGGCACTTCATCAGGTGAAGTTAATGTGGCAAACGGTAGGCGCTGAAGTATTTGAAATGGCGGTTGAACATCATGATGTGGTGCTTGCAGCAACAAGTCATTTACCGCATTTATTGGCGTTTAATTTAGTGGGCATGTTAGCTCAAGGCGATGATGTCGATGAAGTATTACGTTATGCCGCTGGTGGTTTTAAAGACTTCTCTCGAATAGCATCCAGTGATCCTGTGATGTGGCGAGATATTTGTTTGAGTAATAGCGGTGCAATTTTAGACCTCTTACAACAATACCAACGTGATATGGGTTTGTTGGAGCAAGCAATAAAACAAAAAGATGGTGATTATTTAATAAAAGTATTTGAGCGTGCAAAAGTGGCTCGTGATACTCGGTTTAATGATCCTGATCTAATTGATAATAGTGAAGTATAGATCTCAGTAGAAAATGGAGTTTGGTGAAGCGTGAGTAGCGAACAAAAGAAACAATATATTGTACAACCGGGTGGTAGTTTATCTGGAGAACTACGTGTGCCAGGTGATAAATCTATTTCCCATCGCTCTATTATGCTGGGTTCTTTGGCAGAAGGTACCACGGAGGTTAGTGGTTTTTTAGAAGGTGATGACGCCTTAGCTACCTTAGCTGCTTTTCGTGCCATGGGGGTAGAAATTGATGGGCCAGAAAATGGCGAAGTCACGATTCATGGTGTTGGCATGCACGGCTTAAAAGAGCCAGATCATGAGCTTGATATGGGTAATTCTGGTACCTCTATTCGATTATTGAGTGGCCTATTATCAGGGCAAAATTTTAATACTACTTTGGCTGGTGATAGTTCTTTATCAAAACGGCCTATGAGTCGCGTCATCGACCCACTTGCAAAAATGGGCGCTGTTATAGGTAGTAATGAAGGCAAACCACCTTTGCATGTACAAGGTGATAATCAACTTTACGCTATTTCATATGAATTACCTATTGCGAGTGCTCAGGTCAAATCATGTTTGTTATTAGCAGGGATGTATGCCAAAGGTAAAACAACAATTGTTGAGCCAGCACCAACACGCGATCATTCAGAACGTATGCTTAAGGGCATGGGGTATCCAGTAGAAGTGAAGGGCGATACTGTCTGTATTGAAGGTGGTGGTAGATTAACAGCGACGACGATTGATGTGCCATCTGATATTTCATCAGCCACCTTTTTTATGGTGGGTGCTGCTATTTCGGAAGGTTCAGACATTACCTTGAAACATGTTGGCATTAATCCAACCCGTATCGGTGTGGTTAATATACTTCGTATGATGGGTGCTAATATAAGTCTATCGAATGAAACAGTGACAGGGGGTGAACCCGTTGCTGATATTCGTGTTCAATATGCACCGTTAAAAGGTATTGATATTCCTGTTGAACAAGTGCCGCTAGCTATTGATGAATTCCCAGCCATTTTTGTTGCCGCAGCCAGTGCGGATGGCCGAACCGTGTTGACGGGTGCTGAGGAATTACGTGTTAAAGAAAGTGATCGCATTCAAGCGATGGCGGATGGACTGCAAATTTTGGGTGTGGATGCAGTCGCAACTGATGACGGTATTATCATTCATGGCGGCACGATTGGTTCAGGTGAAGTCGATAGTTTAGGTGATCACCGTGTTGCAATGGCGTTTGCGATGGCAGGCTTGCAAGCAGGTGGCACGATTGTGATTAATAACTGTGCCAATGTAGCGACTTCGTTTCCTAACTTTGTTGAATTAGCATCAACAGCAGGCTTAACGCTGGATGAAATTGATGGCTAATATTCCGGTTTTAACGATTGATGGGCCGAGTGGATCTGGTAAGGGCACCATCGCACAATTGATGGCGAAGGATCTCGGTTGGCACTACTTAGATAGTGGTGCTATTTATCGTGTTTTAGCGCAGGCCGCTTTAAAGCATGGTGTCGATTTCGCTGATGAACGTGCAGTGGCTGAATTAGCTGAGAATTTGGATGTTGTGTTTTCAATACAACAAAATGACATACAAGTGCTGCTTGAGGGTGAAGATGTCAGTACACTTATTCGCTCAGAATTGGCAGGTAATGCAGCCTCAAAAGTCGCTGCATTGCCGTTAGTACGTGCTGCCTTGTTACAACGCCAACGTGACTTTAAACAGTTACCTGGTTTAGTCACTGATGGTAGGGATATGGGGACGGTGGTATTTCCAGATGCCTCTTTCAAAGTGTTTTTGAATGCCAGTGCACAAGTTCGAGCGCAAAGACGACATAAGCAGTTGAAAGAAAAAGGAATTGAGAGTAACCTTTCCGATCTTGTTGCTGAGATTTCTGAACGAGATGAGAGAGATAGTAATCGCACTGTAGCACCTTTACGGCCTGCCGACGATGCCTTACAACTCGATTCAACCAGTTTGGGAATAGACGCCGTATTCAAGCAAGTCAGCGCATTATGTGCTGGTTAGCTATTTTTGGTGCTTATTCAAAAAGATTGAATAAGCTTTTTTAACTTCCTGTGATAAACAGGACTAATGGGCGATTCTGCCATTGAGTAGAATCAAGGATATAAATAATGAGCGAAAGCTTTGCTGAACTCTTTGAAGAGAGTCTAAATTCAACACCAATGCAAACAGGTAAAATCGTATCTGGCATGGTGGTTAGTGTTGGTTCCGATGTAGTAATGGTTAATGCTGGTTTAAAATCAGAAGGCGCTATTCCTATTGAAGAATTTCAAAATGAAAAAGGTGAGGTTGCTGTAGAAGTCGGTGATCTTGTTGATGTTGCGTTAGAAACTTTGGAAGATGGTTTTGGTGCTACTCAGTTGTCACGCGAAAAAGCGAAAGCAGCTGAAGCATGGATCAAACTAGAACACGCATTTGAAGGCAATGAAACTGTTACCGGTATTATGACGGGTAAAGTCAAAGGTGGCTTCACTGTTGAACTTGAAAATGTTCGTGCCTTCCTACCAGGTTCATTGGTTGACGTACGTCCTATCCGCGACACATCACACCTTGAAGGCAAAGAGCTTGAGTTCAAACTTATCAAGTTGGATCGTCCTCGTAACAACATCGTTGTTTCTCGCCGTGCAATCATGGAAGCAGAAAACAGTGTTGAACGTGAAGCATTATTAGAAGGCCTAGAAGAAGGCAAAAATGTTAAAGGTGTGGTTAAAAACCTTACTGACTACGGTGCGTTTGTTGACCTTGGTGGTATTGATGGTCTATTACACATTACTGATATGGCGTGGAAACGGGTTAAGCATCCATCTGAAGTGGTTGCGATTGGTGATGAAATCCAGGTACAAGTATTGAAATTTGATAAAGAACGCGAGCGTGTTTCTTTAGGCCTCAAACAAATGGGTGATGATCCTTGGAAAGATATTGCACACCGCTATCCAAATAGCAGCCGAATTCAAGGTAAAGTGACCAATATTGCTGACTACGGTTGTTTCGTTGAAATCGAAGATGGCGTTGAAGGTCTTGTTCACATGTCCGAAATGGACTGGACAAACAAAAACGTTCACCCATCTAAATTGGTTCAATTAGGTGATGAAGTAGCTGTGATGGTGCTTGATATTGATGCTGAACGTCGTCGTATTTCATTAGGTATGAAACAATGCCAATCTAATCCTTGGGAAGAGTTTGCAATGACGCATAACAAGGGTGATAAAGTCTCTGGTTCAATCAAATCAATTACAGATTTCGGTATCTTTATTGGTTTAGATGGCGGTATTGACGGTCTTATCCATCTTTCTGATATTTCATGGGAAGAAGATAACGAAGAAGTCGTTCGTGATTACAAAAAAGGTGATGAGTTAGAAGCTGTTGTATTGGCTATCGACCCTGAACGTGAGCGTATTTCTTTAGGTATTAAACAACTTGAAGATGATCCTTTCTCTGCCTACATGGCTGAAAATCCACGTGGTACTGTTGTGAAAGGTAAAGTAACAGAAGTTGATGCTCGTGGTGCAACTGTTGAGCTTGCTGAAGGCGTTGAAGGTTATATCCGTGTAGCAGATATTTCACGTGAACGTACAGATGATGCTAGTAAAGTATTATCAGTAGGTGATGAAGTTGAAGCTAAATTTACGGGTATGTCTCGTAAAGACCGCACATTGACACTTTCTATCAAGGCAAAAGATTCACAAGATGAAACTGAAGCATTGAAAGAATATTCAAATGTTGCAGGTAACAACACGACTCTTGGCGATTTGTTGAAAGAACAAATGGATCAAAAAGAGAGTGACTAAATAGTGTGAAACAAACGCCCAATTCAAATGAACTGGGCGTTTGTTTTTAGTTTTTAGCAGTCATGTTTTTTGTGACTGGAAGAAATACAAATAAGATTCAAGTATTTGCTTCTTATTCTTAGGAAAGTTTGAGATATGACAAAATCTGATTTGATTGAAATACTGTCAGAAAGACAATCATTATTAAATTATCGTGATGTCGAGTTAGCCGTGAAATTGATCCTTGAACAAATGAGTGAAAGCTTATCTGGCGGAGATCGAATTGAAATAAGAGGTTTTGGTAGTTTTACACTACATCATCGACCTGCTCGTATTGGTCGAAATCCAAAGAGTGGTGAGTCTGTCACGTTGGATGAAAAATTTGTTCCTCATTTTAAACCCGGTAAAGAACTAAGAGATCGCGTCAATAACGCAGCAGGCTTGTAAAATTATCTTTTTATGAAGTTTAGTCAGGATTTTTTTACTGATACTAACCGTATTCATGCTTATGATGAACAATCGGTGACTATTCAAACAAGAGATGATTCAGATCTTGTCGTTGTTTCAAAAAATTTTATCGTCGATTCACAACAAATTATTCAGGATTGGCCGATTAATTTAATTGCTGATTTCACAAGCGATGATATTAATTATTTCAACAATTTGGGAATAGAGGTTTTACTGCTTTCTCAAAACAATACTTTTAGCCTTGCTAGCCAATTAAAACCGGATGTTCTTATTTCATTTTCTCAAAATGCAATTGGTGTCGAACAGATGGCCTTAGGTTCTGCCTGTAGGACGTATAACTTGTTAATTTCAGAAGGTAGACAGGTAGCGCTTGCTGTTAATTTTTAATTAACTTTAAAATGTAAACAAACATAGTGTTTTCAGTATGTTTACTTTTTGTTTTCTTTAAGTCAGATAGTGATTTCCCATTGGTCGACTAGGGTGTGATGCTATGCAAGCAGAACAACATCAATATAGTTTTGAAGTAGTTAAGTGGTTCGTCTACATGTCCGTTGTCTACTTAGTTATAGGCACAGGCATTGGCGTCTGGATTGCTGCAGAGCTTGCTTGGCCAGATCTGAATTTCGATAACCCTTATATTAGTTTCGGTCGCTTAAGGCCACTCCACACTAATGCCGTTATATTTGCATTTGGTGGGTCCACGTTGATGGCGACAGCATTTTACATAGTCCAGCGAACCTCTCATGTCAGGCTGTGGAGCGATAAATTGGCTTGGTTTACCTTTTGGGGATGGAACCTTGTTATCTTAGGCGCAGTAATTACTTTACCTTTAGGTATTACACAATCTAAAGAATATGCTGAATTAGAGTGGCCTTTGGATATTTTAATCTCAGCAGTGTGGCTGGCTTATACCTTTAATTTCATCATGACTTTATCTGTTCGCAGAGTTTCACATATCTATGTGGCAAATTGGTTCTTCCTTGCCATGATGATCATGGTGACTTATTTGCACGTAGTAAATAGTCTCGCAATCCCGGTTTCATTTTGGAAATCATATTCCATTTTTGCAGGGGTACAAGATGCAATGATCCAGTGGTGGTGGGGACATAATGCCGTTGGTTTCTTTTTAACGGCTGGCTTTCTTGGAATCATGTATTACTTTGTTCCTAAACAAGCCAATCGTCCGGTTTACTCATACCGCTTATCGGTAATCCATTTTTGGGGTTTGACTTTTGGTTATGTTTGGCTAGGTGCTCATCATCTTCAATATACAGCTTTACCTGATTGGACAGGGTCTCTTGGTGCCGCTATCTCGCTGGCAATGATTATTCCTTCATGGGGTGGTGCGATTAATGGTCTCTTTACCTTAAGTGGGGCTTGGGACAAATTAAGAACAGACTATACCTTACGATTTCTTGTTGTTTCACTTGCATTTTATGCGATGTCAACATTTGAAGGTCCTGTGATGTCGTCCAAAACGGTTAATGCTTTATCTCACTACACTGACTGGACTATTGGCCATGTGCATGCGGGTGCTTTAGGCTGGGTTGGAATGATTTCTATTGGTGCTATTTATCACATGGTAGAACGACTTTGGGATACAAAAATATATTCGGTTAATTTGGTGAATTTGCACTTTTGGATGGCAACAATAGGTACAGCAATGTACATCATAGCGATGTGGGTATCAGGCATTATGCAAGGTTTAATGTGGCGGGCTTATGATGATTACGGTAATTTGACTTACACTTTTGTTGAATCAGTTGCCCAAATGCACCCTTATTATGCATTGAGAACAGTAGGCGGTTTCCTCTTCTTCTTAGGTGCAGTTGTGATGTTATTTAACATCACTATTACGATACGTAAAGTAGCAACTAATCCTGCTAATAAAATGTCTCATGTAGCAGGTATTTAAGGGCGCTGTAATGTCTAATAATGATTCAAAAAAAACCTTATCACTACAAGAGCGCCTTGAAAAAAATATCTGGGCTTTGGTGTTAGCAACAGCGATGGTGGTTTCAGTGGGTGGTATTGTTGAAATAGTACCGTTATTTTATTTGAAAACAACTTTTGAAGATCAAGTTCATCCCGAGTATGAAGAGCTCGCTGGCGTCCGTCCTTATCATGCTTTAGAACTTATCGGTCGAGATATATATCAGCGTGAAGGTTGTTATCTATGTCATTCTCAAATGATCAGACCATTTAGAGATGAGAAAGATCGCTATGGTCATTATTCTTTGGCCGTTGAGTCAAAATATGATCACCCTTTCCAATGGGGGTCTAAAAGAACAGGTCCCGATTTAGCTCGTGTTGGTGGTAAATATTCAGATGATTGGCATATCCAACATTTAAGAGATCCGCGTTCATTAGTACCTGAGTCGGTGATGCCTCGTTATCCTTGGCTTGATGATGAATTGGTAGATGGTTTTGATATTCAAAAACGGATGAAGGCAATGAAGGTCATTGGTGTTCCTTATACTGATGAACAAATTCATGCTGCTGCAGCTGAGGTAGAGGGTAAAACTGAAATGGCGGCATTGGTGGCTTATTTACAGGTTTTGGGAACGATGATTCAATTTGAACCAGGCAGGGATTATCGTGACTAAATTAGAAGCCTATTTCCATACTGACTGGGCAGCAATGACTGCAACTGACTGGTTTGGAATGAGTGTGACGGTGATCATTTTTTTGGCGATGATTTGGTTGTTTTATTGGGTATTTAACCCAAAGAATAAACAGAAATTAGAAGCGCATAAAACAATGCCTTTAGAAGAAGACAGCTCGGATCCGGAGAAGTGGCATGGCGGATGAGAATAATAGTGCTGATGAGAATCAGTCTGAACAAGTATCTGATACTGGCCATAGTTGGGATGGCATAAGAGAGTTAAATAATCCGTGTCCACGATGGTGGTTAAACTCACTCTATCTAAGTGGATTAATGGTATTGATATATTTAATTTTATATCCTTCATTACCATTAATAAATGGTAGTTCAAAAGGCCTACTTGGTTGGACACAAATGACAGAATATAAAGAGGATCTTGCAGAGATAGAGGCTCGTCGTGCGCCGTTTGAAAAAAAGTTTTCGGCAATGACAGTTCCAGAAGTGCTAGCTGATCAAGAAATGCTTAATTATGTTACTGCGTCTAGTAAAGTGTTGTTTGGTGATAATTGTGCTGCCTGTCATGGTGTTGGTGGTCAAGCTGTAGAAGGATTAGCTTACCCTGTTCTTGCTGATGATGATTGGCTTTATGGTGGTTCTACAGATCAAATTATGATGAGTATAGCCAATGGTCGACAAGGTGAAATGCCCGCTCATGAAGGGTCAATGACAAATGATGAAGTGAATCAGCTTACACAGTTTGTTATAGATAGTTCTAATGCTGTCTTAAACGAAGCAGGTAAGGCACTCTATATGGAACAAGGCTGTTATGTTTGTCATGGCAATGATGCGAAGGGTATTACAGAAATTGGCTCTGGCGATTTAACCGATAAGCTTTGGCGTTTCTCAGGTGATTTTGAAGAGGTTCGTTACACTATTTTGCATGGTGTGAACGATAATTCAGATCCTAAAACTCGACAAGCTATCATGCCGCAATGGAATGAAAAATTAGCCGTTATGTTGCAAGCAAAAGCTAACGCGATTGCTGAAAACCAAGATCCTAGGATGTTAGAGTGGAATAAGGTATTTGAAGGTGATGAAACTGAACGTCTCACAGAGTCAGATATTAAAAAATTAACCATCTATGTACATCAGCTTGGTGGCGGCCAGTCTCTTAGCCAATGAACATCAAAAGCCATTGAATAATTTGGATGACTTTGTTGTCATAGAGTAGTCATCACGTTTCTATTAGGTTTTACCAGCATAGAAGCATTATGCACATTTTCCAGTAATTAAATTTATAAATGAATCAAGCAGTTTCGTTTTAGGCAAAAGCAGTGAGCGAATTAAGTAAAAAAACCGCCGAAAAGAATGATGCTGTTTATCAGGGGGCTTCTGAATGGCGATTGAATACGGGTGGTTTGAAAATAGTTGCCAAACGAATGGTAGGTCGTTTTCGCACGCTCAAATGGCTTGGTATGCTGACTTGGTTACCCTTTTTCTTAGGGCCTTATTTACGATGGAATGGTGAGCAAGCCATTCTATTTGATATACCTAATCGACAATATAATTTTTTCAGTATCACACTTTATCCACAAGATATCTGGATGTTGTCACTGACATTGCTATTTTTTGCTATTTTACTCGCTGCAGTAACGAGTGTGGCGGGAAGAGTATTTTGTGGTTATTTCTGTTTCCAAACAGTTTGGACAGATGTGTTCACTTATATTGAGACCAAACTTGAAGGAAGTACGCCTCATCAAGTAAAGCTTTTTAATTCGGCTGAGTGGACGGTTGATAAGTTTAAACGAAAAGCTGCTAAGCATACTTTATGGTTGTTGATTTCAATGTTGACAGGTATTTCTTTTGCAGCTTGGTTTACTGATGCCTATCAACTTTGGTATGACTATCTAACACTACAAGCACCATTGTTTACATGGGTTATTTTGGGCATGTTTACCGCAGGGACTTATATCTTAGCGGGTTTTATGCGAGAACAGGTTTGTTTTTGGCTTTGTCCCTATGCACGCTTACAAAGTGTTATGTACGATCAGAATACTATTTTGCCTTCATACGATGAAGAACGTGGTGAACCGAGAGGAAAATTAAAGAAAGGACAATCACAACAACAAAAAGGAAGTTGTGTCGACTGTAACTTGTGTGTGGCCGTTTGTCCTACTGGGGTAGATATTAGAGATGGTCAACAACATGGCTGTATTACATGTGGTCTATGTATCGATGCCTGCGATACGATAATGGATAAAACCAACCAGCCTAAAGGCTTGATTCGTTATGCTTCGCATAATGAAATTCATCATGCTACGGAAACAAAATCACCTTATAAAAGACCACGAGTGATGGTTTATGCTTTAATTATGCTTTCGGCATTATCAGGTGTTGTGTATGGCTTTAGTCATTTATCGCCGACAGAATTCAAAGTAATTCATGAGCGACAGCCTTTATATGTCCGCTTAAGCGATGGCGCTATTCAGAATAAATATACGGTTAAATTGCTTAATAAAACGAAAGAAGCATTAGAAATTAAATTTGGAATTGAAGGCTTAGAGGGTGCAACGTTACATAATCTAGACCGTATACTTGTAGAGCCAGGTCAAGTTGTTCCTGTTACGGCATTTGTACGAGTTCCATACGAGCAATTTACTCAAACGATCTCGCCTATCGTATTCAAAGGGAAAGCACTGCCAGATGGGGCACTGACTGTAGAATATGAAAGTATGTTTATGGGCCCTAAGTAAAAGATCATGATTTCTCAACATAATAAAGAAGGACTGAAAAACCCTTGGGTATTGGGGCTCATTCTGTTTTTATGTGTTTTTTTAATAATGAATGCGATCTTTATATATCTTGCGTTTCGCCAGCCACCAAATTTAGTTGTGAAAGACTTTTATGAGCGTGGTCAAGATTACCACGTGACTCAGAAACAGATTGAAAGGGAAAAACAATTAGGCTGGTCAGGTATGATCTTGGTCCCAGCTAAAATTCGAGTCAATCATAAACACAATATAGAGGTGATTATTCAAGGGAAGAATTCAAGTGTATTAACACTCGATACAGTTGAATTCCACGCCTATAGACCTTCGGATAGCAGAGCTGATTTTATGGCAATAATGCAACAAAAATCTGTTGGTAACTATGAGACGGATATTCAATTCTCTCTTCCTGGTGTATGGGATGTTATCGTGGAAGCCAAGCAGGGAGATGATAAGTTTTTATTGACACGAAGAGTGTCCGTTTATCCTTAACCTGTTTCGTTACTATAAATTGCTTAAACTAACCATAAAAAATAATCATTTAGCCTGAGAAAAAACATTGATGACACAGTGTTACCATTGCGGTTTAGCGGTTGAAACAGACGCCTATTTTAAAGCTGTCATTGCAGGTGATAGCAGGGATTTTTGCTGTTTGGGCTGTCAGTCTGTTTGCCAGTCTATCTTCGAAGCTGGACTACAAGGGTTTTATCAAAAAACACCAGAAGGAACACAATTACAGCCTCCACCGACAATGGAATCCGAGTTCACGTCTTATGACTTAGACGAAGTACAGCAGGATTACATTGATGAACAGGGTGATGAACGCACAATTAATTTACTTATTAATGGTATTCATTGTGCTGCTTGTGTTTGGCTGATTGAACGTGCGCTGTCCAAGTTAAAAGGTGTGGTTTCTGCTCAAGTTAATTTAACCAACAAACGCTTGCGCTTGTGTTGGAATAAAGATGAACTTCAGCTTTCGCAGGCATTAACTATTTTAAGTCAGTTGGGCTATGCAGCCGTTCCTTTTGATCCTCTGACATCAGACGCGCGCACTGTAAAACAACATCGATCACTTCTCTACCGTATGGCTTTTGCTGGCTTTGCCATGATGAACTTAATGTGGATTTCAATAGCATTATATTCAGGTGCAGATCAGGGACAATTTAGGGTTTGGTTTCATTGGCTTAGTTTTGTCATAGCAACGCCGACATTATTTTATTCTGGCTACCCTTTTCTAAGAAATGCAGTATTAGGATTACGTCACGGTTATATGACGATGGACTTACCTATTGCCATCGGAGCGATGACTACATACAGCTATTCAAGCTACAGCTTGCTATTAAATTTACCTGGTAGTCATGTCTACTTTGATACTGTCGTTAACTTTATGTTTGTTATTTTAGTAGGCCGTTATTTGGAGGCTTTATCTAAAAAAGATGCGATGTCGTCAATGTATCGTCTGCTTGAAATGCAGCCTAAAGTAGCGACTTTAATCGAAGAGGGTAAGAGTAAAGTCGTTCCGATAAGGCATGTGAAAGAAGGCGACTATTTACTGGTTAAGCCGGGCCAAAAAATACCTGTAGATGGTGTGATAGTAGAAGGGCAGAGTGCAATTGATGAGTCGATGTTAACGGGAGAGTCATTAGCGGTAGCCAAAGTAGTGGGAGATAAAGTAGTTGCTGGCAGTTTGAATTGTGAAGGTGCTTTTACAGTTCAGGCAGAACATGTTTTACGTAATACAGCACTGACCAAAATTTTGGGATTGATGGAAGATGCTCAATCCTCTAAGCCACCTATCCAATGCACTACAGACAAAATAGTACCTTGGTTTGTTGTCATTACATTGTTGTTAGCGACAGTCACTTTTTTTTATTGGAATCAATTTGATTTCGAAAAAGCATTGTTAGCCGCAACCTCAGTATTGATCATCACCTGTCCGTGTGCTTTCGGTTTGGCTACGCCTATGTCAATTGCAGTGGCGACAGGGGTGGGAGCAAAGCGGGGTGTTTTAGTAAAGCAAGGCATTGCATTGGAGTTGCTTTCTAAAATCAATCATATTGTTTTTGATAAAACAGCGACTTTGACCAAAGGTGACTTAAACGTAGAGATCATATCGCCTAAAGCAGGCCTTTCAGAAGATGAGTTATTGATAATGGCTGCTTCTGTCGAAAAACAGTCTGAACATGCTGCGGCAAAAGCGTTAGTTGCTAAAGCCGAAGATAAAGCATTAGCACTAGGAAATGTTAGTGGTTTTAACTCTTTCCCTGGACAGGGAGTAAAGGGATTGTATGACGGAAAACAGCTGATTATTGGTACAAAAAAATGGTTAGAGGCACAAAATATTGTGTTTTCGACTTATTGGACACATGAGGCAGGTGCTCATCAAGATGAAGGTGTTAGCTGTATTTTTATTGTTGAAGATGACCTTGTTTTAGGCCTGATCGGCTTTTCAGATTCGCTCCGGGCAGATGCTGTGAGCACTGTTAAAGCATTACAGAAAGAAGGTATTGCTATTAGTGTTATCAGTGGAGATAAGGAGCAAGTGGTTAGTGCTATTTGTCGCCAGTTCGACAATGTGGGCTATCAAGCAGAAGTGTTGCCACAGGACAAAGCTAAAGCGATTGCAGCATTGCAGCAAAGTGGAAAACTCGTCGCTATGGTTGGGGATGGTGTTAATGATGCGCCTGCTTTGATACAAGCTGATGTAGGTATAGCTTTAGCATCGGGCACAGATGTATCAGCTGAAAGTGCGGATATTGTGCTCAATCACAATACAATTTTTAGTGTGTTTGAATCTAAACAGCTATCAACAAAAACATTGCGTACTATCAAACAGAATATTTTGCTATCGCTTACTTATAATGTAATTATGGTGCCTTTGGCAATGATGGCGATAGTAACACCATTAATGGCGGCGCTAACGATGCCGATAAGCTCATTATTGGTCATTGCTAATGCAGGTCGAATACAAAAAATGTATAAGGATTAGTTAAATTGGAAGTAATATACGGCTTATTACCGGGCATGTTGTTGCTTGGGATTATTGGCGTTGGACTGTTCTTTTGGGCTGTTCGTAATGGCCAATATGACGATATGGACGGCGCAGCCAATCGTGTATTAATGGATGATGATCTAGAGGAGAGAAACAACGCTACAGGGATAGAAAGTAATAGCGGTCAGAATGATGTAGAGAAAAACAAGTAGGTATTGAGTTTATCATTCATTTAACCCAGCCAAATAATGGTTAAGTAAACACTTTATGAAAAAACCTTTCAATATTAATAACTTACTTAAGATCTGGTCTGTTACTGCTATCTTAGTCATACTGCTAGTGTTATTGGCAGTGATGTATTTTTATCAGTTACTGCCTACCATGGCTAATGCCATAACATCAGAACAGTTATGGATTTTGATCTTTGTCGTCGCGGCAGTGTCAGCGACGATATTATTGATTGCTTCCACCATCTCGAAAAAGATAAATACCTCATTACTGGCTCTGAGCGATGGTGCTGATGGCTTATCTGCTGAAAAAATATCGTTAGATGGCTTTAATGTCTTAGAAAACGATTTTGATAAGCTTAAAAAAGAAGTAGAAAACTCAAATCAGGCATTAACTGACAACAAGGCATTATTACAAAGCCGAGAGAATAATTTCAATATAATAATCAATGGCTTACCTGAGGCTGTGTTGACTTTGACATCCACAGGCGAAATTGCGTCAGCCAATACTTATGCATCGGAGGTTTTTTCCGTTGATGCAGTTAATTTAGTAGGCGAAAATATCATCCGCTTTTTTGATTCTGAACATCAAATTAATGATGTTGAGGATATTATTGAGCAACAAAAGCTTGGTAGGGATTTCAAAGGTGTTGACTATAACGGGCACCCATTTTTTATGCGGGTTTCCTTGAATACAGTTGAAAATGGTGATGAACAATATTATCTCTCGGTTATCTCCGATATAACAGCCCTAAAACAAGCCGAAAACAAGCTCACAACAACCAGCCTTGAACTTGATACTATTTTACAAAATGCGATGGTGGGTATTGCTTTTATCAAGGACAGAGTGCTATTAAGGGTCAACCAAAAGTTTGCAGAAATATTTGCGTACGATAATGATGAAATTATTGGTCAAAGTACACGTTATTTATGTCCAGACAATGAAAGTTTTGAACAATTAGGGCTTGAAGCATATAAACAGCTTGAGCAGGGTGAACCTTATGAAGGTTTAATGCAATTATCTAAGAAAAGTAATGAATTATTTTGGTGTGCAATATCTTGTAAAGCGATTTCATCAGAGCGACCTCAAGACGGTACGATATGGCTATTTGAAGATGTTACGCAGCAACATGAAAGTGATGAAAAGCTTAAGAAACTTGCACAGATAGATTCATTAACGGGCCTGCCTAATCGTAGTGTGTTTAACGATCGTTTAAATCACGCCATTCATAAAGCGATGCGAAGTGATGGACGCTTAGCTATTTTCTTTATGGATTTGGATCATTTCAAACATATCAATGATTCTCTAGGTCACAAAGCGGGCGATCAATTATTGATGGAGGTTGCTAAACGGTTGCAAGATTGTGTCCGGCAGGAAGATACCGTTGCTCGTCTTGGTGGCGATGAGTTTACCGTTATTTTAGAAGATATTTTGTCAGTACAATTTGTCGCTAAAGTGGCTGAAAAAGTGATGTCATCGATTTTGAAGCCGTATAAACTTGACTCAACAGAAGTTACGATTAGTGCGAGTGTTGGTGTCAGTTTGTATCCTGCTGATGGCCGTAACGCCGATAGTTTAATTCGTAATGCCGATGCTGCCATGTACCACGCTAAAAATAGTGGTCGGAATAATTTCCAATTTTATTCTTCAGAAATGAATGCGCAGGCTATGCATCGATTAGCTATGGAAACTGAGCTGCGAAAAGCGATAGAACAGGAAAGCTTTGCATTAAATTTTCAACCGCAAGTCGATATTAATACTAGGCAATTATTAGGTGCTGAGGTGCTATTACGTTGGCATAGTGATAAATGGGGTGATGTGCCACCAACTGAATTTATTCCCATTCTTGAAGATACTGGTTTGATCGGTGTAGTTGGAGAAATGGTTATTAAAGAGGGTTGTCGGGCCTATATGAAGTTGAAAGAAAAATTAAGGCCTGATTTTAAAATTGCAATTAATTTATCTGGTCGTCAATTTCATGGTACACCACTATCAGTCTTCGTTAAAAATACACTCGAAGCAGAAAGTATGTCGGCGGATAATCTGGAATTAGAAATTACCGAAAGTATCCTGATGAAGGATACTGAACTTGCGATCAGAACCTTATCAGAGTTAACAAAACTAGGGGTGACGCTCGCTATAGATGATTTTGGCACAGGTTATTCTTCCTTATCGTATTTGAAAAAATTCCCATTGAATGTATTAAAAATCGATAAAAGCTTTGTTAATGATGTGACCAGGGATCCAGATGATGCTGCTATTATTGGTGCTATCTTAGCGATGTCTCATCACTTGCAACTAGATGTTGTAGCAGAAGGAATTGAAACAAAAGAACAACTTGAATTCCTGCAGAAACATCACTGCCAAAGAGGCCAAGGCTTTTACTTTAGTAAGCCTTTAAATTTCACAGACTTTTCTATCCTAGTTGAGAGCTATTTAGAGCCAGGGATACAAATGAGTTAATAGAATTGGAAAACTGTTTTTTCTTGCTCTCGTATAAAAACAGTCAAGCCAATATTGGGGTAATACCAAACTTGTTTAGTGTGTTCTTTATTCTCAAAATCGATTTTTTCTGGCTTGCCAAAACGAAATTGAACTGTTTCTTTATCAAGTCGAACTGCCGGAATATAACTTAAAGATTCGATGGGTTTATCTAGCAGTTTGGCTATGTCTTGACTGTTGACTTCATATTTTCTTGCGCCACTGGCCTGCAGAAGTGATTTTTGTGAGTGGTCTAATAAAGAGGTAGTCTCTTGTTTTGTGATAGCTAAAGTAAGGATGATTTTAGCGGATAAGCCTGCAATATTGATACTGTTAAAATAGACTTCAAGACTGGGTTTTTTATTAGGTTCAGTAAAAAGGGCGATATCCCCATAATCATGGAATTGCTTTTGTGCTTGTCGGTAGCTTGAGTTTTTTAGGTGTAAATTAAGCACACGAGGGTAACCATCACCGATCATTTCAACTTGCCAAGGTACAGGTGCTGGTATTTGCTTGGTCGGTATGAACAAGACCAGTATGGTTAAAACAGCTGCTATGAACAGCGTGATAGAAATAGCGCGCATTATGGGAAGTTATTTATTCTTGTGATGGTGGGGCAGTCAAGTTAAAGGTGACGGGGCCATCGTTTATTAATGAAACCTGCATATCAGCACCGAATTTCCCCATCTCAACCTGTGAATAAACCTGTTTACTTTGTGTGCAGAAATAATTAAACAGCTTGGCTGCATCTGATGGATGCGCTGCACTTGTAAAGCTGGGTCTTCGGCCTTTTTTAGTATCGGCGGCTAAAGTAAATTGCGGCACAAGCAGTAAACCACCTTGTATATCTGTAAGCGATAAGTTCATTTTACCATCGGCATCATCAAAAATTCGGTAGTCAAGTATGCGGCTGATAAGTCGATCAGCTTGATATTCACTATCATGACGCTCGATTCCGACAAACACCAGTACACCTTTACCGATGCTGGCAATTTTATTATTTGAGATCGAGACATTGGCCTCAGTGACCCGTTGTAGTAGAGCAATCATGGTTAGTTAGTTGTGATGTTTATCAAAACTTTATCTAGTAAAAAAATAATTTTTAACCACAAACTGATCGCATTCTTTTAAATCAGTTTGATCCGTCAATGAAATAGTCGGGACTATATCATGACTAATGATGGTAATTATGGTGTGATTGCGAGAAAATGACTCACTTGTATATTTAATTTAGTAGCAGTTAAACAAGAAAGGCAATTAAGCGATATGAACTTGCATGAGTTTCAGGCGAAACAATTATTTGGTCGATATAAAATACCGACACCTAACGGACAAGTTGTCACAAGTGGGACACAAGCAAGACAAGCTGCCGAACAGCTAGGTGGAGAATTATGGGTTGTAAAGGCACAAGTTCATAGTGGTGGTCGGGGTAAAGCGGGTGGGGTAAAGTTAGTCGAGACTTTAGATAGTGTCGCTGATGCGGCCTATGACATGCTCGGCCAACGCCTAGTGACACATCAAACTTTAGCGCAAGGTTTGCCAATCAATCAGGTGTTAGTCGAGCAGCCTTCTGATATTCAACGTGAATTATATTTAGCGGTGGTGATTGATCGCGTTAGCCAACAAATCGTGTTTATGGTTTCTGCTCAAGGAGGAATGGATATAGAGCAAGTGGCAGATGAAACGCCAGATGCGATACTTAACTTGTTTATTGATCCTATTGTCGGTTTACAGGGTTACCAATGCAGAAGGGCTGGCTTTTTCCTCGGCTTAACGGGCGATGCTTTCAAACAGTTACAGAATTTAATGCAGGGTCTATATCAATTATTTATTGAAAATGATGGCAGTCTTGTGGAAATAAACCCGTTAGTCGTGACGGGCCAGAATGAGTTGTTAGCAGTCGACGCTAAAGTGAACCTAGACGATAACGCATTATTTAGGCACGCTGAACTAGCTGCAATGTTTGACCCTGCACAGGAAGATGAAACGGAAGTTGTTGCGCAGCAGCATGGCTTAAATTATATTTCGCTCGATGGAGAAGTCGCTTGCATGGTTAATGGTGCCGGTTTGGCTATGGCAACAATGGATTTGATTCAAAAAGAGGGAGGCAGTCCTGCTAATTTTCTTGATGTTGGTGGAGGTACAACTGCAGAGCGTGTAGCTCAAGCATTTAAGCTGATTTTATCGGATAGTAAAGTGAAATCAATATTGGTGAATATTTTCGGCGGTATTGTACGTTGTGACCTGATAGCCGAGGGCATTATCCAAGCGGCGAAGGAAGTTGAATTGACATTACCTGTCATTGTTAGGCTTGAAGGTACCAACGCTGATTTAGGACGTGGGTTATTAGCTAATAGTGGTATGACGATCTCAGTCGCACAAGATCTAACGGATGCTGCAAAGCAATCTGTTGCCGCTGCAAAGGAAGTAGCCAAATGAGTATCCTGATTGATAAAAAAACCCGTGTTATCTGCCAAGGTTTTACAGGTAAACAAGGTACATTCCATTCCGAACAAGCGCTTGCTTATGGGACTAATTTAGTCGGTGGTGTGACCCCGGGTAAAGGAGGACAAACGCATTTAGGAAAGCCGGTCTTTAACACTGTATATGATGCAGTTGAGCAAACCGGCGCAGACGCAACGATGATATATGTTCCAGCTGCTTTTGCTGCTGATGCTATTTTAGAAGCAGCTGATGCCGGCATAAGAATAATTGCCTGTATTACGGAAGGCATTCCTGTACTAGATATGTTGCGCGTAAAACATGCGGTTAATAACTATGGTGTTAATTTGATTGGTCCGAATTGTCCAGGCTTGATTACACCAGGGGAGTGTAAAATTGGCATTATGCCAGGATCCATTCATCTTCCCGGTAAAATTGGCATAGTGTCACGTTCAGGTACATTGACTTATGAGGCAGTACATCAAACGACACAAAATGGCTTAGGACAAAGTACTTGTGTTGGTATAGGCGGCGATCCTATACATGGTATGAGCTTCATTGATTGCCTTGAATTATTTGAAAATGATCCACAGACAGAAGGTATCGTCATGGTAGGTGAGATCGGTGGTCAAGCAGAAGAAGATGCTGCGGACTATATTCGTGATCACGTTACAAAGCCTGTAGTGGCCTATATCGCTGGTTTAACAGCACCTGAGGGTAAAAGAATGGGGCACGCCGGTGCTATTATTAGTGGCGGACAAGGTACGGCAGAAGCGAAGTTCGCGGCTTTAGAAAAAGCAGGTGTCCGCTTAGCGTTGTCTCCTGCTGAAATGGGCGATCAAATTTTTGAGGCGATGGCGAATAACTGATGGCGACAACTTTATGTCTTGTCATGGGACAAATCAATCCAATTGTTGGTGATGTTTCGGGCAATGTAAAAAAAATCATTAAAGCTGCTCAACATGCTCGTGATGATTTGAATGCAGACTTAATCGTTTTCCCAGAATTGACATTGACGGGATATCCTCCAGAAGATTTGTTACACCGACCAGGTTTAATAAAACGCGTTGATAAAGGGCTGGCTAAATTACATAAGAAAGTGAAGGGAATAGCGGTTGTTGTGGGCCATCCATCAGGAACTGTTCGTGATGATTTATACAATGCTGCCTCTGTCATATATGACGGAAAAACATTAATTAGTTATTTTAAGCATTGTCTCCCTAACTATAGTGTCTTTGATGAGAAACGGTATTTTGTAGAAGGTAAAGAGGCCGCTGTTTTTGATTTTAAAGGATTCAAATTTGGTCTTACCATTTGTGAAGATATCTGGTTTACGTCACCAGCAGCATTAGCCGCTGATAATGGCGCAGAAATACTGTTAAACCTTAATGCATCGCCATTTAGACAAGGTAAATCCACGACCCGAGAGTTACAAGTTAAACAACGCGCACTTGAAAATAGCTTGCCCATTGTTTATGTCAACCAAGTTGGTGGCCAGGATGAACTGGTGTTCGATGGTGCATCTTTTGTTATTGCTGCACATGGTGAACGAGTTGCCCGCGCACCTGCTTGGCGACAGGGGCTTTACCCAGTTGAAGTAAGTCGAGTCGGTGCGTCTGTATCATTGAAAGGTGATTTGGCTGAGCAGGAAACGGATCTTGATATGGTGTATCAAGGCCTAGTACTAGGCTTACGTGATTATATTGAGAAAAATCACTTTCCAAGCGTTGTTTTAGGTTTGTCGGGGGGAATCGATTCGGCACTTACACTGGCTCTAGCAGTTGATGCAATTGGTGCTGATAGAGTAAAAACAGTGATGATGCCGTCAAAGTATACGGCACAGATGAGTTTAGACGATGCAGCCGAAATGGCCGATAATCTTGGTGTGAGTCATAAAGTAATTCCTATTGATCCAATATATGCTCAATTTGAACAAAGCTTGTCTGATGAGTTTGAAGGCTTAGCGAAAGATACAACAGAAGAAAATATTCAAGCACGTAGTCGTGGTGTTTTATTAATGGCCTTGTCAAATAAAACAGGTGCTATGGTGCTATCAACAGGTAATAAAAGCGAAATGGCTGTAGGTTATTCCACATTATATGGTGATATGGCTGGTGGCTATGCACCATTAAAGGATGTTTATAAAACTTTAGTCTATCGTCTTTCAGAATATCGCAATAGCATCAGTCAAATTATACCTGTGAGGATCATTACTAGATTGCCTTCTGCAGAACTGGCGGAGGATCAACTAGATCAAGATAGTTTGCCGCCGTATGATGTTTTGGATAGTTTATTAGAACAATATATTGCTCAAGACTTATGCTTTGAAGATATGGTTTCTCAAGGTGCTGATCCTGTTTTGGCGGCAAGGGTGATCAAGATGGTGGATAGAAACGAGTATAAACGTCGGCAGGCACCACCAGGCATTCGAATTACCAGCCGTGCATTTGGTCGCGATAGACGCTATCCTATTACCTCAGGCTATACTGTAAATTCAAAAATTGATTAGGGGAAAAAATGAAAAAGGTTGAAGCTATAATCAAGCCCTTTAAATTAGACGATGTGCGAGAAGGGTTGTCAGAGATAGGTGTTACCGGCTTAACTGTTTCAGAAGTGAAGGGGTTTGGTCGTCAAAAAGGGCACACAGAACTGTATCGTGGTGCCGAATACGTTGTTGATTTTCTGCCAAAAATAAAGTTAGAAATTGTTTTGCCTGAACAGCAAGTTGAAGCTTGTGTTGAAGCAATTACTAAAGCTGCCCACACAGGCCGTATCGGTGATGGTAAAATTTTTGTGACTTCAGTTGAGCAAGTGATTCGAATCCGTACGGGTGAAGAAGGTGAATCAGCTGTTTAATAGCTGAACGAAAATTCTCAATTATTCAACAGTTGTTTGGCGTACATGTGTTATGCCAGAATGATCTGGATAATTGAGCTCTAAAACACGTAAAGCATCGTCAGATAGATCTGTTAATCCAAGTATTTTATATGCCTTAGCCATGATGAATAAGGCATCAGCCATGGCTGGCGTACGAGGATAGTTTTCAATAACGTATTTGCCGCGATTAGCAGCAGCGATATAAGAACTTCGACGCATATAAAAGTGCGCTACATTGACTTCATATTGTGCTAAGCGATTGCGTAAATAGACGATACGTTGACTGGCATCTTCACTATATTGGCTATTCGGATAACGATTAACTAATGCCGTAAAGTCTTTTAGAGCAAAAAAAGCCGAGCCAGGATCACGTTGAGTTTCATCACGTGGTATGTATTTTTCCACGATACCGATATCGCGGGTAAAGTTGATTAAGCCGCGTAAGTAAATTGCATAATCCATACTTTCATTAAGCGGGTATACACGCATAAAACGGTCAATGGTGGCAATAGCTGCCTCAGGGTCATCGCCTTTGTAATGTGCATAAGCCGATTCTAATAGCGCTTGCTGAGCATAGTCGCCGAATGGAAAACGTGCTTCTAATTGGCTGTAATAACGTAAAGCCGTTTGATAATCTTCTTCATCTAAAGAAGCTTTAGCTTCAGAATATAGATGTTCAACTGTCCAGTCATCCTCGACATTTTTGATCTCTTTCTGTTCGAACATAGAACAGCCAGACAAGGTGAAAATAGTGATGAGAAGCGGTATGTAATATTTTTTCATGTGTGTAGATTACGCTAGCATGAGAGTGAAGGCAAAGCTGATTGTACTATCTTGGAAAAATAAATTGTAGTCAATGTTTTTGGATTTCAAGAAATCGAATCAATGTACAATAGTGTGATAAATTTTGACAACGGTTTTAAGGAAACGATGCAACATTTAATTATTGGCATATTGTTAGGTTTAACTTTTTCAATGCCTCTCAAGGCGACAACATTTGACTTGGCTGATGAACAGACACGTGTAGTTGGACATAATTTAGTTGTATTGAGCAGGATGGAAGATACCTTGCTTGATATAGCGAGACGTTTTGACCTCGGCTATAGTGAAATTGTGAGTGCAAACCCAGGCGTTGATGTGTGGTTACCTGGTGCCGGGCAGCGAGTTGTTGTGCCTAATCGTTTTATTCTGCCCGATGCACCAAGAAAAGGTATTGTGATTAATTTAGCCGAAATGCGGCTTTACTATTACCCAAAGAAAGAAAAGGGTCGTACTCAGCAAGTGATTACTCATCCTTTAGGTATAGGGCGAGAAGGTTGGAAAACACCTTTGGGTAGCACTAAAATTATTCAAAAGAAGAAAGATCCTACTTGGACACCACCTGCCTCTATATTAGCCGAACATTTAGCAGAAGGTGATCCATTACCAAAAGTAGTGCCCGCGGGTCCCGATAACCCATTAGGTGCTTTTGCTATGCGTTTGGGCATGCCAGGCTATTTATTGCATGGGACAAATAAGCCTTATGGTGTGGGTCTGCGGGTGAGTCATGGTTGTATTCGCTTATTTCCTGAAGACATTGAACATTTGTTTGGCAAAGTTGACTTGAACACGACTGTAAATATTATCTATCAACCTTATAAAGCGGCATCACAAGATGGGATCCTTTATGTAGAAGCGCATGCAGATCAAGAAGACATGGATCCCAATGTTAACAATATGACAACAATGGTCTCAGCTATTTTGAAAGAAAAGGATCAGATTAATGATGAGGATTGGCTATTTGCGCAAACTGCGATTGAACAGCAAGAAGGTATCGTTAAACCAATTGATGATCTAGAGGCAGAGGTTATAGAAGGTGTTTGGTTTCTGCACGCCGGCTTAGCAGAAGATTCAAAAGAAAAACTGAATCAGGCATTAGAAGATTTAAACGCCAATGAGAACTTCTGGCCAATCAATGGGGCGCATGGCGAAATGCTATTAGGGCCATTTGAAAATAAACAACAAGCTGAGAAGATGAGTGATGAATTGTCGCACTTGATGGGTGAATCGGTGTGGTTGACTTTAGTGGCGAGTGAGGTGTTGTAGAAAAAATTATATTTCAGAGATAAAAAAGCCGGGGCATCATAAGATGCCCCGGCGCTTTTATATAATCGTTATTATTTGCTCATTGCTTTATGAAACATACGATCTACTTTTTCATTCGCTGCATCAGCTGAAGCTTGAGCAGAACGTGCAGTTTCTAGAGCTACATTAGCTGTATTTTCAACTTGTAACAGGTGTGTTTCAATTTTACCAACGTGAGCTTCTACACGTCCGAAGTGGTCTTTAATGGCAGTGATATCAACAGTATCAAGGCTATGGTGATGACCTGAGCTCGCACATGCTGTTAAAAGCGCTAAAGGTAAAACTACAGCACCCAATTTAGTTAATGATTTCATTCTTTTCCCCTTTGTTTAAATTAATGAACCTTGCGGCCTATTACATTGCCATTAAGCAATATACTACGAGGCTATCAGGATTTAATTAAGCTGTCCAACCCTTTGAAAACATAATCTGTCTGATGGGCAATTTGTTGTTATAATAGCGCGCTTTATTAGAATCATGGTTGGTCGTTGCTACCATCTTGCTAATTCATCTTTGTTTTTTGCTCTGGAAAAATTAGTCTATGCATCCTATGCTGAATATCGCTATTCGTGCAGCGCGTAGTGCGGGTAATATTATTGTTCGCTCATTACAACACGTCGAACACCTAGAAATTACCACAAAAGGTCGTAATGATTTTGTATCTGATGTTGATAGGCTTGCAGAACAAGAAATAATTAATACCATCAAAAAAGCTTATCCAGAACATGCGGTTTTGGCCGAAGAGTCTGGTCAAAATGGTGAAAGTGATACTGTTTGGGTTATTGACCCTTTAGATGGGACAACAAATTTCTTACACGGTTTTCCACATTATTGTGTCTCGATAGCTGTTGTGTTCAAAGGTAAGGTTGAGCATAGTGTTATCTATGATCCCTTACGTGATGAATTATTTACTGCTACACGCGGCTCTGGCGCAAAATTAAATGACAGACGCCTTCGTGTGACGAAACGTAAAGAATTAAAAGAAGGATTATTAGCGACGGGTTTTCCATTTAAATATCCCGAGCATCTGACACCTTATTTAGCCACATTTAATGCCATTTTCCCTCAAGTTGCAGATATTAGACGTGGTGGCTCTGCTGCTTTAGATCTTGCTTATGTTGCGGCAGGTCGAGTCGATGGCTATTGGGAAATTGGTTTGCAGAAGTGGGATTTAGCTGCAGGCATGTTACTCATTGAAGAAGCGGGCGGTATTACCAGTGATTTTGTTGGTGGTAACAACCATTACGAGAGTGGCAATATTGTTGCTGGAAACATAGCTATACAACAGCAAATGTTGGATTCAATTTCACCTCACTTAACAGACGAACTTAAGCGATAGAGTCGTATTTTTAATGCAATACGCTTTTCCGATTCAGCTTTAACTATAAGAACAAATAATAATGACATCAAGTACAAGAGAAATAAGTAAGCTACGTAACATTGCGATCATAGCCCATGTCGATCACGGTAAAACAACGTTAGTCGATCAGTTGCTGCGTCAGTCAGGCACGTTCAGTGAACATGAAGAACTACAAGAACGTGTGATGGACTCTAATGATTTAGAACGTGAACGTGGTATTACTATCTTGTCAAAAAATACAGCAATCAGCTGGAATGGTTACCACATCAACATTGTTGATACACCAGGACATGCTGATTTTGGTGGTGAAGTAGAACGTGTTTTATCGATGGTTGATTCAGTTCTTCTTTTAGTTGACTCAGCTGAAGGACCGATGCCTCAAACTCGCTTTGTGACACAAAAAGCTTTAGCTCTTGGTCTAAAACCGATTGTCGTTATCAATAAAATTGATAAGCCAAGTGCACGCCCAAGTTGGGTGTTGGATCAAACGTTTGATTTATTTGCCAACCTAGATGCAACAGATGAACAATTGGACTTTGACGTTATTTATGCATCAGGGCTGAATGGTTTTGCAGGGCTTGACGAAGATGTTCGTTCGGGTGATATGACACCACTATTTCAGCTTGTGGTGGATAAAGTGGAGCACCCTGAAGTTGATGCTGAAGGACCGTTCAGAATGCAGGTTACCTCGCTTGACTATAATAGTTATGTGGGTGTTATAGGTGTTGGCCGAATTGAGCGTGGCACGGTTAAAACCAATACGCCAGTTACAGTCGTCGATACGGAAGGTAACAAGCGTAATGGTCGTGTTTTAACAGTCATGGGTTTCATGGGGCTGCAAAGGGAAGAAGTTGAATCAGCACAGGCTGGAGATATCATCGCTTTCACGGGTCTAGATCCTCTGAATATATCAGATACGCTTTGTGATCCTAATGCTGTGGAAGCATTGCCTCCATTGACTGTCGATGAACCGACAGTCACGATGACATTTCAAGTCAATAATTCACCGTTTGCGGGTAAAGAAGGCAAGTTTGTAACAACACGTCAGATTAAAGAACGACTAGATCGAGAGTTAATACATAATGTGGCATTACGTGTAGAACAAATGCCAGAAGATCCTGATAAATTTAAGGTGTCAGGTCGTGGTGAATTACACCTCTCAGTTTTAATAGAAAATATGCGTCGCGAGGGTTATGAGATGGGTGTATCTCGACCAGAAGTGATTATTCGAGAAGTGGATGGTGTTAAAGAAGAGCCTTATGAATCTGTTACTGCTGATGTAGAAACTGAACATCAAGGCACCATCATGGAGAAGTTAGGTGAACGTGGCGCACAACTAAGCGATATGGTACCGGATGGTAAAGGCCGTGTACGTTTAGACTTTACGATTCCATCCCGTGGTCTGATTGGTTTTAGAACAGAGTTTTTAACCGCTACACAAGGTACAGGACTCATCTATAGTGTGTTTGATCACTATGCGCCAGTGAAAATGGGTGATTTTGGTAAACGGACTAATGGTGTGTTAATCGCCAATGGTGTAGGTAAAGCTGTTGCGTTTGCGATTTTTAATTTACAAGAACGTGGCCGTATGTTCATTGGGCATGGCGATGAAGTTTATGAGGGTATGGTTATTGGTATCCATTCTCGTGATAATGATCTCGTTGTAAACCCGCTTAAAGGTAAGCAGCTTACCAATGTTCGTGCCTCTGGTACTGATGAAGCTATTTCCTTAACGCCGCCTATACGGATGAGCTTGGAACAAGCGCTTGAATTCATTGGTGAGGATGAGTTGCTTGAAGTAACGCCAAAATCCTTACGTGTACGTAAGAAATTGTTACTAGAGCATGAACGAAAACGTGCTTCGCGTGGTTGAATAGAAAAAAGCTAGAACTTAGCATCTTTTAATAAGACAGGGTATGCTAATTGGATGCTCTATAGTTGTATAAGGTTTCATTATGCGGATTTTGATTTTAATTGCGATTGGATTATTACTGTACATCATTATTGGTAATATTCTCCGTAAAAATAAACTTTCATCACTAGAAGATACTGACCCAGAAAAGATGGTGAGCTGTAAACATTGTGGCTTACATATTCTTGAACAAGAAGCGCTTAAGTCGGGACAAAGTTTTTATTGCTCGCAAAGCCACCTTGAGGCAGATACTCAAGCTAAATAATGCTAGGGAAAAATAGCAAATTGGATACTAATGCCGATGCTTTATCATGGCGTTCCCTTCTTGCTTTTTCTAGCTATCGCTTATTTTTAGCACTCATCTTATTTATTGTTTTTTACTTTGATTTACCACCGGCATTTCTGGGTGAATCAAAGCCAGATCTATACCTCGCCATCAGCCAAACCTATATTGCCACGGCTTTTGTATTATTGCTCTTTGTGTTCAATCGCTGGGACTCATTTACTAGACAAGTAAAAATACAGCTAACAATAGATATCATTTTATTGGCCTTGATTATTCATGCGAGTGGTGGGCTTCGATCTGGTTTAGGTTCTTTATTGGTGGTCGTCGTTATTTCCGGTGGTGCGCTAATTCCAGGCCGCTTTGCCGCCTTTTTTGCTGCATTGGCAACGTTTTCTGTGCTATCAGAAGCCGCTTTCTCCCAGACTTTGGGTGATGGCTCATCCAAATATAGCTATGCAGGTCTTTTGGGTGCGACTTTTTTTGCAACGGCTATATTGACAGAATTACTATCAAAGAAAATTATATCTAGTCAAAAATTAGCTCAAGAAAGAGCGGAAGATTTGGCAAATCTAGCAGTATTAAATAACCATATTATTAGTCGAATGCAAACAGGCGTTTTAGTGATTGATGGGGAAGGTAGAATACAATTAAGCAATGAGTCTGCACAGAAAATATTAGGCATAGAAGCTGCAAAAAAAGAAGATACCTTAAAATACTGGGTGCCCATATTAGGTATTCAGCTGTGGCGTTGGAAGCAGAGCCGCACCAACACTTTTGAGCCTTTCCAAGCGCGCACTGACTTACCCGAGGTTGTAGCGAGTGCGATGAACTTAGCAAGTGGTGAGACAGTACTTTATATAGAAAACACATCTGCAGTGGCACAACAGGCACAGCAATTAAAATTAGCCTCATTAGGACAACTGACAGCAAGTATAGCCCATGAAGTGCGTAATCCACTTGCCGCGATAAGCCATGCTGGTGAACTTTTATCAGAAGCTAAAGCAGAAGATGAAGAACTTACAAAGCTAACAGGTATTATTCAGCGACATAGCTCTCGCGTGAATAATATTATAGAAACGATTTTAGAAATGAGTCGTATGAAAGCGATTGAACCATCAGTCTTAGTTTTAGAAACATGGCTTGAACAATTTATTGGTGAATTTTGTGATTATCATCAACTAGATAGACGAGAAGTCAACCTAGTGAGTAAAGCGCCTTTGGCCACAGTATATATTGATGCTGATCAACTTCATCAAGTCATGTTGAATCTATTTGAAAACGCTTGGTATTATTCTCATTCAGAGGATGATGAACGGATTATCGTTACACTAGAGCAACAGGGTAATGATGTGATCATTGATGTCGCTGATAATGGGCCGGGTGTTTCGGAAAAAATTAGAGAAAGTCTGTTTGAACCTTTCCAGTCTCAACGCCAAGGTGGTACAGGATTAGGTTTATACTTGGCACGCGAGTTGTGTCAAGCTAATGGTGCTCGTTTAAGCTATTTACCCGATGAGCAAGGGCGAACTTGTTTTAGAATAAATATATCAGTAGACCGATTCGAGAATTTAGCATGAACCCACAAGCATTAGTCATTGATGATGAGCCAGATATTCTTGAGTTATTAACGATGACACTATCTGGTATGTCTGTCGATTGCATTACCGCGGAAAATATTGCCCAAGCTGAGCAAGCGCTCAAACAATACAACTTTGATTTTTGCTTAACCGATATGAGATTGCCTGACGGCAATGGTTTGGACTTTGTGAAAAATTTGCAAGTAAGCATGCCCGATTTGCCTGTCGCTGTAATCAGTGCGCACGGCAATATGGATTTAGCCATACAAGCTTTAAAACTGGGTGCCTTTGATTTTATTTCGAAACCCGTGAAACTGCGTGTATTGCGTGATTTAATTGAAACAGCACTTAAACTAACCCCTAGCGATCCAAAGAGAATGGATCGTCGTTCACGACATCGTTTATTAGGTGAGACTGAACCTATGCAATTACTGCGCGGGAAAGTGACTAAATTAGCCCGTAGTCAAGCACCCGTCTATATCAGTGGAGAGTCAGGTACAGGTAAAGAGCTAGTCGCAAGGTTGATCCATGAGCTTGGCGTTCGCGCTGATAAGCCTTTTGTGCCAATCAACTGCGGGGCAATTCCTAGTGAGCTGGTTGAAAGTGAGTTTTTTGGTCATAAAAAAGGGGCTTTTACCGGCGCGATAGAAGATAAAGAAGGTTTATTCCAAGCAGCAAATGGAGGTACCTTACTGCTTGATGAAGTGGCTGATTTGCCATTAATGATGCAAGTTAAGTTACTTAGAGCATTACAAGAAAAAACGATTCGTCCCGTGGGTGGTCATGATGAAATTTCAGTCGATGTGAGAGTATTGTGTGCAACGCATACAGACCTAGCTGAAAAAGTAGTTCAAGGCACATTTCGAGAAGATTTGTTTTATCGTTTGAATGTCATAGAGGTAGCTGTACCAGCCTTACGTGAACGTAGTGAAGATATCGCTATTTTAGCTGACTCTATTTTAGAGAAACTGGCTGAAAAAAATGACATAGATATACCCAAGTTATCAAAAAATGCATTAAAAGCGCTGAAGCTTTATGATTTCCCCGGCAATGTGCGTGAGTTAGAAAATATTTTAGAGCGAGCCATAACGTGGATGGAAGGTAGTGAAATCAGCGAAAGCGATCTTATGCTATCAGATAATAATTCCCCGCGCTCTATCAGCTCGTTAAATAGTTCGTCTGATAATCAACAAATCAATGTAGGCATGACAAATGATTTAGCGTCACATCTTGAAGATCAAGAACGCCAGATTATTCTTCAGGCTCTCGAGTCAGTACGATGGAATAAAACGGCAGCGGCGAAGAAGCTTGGGATTACTTTCCGTGCTTTACGTTATAAGCTGAAAAAATTGGATTTAGAATAAGCAGATACTTTGAAAAGTACCTTAAATTTATTCGAAAAATGGGGTGAGTGATGGGGCTCGAACCCACGACAACCGGAATCACAATCCGGGACTCTACCAACTGAGCTACACTCACCATTATGAACGTTTAATATAAAAAAAGAATTTTATGTTCATTTGGGAAGCCGCTAATTCTACTTCCTTTATTTTTCTGGTCAAGTAGTAATTCAGATTTAAACGATTTCTAAGTCTATTTTTTTATCATCTAAATTAACACGGACCACTTTTACCTGTACTTTATCAGCAAGGCGGTAAGTTTTTCGAGTCCTTTCTCCCATTAAACGATGGCCTGTTGCATCAAATTGGTAATAATCATTTTTTAGTGCGGTAATATGAACCAGACCCTCAATATAAATATCGCTTAATTCGACAAATAAGCCGAAACTTGTGACGCCACTAATAACTCCTTGGTGGACTTCTCCAACCCTTTCTTGCATATATTCGCACTTTAACCAATCGCTGACGTCACGTGTTGCTTCATCTGCACGGCGACTGGTCATAGAACAGTGATCGCCATGTTGAATCATCTCTTCATGAGAATAAGGCCATTTTTTATTATTTTTCTCCTTCAGAATATGGCGAATAGCGCGATGAACTAAAAGATCTGGGTAGCGTCTGATTGGGGATGTGAAATGGGCATAAGCTTCGAGCGCAAGACCAAAGTGGCCCATATTATCAGGACTATAGACCGCTTGTTTCATGCTACGGAGCATAACTGTCTGTAGAAGGTGAGCGTCAGGTCTTTTAGCTGCGGTAGCAAGTAGCGCTGCATAATGACTAGGTTGAGGATCATCACCGCCACCTAGCATTAAACCTAGTTCGGATAGAAATTCACGTAATCCTGACAGTTTTTCTTCTGAAGGTGTTTCATGGATGCGGAATAAAGCAGCGATGTCATGTTCAATTATAAATCGGGCTGCACAGACATTAGCTGCAATCATAAATTCTTCGATTAGGCGATGAGCATCATTACGTTCTCTTGGCTCTATAGAAGATATTTTTCGGTTTTCATCAAAAATAAACTGTGTTTCAGTTAATTCAAAATCAATAGCACCACGTTGTTTGCGTGCAAGTAACATGGTTTGGAACAACTTATTCATGGCCTGTAAGTCAGGGAGAATTGATTGATATTGCTTACATAGTGCCTCATCATTATCAACTAATATCGCAGCCACCTTATTGTATGTAAGGCGTGCTTTAGAATTCATCACTGCATTGTGAAATTGGTAGGATTCAATTTCACCCTCTTTAGATAGTGTGATTTCACAGACCATGCAAAGACGATCAACTTCTGGGTTGAGAGAACAAAGACCATTTGATAAAACTTCGGGCAACATTGGAATAACTTGACTTGGAAAATAGACAGAAGTCCCTCTGTCATTTGCATCACTATCAAGAGGACTACCTGTTTTTACATAATAAGAAACATCAGCGATAGCTACCCATAAACGCCAGCCAGACTCAATTTCTTCTGCATAAACGGCATCATCAAAGTCACGCGCATCTTCACCATCAATAGTCACCAAAGGCAGATGTCTTAGATCTAAGCGGTTTTCAATGGCAGAATCAGGGATTTCACTGCCAAAGGACTCTGCTTGCTCCAAGGCTTTTGCAGACCACGTATGGGGAAGCTCAAAATCACGCAGAGCAATATCAATCTCCATACCAGGCGCAAGATGATCACCTAAAACCGTAACAACCTTACCGAGTGGCGAGCGATGACGACTAGGGTGATCGGTAATCTCTATTTCAACAATTTGACCTTCTTTGGCATCCATAACATTTTGAGGTGGAATCAAAATATCTTGGCTAATGCGTCGATTGTTTGGAATTAAATAATAAATGCCTGCATCGACAAGTAGCCGGCCAACAATACGTTCATTGGCATGTTGAATTATTTCGACAATACTGCCTTCTTTTCGTCCTCTGCGATCGACACCAGTCACGCGGGCAACAGCGCGATCTCCGTGCAAGGCTATTTGCATTTCTCTTTGATTAAGGAATAGATCATCACTAGCGTCATCAGGAATGAGGAAACCATAGCCATCTGCATGACCCACTATGCGACCTGTCACTAAGTTCATCTTAGAGACAACACCATAAGCACCTTTTCGATTACGAAGGAGCTGTCCATCTCTTTCCATGGCCCTGAGGCGACGTCGTAGTGCTTCAGTTTCTTCCTCGCCTTTAAGTCCTAATAAGCGGGATATCTTTCTCTGGGTAAGAGGGCGATTATTTTGTTTTAGGATCTCAAGAATAAATTCACGGCTTGGTATGGGATTTTCATACTTTTCTGATTCGCGTGTTGAATAGGGATCGTTTAGTTTCTTTTTTGACATTGATTGGTTGTTTTCCACTTAATAAAGTGCCAAATCCGACTGAATATGATTCAGATGCCGGAAGAGGCGACATGGCTCGACGCGCTAACTTCAGGTGCTTAGAGGTGATTATTCGTGCGAGTAAAAAACTTGCTTTTGCACCAGCTGGTAAAAGCTTGAATCTAGGCGTTAATTATTTTATATGGTCATTCTAACCTTAATCATTAGATATAAGTTTATTTTTCAATCATTAAGCCTTGCTTGTGGTTTCTACTTTTAGCGATAATGACGAGGCGTAAAGTGTTAAAATAATTAAGTCTTCTACAGGGTTATAAAAAAGTTGAAACAGTGCTGAACGGACTACTTGATACACTTATTATTGAATGTGATAAAGCGTTAAAAACTTTATCAATGCCATCAGTGGAAGCTGGTCGAGATATTCCTGGCTCGGATCTCTCAGAAAATGAGATGACTAAAGCTGAGAAAGCTAAGTCAATTGCTTTAATGCGGGTTAATCATTCGGGTGAAGTGTCTGCCCAAGCTTTGTATCAAGGACAAGCGCTAACTGCTAAATTACCTGATGTAAGGCGTGCTATGGAGCAAGCGGCAGCAGAGGAAACTGAGCATCTAGTGTGGTGTCAGCAAAGAATCAATCATTATGGCGGGCACGTTAGTATTCTAAACCCATTATGGTATGCCGGCTCATTTACCTTAGGTGCGATAGCAGGGAAAGCGGGCGATAAATGGAGCCTCGGTTTTGTGGTTGAAACAGAACGACAAGTGGTAAACCACCTTGAAGAGCATTTGGCTAAAATCAGTGAAAAAGATCTGAAGAGTCGTGCTGTTTTGGAACAAATGAAAGAGGATGAACTGCATCACGGTACTATGGCATTAGAGGCTGGTGGCGCAGCGTTACCAGCCCCTATCAAATTGGCTATGAGCCTTGTTTCAAAAATAATGACACAAAGCAGTTATCGAATCTAGTTTGCCGCTTATGTGCTGTCCCCAGATAAGTGATATCGCGTTTATTAGATAAAGTCTATGTCATTACTTCGTTAAAATTGATTCTGAGGAATGCGTTTTTCTTAGAAGAGAATATCACCTAATGATCATACCCCATACTTGAGCAGAAACTAAGCTTGCCTATTGTATTTATCTGTCCTAAGCTAAAACTAAGTCATCATACTTGGGAAGATTATGGCAAAAAATACGCGCCTTGCCCCAGAACAATTGTATCAATATTGTGATAGCAAACAATTTGATTTTTCCTCTACGGCGGATTTAAAGACGCTGCCAACAATCATTGGACAAACAAGAGCTATAGATGCGATAGATTTTGGCATTAATATCTCGGGAGATGGTTACAATTTATATGTTATGGGTCCCACTGGTTCAGGTAAATATACACTGGTTAAGCGTTATCTGGAACAGATAGAAAAAACACAATATGAAGGCGTTGATTGGGCTTATTTACATAACTTTTCCGATGACCAATGTCCTTGGTATGTGTCACTGCCATCAGGTGAAGGTCGGCAATTACGTCATGATATTGAGGCCTTGATTAGGCGACTTGTTGAAGATCTACCGACTGCGTTTGACGATGAGTATTACCGCGGTAGAATTCGTGCAATTGATGAAATGTCACGTAAACATCGCGTGCAAATGTTCGGCACTATTCAAGCAGAAGCCGATCGTAAAGATATCTTGTTATTGAGAATGCAGGATAATAGTTATGCTTTTGCCGCTAAGCGCAATGGTGAACCGATGACGTCAGAGGAGTTTGAACAGCTTCCTTTAGATAAGCAAGAACAAACCGAAGATGCAATCGCCAGTCTACATGAGGAATTACAAAATACCTTACTTGAGTTACGCGAGTGGGAGCGTAGTAATCAGCAACAGGTCGCGGCATTAAATGAAGAAGTAGCGCTTGAAGTCATTAGTCGGCAAATTAATAAGCTGAAACATGCCTATCCTAAGTCATCAAGGCTACAAGTTTACTTTGATGCAATGCAAATAGATTTAAGAGATAACGTCGATACTTTTTTGAAGTTAGATGAAGAACATGATGATGCCTCAACACATTCAGAAGAATCTATATTACGTCGCTATCAAATTAACCTTATCGTTGATAACAAAGAGTTAGATGCTGCGCCTATTGTTTATGAAAACTTACCAAGCCATCAGAGCCTATTAGGCAGCATCGAAAATATGGCGATGATGGGTGCCTTAGTGACGGACTTTAGCTTAATAAAAGCTGGGGCAATTCATCGTGCTAATGGCGGCTATTTGATTCTAGATGTAGAGCAGTTGTTGATGCAGCCTTATGCTTGGCAAGGTTTGAAGCGGGCTTTACAATCGAAAGAAGTTCGTTTTGATGTGTTAGAACAAATGTATAGCCTTGTCTCGACTGTATCGTTAGAACCTGAACCTATTCCACTCGATTTGAAAGTGATTTTACTTGGCGATAGAGAACTGTATTACCAACTTTTTGCTCTTGATCCTGAATTTGCTGAGCTTTTTAAAGTCATTGCTGACTTTGAAGAGGAAATGCCTAGAACAAGTGAAAATGAAAAACTATATGCCCAACTTATGGCAACCACGGTACAGCAGGAAGGATTATTGCATTTGAATAGTGATGCGATAGCCAGTGTCATAGAATACGGTGCCCGAGAAGTAGATGATGCGGCCATGTTTTCACTTCATCAAGGAAATATGACTAATCTACTACGCGAAGCTGATTATTGGGCAAAAAAACAGGGACATAGAGTCATTACCCGCTCTCATGTTATCAATGCCATAGAAAGTAGAATTAACAGAACAGATCGTTTAAGAAAACAACTTTATAAACAAATCGAACGTGATGTAATGCGTATTGAAGTGACAGGAGAGAAAATAGGGCAGATCAATGCACTGTCTGTACTTTCCGTTGGCGATTTTAATTTTGGCCAACCATCTAGGCTGACTGCAAACTGCCGTTATGGGGATGGCGAACTGATAGATATTGATCGTGAAGTTGAATTAGGTGGTGATATCCACTCAAAAGGCGTTTTGATTATGAGTAGTTATCTTGGCAGTCATTATGCCAAGAATAAACCGCTTTCTATGACGGCCAGTTTGGCTTTCGAACAAAGTTATGGTCAAGTAGATGGAGATAGTGCGACTGTTGCCGAATTATGCGTTTTATTATCATCAATGGCGCAGACTCCTATTAAACAATCAATCGCGATTACAGGCTCAATGAATCAACATGGCATGGTGCAAGCGATTGGTGGGGTTAATGAAAAAATAGAAGGTTTTTTTGATATTTGCCAACAATTGGACTTTACAGGGCAACAGGGTGTGATTATCCCTAGCAGTAATGTGCAACATTTGATGTTAAGAAGTGATGTTATTACTGCCGTGTCGGAAGGGCGTTTTCATATCTATGCCATAGAGACGGTTGAGCAGGCTCTGGCCTTGTTAACTGATATGCCAATAGGTAAAGTCAATGATGAAGGCATTTATCCTGAGGTAAGTTTTAATGCATTAGTGATGGAACAGATTAATTATTGGGCTGAAATTCATAAAAATGATAAACATGACGATAACTAAGTTGATAACTAGTAAAATCATGAAATACATAGAGGTACCAAGCTATGAATAGAAAAACATCCTTTGTTATTGTTATGCTCACGCTATTTTTATATATGAAATCAGCATTTGCACTTACCCAATTACCACTCCCTACAGAACCCATTTATTTTGAACCACCAGTGGTTCATGCTAGTGAAGAATATGAACAATTGAGTTGTGTCGAGCTGGATAATTCAATTGGTTTTTTACAACCATATAGATATAGTTACAAACCTAATTTTTATGAAGATGAAGCAAACAAAGTCGCTGCTTTATTAGTCACGGTAGATAGTGTTCCGATAGTCGAAGGTTGGCTAGGCTTAGCCTATCTAGGGTATTCAGCCTTATTGGAAGAAAAAGAGCAACGACGCGTTTTAGCAGTCAATCAGCAAGTATCTATGCTTCAACGACTCAAGGCAAAAAAGCACTGCTTTGAGTAAACGAAAACGGATATATCTAGTGTTATAAGAATTCAATAAACTTGAGCCGAGGACTTTAAGTGATGTACTATCAAGCTACGAGTGATATACGTACTCGAGGGGAGGATGGTCGTTATGAATACAACAATAGACTTGAATAAACAGTGGTTTGATATTAAGAAAGAGCGGGTTACCAAAGGCAAAAAAAAATGGTATCAGGCTAATCTTAAATCCACTCAGGCACCTGAATCTACAACGCCAAGGATAGATAGCAATGATAATATCGAACAGGTAATACCTTGGTACGAGGCAAATATGACAAAACATTTAGATATAAAGAAAAAATGGTATGAAGCCAATTTAAAGGCGGCTGTTACATCTGTAAGGGCAAACCGGCAAAAATGGTATGAAGCTAACTTGAAAGATAACGACAGTGATAAAACACCATGGTATGAAGCGAATACGGCTCCGTATTCAGAAGTTAAACAAAAGTGGTATCAAGCTAATCTAGAAAAGGCGCGTGAAAACCAGAGTAAATGGTATCAAGCAAATCTAGATAATACGCCTACTGAAACGCATTGGTATGAGATCAGCAATGATAATGTCAATGAGGTTAAAAAACATTGGTATGAAGCGAATTTAGAGACTGCACGGAAAAGTCGTAAAACTAAACCATGGTATGCAGCTAATATTGCTGTGGACCCTCATGCAGATCTAAAGAAAAAATGGTATGAGGCTAATATCGCGCTTGTTAAATCTAAACAAACTAAGAGTAAATGGTATGAAGCCAATACTCAAACTGCCCGTGCTTCCCAAAAAAACTGGTTTGAAGCATCAAAAGAAGATGTGACACCTTCTGAAACACCTTGGTATGAAGCCAATATACAACAGCATGTTGAGACTAAGAAAAAATGGTACGAAGCAAACCTAGAGGCTGCGCGGACATCGGTTAGAGAAAATAGGCAGAAGTGGTATGAAGCAAATATAGAAAATACCGATACAAGTGATGTCAAGCCTTGGTACGAAGCGAATATAAATGCTGATCCAACAGTTGATATTAAACAGAAGTGGTATGAGGCTAACTTAGAGACTGCAAGGCAGTCTCGTAAAAATAAACCATGGTATGAAGCTAATATCGCTGTAGATCCACATGCTGATGTTAAGCAAAAATGGTATGAAGCTAATATGAAGTTGGCAAGAACAAAAAATATCAAGAAAAAATGGCATGAAGCCAATGCTAAAGTGGTGAGAGATAAGCAAAAATAATAATACTATTATGTAGTTATTAAATTAGCATATAAGATAGCTGCAACCAGCGAAGGTTGCAGCTATTTTTTATGTAGAATAGGAAAAGTCATTCTTTAAAGTAAAGGCTTTAAAACAGATAAATAAATTATAATCAGAAAAATATTAGGCGGGAGAACAATTTTTTATGGCTAGTCAACAAAAGCTATTAAGTGGATTTAAACGATTTCAGCAACAGTATTTTGGTGATGACCGCCGTCTGTATGAGAGTATGAAAGATGGTCAGCCGGCTAAGACATTGATGGTGGCATGCTGTGATTCACGTGTTGATCCAGCTATTTTGACAGACTGCGATCCAGGTGATTTGTTTACTGTACGTAATGTTGCTAATTTAGTCCCACCCTGCGAGACTGGAGGTGATTACCACGGTACCAGTGCAGCCATAGAATTTGCGGTTAATAACTTGAATGTTGAAAACATCATTGTAATGGGCCATGCAAATTGTGGCGGTATTCAGGCTTTGTGGGATGATGATGGCACAGTCAAATCACAGTTTATCCAGCCTTGGGTATTCATCGCAGATAAAGCAAGAGAAAAAGTTAAAAAGGAGCATGCTGGGAAAGATCGTAAACAGCAATTAACGGCTTGTGAGCAAGAAGCTATTTTGGTATCACTTGAGAATCTACTGACTTTTAAATGTATCAAAGAACGTTTAGAGCAAGGCAATATCAGTTTACATGGCTGGTATTTTGATGTTCGGATTGGTGAATTATTTAGTTACCAAGCACAAACAAATAGTTTTGAAATAGTCCGATAGCACCTTTTTACTGGTAAATTTGGGAGAAAGAAGGGGTTAATAGAGCCTATTCTACTTCCTCGTCACCTAAGCCAATACCACTCTTAATGCGATCGATAAGCCCTGGGCCTTCTGATTCCTCATCTGTGTCTTCACTATAGATTTCTTCAGGTTCATCATCAGAGCTAAGGGTATCTTTAACCTTGTCTAATAAGCCTGTGTTTTGTTTAGGAATGGGGACTTCAGCTGGCTCTGGTAATTCAACGTCTTCTTCGACGATTGCTTCTGTTTCATCAGCCATCCCAAGCGTGTCTTTAATATCATCGATAAGGCCGGTATTGCGTTTTGTGAGGGGCACTACGACATTTTTATCTGTTCGAACAACTTCAGGTAATTCCTCACGTGCAACAACACGCGTATTTCCATCAAGACGATTTAGCTTTTCATCTTTGAAGAAAACGGTAATACGACGCTGCTCACGGTCGCCATTTCCAGGTTGGTAAGTGTAAATGTAGTCCCAGCGATCCGGATTAAAAGTGTCTATAAGCAATGGTGTGCCCATAACATAAGCGACTTGACTTTTTGTCATTCCATGCTCTAATTGATTGAGCATTTCTTGCGTGACATCATTACCTTGACGGATATCAATCCGATAAACACCAGGAATTTTATCTTTATTACAGCCACTAATTGACAATAATAATAAGGAAAAAGTGTAAATGAGAAGAGTTTTCATTTATATTTAACATCTGTAATTTATTTACCAGAGTGCGATGATACGCTAAACACTCTGTTTCGACGAGGTATTGATCGTAATGGAAAGTCAAGATTTAAGAAAAGCAGGGCTAAAGGTCACTTTACCTCGTTTAAAGGTGTTAGAAATACTAGAACAAACTGCGCAAAGGCATATGAGTGCGGAAGATGTGTATAAAGCGCTTCTTGAAATGGGCGAGGAAATTGGCCTTGCTACTGTCTATCGTGTGCTGACCCAGTTTGAGGGCGCAGGGTTAGTTTCAAGGTTGAGTATTGAGGGTGGCCACGCAGTTTTCGAACTTGTTGATGGTTCTCACCATGATCATTTACTTTGTGTGAGTTGTAACCGTATCGAAGAGTTTGTAGATGAAGTCATTGAAGAGCGCCAACGTGTTATAGCGGCAGAGAAAGGTTTTGAAATGACTGAGCATAGTCTTTATATCTATGGCATCTGTAAGGAATGTCAGAAAAAAGCCGGCTAAATTAAGTTATCACTTGTTTGCTCTAACATTTCCTGCGCGTGCAAGCGTGTTTTTTCGGTGAGTTTGACTCCGCCCAGCATGCGCGCTATTTCTTCTATACGCTGTTTTTCGTCTAAAAGTGATATTTCAATATGGGTGCTATCATTAAGCTGTTTTTTGTTCACTTGTAATTGATGATGGGCCTGAGCAGCCACTTGCGGTAAATGTGTAATGCAAACAACTTGCTGTGTTTTAGCAAGGCTGCGTAGATGCTTGCCCACTATTTCGGCGATACCACCGCCAATACCCACATCCACTTCATCAAATACCAATGTTGGCACACTACGCGTTCCTGCAGTGACGACTTGGATCGCTAGGCTAATACGAGCCAGTTCACCACCTGAAGCGACTTTACCTAGCTCTCCCGCAGCTTGTCCAGGATTCGTACTGACTAGTAATTGAACATGATCGGCACCTGTTTCATTGAATGCCTGTAGCTGCATTGGCGATACAATAATTTCAATCTGACCCGCTGGAATAGCAAGCTCTTGAATTGTTGCCATGATTTTTTTGGCAAGCGGCTTAGCAGCTTTCTTTCTTTTAGCGGTGATTTTGTTACATAGGTCCAAACAATGTTGTTTTTGGCTCAGTAGTTGTTGCTGTAACTGCTCAATTTGGTTATCTATTTCGTTAAAACTGCTGAGTTGATCGCAAAGTGATTGAAAATGCGCTGGCAATGCTTCAATTTCGACATGATGTTTGCGGGCTAGTGAATGTAATGTACTTAATTGTGTTTCTATTTCTTCCAGTCTGGCCGGATCTAAGTCGATATTATTTAAGTAATGGCGCAATTCTGTTTCCGTTTCATCGAGCTGAACCACTGTTGAATTAAGAATTTCAATAAGATTGGCAAAGCGAGGTTCAACATCAATTAAATTTTGCAATTCGTTCAGCGCCGTATTGATTTGAGTGTACGCAGCCCCATTCTCTTGCTCAAACAGTTGATGAAGACTAGATTGGACTGTAGTGGTTAATTGCGATGCATTCGCTAACTGATGTTGTTCGTGAATTAATTCCTTTACGTTATCTTCACTTAAACCAAGCGGTTCTAGCTCTTTAATCTGGTAATTAAGCAAATCTAACTGCGAACGATATTGCTCTGCTTGTTGTGTTTGTATGTCAATTTGTTGTTGTAATGAATGCCATTGTTGGTGTGCAGTTTTTAACTCATTCAACAAGGGTTTTGTGTTGGCGACAGTATCTAGTAATTGACGTTGTGTATCTGGTCTGACTAGAGACTGGTGGGCATGTTGACCATGAATATCGATGCTTTTTTCACTAATGATTTTCATTTGACTCAAAGGCACAATTCGACCATTGATATAAGCACGTGAGCGGCCATCTCGAGAAATCGTTCTACGAAGGTGGCAAAGTTCCTGATCGTCTAGCTCCTGGTGAATTAACCACTGTTGAAGCTGCTCGTTTTGGCTAACATCAAAACTAGCCTCAATCTCAGCACGATCGTGGCCTTGTCTGATCATGTTTGAATCAGCTCTATCTCCTAAAACCAGGCCTAAGGCATCAACCAAAATTGATTTGCCAGCACCTGTTTCCCCAGTCAGTGACATCATGCCAGATTTGAGTGTTAACTCAATATCATCTACAACAGCTAAGTGGCGAACACAGAGGTTAGTTAGCAAGCTTTCGTCCCCATTCAAGCTTTGCCCGTAGAATAGAATAGTGGTCGTGATCTTCTAAATGCAGTAATTTAACTGTTTGCGAATGTCGTTCAATTTTGACTGTGTCGCCCGGCTGTAGAATATGTCCTGGCCTTCCATCACAAGTCACCATACAGGTGCTATCTGTTTTGTCGCTCATTATGATTTCAATCAGATTACTAGCGGCGACAATAAGGGGGCGATTACTGAGAGTATGAGGACAGACCGAGGCGAGGACCACAGCATCTAAATCGACATCTAAGATTGGACCACCAGCAGACATAGCGTAGGCAGTAGAGCCTGTAGGGGTCGCTACGACAAGTCCATCAGCGCGCTGGCTATTGAGAAACTTACCATTAAGGTATGTTTCGAATTCGATCATATGGAGCCCCTGATGACCGTGAACAACAACATCATTCATTGCAGTCCCTACTGGCATTGGAGAGTCATTGATTGTGGCTGTTAATAGGAAGCGTGTGTCTTCTCGATATTCGCCAGTCAAAATTTTGGAAAGCTGTCTATCGAGGTTAGTTAAAGTAACATCAGCTAAAAAGCCTAAGCGGCCAACATTGATACCAACCAGTGCTAAATTACTACCCGCCATAGCACGAGAAGCCGAGAGTACAGTGCCGTCACCTCCTATAGCGATGACTAAGTCGCAGCTTGATGCAAAATCATTGCTCGAAACGACCTCTAAGTCGGCTAGAAAGTTAAGCGGTTCGTTGATGACAATAGATAATGACTTTGATTTCAAAAAATCACTAATTTGTACAACGGCATTTTCTAGTATTGGATCATCTTTTCGGATAAATAATCCAATACGTTTAAAAGGTGTCTTCATAATTACCGGGTCACGTAGCTTGTGTTATAAGGGCTAATTGTATATTCGTCATAATAAAAAATATCGGAGCCTAGTTAATCAGCATCAATTCTATCCTAATAGTTCTATCATGAGTGCCATAAGATGATAAAATAACAAAATTTTTAAGCAACTTTATTTCTATAAGGAACAAGCATGGCAATTGAACGTACTCTTTCTATTATTAAACCTGATGCAGTAGCAAAAAATGTGATTGGTGAAATTTATTCGCGTTTTGAAAAAGCGGGTTTAAGTGTAGTAGCGGCAAAAATGATTCACCTAAGTAAAGACGGTGCTGAAGGATTTTATGCTGAGCATAAAGAACGTCCTTTCTTTAATGCGCTTGTTAGCTTCATGACATCTGGCCCTGTTATGGTACAAGTTCTGGAAGGTGAAGGCGCGGTACTTAAAAATCGTGACCTTATGGGTGCAACAAATCCTGTGGAAGCTGAAGCAGGGACTATACGCGCTGATTTTGCTGCAAGTATTGATGAAAATGCTGTACATGGATCTGATTCCGCGGAAAGTGCAGCAAGAGAAATTGCTTATTTCTTCACCTATGAGCAACTATGCGGTCGTACACGTTAATCAGTGAGTAATGCATTATTATGTCGCGCACTAATTTATTTGATTTAGACCTTGAAGGTCTGGAAGGATTTTTTGCTGAATTAGGTGAAAAGTCTTTCCGTGCGCGTCAACTCATGCAATGGATCCACCAGTATCGAGTGGTGGACTTTGCAGAAATGAGTAATTTTAGTAAAGGATTACGACAAACCTTATCTGATAAAGCAGAGTTAACATTACCGGAAGTTTTGCATGAACATGTTTCAAAAGATGGGACGCGAAAATGGATCATCCGTCTATCTTGTGGTAATTCTATAGAAACTGTTTTTATACCTGAGGACGGTAGAGGAACACTTTGTGTTTCATCCCAAGTAGGCTGTGCGCTTGAATGTACGTTTTGCTCAACGGCACAGCAGGGTTTTAACCGTAACCTGAGTGCCAGCGAAATAATCGGCCAATTGTGGATAGCAAACGAGTATCTTGGCAAGGAGCCAAAAGGTAATCGTATGGTCACTAATGTTGTGATGATGGGCATGGGTGAACCCTTAGCCAATTACAAGAGTGCTGTCTCAGCCATGAAGTTAATGCGTGACGATTTAGCCTACGGTATTTCTTGGCGCAGGGTTACTTTGAGTACATCGGGCATGGTGCCGATGATTGATAAGTTACGTGAAGATTGTCATGTGAGTCTGGCTATATCACTGCATGCTGCAAATGATGAATTACGTAGTGAAATTATTCCACTCAATAAGAAATATCCTATTTCTGAATTATTAGCGGCGTGTAAAAGGTATGTTGACGGGCATCAAAAACGGCATATCACCATAGAATATGTTTTACTGGAAGGTATTAATGACTCTGCTAAAGATGCTCAGGATTTAATGCGTATCCTTAAAGGTTTATCAACGAAGATTAATTTAATTCCCTTTAATCCTTTTCCCGGTACATCCTATAAATGTTCTTCCAAGAAGGTCATGGTGCGTTTTAAACAACAATTGATCGATGGTGGTTATGTGGCGACTATTCGCCGAACACGAGGTGATGATATTGTGGCAGCATGTGGACAGTTAGCGGGTGAGGTGCAGGATCGTACCCGTCGTACGCAAAGGCTTAACATTGAAAAAGGAGTGGCAACCATATGAGCAGAAACAATATTTTGGTTTTAGCAATAGTGTTGTTCCTCTCGGGCTGCCAATCAATGAATGGTTCTAGACCAAACTATGTTGCCCCTGATGCAAAAGCTGCTGAACTTAATATGCGCTTGGGGTTGAATTACTTACAACGTGGTGATTATGAGATCGCCTTAGAAAAACTTGAAAAAGCACTCAAACAAGATCCTGGCTTATCACCTGCACATAATACTATCGCTTTGCTATATCAACGTATCAGCGTGAACGATAAGGCTGAATATCACTTCAAACAAGCAATACGATACGAACCTGATTATTCACAAGCACATAATAACTTTGGTGTCTTTTTATGTCAGGTTGGCCGCTACAAGGAAGCAGAACAAAGCTTTTTAGAGGCCGTTAAAAATCCTTTATACAGAAGCACTGCACAGGCATATGAAAATGCGGGTTTGTGCGTTAGCCGTATACCTGATGCTGTGTTGGCAAAGAGCTACTTACGAAAAGCGTTGCAGTATAATCCAAACTTATCTAAAGCATTATTGCAAATGGCTGAAATACATTATGATGAGCAAGGTTATATGCGTGCTAGAGCTTATATCGAAAGATACCGTACGGAATCAAGATGGACGCCAAGAGCGTTATTATTGGCTATCAAAATTGAACATAAGCTAGGTGATAAGAATGCGGTGTCAAGTTATAGGGTGTTATTGAAAGGCAAATTCCCAGATTCAGATGAGGCTTTGATAGTGGAGAAAGGTAACTTTTAATATGACTGAAACTAAACAAGAGATAAATGAGCAGGGAGAAGCTCTTGGGTTAGGTGAAAGGTTAAAGCAAGCACGGGAAGCAAAAAAATTAAGTTTGGACGAAGTGGCGGCTCAATTAAGAATTGCCAAAGTATGGCTTGATTCTATAGAAAAAGAAGCATGGGCCGCTTTGCCTAGTCGCACCTATGCAAGGGGCTATTTTATTAGCTATGTAAAATTTATGGGTTTACCCGAAGATACTTTATTAAGCTTATTTAATTTACAATACGCGGAGCCTGCTAAAGTGGCTCCGAGTTTAAATCAAAAGCAAACTTCAAATGTGAAGGTGAAAGTACTGGCTGTTATAGTGCCATTATTATTGATTGCTTCAGCTTGGTTTAGCTGGCAGTTTTTATTTGAGAATAAACAAAATGATGAAGCGGCATGGTTGGGGGACGGCCATACTATTTTACATAGCCAATTTAATGAAAAGACCACATTAAATGTTGCGACCTTTATTTCAAGTTTCGAGCACAATAATTAATACGATGCTTAGTTAATGAGTTCACAGATACACACAATTACACGACGAAAATCGCGACAAGTGATGGTAGGGAATGTTGCTGTAGGTGGCGACGCACCTATTGCTGTGCAAAGCATGACTAATACGGAAACCTGTGATGTTGCTGCTACTGTAGAGCAAATCAATGCATTAAGCTCAGTAGGCGCCGATATAGTGAGGGTTTCAGTTCCATCCATGGAAGCAGCAGAAGCATTTGGAAAGATAAAACAGCAAGTGAACTTGCCCTTAATTGCCGATATTCACTTTGATCATAAAATTGCATTACGCGTTGCTGAGTTGGGGGTCGATTGCCTACGTATCAACCCCGGTAATATAGGACGGGAAGACCGCGTTCGAGCAGTGGTCGAGAGTGCAAGAGATCATAATATACCTATAAGAATTGGGGTGAATGCAGGTTCTTTAGAAAAGGATCTACAAAAAAAGTATGGTGAACCGACACCCGATGCTCTGGTTGAATCCGCCATGCGCCACATTGATATTTTAGATAGGCTAAATTTCCCTGATTTTAAAGTCAGTTTAAAGGCCTCAGATGTGTTTATGACCGTCCATGCCTATCGAAAACTGGCTACTCAGATAGAGCAACCATTACATTTAGGTATCACAGAGGCCGGTGGTTTGCGTTCAGGAGCGGTCAAGTCAGCTATTGGCTTAGGTATGCTTTTGTCAGAAGGTATCGGTGACACAATTCGTGTGTCTTTAGCTGCTGATCCAGTAGAAGAAGTGCGTGTTGGTTTTGATATTCTAAAAAGCTTACGAATTCGCAATAAAGGCATTAATCTCATTGCCTGTCCATCATGTTCAAGACAACAGTTCGATGTCATTTCTACTGTGAACAAATTAGAAAATCGTCTTGAAGATATATTAGAACCCATGGATGTGGCAGTCATTGGTTGCGTGGTCAATGGCCCTGGCGAAGCAAAAGAAGCCGCCATAGGCTTAACAGGAGGCACACCAAATTTATTATATGTTGATGGCAAGCCTAGCCATAAGGTTAATGATGACGAATTAGTCGATGAGTTAGAAAAAGAGATTAGACAAAGAGTCGAGCGCCAACAACAAGTTACTCACCCAGAAAAAATTATTCCGATAAAGGACATCAGTTAATCGTGGCAGACACTATCCGTTCAATTCGGGGAATGAATGATATTCTCCCGGATACAACTCCTTATTGGCAGGCTGTGGAATCAACCCTGAATGAGGTGTTGACAGCTTATGGCTATCAAGAGATCCGTTTCCCAATTGTTGAAAAAACAGCTTTGTTTAGTCGCTCCATAGGTGAAGTGACAGACATTGTTGAGAAGGAGATGTATAGCTTTACTGATAGAAATGGTGACAGCCTGACACTTCGACCTGAAGGTACTGCTGGTTGCGTGCGTGCAGCGATGCAAAACGGCTTACTAAACCAAACGCAGCGTCTTTGGTATATGGGCCCTATGTTTAGGCATGAACGCCCTCAAAAGGGCCGTTATCGTCAGTTTCACCAAATTGGTGTTGAAGCCTATGGTTTTAAAGGTCCCGATATTGATGCTGAAATGATTGTAATGACAGCTCGTTTATGGAAGCAACTCGGTTTATCTGGTTTAACATTGCAAATTAATTCCTTGGGCTCAACTGAAGCCAGATTGGCTTATCGGCAAACATTAGTGACCTATTATGAGGCAAATCAAACGTTGTTAGATGAAGATAGCCAACGACGTTTACAAAGTAATCCGCTACGTATTTTGGATAGTAAAAACCCCGCAATGCAGGAATTAAATGATAATGCGCCAACATTGCTAGAACATCTTGACGATGAGTCAAAACAAGATTTTGATGCGCTTCGTGAAACTTTAGACTCAATTGGCATTGAGTATGAAGTTAACCCTCGTTTGGTTCGGGGTTTGGATTACTATGGCAAAACAGTTTTCGAGTGGGTGACAGATCATTTAGGTTCTCAGGGAACAGTTTGTGCCGGTGGTCGTTATGATAGTCTAGTAGCGCAGTTAGGTGGGAGAGGGGCGACAGCTATTGGTTTTGCGATTGGGCTTGAACGTTTAATCGCTTTATTAGAAGCGATGGATGCCTTACCTGAAATTGGAAACATTGATGCCTATATTGTGGCTGTTGGTGACAATGCCGCTAAACAGGCATTATTCTTGGCAGAACAATTGCGGGACCAAATTCCCGATTTGAAGTTGATTACTCACTGTGGTGGTGGTAGTTTTAAGAGCCAATTTAAACATGCAGACCGGAGTGGGGCCCGTTGGAGCTTGATTTTGGGTGATGATGAAATTAATCAACAAGTCATTAGTGTGAAAACAATGGCGACAGGAGAACAAGAAACGGTTCCCTGGGATGCTTTAGCTAATTATTTACAATCTTAAATATAGAAGAAAAATATGACTCCTTTGAATACATCTGAATGGCAATCATTAGAACGCCACTATTCTGATATTAAATATCTTTCAATGCGGGATGAATTCGCACTAGATTCTGGTCGCTTTGAACGTTTGTCCATAAGCAGCGGTGATTTACTTTTAGATTACTCAAAAAATCGTATTACAAAAAAAACGATATCAAAACTCGCTGCTTTAGTTGAGTCATTAGATTTATCTGGATGGATAGAAAAGATGTTCACTGGCGAATCCATTAATACGACTGAAGGCCGTGCCGTTTCACATATAGCGTTAAGAAACCGCAGCAATACACCGATTATTGTAGATGGCGAAGATATTATGCCAGCCATTAATGCGGTGTTAGCACAAATGAAACGTTTTTGTGGCAAAGTCCATAGTGGCGAATGGCTTGGTTACACAGGCAAACAGATAACAGATATTGTCAATATTGGGATTGGGGGGTCTGACTTAGGCCCAGCGATGATATGTGACGCCTTAGAACCTTATGGTGTTGAAGGCATGAATGCCCATTTTGTATCCAACGTCGATGGTACTGATCTGAGCACGACACTCGAAAAATTAAACCCTGAAACAACCCTCTTTGTCGTGGCTTCGAAAACCTTTACTACGCAAGAAACATTGACGAATGCGCAATCAGCTAGGGCCTGGTTTTTACAAGCAGGTAGTCAAGAGGATGTCGCACAACATTTTGTTGCTGTTTCAACCAATGCTGAAGCGGTAGCTGAATTTGGCATTAATACCGACAATATGTTCGAAATTTGGGATTGGGTCGGCGGTCGGTACTCTCTTTGGAGTGCGATTGGTTTGCCTATTGCTTTATATGTTGGGATGGATAATTTTGAGCGCCTACTCGATGGCGGTCATGAGATGGATAATCATTTCAGACACCAACCATTTGAAGACAATATCCCCGTTGTTATGGGTTTGTTAGGGATTTGGTATATCAACTTCTTTGGTTCTCAGACACATGCTATTGTACCTTACGATCATTCTCTAGCTCGTTTTCCAAGTCATATGCAACAATTGGATATGGAAAGTAATGGTAAGAACACGAATAGACAAGGACAACGCTTACGGTATGGAACAGGCCCAGTCATTTGGGGTACACCCGGTACCAATGGTCAGCATGCTTATTTCCAGTTGATCCATCAAGGAACACAAATAATTCCTGTTGATTTTGTTTTGCCTGTTAATAGTCACTACCCGGAAGTAGATCATCAATCAATTTTATTGGCTAATGGCTTAGCGCAATCAGAAGCTCTAATGAAAGGTAAAAATGCCGAGGAAGTAAGGGCCGAGCTAGTAAAAGAAGGTCTTGAAGGTGAGGAGCTTGAGGCTTTATTACCACATAAAATCTTCCCAGGAAACAGACCTAGCAATACATTATTATTCCCTAAATTAACGCCTGAGATGCTAGGTCAGCTAGTCGCTTTGTATGAACACAAAGTCTTTGTACAAGGTGTTGTCTGGAATATTAATTCGTTTGATCAGTGGGGTGTTGAGTTAGGTAAGCAGCTTGCTAAAGCAATATTGCCTGACTTGGAGCAAGGTGCTGAAGTTTCCGTTCATGATAGCTCAACGACTTCTTTGATTAATTTAATCAAACAACTGAGAACCTATTAAGCCGTAACGAAAAAAATAAAAAAGGCCTGGTTAATCCAGGCCTTTTTTATTTATAAGTTTTAATCCGCCTTTTGCAAAACAATACCTGATAGTGGCGGTAGATTCATCACGATGGAATAAGCCCTGTCTGACCAGGGTGTTTCTTCAGTCTGTACTAGTGGTTTGTTTTCAAAGTTACTACCACCATAATATTCAGAGTCAGAATTAAAGATAGCTTTGTAATTACCTTTTTCCGGCACGCCGATACGATAATTTTCCCGTGGTACTGGAGTAAAATTAAAGATAGAAATCACGCGCTGTTCACCATCTTTTCTGATAAAACTCAAAATAGAATGTTCTCTATCATTACAGTCTAGCCATTCAAAACCATGTGGATCGAACTCATGTCGATACAGCGCTGGTGTTTCTGTATATAGCTTATTCAAATCTGATACTAATGTTTTCATACCCTTATGTAGCGGGTAATCAAGTGTGTACCAATCAAGTGATTGTTCACAGTTCCACTCATTTCCTTGAGCAAACTCAGAGCCCATAAACAGTAGCTTCTTACCTGGGTAAGTAAACATAAGGGTGTAGAGCAATCTTAAGTTAGCAAAACGTTGCCATTCATCGCCAGGCATTTTATTGAGCATTGAGCCTTTACCATGAACAACTTCATCATGAGAAAATGGCAGAACAAAGTTTTCAGTAAATGCGTATAGCAATCCAAATGTTAGGGAATCATGGTGGTAGCGACGATGGATGGCATCTTGTTTCATATACTCAAGAATGTCATGCATCCAACCCATATTCCATTTCATGGAGAATCCAAGTCCTCCCATATGCGCTGGACGCGACACCATCGGGTAGGAGGTTGATTCTTCAGCCGTGATTAAACTGCCTGGGAATTCTTGATGCAGAACGCTGTTCATATGTTGTAAAAACTCTATAACCTCAAGATTTTCACGACCGCCATGTTTGTTAGGGATCCAGTTGTCACCTTCTCTTGAATAGTCTAAATAGAGCATAGAGGCAACGGCATCAACGCGGAGTCCGTCAATATGGAATTCGCCTAACCAATAAAAAGCACTAGATAAGAGGAAGTTAAATACTTCATTACGGCCATAGTTAAAAATGAGTGTGCCCCAGTCTTGATGTTCACCTTGACGTGGATCAGCATGTTCATATAAAGCGCTACCATCAAAGCGGGCTAAACCATGAGCATCTTTTGGAAAATGTCCTGGCACCCAGTCGAGGATAATCCCTATATTATTTTGATGGCATTTATCAATAAAGTAACGTAACTGGTCAGGAGAACCAAAACGGCTAGTAGGCGCAAAATAGCCTGTTGTTTGATAACCCCATGAGATATCAAGGGGGTGTTCTGTGATTGGCAATAATTCGATATGGGTGAAACCGAGCTCTTTGACGTAAGGGACGAGCTGGTCTGCCATCTCTATGTAATTTAAAAATTCACCTGCTTCGTTACGTTTCCATGAGCCTAAATGGACTTCATAGACTGAATGTGGAAGGTGTAGCCAGTCTGCTTGATTACGTGTTGACATCCAATCACCATCTTGCCACTCATATTGTGTGGGGGCGGTAACGATAGAAGCTGTACCAGGACGAAGCTCGCATTGCTGGCCATAGGGATCTTTTTTGCTGTGGAGTGAGCCATCATCTCGATTTTTGATCTCAAACTTGTATAAGTCACCTGCTGTTAAGCCCGGGATAAATAACTCCCAGACACCGGTATCACCGCGTGATCGCATAGGATGACGTCGACCATCCCATTGGTTGAAGTCACCAATAATACTGATACGTTCAGCGCTAGGGGCCCAAGTGGCAAATAACACGCCTTCAACACCATCTACATTATGCGTATGGGCACCAAAAACGCGATAGGCGTGCCAGTGTTTACCCTCGGCAAATAAGTGCAAGTCATATTCTGAAAGTTGGGGCTGGAAGCAATAAGGATCATAGTCGTGAGAAGTCAGTTCACTATTTATTTGACGATCTACCGTATAGGGTATTTCAAGTTCACTCGATTTCCCAGTCCACTGGAAAAGATCAGTGCCTTCTATTCTTTGAAGAATGAGTGAATTATTAAGCGATGCTTTTTGCGTGTCTGGTAAGAAAATAGTGACTGTTGTTTTGTCATCTTTAGAGTGTGCACCTAGGACTGAAAACGGATCATGGTGACGCGCTTCTATGATTTTCACTAAGTCGTCAGATAATTTGTTTTCTAAAATCATAGTGTTGAAGTTCCATATAAAAATTTATTGATGTCTACAAGGTGCTTGTGGCAGTCTTATAGGTATATTCCTAACTCATCGATGGAGATGTCATATGTCAGACAATAATAGCACGCGCTTTGTTAGTCGTCTTACTCGCGATACATTAGCATTAATTTTGGCAGGTGGGAGAGGATCAAGGCTTAAACAGTTAACAGATTGGCGGGCTAAACCAGCAGTACCGTTTGGTGGTAAATTTAGGATCATTGATTTCCCATTATCAAACTGTGTTAACTCTGGTATCAGACGAGTAGGAGTTCTCTCTCAGTATAAATCTCATTCACTTGTAAAACATATCCAACAAGGTTGGGGTTTTATGGGTGGTCAATTGGGTGAGTTTGTTGAATTATTGCCAGCATCACAACGTACTGAAAAAGGTTGGTATGAAGGGACTGCTGATGCGGTTTATCAAAACCTTGATATTTTAAGGAATCATGGTCCTGAATATGTATTGATTCTTGCCGGTGATCACATTTACAAAATGGATTATGGCGATATGTTGGCGGATCATGTAGAAAAGGGTGCTGATATGACGATAGGGTGCCTAACAGTATCTTTAGAAGAAGCAAAGGCCTTTGGGGTGATGTCAGTGGATGCAGCCAATCGTATAGTCGCATTTGATGAAAAGCCTGATTCTCCTAACCCAATACCAGGTCAGGATGATGTAGCGCTAGCTTCTATGGGTATTTATATCTTTAATGCGGCATTTTTATACGAGCAGCTTGTTAAAGATGCCGATAATCAAGATTCAACGCATGATTTTGGTCATGACATTATCCCTTCTTTGATTAAAAATTATAAGGTTTTGGCTCATCCATATAAAGATGTACAGGGTAATGATCCTGGGTATTGGCGAGATGTAGGGACGATTGATGCGTTTTGGTCTGGAAATTTAGAATTGATTGGCATTACTCCCGAACTGAATATATATGATTCCGATTGGCCAATATGGACGCATCAAGAGCAGTTGCCCCCAGCAAAATTTGTATTTAATGATGATAACCGTCGCGGTATGGCAGTTGATTCTATGATATCAGGCGGGTGCGTGATTTCTGGAGCAACAGTGAGTCATTCGGTATTGTTTTCGAATGTAACAGTGCATAGTTATGCCATTGTTGAAGATGCTGTTGTGCTGCCTGAAGTTAACATAGGCCGCAATTGCAGGTTGAAGAATGTGGTTTTAGATAAAGGCTGTGATATACCACCAGGTACAGTTATTGGTGAAGATTCCGTTGCAGATGCAGAAAAATATGAAGTTTCGCCGAATGGAGTCGTTTTAGTTACCCCTGAAATGCTAGGACAGAATTACCGACATGTCAGATAAGTTAAAAGTTGTTTTATGCTGGCATATGCACCAGCCCCAGTACAGTGAACCATTAGGAGGCATGTATCAATTACCTTGGACATACCTACATGCAATAAAAGATTATTCTGATATGGCTTGGCATCTGGAAAATGTGCCAGAAGCGAGAGCCGTGGTGAATTTTGCCCCCACATTAATAGAGCAAATTTCTGATTATGATCTGCAGCTTAAAGAACGGTTTAGAGGGACAGGCCGCATAAAGGATCCTCTGTTGCTCGCGTTAGACTCGCCTGTGCAACCGATGCATATCGAAGATCGAAAAACATTGATTAGTGCTTGTCTTCGAGCAAACGAAGAAAAGTTAATTTCACCCTTTCCTCACTTTTCTAAATTAGCAAGTATGGCGAGAGGGTTTTTAGAAGAGCCAGAGTGTTTAGCCTATATCAATGATCAGTTTATGATTGACCTTCTTGTTTGGTATCACTTAGCTTGGATGGGTGAATCAATAAGGCGAACTGATATACGTATCCAAGGGCTAATGAAGAAAGGCCAGCACTATGATTTTCATGACCGTCGAAAATTGATGACGGTTATCAGTGAGTTGTTGAATGACCTTATTCCGCGTTATCGGCGATTAGCTGAATCAGGTAAAGTCGAATTATCTGTAACACCTTATGCGCATCCGATTATACCGTTAATGCTGGATATTGAATCTACCTATGATGCAATGCCTGATGCTGAATTACCAGGAATTACAGTTTATCCGGGTGGTAAAGAACGTGCGAATTGGCATATGGAAGAAGGCCTCCGTGTTTTTGAATCTTATTTTGGATTTAGACCGAAAGGGTGCTGGCCATCTGAGGGTGCTGTCTCAACGGATACTTTAAAGCTGGTTAAAGAGCATGGTTTTACATGGGCGGCTACAGGTGAGAATGTGCTACGTAACAGCCTTAGTAAATCAGAGATGACAAATGAAAGTATTCATAAGCCATTCAAAGTGACTGATGATGGCGCAGCCTGCTTTTTCCGTGATGATGGATTGTCTGATTTGATTGGCTTTACCTACACTGGCTGGGATGCGGAACATGCTATTACTGATTTTATAGGCCATCTAAAACGTATTAATAAAGATACGAAAGGTGAAAAAGATCGCGTTGTTTCAGTGATATTAGATGGTGAGAATGCCTGGGAATATTATCCTTACAATGGCTATTACTTTTTGCAAGGATTGTACAAGCAATTATCAGAACACCCGGACATTGAACTCACGACATTTTCTGAGTGTTTAGATAATGAAGTCGAAGCGACTGAGATCCCTGAGATCGTTGCTGGTAGCTGGGTCTACGGTTCATTCTCTACTTGGATAGGTGATCCTGATAAAAATCGAGGTTGGGATTTATTAAGTCAAGCTAAGAAAACCTATGACAGAGTCATGAAAAAAAGAAGCTTCGATGATGAAATGATGTTAGCGCTAGAAAGACAGCTAGCTATTTGTGAAGGTTCGGACTGGTTCTGGTGGTTTGGCGATTACAACTCTGGCGACAGTGTGAGTGATTTTGAACGTTTGTTCAGGTTGCATCTATCAAATTTATATCAAATGTTAGGCGAAGAAGTGCCTCAAGTTTTATCTGAGGTTGTTTCTCGCGGCGGTGATGGTATTGAGCAGGGCGGGACAATGCGACGTGGAGGCTAAGTGAACCAACAGGCTAGTGTTTTTAACCAACGACGTACTGGCGTATTACTACATATTACCAGCCTACCCAGTAGCAATTTGGGAAAAGATGCCTATCGATTTGTTGATTTCTTAGCTGCAACAGGCACTACAATATGGCAAATGTTACCACTGGGGCCGACGCATGCTGATAACTCACCCTATCAATGCTTATCTGCACATGCTGCTAACGCAAGTTTAATTTGTCCTCATTGGGTCACTCAACAGTCCTGGGCTATTGCTGATGAGTTAGACGTGTCTAACTTGTCTATTCTAATTGCCAAGGCCTTTCATCAATTTGATACGTATGCTGATGATGAAGAAAAGCAGCTGTTTTCTGATTTTTGTCAGCAGCATGCCTATTGGTTGGATGACTATGTATTATTTTGTGAAATACGCCATTTAAATTTTACAAATGCCTGGTTTGATTGGCCTGAGGCGTTACGTGATCGAGAAGTCGATGCTTTAGCTAGGATTAGGTGTGATCGACAACAAGCGCTTGATATTCGTTGTTTCGAACAATTTATATTTTTTCAACAGTGGCGATCATTGAAGCGCTATGCCAATGAACATGGTGTTTTATTATTTGGTGATATGCCAATTTTTGTCGCCCATGACAGTGCAGACGTTTGGGCTAATCAAGGCTTATTTACCTTAGACAATACGGGGCAGGCAACACGAGTAGCGGGTGTACCACCTGATTATTTCTCTGCAACAGGCCAAAGATGGGGTAATCCACTTTATGAGTGGGAGGCCCACCAACAACAAGATTATCTCTGGTGGCAACAGCGTTTAAGTACGCAACTGGATTTATTTGATCTCGTTAGAATAGATCATTTCCGTGGCTTTGAAGCTTGTTGGGAGATTCCTGCAAATTGTGATACTGCTATTGATGGCGCTTGGGTGAAAGCACCAGGTGATGAGCTATTTGATAAGCTTTTATCTGTTTTCGGTGAATTACCTTTGGTTGCAGAAGATTTAGGCATCATTACCGATGAAGTGACGGTATTACGTGAAAAATATGCAATGCCTGGCATGAAAATTTTACAGTTTGCTTTTGGTTCTGATGCTGATGCGACTAACCCGTATCTTCCTCACCAACACTGCCGAGATAGTGTTGCCTATACAGGCACACATGATAACAACACGACAGTGGGTTGGTATCAGGAGGTAGATGAGGGCACACAACAGCATATAGCAAGTTATTTGGGGCGTGATGATGTGAGCATGCCTTGGACCTTAAATAGGATCGCTTTACAATCAGTAGCAGCATTAGCAGTGCTACCTATGCAAGATATTTTATCCTTAGATGGTAGCCATAGAATGAATGTACCAGGGACTACAGAAGGTAACTGGTCATGGCAATTCTCTTGGGAAATGTTAACGGACGATAGCCAAGCGCAATTATTGAACTTAAATAAACTTTATGGGCGGTGTTAAGTGATGAGTAATCCTGAGACTTTAAGCTATGCTAAGACACATGAATGGGTGAAACGCGAAGACAATGGCGAACTCACGGTAGGTATAACGGACCATGCACAGGATTTATTGGGTGATTTAGTGTTTGCTGAACTCCCAGCGGTAGGAAGTCATATCACGGCGGCTGAGCCTTGCATGCTGCTTGAGTCTGTTAAGGCTGCATCTGATATATATATGCCATTGAGCGGAGAAGTGGTAGCAGTAAATCAGGCATTGGAAGGTACGCCAGAACTGGTTAATGAAGATGCTTTCGGTGACGGTTGGTTATTTAAGATAAAAGCTGATGATATCGAAGATATCGATTCATTATTGTCAGCCAGTGCCTACGAATTATTGCTGGATGAATAAATTGCACCTAGAACAACTGGGTGACTGGCACCGGTTACTGAAGGAATATTACCCGGTTTATTGTTGCTAGTTCTATAGGCTAACCAAGCAAAAGCACAGGCTTCGACCCAGTCTGGATGAATGCCTAATACTTCTGTTGTCGTCACTATTTGTTCAGGTAATAAAGACGCTAGTAAATTAAATAAGGTCTTATTGTGGCTGCCTCCACCACAGATAAATACAGAGCTTACAGTTGGGCAATGATATTGAATATCTTTAGCTATTACTTGTGCTGTTAAGTGCAGTAGCGTCGCCTGTACATCCTGTGCCGATAGCGTATGTTCAAAAATAGATAACTGCTTATCTAGCCAACTCAGATTGAAATACTCACGACCAGTACTTTTGGGGACAGCTTGAGCGAAATAAGGGTCGTTTAAACATTGCTCAAGTAATTCCATGTTAACTTGCCCTTGTGCTGCCCATTGTCCATCTTCATCATAGCTACGGTTTTGATGTTGCTTTATCCAAGCATCTAACAAGGTATTTCCAGGACCGCTATCAAAACCAATAATAGCTTCATTATTGTTAGAAGGCAGATAACTAATATTGCTAATACCACCGATATTAATAACTGCGCGTGATTCTGTTTGACTGCTAAAAGCATACGCATGGAACGCAGGGACGAGGGGCGCGCCTTGACCAGATGACGCAATATCACGTTGTCTAAAATCTGCGATTGTGCGAATTGTAGTTAGCTCTGCAATAGTATGGGCATCACCAATTTGCATACTAAAGGGATATTGGCTATCGGGGGAGTGGAACAAAGTATGTCCATGACAACCGATTGCCGAAATAGTGCCGGCTGAAAGAGTCGTTTCTTGAAGTAGTGTGTTGATATACTGAGCAATTAATTGGCCTAGCTCAATATTGAGACTGCCTAATTGTTCAAAGCTGCAGTGTTGTTCGCTAATAACATGGTGAAGTGTTTCTAGCAGGTGTTCTGGAAAAGCAAATGTTTTTGCTGTAATTAACTGGCAAGCATTATCATCGGTAATATCAACAATAGCGATATCAATGCCATCTAGGCTGGTGCCTGACATAACTCCAATATAATAGGACAAGGTCTTTATTCGTTAATTGCGACAGCTGTGCGTTGTAATGTATCTAATTGTGCTAAAAGAGGCTGGGCCTGATTTTTGAAATTAGCACGATGTTTTTTAGGTAAAGGCTCTGCCTTTGGCAAGGCAACTGTTAGCGGATTCCGGTGTACACCATTAACTCGGAACTCATAATGCAAATGAGGACCTGTTGCTAAACCGCTACTGCCAATATAACCAATAGTTTGCCCCTGCTTGATACGCTTTCCTCGTTTAAGACCTTTCCTGTATCGAGACATATGGGCATACAAAGTTGTGTATTTTCCACCGTGTGACAATACAACGGTACGACCATAGCCGCCTTTTGTGCCGACAAAGTCAACCTTACCATCACCTGTAGCTAGAATAGGTGTCCCCCTCGCTGCAGCATAATCGACACCTCGATGTGGTCTGTTTGTTTTTAAAACAGGATGTTTCCTATTAGGATTAAAGCGAGAACTTATGCGTGAAAAATGTACAGGTGTCCGACTGAAAGCTTTACGCATACTGTCGCCTTCAGGAGAATAATAACGACCATTACCCTCTGCATCAGCAAACCGAACAGCTCTGAATGTTTTTCCTTGATTGGTAAATTCCGCTGCCAGAATGTCACCATCATCTATCTTATCGCCATCAAGATAGTGTTCATCATAGATGACTTTGAAATGATCACCTTTGCGTATATCAAGCGCAAAATCAACATCCCAACCAAAAATATAAGCCAATTCCATGATGACTTTGTCAGATAAGCCTGAAATAAGTCCGGCTTCAAATAATGACGTCTCAACACTGCCTGTGATTTGTCTTTGTCTTAATTCAATATCACGTTTAATCGTTTCCGCTTGATAACCTTCATCAGTCAAATTAACTTGAAAAGTCTCAATGGGACTCATAACGAGTTGGAGTTGTTGTAAAGAAACAGACTCTGCTTGCTTATCAAGACCAAACCGCAGAAGTTGTCCTGGCTTGAGGTCTAATAAGGGCTTTATTTGTTTATTTAATTTGGCAACATTATAGACATCTGTCGCATTGAGGCCGACCTTGGGGAATAATAAAGATAAGTTATCACCCGGTTCAATCGTTATTTCTTGCCACTGAATACTAGAAAATTCTTCATTTATATCAATGTTAGCATCGTCATTTTGTGCGAGGGTTGCTTGTTCTGCCGCGTTGATTTCTGATAATTCGACTTGATTCAAATTAGGCGCAATAACTGCTTTTTGTTGATAGGAGACAGGTAGAACGAGTGTCTCACTGGATGTTTTTAAAAAGTGGGCTTGCTGAGTTTCAAGTGGCTGACCAGGTAACGCGATGACTTGTGATTGGACACCTGTACTTGGGGCTTCATTGGTTGCCAGAACAATATTAGTAATAAAAATACCACTAATAATTAACAGGGAAAGTAGAGCAAGTTGCCGATACTTTGCAAGCCGGTTAGCGGTGCTAGAAAATATATTTTCTTGGTTTGCAGAACGTATTAATCGGTTTCTTTTCATCTGGAAGCTCGACTGCTTACATAGTTAACGTGACATTCTCTCAGTATTTTACGGGGAATGGAAGCCTTCATTAGGCAATGATGTGATAATATTCGCGCCAGATCAAAAATTATTAAGCGGAGAGTAAGTATGGTTGCTGGACAAGCAGCATTGGCTGAAATAGAACGTGGCGCAGAAGAAATATTGGTGAAAGCTGAACTGATTGAGAAATTAGAAACAGGACGTCCTTTGCGTATTAAAGCTGGTTTTGATCCTACTGCTCCCGATCTGCATCTTGGTCATACTGTGTTAATTAATAAGTTAAAACAGTTTCAAGATCTAGGTCATGAAATCCTATTTTTAATTGGTGATTTCACAGGTATGATCGGTGATCCAACAGGTAAAAATGTCACCAGAAAGCCGCTGACACCTGAGCAAGTTAAAGAAAATGCAAAATCCTATCAGGAGCAAGTATTCAAAATTCTTGATCCTGAAAAAACGACAGTTGTCTTTAATTCAGAGTGGATGAACAAATTATCTTCAGCCGATATGATCCGCCTTGCGTCTAATCATACTGTGGCGAGGATGCTTGAACGTGATGATTTCCAAAAGCGTTATTCAGGTGGTCAGGCTATTGCAATCCACGAGTTTTTATACCCTTTAATACAAGGCTATGATTCTGTTGTTTTAGATGCTGATGTTGAATTGGGCGGAACAGATCAAAAATTCAATTTACTTATGGGCCGTGAATTGCAGAAGGCTTATGGTAAGCCACAACAATCTATTTTGACGATGCCTATCCTTGAAGGTTTGGATGGCGTACAGAAAATGTCAAAATCACTTAATAATTATATTGGCGTTAACGATTCCGCGAATGAAATGTTTGGCAAAATCATGTCAGTTTCAGATGAGTTAATGTGGCGTTATTTTGAATTATTAAGCTTTAGACCGCTAGATGAAATCGCAGAATTTAAGTCGCAAATCGACAATGGCGGTAACCCTCGTGATATCAAATTTAAATTAGCTCAGGAATTAATCAGTCGTTTTCATAGTGAACAAGCTGCTACTGATGCTCAGAATGATTTCATTAACCGATTTAGTAAAAATGCAATTCCAGATGATATGCCAGAAGTGGAATTAACCGACGGTGGTGAAGGAATTGTACTGGCTAATATATTAAAGGACGCAGGTCTGGTTAGTAGTACTTCTGAAGCACATCGTATGGTTAAGCAAGGTGCAGTCAAAATTGACGGCGAGCGCGTAGGCGACAGCCGTCAAATTCTGCAGTCAGGATTTATGGCTGTTATGCAGGTTGGTAAACGTAAGTTTGCCCGTATAAAAATCCAATAGCAGCAATATTTGTTGTTGTTCAGTACTAACTAGTAGGCACTAAAGACTTTATCATTCAACCCCATCGTTCATAATGGTGGTCTACTTGTGCCAATTCATTATTGTGTGGAATATAATGACAGTCTATATGATCATCATGAACGTCCAGAACGACTTTTTCATGACGCCATAAACTATTGTAATAAAAGTCAATCTCATGTTTTATAGGTTCATCATCAAAGGTGATTTGGACAGTATAATGATCATAGGCACCATAACCAGATTTGATTTTTTTAAACTTTCGCGTCATGGCTGATGGTGCTAGGTTACGACCAGATAATAACTGACTTTCCTGATCCCAAGTGTGTATTACTGAATAATGTTTTATTCGATGATTTGAGGTATTTTTAAGGTACATTTTGAGTATGTGAAAACCTGTTTTCATAATAATTCCTTTTAAAATATCGGGTCTACTTAATAAGTAATCTGCAAGTATGGTTTAGGTAGTCTCAATGTAGACAAAAATTTGACTCAATTACTTCATAAGAGAGAATGCAAAGACTATTCCATATTCTTAATAGCCCAAAGCCGATGAATAAGTATGAAAATTAGTATTTTTAATGCTAGACGCACTATTAAATTGTTGTTATTATGCAAGCCAAATTTCTGAACCAACTCCCCCACATTAATTTTTTAATTGCACCATGCGCGTGCCAAATTACACATCAATAAAAAATCCCATTTTAGGTAATACATGAATCTAACAGATCTTAAAAAGCAATCAGCTGCAGAGCTGATGGAACTTGCTATTTCGATGAAATTGGAAGGCTTAGCTCGAAATCGTAAACAAGACTTAATCTTTTCCATAGTAAAAGCGCACGCTAAGAAAGGCGACGAAGTTTATACAACAGGGGTATTAGAACTATTACCTGATGGCTTTGGTTTTTTACGTTCACCAGAAGATTCTTACGTAGCAGGTCCTGATGATATATATGTATCACCTAGCCAGATAAGACGTTTTCATCTAAGAACAGGTGATACCTTAAAAGGTAAAATCCGAGCCCCTAAAGACAGCGAACGTTATTTTGCTTTAATTAAAGTTGACGAAATTAACTTCGAAAAACCTGAATTATCAAAAAATAAAGTTCCGTTTGAGAATTTAACCCCTTTGTTTCCGAATGATCGTTTCACCCTTGAACGTGGTAATGGTAGTACTGAAGATTTAACACCTAGGATTGTGGATTTGGCTGCTCCCATCGGTAAAGGGCAACGTGCATTGATCGTTGCACCGCCAAAATCGGGTAAAACAATGATTTTGCAATCTATTGCTCAATCAATTGCGGCAAATCATCCTGATAGTTATTTGATCGTACTATTAATCGACGAACGTCCCGAAGAAGTAACAGAAATGCAACGTTCAGTGATAGGAGAAGTGGTTTCGAGCACTTTTGATGAACCTGCTTCTCGACATGTACAAGTTGCTGAGATGGTCATTGAAAAGGCCAAAAGATTAGTTGAACACAAACAAGATGTTGTGATTTTACTTGACTCAATTACACGACTTGCTCGTGCCTATAACACTGTTGCGCCATCATCAGGTAAGGTTTTGACAGGTGGTGTCGATGCTAATGCCTTACAAAGACCTAAACGTTTTTTTGGTGCTGCTAGAAACATTGAAGAAGGCGGCAGCTTGTCCATTATTGCAACGGCTCTTGTTGAAACAGGCTCACGCATGGATGAGGTTATCTTTGAAGAGTTCAAAGGTACCGGTAATATGGAATTACAACTAGAACGTAAGTTAGCTGATCGTCGTATTTATCCAGCGATCAACGTGACACGTTCAGGTACACGTCGTGAAGAAATGCTGACTCGTGATGACGATCTACATAAATTATGGGTACTTCGTAAATTATTGGCACCTATGGAACCAGTGGATGCGATGGAATTCTTGATGGATCGCTTAAAAGCGACTAAAACCAATGCTGAGTTTTTTGAAACAATGAAGCAAGGTTAACAAGACCCTGGTTACAGCGCTGTCAACATTGCCGCCGGCCTTATTTATTATGGGGCCTACTGCTGCTGGGAAAACAGATTTAGCGATAAAACTGGCACAGGATTATCCTGTTGAAATTATTAGTGTTGATTCTGCTCTCGTTTATCGAGGCATGGATATTGGGACTGCTAAGCCAGAACCTGCAGTCCTAGAGCAATACCCTCATCATTTAGTTAATATTCTAGAACCAACAGAATCCTATTCAGTTGGTGATTTTCGCCGAGATGCATTGGGTTTAATGGCGGATATTACAAAAAGAAAAAAAATCCCCCTTCTTGTTGGCGGCACAATGCTTTATTTCAAAGCGCTACAACAAGGCTTAGCCGATTTGCCAGAAGCAGATAAGATAGTAAGAGCTGAGCTAGACGCTCTGGCTAGTGACAAAGGCCTGTCATATCTGCATGCGCGATTATCAGAAGTCGATCCGATCTCAGCAAAGCGCATTCATCCTAATGACCCTCAGCGTATACAACGTGCATTGGAAGTATATGAAATAACGGGCAAGTCACTTACAGAACTGACAAATATGACGGACAATACGATTCCTTATCGTGTGACCAAAATGATACTCAGTCCATTTGATCGAGCGGTTTTGCACCAGCGAATAGCAGAACGTTATAAGGTAATGGTGGCGTCAGGTTTTATTGATGAGGTACAAAACTTATTTACTAATCCTGATTGTCATACCGAATTACCCGCTATCCGTGCCGTAGGTTACAGACAAGTATGGCAATATTTAGCTGGTGAAGTTGATTTGCCAACCAGTATAGATAAAGCGATTATAGCTACAAGACAGATGGCAAAACGACAGTTAACTTGGCTTAGGGCCCAGAATGACGGTACATGGTTTGATACTGGACTTGGTCTACCGATGGATCAGGTAAATAACTTTTTAAGTGATAAATTACCTGAGTTAAATATTAATACGTAATGATAAAGACCTTGCATTTATTATGGTCTATAATAGACCTTATAAAATGTAGGTGATACTTAATAATAATAAACTGAGAGGAATTTATGGCTAAGGCCCAATCATTACAAGACCCATTTTTAAATGCACTAAGGCGCGAAAATGTGCCTGTTGCAATTTACCTAGTTAATGGTATTAAATTACAAGGCCAAATAGATTCTTTTGATCAGTTTGTGATTTTATTAAAAAACACGGTGAATCAGATGGTCTATAAACATGCGGTTTCAACGATTGTACCAGCGAGAAATGTAACGATAAATGAAGAAGATGAGTAGGGGTTTTTTGATTGTTTGATCGTCCGGATAGCAATGCTGCATTTGATGAATCTGCAGAGAAAGAAGCTGTTGTTCTAGTTCATTTAAATTTTAATGACTTAAATTTTGCAGAATCTGAACAAGAATTTATCGAACTCGTTAATTCTACTAACGCTGAAATTGCCACGATTGTGCATGGTAAAAGACGATCACCTGATCCAAAATATTATGCGGGCAGTGGTAAGGTAGAAGAAATACGTGAACAAGTTGTCGCTAGTAACGCAGCTTTAGTTATTTTTAACCATGATCTTTCACCCAGCCAAGAACGTAATTTAGAACAAAAATTACATTGTCGCGTTATTGCCAGAACAGGACTTATCCTTGATATATTTGCCAGAAGAGCGCGATCTCATGAAGGTAAACTCCAAGTTGAGCTTGCCCAGCTGAAACATTTATCGACTCGCTTAGTGCGTGGTTGGACTCATTTAGAAAGACAAAAAGGTGGTATCGGCTTACGTGGACCTGGTGAAACACAGCTTGAAACGGATCGCCGTTTATTAGGTCAGCGGATTAAATCGTTAAAAAAACGATTAGGTAAAGTTCGTTCACAGCGTCAACAAGGTGGACGTTCGAGACAGCGTAGCGATGTCCCTGTTGTTTCATTGGTGGGTTATACCAATATGGGAAAATCAAGCTTATTTAACAGGATGACCACTTCAGATGTGTACGCCGATGATCGGTTATTTGCCACATTAGATCCGACGCTGAGGCGTTTAAAATTAACAGGGACGCAAGGCCTAGTAATGGCAGATACAGTTGGTTTTATTCGAAAACTACCACATGATCTTGTCGAATCCTTTAGTTCAACACTTGAAGAAACACGCAATGCAGCATTATTGCTTCATGTTGTAGAAGCCGGCGCGAGTGACAGAGAAGAATTGATGGAACATGTCAATGACGTGTTAAGGCAAATTGATGCCGATGAGGTTCCTCAAGTGATTGTTTGTAATAAAATAGATAGATCAGAGGAACATGAAGCACGCATTGATAGAAATGAAGACGGCCATATTACTCGCGTGTGGTTATCGGCCCAAACTGGGGAAGGTATAGACTTACTAAGACAAGTACTTCAAGAGTATTTCCCTGAACAAGAAAGTTATTTAACACAACCGGTATAAATATTTCAATTAAGTTGCATTGATAAATATACGATAAATAGCCTGTGAGGGCTTGTATTTTAGCTATTCACTCCCCATCTATTTTCTAGAAGGAAACGCAGAGACGCAATCAGTGGTTCCCTAATGCGGACTATGTCCGTAAAATAGGCGTGTTTCAAATTTTCAAATCTTATTTTTCGTAGCTTGGAGTGCTAAATGGCTTGGAATGAACCCGAAAATGGTAACAAAGATCCATGGGGTAACAAAGATGATAAAGGCCCACCTGATATTGATGAGGTTGTCCGCAATATGCAACGCAAAATAGGCGGAATTTTTGGCGGCGGATCTTCAGGCGGTGACGCATCCAATTCGGGATCTGTTGGCTTTGGTCTAATTTTAATCGTAGCTTTTTTAGTCTGGATGTTATCTGGTATTTATATTGTTGATGCTGCTGAACGTGGTGTTGTGCTTCGTTTCGGTGCTTTCACTAAAATTACAATGCCTGGACCACACTGGCATTTACCTTATCCAATAGAAAGTGTTGAAGTCGTGGATGTTGACGAAAATAGGACTGCTGAAATCGGTTATCGTTCAACAAATGGTCGCTCTGGCAGTACCATTCATTCAGAATCATTAATGCTCACCAAAGATGAAAATATTGTTGATTTAAAAATCGCTGTTCAATATAGAATTAACGATGCGGCACTTTATAAATTCAATGTCAGAAATCCTGATTTACTATTACGTCAGATGACTGAAAGTGCTGTACGTGAGACTGTTGGTCAATCGAAAATGGACTTTGTATTAACAGAAGGTCGTAGTGCCATCGCGAGCATGACAGAAAAGTTACTTCAATCCATGCTTGATGAGCATGAAACAGGTTTGCTTATCACCAGTGTGAATATGCAAGATGTTCAGCCACCTGAACAAGTACAAGCGGCTTTCGCTGATGTTGTGAAAGCACGTGAGGATGAGGTTCGTCAGAAAAATGAAGCTGAAGCTTACGCCAACGATATCGTGCCAAAGGCACGTGGTGGCGCTTTCCGTATTATTCAAGAAGCTGAAGCCTATAAGAGTCAAGTTATAGCACAAGCAACGGGTGACACCAGTCGTTTCTTACAAGTTATGAAGGAGTATGAAAAAGCACCTGAAATAACAAGTGAACGACTCTATTTAGAGTCTATGGAATCAGTTTACACTCAAAGTCAGAAGGTCATGGTTGATGTCTCAAAAGATAGTAATAATGTGTTGTATTTACCACTAGATAGAATGCGTTCAGGCTCTGGGAACACAATGGGTAAAAAATTAAATCTGGGTGATTTAACGAACTATCCAAGTGACGGTAAGGTGTCAACAAGTTCTGCGCCTTCTCGAGTAGATTTACGCAATAGAGGAGGCCGATAATATGTCTTCACGATTTAATACCATTATATTCATTGGCATATTGGCCTTCATCACAATCAGTTCGGCAATTTTTTATGTCGATGAACGTGAAAAGGTGTTAATGCTTCGCTTGGGACAAATAGAACGTTCTGATTATGAGCCAGGTATACAATTTAAGATTCCATTCATCAATGAAATTCGTCGATTCGATGGACGTGTTCTTACTTTAGATGCAACACCAGCACGTTACCTAACAGGCGAGAAGAAAAATGTATTAGTCGATTCATTTATTCTCTGGCGTATTTCTGATGTTGCGACCTATTTCAAATCAATGGGTGCTGATGAAAATCGCGCGCAATCACGGTTATCGCAAATCATTAAAGACGGGTTACGAGGCGAGTTCGGTAAGAGAACGATCCAGGAAGTTGTGTCAGGTGACAGGGCTACTATGGTCGACAATATACTGGCCCAAGCAAATAAAATTTCTTCTGAATTTGGTATTGAAATTGTTAATGTTCGGATTAAACGTATCGATTTACCAAGTGAAGTAAGTTCTTCTGTATATACACGTATGGAAGCTGAGCGTGAAAGGGTCGCCAAAGACTTACGTTCACGCGGTGCCGAAGAAGCTGAGAAAATTCGTTCAGATGCCGATAGGCAGAAAACGATTATCGTAGCTGATGCTAAACGTGATGCAGAAATTCTACGTGGTAACGGTGACGCTACTTCTACTGAAATCTATGCAAATGCATATCAGCAAAATAGTGAATTTTATTCTTTATATCGTCGTTTGACAGCATATAAAAATATCTTTCAGGGTGATGATATGCTGGTACTTGAGCCAAAAGGCGAGTTTTTCGAGAACTTTAATAGTTCAACAAAATAGTCATTTGTGGATGCGCTGCTAGAAAGCTTGTTTATAGCTTCGGCTCTGATGTTAGTGATAGAAGGTATTACCCCTTTTCTCAGTCCATCGGTGTTTCGCAAAGCGCTAATACAAATGGCGACGATGAAAGATCAGCACCTTAGAGGCATAGGCTTTTTCAGCATGTGTTTAGGTGTACTAATACTATACTGGGTACATTGATTAAATGAGTCAAACAGAACGTTGGTTACTGCCGGAAGGCATTGATGAGCTTATGCCTGAGCAAGCATTACAGCTTGAGGCATTGCGCCGTACACTCATTGATAAAATGCAAAGCTGGGGCTATCAACTCGTCATTCCCCCTCTTGTCGAATACCTTGAATCATTGTTGACAGGGACGGCTAAAACGCTTGATTTACAGACATTTAAGCTTACAGACCAAATGTCGGGCAGAATGATGGGAATACGTGCTGATATCACCCCGCAAGCAGCCCGTATAGCAGCTCATCGCTTACGTGACCAACAAGAAGTCCTCCGACTTTGTTATATCGGTAATGTATTGCAGACATTGCCGCTTAGCCAAGGAGGCTCACGTAATCCAATTCAAGTTGGCGCTGAGATATATGGCCATGGAGGTCCAGAAAGTGACCTGGAAATCCTACAACTTATGGTTGAGATCATAACAGTTTCGGCTACGGGTACGTCGATATTACTTGATATCGGTCATGTTGGTATTTATCGCGGGCTAGCTGAGCAAGCTGGCTTAACAGACGAGCAAGAACAACATTTATTTTCAGCTTTACAACGAAAATCATTACCGGATATTGAAGTACTGTTAGCGAGTTACGATTTACCTGCTTCCAGTTACACCATGTTATTGGCATTAGCAGAGCTCAATGGTGGAATTGAAGTTTTAGCGCGTGCTAAAGACGTGTTTCCAGAGGCTAATGATTCGGTTAAACAAGCACTTAGCACTTTAGAAACCATTGCTGACCTTGTTCAACAACGTTTGCCTGGTGTTACGCTTAACTTTGATTTAGCTGAACTACGCGGTTACCACTATCACACAGGTATGGTTTTTGCAGCATATCAAACTGGCACATCAGAAGCGATTGCTATGGGTGGCCGTTACGATGATATTGGTGAAGAGTTTGGTCATGGTCAACCGGCGACCGGTTTTAGCCTCGATTTGAAAAATTTAGTTGTGCATAATTTGAGTGGCTCAACAAAAAATGATCCTATCTCTGCAGTTTGGACCGATGATATAGAGCAACAACAGCTGATCGAAAAATTACGAAATGAAGGCGAGCAAGTGGTTTATCAACTTACTCAATCTGAAGATGCTTCTAGAAAGATAGAGCGACAAGAAGGCCGCTGGTTAGTGGTTGAAACAGGAACGCAAATACGTGGCTAAAAATATTGTAGTGATTGGCTCTCAATGGGGCGACGAGGGTAAAGGTAAATTAGTAGATTTATTAACCGATAATGTTTCTGCTGTAGTACGTTTCCAAGGTGGACATAATGCAGGACATACCCTTGTCATAGAAGGTAAAAAAACGGTCTTACATTTGATTCCATCCGGCATATTACGTGAACATGTTCAATGCCTTATAGGAAACGGTGTAGTGTTATGCCCTGAAGCGTTATTGAAGGAAATGGCTGAGCTCGAATCCAATGGTATCCCTGTCCGTGAGCGTTTAAGAATTAGTGCTGCTTGCCCATTAATATTGCCTTATCATATTGCACTTGATCAGGCTCGAGAAAGACGCCGAGGTAAAGAAGCAATAGGCACTACGGGAAGAGGTATTGGCCCAGCATATGAAGATAAAGTGGCGCGTAGAGGATTGCGTTTAGGCGATTTATTGGATGAAGATAAATTCGTTTCAAAACTAAAAGAAGTGATGGAATTCCATAACTTCTCATTGGTTAACTATTACGAGTCTGAAGCCGTTAGTTTTGAGCAAGTACGCGATGAAACATTAGCGATGCGTGATGTATTATTACCGCTAATTGCAGATATCCCTCATCTGTTAGAGCAATATTCAAAAGCAGGTGATAATGTCATGTTTGAAGGTGCACAAGGTGCATTATTAGACATTGATCATGGTACATACCCCTATGTCACATCTTCAAATACAACAGCAGGTGGCTGTGCAGCCGGTTCTGGCGTGGGTCCATGTCACATTGATTATGTACTCGGCATCACAAAAGCTTATGCGACTCGTGTAGGCGCAGGTCCATTCCCATCAGAATTATTCGATGATATTGGACAACATCTTGCTGATGTTGGGCATGAGAAAGGGGCAACAACAGGACGTGATCGCCGTTGTGGTTGGTTAGATATGGTGGCATTAAAACGAGCCTGTTGGATTAATAGTATTACGGGTTTATGTCTTACTAAGCTAGATGTACTTGATGGTCTTGAGACGATTCGTTTATGCGTTGGTTATAAACGTAATGGTGTTTCTGTCGATATATTACCCTTAAGTGCCGATGAGTTTGATGGCTGTGAGCCGCAATACATTGATATGCCAGGTTGGCAGGACTCGACTATGGGTGTTACCGATTTTGATGCATTACCTGAAAATGCCCGCAATTACATCAATAAAGTTGAAAGTCTAGCAGGCGTACCGATTGATATTATTTCAACGGGTCCCGACCGTGTTGAAACGATAGTCAAACGTGATTTGTTCGCGGTTTAATTATCGCTATTAATCGCAGCATGTATAGCCGAATAATCTGTATTAGCTAAATCGAGATCCATCGTTTTATCCAATAGCTGATCAATACCTTCTAATGCCGAAGTATTTAAACCAAGTTGTTTTGCTACATCTAAAAATAACTTGGTGTCTTTGGATAAATGCTTACTAGGAAAATTCGGATTCGAAAAATCTCTTTCTAGCATCCTGTCTAGTTTCTTATCGAAAGTAGGAGCATAAAGGGCGCTGCTACGAACTACTTCCATAAATTGATCGACATCAACAGCTTCTTTCTCTATCAAAGATAAACTTAATGAAAAACTTGAGGTTAGTCCGGCAATCAATTGATTCATAGCAAGTTTAACTGTTGCTGACTGTCCTGATGCGCCGAAAAATTGTGGGTTCTTACCAAGCAAATTTAGTACAGGTAAGCAGGCTTGATAAGTCATTTTTTCACCTGCTGCCATTAGAATTAAAGTGCCTGTTCTAGCTTCGGGCAGGCTACCCAAGACTGGACACTCTAGATAAAATCCTCGTCGTTGGTGAATATATTTCTCTAGTTCTCTTGATTCTTCAGGTGCGATAGTGCCCATTTGAATAAAATACTTGCCAGCAAAATGATTCGCTTCAACCGTATCAAGCACAGCCGATATTGCTTGGGCATCACTTAGAAGCAAAAGACAGTAATCGCTCGCGTCTATGGCTTGTTGCGCAGATTGGCTCGTACTAGCACCTTGAGCTGTAATTACTGTCGTTTTTTCACTGCTGCGGTTAAACACAGTCAAAGTCTGCTTCTTTTTTAGCAAACGTTTGCTAATAGCTTGTCCCATCAAGCCAACACCGAGTAAAGTAACTTTCATAATTTAATGTTTCCAATAGAAGTGAACAAAAATAAGTAAACCCTTAGTGACATTGCTGGATGCACTTCACTGAGTGATATAGAATACAGCCTTATTTTACAGTAGAAACAGGGGAATACTGTGTACAAGAAAGACATGAGCATCGCTGGTTTTGATGATGAATTATTTGAAGCGATTGAAGCTGAAAATCAACGTCAAGAAGATCATATAGAACTTATCGCTTCTGAAAATTATACTAGTCCACGTGTAATGGAAGCACAAGGCTCATCGTTAACGAATAAGTATGCAGAAGGTTACCCTAGCAAACGTTATTATGGCGGCTGTGAATTTGTTGATAAAGCTGAACAACTCGCCATTGATCGTGCAAAAGAACTATTTGGTGCTGATTACGCTAATGTTCAACCGCATTCTGGTTCACAAGCGAACGCGGCAGTTTATTTAGCATTATTGAATGCGGGTGATACGATTTTGGGAATGAGCCTAGCCCATGGTGGTCATTTAACACACGGTTCAAAAGTCAGTGCATCGGGCAAGATATATAACTCTGTTTCCTATGGCTTAAAAGCAGATACGGGTGAGATAGATTATGAAGAAGTTGAACGCCTAGCTAAAGAGCATCAACCTAAAATTGTTGTGGCGGGTTTTTCTGCCTATTCACGAATTATTGATTGGCAGCGTTTTCGTGATATAGCTGATTCAGTAGGTGCTTTTTTATTGGTCGATATGGCGCATGTTGCAGGTCTTGTTGCTGCAGGTGAATATCCTAATCCAGTACAAATTGCTGATGTGACAACGACAACGACACATAAAACACTTCGTGGTCCACGTGGTGGCCTTATCTTAGCTAAAGCAAACCCTGAGATTGAGAAAAAACTTAACTCTGCTGTCTTCCCTGGGTTTCAGGGTGGTCCATTGATGCATGTGATTGCTGCTAAAGCGGTATCATTCAAAGAAGCGATGTTGCCGGAATTTAAAACTTATCAGCAACAAGTAGTAAAAAATGCAAGAGTAATGGCCGATGTCTTTATGACACGTGGCTATGATGTTGTATCAAACGGAACAGATGATCATTTATTCTTGGTGAGTTTTATCGAAGCAGGCTTAACAGGTAAAGATGTTGATGCATGGTTGGGTGATTCATACATTACAGTGAACAAAAATGCCGTACCTAATGATCCACAATCACCATTTGTCACTTCTGGCATCCGAGTCGGTACACCTGCTGTCACAACACGTGGTTTTAAAGAGGAAGAATGTAAAGACTTAGCGACATGGATGTGTGATGTGATTGATAGTCGTGGCGATGAATCCGTGATAGCTTCGGTTAAAGGTTCTGTTTTAGCTATTTGTGCTCGCCATCCAGTTTATTCATAAATTTAATCGGCTAACTAAAACCTAGTTAAAGGTCTATGTAATTATGCGATGTCCATTCTGTGGTGCTGATGATTCTAAAGTGATTGATTCTCGTTTGTCTGCAGAAGGTGATTCTATTCGCAGAAGAAGGGCTTGCAGTGAATGTAATGAGCGTTTTACTACTTATGAAACTGCAGAACTGACCTTACCTAGATTGATCAAGCGTGATCAATCAAGAGCCTTATTTGATGAAGATAAATTACGTGCTGGCTTTTTGCGTGCTCTAGAAAAGCGTCCTGTTAGTATTGATGCTGTAGACAGTGCAGTGAAAGGCATTATTCATCGTTTGAGGGCAACTGGCGAGAGAGAAGTCGAAAGCCGTTTGATTGGTGATTGGGTGATGGACGCACTAAGGCAGTTAGATGAAGTCGCTTATGTACGCTTTGCCTCTGTTTACCGTAGCTTCCAAGATGTGAATGCTTTTCGTGAAGAAATAGAACGCATGGAAAACTTCTCAGAGTCTGGTTCTAAGGAATAAACTATTACTAGTTCAATGTGTCATGAATCTTTTATGGCTCGTGCCATACACTTGGCTGAGCAGGGCATTTTTACGACGGACCCTAACCCATGTGTAGGCTGCGTCATTGTCAAAAATGGCGCTATTATCGCGGAAGGCTGGCATCAAAAAGCAGGTGAACCACATGCAGAAATTAATGCACTAAGTGGATTAAGTCATGATCAAACATCGGGTGCAGACTGCTATATAACACTCGAGCCATGTAGCCATACAGGACGTACACCGCCTTGCGCAGATAGTTTAATCCAGTCGGGTATTAAGCGTGCCTTTGTAGCCATGGTTGACCCTAACCCACTGGTTTCTGGTCAAGGTGTAAAGCGACTAGAGGATGCCGGAATTACTGTTACCGTTGGTTTATTAGAACAAAGCGCTGTGGCTTTAAATATTGGGTTTTGCCAAAGGATGAGAAGGGGGAGACCCTATATTCGCAGTAAAATAGCGATGAGTTTAGATGGCCGTACAGCAATGGCTTCTGGTGAGAGTAAATGGATCACAGGTGAGGCTGCTCGTCACGATGTGCAAAAATTAAGAGCGCAAAGCTCAGCGATTTTGACAGGTATCGGTACTGTGTTAGCAGATGATCCCGAATTGACGGTCAGAGTTGAGCAAGAAGACAGTTTTTATCCTGATGGCATTGAGGTGAGACAGGCACTTCGCGTTATTGTCGACAGTCAGTTACAGATTTCACCACAAGCGAGATTGTTTAATGATCCAGCACCCAAACTGATTGTCACCTCATCGAAAGCCCAGCCAGCCTTGGATGCAGAGATTGTTAGAATAGTCGATACTGAAGATCAAATAGATTTAACTCTGGTCATGGAGGCCTTAGCTAAAAGAGAAGTTAATACAGTACTAGTTGAAGCAGGTTCCAAGTTAAATGGTGCTTTGCTTGAAGCTGGCTTAATGGATGAGTTGATTATTTATATGGCACCGAAAATAATGGGCGATTCAGCTAAGGGTTTATTTCATTTGCCTCATTTACAAGCGATGTCAGAGAATATTGAATTGATGATCACTGATATCAGGGCTGTTGGTTCCGATTGGCGTATTACAGCAAAACCAATTTGCAAATAGGATTCAGCATGAGCTGTTTTAGAGGAAGATAAAGATTATGTTCACTGGCATTATTGCTGCAACAGGAAAAATTGAAAAAGTGCTTGAGCAGGGTGGTGATATGCGTTTGCAGGTAGCTTGTGCTGATCTGGACTTATCCGATGTCATCCTTGGAGAGAGTATTGCCATCAATGGGGTGTGTCTAACTGTCGTCGCTATGACAAATTCGAGTGTTAGTTTTGATGTTTCAAAAGAAAGTTTATCCAGAACTAGCTTAGCGTCTGCTCAGGTAAATATAGAGGTAAACCTTGAAAAAGCACTTGCTGTTGGTGACCGCTTAGGTGGCCATTTTGTCAGCGGTCATGTTGATGCGGTGGCAGAATGTGTGGCGTGTCAAGAAGCTGCTCGCTCAGTACAGTTTAGATTTGAAGTGCCAGATGGCTTAGAACGTTATATCGCAGGAAAGGGATCTATTTGTATTGATGGCACTAGTCTTACAGTGAATAATGCAGCAAATAACTGGTTTGAAGTAAATGTTATTCCGCATACACTACAAGAAACGATTATTAAATCGTATCGGGTGGGTAGCAAGGTCAATATAGAGGTTGACTTGATTGCACGCTATTTAGAAAAGTTATTACCAAATAACACAACAGGTATAACGCAAGAAACATTGTCGAAACATGGGTTTATAAAATGAAGTTAAACACGACTGCTGAAATTATTGATGATTTTAAGCAAGGCAAAATGGTTATTATCATTGATGATGAAGATCGCGAGAATGAAGGCGATTTAGTCATGGCAGCTGAAAGTATAACGCCTGAGGCTATTAACTTTATGGCTCGCTTTGGCCGTGGTTTAATTTGTTTAACGTTAACAGAGCAACGTTGTCGCCAACTGCGTTTACCTTTAATGGTTAATGATAATCAGGCAGCTTATTCAACAAACTTCACGGTATCAATTGAAGCGGCTGAAGGTGTATCAACAGGCATTTCGGCAACCGATAGAGCCTTAACTGTACAAGCAGCGGTGAAGGCAGATGCTAAACCTGAAGATGTCGTGCAACCCGGTCATATTTTCCCACTAAAAGCACAATTAGGCGGCGTCCTAACGCGAGCAGGTCATACAGAAGCAGGCTGTGACTTGGCTCAATTAGCAGGAAAAGAACCAGCCAGTGTTATTGTCGAAATTCTTAATGAAGACGGCAGTATGGCAAGACGGCCAGATCTTGAACAGTTTGCTGAAACGCATCAATTGAAGATAGGTACGATTGCAGATTTGATCAGCTACCGTCTTGAAAACGAAATGACAGTGCAACGACTTTCAGAGTGTCAAATGCCTACAGATCATGGTGATTTTCAACTTTATAGTTTTCAAGACACTGTAAATGGACAAGTCCATCTTGCTCTAGTAGCGGGTGAAATTACAGCAGATGATGAGACCTTAGTACGTGTTCACATGGCCGATCCATTGCATGATTTGTTGGGTGCAACGCGAGACCCTGCACATTGGCCATTAGATAAGGTGATGAGTCAAATACAGCAAGTTGGCAAAGGCATATTAGTTGTGCTTAGACAGCCAGAACAAAATAAGCGTTTAGCAGAAAAAATTGAGCGCTATCAGCAGCAGGATATGGGTGATGTTAGCTTTAATCCTAAAATGGGTTGGGACATGAGAACTTTTGGTGTAGGTGCGCAAATTTTAGCGGATTTGGGTGTCAAGAAAATGCGTGTCATAGGTACACCAACTAAACTAACAGGACTATCTGGGTTTGGGCTTGAGCTTGTTGGCTACGCTGATGGACAGTAAAGTTTGAGCAACAGCGTTTTTATTGTAACTGGTGAAGCTTCAGGCGAGGCCCATGCCGCTCGTGTTATCAATGCGCTAAATCAACTTTCGCCAGATATTAAATTATCAGGTATAGGCGGTGACAAGTTACGTGCAGAAGGGGTTGATATCGTTGTCGACTTTTCTGAATTAGCCGTAATGGGACTGGTAGAAGTTTTAAAACGCTACAGAGAAATTAAAGCTATTTTTAATCGTGTCGTAGCACTTCTAAAGCAGCAGCGTCCTGATTTGTTAGTGCTCGTCGATTATCCGGGTTTTAATTTAAAGTTAGCAAAAGAGGCAAAAAAACTCGGTATTCCTGTCCTCTATTACATCAGCCCTAAAGTTTGGGCGTGGCGTAAAGGCCGAGTCAAAACCATTAAAAAAGTGGTTGACCATATGGCAGTATTATTTCCTTTTGAAGTGCCTATTTATCAAGAACAACAAATCCCGGTGAGTTGTGTAGGCCATCCACTGGTTGATGCTGTTGTTAGAAATTTTTCTACGGAAGAGGCAAAGCGAAGCTTAAATATTGATCCTGAGCAGAAGGTACTGGGTTTATTTCCAGGAAGCCGTCGTAGCGAAGTGGATGTTTTATTACCTCTGATGATTAAAGCAGCAGAGCGACTTGTTGCTAAACATGCAGATATTGAGGTCGTGTTACCGCTTGCACCTGGCCTAAATACAAGCGTGATAGATACTATTTTGGCTGAAACGCAGTTGCCTATCAAAGTGGTATCAGAAGATTTTTATGACTTGACCTCAGCTTGTGATGCAATTGTTGCAGCTTCCGGTACGGTGACATTGGAGGTTGCTCTTTTAGGCGTGCCTCATTTTATTATTTATCGGGTATCTCCGCTCACCTATAAAATATTAAGACGCTTGGTGAAAATCCCATACGTAGGCCTGTGTAATATTGTGACCGGAAAAGGCTTAGTCACTGAACTACTGCAAGACGATGTTACCGTTGAGCATATTGAGCAAGAGCTGTTAGACAGACTGGAGCGTGTAGATAGTAAGCAAGTTGCCGAAGAGGTTAGGCAAAAGGTTTTAACTGCATTGGGACCCTCTGGTGGTGCTAAAAATGCGGCACAACAAATTATTACTATGCTTGGATAAACAAGACTATGACCAAACCCTATTATGTTGTTGGTGTCGATGAGGTGGGTCGTGGCCCACTAGCGGGCCCTGTTGTGACTGCAGCCGTTATTCTTGATCCAACTAATCCGATTGACGGTCTTGCTGATTCTAAAAAGTTAACAGAAAAACGACGTGAACAATTAGAACCAATTATTAAGCAGCATGCGCTGGCTTGGGCGTTAGGTAGGGCTGAACCGAATGAAATCGACCAGATTAATATTTTGCAAGCGACCCTATTGGCAATGAAAAGAGCCGTTGAAAATTTGCACATCGCACCAGACCACGCCTTGGTAGATGGAAATCAATCACCACAACTACACTGTTCAGTAACAACTATCATTAAAGGCGATCAGTCAGAGCCGGTTATTGCTGCAGCATCAGTACTGGCAAAAGTCGCCAGAGATAGAGAGATGAAGCTGATGGAAGCGCATTATCCAGGCTATGGTTTTGCCCAGCATAAAGGGTATCCAACACGGTTTCATCAACAAGCATTGATGGATTTAGGTGTTACAGATATTCACCGACGATCATTTCGACCAGTGCAACTGGCTTTAAAGTCGTAATGAACGCTAGTTACATAGGCTTTTGCAGTAGATAGCGTTGATACCAACCATGCTATGATACGTGGCAATGTTACTAACTAAAATGTTTAATAGACCTAACTCTGCTTCAAATTTATCATCAGAAGATCTTATGGATGAGCCGTTAATTATTCCGCGTCCGGAACACACGATTTCACGGAAACAGATAAGTTCTCATGCTTTAAAAGTACTTTATGGTCTTAAAGATGCCGGTTATGAAGCTTATTTAGTGGGTGGTTGTGTTCGTGATTTGTTATTAGGCCATATACCAAAAGATTTTGATGTCGCAACAGATGCATCTCCAGAACAAGTGCATAGCTTGTTTCGGAAAAGTCGCTTAATTGGTCGTCGCTTTAAACTGGTTCATGTTGGTTTTGGTCGTGATGTGATCGAGGTGGCAACATTTAGAGCACCGCCTGAGCAAGAACAGCATGTTGATGGACAGGGTCGCATCGTTAGAGATAATGTCTTTGGCACACTACAACAAGATGCTTGGCGTAGAGATTTCACAGTTAATGCACTTTATTACAATATAAAAGACTTTTCGATCGTTGATTATACTGGTGGCATCGCAGATTTACAGGAAGGTAAAATTCGTTTAATTGGTGATGTCGAAACCCGATATCGTGAAGATCCAGTGCGAATGCTAAGAGCCATACGATTCGTTGGTAAATTAGGGCTGAAGCTAGATGGAGATACAGAACGCTTTATTCCTAAATTAGCAAGCCTACTAGATGATATCCCAGCCGCTCGTTTATTTGATGAAGTGCTGAAACTATATCTTTCGGGCAATGCGGCAGTGACAAACGAGTTGCTCGGGCATTATGGTGTCTTTGATTATTTATTTCCAGAAACGGGAAAATTGTTGCACAGTGAAGTAGATCATTTTCCACGTACTCTTATTACAAAAGCATTAGAGAACACAGATACCCGTATTAATATTGCTAAGCCGGTCACGCCAGCCTTTCTGATTGCTGCTTTATTGTGGGAACCACTACGTCAACGGTGGCAGCATTACCAGAATAAAAAACTACCGCCCATCCCAGCGCTACAAGCGGCTGCAACCGATGTGATTAGTGAACAAGTTAAACGTATCGCTGTCCCTAAGCGCTTTACTATCGTTACACGTGATATTTGGACCATGCAAATAAGATTAACTCAGCGAAATGGCAAGCGAGCTTTTCGCTTATTAGAGCATCCAAAGTTTCGTGCCGGCTATGATTTTTTATTGCTCAGAGCAGAGACGGGTGAAGCGCCAACTGAATTAGCTGAGTGGTGGACCGTATTCCAGTTTGCTTCAACTGAAGATAAACAGAAAATGGTGAATGAGTTATCACCTGCAGCACCTCGAAAACGTCGCCGTCGTCGAAGAAAACCAACGACTAAGAAAGACTAATGCGAGCATTTATAGGTTTAGGAAGTAACTTGGCAAACCCAGCGGTACAGGTTCAAACGGCAATAGCAGATATTGAAAAACTTGTGGCAGTGCAATTGATTAACTGTTCATCCTTATATAAAAGTCCGCCAATGGGACCTCAAGATCAGCCTGATTATATCAATGCAGTTGTTGAGATAGAGACTGATTTATCAGCACATGACTTATTAGATCATTTACAAATGATCGAGCTACAACATGGACGAGTACGTCAACGACATTGGGGTGAAAGAACGCTTGATTTAGATCTGCTAGTTTTTGGAGACAGTCGAATAAATGATGCGCGTTTACAAGTCCCACATCCAGGGATAGCACAACGTTCATTTGTGCTTTATCCTTTAGCTGAAATAGCGCCTGAATTAGTAATTTCTGATTTGGGTGAAATCAATACATTATTAAAACATTGTCCCGTTGATGGATTAATAAGAATAGAAAATAGTGAAATATGAATACAACGTCACATCGTTATATTGTTGTTGAAGGGCCCATTGGTGTCGGTAAAACCCATTTGGTGAAACGCCTTGCTGATAGCCTGTCTGGTGAAACCTTATTAGAGCAACCTGAATTAAATCCTTTTTTGGAAAAGTTTTATATTCATCCTAAGCAATCAGCTTTGCCTACCCAGCTTAGCTTTTTAATGCAACGTATTAAATTAAGCAAAGCGATGCAGCAGGGGGATTTATTTAGTGATACCCAAATTGCAGATTTTATGATTGATAAAGATCGATTGTTTGCTCAAATTACCTTAGATGATGATGAATTAGCTTTATATAATATGGTCTATGACAATTTGACCATGTCGACTAGACCTCCTGATTTGGTCATTTACTTGCAAGCACCGTTATCAGTACTGAAATCAAGAGTTAATCAGCGTGGTATTGGCTATGAGCGAGGAATTGAGGACGTTTACTTGCAACGTCTTGCCGATAGTTATGCAGACTTCTTCCATTATTATGAAGCCTCACCCTTATTAATTGTTAATGCGGAACAAATTGATTTGGTTAATAGTGAGCATGATTATCAAAATTTACTTGCTCAAATTACTACGATAAAAAGTGGTCGCCACTATTACAACCCTTTGCCAGTAACTGGGAATAAAAAATGAGTCGTATAAGTCTAAGCAAACTCCGAGAAATGAAAGTTGCCGGTGAGAAAATTGCCATTCTAACTGCTTATGATGCCAGCTTTAGTCATGTGCTCGATCAGGCTGGTGTTGATGTTATTTTGGTCGGTGATTCTTTAGGTATGGTGGTGCAGGGTCAAGAAAGCACTTTACCTGTTACTGTGGATGATATGGTTTATCACACTCGAAATGTGGTGCGAGGTAGTGAGTCTGTTTTTGTTATTGCTGATATGCCTTTTATGAGTTACGCCAATCCTGAACAAGCAATTAGCAATGCTGCACGTTTGATGGCAGAAGGCGGTGCTCATATGGTCAAATTGGAAGGCGGCGCTGTTGTTTGTGAGACATTAAAGCAATTGGCTGATAGAGGTGTTGCTGTTTGTGCACATTTAGGCTTGCTTCCGCAGTCTGTGCATCGTTTAGGTGGATATCGGGTGCAGGGTAAGAAAGAATCAGAAGCTGCAACCTTGATTGAGGATGCTAAAGCCTTACAGCAAGCAGGTGCCGATATGTTGGTCTTAGAATGTGTACCTGCAGATTTAGCCAAACAAATTACAGCGGCTGTCGATATGCCGGTTATTGGTATTGGTGCTGGTGCTGATTGTGACGGACAAGTATTAGTACTCTATGACATGTTGGGTATCACGCCAGGTAAACGTCCTCGTTTCACCCATGATTTTTTAGCGGATACAGGTGCTATTCCTGCTGCAATTGCGAAATATGTCCAAGATGTAAAGTCAGGCGCATTTCCTTCGCCAGAGCAGCAATATTAATGCAGATAGTTAAAACTGCTAGAGCACTAAGAAAGCAGATATCACAGTGGCGATTGCATGGATTAACAATTGCTTTTGTGCCGACTATGGGCAACCTCCATGCCGGCCATTTATCTTTAGTTAAAAAAGCGCAGCAGCTTGCGGATAAGGTGGTCGTGAGCATTTTCGTTAATCCGTTACAGTTCAATGATCAATCTGATTTATCTGCCTATCCTAGAACACTGAAAGCCGATACTGAACAGCTGATTGAGTCGCAATGTGACTTATTATTTACACCAAACCAACAAAGCATTTATCCCGAAGGGATGGATGCGCAGACTAAAGTTTTTGTGCCTAATATGGATGACAAGCTTTGCGGTCTTCACCGACAGGGACATTTTGATGGTGTCGCGACTATCGTCTTAAAACTATTGAACTTAGTGCAAGCTGATGTCGCTGTGTTTGGTGAAAAAGATTATCAGCAATTGTTACTGATTAAGAAAATGGTTACTGATTTAAACCTTGCAGTAGAAATAGTCGGTGCACCCACATGCAGAGAGCCAAATGGTCTTGCAATGAGTTCACGCAATCAATACTTAACCGATCAACAAAGCCATGTTGCAGGTGAATTGTATACTACGATGTTATCGATAGTAGAGCAGTTGGTTAATGGTAATAAAGACTTTTCTTTACTATGCGAACAGGCAAAAGATCGACTAATGCACTTTGGTTTCCAGCCTGAGTACGTCGATATTCGCCGTGATGATGATCTTGAACTCGCAATAAGTGATGATAAAGAGATACGCATTTTTATCGCAGCACGGCTCGGGCAGGCCCGTTTAATTGATAATTTAGCGTGCAATCTTGCTTGATCAGGGCTAAAAAGCGATAATATGACATTGGTTCACTATTGATTGTCGGATATGCAACTGACTTTATTAAAAACAAAATTACATCGCGCTTGTGTTACCCATTCCGAATTGGAATATGAGGGTTCATGCGCTATTGATGCCAATTTGTTGGATGCAGCAGGTATTCACGAATACGAGCAAATCCAAATTTATAATGTTGCCAATGGTGAACGTTTCACCACGTATGCAATTCGTGCTGAAGCAGGTTCAAACATTATTTCTGTCAATGGTGCCGCTGCCCATAAAGCATCGCCTGGTGATCGAATTATTATCTGTGCCTATACAGTATTAGACGAAAAAGAAATCGCTAGTTTTAAACCAACATTAGTTTATTTGGATGAGCATAACGATATCACTCATATGCGTCATTCAATTCCTGTTCAAGCGGCATAGAGTTCCCAAACTCAAACTACTGTTTTTAATCGATAGAATTGATTAAAAACAAACTCGCCATAAAACCTTAATATAAACGTTATCTATCTTCACAATAACTAGAAGGTGGTTAATCTGATTTTCCTATCAGTGTGCCATGACATTTTTTGAATTTTTTGCCGCTGCCACAATAACATGGATCGTTACGGGAAATGCTCATTGGTGGTAGTGTTTCGCTATCAGCGAAATACCATTCATCTTTGTATTTTAGAAAACGTGCTTTCTCATGGAACTGTTCAAGTTCTGAAGTTAAATGGAAGGCAATATATTCTACAAAAGCGCTGTTTTCTTCCATAGATTGCTTGATGATTTTCAAGCCTGCCCAGCGAGTATTTTTTATCGTTCTCCTGATAGCCCTGGAAATCCCAAAATACCTTGCGCCAGGGTGAATAGTACTTACTAAATAGCCAACATCGCCATGACAATACGCCGTGTAACGGGTTTTTACTAAGCGCTCGGGCGTTTCGACCGTTTTCTTACCCATGTGGTAGGGTCTGCAACAATCTTCGAAGTCTATTCCACTAAAACAAAGACATAGGTGACTGGAATTTTTTGCCATAAGTAATACTTTTAATCAAAAAGGGATCTGCATTAGATCTGGGTAAATAAATTGGTAATTCAACTGTTGCTTAATCTTATCATTACTAACTATTTTATAGTGACTTTCGCTGCTGTCCGAGAAACTAGGTGCTTCTTGACCAAGTAGTGAGCGAGCATGACTGTAAAATTGTTTTTTACTTGGGTGATTATCAGCGCACGCATTAAATATCTCCCCCCAAACACATTGCTCAATGATTGCCTTGATAATAGCAATACAATCATCGCGATGAATGAGGTTAACAGGAGCATCTGGTGAAGGGACCAGCTTACCTTGTTTGAAAAATAGTCCAGGATGACGTTGATAACCGATTAAGCCACTCAACCTTAATATAGTCGTGTCGAATCTATTATTTGCGCTAAATAACTGCTCAATTTGGAATAGTTTACTTTCAGGTAATTCAGAATGACTCGATTCAGTTACCCATGATTGTGTGTTTTTATAGACAGAAGTTGAACTAATAAATAGTACATATTTAATAGGGGACTTTTCAATCTGTTTGACAAGTGATTTAAAGGCATCATTGTTTTTTGAGGTGATATTGATAATCACAATATCGGAAATCAGGAAACTAGGATCGATTGTATGAGTATCTATATCGACTAGATAGGGTTCACAATGAATCGAATTAATTTCTGCAAACTTCGTGTCGGTGCGTGTTGATAATTTAATTGTATGGCCAAGATTAGCAAACATTCGAGCTAAGGGCATACCAAGCCAACCACTGCCGAGTATGCTAATTGTTGTTTTACCCGCTGTACTTGATGTCATTGGTTTGATATTCCATAAGCTTGACGTATGTTGGATACAGCATACCATCGTGATGCCCTTGCCTTTTTATAGTTGTCTTCTGATTGCGGCTTAGTATTTTTCTTTTTTGACCAACTTTGTTTATTTAGATACGAGTCATACATCGATTGCTGGTAGTCTACAAGTGTAGGAAACTGCTCAGATAGTAATAGAGAAATTGACTCTGCATTAGCACCACTTGGATGCGGTGGTGCAATCACTTTGTTTTGATGGGTTTTAACGCGCTGTTTTATTAACCCTTCATCACGAAGTATTGTGATTACATTTGCCACCATTTCACCCAGTGGCACAAGAGTGGCATCAGGGTTGATTGTCGCCAAATCTTTAACAAATTCTTGGTGTAAAAGTTGGGTTAATTCACCCGAATTAAATAATGCGGGTTGTCCACAATAATCTTTATCATGAATAAACACGGGATATTTTAATAAAGAACAGAAATGAACAAGATAATTATTTTCTGACCATAGGCTGCTCGTACAATCTATATTGAGAGCTTTTGCATAACCCAATTTATTGAGTATCTCGATAATACGTGGTCGCATTGAACCACTTAAACTGGCTTGTTGTTTTACATTTTTTAATATTTGGTCGATGGTGTCATTATTGACTAAGCCGGTTTGTAATGTATTTAAGGCACGGTTCATTTGAGTGCGGCCGGGTGTAATACCAACAATCACAATCTTGGCGTCTTGATTGACATGATCGAAGGGGGCGTAAAAGCAACTTAGGCCTTTTTGTGCATGCCGCCAGAGTAATAAATCCTCAATAGCTGGCGTATTGTCTTTGCTGGGCGCTAAGTGCTTAAAAAAGTCATGATCAAGCGATGTGATTATATCTGACATGACTAGCTATCTAACAATTCAAGCCAATGCATTACTGGGGTATTACTTCCTTTAGCAAGATGCATTTGGCAACCTATATTTGATGTCATAATTAAGAAAGAAAATATCATCTTATGTTTGTCATCCTTAGACGAAGTTCTTAATAGTTTATAAAACAACAATATAAATAATCAATATAATGTAAATCATAGATATTATTACAGGCGGTTCATCAACGATGAAATACAATAAACTCGGCAATACCAGCGTTAAAGTGAGTGCTATTTGTCTTGGTACCATGACATATGGCCAGCAAAATAGTGAAGGGGAAGGACATCAGCAGCTTGACTATGCTGTTGACCAAGGTATCAATTTTATCGATACAGCCGAGTTGTATTCTATCCCGCCAGGTGCGGAAACCTATGGCAGCACTGAAACGATTATTGGTTCATGGCTAGCAAAACGTGGTCGTAGAAATGATATTGTCCTTGCCAGTAAAATAGCGGGTGGTGGTTTTGATTGGGTGAGTCACATTAGGGAGGGGAAAACACGGTTTTCTGCTTATCATATTAATCAAGCTTTGGATGCGAGTTTAAATCGCTTACAAACAGATTATATTGATCTTTATCAACTACATTGGCCTGAACGTAATACCAATTATTTTGGCAAGTTGAACTATCAGCAGCAAGACGAGCGGGAACTTACGCCTATTGAACAAACCTTACGAGCTCTGAAAAAGCAAGTACAGGCTGGGAAAATTCGCTATATAGGGCTATCAAATGAAACACCATGGGGAATCATGCAGTTTTTAACTTTAGCAAAGCAATATGATTTACCAGTAATTGCTTCTATACAAAATCCATACAGTTTATTAAACCGTAGCTATGAAATTGGTTGTGCAGAAATTAGTCATAGAGAAGGAGTAGGCCTACTTGCGTATTCACCACTAGGCTTTGGGGTGCTGAGCGGTAAGTATCTTAATGGTAGCCAACCTGAGGGTGCGCGTATGACTATCTGGCCTAGTTATAGCCGCTATATTAATCCACAAGCGATATCAGCAACACAAGCTTATGTTGATTTAGCACAAAAATATGAATTGGATCCATCTCAAATGGCATTGGCATTTGTTAATACTCGCCCATTCTTAACTAGTAATATTATTGGTGCCACAACGATGCAGCAACTAGAAACCAATATCGCGAGTGGGGATGTTGAATTGTCTAGCGAATTACTGAGTGATATTGAAAGAATACATCAGACTTATTCAAACCCTGCACCTTAACTCGCTTGTTCTGGTTGTTTGGTAATAACGAGCTGACTATCATCGTTGATCACTAGCTCCTGTTCATGCTCGCTTAATTTCAAGCTGGCTAAGACCTTAATGGAGTTGGCATCTTGTTGAATAGCATTAACAATATGTCCTGCAATTGTGCCATCTATTGTTTTAATGTCACTCCCGATAGCAGGTAGTACATCAGATTTTGCTTGGGCTACGAACATACGTCTGCTCGGGTTACCAAGGTAATGCAGACGGGCAACGACCTCTTGTCCAGGGTAACAGCCTTTTTTGAAACTGACTCCATCGCTTAAGTCTAGGTTAACTTGTTGAGGCGTGAACTTTTCTTGCGTTTCAGTTGTTACTTTGGCAATACCCGCATTAATATCTAATGACTCCCATAATGAACTTGGTGCGAGTTGATAACCTGCTTGAATTATTTGTTCATAATACTGTTCTAGCAAATCAATAGGTGCTAGTAATAATCCACGTTTATTGTCTGGTATTTTAACGATGGCTGGCTGGATACTATTGTCAGTTTCTGTATGAGTCTGGCTTAAACCGATAAAGGCAATATTTTCACTTTGGCTAGTGATAGTGACTTTAGAACGCAGTACATACATTGTTAGTCTTTGCTGAAAGCTTTGGCATACATCTTTTGGCAAAACAATTTGATAACAATCTTGACGACGAATTAATAAAAAAAGTGCTAGTAAGCGACCTTTTGGATTACAAAAACCTGTGTATTGCGACTGATCAATTTCAAGTGAGTTAACATCATTGGTTAGCAAGTTTTGTAAAAAACTGCTTGCATCCTTACCCGCCACTTCTATGACGGCAAATTGATCCAAAGGCATAACGTGAGATGTATAGATGCTTTCAAAGGGTAATGTTGTTTGTTTTGCTTGTTGAACTAGTTTTTGCCAAAAGTCATTCATCATTGTTTTTGTAGACTAAAAAGGAAAGGGACGTTATTGTAGCGGCTCTAGAAAATTGCTGCTATCGAAAGGAATCGTAAAGTATGGCTAGGATAGCCTATAAATTGGACATTGGACGTTCAGATTATTTAGTGTTTTGTATCTTTGTACTACATATCATTGTAGTCTTTACCGCCTTAACTATTAATGTTGCTATTCAATATCAAGTTTTGCTGCTGCTGGTGGTCGCTGCTAGTGCTTATTACTATGGATATTGTTATTACTTAAGGCAAAGTTCGTTAGCTATCAAAGCAATAGAGCGGACTATAGAAGGTGGCTGGACTATCCATTATGGTGATGGCCATAAAAGCGAAGTGTTGAAGTTAAAAGGAAGTTATGTATCGGCTTTAGTCGTCATATTACATTTTAGACGAACACGTTTTTTCTCCTCAAAGTCTGTTGTCATTATGTTTGATGCTGTTGATCAAGAATTATTTCGTCAATTACGTGTGTATTGTCGCGATCCTAAGATCTTCCAGAAATAAGTGTGTTTTTTGCTGGTTGACTATTATCCGTATCGGGATAATCCAAGGTGTAATGCAAACCACGGCTTTCTTTGCGTTGTAATGCCGAATCAATGATTAATTCTGCCACATCCGCAATGTTTCGTAACTCTAATAAGTCGCTGCTGATATGGTGTTGACTATAATATTCGGCAATCTCTTGTTGTAATAATTGTAAACGTAGCTTGGCTTTATGTAAGCGACCATCGGTTCTTACTATGCCAACATAATCCCACATAAACCGCCGCAATTCATCCCAGTTATGGCTAATAGCAATAGCTTCTTTAGCAGGTTTAACTCTACTTTCATCCCATGCGGGGATAGCTGGAGTTTGTTTATCTAAAGGTAATTGAGTCTTAATATGGTTTGCTGCGGCTTGACCAAACACGAGACATTCCAATATGGAATTGCTCGCCATACGGTTGGCACCATGCAATCCGGTATGCGATGTTTCTCCTATGGCATATAAACCATTTACGTTTGTTCTGCCTTGCATATCAACATCAAGGCCACCACATGTGTAATGTGCTGCTGGTACAACGGGGATAGGTTCGCGTGTCATATCAATGCCGAACTCAAGACAGCGTTTATGAATAGTAGGGAAGTGTTGTTCAATAAACGCTGGGGATTTGTGGCTTATATCTAGGTAAACACAATCATCACCTAAGCGTTTCATTTCATGGTCTATCGCTCTAGCAACAACGTCTCGTGGAGCAAGTTCCGCTTGAGGATGGAATTTATCCATAAATGGCTTGCCATCGGCAAGCAGCAGCTTAGCACCTTCACCGCGTAATGCTTCGCTAATCAAAAATGATTTTGCTTTTGGGTGATATAAACAAGTAGGATGAAATTGAACAAACTCCATATTGGCGACCTTACAGCCAGCTCGCCAGCCCATAGCAATGCCATCACCCGTAGATACATCAGGGTTACTGGTATAGAGATAAACCTTTCCTGCACCTCCTGTGGCCATGACTGTGATAGGTGCTGTGAAGGTTTGTACGGTATCAGATTTGATGTCTAGGACATAACTACCTAAACACTGATTTTCTTGCTGGTGGCCAACTTGGCTGTCACTAGTTATAAGATCGATGCCAATATGAAAAGGAAATAAGCTGATATTTGCATGCTGTTTTACTTTACTTAGTAGGGTCGTTTCTACTTCTCGGCCAGTTGCATCAGCAGAGTGGATAATACGGCGATGACTATGGCCACCTTCTTGTGTTAAATGATAAGTTTCAGAGGTGAGGCCATCTTTGGTAAACGAGACGCCTTGTTCGATGAGCCATTCAATATTTTCACGCGCGTGTTCTACGGTATATCGAACACAATAAGGATCACATAAACCTGCTCCCGCCAATATCGTGTCATTGATGTGTGACTCTATGGAGTCACATTGGTCTAGAACAACCGATATACCTCCTTGTGCATAGAGAGACGCACTTTCTTCCAGTTGGTCCTTGGATATTACAGCGACTTTGCAATGATCAGCTAACTGTAACGCTAAAGATAAACCAGCAGTACCACTGCCTATTATAAGAACTTCAAAGTGATAATTTTCAGTCATTAAAAATACGTAAATAAGTCCAATGTTAATGATAATTTTTCAAGAAAACTCTTAGTAGATAGTGGTTAGTGAGCAAGTATTTTCTTGAAAAATGACTTTGCCAGTATAGCTCAGTGGATAGGGTTTTGTTGGGAAAAAGTAATTATTTAGTCGGCTTGAAAACGCATTGGTTTTTATAAAAAGTTAATCATTTTTTCAATGTTATCGTCTGATGGACTATTCATTTGTTAACAAAGGATGTATTTTTAGTTAGTATTTTGGAACAAAATTGAAACTCAACGGTCGTATATGCCAATCAATATAGATAATCTCCGGTTTGTCGGAGTACTTCGAGAAACAGGATGAGTGTCGATAACGAACTAGTACTTCGTGTGCAGGAGGGTGATAAGAAAGCATTTGACGTGTTGATTATGAAATATCAACAAAGAATAGTGCATGTTATTACAGGGTTTGTTCATGATCCAGTTGAGGCCTTAGATGTGGCACAAGAAACTTTTATAAAAGCGTATCGCGCTATTCCTAATTTTCGCGGTGATAGTGCCTTTTATACTTGGCTATATCGAATTGCAATTAATACTTCGAAAAATTACTTAACAGCGCGTGCACGCAGACCGCCAGCAACGGATGTGGATGCTGCTGATGCCACTAATGTTTACGAAGCACCAGAACTAAAAGAGTTCGAGACACCAGAAAGTAGTATGTTGAGTAACGAGTTGGAACTGGTTATTCATCAAGCCATCGAAGGTTTACAAGAAGATACAGCGACAGCCATAAAGTTGAGAGAGCTCGAAGGTATGAGTTATGAGGAAATTTCTCAAGTAATGGAGTGTCCAATAGGTACTGTGCGATCACGAATTTTTCGTGCCCGTGAGGCGATAGATAAGAAAATACAAGAAGTGATGGGTGAGGGGGAGCAACGATGACAATGAATGATTCCGAATTATTGTCGGCGTTAGTTGATGGGGAGCTTGAAGGCGATGCGTTAGATCAGGCATTGCTACTGTTAAGCACCGATGATAAAGCGCGTGAACAGTTTCAACGTTTTCAAAGAGGTAGCGATTCACTGCGTGGTTATTCGATACCAGCACAAGCCATTGATTTATCGTCAAATATAGCTGCTGAAATCAGTAGTGATCAGGCATTTGATGTTAATGTGGAGAAAAGTAAGGAACCAAAAGCGAACGTGACTTTTATGCCACAATGGTTTTGGCAACAAGCCTTGGGTATGGCCATTGCCGCGTCAGTTGGGGCACTTGCCGTGGTGAGTGTGATGACGCAGCAACCACAATCTACGATAGATTCAATTCCTGTAATGGCCAATGTTGAAAATACAACCATTATGGCTGTTTCACACGAGCCTAAAACAAGTAATCGATGGACCGTCACTGAGCCTGAAGTACAAGACAGATTGAATACTTATTTACTCGATCATAATGAGTATGCAGGTGTTTCTGATGTCTTTTCTAATGCACGTGTTATTGCTTATGAAGTGGAGTAATCAATAATGCAGCAAATGCTTAGACTTGCTGTAGGTATATGTCTAGTTTTCTTTTCAATAACGGTAAAAGCTGATTCCGATGCTATGTCGTTACTTGAAAGGATGGTTACGGCAACTAAACAGCTCAATTATGACGGTGTGTTTACCTATCAAACAGGCAATAAAGTACAAGCTATCCGAATCATCCATAAAGCGAATGAGAATGGCGAGGTTGAACGTCTTCTTTCCTTAGATGGTGCTGCGAGAGAGATGATCCGTACCGATGATATCGTGACATGCATTTTCCCTGAAGGTAAAAAAGTTAATGTTAACCGCAGGCCATTTGGTAGAGGTTTTCCAAGTGATTTACTAAGAAAATTGAAGTCGGCGACACCCTATTACAATGTTGCATTAGGAAAAGAAGGCCGGGTTGCTAACCGAATTGCGCAACAACTCGTGGTGACGCCAGTTGATAATGATCGTTATGGCTATCATCTTTGGGTGGATAAAGAGAGCGCTTTATTACTGCAGTCGGATTTATTAACAGAAAAAGGTGAAGTATTAGAAAAATTCTCTTTTTCTTCGGTTAATTTAGATATTGCCATTCCTGATGAGGCCTTAGCACCTGAAATGACAGGGCATCAGATGACATGGAACCGTGTCGAAACAGTCGATCCAGATCTGATTGAAGATAAGGGGTCTGCATGGACAATCGGCTGGCTGCCGACGGGATATGGACTTGTTGCACAGCAACATAGACGTAAGATGAGTAATAAGCATTTAGTTGAGCAACGCGTATATAGTGATGGCATGAGTTCTATTTCCGTTTTCATTGAGCCGGGTAGAACTAAACACGGTCACTTTAAAGGGCATTCTAAAATGGGTGCTGTGAACGCTTATGGCGCTGTGGTTGGAGATGATTTTGTAACCGTAGTCGGTCAAGCGCCTCAACATACAGTAGAGAAAATAGGTCACTCTATTCATTTTTCTGGACAATAGACATGCTTTACCAACGTGCTACAGTTGTCGAAATTAATGATCGTACGATCAGCCTTGAAGTAGAAAGACAATCTACTTGTGGTCAATGTCAACTTAAGAAGGGTTGTGGAACAGGCCTATTAGCAGAACATGTGGGCAAACGTTTTTCACGAATTGTCATTGATAAAACTACAGAAGTAACTCCTAGTCAACAAGTTAATTTAGCTATTCCAGAACAAAGCCTATTACAAGGTGCTGCATTAATGTATTTGTTGCCATTATTGTCTATGTTGTTGTTTGCTGTTGTTGCTAGATGGCTAGGGTTTAATTCTATTGCAGAAATTATATTAGGGCTATTAGGCCTATCTTGTGGCTTTACAGTTGTTAGAAAATTTATAGAAAGTAGAAAAGTAGGCTTTAAAGCCAAGCTTGTCGAGGAGAAAGAATGAAACAAAATAAAATGTGGGCTACTTTTGTTTTAGCGTTGTTTGTAGGATCACTTTTTAGTGTCAATGTGCAAGCACGGGGTTTGCCTGAGTTTACAGAATTAGTGTCAGAAAATAGTGCGGCTGTGATTAATATTAGTACGACTAAAAATGTTAAGCGTCGTCAAATGCCAGGCTTACCTCCAGGTATGCAATTACCAGAAGGTACACCTTTTGATGATTTGTTTAAGCATTTCTTTGATGGCCAACCAGGCCAAGGTGGTTCAGGTACGTATGAAACGCATTCATTAGGCTCTGGTTTCGTTTTATCCTCAGATGGTTATATTTTGACTAATCATCATGTCATTAAGGATGCGGATGAGATTATTGTTCGTTTTAATGACCGTAATGAGTTAGAAGCTAAAGTGTTAGGTAGTGATGAAAGAAGCGATATAGCACTATTAAAAGTGCAAGCGACTGGACTGAAAGCCGTTAAATTGGGAGACTCTACTAAACTTAAAGTGGGTGAATGGGTACTGGCTATAGGTTCACCATTTGGTTTTGATTCTTCAGCTACAGCTGGGATTGTCAGTGCGCTTGGCCGTAATTTACCGAGCGATAACTATGTGCCTTTCATACAAACTGATGTGGCTATTAATCCAGGGAATTCGGGTGGTCCATTATTCAATATGAACGGTGAAGTTATAGGGATTAACTCACAGATCTATAGCAGAACGGGTGGTTTTATGGGAGTGTCTTTCGCCATTCCGATGGATGTGGTGATGGATGTAGCCAATCAAATAAAAGAGCAAGGCTATGTGAGCCGAGGTTGGTTAGGGGTTGTTATTCAAAATGTCACGCGTGAGTTAGCAGAATCATTTGGCCTGAAAAAACCTGAAGGTGCACTTGTTTCAAGAGTAATGCCTGGAAGCCCAGCAGAGAAGGCAGGTATCAAAGCGGGCGATATCATTCTTAAATATAATGGAAAAGCGGTAGGTACTTCTTCTGGTCTTCCTCCGTTAGTTGGGAGAACTAAGATAGGTGATTCCGTGCCTGTATTGGTCATGCGCGACAAGAAAAAACAAACGCTCAATGTCATTATAGAAAAATTAGCAGACGAAGCTAAAGTGATTAAAACCAGTGGTCCAGCATCAAAAAAATTATTTGATCAAGGTTTAGCTGTTGAAGTAGCGGATCTCACCGATGAGTTACGTGAAGCTCAAGATATTGAAGCAGGTGGGGTACGGATACTAAATGTTGAAGCTGGTGCAGCTAGTAAAGCTGGTATGCGTAAAGGTGACATTATTATGAGCCTGGATAATGAGAAAATTAAAGATAGTGAACATTTCTTAGCTGTTGCTAAAGCCTTGGAGAAAGGTAAAGCTATTCCAGTGTTAGTGCAGCGTGGCCAGAGTGCGCTTTTCTTAGCAGTACGTATTGAGAAAACTGATAAGTAAGGTGTTTGACAGTTAATTAGCATTGATGCACGACAGCAATATAGTTTTGCAGTAAAATCTATCAGTTAGACAGACATAAGTCGGCCGGAACGTTTTGTTCCGGCCGTTTTTTTACTATTGCAAGGTGACGAACTCTTCAAATATGGATCATATCCGTAACTTTTCTATTATTGCCCATATTGATCACGGTAAATCGACGATTGCCGATCGCTTTATTCAAGTTTGTGGTGGTTTGACTGAGCGTGAAATGTCTTCACAAGTGCTTGATTCAATGGATATTGAACGTGAACGAGGTATCACGATTAAGGCGCAAAGTGTGTCCTTGGACTACCACGCACGCAATGGTGAAACCTATCACCTCAATTTTATTGATACACCAGGCCATGTTGATTTTTCTTATGAAGTATCACGATCATTAGCTGCCTGTGAGGGAGCATTACTGGTGGTTGATGCCGCGCAAGGTGTCGAAGCGCAAAGTGTAGCCAATTGCTATACGGCTATAGATTTGGATTTAGAAGTACTCCCTGTTCTTAATAAAATAGATTTACCTTCTGCTGAACCCGAACGAGTTGCACAAGAAATTGAAGATATTATTGGTGTTGATGCCCTCGATGCGGTGCAATGTAGTGCAAAAACAGGACTTGGAATCGAAGACCTTTTAGAAGCATTAGTTGAACGAATTCCAGCACCCAGTGGGGATGCAGATGGAGCCTTAAAAGCCCTTATTATTGATTCTTGGTTTGATAGTTATGTTGGCGTGATCTCCTTAGTACGTATCATGCAAGGTTCAATCAAAACACGAGATAAGATTAAGGTGATGTCGACGGGACATGAATATCAAGTTGAACAAGTGGGTGTTTTTACCCCGAAGAGAACTAAACGTGATCAATTATTTTGTGGTGAAGTGGGTTATGTAATATCAGGTGTTAAAGATATAGATGGTGCACCGGTAGGGGATACCTTAACGCATTCCCATCATGGCGCAACAGAGATGTTGCCTGGTTTTAAGTCTGCGACACCCCAGGTTTATGCGGGTATTTTCCCTGTTAGCTCTGATGATTTTGAAGGGCTTCGAGAGGCTTTAGGAAAGTTAAGGTTAAATGATGCGGCCCTATTCTTTGAACCTGAAAATTCACAAGCCCTGGGCTTCGGCTTTCGCTGTGGTTTTCTCGGGTTATTACATATGGAAATCATCCAAGAGCGCTTAGAGCGCGAATATGATCTTGATTTGATTACTACTGCCCCAACGGTTGTTTTTGAGGTGCTGTCAACAAAAGGTGAAGTTCTAAAGATAGAAAACCCCGCTTTACTCCCGGACGTGGGTACGATTGATGAAGTTCGTGAACCTATTGTCATTGCAGATATTTTAGTGCCACAAGAACACTTGGGTGCAGTGATAACCTTGTGTGTCGAAAAACGTGGTGTTCAAAAGTCGATGCAATATGTAGGTAAGCAAGTATCACTTAGTTATGAAATTCCAATGAACGAAGTCGTGATTGATTTTTTTGATCGGATTAAATCAGTTAGTCGAGGCTATGCTTCGTTGGATTATCACTTTATTCGTTTTCAACAGGCTGATTTGGTTAAATTGGATGTTTTAATTAACGGGGAACGTGTTGACGCTTTGTCAATGATCGTTCATCGAGAACAAAGCCTGTCACGCGGGCGAGACCTTGTTGAAAAAATGAAAGAGTTAATACCGAGGCAAATGTTCGATATCGCTATTCAAGCAGCCATTGGTGGTCATATTATTTCTCGGTCAACTGTGAAAGCGATGCGTAAAAATGTATTAGCAAAATGCTATGGTGGTGATGTTTCACGGAAGCGTAAATTGCTAGAAAAACAAAAAAAAGGTAAGAAGAGAATGAAGTCAATAGGTAAAGTTGATGTCCCTCAAGAGGCATTTTTAGCCGTTTTACAGCTTTCAAAGAAATAGTAAAAGGATAAAGGACAGTGAGTTTTCCAGCATTTATGCTCAGTCTAGTTGTCATAACAGGATTGATTTGGTTATTAGATAAATTAGTATTAGCACCTAAACGTGCAAGTAACCAGGCTGAGCCCCTGTTTGTCGAATACGCTAAATCTTTTTTCCCCATTATTTTAGCCGTACTTGTTATACGATCTTTTATCGCAGAACCGTTTCGTATACCATCAGCTTCAATGGTGCCGACATTGCATATCGGTGACTTTATTTTAGTGAATAAGTTTTCTTATGGACTTCGTTTGCCTGTAACTAATACTAAAATAATTGAGATGGAACAACCTAAGCGTGGAGATGTGGTTGTTTTTCGCTATCCACCTAAACCTGGAATTGATTATATTAAGCGTGTTGTAGGTTTGCCAGGTGATAGAGTGGGGTATTTTAATAAAACCATTTATATTAACGGTGAAGCAATAAGACAAGATGAACATGAAAAAACAGTTGAGCACTTAGGTATAGTGCCAACAAGTCATACTCTAAAATATGAACATTTAGGAGCACTTGGACATCAAATTGCTTTAGCACCTAACATGCAAAGAAAAGAAGTCGATATTATTATTCCTGAAGGTGAATATTTTGTGATGGGTGATAACCGTGATAATAGTAGCGATAGTCGCTTTTGGGGAACAGTGCCGGAGAAAAATTTAGTCGGAAAAGCATTTTATATATGGATGAGTTGGGATTGTAATGTGAGCTGGGCTTGTATTGCATGGAACAGGTTAGGCAATTCAATTAACTAAAAGGGTTTTTGATATGAAAAAACAAGCTGGAATGACACTGATTGGCTGGGTCTTGGTGTTGGGGATTATTGCTTTTTTTGCCACGTTAGCTATGCGTCTTATTCCCATGTACCAAGAGTATTATGGAGTGTTGCAAATTATGGATGGTATGAAAACTGAGCTCAAGAATAATAGAATGGGTAAGAACGAGACTTTGCTTATGCTGTACAAACGTTTCGATACTGGCTATATCTTCAGTGTTAAAGAAGATAATATCGAAATTTCTCGTGGTAAGAATAATGTACAAGTGACCAAAATAGCGATTGATTATGAAGTTCGTAAACCCTTTATCGCTCAAATTGATTTAATTGGACATTTCCAAACTGAAATAGATGTGGAACAAGAAAAGTAAATGCTAAGTAAACGTCAGTTGGTTTTATGTGAGAGGCTTTGCTATCAATTTAAAGATCTCACTTTATTACAGCGTGCTTTAACGCATCGAAGTGCCGATACCAACAATAATGAACGTTTGGAATACTTAGGGGATGCGATACTGAGTTTTGTGATAGCAGAAGACTTATTTAATCGTTTTCCACAAGTCAAAGAGGGTAAATTAAGTCGCTTGCGAGCATCACTTGTAAAAGGAGTAACCTTGGCAGAAATTGCACGCGAACTAGATTTAAGTGATGTGTTGATTTTAGGTCCTGGTGAACTAAAAAGTGGTGGTTTTCGCCGTGAATCTATCTTAGCGGACACTTTTGAAGCAATTATAGGTGCAGTGTATTTAGATAGTGATTTTATTGAAACAAAAACTGTTATTTTGCGATTATATGAAGAGCGTTTAAATTCAATCGATGTCAATGAAGTGATAAAAGATGCAAAAACACGGCTGCAAGAGTTATTACAAAGTCGAAAACAGCCGCTACCACTTTATTCTGTTCATCAGCTTAAGACAGAAAGTGATTCTCCATTATTTGAAGCAAGTTGTCAGGTAGCTTTACTGAATAAAGTGGTAATTGCGACAGGGGCGAGTCATCGCAAAGCGGAGCAAAAATCTGCGGAGCGAGCTTTAACCTTATTAGAAGGTAAAGTATGACTCAGGAAAATGAAAGCTTTAAATCGGGTTATGTCGCCATCATTGGTCGGCCCAATGTGGGCAAATCTACATTGATTAATCGGGTGCTCGGTCAGAAATTGTGTATTACGTCACGACGTCCACAAACAACACGCCATCGAATTCTTGGAATTAAAACAACAGATGACAGCCAATTAATTTATGTTGACACACCAGGTCTTCATACTGATAGCAAGCGGGCGATGAACCGTTATATGAATAGAGCCGCAGCTTCATCGATCGATGATGTCGATGTGATTCTGTTTGTTATTGATGGCTTAAGTTGGACCGATGAAGATAAGCAAGTTTTAGAGCGTTTGAAAAAAAATGCGGTTGCTCCTGTTATTTTAGTGCTGAATAAAGTGGATAAATTAGCGGATAAAGATTTGCTATTGCCTCAGATAGAAACACTATCAAGTCAGTTTGACTTTGCCAAAGTGGTTCCTATTTCTGCCAGAAAAGGCATTAATGTTGAGCAATTAGAAAATGAACTTAAACAGTTCGTGCCTTTAGGCGATCTTATTTTTCCTGAAGATCAGTTTACCGATCGTAGCTCACGCTTTTTAGCTGCCGAATTAATAAGAGAAAAATTGTTCAGACAGCTAGGCCAAGAATTACCTTATTCCTTAACAGTAGAAATAGAAGAGTTTAAACAAGAGAATAAATTATATCGAATTGGCGCAGTGATTTATGTTGAGCGCAGTGGACAGAAATCAATCGTCATCGGTAAAAAAGGGGAGTTATTAAAATCGGTTGGCAGAGAAGCACGGATAGAAATGGAATCGCTATTCGATAGCAAAGTTTTTTTACAGCTCTGGGTAAAAGTCCGTGATGGCTGGTCAGATAACGAGCGAATGTTAAAAAATTTAGGCTATAACGACGAGTTATAAGACTCACAGCATTGAATATAAAACTATGTCCAGCTTTTATTCTTCATCAAAGACCTTATCGAGAGAACAGTCTTTTACTCGATATTTTTAGCGAGCAGTTTGGCCGAATTAGCCTAGTTGCCAAGGGTTCAAAACAAAATAAGCGTGGGCAATCCGGATTATTACAGCTTTACCAGCCTTTGTTATTATCTTGGTACGGTCAAAAAGAACTTTGTACGCTAACAGCCTGTGAAGCCGATGGACCACGGTTTATATTAAAAGCAGAGTCAGCATTGTGTGGTCTATATTTAAACGAACTGCTTGTTCGTTTTTTACCGATAACAGAAATTGATAGCAGCAGGTTATTTAATAATTACAAGCAGGCACTAGATGCTTTGCAATCAGCCAATCATAATGAAATTATACTTCGATTATTTGAAAAGTATTTATTAAATTATCTAGGTTATGCCCTAGTGTTAGATCATGAAGTTGAAACTGGACAACTGATTGATGACCAGCAACGTTATTATTATCAACCGGATTCAGGACTATACCGTTGGCGGCAAGGACTAAGTCTACCCAGCATTTCAGGTCGAAGTTTGCAGCATTTAATAGATGAGCAAGGCTTTGATAAAACAAGTCTTAATGAGATTAAGCATGTAATGCGAACAGTAATAAATTTTTACTTAGGTGGTAAAGAATTGCAAAGTCGCCAACTATTTGGTCAACTACAACAATATTCAGCAAAATAACAAGGTTAATAACATCAATGGCAATTCAATTAGGCGTAAATATTGATCATATTGCAACATTACGTCAGGCAAGAGGTACACGATACCCAGATCCGGTACAAGCAGCGATAGAAGCTGAACAGGCAGGTGCAGATGGCATTACTTTGCATTTACGTGAAGACAGACGTCATATTCAAGATCGTGATGTCGCTATGCTGGCTGATATATTACAAACCAAGATGAACCTTGAAATGGCAGTCACAGACGAAATGTTAGCCATCGCTGATAAATATAAGCCAGCAGATTGTTGTTTGGTGCCAGAGCGTAGACAAGAGTTAACAACCGAAGGTGGGTTGGAAGTCGCAGGGCAACTAGATCGAATGAAAACAGCCTGTCATCGCCTTGCCGATGCAGGTATTGCTGTTTCGTTATTTATAGCACCAGATTTAAAACAGATAGATGCGGCTGTTGCATGCGGTGCCCCAGTTATTGAATTACATACAGGTTGTTATGCAGATGCAAAGACAACTAAAGAGGCTGAACAAGAAAGACAAACTATCGTTAAAGCGGTTGATTATGCAGTTGAGTGCGGCTTGCAGGTGAATGCTGGACATGGCTTGCATTATCATAATGTTGAACCCATTGCCGAAATAAAAGATATCGTCGAATTAAATATCGGACATGCCATTATTGCCCGATCTATGTTTACAGGTCTACAAACAGCTGTACGAGAAATGAAAACACTGATGATAGAAGCACGCAGATGATTTCAGGTATTGGCACCGATATAGTCTATATCCCTCGCATGAAGTCATTATTAGTTAAACATGGTGACAAAATTGCAAAACGGATATTAAGTGATGATGAGTTCACTAGTTTTGAAGATACAGCTAATCAAGCTGCTTTTTTAGCGAAACGATTTGCTGCAAAGGAAGCGGCATCGAAAGCCCTAGGAACGGGTTTTAGAGATGGTTTGAGCTTACGCCATATTAGTGTAAAAAATAATAGCTTAGGTCGTCCAGAATTATCGTTCCAGCAACGTGCTAAGCTGTTATTAGAGGAACTGAATATAGGCAAAACGTTTCTAAGTTTAAGCGACGAACAAGATTATGCTATTGCCTATGTGATATTAATGGAGCGGACAGATGTCCTATAAAACAATTGACAGTTGTATTGGTAATACACCATTAGTGCGGTTACAACGGCTGCCTGGCAATACATCGAATACCATCCTCGTTAAGTTAGAGGGCGATAACCCAGCGGGCTCCGTTAAAGATAGACCGGCTATGTATATGATCAAGCTGGCACAAGCACGCGGCGATATAACACCTGGCGATACTTTAATCGAGGCAACTAGCGGTAATACGGGAATAGCGCTGGCGATGATTGCGGCTATATTAGGTTACAAAATGGTGTTGATTATGCCAGCTAATATGAGTCAAGAACGTCGAGCTTCTATGCGTGCTTATGGCGCTGATATTGTTTTAACTGATTCTATGGAAAATGCACGCGACCTAGCATTTGAAATGGAGCAGCAAGGCAAGGGTGTTGTACTCAATCAATTTGGTAATTTGGATAACCCAACAGCCCATTACGAAACAACAGGACCTGAAATTTGGCGTGATACACAAGGCGCTGTAACGCATTTTGTCAGTGCTATGGGGACAACAGGCACAATAATGGGTGTATCTCGTTATTTGAAAGAACAAAACCCAGAAGTCAGGATTGTTGGTGTACAACCTACAGATGAATCATGTATTCCAGGTATTCGTCGCTGGCCTAAAGCATATTTACCTACAATTTTTGAGGCAGAACGTGTTGATCAAATAATCGATATGGATCAAAGTTTAGCCGAAGAAACTATGCGACGATTGGCGACAGATGAAGGTATTTTCTGTGGTGTTTCATCAGGAGGCGCAGTAGCAGCAGCTCTACAACTATCACAACAGTTAGAAAACTCTGTCATTGTAAGTATTATTTGTGACCGTGGTGATCGATATTTATCAACAGGTGTGTTTCCGGCCGAGTAAAGTGGTTAGAAACCTAATCGTATTTACCGTTAGTTTTTTATGGCTGACATTAGCACATGCAAGTACGATTCAGCTTTCAATAGCAAAATGGCAGTTTGATGATCTTGATGCGTCAGGACTCAAGTTTGAGATAGCTGTAGATTCTGAAGGTTTAGCGCTAATCGCTAAAGCTGAAACAATCACATTACCAGAGCCCTTAAATAAGATTAATAATGTAGTACTTTATTGTCATAATATTGAACTACTAGCAGCTCAAAGTTCATGCAAAAAAGGTGAGCTTAACTTTCATCATAAAACACTGGGTCAACAGCGATTACGGTTTAAAATAATCGCAAAATCAGAACAGCAGTATTATCAAATCCAGATTAAAGATTTGAATATAGACTCGACAAAGCTTGATGTTGATATAGAGCTAAAAAAAGATCGTTGGTATCTAGCACTTGTTACGAATGAGACATCGTATGATTCCCTTCATCGCATCGCTTCACACTTCTTGTCACAACAAAAATTAAGTCTCTTAACGCAGTGGCAGTTTACTGGCAATATTGCAATTAATTCGTATATTTATGGTGTTGGTTCCAGGCTTAACAAATTGCAACTGGATTTGGCATTGAACGATATGACCGGTGGTGATAGTGAAGGCAATTTTGTTACAGAAGCCGCAACAAGCCTTATCAATATCGATGCCTTGAATAAAAGTGGTATATGGCAATGGCAAGCAGCTATGCAATTGACCGTCGGTCAAGGTTATGGTGACCCTATTTTTTTAGATTTCTCAGAAAACCCTATCGATATAAATGGCATTGGGACATGGAAACCAGAGACTAACCGATTTGAAGTAAGCAAACTAGATTTCAAACATAAAAATGTTTTGCAAGGGCAGGCCCAAATAGTGATGCAGTCTAATGTACTAGCGTCATTGGACGTTAATATTGAGCAGACTGCGATAGCCCCTTTTTATGAAAATTGGCTGCAACCATTTTTCGTCGGAACAGCTGCAGATACGGTCTCACTGGAAGGTGAAGTCGAGGTGAATTTTCAGAAAAAAATAGACAATTATTTTATTGATTTAAGCTTCGACAATGTCAAAATTGATGATGAAAATAAGCGGTTTGGACTTAATGGGTTCAACGGCAAAGTTGCCTGGACAAGCTTTGCTTCACCAGTACAGTCAGATATTAAGTGGCAAAGTGCCTATCTTTATGCCATCCCAATTGGTGAAACAAGGTTTAAAGCCAAAGTCGCTGATTCAAAATTGAGTTTATTAGCACCATTAACGGTGCCTGTATTGGATGGTGAATTACAAGTCGAATCACTCAATCTAGAGAATAATGATAAAAAGACAGAGTGGGCCTTCGAAGGCTTACTCACGCCCATTTCTATGGAATCACTGAGTTCTGTATTAGAGTGGCCACTTTTACATGGTAAATTGTCAGGTGTTATTCCTCAGTTAAGCTATAAAAATCAGCAGATAAATGTTGATGGTGCGCTAATGGTTAAATTATTTGAAGGAACAAGTATTATTCGTGATTTACGCTTAACCAAACCTTTTGGTTCTCTACCACAGCTATATGCCAATATTGATTTACTCAATATGGACTTGGAAACACTGACTGAGACATTTGAGTTCGGCAAAATTACCGGTAAGTTAGATGGCAAAATTAACAACCTTAGGTTATCAAATTGGCACCCTGTGCAGTTTGATGCCCACTTTTTATCCTCAGAAAAAAATAAAACAAAAAAACGTATTAGCCAACAAGCTGTAAATAATCTCTCGCAGGTTGGCGGCGGGGCGGGTGGCGTGTTATCTAGGAGTTTCTTAAGATTTTTCGAGGATTTTTCATACCAACGCTTAGGTCTAAGCTGTAAATTGCGTAATGAAGTTTGCCAAATGTCAGGTGTGGGCGAGATAAAAGGTGGTTATTATATTGTTAGAGGCGGTGGCTTACCGCCTAGAATTAATGTTATTGGTCATACAAGAAGAGTTAATTGGCCTGAATTAATAGCACGTTTAAAGGCGGTCAGTAATAGTTCAGGCCCCGTAGTGAGGTAATGAAGGAGCATATGATGAAGTTTTTTAAGTATTTGAGTGGGAGTTTAGTGACAGCCATGATGTTGGTATCGTGTGTCACGATTAATATCTATTTTCCTGCTGCTGCAGCTGAAAAAGCCGCAGATAGGATTATTGAGGATATTTGGGGCCCTGAATCTGAAAAAAGTAAAGCTAATGAATCAGAACAACACAGCTATAACATTCAACCTCAAAATTTCATAGTGACAGTATTGGACTGGGTTATTTCACCGGCTGCTGCTGAAGCTGACCTCAATATCAGTTCAGATGCAATCAGCACCCTGCAACAAAAAATGAAAGATCGACATACTTCGCTAAAACCTTATTACGATAATGGTGCTATAGGCTTAACTGAACAGGGTCTGTTAACCATGCATAATGCTAAAGCCGTTTCTTTAAAAAACCGCAATTTGGTTAAAGGGTTATTGGCTGACGAAAATAAAGATCGTATGGCCTTGTATGCTGAAATCGCACGCGCTAATGGCCATCCAGAGTGGCAGGACGATATCCAAGCTACTTTTTCTCGTCGGTGGGTAGATAAGGCGGCTAAGGGGTGGTGGTTTAAAGCGAGTGGTCAATGGAAGCAGAAGTAAGTTATTAGCTTATAAATTTGTATAAAACACTTTTAATAATCCAGTGATGCTGTACCATCACTGGATTTTTTATTGCAAAAAATAGAGTATTTAAATGGCAAGGCGTAATCGAAGACAAAGACTCCCTAAAGATCCTGTAGAAACAGAAATTGAATCACTATCGCATGATGGTCGTGGTGTCGCTAGAATCGATGGTAAAGCTATTTTTATTGCTGGCGCTTTGGCGGGAGAGACAGTTAAATTCCTATATACCCGCAGGCATAGTAAATATGATGAAGGAAAGACAGTAGAGGTACTACAGGGGGCTGAGGATAGGGTAGAGCCAAAGTGTCAGCACTTTAGTATTTGCGGTGGTTGTAGTCTGATGCACTTATCACCAGAAGCACAGCTAGAATTAAAGCAAAACACTTTAACAGAGCATCTCAGCCATTTTGGTGGTCTAGAGCCAGCACAATGGTTAGCGCCTTTAAAAGGACCCCTGTGGGGTTATCGGCGTAAAGCTCGCTTAGGTGTCAAGCATGTGCCAAAGAAAGAACGTGTGTTAGTCGGTTTTCGTGAAAAAGGTTCCCCTTATTTAGCGCTTTTAGACCAGTGCGAAGTCTTAGATCAAAGAGTCGGTTCACGTTTAGCAGAACTGGGAGAAATGATAGCAGGCCTCGAAGCATATAACCGTATTGCTCAAATAGAAGTCGCGATGGATGATGACAATGTTGCACTCATTTTTAGAAACCTTGATAGTTTGTCTGAAGCCGATCAACAAGCTTTAGTTGATTATGGTCAGAAAAATAAGCTTTGGATTTATCTACAATCAGGTGGACCTGATACAGTAACGCCACTTTGGCCAGTATCGCCTCAATTAAGCTATCAACCGGAAGCCGATCTCACGCTTAATTTTGAACCTAATGATTTCACACAAGTTAATGATGATATCAATAAAGACATGATTCAGCGCGTAATTGAATTGTTAGAGCTAAAGGACCAAGATAGAGTGCTTGATCTGTTTTGTGGTTTGGGTAATTTTACCCTGCCATTGGCTAAGCGAGTTGGACAAGTCATTGGTGTAGAAGGAGATGCGGCTTTAGTAAAGCATGCAGAAAATAATGCGATTAAAAACAAATTGGATAATGCCATATTCGAGCAGGCTGATTTAACCCAAACAGAATTAAAAAATTATGCGTGGGCAAAGCCAGGCTTTAATAAAATTCTGCTTGATCCGCCAAGAAGTGGGGCTTTTGAAGTATTACATCAATTGGCGGCTTTAGGTGCAGAGCGGATTGTTTATGTGTCATGTAACCCAGCAACACTTGCACGCGATGCCGGTGAATTAGTCAGTAATCACGGTTATAAACTTATTTCAGCTGGTATTATGGATATGTTTCCACATACCAGCCACGTTGAGTCTATCGCCTTATTTATTAAAGAGTGAGCGGGTTTTCGAAAGTCAAAGATAAAAAAGCCGTGGTGTTGAAACCCACGGCTTTTTTATTTAAGTAAGCAGTGTCGAAAAGTTTACGACGATTTGCTTTCCATATCTGCTATAACATGTGCCATTTGAACTACACTATCAGGGTTAACAGAGACGGTGCTAACACCTTGTTCAACTAAGAACTTCGTGATTTCTGGGAAATCAGAAGGTGCTTGACCACAAATACCAACATATTTCCCTGCTTTTCTACAGGCAGAAATAGCCATTTCTAGCATTTTAAGCACGGCCTCATTACGTTCATCATAATGACCCAATAAGTTAGAGTCTCTATCGACACCGAGTGTAAGCTGAGTCAAATCGTTGGAACCAATAGAGAAACCATCGACGAGGTCAAGGAATTGGTCAGCTAAAATAACATTAGCTGGAATCTCACACATCAGATAGAGTTTGAGGCCTCTTTTACCACGAACTAAACCGTGTGATGCTAACAACTCAATAACTTGCTTCGTTTCAGCAACGGTACGTGCAAAAGGAATCATAACAGTTATGTTATCTAACCCCATTGTCGTACGTGCAATGCGGAGTGCATTACATTCTAAAGCGAATGATTCGCTGAAGGAATCGCTTAAGTAGCGCGTAGCGCCACGGAAGCCTAGCATTGGGTTTTCTTCTTCCGGCTCGTAGAGCGGTCCACCGATTAAATTGGCATATTCATTCGATTTAAAATCACTTAGGCGAACAATAACGGGTTTAGGATAGAAGGCTGAAGCGATGGTAGCAATACCTTCTGCCAACTTGTGGACATAGAATGAAATCGGGTTAGGGTAACCTGCCATTTTTGGCGCAATTTCTTTTTGAAGCGACTTAGGTAATTTATCATAATCAATCAGTGCATTAGGATGGACGCCAATACTGTTGTTGATAATGAATTCCATTCTAGCTAAACCAACACCGGAGTTGGGCATATTACTTGTTTTAAATGCAATTTCAGGGTTAGCAAGGTTAAGCATGATCCCGGTATTTTTTGGTACAGGAATGCTTGCTATATCTATATTTTCAACATGATGCTTTAACGCACCCTGATAAACTGTACCCGTATCACCTTCAGCACAACTTACAGTGACAATGTCACCTGTTTTAATGACTTTGGTCGCTGTATTGGTACTGACAATAGCGGCGATTCCTAATTCACGAGCAATAATGGCTGCATGACAAGTACGACCACCTCGGTTAGTGACAATCGCACCCGCGATTTTCATTACAGGTTCCCAATCAGGATCTGTAATATCCGTAATTAATATTTCACCTGGCCTTAGATCTGCCATTTGACTTGTTTTAAGGATAACGCGCGCTTTACCACTTGCAACTTTACTACCGACACTTTTACCTTGAATGATAACTTTGCCTTTTTCTTCAAGGACATGATTTTCCAGCGCTTGTAAAGATTTGCCTGATTCAACTGTTTCAGGACGAGCTTGAACAACAAACAGTTCACCACTGTCACCATCTTTTGCCCACTCAACATCCATTGGCATCGGACGACCTGCTTTTTTCGAATAATGTTTTTCAATAATGACAGCAGTTCTTGCGAGCTCTAATACCTCATCATCATTGATACAAAATTGTTGCTGCTCCTCTATAGGCACTTTAGTATTGACGACTACACCGGTATCACCTGAAGGTGAATCTTTCTCAGCATAGACCATTCTTAAAGCTTTGCTACCAAGATTGTGTTTAATGATTGGCTGATATTTAGTATCTAGGGTTGGCTTGAAAACATAAAACTCATCAGGGTTAACGGCACCTTGTACTACATTTTCACCTAGTCCCCATGCGCCAGTGATAAAGACGATGTCACGGAAACCACTTTCAGTATCAATAGTGAACATAACACCAGACGAGGCTTTATCAGACCGCACCATTTTTTGTACGGCGATGGCGAGTGCGACACTCATGTGGTCAAAGCCTTGATGTACGCGATAAGAAATTGCGCGATTAGTAAATAGGGATGCGAAAATCTGGCGGCAGCTATTGATTAACGCTGCTGTACCTGTAATATTTAAATGTGATTCTTGCTGGCCGGCGAAAGAGGCGTCTGGTAAGTCTTCTGCTGTGGCTGAACTTCGCACCGCGACATCAACGTTTCTGCCATATTCTTCTTCTAGCTTGCTATAAGCATCTTCAATTTCAGTAACAATAGCATCGGGCATTGCTGCTTGGTTGATTAATGTACGTATATACTCACCAGTTTTTGCTAATGCTTTAGTATCATCTACATCTAAGTCATCCAAAGCTTTCGTAATGGGGGCAACAAGGTTGTTTTCGTCTAAAAATATTCGGTAGGCTTCGGCCGTAGTTGCAAAACCATTCGGGACATTCACCCCTTCACGACTCAACTCACTATACATTTCACCTAAAGAAGCATTCTTACCACCGACGGTATCAACATCACCAATACTAATATCTGCAAAAAAACGAATATACTTATAACTCATATACCACTACCTTACTAGTTGAAACTAACCCGATATTAGATTAGTTATTATGTTAGCCGAATAATGACTAAACCATAGCAGAATTGACGCAGTTTTTATAGTAAAAGGTTGCCAGAATTAGATAGCAAAGGGTAACTAAAGTTTTTTACGGTCAATTCGTGCTAGTTTAGTTATGAATTCAACCAACCAATGAAGACAAGCCCTATCCAGAAAATGGATAATGAGAAGATAATTAAAGGAAAATGATCAATGATGAGTTTTTCAATTTGCTCTAGTTTTTCCATGCTTGTACTCCCCGAAATAACTTTTTATCAATAACGATATCAGAAGCTTTTTATCTTTGCGAGTTTCGCAGATAAAAATTTTGTATGGGATAAAAACTTAAATTACTGAAGATTATGTTTTAGAGAATAATTGGAGAGTAAATAGGTATCTTATTGGTACCGGGGGCGGGAATCGAACCCGCACTTCCGAAGAAACTGGATTTTGAATCCAGCGCGTCTACCAGTTCCGCCACCCCGGCAATAAGAAGCAAAGGATTATAGCTATCCAAGCCGTTTTAGGAAAGCGTTAATTTGTTATATAAGCTGTGGCTCAGACTTAATGACGTTAGTTTTTACAGAAATTTTCAGCGAGTTAGATGAAAGTAGCGATGAGTTTGTTATGATCTCGTTCATGCAACGTACAGATTTCCAATTTGATTTACCATCTGAATTAATTGCCCAATTTCCATCTCAACAAAGAAGCGCAAGTCGTCTTTTATCTTTGGATGGAAATACGGCCGTTATTGACGATCTTCAATTTACCGATTTACCTGAGCTTTTAAAGGCAGGAGACTTATTAGTATTTAATAATACAAAAGTAATTCCAGCACGCTTGTTAGGGAAAAAAGACAGTGGTGGAAAGATTGAAATCCTAGTTGAAAGAGTGATTGACGATGAAAGGGTTTTGGCTCACGTCAGAAGCAGTAAATCGCCTGGCGTTGGCCGTCGTTTAATTTTAGAAGATGCAGTAGAAATGGAAGTGCTTGCAAGGCAAGGTGCTCTATTCGAGCTTGTTTTTCTTGGTGAGGGTACGGTAACAGATGCGCTTGAGGAATATGGACGCTTGCCGTTACCTCCTTATATTGAGCGTAGTGTTGAACAAGGCGATCTAGATCGTTATCAAACAGTTTATGCTCAGCAGAAGGGAGCGGTTGCGGCGCCAACTGCTGGTCTTCATTTTGATAATGATATTTTGGATAAAATTAACGAACAGGGTATTGAGACCGCCCATGTGACATTACATGTTGGCGCTGGGACATTTCAGCCTGTTCGTGTTGATGATATTAAAACGCATCAAATGCACTCGGAAAGAATTGAAGTTTCATCCGAGGTGTGTCGGAAAATAAAAGCAGCTCAACAGCGTGGCGGTCGTGTTATTGCTGTTGGCACAACCAGTGTTAGGGCGATAGAGAGTGCAGCACAATCGGGTGAAATAAAACCATTTAGTGGTGAAACAGATATTTTTATTTATCCTGGTTATCAATTTCGTCATATTGATGCGATGATTACCAACTTTCACTTATCTGAGTCAACCCTGTTAATGTTAGTTTCTGCATTTTCAGGGAGAGAAAATATATTGAAAGCCTATCAACATGCGATACAACAGAAATACCGTTTTTTTAGTTATGGTGATGCTATGTTCCTGACAAGGAAACAACAATGAGTCGTTTTGATAATATTCGTTTTATATTAGTTGGTACTACGCATCCCGGTAATATTGGTGCAGCGGCGCGTGCTATGAAAACGATGGGGCTTTCTAATCTGCATTTAGTAGAACCATTACATTATCCTAGTGCTGAGGCAACGGCACGGGCCTCTGGTGCAGATGATGTTTTAGCAAAAGCAGTTGTTCACAAAGATTTAGTTTCTGCGATAGAAGGCTGCAATAAGGTTTTTGGTATGAGTGCCCGCCTTAGACATTTACCTGTTCCAGTAGTCGATCCACGACAGGCTGTGGAGCAGATCCAACAGTATCCAGACGATACTAATGTGGCTATATTGTTTGGGCGGGAACATTCTGGCTTAACCAATGATGAGTTAGATCGATGCCAACATTTAATTAATGTACCTGCTAATCCCGACTACAGTTCGCTTAATTTAGCTGCAGCGGTACAAGTATTGGCTTATGAGTTTAAAATGAGTTTTGACCCTACTATTGTTGTTGGACGTGTTGGAGAGGAACGTGAAGTCATAGAAGCAAAAGATTTAGAACACCTTTACCAACATTTTGAACAAAGTTTAACAGCGATAGGTTTTTTAGATCCTCAACAGCCTAAGAATTTAATGCGACGTTTAAGGCGTCTATTCAACCGCGCTGATCTAGATAGAAATGAAGTACAGATTCTACACGGTATTTTAAGAGCGGCAGAAAACGGACGAGGAGAGTCTTAATGACAGAAAAAGTAACATTTTGGCAACAAGCTCAAGAAGATGTGAAATGCGTGTTTGACCGTGACCCTGCTGCTCGTAATACATTTGAAATCGTCACGACCTATCCGGGAGTTCACGCCATTTTGTGGCATAGGGTAAGTCATTGCCTATGGAAACGAAACATCAAATGGTTAGCACGATGGTTGTCAGCAATAAGCCGCTGGTTAACGGGGATTGAAATTCATCCTGGCGCTAAAATTGGTCGACGCTTTTTTATAGACCATGGAATGGGCGTGGTTGTCGGTGAAACGGCTGAAATAGGTGATGATTGCACACTTTATCATGGGGTTACGCTTGGCGGGACTTCGTGGAAAGAGGGGAAAAGGCATCCGACATTAGCAAATAATGTTGTCGTGGGTGCTGGTGCAAAAGTCTTAGGGCCGATTCATTTACATGATGGCGCAAGGATTGGTTCAAATGCTGTAGTCGTTAAGGATGTAGCTGCTGGCGAAAGTGTGATTGGTGTCCCCGGTAGAGTAGTGAAAAATGCTCAAACAGAAGACCAAAAACAAAAGCAAAAACTAGCACAAGAAGTGGGGTTTGATGCCTACGGTACATCGAGTGAAACATTAGATCCTGTTGCGGCAGCTATTCACGGTTTAATCGAACATATTCATGCTTTAGACAAGCGGATTGATGCGATGTCCGACACAATTGAACAATTGGGTGGGGAACTACCAAACGTTGCCATGCCTGAGTTAAACGACTGCGAATTAAGAGACGAATTAGTCGAAAAAGAGGAATCAAATAAATCCGAGTAAAACACTGGGATTTATAGTTGACTAAAATAGTAGGAAATGTAAAAATTCCTTATACCATATAAATTTAGGGGGTATTAGGATGCGTTTGACTACTAAAGGTCGTTATGCGGTTACAGCCATGTTAGATTTAAGTTTGAACTATGGTTTAAAGCCGATCACCTTGTCTGATATCTCAGAGAGACAGGGCATTTCTTTGTCCTACCTAGAACAATTATTTGCCCATTTACGTCGGCATGGTCTTGTCAGCAGCTCAAGAGGGCCAGGTGGTGGATATAGACTCAGTCGTTCTGCTGATGAGGTCACAGTTTTAGATGTGATTGCCGCCGTGGATGAAAAAGTGGATACCACATTGTGTGAAGGCAAGGAAAACTGTCAGGGACACGAACAATGTTTGAGCCATGAAATTTGGTTCAGCTTAAGTGAGCAAATTAAAAGTTACTTGGCCAGTATTACGCTTGGTCAAGTGGTTAAAAACCATCAGAGCTCGCGAGAAGGTACTGATAAAGTGATCAACTTCGAGGTCGCTTAAACAGATAACGACGCGGTTATTCTTTCCAAATTTTATTGTCTAATTCAATAGACAATAGTGTATTGCTTGGTGCTCTAAATGATTAAATTAACAGACTCAGCTGTGAAGCGAATTCACGATATCGTTGAAAAGCGAGGTTCGGGTATTGGTTTAAGAATAGGTGTGGTTGAAAGTGGCTGCTCTGGTTATAGCTATGCTTTAGATTATGCTGAATCAGTTTCAGATGATGATGTTGTAATTGAACAAGATGAAGCTAAAGTTGTTATTGATAAAAAGAGCTTACCTATCTTAGATGAGATGGAGCTTGATTTTGTCAAAGAAGGCTTAAATCAAAGTTTCAAGTTTAATAACCCTAATGCTGTGTCATCTTGTGGTTGTGGCGAGAGTTTTAGTACAACTAAATAGCCAAGCGTTCCATTAAATAACATAGACAATCTTGCCGGATAACTTTTTCATCCAAGGTCAACATTGACGGCATTGTGGGTCTTTTGATAGCAAGATAGCCTTGTTCATTGCTGAAAAACCGTTCAGTGATATTTTCTCCTGTTTCACTCATAGCTATAAGCGGCAAACCTTTATTGCTAGTTACTTTTCCAAAAGGGGTGCCTCTGGCAATTTCTGTAAAATTGAGTCGTTCAATATCGCTGTTTAATAGTAATTCAGCCTGCTCATCATCGAAGCTAAATTCGATATCGTCTTTGACACAAACTTGAGCGACGGTATGAAATAAATCGATATCATGCGCATGAACATCGTGCTGAGGGATTTCTGTTAGGTTGAGCGCGGCATTCACAAAATCTAGCGCATGCTCGACACCATATTGTTGTCCTGGCCTTCCACATTCTAAAGTAACAGCAGGACAATACTGGGCGAAAGCTGATGATTGAACGCCTTTAGGCCGAATAAAATAAACAACAAAGCGTCCGAATAAAGTGGCCAATTGTAGGAATTCTGGCTCGAGTTTGTTAACGCAACTGTAGTGTGGGTTGAGTCCGGTATTATTATGGATGTCGATGCTAGCAAACAGTTGTTTTTCACTCATGATTTCAACGATTTGGCTTGCCATTTTTGTTTCAGGACATTCCGCAAGCTCAGTACCGGGCCATATACGATTATAGTCAGCCTGTTCATCCAAGCGTCGAGCCCTTTTAGATGCCGCACTGACATTGCCAAAAAAAATAGAAAGAGAACGAGGCAGTATTTTATCCTTATAACGCTGAAGAAGAGATTGTATAGCTAATAGACCGGTTGGCTCATTACCATGTAATAACACCGATACAAAAAGCGGTTCTGCATGGTTTCCTTGCAGATGAATGAGCGTAGGTCCTTCCAGTAACGATTCTAATTCATCTGGTGAGGCAGTAAGTAGGCCTTCTGGTAAATAGTCGAGCTGGCGAAGTAAGGAAGTTGTCATGATAAAGGCCACTCACTAACAGGCACATTTGATTGTTGGTTATGTATATAGTGTTCAGTCATTTTCCTGAACTCATTAGGATGCTTTTTGATAAATTGTCGTTGCCATTGAGAGCCAGTTTGCTGGCTTTCAATACGTTGTTGAATAATACCAAGATAGCGTTGGCTTTCATCCTCTGGAATGCCAAGTTGTGTCAACCCATCCAAAGCGCGTGGAATTAAATCAGAAATCAATAATGATTGAAGTCGTATACTTTGTTCATCTATCCAGCTTACATGACTAGATATGCCTTGTTTAGCTGCATGATAAAAGTTATCACGAGCAACAGTAAATTCAATAGGTAAACCATCATTGCTAATTAACTCAAATAAATTTTGAGTGAGCCCATAATAAAATGCAGCGTTGGCAACAGTATCAATCAGAGTCGGCCCTGCGGCAGGTGTCCGATGTTCAATGCGGATATGAGGTGTTCCATCGTCATTGATGCCTACCAACGGCCTATTCCAACGCCAAATCGTGCCATTGTGAAGCTTTAAATGAGCAAAAGAAGCACTGTCTTCATCAAGATATTCGGGCAATAACACAGGAAAATGCTCTAAGTTTTCTTGGAAACATTCAAATAACGAATGTCGAGCATAGCCTGTCCCAAAACTGACACGTTTAATAGGACCTTGTGCCGCTCCATTATAGCCACCAATATCAACAGCCTGTTCAAACAGTGGAATACGAGATTCATACCAAAGATCTTTTTGGAATAGATAAGGTGCATTACCACAAATAGCGACCATCGCAGCCGAAGCAATTATCGCAGCATTGTAATAATGGTGGGCTGTATGCACTGGCACTTTGGTATGTAATTGCAACGACGTTGTGGCAGACTCAAGCATAATATCATCATGGTCGAGATCTAAGTGCTCGTTGCCTGTTATATCAAGATGAATAGGGTGCTCTCGAATAGCTAATATTTGTCTATTTAAAGCACGATAGCGATTCAGATCTGACATATTGGCAATAGTCAGATCAGAGGGTAGCAATGTAGGCAATATACCGATCATCATTAGCCGACTATCCAGCAGTTCTGCATGTGCAACTGCATTTGACCAAGTTGATTGCAATTGACGATGGAGATCACTAAAAATAGTGCCCTCAAGCGTAAGAGGGTGGGTATTTAATTCAATATTAAATTTTGCTAGTTCGGCGCTTGCCAGCGGTTCATCAATGGTTGATAAATAATGTTCATTAATAGGTGAGGGACGCATGGCATCATTAATGAGCCATGCCTCTATTTCTAAGCCAGCAATTGGCTTGTCATTATTGGGAGAAGCATCTGAAAAAAACTGGCCTAACCGTTCTGTTTCGACGCTTAGGCGGTGAAGAAATCGAGTAAAATCTGCTGCACTAAACTGTGTCTGAGAAATTTCCTGTCCCATCTTAGTTTCCTATCAATTCCTGTCGTTTTATTTATAGCATAATGCTGTTGGCAGTGGTATTACTATCGTGGCTTTTACAAGATTGATTTTTTGCTGTGTTGGCCAATTTTTAGCAGTTTTATCGCATCACTCTTGCTATGATGTTGGCTATGCAAAATTCAGATAATTTAAACTTCGATGCCAAACATATTTGGCACCCCTATAGTAGTGTGACCAAACCGTCGCCCATGCATGAGGTGGTTTCTGCAAATGGCGTTCGACTCACCTTAAAAGACGGTCGAGAAATTATTGATGGAATGTCTTCATGGTGGTCGACTATTCATGGCTACAATCATCCACGATTAAACCAAGCGGCTAAGCAGCAAATAGATCAGATGTCACATGTGATGTTTGGCGGCTTAACCCATCAACCAGCGATTGATTTAGCTAGAAAGCTCATCGATATCACAGCTGAACCATTGCAATATGTCTTTTTTGCCGATTCCGGTTCTGTGTCTGTTGAAGTTGCCATCAAAATGGCGATTCAGTATTGGATGGCACAAGGCCAAACAAATAAACAACGTCTACTCACCATTCGTAGTGGCTATCATGGTGATACCTTTGGGGCGATGGCCGTGTGCGATCCTGAAAATGGTATGCATAACGTGTTTGAACAAGTTTTGGCTAAACATCTTTTTGCACCCGCACCAGAATGTAAAACGGATGAAGAATGGGATGATAGCGATATAGCCGAGTTTAAAAGCTTAGTAGAACAGCATCATTCAGAATTAGCAGCCGTAATTTTAGAACCACTAGTGCAAGGTGCCGGAGGAATGCGTGTCTACTGCCCAGAATATTTAAGACAAGTCAGGCAACTATGTGATCAATATGACTTGTTATTGATTTTAGATGAAATTGCTACAGGCTTTGGCCGAACTGGTTCCTTATTTGCCTATGAACAAGCTGATATTTATCCAGATATTCTTTGTCTGGGTAAGGCCTTAACAGGTGGTTATATGACCTTAGCGGCGACACTGTGTACTGGCAAGGTTGCAAAAGGCATTGGTGCAGATGGCAGTGGTGTTTTAATGCATGGCCCAACTTTTATGGCCAATCCATTAGCGTGTCGTGTGGCCTGTGAAAGTTTAGATTTATTAACGGAATCAAACTGGCAACAACAGGTGCAAAACATAGAACAACAACTGTCGAAAGAATTGATGCGTTACCAAACGATGTCTTTAGTCAAAGAAGTGCGGGTTAAAGGAGCAATAGGGGTTGTAGAGCTAAAGCAAGAATTATGGGATCAGATGGATTGGTTACCCCAATTTATTGTGGATCAAGGTGTTTGGATACGGCCTTTTAGAAATCTGATATACATCATGCCACCTTATATTATTAACACTGAAGATCTTAAGAAACTAACAACAGCGATTGGCAACATAATCGAAGCATTAACTGAAAAATTGGCGATAAAAAAATCACAGTAATGGGTTATGATTGTGAACAGACTGGCTAAAAAAAGGAGAACATGCCGCTATGGTGTTGGAATGGATACGACGACAAGATCCAGCCATGGATAAAGAACTAAAAGGTTACTTATTTACCGATAAGCAGATAGCCCATACCTAAACACATGCTTTTGAGGCATTGGCTGCTTTTAGTCAATGCCTTAATTCCTTTCAGTAAAAGCAGTTATATCAAAGTACCAGTCAAAAAAATCTTCATTTCGTGAGTCGCGAAGTGACACCTGTTTGTACATTTTGTCCTCAATAACAATAGTCCGTTGTTTAATGATATCAAGCGCATGAAACTCAATAAATTGGCTTATTTCCTGCTCTGACAGTGCTACAAAAGCAGATTCAAAACTTTCACCATTAGCCCCATTCCATATAGTTTCTAGCAACATATTAATCATGTTTTGGTGTTGAAGACTATGTTGCTTTTGGCCTAACTCGAGCTGACAAACCATCGCGCCATAATGACCAGGTAAACTAGTGTAGTTACCTTCTAATAGTTGCTGAGAATACGCTAAACAATCTTGCCAAGCATTGTCAGTGATGGCATTAAGGATCGGTTGGTGTAATTGCTTTTCAACAATCAGGTTTTGTCGATATTGTGTTGTATGCGGATAGACTTCTCGTAATTGCGTCACTGTAGTGATTGAGGGATTAGTCTGAGATTGAACAAGCAATGTCTGATAATGAAGATTATCGCCATCCATTTCTTGTATACCCTGTGAAGAAACGCAGGCAGTCAGAATGAGAGAGGCAATAAGCGTAAATAAAATTTTCATGGTTGTTTCTGTTAGAAAATAGCCATTTTAATCGGCTTTATGATCAGTGTCGTTAGTAGCCGGGTTAGAACTTGTTTTATCTATGGCTAAACGCGTAAAAATAGGTCCGATAATTTCGAAGAAGATGGTGGTGCTGATAACAAGGGGTAACAAGACTTGGCGGTATTCAGGGAATTGATTGGCGGCGACTAAGGCCATACCGACCGCGACACCAGCTTGAGGTAATAATGCTGGGCCGATCCATCGTTTTGTCGCTGGATCTGTTTTTGTTACTTGAGCGCCTAGTTTGGCACCTAGGTATTTGCCTGCGATACGGCTGACGATATATACCAGGCCAATGATGCCGATGGTATTGAGTGCACTTAGTTCTAAGGATGCACCTGCTAAGATAAAGAACACCAGCATGAATAAGGATTCGATGCCCTCAATAGTATGAAAAGGGTAATCATGATGTTTTGCTGTATTAGCAATCACGGCGCCCATGGTCATCGCGGCAATTAAATAGGAAACCTCGAGGTACATAGCGAGACCACCACAGAGGAAAACAATACTGAGCGCTTCGGTTAGCATCGGTTGGCCGGGTTTGATTCTTCCGGTTAAGTAGGCAGCAGGCAGGCCAATGACGAGGCCAAGTAACAGCGCGCCGCTAATTTCTTGCACGGCGAGTAATAGGAAGTTGATGTCGCTACCATGACCATTTAAGGCACTGACAAAGGTGATGCCAAAGGCAAACAACATCAATGCCCAGAGATCATCAAGGGCGACAATGGCAAGGAGTAATTGGGTAAATTTATTACTTTGTTTGGTTTCTGTTACAACATCAATCATGGCGGCCGGTGCGGTCGCGGCAGCAATGCAGCCCAAGATGATGGCGATCTCTGCTTTAAGACCAGAAAAGATTAACGCTAGACTGACAAGTAGGGTGGTGAATATAGCTGCGCTAAGTGAAATGCCGATGGTTTGCTTGGCAGAGTGTGCCAAGGCATTTTTGGTCAGTTTGCCGCCGAGTAGAAAACCAACCATCAGTAATGTGATATCAGCGATCAGTTCGAAATGATCGGCAAACAATGTTGGAATAAGGTTAAAACCACTTTGACCGATAGTGATGCCAAAAATGAGTAGCAGGGTGACACGAGGTAGAAAGCTGCGCCGTGCGAGTTCAGCTGTGAGTAGACCCAGTAAGAGAATACTACCTAAGGTTAATAGAAACGCTGAGGATGTTTCCATTTAGAGGTTTACCTTTTATATAAAGCTAAAAGCAATTCTACGCCAATTTGTTTTTAGTATTTTGCTGAGGTTAGTTTTTTTGAGGGTATAGTCACTTTGGCTTTCTAGCTAATTCAACTAAGGCTGTTCGAACTTCCATTGCATTAGTTACTGCTTGTTCAAATTCAATACGATTAATTTTGTTAGCGCTTATTAGATGAAAGCCATTGGCATCTATGCCAATTAGGGTGGCTGGATTATCAGCATCTATTTCGATATTAAATAACTCACAGTAATGTTGAATTGCCTCGAGATGATCATGGTTCATATGTTCGATCATGCCATTTTCATCAGCATGGGAAAAAGGTGTTTCTGATAAGAAATTGTCTGGTTCAACCCAATGAATTTGTCCAAAACCGCCGATATAACGTAATCGTTTAAGGGTGATTGTATAGAAGCTAAAATCATGTGTTCTGTGGAAGTCACGAGACTCTGGAAAATAGCGGTAATAACGTTCAGCCATTTCTTCGTCATTTAATAGAACTGCATCACCTATATAAGTCGCTCTCGCGGAGGCTTGAGGGTCAGTAGCTAGCGTGTCATGACAGAGCAGGGATACTTTATTATCGCTGCTAATATTGCGAGTGTGTTGTGCTATAGAGCTAATCAATATGACAGGCTGACCAAGGCTATCAAGACAATAGGGTGTAATTGAGCCAAAAGGGTAGCCCGCTAGGTCAGTTGAATGGGTACTTAAAACGCCATAGCTTTGTGAATAAAATAATGCCCGTGCTTGTTTTGCAGCTTGTTCTGTTTTAGCCATGAAAACGACCTTTTATTTGAGAAGCTGGATTTTGATTAGGAGAGATTGATTTTGACGACTTTCATATACTCAAAGTCCATACCAGCAATATTTTCTTTTGCTGGGTAATAGATGATATCGACAAAGGCACCTTGTAGTGATTTGTAGCGTTTTTTGCGCTTGTATTTGAAAGGTACGTCATAACCTTCAACCAGCACAGTATTGAGAAACCACTCTTCTTTTTGACGCTGTACATGAGATTCTATTTTTTGCATTTGAGAATGAACCAAATGCTCATTATCAGTAAGAAATTTCTTGATCGACTTCATATTTAGCTAGCCTGTTGGTAGCGTTTGTGGAGTATACCTACACGCTCAACATAGACCTCTGTTTCTTTATAAGGTGGAATGCCATTGTATTTTTTTACGGCATTTGGGCCGGCATTATAGGCGGCGGTTGCTAGTTTTATATTACCATTAAATCGCTTGAGTAATTGGGCGATGTACTTGGTGCCACCCGATATATTCTGTTTTGGTTCCATGGCATTATTAACGCCTAATTCTCTTGCCGTTGCCGGCATTAATTGCATCAAACCTTGTGCACCTTTATTAGAACGAGCTTTAGGGTTGAAAGCCGACTCAGCATGGATGAGCGCGCGGACTAAGGCGGGATCGACTTGGTGTCGTTGTGAAGCATGCTGAATTGGAGCAGAAAAGGCGGTTAGATTGAGCTTAACTGTATTCCAATTGATAGTTGAGTTTGGGTTACAGGCAAAGCAGTCGAATTTTAAAACTTCATAATTAGCGATATGAGTTGGGCGTTGATCGGTAAAAACGGTGACATTGCCTGATTGTGGATATTTGTAAATCGTCGTTTGTCTGGAGCGGTTACTTTTCTTAGTTGGCACATTAGTAAACTCAATGGCGCCATCATCAGCTTCAATTTTTTGTATACCTGCTGCCGATGCCGTAAAAATAGGGATCAGTGCTGTCAGAATAAGGGGACGAATTAACATGATAATGACTTAAAGATAACGTCCACCAGATGCTATGACCACCACAATAAGACCAAAGCTTAGATTGATGGCAATAAGGTGGCGAATAGTATTAAGTGCAGCGCTCGCTGCTTGCCAATCTTCACTTGTTACAGCACGTTTTAGTTTTTTATAAGGGCTGAAAAACAAGTGCATGAATATCAAGATCATGATAATGCCGAGTAGTAGCATGATATGAATATGTATGCCTACTGCACCCATACCACCAAAAATTTTGATGATCCAAAACCCTGTCGCTAATAATGCCACGACACTGATCCAAACCCATGGGAAAAAGCGGCTAAAGACATGACACCACATTGTGAGTCGCACCGGTGGTTCGAATAATGTTGCTGCCACTGGACGTAAGGACATATAAGCGAAAAACATACCGCCGACCCAAATTACTGCGGCCAATAGATGTAAAGGAATAGCAATCGTCATTTTATCTCCAAGGCTTTTAAGCGTTTATTTAAGTTTAATATCTGCAATTTTCAGGCGCCACTCTTTTGGGCCTGTTGTGTGAACTGATTCACCTTGGCTATCAACAGCGACAGTGACGGGCATATTTTCAACATAAAATTCTCGAATCGCTTCCATGCCGAGCTCTTCAAAGGCCACAATGCGTGATGATTTAATGGCTTTAGAGACTAAGTAAGCCGAGCCACCTACAGCAATGAGAGACACTGATTTATGTTGTTTGATCGCTGCAATGGCGCTAGGTCCACGTTCGGCTTTACCTATCATACCGAGTAAGCCCGTTTTAGCGAGCATCATATCGGTAAACTTATCCATTCTTGTCGCGGTTGTTGGGCCAGCAGGACCGACAACTTCATCTTTAACGGGATCAACAGGGCCAACATAATAAATAAAGCGATTGGTAAAATCTAAGTTATCGGGTAGGGGTTGGTTATTTGCAAACAAATCAGCAATTTGTTTATGGGCTGCATCACGGCCCGTTAATAAATGCCCAGTCAGAAGTAGGGTGTCACCAGGTTGCCATTGCTGTATGTCTTCATGGCTTAGGGTGTCGAGATTAATATTGCGTGTGTTTTTGGCTACTTTCCAGGTTATCTGTGGCCAATCAGATAAGGCTGGTGGCTCAAACTCTGCTGGGCCAGTGCCATCAAGTGTGAAGTGAACATGACGGGTCGCAGCACAGTTAGGAATAATGGCAACAGGGAGGGAGGCAGCATGGGTTGCAAAGTCATTGACCTTAACATCAAGCACGGTTGTTAAGCCGCCTAAACCTTGTGCGCCGATGCCCAGTTGATTAATTTTGGTGTAGAGCTCGACGCGTAATTTTTCGGCCGAGGTTCTAGGGCCGCGGTCGATAAGTTCTTGTATATCTATTGGATCCATTAGTGATTCTTTTGCCATTAACATGGCTTTTTCGGCAGTACCACCGACACCAATACCAATCATGCCAGGTGGACACCAACCAGCACCCATTTTAGGAATAGTATCTAGCACCCAATCGACTAAATTATCACTGGGATTGAGTACAGCAAACTTGGCTTTGTTTTCAGAGCCTGCCCCTTTAGCGGCAATTTGAATGTCTACTTTATCTCCGGGAACAACTTCACTATGAATGACAGCAGGGGTGTTATCGCGGGTATTTGTACGTGAACCAAGTGGGTCAGTAACAATAGATGCACGCAGTATATTATCTGGATGTGTGTAGGCACGTCGGACACCTTCATTGACCATATCGTCAATGCTTTGATCTGTATGCCAATCAACATCCATACCTATTTTAATAAAGATGTTTACAATGCCAGTATCTTGGCAAATAGGTCGTTTATCTTCCGCACACATCCGAGAGTTAATCAGGATTTGGGCAATAGCATCTTTGGCGGCTGGCGATTGTTCTTTATCGTAAGCTTCCGACATCGCTTTAATAAAGTCTTTTGGGTGATAACAGGCGATAAACTGCAGTGCATCTGCGATGCTATCGATAAAATCATTTTTCGATATAACAGTCATAATGTCTGTGCCTTCGCCCTTATTCGCCGTTGAGTCTTTTGCTTAATTCAGCGACAACATCACCGATTGCAAACTCATCACCTTCACCGTTTGCCCGGCATTTGTATTCAACCATACCACTATCTAGACCACGCTCACCTAGAATAAGTCTATGAGGAATACCAATTAAATCCATATCTGCAAAAGCAACACCTGGCCTCAGACCACGATCATCAAACAAAATATCAACACCAGCATCACGTAATTGCAGATACATTTGCTCTGCTGCTTCACGAAGACGTGCCGATTTATGCGCATTAATAGGCACTAGAACGACTTCGAAAGGGGCGATAGCTTTAGGCCAAATAATACCGCGGTCATCGTGGTTTTGTTCAATAGTTGCTGCGACTACACGTGATACGCCAATGCCATAACAACCCATGGTCATTATTTGTGATTTGCCTGATTCAGCCAATACATTGGCATTGAGTTTTTTACTGTAGTTATCTCCGAGCTGGAAGATATGACCTACTTCAATACCTCTAGCGATTTCTAATGTACCTTCACCATCGGGGCTTGGATCGCCTACAACGACATTTCGGATATCGGCTACTTCGGGTTCAACTAAATCGCGTCCCCAATTAACACCTGTTAAATGTTGTTCATCTTTATTGGCACCACAGATAAAGTCAGCACAGTGGGCTGCACTTCTGTCAACGATGACAGGAATGTCCAAGCCAACAGGGCCGATAGAACCGATATTAGCGCCACAACTTTCAAGCACCTGTTCAGGCGTGATAAAGGTCAAAGGTGAAGCGACGGATTCGATTTTTTCAGCTTTTATTTCGTTTAATTCGTGATCGCCTCGTAACACTAAGGCGATTACAGAACCTTCCTCTGAACCTTCCACTAACAATGTTTTCAAACACTGCTCAGCTTTGACATTAAGAAAGTCCGAGAGCTGTTCAATAGTATGTTGTTTTGGTGTGTCGACTACAGTCATTTCTGCTGAAGCAGCAGATCTGTCACCTGTCGGAGCGACGGCTTCTGCTAATTCAACATTGGCGGCATAGTCACTTTGATCACTAAAAGCGATGGCATCTTCGCCGGAACTGGCTAATACATGAAATTCATGTGAGGCATTTCCGCCAATACTACCTGTGTCTGCGATAACGGGTCTAAAGTCTAAGCCGATACGCTCAAAAATACGTGAGTAAGCGGCATACATATCATCGTAAGTCTGTTGTAAAGAATCCTGATCTAGATGAAAGGAATAAGCATCTTTCATTAGAAATTCACGTGCGCGCATCAAGCCAAAGCGAGGGCGAATTTCATCACGGAACTTAGTCTGAACTTGGTAAAAATTGATAGGTAATTGCTTGTAACTACGGATTTCTTGTCTGACCAGGTCGGTAATCACTTCTTCATGGGTTGGGCCATAACAAAACTCGCGGTTATGCCGATCATTAATGCGAAGCAATTCAGGGCCATACTTATCCCAGCGCTGGCTTTCATGCCATAACTCTGCTGGCTGAATTGAAGGCATCAATAATTCTTGTGCGCCTGCATTATCCATTTCTTCACGGACAATGGCTTCTGTTTTGCGTAAAACCCTTAAGCCCATAGGCAACCATGTATAAAGGCCAGAGGCTAAACGGCGAATAAGGCCTGCACGCAGCATAAGCTGATGGCTGGCAATTTCAGCATCAGCAGGTGTTTCTTTAAGAGTAGAGATCAAGACTTGTGAAGTACGCATATGCGAGGATGGATCCTATTGATAAATGTGTTAAAAAGGGTTTTTTATAAAGGTTGATGTGGTTACTAGGCTTGTAATGCTGGCTAAAATGTAGCGTGATTCCAACCCCAATCTTGGCGCGCTGAATCGGTCATACCGATATAAATTCTATCGCCATTAATGCCGAGTTGCTGATTAATCATAGAACATAAGGCATCAGAAAATGCAGCACGTTCACTAGGCAGTCCGAGTGAACGGTAATCTAGAAATGCAGCTGGACCTTGTTCACCAGACATGGACATATTTTGTGATTGGACAGTCACCATCACATAAGTTTCAGGTTTTCCAGAAGCTTGACTGACCGTTTGACTTGCCGCTTTGATTAAAGCTGCTTCATCATCAATTTGGCTGTTAGTAACTATATTTAGAAAAGGCATACGCTATTATCTCCTATTGGCAAAATTCTGTTAGGGCTTCTTGAAATCTTTTTATCATTTCTTGGCGGTCTTCTTCGGAAGGTCTTGTTACATTGCCTTCTGAATCCATAACGCGCCTGCCGGGGTTGTCTTGATATTGTTGTAAATTGTGTCGGGCTAATTTACATTTTTCAGCACTTTCTTCAGCTAACTGTGCTTGTTGTCGCTGTTCTGCCAGTTCTTGTTGTTGTTTTTTTTTGGCTTCTGCTTGTTGTTGTATCAGCGAGTCAATCTCTTTTTGCTGACTTTCTACATCAACTAAAGGTGGTTTGTCAGTCTCAATAAGCTTAGCAGACTGACCAGCTGGCGGGGGTGATTGTGAATAATGTGTTTGACCTTGTGCATCAACCCATTTATAAACATCTGCATGGACAACGCCAGTCATCGACATAAATATAAGAGCAGAACAGCAATATCGTATGAATGAAGTCAACATATACAATCCCTTAGTCAAATAGAATAATTTTACGCCAAAGTAATGGAACATAAAATGTCTGATAGTTTAAGTCGCTTTGAAAAACACATTACGGTGACCAGCGAGACTAGCATAGCTATAGATATACTTGCATCTGAGTCTGGCTTATCTAAACAATTAGTTAAGCAATTAATGCAAAAAGGCGCAGTTTGGCAGACGGTCGGTAAAAAAACACAGCGCCTGCGTCGCGCTAAAAAAATAATAAGACGCGGACATCAACTTCACCTCTATTATGATAAATTGGTGTTGGCTATGGTTGCGCCAGAACCTGTGCTCTTGGCAGATGAGAGCCATTATAGTGTTTGGAATAAGCCTTATGGCATGCTGTCGCAAGGATCAAAATGGGGAGATCATTGCACTATTACACGCTGGGCTGAACAACATTTAAAGCCTCAGCGTAATAGTTTTGTCGTTCATCGCTTAGATAGAGCCGCTAACGGCATTATTATTATTGCCCATACCAAATCAGCAGCAGCAGCATTGTCCGGGTTGTTTCAGCAGAGGCAGGTAGATAAACGATATCAAATATGGGTGGAAGGCGAGTTCGATAACAAGGCATCTACATCCAACCCAATAACCGTCAATAGCGATATAGATGAGCGTAAAGCTGTCAGTCATTTTAGTTTTGTTGAATATGATGCCGAATTGGACAGGACCTTACTTGATGTTCAGATTGAAACAGGGCGAAAACATCAGATCCGTAGGCATAGTGCAGAATTGGGATTTCCTATTGTTGGCGATAGGCTGTATGGAGGTGATAAGCACACCGAAAACTTACAATTATCAGCTTATTACCTGTCTTTTTTATGCCCTTTTTCAGGTCAAAAAAAAGAATTTGACCTTCTAGTCTAGATTGACATTTTGTGGCTGACGGGAGTAACTTGTTCATAAAGATATTGCTAGGAGGACAACCATGTCAGACTCAAATCATAAGGCAATGAGTGAAGAAGGCCATTGGCATCATACAGGGAACGAGGACAGACGCGAACAAGAAAGGCGCGTAGCTCATGATAGACGTGAGATGATCAGGTTCGAGCTCGAGAAGGAAGATCGTCGCAAGGGTAAAGATAGAAGAGGCCAAGCCACTTCATGGGGAACAGATAGACCTGTTTGATCTTTTTAGCGACGGAGATGACCTTCCTTTTTTACCTTAATAACCTAAATAACGAGCACCCTGATAAAAAGCGGTGCTGATACTCCATGCCATTGTCAGCGGCCATACTAAAGATAGCGTGGTGAACCAAGCTGATTTTGCCTCCGCGCGTAATGTGGCGATAGTCGATAGACAAGGCGTATAAATCAAAGTAAACAACATAAAACTGTAGGCTTGTACCCAGTCTATTTGTTGGGCAATACCTTGCATTAAGGCGCTTCCTTCAAGCCCATAAATAACAGCCAGTGCTCCAATTACAATTTCTTTTGCGACAAAACCAAAAATGAGTGCAATGGTAAGTTCGGGGTTAATCCCTGCTGGCGATAGTACAGGGGACATAAAGTCGCCGATCATGCCAGACCAGCTCGCTGAACTGGCGGGTTCAACACCAAAAGGCATATTCGTTAAGATCCAAACCATTATTACGCCAAGTGTAATAAATTTAGTAGCGCGCTTTAGAAAATGGCTGATTTCATGCCAACCACGCAGAAACATTTGACGGACTGTTGGCAAACGGTAGGGCGGTAATTCAAGAGCAAAAGGTTCTTGACTGTTAAAGCGTCCTTTAAAAATGAGTGCGGTCAGGATGACAATCACAAATGTCATTAGATAAAGACTGAATAAGACGATAGGCGCTTGTTGAGGTGTGAACAAGGCAGTTGTCATAAATACAAAGACTTGAAGCCGAGCACTACACAGTGAAAAAGGGATCACCAGCATAGTGAGAAGACGCAAACCACGGCTTCGCATTGTTCTCGTGCCCATTAATGCAGGCACATTACAACCAAAACCCATTAGCAACATCACAAAACTACGTCCGTCTAGGCCCATTTTGCTCATCAATGCATCCATTAAAAAGGCAGCACGGGACAAATAGCCACTGTCTTCGACAATAGCCATAAATAAGAAGAACACTACAATAATGGGAACAAATGAGGCGACGGTTGCTACGCCATCATAAACACCACCAATTAAGAAACCATTTAATAATGGCGGAGCATTAGCCAGCAAGGGAACTAAAGCGATGTCTCGGAAGGATTCAAACAACCATGCCATAGCATCTTGTAATGGCCCCCCAATAGTGTAAACACCCTGGAACATCAAGAACATAAAGCCAAAGAATAGTGGGAGTCCTAGCAGGGGATGTAGGGTAATTTTATCTATTTTTTCAGTTAGAGAATGACCGATTTGAGTCGGGAAATCGACACTATGTTTTACCAGATCTTCTAGTTGGGTTTCCATTTCTTGATCAAGGGCAAAGTCTTCTCGTAATTCCTGGGCTGGTGTCGCATGACTTGTCTTTAATGCAGATTCAATCTTTTTGTAAGCATCAGCATAACCTTGGCCGTATTTTGCACTGATTAAGCACGTAGGAAAACCAATTTCATGACCGAGTTGTTCGGTATTAATGGTGATGCCAGATTGTTTAGCTTCATCGGCCATATTTAGAATTAATACTGCAGGCAAATTAAGCGTTTTAATTTGTAGGGCAAGGCTTAATTGGCGATCTATTTGTGAGGCGTTAGCAACGATTAATACAAGATCGACAGTATTATTGGCTAGGAAATGACGAACAACTTGCTCATCGTCTGAAAAACCGTGTAAATCATAAATACCGGGTAGGTCGACAAGCTCTACTATATCGCCAGCAAGTAACAGTTTTGAACTTAATAAATCGACAGTGACACCTGGCCAATTAGCCACTTTGGCACTCGCGCCACTCATTCTATTAAATAGTGTTGATTTCCCAGCATTTGGCATGCCGATTAGGGCGATGCGTTTCACATTAGCACCTCGATATTATTAGCGTCTTGGCGGCGTAACATGATATCGGTACTACCAACACGGACTTGTAATGGTCCATTGAAAGGCGCACTTCTCACTATTTCGAATGATTTACCTATTCGAAGGCCTAAAGCATTGAGTCTGAACTGAAATCCTGTATCGACATGCAATGCTTGTATAGTGGCTGATTGGCCTACCTGCACCGCGGAGAGAGCTTGTAACGTTTTCATTATTTACCCGTAATCTAAATGATAATGATTATCATATAGTTCTCTATCAAATAGTACAACAATTTATACAGATTTAAATTTGAAAATTAGGGGTAAATAGCACGCTTGGCTGATACCTCTAGCAGCAAGAAAAATAAGTAATGCTATCCAGAGGCCATCATTACCCATATCTTGTAAAAAATACCAAGCAGGTAAATAGCATATGAATGTTGAAAACAGCATGGTATTACGCATTTCACGACTTCGCGTTGCGCCGATAAAGAGACCATCAAACAAATAACTCCAAAAGCCAATAAGTGGTGCGATAGCCAGCCAGGTTAGGTGTTGGTTAGCAATATTGATGACGTCTGGGATACTAGTGAGAAGTGTGATGATATGACGACCAAAAAGTTGATAACTTAGGCTAAATACTATGGCCATACTTAAAGACAAAATTCCAGTAATGAAAACCACACGATAAAGCTGTTGATGATTTTTTCGTCCAATGGCTTTCCCACTGAGGACCTCTGTGGCGTTTGCAAACCCATCGAGTACAAAAGCCATAAAAGTAATGAAATTGAGTAACACTGAATTAGCTGCAAGTACATTATCGCCGTACTTTGCACTTTGGATAGTGAAAAATGCGAAGCTAAAAATTAAACACAAAGTGCGAAGAAAAATATTACCGTGAAGTGTCAGTACTTCATAAGGTTGTTTTTTATTGAAACTATCGAGCGTGCTTTTAAAACTAATAAGTTCAATGCCTCTTTTATGCAACATAAAGAGGCCAAGTAGCAATCCACTGTATTCAGCGATAACAGATGCTAAAGCTACACCGTTAACATCCATGCCTAAGAAATTAACGAACAAGATATCGAGAATAATATTGGTGATGTTGACAGTAAGTACTAAGTATAAGGTTGATTTAGTTGCCTCATTACCTATCAACCAACCCCAGATGACATAATTGACAAGAATTGCTGGCGTACTCCAGATACGGATGTCAAAGTATTGTCTAGCACTTGTTTTTACCAGCTCACTGCTGTCGATATAATGAAAAGCAATTTGGCTAATAGCTTGCTGGAATAGCAATATAAACAAGGCTATTAGGAGAGCAAAATAAATAGCTTGTAATAATATTTGTTGGCTTTGTGAAGAATCTTGATTACCAAAAGCTTGTGCTGTTAGACCCGTCGTAGCCATGCGTAAAAAACCGAATCCCCAAAAAAGGAAGCTGAAGATTAAAGTCCCAATAGCCACAGCACCCAGATAATGGGCTGAATCCAAATGACCAACAACAGCTGTATCAACCATGCCCAGAATAGGGATAGAGATATTTGCCATTATCATTGGCATTGCTAATTTCCATACGTAATGATGGGTTACAGCAGTCATTGGTTTTCCAAAAGAAAAGCCACCTGATAAAACAGGTGGCTTTGATAGGTTAAAAGGGAGTTGAATTTAAACTAATAATGGTGCTATGACCAAACTTACGATAGCCATAACATTAATCAAAATGTTCATAGATGGACCAGAGGTGTCTTTAAGTGGATCACCGACTGTGTCACCGACAACAGCTGCAGTGTGAACATCAGAGCCTTTACCACCTAGATTACCTTTTTCGACATGTTTTTTAGCATTGTCCCAAGCCCCACCAGCATTCGCCATCATCAGGGCCATCATAACGCCTGTGATAAGAGCACCACCCAGCATACCACCTAGTGCTTCAGGCCCTAGGATAAAGCCGACAAATACCGGAGCTAAAACAGCTAATGTTCCTGGCATTATCATTTTGTTTAATGCTGCTTTTGTTGCAATATCAACACATCGAGCGGTATCAGGTTTTGCTGTACCTTCCAGCAAACCTGGGATATCTCGAAATTGTCGACGTATTTCATGAATCATATCAAAGGCAGCATCACCTACCGCTTTCATGGTCATTGAGCTCACTAGAAACGGGAATATACCACCTAAAAACATACCGACTAAAACGATAGGATTATTGATTAATAACTGAAACTCACTATTGCCAAGACTGATAGTTTCAATAAAGGCGCTAATTAATGCCAGTGCAGCCAATGCAGCTGCTCCAATCGCAAAGCCTTTACCAATGGCTGCAGTAGTGTTACCTAACTCATCAAGGGAATCAGTGATCTCACGTGTTTCAGCACCCATTTCAGCCATCTCAGCGATACCGCCCGCATTATCTGCAACAGGGCCATAGGCATCTATTGCCATAGTAATACCCACGGTTGCCAACATACCTACAGCAGCAATACCAACACCATAGAGTCCAGCAAAATGACTGGAAATAAAGATGATTGCAGCAATGGTAATAACGGGAATAGCAACAGATTGCATTCCTAAAGCAAGTCCACTGATCATGACAGTAGCAGGGCCAGTTTCGCCATCTTTAGCCAGTTTTCTAACAGGCGGCCCACCTGTGTAATATTCAGTGACGAGACCAATTATGATACCCCCCACCGAACCAACCAAAACTGCTGCCCATAAGCTAGCTGTTCCACCCATAATTAAAATAAGTATGAGTGATGCAACAATAAATAAAACGGAAGAGCCCATCGTACCCATTCTTAAAGCGACATCTGGACTTTTAGTTGAAAATTCTTTAACGGCGAAAATACCGCCAATGGAACAAAGTAAGCCAAGCGATGCCAATGCAAGAGGCATAAACATTAAAGTTTGTTGGCTGTCAGCTAATGTCATTATTGACGCAGCTGTCATCGTTGAAGCGATTGCGATACTGGCAATCATAGAACCACAATAAGATTCAAAAATATCTGAACCCATGCCTGCAACATCACCGACATTATCACCAACGTTATCAGCAATTACGCCAGGGTTTCGAGGATCATCTTCTGGAATGCCCGCTTCAACTTTACCCACTAAGTCAGCACCGACATCTGCACTTTTGGTGAAAATACCACCACCAACACGAGAGAAGAGTGCGACAGATGAAGCCCCCATACCAAAACCATGTATGACATGTGCAGTGTGTGGATCACCACCGAAAAGTAAATATAAAATTCCTAGACCTAATAGTCCCATTGCAGCAACAGTGAGACCCATAACAGAGCCACCAAAAAAAGCGACAGTTAATGCCTCTGAAGCCCCTTTATCATTGGCTGCAGTCGCTGTGCGAACATTAGCCTGCGTAGCCGCGTACATACCGATAAAGCCAGCGATACCAGATGAGATAGCACCTACGAAGAAAGCGAATGCTGTAGAAAAGCCAAGATCGCTTATCCAGATAGCCAAAAAGACGACAGCACAAAATATAGCTAGGCGGCTGTATTCAGCTTTCATGAAAACCATCGCACCTAAGTGTATTTGGTCCCCAATTTCGATGACTTTACCTGAACCTGCTGGTACTTCCATGATTTTTTTATAGACTAGGTAGGCGCAATATAGCCCAAAAATACCTAGCAGGGCAGGAAAGAAACTCAATACCGTCATAAATATAACCTCGTATTAATTATCAAAAAAGTAACAAAGATCTAACATTTTTAACTGTTTACTATGACAAGCTAACAGTTCTTATACATCGTCTCACCGTGGTATGTAAAGTCGTGTTGCCAGTGTTGAAAAATCTGCTAAATTAACAAGCATATGTTTGAGTTATTTGTTTTTGCTCTTATAGGTGTTTTTGCAGGTCTAAGCGCCGGACTACTTGGCTTGGGCGGTGGTCTTGTGACTGTACCAGCATTGCTTGTTGTCTTTTCTGTAATGGATATGCATTCGACATATGCCATGCATATTGCGGTAACGACATCGCTTATGGCTATTATCTTTACTTCAATCTCATCAATGCTTGCGCATCATAAAAGACAAAATATTAATTGGCATTTAATAAAAATTTTATTGCCGGGCTTATGGCTTGGTGGGTTAATAGGCGCTTATTTTGCTACTTTATTGAGTAGTGAATTATTGCAAAGATGTTTTGCTGTCTACGCATTATTGATGTCGATACGATTATGGGTCCCTATGTCGATAAGCGGTATCTCAACAAGTTTGTTAAAATCGAACTATTTACTGACTTCTGGCAGCATTTTTGGCGCTATCTCGGCTTTGGTAGGTATGGGTGGCGGCACAATGGTTGTACCTTACCTTGTGATGGCAAGACTGCCAATTCAAAAAGCGATTGGCACTTCGGCTGCCTGTGCATTTCCAATTTCAGTATCCGCTATCATTGGTTTTATGGTTTTCGGTCAGCAGATATCTATAGTTGGTGAGTGGCAAACAGGTTTTATTGATTGGAAAGCAGTTCTAAGCGTGACAAGCACTAGCGTTTTATGTGCACCCTTAGGCGCTAAATTAGCTGCTGAATTGCCTATTGTGCGCTTAAGGCAGGTTTTTGCTGTTGTTTTGTTATTAGTATCGATTGATTTATTTTTTAGTTAACTGTGGGTGAAAGTAGTGAAAAAGTGGATTTGTATAATTTGTGGTTATGTTTATGACGAAGCGAAAGGACTGCCTGAAGAGGGCATAGCGCCTGGTACACGTTGGGAGGATATTCCTGATGACTGGATCTGCCCTGATTGTTCTGCAGGCAAATCAGATTTTGAAATGGTAGTGATGGAAGATTAGAACTACCTTAAATCTCATAGTTAAAGTTTAATCACCAGGTTATTTCTTATATAATTATCCGATTTACTTGCTTATTTAGGGAGCTTCCTCACTATGAATCTTGACCGCGTTGGTTCAGGCAAAAATCTTCCCGATGATATTAACGTCATCATCGAGATCCCATCTCATTCTGATCCCGTTAAATATGAGGTAGATAAAGAAACGGGTGCACTATTTGTCGACCGTTTTATGAATACAGCCATGTTTTACCCTTGTAACTATGGTTATGTTCCTCATACTTTGTCTGACGATGGTGATCCGGTAGATGTGTTAGTGGTGAGCCCATATGCCTTGATTAGTGGTTCAGTTGTTCAATGTCGACCGGTTGGTATGCTTAAAATGACTGATGAATCTGGTGAAGATGCCAAAATCATTGCAGTGCCACATGACAAAATGTATGAGCATATTGAAAATATTGATGATGTATCGACTCGCTTGCTTGATCAACTCGCCCATTTTTTCGAACACTACAAAGACCTTGAAAAGAGCAAATGGGTCAAGGTTGAAGGCTGGGTAGGCATGGATGAAGCAAAAGCTGAAATTATGGATAGTGTTAAACGATTTAATGAGGCACCAGTTAAGCCTCACTTCTAATCATATAATATATTTGAGAACAAGCTGTCGGCGAGCTGGGATTTTAACCAGACTCGCCGATATTTTTTAAACGGGATGAATAATGACGACATTAATAGTGCAAGGTGAACAATTAACCTTGGAGGCAGCACAAGCGTTAGCGACTGAGCTTGCAGGTGAGTTAATAGATAAAAGCCTTTACTTCATCATCGAAACAACGCAAGAAGTGTCTAGAGAGCAGGTGCAAGTACTTCGTCAGCGTTACACTTTTGATGTCAATGTGATCCCTGCTCATTTTTCTGTTGAAAAAGCGGCACTGCTTGTCACAGATATGGATTCAACTTTAATTACAATTGAGTGTGTCGATGAAATAGCTGATTTTATTGGTGCAAAACCCCAGGTTGCAGCGATTACCGAGTCAGCAATGCGTGGAGAAATTGATTTCGAAACTTCATTGTGTCAGCGCGTGTCTTTATTGAAAGGATTGGATGTCAATGTGCTTGATAAGGTGTATCAACAACGTTTAGATCTCAACCCTGGTGCAAAAACATTATTAAAAGGGCTAAAAGAACGAGGCATAAAAACGGCATTAGTATCTGGCGGTTTTACCTTTTTCACTGAACGTTTGAAAAAAGAACTGGATCTCGACTATACAATGGCAAATGTATTGGAAGAACAACACGGACAATTAACTGGAAAGGTGGTGGGTGATATCTGTGGCGCGCAAGCCAAAGCTGATTTTTTGTTAGCACATTGTCAGAAGCTTTCTATTTCTCCTTCACAGGTGATTGCGATGGGAGATGGGGCAAATGATTTGCTGATGATGCATGAAGCGGGATTGAGCGTTGCTTATCATGCTAAACCCAAGGTTCAAACAGAGGCGAGCACAGTCATAAATCACAATGGCTTAGATGGTGTACTTGCAATATTGCAACACGATTTTATCTAAATAGAACTTGAAAAAACACTAACTACCCCCATTTTGGTCAACGCGGGTATACAATAATAAATAGAGGTTATAAAGATGGATGTAATGGATCGAATTAAGCAAGCAGTTGAGGCAAACAATATTATATTGTTTATGAAGGGAACGCCTGATTTTCCACAATGTGGTTTTTCTAGTCGTTCATCAGCTGCATTGACTGAATGTGGTGTGGAGTTTGCTTATATAAATGTACTTGCCGAACCTGAAGTTCGTGAAAATTTACATCGATATGCGGACTGGCCAACTTTTCCTCAACTTTATATTGAAGGTGAATTGGTGGGTGGGTGTGACATCGTTATGGAATTGTACGAAACGGGCGAATTGAAAAAAATGGTAGAAACAGCAGGTAAATAGCTACTATGAGTAATGAATTTGATCATGATTGGCATGGTGATAATGAGTTAACGGTATCGCCATTAAAGCCTGATTTAAAAGAGCCACCTAAATTTAAGGTGCTAATGCTCAATGATGATTACACGCCGATGGATTTTGTTATCGAGGTGTTAGAAGGTTTGTTTCGAATGGAAAGAGAGCGTGCGACCAAAACGATGATGCAAGTCCATACTGAAGGTCTGGCACAATGTGGCATCTTTACATTTGAGATTGCTGAAGCAAAGGTTGAGCAGGCTAATAGCTATGCACAACAGCATGGACACCCTTTGCAATGTACAATGGAAGAAGAGTAGAAAGGATTTTGTCAGATAAGGGGACAAAACATGCTGAGTAAAGAGCTAGAACAAACATTAAGCCAGGCATTTAGTCATGCTCGTAAAAGTGGTCATGAGTTTTTGACTGTTGAACATCTTCTACTCGCATTATTGGAGAATGGCCAAGCACTTGCGGTGTTAAAAACCTGTGATGTCAATATTGCTGTTCTTAGACAAGAGCTAGCGGATTTTCTTGCCGATAATTTACTAACGCTATCTGAAGACAGTGAACGTGAAACTCAGCCGACATTGGCTTTCCAGCGTGTATTGCAACGTGCGGTCATGCATGTCCAATCCTCTGGTGGTACTGAAGTGACGGGTGCGAATGTACTGGTCTCTATTTTTTCAGAACAACAATCTCAAGCAGTTTATTCCTTACAAAAACAAGATGTTATGAGGCTTGATGTGGTCAATGCCATCAGCCAAGGTGTAGATGAGGATTTTATTGAACTCCAAGCGGAAGAAGATACAGAGGAATCTGAAACTAAATCTGGCGGGGAAGATAGCAAAAACCCTTTGACGCTTTATGCCTCTAATCTTAATGCTCTAGCTCAAGAGGGAAAAATTGACCCGCTGATTGGTAGAGAGCAAGAAGTAGAACGTACATTACAGATCTTATGTCGACGTCGTAAAAATAACCCTTTGTTTGTCGGTGAAGCAGGTGTTGGTAAAACGGCATTAGCCGAGGGTTTAGCAAGACGTATAGTATTAAATGAAGTACCAGCAGTGCTTGAAGACTCAGTTATTTATTCGCTCGATATGGCGGCATTAGTAGCAGGAACTAAATACCGTGGTGATTTTGAAAAACGCTTAAAAGCTTTGTTGCGTGAAATTAATAAATTACCAAATGCTATCTTATTTATTGATGAGATCCATACATTGATTGGTGCTGGCTCAGCAGGTAATTCAGCAATGGATGCAGCCAATTTATTAAAACCATTACTGGCTAGCGGCGAATTGAAATGCATTGGTTCGACAACTTATCAAGAGTACCGGGGTATTTTTGAACATGATCATGCTTTAACCAGACGCTTCCAAAAAATAGATGTGCCAGAACCTACGGTAGAAGAAACGAAACAAATTTTAAAAGGTTTGAAGAGTACTTTAGAAGAACATCATGACATACGGTATACGTCAGCTGCGATTGAGCAGGCGGCGGAGTTATCTGATCGCCATATTAATGATCGTTATCTTCCTGATAAAGCGATTGATGTGTTAGATGAAGTGGGTGCTGCGCAGCGCATTTTGTCTAAATCTAAGCGTAAAAAAATGATTGGTGTCACCGATGTTCAAAATATCGTCGCTAAGATTGCTCGGATCCCTGCTAAAACCGTCAATAATAGCGATAAAGAAAATCTTAAAAGCTTGGAGAGTAACCTCAAGCACGTCATATTTGGCCAAGATGAAGCTATTTCGACATTAGCCTCAGCGATTAAAATGGCTCGCTCTGGATTAGGTCACCCAGAACGTCCAACGGGTGCATTTCTATTTGCAGGCCCAACGGGTGTTGGTAAAACAGAGGTGACTCGTCAATTAGCACATAATTTAGGCATCGAGTTGATTCGTTTCGATATGTCTGAATATATGGAAAGTCATACAGTGTCTCGGTTAATTGGTGCGCCACCAGGCTATGTTGGTTATGACCAGGGTGGGTTATTAACAGAAGCTATTACAAAACAGCCTCATGCAGTCTTACTATTAGATGAGATAGAAAAAGCGCATCCAGATGTCTTTAACTTGTTATTACAAGTGATGGATCACGGAACCTTGACTGATAATAATGGACGTAAGGCAGATTTCCGTCATGTGGTATTGGTCATGACAAGTAACGCCGGTGCCCAAGAAATGGGCAGGTCTTCCGTTGGCTTTACCCAGCAAGATCACCAATCCGATGGCATGGAAATTATTAAGCGTCGGTTTACACCAGAGTTTCGTAATCGCCTAGATGGCATTATCCAATTTAAAGCGCTACCTCAGGAAGCGATCTTACGCGTAGCTGATAAAGCCGTACTAGAACTAGAGATGTTATTACAGGATAAACATGTCACATTAGAAATAACGAATGATGCTCGAAGCTGGTTAGCTGAACATGGCTATGATGTCACGATGGGCGCACGGCCCATGGCAAGACTCGTTCAAGAGAAAATAAAACGACCGCTTGCAGATGAGTTATTGTTCGGTAAATTGAGTGATGGTGGCCATGTGCGAGTTATCTTAGATTCTGGTGAGTTATCACTTGAATTTGTCTGTGAAACAGAATCTGCATAGTTAAACTGATTTTATTACTGGTAGTGGCTGCTCACAAGTTAGGATGACTTGCGACACATTTTTTTAGTGCATTAACAATCAAGTTATTCACTCTTACTCGTGATTAATGAAGCAAAGTATATAAAGTTCCCCTAAGCTATTGATTAATAAAACAAGCGATGTAAGTTGCTGAAAAGTAACAGATTAATTATAGTGGTTATTTTTTAACCAAACTGTGTGAACATAAGTAAATAACTAGCTTAGCTGTTTTAAACAGACTTAATAACAGAGTTATCCACAGAAATTGTGAGTAACTTTACAATTTTATTACAGAGCAATTATCAGGCCACAAAGTTATAATTCGATACCTTTTTGTGCTTGAATGCCATCACGAAAGGCATGTTTAATATCTTCAATCTTACTCACTGTATCTGCAGCGTCAATTAGCGCTTGAGGTGCACCACGTCCAGTAATAATGACATGCTGCATAGCTGGGCGTTTGGCTAAATCAGCCAACACGTTTTCTGTATCTAAGTAGTGCATTTTCAAAACGATGTTCAATTCATCGAAAAGTACAATGTCTATTTTCGGATCAGTTAATAATTGCTTGCATACTTGCCAGCCAGCTTCGGCGGATGCGATGTCTTGTTGTAAGTTCTGTGTGTCCCAAGTAAAGCCATCGCCCATCACATGATATTCAACATCATCAGGAAATCGTCTAAAAAAGGCTTCTTCGCCTGTGCTAAAGGCACCTTTGATAAATTGAACAACACCGACACGCATATTGTGGCCTAAGGCACGTGCAACCATACCAAAGCCTGAAGAACTTTTACCTTTACCATTACCCGTAATGACAAGAAGTAGACCTTTGTCTTTATCAGCCTGTTTGATACTGTCATCAACGACTTGTTTTTGCCGTTTCATACGTTTTTCATGACGTTCAGATTTATCCATAATTCAAGCCTATGTATGAACAATATAATGATTCTAGCATTTGACGCTCCACAAGAAAAAAGGCGCCCCCAAAGGGCGCCTATATTATTAATTAAAATGATATGAAGCAGTTAGGTAAGCTGTCCGTTTTGGTAATGGGTAGCTATTAAACCTGCCTTGTGTCGCTGTGCTGTTAACACCAAAGTTGAAGTATTGTTCGTTAAACACGTTATTCACTTGTAAAGCGAGTTCGACACGTTCAATTTGTTTAGAGAGTTTTAAGTCAACGGTTTTATAAGAAGGTATCTTTTTAACAAAGCTATTGGCTAAATCATTGGCAAAATGTGTGTTACCAACATAATTAAAACTCATTGATGCAAGTACATCTGCAGGCAGTTTGGCACTAAGAGAAGCATTAAAGCTATTTGTTGGAATAAGCGGAATATCATTCGCTTTATTATTGCCTTCAGTAAACTCAGCTTTTAGATAGGTATAATTTGCTTTGGCTGATAAATGAGAATTAATTTTGTAGGCAGCTGCTAACTCAATCCCATCATGCTGAGTATCTTCAAGGTTGATGTTTTGGAAGCTGATTGGATCAAAATGTATTTCATGTTGAAGACTTTGATGAAAAACTGACATACTCATCTCTAAACGGTTGGACTGGAAGTTCATACCCAGTTCAATATCGTCAGATACTTGGGGTTTAAGTTGAGAAAATACCTGCTGAAACATAGGATCGAATTCGAACAGCTCATCAATAGTTCCAAAACGAGAGCTACGACCAATACGAGCATAGCCACTTAATTTCTCATTAAAATGATGTTTTACACCCAACTCAAAACTAGTTTTACGGTCAGATTCTTTAAACTCAGCCGCTTCAGAGCCAGAGCCACCGCCAGGTGCGCTAGCATCAAAACGATCACGGGCTTTTTGTTTTAGCTTTTGCCCTCGGATGCCTGCTGTTAAATCAGTCTGTTTAGATAAGCTGATAGTTGTCTGTGTATATAAGGCGACACTCTTTTGATCTGCTGCTATTGTATGAACTGGCTGAGCGATGTTTTGCTTAAAATTTGAGCGTTTTGAATCGTATTGATACAGATATAAATCAGCACCGATAATCCAATTAATATCATGATTATTAATATTTCTATTCAGCGTAAGCCTTGGTGTTAGAGATAAGGTTTTTAATGCAGTTTCATTGTAGTCGCCAAAGCCGAAGCCATAATCAAATTGTGAACGTTGTTGTTTACGACGATAGCCTCCATCAATAACAAAACTATCATTTGAATTTAGTTCATGTGTAAAGCCTAGCGTGGCAAATTCAGTGTATTCATCTGCCCAGTCGTTTGGGGTACTTGTGCCAGTTCGGTTAGACGATAATTCGTTTAAGTGAATGGAAGGATCAACTGTGCGGACACCAGGTAGTTCAATGTCTTGGTCAAAAGCACCTGCTTTGAGGTATATTTCGCTGTTGTTAACAGGGACTCGTAAATCAAATTGGCCTGTATCTTGGCGAAATTGATTGTTATCACGATAACCATCATCGCTTATCGAATTAATATTAGCTGTGATACCGAAGGCATCATTAGAGTAACTACCAAAAGCATTGGTTTTACGGTGATCAAAAGAGCCTAAAGTTTGACTGACAACGCCATAGTTTTTTGTTTCATGAGGTGATTTAGTAATAATATTGATAGTTCCGGTTGTCGCGCCATCGCCATAAAGCACGCTCCCACTGCCACGTGTAATTTCGATACGTTTTATATTTTCAGTGGCAATAGCGGCATAATTAACTGAGGATAGATCAATATCATTCAGCCTGCGGCCATCAAGTAATATAAGCGTGTTTTGAGATGCTGTTTCACCAAAATTTCTTAACGCTATTGTGGCACGGCTACCATGACTATATAAGCTTCGAGTATTGATACCCACTTGTTGGGCTAATAAGTCGGGTAAAGTTTTAGCTGGACTGAGTTTAATATCATTTTCATCAATGATAGTGATAGCAGCAGGTAGTTTTTGAACAGCATCTAGTCTAGTTGCGGTGACGAGTAGAGGATCAAGTTCGGTAATTGATTCACCAGTTGCAGCTGAAATGCTCAAGGGAACGGTGAGTAAAGGTAATACGAATTGTTTAAATGACATGATAATGTGCCTATCGTTAATACTTGATACCCTCCCGGGATCAAGTGATTAAAAATAACCATAAAACGGTCAATAGCGCCATAAAAGTCGATAATATCAACTCTTATATCGCCCGCCGCAATATGATCGTATGCCATTAGGCCGGTCTCCGGACTGATGAGTGTGGAAACTAACCACCTTCCCATGCTATGAATAACACAGTGGCTTTATTGGTCAATTTCACTCAAATACCGTTGCGGGGGCAGTGTTGGAATTGTGCTTTTAAAACGCACCAACTTCCCGATTATCCTCAAATTTTACGTCTGAGGCACCTAATGAGAGTTGCAAGGTTAGGGGGGTATTGGATGAATGTCAATGACCTAAGTAAATAGTCACCTTAAGCAGATAAACAGAGTGACAAATAAATAGACTATGCTGCATTAAGAGATAGTGCTATTTTATGGGCTTATTAAGAATGTATCGATAGAACTAATGACAACAGAATTTGACGATAAAGGCTTTGCGACACGTGCAGTAAGGTCAGGACAAACTCGTTCACTAGAAGGAGAACATTCAGAGCCCATTTTTGCTACATCTAGTTTTGTGTTTGACAATGCAGAACAAGCAGCAGCTCGGTTTTCTGGTGAACAAAAAGGCAATATATATTCACGCTTTACTAATCCAACGGTTCGTACTTTTGAACAGCGGATGACAGCATTGGAAGGTGGGAAGGCTGCCATTGCAACCTCATCAGGCATGTCAGCTATTTTATCTACCTTTATGGCATTGCTATCGTCAGGTGATCATATCGTCGCTTCGCGTAGTCTATTTGCATCTACCCGAACCTTATTTGATAAGTATCTGGCTAAATTTGGCGTTGAAGTCTCTCATGTTGATTTAACCGATCTGACAGCGTGGCAGAATGCTATCAAGGATAATACAAAAGCATTTTTCCTTGAATCGCCATCAAACCCATTAAATGAAATTGCTGATCTTACGGCATTGTCTGAATTAGCAAAAAAACATGGCAGCTTCCTGATTGTTGATAATTGCTTTTGTACACCTGCATTGCAACAACCCATTGCACTAGGCGCTGATATCGTTGTTCATTCAGCTACTAAGTATATTGATGGACAAGGTCGTTGTGTCGGCGGCATTGTAGTAGCAAACGATGTTGATTTGATTGTTGAAGTGTATGGGTTTTTAAGAACAGCTGGACCCACGATGAGTCCATTTAATGCTTGGGTATTTTCAAAGGGACTAGAAACGCTCAACTTGCGAATGAAAGCACATTCAGAAAATGCCATGCAAGTGGCTCAATGGCTAGAAGGACAAGCAGTTATTGAACGCGTTTATTATGCAGGTTTAAATTCTCATAAACAGCATCAATTAGCAGTGAAACAACAGCTTGATTTTGGCGGTATCGTTGCTTTTGAAGTGACGGGTGGTAGAGAAGCAGCCTGGCAGTTCATTGATGCAACACAGTGGCTATCTATTACAGCCAACCTAGGCGATAGTAAAACTACGATTACGCATCCAGCTACAACGACGCATGCCAAACTCACAGATCAAGAGAGAAATGAAATCGGCATTTCTGAAAACTTGATTCGGTTATCTATAGGCCTTGAAGACGTAGAAGATATCAAGCAAGAATTAAAATTAGGGTTATTAGCGGTTGCAACACGCTAAACGAATTTATATCGAAGACTATAAGGGTAGAAATCACGGCATAAAAACTGCATAAGTACTTATTATTTAGGATTATTACGCCAAAAAACCAACGCTGATCCTCATGCGTTTAGCTGGTGTAGATAATAAAAACAATAGGTTACATTGTTATGGTGCGTGCCCCAAAAATTGTTTTGTTGTTATGTTTGTTGGCAAGTTTTCTGCCGGTCAGGCAGCTTATGGCGGCAGAAGATGCTGTTAATGATGTCAGAATACTGATTGATGTTTCTGGCAGTATGAAAAAGAATGATCCCAAAAACCTAAGAAGCCCTGCGCTTGAAATGTTGGTTGGTCTCTTACCCCAAGGTGCCAATGCAGGTGTTTGGACATTTGCGAAATACGTTAACCAATTAGTACCTCACCAAACGATCAATAATCAATGGCGTGATAAAGCTGCAGCAAAATCAAATAAAATTCATTCATACGGCTTGTTTACGGATATTGAACAGGTCTTAGATAAAGCGACAGCTAATCAGAAACAAGCTGATCCTAAAAAGCATCGGAGTGTTATTTTATTATCAGACGGTCTTGTTGATATTTCTCCAAAAGCAGCACCGAACATAGCATCGAGAAAAAACATCCTAAACAAGCTGGTACCAAGACTGAAAAAAGCCAATGTTGCAGTGCATACTATTGCACTTGCAGATAGTTCTGATCATGTTTTACTGAGGGATATTTCTTTGGCAACGGAGGGCTGGTATGAGCAAGTTAATAATGCGGAGCAGTTACAACGTGTTTTCTTACATTTATTTGAAAAAGTAGCTAATCCAGAAAGCGTACCGTTGAAACAGAACAGCTTTCAAATCGATGATAGTGTCAGCGAAATGACAGTACTTGTTTTTCGTAAAGATAATAATAAAGCAACAGAGTTGGTCTCCCCCGATAAAGCTAGAATCAGTTTGCAAACAAAGTCTGATAATGTGCGCTGGCGACATAATGAGGTTAATTTTGATTTGGTTACCATAACGGAACCACAGGCTGGATCTTGGCATATTGATGCCAATGTTGATCCTGATAATCGGGTGATGGTGGTGACAGACTTAAAATTAAAAACCAGTGATTTACCGAATAATATTCTTATTGGGGACACTTTAGACTTTGATGTCAGTCTGACCGAAAAAAATGAAGTCATTACACGTCTCGACTTTTTAAGTTTGGTAGATATGGGGCTAAAACACGAAAATGAACTGACGGATGTGATAGAAGAAAACTTAAACCCACTTAAGAAAGAGGGGATATATCGGACGTCAGTGGGGCGCACTTTTCAGCCAGGTCGCAATGACATTGTTACTACAGCAAATAGTGGGACATTTGAACGTCAACGTCGACAAAGTATTAATGTGGTAGATGTCCCTTTTATTATAGATGTCTCACAATTACTGGATGAACCGGTAAGAACACATAGACTGATTTTAAAACCTGATACTAGCCTTATTAATAATGAGACTATGTCGGTGTCAGCTATGTTGACTGCGGATGATGGTAACGAATGGCCTTACGAAGTGATTAAAATGCTGGATGATACATGGCAGCTTACAATTGCTGAATTACAACCCATGCAATTGTATACGGTCAATATGCAATTTAAAGGTGAAACAGTAAAAGGAAGACCGGTATTTTTGCAGGCGGAACCGATTGTTTTATTTGATGAAACACCGCCACCAAAGCCAGATGTTGTTGATGAAGTTACTGATGAGTTGGATACTGTTGCAGATATAGAAGAAGTCAGTCCTGTTATAGATGAGCTAGACATTGAGGCTGATGTTTTATTACCGGAAATAGAAAGTAAAGTTGTCAAACTTGCAGATGATTTTGGCGTGAATGAAGCGGAAGGTGGTATTGATGATGAATCACAAAAAGCACTTAATACATCGACATTACTTTATGGCAATATCATACTTGCTTTGTTAGTCGCGTTAGGCTTATTTATGTGGCGTAAGCAGACAGCTAATAACAGGAACCCTGGAGAACAACTTTAAAATGTCTATGACAGATCCAGCACTACAGATGCTTGCTTATGAGTTGGCCGCTATTTTTGGCGTTCTAGCTATTTACCTCGGTTATAAGCAATATAAAAAATCAAAAGCAGTGAATGCTCAAGCGAATACATCCGTAAAGAAAATAAAACAAACAAAGAATCGCCGTTTAGAGAATTTAATATCTGTTCTTTCGCAAAAGTATGGTTTAGTGGATGAAGCACTGACACAAAAAGCTGAGGCAATACAAAAACAAGAGCAATTGATTCATAAATCACAAATAACCTTGTTCGTTGAACAAGAAAATAAAACCTTAAAGGTAGCACCGCAACAAATAGAAAAATTGGTTGATATGTGTCTGGAGCTATTACCTGTTGGGCAAGACAGGATTAAAGCAGCTGCAAGCGATGCTAAAACAGAAGCCAATGATGCTAGAGAAACCCTCGCTCAGACAACACAAAAAATGGATTTATTGTTAGACGGTGTTAATCAGATAAAGTCTGCCTTATCACTGGATCAGACACTGGAACAAGATCGAGAAAGAGAACCAGAACCAGAACCAGAAACGCTGACAACTGACAACGAGGAAGTTGAAGAGCAAAGTGATTCGTCAGTTGAAGTAGGTGATGTGCCTGAAGAAACGACTGATGAAGCCCAGCAACAATTAGTAGATGATCTGGGTGAAATCGATATTGTCGCTGGTTCAGAAGTTGAAGAACCAGAACCAGAAGATATAAATACGACAGGTGAGGAAAAGCCTGAAGAAATGATTTCTGCTGATGATATCGACTCTCTGCTTGACGAATTGGAAACAGAACAGTTGGTTAATGATGGCATAGATTTAGCCAAAAGTGATGAAGAGGCTGTTGAAGAAATTGTGTCAGTATTTGCAGGATATCAAGATGAAGAGGGCGATGATGTAGAAACTAAAGAAAATGCTGAGCTTCAAGATGCAGCTATCCAAGCTTCATCTGACACATCGACTAAACCAACTGAGCAAGAGGATGTATCTTCAGATAAAGCAGGAGAGCAGCCAGTTGATGAAGAACAGCAACTAGCTGATATGATGGCTGATATTGCTCAAGATTTAGAGTCAGCTTCAGATTTTCTGGATAAGAATGAGAATGTGATTGCGCAGAAAAATGTACAAAATAGTGAGGCTGAATTAGATGAAAAAGCTGATGATAAAGTCGAATCAGTCGCTATGACAGCAGAAGAAATAGAAGCGCTCACAGAGAAGGAACTGAATGGGGCTAGCAGTGATGGAGTCATTGATAAGCAAAAAGTGGCGGAATTAAGAGAGCAAGTTCGTCAAAAAACACAAAAAATTCAACAGGAAAATGGTTGAGTTATCAATAGAGATAAAGTCGACGAATAAAATGAGATAAAGAATTAGCCTTTATAAAACAGGAACATCATATAGCCGATATAATAGACACAATATTGATCAATGAATGTGAAAGATGAACATATTGTGGCTGAAAAAATGACGGAACAGGTGTACCAAACCGCTATAATTGGCGGTGGTGTTTGTGGAACAGCGTTGTTCCATTTGTTAGCTGAATATACTGATATTTCAGATGTTGTACTTGTAGAAAAATACGACGCACTGGCAAAAGTAAATTCAAATGGTCGCAATAACAGCCAGACATTACATTGCGGTGATATTGAAACAAATTACAATTTAGAAAAAGCGACGAAGGTGAAAAATGCCGCCGCAATGGTGGTTAATTACACCGAAACATTAACCGACCGTGAACACATTATTTTTAAATTTCCTAAGATGGTCATTGCGGTCGGTGACGATGAATGTCAACAGCTTAGGGCTCGATACGACCTCTTCAAAGAAGTTTTTCCGAGTATACAGTTATTGGAAAAAGAGCAACTAGCCGAAGTTGAGCCTAAAGTTGTTTTTGTACAAGATGGAATGCGGCCAGAACCTTGTATCGCATTAGCTGTACTAGATGAATATACGGCAGTTGATTTTAATCAACTGGCTGTTTCTTTCGTTGAACAAAGTCTTAATAATGATCGTAACTTCTCAATCGAGTTTAATAGGAAAGTAGATCAAATTAGTCAGCATGATGATCTATTTCATATAGAGACTTCAAAGGGGTTGATAAAAGCGAAGTCCGTGGTTGTTTCTGCCGGTGGACATAGCCTATTACTCGCCCAACAGATGGGGTATGGATTAGAGTTTTCTTGTCTACCTGTAGCAGGGAGTTTTTATTTCACGCCTAAAGTCTTAAATGGCAAAGTGTATACAATCCAAAATGATAAACTACCGTTTGCTGCCGTGCATGGTGATCCGGATGTGCTCGTGCCGACTAAAACACGTTTTGGCCCTACCGCCTTATTAACCCCTATGTTAGAAAGATATAATCGAGAAAGCTTTTTTGATTTTCTCAGGGTTTTACGTCTAGATAGAAATGTCGTTCGAGTGTTATGGGATTTGTTTAAAGTCAGTGATATTCGTAACTACATTTTTAAAAACTTCTTATTCGAAGTG